>Ga0154628_13_pt1 | contig 168018 bp, 166 predicted proteins | sample Rifle2008BG13ft_FD_116057 | JGI IMG/M metagenome (GOLD analysis project Ga0154628, IMG submission 116057) | Candidatus Woesebacteria bacterium RBG_13_46_13
CAGAAATCTCCTTGACGATAATCTCCAGTACTTTCTTGGGGTCCCGCAGAACAAGGGTAAGGGAATCTATAAGTTTTTTAATTTCTGCGTATTCTTTTTCTATCTTCTCCCGCTCCAGAGCCGCCAGGCGCCTAAGCTGCATATCCAAGATTGCGGTTGATTGGATATCGGTTAAGCCGAACTTCTTTATCAAATTGGCTTTGGCGTCTTCCTGGGTGCGGGAAGCCCTGATGGTTTTGATTACCGCGTCGAGGTTATCCAAAGCAATTTTTAAGCCTTCCAAAATGTGGGCCCTCTTTTTGGCCTCGGTAAGTTCGTAAATTGTTCGTCTGATTACGACCTTTTGGCGGTGCTTTATATACTCCGTAATTATTTGTTTAAGATTTAGGGTATGGGGGGTGCCGTCGACCAAAGCCACGAAATTTGCCGGGAAGGTGGTCTGAAGTCTGGTGTGCTTATAGATATTATTCAGAACCGATTTCGGCTTGGCGTCTCTTTTAAGCTCAACCACAACCGTCATCCCGTCTTTGTCCGATTCGTCCCTCAAGTCGGCAATCCCAACTATCTTTTTCTCCCTAACCAGATCGGCAATTTTGGCCACCATCTCGGCCTTATTTACTTGATAGGGAATCTCGGTAATGACAATCTGCTGTCGTCCTTTCTTGCCTTCTTTAATCTCGGCTACGCCCCTGACGCTTATTTTTCCTCTTCCTGTTGCATAGACTTCCTTCAGGGAGTTGGCGTCATAAATGGTTGCCCCGGTCGGAAAATCCGGGGCCGGAATAATTTTGATTAGCTCATCAACCGTAATCTCGCTTTCGAACGAAACCGCTGTGGGGTTAACCTCTTCCTCGCTTAACTTTTTCTCTTCGCCTGCAGCCACCAGACTGATTTTTTTGATGACAAACTCCGTTTGTTCTTCCTGGGCTTTTTGTTCGGAGACAACCTTCCCCGCTTTGATGGTGGCGATAACCGCATCGACAACTTCCCTTAAGTTATGGGGCGGAATCTTGGTCGCCATGCCCACCGCAATTCCTTCGGACCCCATCAAAAGGAGGTTCGGAAGAAGAGCGGGAAGATATAAAGGCTCCTTAAGGGTGGCGTCGAAGTTGTCCATAAAATCGACCGTGTCTTTTTCGATGTCGGTTAAGACCGCTTCGGAGATTTTCGCCAGCTTGACCTCGGTATAACGCATGGCGGCCGGAGGATCCCCGTCCACCGAGCCGAAGTTTCCTTGACCTTTGACCAGGGGGTAGCGCATGGAAAAATCCTGGGCGAGCCTTACCATCGCGTCATAGACCGCCATGTCCCCGTGGGGGTGGTATTTACCCAAAACTTCTCCGACCACCTTGGCGCTTTTGGAAAAGGGAGACCCGGGACCCAGACCCATTAAATGCATCGCGTAAAGGATTCTTCTGTGGACCGGCTTAAGTCCGTCTTTGACGTCGGGAAGAGCCCGGGCAACGATAACGCTCATTGCATAATCGAGGTAACTTTGCGAGAGTTCCGAAGTTATTTCCGTAGCTTGTACCTTACCTATATCTGCCATACAAAAAAAGTGAGGCTAATTAGCCTTAGCAATATTCTACCTTTTTGGGACCCATTAAACAAGGGGAAAAGAGCAATTTTTAGGCTCGTTTTTCCAGTTTTTCCCAGGGAAAAGACGCTCTGCCGAAATGTCCGTAGGCGGCGGTCTTGAAGTAGATGGGTCTTCGCAACTTTAGCTTTTTGATAATTGCCAGAGGGGCAAAATCGTAATTTCCCGCTACATATTTTGAAAGGTCTCTGCCTTTTTCGTCTTGGGCGGAAAGCATCAAGGGTTCGGCTTTCCCTATTGCGTAAGCGACCGACACCAGACATTTTTTGGCCATCCCCGAAGCAACTATATTTTTGGCAACAAAGCGGCACATGTATGCTGCCGAGCGGTCCACCTTGGTAGGGTCTTTACCGGAAAAACATCCGCCCCCGTGGGGCAGAACTCCCCCGTAGGTATCGACCATTATTTTTCTTCCGGTTAGCCCCGTATCGGCGGTAAACCCTCCGACGGTAAAGCTGCCGGTAGGATTAACAAGAATTTTTACACCTTTTGTTTTTCCGATTAAGGGGGCAATGAGTTTTCGGGTAATTTCTTTTTCTATAACACTGTGGGCAATGCCTTTTTTGTGTTGGCAGGAGACAAGAACCGTAGCGATTTTATTGTTCTTGATAGTTACCTGGGCTTTGCCGTCGGGAAGGAGCCAGGATATTTTTTTGGTTTTTCTTAAGCTCTCAAGACCCCTGGTAAGTTTATGCACCAAAGCCACTGCCTTGGGCAGAAATTCCGGGGTTTCGTTGGTGGCATAACCGTACATTATTCCCTGATCCCCCGCCCCGCCGGTATCTACCCCCAGGGCAATGTCGGGGGACTGCTTAATAATATTGGTGACGATTTTCAGTTTGTCTTTGTAACCGATATCTCTATAGACTTTGGCGGCGATTTTTTGGGGATTAAACTTTGCCCTCGTTGTTACTTCTCCTCCGATTACCAATAGCCCGTGGCTGCCGAAGGTCTCAACCGCAACCCTACTTAGAGGGTCCTGCTTAAGACATTCATCCAAAATGGCATCCGAGATTTGGTCGCAGATTTTATCGGGGTGTCCGGCCGTTACGGATTCGGCGGAGTATGTATTTGCAATAAAAAAATCACCCATATCTTTCCCTTCGGCTAGAATTGGCACCTTTCAGGCGGATTTCCCTAAGGTTGCCGGCGGTTCACCGGGCTAGTTCCCTCCCCGCACTCTAGATATTTACTGGGTATATTTTATCCAAGAATAATCTTCTTGACAAGAGGCCGTGCCAGACTTGATACTAAATAAGTGGCCAAGAAAGCGTTCTCTCCAATAATAATAGTAGTAGTTGTCATCGCCGTCTTGGCGCTCGGAGGATTTCTGCTGGTTAAAAGCGGAAAGATTAGTCTACCCGGCGTAGGACAAGTGGCAACCCGGGCAACCGAAAAAGATTTTGCTTCAATCTCCGACCCCCTTTTGCGCAAACATTTTGTGGCCCAGAGTAACGTTAACGCCGTCAGGATGGTCTCTACCTCCTCGGGCAAGGGTACCAAGGACACGACCGAGTATCAGATTAAAGGGGAAGATTTCCTCTACAGAATGAAGGAGGAGGATGGGGATAAAGAGATTTCCCAGATGATAATTATCGGAGATACCTCTTATGTCAAAGATTATTCCGATTCGAAGTGGTGGAAGCAGGTTTCTAAGCCGGAGGAGGTCATGACCGAGGAAAAAGCGGCAACACCCGATGATATCAAGCAGGAATTCCAGAAAGAAGACCCCACTCTTTACAAGAGTCTGGGGACTGAAGCCTGCGGTAGCCTTTCCTGCCATAAATACGAGCAGACTTTCAAGGATTCCCCCGGTACAAGAACGTTCTGGTTCGATACCAAGAAATATCTTTTGAGGAAAGAGACTTCCGCCTACGGAGAATTTTCAAACGAGATCGAATATTCTTACGACGGAATATCAATTTCCGCCCCATCCCCCACCAAGGACGTTCCCGAAGGCAGAAATATCTACGAATATTATCTCAACCCGCAAAGCGGAAACAGCGCTTCCCCGACCAATGTTCCAACCTTTAACCCCTCCGATTATTCTGTCCCCACCGATATTCCCACAGAAGTGACCATTCCGCCCGACTCCGGCGGCGACTATTAGGCCAACAGGTTGTGAAGAAACTACTCTTTAGGCTGCAACACCTCGGGAAGCCCGATGTTATCAAGATTGTAGTTTTTTCTCTTATTTTTATAGCCGCGACAGTTACCTCCTACTTTATTTTCTCTCTAAACAAAGTTTTTGTTAAAACTCCAACTCTCGAGGAAGAGACCTCCGATGTTACTCCGGTCGCTTCCCCATCGGGGAGCTTTGTGAACGTTCTGCTTTTGGGCTACGGTGGAGCCGGTCACGACGGAGGTAGCCTGATGGATACGATTATCCTGGCTTCTCTTGAGACGAAGGAGAAAAAGGCGGCTCTGATTTCCATCCCCAGAGATTTATGGGTTTCCGTTCCGACGGATTTTGACAGCACCACCAAACACAAAATAAACGAGGCCTACGCTTTGGCGCTGGATACCCGTTATCCGAATAAAAGACCGGAGTTTAAGGGTGAGGCGGGAGGATGGGCCCTGATGAAGGATGCGGTAGGAAGAGTAACCGGAATTCCCCCGCAGTATTTTATCTCGGTTGATTTTACGGGTTTTAAAAAAGCGATAGAAATACTGGGAGATGTTGAGGTGAATGTCCCCAAAACCTACGACGATTATTTTTACCCGGTTAAAGGTAAAGAACTGAAGCTTTGTGACAAGAGCCCCGAGGAGATTACCGAGCTGCACCAAAAGTATTCGGGATTTGAACTGGAAAAACAATTTGCCTGCCGCTACGAACATATCCATTTCGATAAAGGAATGGCCACCATGGACGCGGAGACCGCCCTGAAGTATGTCCGAAGTCGCCACGGAGACGGAGATTTCGGCAGAAGCGAGCGGGGCTTTGCTCTCCTTTCGGCAATTGCGGATAAGACGGTTTCCCTGGGTGCAATTCCCAAAGGAGGAAAACTATTAAATTCGCTGGTCGCCACCACCAGGACGGATCTTGATGCGGTCGCAATCAAGGATCTTTTAAAACTGCTGGGGAAACCCGAGGATTACAAAATGGTACAGGTACACCTCACCGAGGATAATGTTCTAAAAGCCGGAAAGGGTCCATCGGGTGAGTTTATCCTCTACCCCAAAGACGGAATGGAGAACTTTACCCGGGTCAGAAATTTCATCAGCGAAACCATAACCTCTTTTTAAACGCAGAAATCAGCCGAAATTCGTGGTATAATGACACATTGTCTACAAATAATACGAATAGCGTATGCCCCATCTGCGGAAAAGACAGAATCATCGCCAAAACCTATAAAGAGCGTATAGGCAACTCCGTTGTCCAAACAACTTTGACGATTTGTCCGGATCCCAAGTGCCAGGCCAAGCTTAATGTCCAGCTGGAAAAGGAAAAAGTGATTAGGGATGGGATGAAGCTGGCTGCGGAAAGAAGACTTCTGGAACAAAAACAAAGACGCTCCAGCGGCTTCAGGAAAACTTCAAGGATTGTCTAAAAAGGAATCTCTTCCTGGTCTCCCCCATGCGAAAGAACTTCTCCCGTGTGTCGATACACACACCATTTGCAGGACTTGCTCTCGGCAGGGGCGGGTCCGGCAAGAAGAGTATCGATATCTTTAATGAATTTGAAAAAGGCTTCCCCGTCGTAGGGAACCTCCAGCCATTTGGGGGGAAACTCCAGATAGGCTTTGCCGTCTTTGAAAGAAACCCCCTCGGGATAAACCACCAACAGCCCCATTCTCTGAATGGGTAGGGACTTGCCTACCTTGGGGTTTTCCAAAGCAAACTTATATGCGGCCAGTTGGGTTTTGTATTTTTCGATTTTATCCTCTGCCGGTTGGCTAATCTTCAAATCGATAAGCACATAACCCCCGTCTGCCTGTTTGGCCAGAAGGTCGTATTTTCCTTTGATAAAAACGCTGGTTCCGGGAACGGGAATGCTTTCCACCCAGCCTTCCTGGATTTCCACCAGTCCTTCGGGGAGGTCTTTGGAAAGGGTTTGCAGATTCTTTTTGACCAGGGTTGACTGGATCCGGGTGTTTATCGCGGAGAAGACTCCCGGCATGGGCATGCTGGGCTGATATATTCCCTTTTTGACCTTCAGCCAATAACAAAGCTTGCACTCTTCGTAAAGGAAAGCAAAATCCGAAGGAGATAATTTGAGCATTCTGTAATTATAGCAAAGATAATGCGCGTGGGGTTAAAAGATTGATGCTGTTTTAACCCCACAGGGTCGTGCGCGCTTTAGATCGGTCCGATGACGGACAAATAATTCCTATCTTGTGGTGTCTTTAAAGCAGATGTGGGTTTCCCCCGGTTTTACGAACACTCCGCAAACGGAGCAGTACAACCAGAGAAGAGCGCTTCTGACGGTTTGTCTCATAGGCACCTCCTTAGAGCTAGGATTGGTATTTCAAGGTACGACCCTGCGCGTATTGTAGCGAGAACTATGGGAAAAATCAAAATTATACTTTTCCGAAGGCCTTCATGATGGCTGCGCGGACGTTCTGTCCGGAGAACCAGCCGTTGAGGTGAACCAGGGCACGTTTGCCGCGGTTAATATCCCTTAAATAATACCTGTCGATTTTTCCACCCTTCTGCAGAAACGTGTCTATAAGCTTTGTAAGTGAAGAATCAGTGATCAATATAGCCATTATACCACCCCCAGGTGTCATTATGGGGCCAAAAATGCTATAATACCGCTAGGTTACTAGTCCATTCCGACAAAGCATACTAAATCGATACTTCCGGTATCCGTTTCCAGGCTTCTTGGTGGAGGAGTTTCCAAAAACAAAAGAAAGGAGGTGACAAAATTAATGGCAAAAAGATTGTTTGTAGGGAGTCTTCCCTACACTACAACTTCTGAAGAGCTGAAGGAACTTTTCGCAAAAATTGGAGAAGTTACTGCGGCTGATGTTATTACCGATAAATTTACCGGTCAAGGTAAAGGTTTTGCTTTTGTGGAGTTTGCAGATGATGCAAATGCCGATAAGGCAATCAAAGAGTTAAACGGTACGGATTATAACGGAAGAAAGCTCGTTGTAAACGAAGCCAGACCTCGCGAAGAGAGATCTTCGGGTGGTGGTGGATACGGCGGCGACAGAGGTGGTGGATTTAGAGGAGGCGGAGGCTCAAGGCGCTATTAAGCGCTAATATCCTTTCGTTGTCCTTTGGATTGGCTGTGAGGAGAAACGGTTTTAAATTTAGTGTGAAGAAAACTCTGTCCAAACTGGATTTTGACACTTCGCTTAAGGTTTATTAGAATACTCCTGATATGAGCCCGGAAAGAAAGGTTGAGGTTGTTACCGACAGCGGCTCTTCGATCAGACCCAAAGATACGCTGGCCAGAGAAAGCGGTGTTACCGTTGTTCCTTTGGATCTGAAATTCTTCGAAAACGACCAATATGTCAGCTACTCCGATGCGGATGTGGAAACCGAAGAGTTCTACCGCCGGATGCGGGAAGGCAAAAAACTTCCCCAGACTTCGGGAGCAATTCCCGGAAGAATAGTCGAAACATTCAAGCACCTTTCCGAAAAAGCCCAATCTATTGTTTCTATCCATATTACTTCCAAACACTCGGTTGTTTGGGAGTCGGCCGTATTGGGAAAGAAACTCTTTCAAGACGATACCCAAAAAGATACACCGATTGAGATTGTGGACTCAAAGCAGGTTTCCCTGGCCACCTGGTTTCCGGCGGAAGATGCCGCGCAGCTGGCCGAAAAAGGAGCGACCCTTGAGCAGATTATGGAAGAGCTCAAGCAAAGGATGCCCAAAATCAGCCTTTATGCGGTTCTGGAAAGCTTTGACAATCTCAAGCTCGGAGGTCGTGCTGAAGATTTGGTTAAGGGATATCTTGCCTCTCTACTCTCGATTTATCCAGTTCTGACCTTTGTCGAAGGGAAACTTACCCAAGCAGCCAGAGCCAGAACGGCCCAGAAAGCCAGAGACAAAATGGTTGAAATGGTTGCCGATGCGGGAAAACTCGTTAGACTTGCAGTTTTGCATGCAAACGCCCTCGAAACCGCCAGAAACGTCAAAGAAGCCTTAAGTAAAGCTTATAAAGGTGACATTCCCATTCACGAAGCCGGTCCGGTCCTTGCCGTCCACGCGGGTGAGGGCACGGTTGGGGTGGTTCTACAAAGGGCTTAATCTCTCTTCGGGTTTAAAGATTGACAGGCTAATTTAAAGGTGGTATTTATGTACACATGTCGGAAAGAACAACGGTAAATTTCGGTCCTCCCCAAAGCTACGAAGAGGCACTTCTCAGGTTCCCTAGGGGAATGGATTTAACCGTTGCAATGTATGAGTTTAAGCAACTATTAACTTCACCTGTCCTGGATCGATTACCGCTTACGCGCAGAATAATGGAAGTATCGGCAGAATCCTTAAAGGCGATGGAAGAGATATCTTTCAGAAGGAATGTGGATAGCGTTGGGAAAACAAACTGGGATTACTTTTTACCTTACTGCCGGGTAGAACCCTTAAGCTCCGTATTTGAGGCCGATGAGCTATTTAGAGAACTCAAGATTTGGACGCTTAGGCCAGAGGTAAGGGATGACAAGTTTCTTTTGGTCTGTGTGCTGGCCGACCCGGGCTTTCACTTCGATTCTCCGGAGTATTATTTGGGAATTCTGAGACACCACGAATACGATTTGCTTATTCCCCCGGTTGTGCCTTCCAGCCTAAGCAGGAATCCATAAAAACGGGAGAGTAGTCTTCAAGGTTCAGATTATTGTGGAGCTATATTACCTTAAGTAGCTGTTTTCTTTAATCTCTATCCTTGGCAATAAAGTCGACAAATTTGAATAATATTTCCAACAAGATGACGGAAAGCCATGCGAGGAAAGAATAATAAGCCAAAGGGTATAAGATAATAGCTGCAAGCGTTCCTTTGGCTACGCTTTTTTCGACCATTTCCGACGGAATCTCCAGGCAGGCAAGAACAAGATTTATTAAGTTTGATTTCACTTCCTGAAACTTTGCGGGATTTATACCGAAAGGATGACGGTTTACCCGCTTGGGGGCGTCCCACATAAAAAATATCTTGATCCACTTCCAGATACGCCCCAGATCCTTTTTGAATTCTTTCCTGCTGGCAACTTCAATTTCTAAGCCCACTCCGCTATTTTACTCCCGAAATTCTACTTCGGAGAGATTATGGGGTCAAATTTTCAAACGCGTGCCACTCTTTATCTGTCAGGCGCTGCTTCATACGATTCTTTAATAATCGGCATCATATAATCAATAGTTTTATCTGATTTTACATCTATCCACCAAAGCGGTGTTTTCCCCCATTTATAAGACTCCGGTATTTTGGTCAACTTATTGGCGGTATCGTGGTTTAATTTTTCCTTCCTCACAGTGACTCTAAGCTTATCTTTATATACATGAATTGAAACAAAGTTATACCAATTTATTTTGTACCCAATATAGTTGCCTACCGGTTTTTCAATAATCTGATCATCGATCTGTTTAATCCTATCTCTAATTTCGTCAAGAAGTCGGGTAATCTGCGGCGAAGCTTTCTTATAGTGATCATCTACAGAGTAAACTTTTATTTCGCTACTGACTTTTCTTATTGCCTTGCTTTTCGTCACTTTGGTAATAGATTCTTCTGCCTCAGCTGGTTTTATCTGACTAAAGAAAACGGTATCGTTTTCAAAAAGTTCAGCTTCCCATAGCTCAAAGGGTAAATCTTTGAAAGCAACGGCACCCAACTGATGGAGCGTAAAGGAAGGGGCGATAAACACAACTCTAGATTGCGTCCAATCAACGTCTGTTCTTTTAATAGATTTCTCTGTCCTTTCGGCGTATTCGAGAACGAATTCCGCCTTATTATTAAGCATAAGTCCCAAATAGTTGAAGCCTTGATCAATCACGGAAAAGCTTTCGTTTCGTTTGTATTCGATAATCACAAAGGATTTTGTTTCTGGATCAAATGCTAGTGTGTCAATAATAAAATTTCTTACAATAAACTGTTTGTTTTTCTTACCAGAGACAAACTGAAGTCCAAAAACTTCTTCTAGCGATTCTTCCGTAAGAAGTTGTAAATCCTTTTCAAGATTAAAGGATCTTTCTTTAATTCTTGTTAGCTTCGGACCATTGATTTTAAAAATCGGCATTTGAGGCAATTATACTACTTCAAAAATCAACCAGCTAAACGTTCCTTTTGCACTCCATGCATAGACCCTGTGTTAAAGGATTGCTATCATATCCGTCAGATAGGCTGAGTGGTTTTCCACATCTTTTGCAGGGGTTAACAATATATGCAGACAGGGTTGGTCCAGAGGGCCCAGTTGGGAATGTCCCTGAAGCAATACTTAAGTTGCTTAATGATTGCTCTGAAACTTTATTTTGTAATTTAGAGATGTCCGACTCTTTTTTAAGGATTTCTTTCTCAAGATCTTCAATCTCTTCTGTTTTATCCTTAGCAAGTTGGTCTTTCTGCGTTTTGAGACTTTTCAGTTCTCCATTTAGAGTGTTGATTGAATCTTCTTTAAGTCTCATTTCTTCAAAATAATCCACTATTTCTACAGATGCTGGATTAATATCAGCCCAGTCAGTGATAGAATTTAAAATATCCTTGTCAACATTACTTATAAGATTTTGAATTTCATCAAGATTCCTGTCATCCTTTTCGTTAAATATTTTTATGCGGTCGGAAATATTTTTAACTTTATATTTAAGCGATTGCAAATATCTTATTGATGTAACGCTTTTTTTTGAAAGGATTGTGTTCCCTTTGGCTTCAATCAAATTTTGTACTATGACCGCTGTAGTTACTGAAGAAAAGATAATTTCAAAAATTTCAAGAGCAATACGAGTAGTGCCTTCTAGAGATTGCGCATACAGAAACAGTGCGATTGCAATTAATGCCGGCGCAACTGCACCTGGCGTTAAAACAATCGATAATGCAAATACCCATTTTTCTTTCAGAGAAGCCAGATATATTTTGATGTTCGCGAGTGAAACATTTATAGTATTGTGTGGTACTTGCCTAGCAAATCTGTTTCCTGCTTCCATTCTTTTTTTACTATGTTTTTTCATAAAAAACTGCCCTTGCGGGCAGCAACTCAATAATATTCCTAAACGCCTATGGGGTCAAATTGGTCCACTTAGACGATGTTTGAATTATTGTGTTGAACCATTCAGTTTCATTGTCAAAATTATCCGCAATGGAGCTTGCCCATTTAAGAAAACTGTAGATTTGTTCCGCCTCAACACCGCCTTCATTATAAGCATGGTCTAATATTTTTTTAAACGCATCCAGGTTTAAAGGAATTATCTGTGCCTTACCACCATAATGTACAACATTTGTTTTTCGAAGCACAAAGAAAAGGGCCACGACTGAAGGATTTATCGAGGGGGCCAAAAATAATCCAAACACTGGCCGTTTATCTGCGTTAGTCCGCAATACTTCGACAACATCTCCGAGGTGTCTTGCAACCGGTTCCCCCTCTGAATCATACTGCCTCGCACCAGTCGAAAGAGTAACTTCAACCACAAGGACAAAATTATTGTAATAGCAGACCAAATCAGGAAGTTTTGGCGGGGCATTATGTAAAGGTCTACCGTCGTTATCGATAGAAAGATTTCCGATAATATTCCCATCGTCCAACATATTCAGCGCCCTCCAAGTGTTCCATTCAAAAAAAAGAGGCTTGTCTGGTATATCAATGTCGCCCCGGTCCTGAATTTTATTAAAAACCCCAATTATATCCGGATACAACTTATAAGTTTGCAGTGCCTTTACCTCTTCATTGATTAAAGCCGACTGTAAAACCTGCTCAAGTTCTGTTTTCAAACCCCACAGCTCGTCTATCATTAGAGTGGTTAGCTTCCCCATCGAGTAGGTTTCATCTGGCTTTGGAAGTTTGCCAGATGCTGATCTAATTTTTACAACGAGTGCTATTATTTCTTCTCTCAATACACCAACATCATCTTCAGGAAGCGACGGCAAATTGGAATTACCGAGAAAGTCCAAAAAGACAGACGGTGATTTTTCATACTCTTCTGGTTCTCGCGGAAAAGTTTTAAGAATGGTCCTGACAATGCGCGTCTTGGTATCAAGAATTTCCAGCCTATAAGTCCTTCCAGAAATAGTAAAAAGGCCGGTCGCTCGAAAATATCGAATTGCTGCATCGGCGTAATCAATAGAATTTCTCATTTTTGTTTTAACAAAATCGTCTATGCTTGGTTTTCTGCCTTTCCTTTGCCTGAGTGTAATAGAGCCTTTGTTAATATCCACTAGATAGAGTGCAACATATTTTGCTAAATGAGTTTTTATAGCTAAGGCTTTCTTATCGCGACTGTTCTTTATGCTTTCTATGTTCTTTCGGAAATCAAGAATTTCTTTTTTCGTTCCCTCATAGTTTTGGTAATCAATTAGGGTTATCCCAAACATAGCGATTTCCCGCTTGCTTAGCCCATCAAGATCATAGACCAATCGCAAAATTTCCAAAAATGGCTTAATACGAAAGTCTTTATATCTCTCATCCCAATGTTTTGGTGATGGATATTGCCATTTAAGGAGTTGTCGTAGAAATAAATCGTCTAATCGCCTTTTTTCTATTAGCCGCCTTCCTGCTGGAGTTATTTGTATTTTCTTTTCGTCATCAAACCTCACGAAACCAAGAGTTTTTGGGCTTCTATTTATTCTGTCTCTAGCAGAAAATGAGGGTTCCTTTTCGTAGATTTTTCCCTCAAAAAAACCACTTTTCGCTAGCAATCTTGCGTATTGCTCTTGAATTTTGGAATCCCATTTCTTTCCTTCAAACCGGGCTAGCAGAGCTAGCTCATCACTTAGTTTATAAGGGTTTCTAGGCGAAGTTGACACCGACCACGTGTGTTTAGTTTCCGACATTAAAAAATTTAGAGCAACTTATTTTGTAAACTTTTTTTTAAATCTTCAGGCAATGCGCTACGCTTTTGGTAAATGTCGATTCCTGTTTTAAGAAAGCAATCAGCCCTTTTTTTGGCTATTCGGCAGGCCTTTAGGGAAATGTCTGCACCAATGAAATCGCAACTCGCTTTCAGTGCGCCTATACTGGAGCTTCCACTACCAACAAACGGGTCACACACCAGAAACCCCGGGGAGGAGCTAGCTTTCAACATCATATCAAAAAGCTCTACGGGTTTCTGCGTAGGGTAGATACCCCTAGGTATTCTTTTAATTCTCCAAACATCAGGAATACTTTTAGAGTTCAGTTTTCTATATCCCTTAGTTGCAAAAAGAATGAACTCATGTCTTCGTCTAAAATAATGGCCCATTCCGAAATTAACCTTATCCCAAACTAGAAGGTTTTTAACGTCAAAAACATCTCTAACTATGTGACCTAGCGAAAGGAGAGAAAAGCTGTCAAACATAATATATAAGTGTCTATTGTTTTTTAATACTCTATGACACAGTTTAAGAAAGTATAAAAAAGTTTCAGGCTCATCCTTAAATTCAGGAAACCATTTTTCATTTCCCCCCTTTTTATACTCACCAACAATCCTGCCATTACCAAAATTCATTTTATTGTTCATTCCAGAATATGCTGGATCAGTCACAATAATATCTACGCTTTCTTCGGGAAGAGATTTTAAAAATTCGAGGCAATCTTTTTGCAAAATCTCAAATCTTGAGGCTTTTGTAACTTTTTTGGTCGGTCTCATTATTTTCCCTCGCCCATTTTACTACTTTTTAGGTCTAGGAACTAAGGGTCGGATTTGTCTAACTCGCCTTCAATACCCACAATGGGGGCTATCTTACTCTATCCCGCCCCTCCGCCGCCACCTCCGCCTCCCCCACCCCCTCCTCCGGAGAATGCTCCGGAGGAGCCCACTCCGTGGGCGCCGTATCCGGAGAAAGACGACGAAAGCGAAGAGAAGCTATTGCCGAAATCCGCAAAGGTGGTCCCCACTAACGGATAAAGGTTTGAGTTTTTGGCGATGTTGTAATCGACAGGCAGTTCGCTTAAGGCTTTTTGGGATATCCCCAAGGCGGTTCCGTAGACAAGGTATTTTTCCCAGAGGATTACGGAATCGATGGGATAGTTTTTGGTAACTCTATAATCTTTGAGAAATTGTTTGAAGGCCAGCCATGAAGCCAGTTCAAGGTTTCCGATAGGAGTTCTTTTCATCATAAAAATTGCAAAGATGATAAGAATAATTATTCCGGCGATTGAAAGCATTCCTGCCGTGACCAGAAGGAGAGCGGTAGAGCTTGCAATGAGAAAAGGCATTGCTACAAAGTAGATGAATATTAGTATTCCGAAAAGTACGATATCGGCAATGATACTGCCGGACATTTCTTTACTTTTCTCTTCGAATATTCCGGTATCCAGAAGACTATCGTGAACCTTTTCTTTCCAATCGGACCAAAACTCCGTTGTGGCCGAGGGTTTAGTTTTCGGAAAGGATTTAATCTCCGAGAAACTTATCTTCTTCTCCACTCCGGAAAAGATGAAATCGACAAGTTTTTTCTCCAGAGCGGTAAGTTTTACCTTTGATTCAGATTTTAAGATTAGGGTGTATTCCGGGCCGACGCTGAAAAGCCCCATTACGAGTTTTTTGGGCTTTTCTATTTGGATTTCCAGAACCTTCTTCCTTATAAGATTAACGATAGTTGCCACAATGCTTTTGCCGGTCGGGCCGTAGCCCGGCTGGCGGGTTAAAGCCTCAACCAGGGCCGGTTCCAGATCGCTCGGGGGCTCATGCAGTTTCCCGGAAAGGTTAACCTCGGGTAAGGGAGCGTCCTTCCCGTATTTAAGGAAGCGCTCGGTCCAGACTATTAGTCTATATAGAAGAAAAAGACAAATAGAGGCAAGAATAACGTTCAGGGTTAAGGACGAAACGGCATTTTTGGTTTGGAAGCCTTTTTCTTCTTTGAGTATTTCCTCTTTTGAGGAAGTTCCCTTTTGGGCAAAGGCTGCATTTTCCAGTTTGGGGAAAAGTATTCTTGCCTCAACGAATTTATTGGCCGGCAGGCCCATTGCCGAATAGGTAACCTTATCTCCCGCCACAATTGCCACCTTGCCGTTTAAGGGTCCGTGACCGAATGCGTAGAGGGAGTCGGAAGGATAGCTCTCCGGTAAGGTAATGGTTGCGGAAACATTGGAGACTCCCTTGGCCCAGGCGTCTCCTATAAGTTGCCAGTAAAATTCCGAAGTATCGACCTGGAGGATAACCGCGTTTTTGATTCTGTAGGACAGGCTAAAGGTTTTGGGTTCACTCTGGGCTTGATAGAACCATTTGATATAGAGCTTTTCCGGAGTTGGTCCCAGCTGATAGGTTCCCGGCTCCTCTTCTTCGGAAAGAAGATAATCCTTTCCGCCTTCCTTTATGGAAACGTCCTCGATTATGGAGTTTTTGCAGCCGTCGCATTTGGCCTTAAGGTTAATCCATTCATCCGCCCAGGAGAACGAGCCGTCAAAATCGTAGGTCCGGGTTTCGGCGACACTTGCACTGCCGTCGGAGTTGATATCAACAGAAATTGTGGCCTGGGTGATGGAATAGTCTTTGGCGAGGGCTGTTTTTGGGAAAAGAAGTAAAAGGAAGAAGAGGAGAACTAAAATCGCTTTCTTCATCTTACTTTTCCGTTGGCCCTTCGGGGGCATCCGGGGCGGGCATTCCTTCGACAACCGTCTTGGTCACGACAGATTGGCTGGAATTACTGGGAACGGGCTCCACGGTAACCCCTCTTTCCTTAAAGGCCCTATCCGCTTTGAATACGTTTACCCCGGAGCTATTAACCCTTCTGGGTCTTCTTACCCAGTCTACTCTCTTTTCTTCCTCGGACATATCTATATCCTAATTAAAAAAGCTTCCGTTATCAAATCTTCCTTTTGGGATAGCCGGGACAAGAGGCGGGAGTTCCAAGTGGAGTATTTTCATAAAGAGAGACGGGGGTATAACCCTTGCTGCAGCCAAGAGCTACGACTTCTTTACCGTCTTTGCGTCCGAATCTAAGCTCCAGATTTTCGCATTTGCCGCATAAGCCCTCCAGGGCCCTAAGCCTGTTGGCGTTATCCTGGGCGGCATCGCCGTGTATACGGTGATGCGGTTTGGAATAACGCGTTTGCAGGTGCCGGACGACTTCCTTTGCGGCGGCAATTCGTTTCTCTGATTCCATTATAGGGTATTATATCACGGTTTCTTGCGGGGTTCCTTTTTCTGGGGTCTGGGCATGTCGCGGCGGATATGCCATTGAAGCTCTTCCGGCAGGGCCAGAGGCCTGGGCCGTGCCACCTCGTGGCTCCCGTTTCCGTTCCCGTTGCCGTTTGTCCTGTTTTTCTTAGCAAAAGATGCTTCAGGAGTCATAGAAGTAACTAATAACAGATAACGCCGAGCTTATTCAAGGGGAAATTTTTTGTAAATTGCCCCAGTTAGTATTAGAATAAGGCCAAGCACGTTGACTTTAACCCTCTTGTCAAATGCGACAAGAATCATCAAGGAGGTAGCATGGCAGACATGGATGTAGGAATAGAATCCTCCAGGGTCGAACCGTACTATCTTGCACAGACCGCTTTGGCGGAAACGTCGGTCAGGTGCAACAGATGCGTGTACGACGGAACCAAGTTCTGCCGGATTGCCTCGGAAGAGGAGATGCGTCACGCCGTCAAACGGCTGGTTCGCTACCGTATTCCCGTACCTCCCTGCCTCAAATGGGTTGAAGGCGAAATGTGAAGAAAGAGTTTTAAGAGAGCCGGTTTTGGCTTCTTACCCAAGAAGACTACCGGCTTTCTCTCTTTAAGAAGCTACCTCTACTGCCTTACTCTGCTTTATTGCCCAGACGAAGATGACAAGAAGAACCGCGATGGCTATCTTGGCTCCGATTGATGCCTCGTAAGCCACAATTACGGGCGCGGCGATTAAGGAAACCAGGGTAACAACTTTAATCATTGGGTTTAAGGCCGGCCCAGCGGTATCTTTTAAGGGGTCCCCCACCGTATCACCCTCAATCGAAGCGTTATGCGCATCCGAACCTTTACCTCCCAAATGTCCGTCCTCGATGTACTTCTTGGCGTTATCCATGGCCCCACCAGCTACGGCCATAAAGACGGCCATCAGTTGCCCCGTCAGGATAACCCCGGCCAGAAAAGCTCCCAAGGCTTCGACTTTAAAGATTAGCCCGACGATTAAAGGCAGGGTTACCGCTATCGCTACCAAGCTGATCAGGTCTTTTTGGGCTGCGGCGGTGGTGATACTTACCACTTTCTCGTATTCGGGCGTGACCGTTCCTTCCATAACTCCGGGAACTTTAAACTGGCGTCTGACTTCCTCAACTACCTTGGCGGCACCTTTGGCCACCGCTTTGATGGAGATGGAGGAGAAAAGGAAAGGAAGAGAACCTCCTACCAGAAAGCCGATTACGGTATCGATGGTTGAGACCCGGATATCCTTAAGAACGGCCAGACCGAGCCTTGCCTGGACAATGCCGACATCGGTCACAAAAGAGAAGAAAAGGGCCGTTGCGGCAATAACTGCGGAGGCAATTGCCAGCTGTTTGGTTATTGCCTTGGTGGTGTTTCCCACCGAATCCAACTCGGCCATAATTTTCCAGGCCTTCTTGTCCACCCCGCTCATCTCCCCGATACCGTTGGCATTATCCGCAATCGGGCCGAATGTATCCATCGCAACATTATTTCCCGTTAAGGACAACATGCCTATACCGATCATGGCCACGCCGTAAAGCATATAGATGGGAGGCATGCCCAGATAAACCAGGTAGCTTGAAGCCAGAGCCAAGGCGACGACGATGACGCTGGCAACCGAGGATTCCATACCGACCGCGAGGCCGGAAAGGATAGTTGTGGCCGGACCGGACTTGGTTGCCTCGACAATTTCCTTGACCGGGCGCTTTTTGTACGAGGTAAAGTAGCTGGTCAAGGGGTTAAAGACCACGGCCAGAAGAATTCCGATGGTATTTAAAAGGGCCAGTTTCCATTCCCCGGCGTAGTAGAAGGCGAAAGCAAAAGCCAGGACAATGGTGGTGATACTGGAAAGCTCGTAGGAGCGGAACATTGCCTCTTCCGCGTCTTTGGCCCTAACTAGCTTCAGAGGGAAGTTTTCCCAGATAGGCACAGCCAGGGTCCCGAGAATCGAGGAAAGTACCCCAATGGCCCTGACCACCAAAGGATAGACGATCCAGAAGGTGTTGCCGGTCAGGTGGAAAAGAACCAACCCCAAAATTAAGGCCGAGACAATGGTTACCTCGTAGGATTCGAAGATATCCGCCGCCATTCCGGCACAATCCCCAACATTATCCCCGACCAAGTCGGCTATAACACCCGCGTTTCTCGGGTCATCCTCGGGAAGGCCTTTTTCGACTTTGCCCACCAAATCTGCCCCGACATCTGCGGCTTTGGTATATATTCCCCCACCGATTCTCATAAAAAGGGCAACCAGAGTGCCTCCGAAACCGAAACCCAAAAGCGCATCCGGTGCGGCTTTACCGAAGACCATGAATATTACCGTGCCGCCCAAAAGACCCAGCCCGTCGGTCAGCATTCCGGTAAAGGTTCCGGCCCGATAGGCAACCGTTAATGCGCCGTTATGATCACCCGCAACGGCTTTGGCGGTGACCCGGACATTGCCTTCGATTGCCACGCGCATACCAAGCTGTCCCACCAAGGTTGAGAATGTAGCTCCGACGATAAAGGCGATGGTCCGGCCGATGGCAACAATCAGCGTGGCGTTGGAGCCGAATCTGGCGATTGCTTCGGAAGAGGGAGGAACGATATAAACCGAGAGAAAAAGAACTACGGTTAAAGGGACAAGAAACAAGAGGATTGTCTTAAGTTGTTTTTTGAGATATCCCTGGGCGCCTTTCTTGATGGCGTTCCACACCGCTTGGGCTTTTTCGCTGCCTTTATCCTGGGCAATGGTTTGGCGCCAAATCCAGAAAGCATAGACAAGGGCAGTTGCTGCAACTCCGACAACACTCCAGAGGAAAATTTGTTCCAGATAGCTTAAGTCGCTCATGCAAAAATTTTATGAAAAGCGGTCAGGCTTTTCAATAGCCTGTTTTAAATATCCAAAGTTGCCATCTTGGCGTGGGTCTGGATAAATTTCTTTCGGGGGGGAACTTCTTCCCCCATGAGCATCGTAAACATCCTGTCCGCCGCTTCCGCGTCTTCGACATTCACCTGTTTAAGTATTCTGACCTTAGGATCCATCGTGGTATCCCAGAGTTGTGCGGGATTCATTTCTCCTAGACCCTTGTATCTTTGCACCAGGAATTTTCCTTCGCCTTTTTCTTTCATTATTTTTTCTTTCTCTTCCTCGGAGTAGGCATAGACCGAATCTTTGGCTACGGTAATTTTATAAAGAGGAGGCAGAGCCACATAAAGATAGCCCCGGGAGATAAGCTCGGGCATTTGTCTAAAGAAGAAGGTCAAAAGCAGGGTTTTGATGTGTCCCCCGTCTACGTCCGCATCGGTCATGATAATTATTCTGTGGTAGCGGATTTTGTCGTAGTTTAGGGAATCCCCTATTCCCGCGCCCAAGGCGACAATCAAATCCTTGATCTCTTCGAATTTGACGATTTTATCCAGTTGGGCCCGCTCGGTATTGAGGATTTTGCCTCCCAATGGCAATATGGCCTGATTCTTTCTGTCCCTTCCCTGTTTGGCTGAACCCCCGGCGGAATCTCCCTCGACTATATATAGTTCGGAGATAGAGGGGTCGGTTGTCTGGCAGTCGGCCAGCTTTCCGGGAAGGGCCGCTCCTTCGAGGGCGCCTTTTCTCAAGACCGCATCTTTGGCTGCCCGGGCCGCCATTCTGGCCTTGGCCGCCAGAAAAACCTTTTCCACGATTTTTTTGGCCTCGGCCGGATGTTCCTCGAAATAGGTATCCAGTCCCGCTTTGGTGACGGAAGAGACAACCCCCTGGACTTCGGGGTTATTGAGTTTGGCTTTGGTTTGGGATTCGAATTGCAAAGCCTCGGAGGGCATTTTGACATAGACGACGGCGGTTAGGCCTTCCTTCATGTCCTCCCCCGAAAGAATGTTTTTCTCCTCGTTCTTGCCGTTGCCGTTACCGTTTGAAAGTAACCTCTTGGCATAATCGCTTATCGCTCGGGTCAAGGCGATTCTAAAGCCTGTGACATGGGTTCCCCCGTCAACCGTATTGATGCCGTTGACAAAGCCCTTGACGTTTTCGTTATAAGAGTCCGTATATTGGATGGCCACTTCGCAGCTGATATTGTCCTCTTCCCTGCCGAAATAGATGGCCGGGGATAGTGTATTTTTACCGCGGTTGGAGTGCTCCACCAGGGATTTAATTCCGCCTTCGAAATAATAAGCAGCGGTTTCCCCGCTTCTTTTGTCCTCGAAATTAAAGGTTAAACCCGCAACCAGATAGGCCCGGTCCTTAAGTAGGGCTTTGACTTTGGTATCGTCAAACTCCGTGCCGTCAAAAATCGCTTTGTCCAGAACGAAGGTGGTGATGGTTCCGTTTATCCCGTCCCCGATTTTGATCTGCCACTCGGGAGGCAACCACTTATCCAGCATTTCCTGGGTTGCGGGGGCAACCGCTTTGGCGGGTTTGCCGGCTTTGTATTCCTGGTAATAGGCTTTGTTGTCCCTTAAGACCACGACCCTGAAATAACTGGAAAGGGCGTTAACTACCGATGCCCCCACTCCGTGCAAGCCCCCGGAAACTTTATAGGCGCCGCCGCCGAATTTGCCTCCGGCATGCAGCTTGGTCATGGTCAGCTCCAGAGCCGACACCCCGGATTTGTGTTTATCTACCGGAATTCCCCTACCGTTATCCCTGACGGTTGCCGAGCCGTCCTCGTTCACAATTACCCAGACGGTATCCGCCACACCGGCAAAAGATTCGTCAACGGAGTTGTCGACAATTTCCCTTAAGCATTCATGCAGTCCCCGGGTGTCGGTGGAACCGATATACATCCCGGGTCTTTTTCTGACCGGTTCCAACCCTTCCAAAACCTGGATTTGTTCTGCGGTGTATTTATTTTTATCCATGCCTAATTTGTATCTAAATTATACCTCCAAAAGAACCTAATTTAAAGCGGGAAAAAACCTTTCAGGAAAGATTGACAACCAAATTTGTCAGCTGCAAAGAAACGTTGCCGTTGGCTTTCAGCCGGGTCAGAGTCAGACCTCCTGCCTTCAGATACTTGGCCAAAAGAGAGTGTTTGTCCCGGGTTTTATGCAGCAGGTCATGACAGGAAAGGATAAAGCTTTCGCTAAAAGCGACTGCTTCGTCCCGATTTCTGATTTTATCCAGGATTGCCAGTTTTTCCTCGGGGGGCATTTTGATAAATTCCAGAATCTTTTTACTATCCGAAAAGCCGCTGCCTTTAACCTCAATCGTTTGGCAGCGGGAAAGAATGGTGGGCAGCACGGCTTTTTTGCTGCGGCAGGTCAGGAGGTAATAAAGGTTTTCCTGGGGTTCTTCCAGATTTTTCAGAAAGGCATTTTGGGCGGACACGGTTGCCGTGTCGATATCTTTGACTACAATGGCCGTGGGTTTGGTCAGCTTCAGATTGGCAAAGGAGTCCAAGCTCCTCACCTGCTCGATTTTTTGCAAAGGAAACTCCATTACGGCCACTCCGAGTTTTTTTATCTGTGTTTGGATTGCTTCGTCCGTACCTTCGGGATTTTGGCCTACAAAGAGAAATGCATGCATGTAATAGATTTTAGAGGGCAAAAGCCAAATGTCAAAAGTCAAAATTGCGGGAATTTCCCGAATATTGTTATAATGAACATACCATGCCTGCTGCCCCTATTCTCCCAAATACGGACGGTGCTGTAACCCTGGCGGACATTCTTGCCCAGCAGGGAGCTTTGGATCCCGAAAGAGCCAAGCAGGTCAAACTAGCGGAAATTCAGTCCGGCAAACCCCAGGAAGAAATTATCACAGGCCAAAAGCTGGTTACCGAAGACGCTTTGGTTAAGGCCAAGGCGGTTTTTTACAACATTCCCTTTATCGATTTAGGAGCAATTCCCACCTCCCCCGAAGCCCTAAATACGATTTCTCAGGAAGTGGCCGAAAGGTTTAAGGTCTATCCCGTTTCCATCGACGCTGCAGCCAAACAGTTGATTTTGGCCATGGCCGACCCTTTAAACTTAACCGCCATCGAATTTATCGAGCAGAAAACCGGCTTAAGGGTCAAGCCCGAGGCGGCCGTTCCTTCCAAGGTCGATGAGTTTATCTCAACCCGCTATTCGACCGAACTGTCCCAGCAGGTAACGGAAGCCTTAAAGGAAGTCGAGCCGGAAGAGGAAAAGAAATCTGTCGACTTGTCCAAGACCGGCTTTATCCGGGAAGAAAAAGTCTCCGAGATAGTCAGCCACATCTTGGATTTTGCCATGCGGGCCAGGGCTTCCGACGTGCACATTGAACCCCAGGAGAAATTAACCAGAGTACGCTATCGAATCGACGGAATTTTGCAGGAGAAGCTCACCATCCCGAGTAATTTGCACGACTCTTTGGTTTCAAGAATCAAAATCCTGTCGGGAATTAAAATAGACGAAAAGCGAATTCCCCAGGACGGCAGATTCAATTTTAAGGCGGGAGATAATGAAGTGGACTTGAGGGTTTCGACCCTACCCACTTCCTGGGGAGAAAAGGTAGTCATGCGGCTTTTAAAAAAGTCCGGCGGTGTACCGGAACTTATAGAATTGGGACTAAGAGGAACCTCTCTTAAGAATCTGCAGGATGCGATTTTAAGACCTCACGGAATCGTTATCATCTGCGGCCCGACCGGTTCGGGAAAAACCACCACTCTTTATTCCCTAATTTCCAAGATCAGTACCCCCAAGGTCAATATCGTGACACTGGAGGACCCGGTGGAATATAAAATTGCCGGGGTCAACCAGGTGCAGATTAACCCGGCGGCGGGTTTGACCTTTGCTTCGGGACTGCGTTCTTTCTTAAGACAGGACCCGAACATTATTTTGGTGGGAGAAATCCGAGACCGCGAAACCGCCGATCTGGCCATCCAGGCCTCCTTAACCGGCCACTTGGTCTTTTCCACCCTGCACACCAACGATGCCTCGGGGGCCCTCCCCAGACTATTGGATATGGGGGCGGAACCCTATCTTCTGGCTTCCTCAATGACGGCCATTGTCGCCCAGAGGGTGGTCAGGAAAATTCACGACAAATGTAAAGTCAGCTATGTCCCCGACCCCAAGATAGTTGAAGACATGAAACAGGTACTGGGACCCTTGTGGCCGGCCGGTAAAGAGACGAAACTGTATAAAGGTCAGGGTGATGCCGAGTGCGGCGATTCGGGCTATTTGGGCAGGGTGGGAATCTTTGAGGTCTTACCCATCAGCGAGAAGATCTCAAGACTGATTCTGCAGCGCTCTCCCGCCTCGGATATCGAAAAGCAGGCCAAAGAGGAAGGAATGGTAACATTAAAGCAGGACGGATATTTGAAGGCTCTCGAAGGAGTTACCTCTATCGAGGAGATTCTCAGGGTTGCCCAGGAATAGATTATGACTATTAAGGATTTATTGCAGCTGACGGTTGAGAAAAACGCTTCCGATTTGCATGTTGTGGCGGGGATTCCCCCGACCTTAAGAATCGACGGAGAACTTGCCCCCATTGCCAACGAGGCATTTTTGACCCCGGATGCAATCGCCGCTCATCTTAAAGAGGTCATCTCGGCCGAACAGCTGGAGCGGCTAATGGTCAATAAGGAAATCGATTTTTCCCTGGCCTTTTCGGATAAGGCCCGTTTCCGGGTTAACGCCTATACCCAAAAAGGCTCTTTGGCAGCCGCTTTCAGGAGAATCCCCCTGATTATTCCGGAAATAGACAACCTGGGCTTGCCCAAAATACTGCACTCTTTTACCGGTCTGAGACAGGGCTTTATTCTGGTTACGGGTCCAACCGGTCACGGAAAATCAACCACTCTGGCGGCGATGATTAACGAAATCAATAAAACCCGCGCCTGCCATGTGGTCACCATCGAGGACCCCATTGAATTTGTCTTTAGAGCGGAAAAGTCGATTATCTCCCAGCGGGAGATGCGCAGCGATACCCACTCCTGGCAGGTAGCCTTAAGAAGCGTACTCCGGGAAGATCCGGATGTTGTTTTGGTGGGAGAAATGAGGGATTACGAAACAATCGCCGCGGCCCTAACCGTTGCGGAGACCGGCCACTTGGTTTTTGCAACCCTACATACCAACTCGGCCGCTCAAACCATCGACAGAATAGTGGACGTCTTTCCCGAGGAGCAGCAATCCCAGGTGCGGCTGCAGCTTTCCAACGTTATCGAGGCGGTTTTTTCGCAAAGACTTATCCCGGCTCTCGCCGGCGGCAGAGTCGTGGGCTACGAGGTGATGTTGGGTACAACCGCCATCAGAACCGCCATCCGGGAAGGTAAGACCCACCAGATAGACTCCATGCTGCAGACTTCACAGGAGGTCGGAATGAATACCATCGAAAACTCCCTGGCCGCACTTATCAAGGACGGAAAGATCAGCCTGGAGGTGGCCCAAAGTTATTCCTTAAGACCCGAACAGCTGACCAGACTGGTCCGTGTTCCCGAAGGAATTAAGTAATGAATGAAAAGATTTACCTACAAGGCAAAAGATAAAGAGGGCAAGGTAGTTACGGGAGAAGTAGAAGCATCTTCGGACTCGGTCGCAGCCAAACTCGTCAGACAGAAGGGCTTAACCGTGATCTCGATTAAGCCTGCCAGGGAAAATTTGCTCTCCTTTATCAGAAGATTAAGGGAGCGGATAAGCCTGACCGACGTGTCAACCTTCACCCGACAGCTGGCCACCATGGTCAATGCCGGTCTGCCCATTACCGAGGCTTTGCTTATTTTGCGTTCCCAAACCAAGGGACCGATGCAGAAGGTGGCTGCCCAAATCTTAACCGATGTCGAAGGCGGAGAATCCCTCTCCATTGCCCTATCCCGCCACCCCAAGGTTTTCGGGCCCACCTATATCGCCTTGGTTAAATCCGGCGAACTCGGAGGGGTTATCGATGAGGTCTTGGCGAGGCTTGCCGATAACTTGGAGAAACAACAGGAATTTAAAGGTAAGGTCAAGGGAGCTTTAATCTACCCCGCAATAATTGTTGTCGGCATGTTTGTGGTGGGGATGGTGATGATGATTTTTGTCATTCCCCGCTTAACCTCCCTTTACGGGGATTTTAATGCCCAGCTGCCCGCCGCTACCAAACTGTTGATAGGAATTTCCAATATCTTCCTCAAATTCTGGCCGTTTTTGATCGTTTTGCTGGTAGGCGGTATTTGGGGCTTTACCGCCTTCCGCAGAACGCCTGCCGGAAAAAGGAAAACCGATGAGCTGATCTTTAAACTTCCGATAGTGGGAGAGCTGCAGAAGGAAGTTCTTTTGGCCGAGCTGACCCGGACGCTTTCTTTAATGGTGGGATCGGGTGTATCTATTCTTGATGCCTTAAACATCTCGGCCGGAGTTGTCGGAAATGAAGTTGTGGCCAGTGCCTTAAGGGATGCATCCAAGCAGGTGGAAAAGGGTTTCCCCATCGCCTACTCTTTCTCCAAACATCCTGAGGCCTTCCCTTTTATTCTCTCCCAGATGGTGGCCGTGGGAGAGGAAACCGGAAAGATGGAAGAGGTACTGGGCAAGGTCAGTCACGTCTTTGAAGTGGAGAGCGATCAGAAAGTCAAAGCTCTAACCTCGGCGGTAGAGCCTTTGGTGATGATAATTTTAGGTCTGGGGGTGGGCTTCTTGGTTATTGCCATCATCTTGCCTATTTATAACCTGACCAGCCAGTTTTAATGCCTTGACAGCCAATTGCTTAATAGACGATACTGGATTAGAAAGCGAGAGGGGGTGAAAAGTAATTAATACTGCTCATATGATAAGACAAAAGGGTTTCACCTTGGTTGAACTTCTTATTGTTATTGCACTTTTGGGAGTCTTGGCAGCTGCCGTTTTGGCGGCTATCAATCCTCTCGAGCAGGCAAATAGGGCCAGAGACACCAGAGTCCGCTCCGATGCCAGCCAACTTTTGGCGGCAACCGACAGATATTTCGTTGCACAGGATAAGTTTCCCTGGGTAACCAGCGGAGACGTAACCACCAACGACGGTGCTTATGGGTTTATCAGTGCCCAGGACGACGGAGCCGGGATTTGTGCTGCGACCGGTTGTGCCGGTGCGGCCGACGACGGCTTCCTGATTACCAACAACGAGCTGAAGACGGAATTCAGAAACAGGGATTTTGTCAAAGCAACCGTAGATACGGAGATGCTCTATATCGGTAAGGCCACGGGAGCATCGTCCTCGGTCTATGCCTGTTGGGTTCCCAAGAGCAAATCGGAAAGGCAAAAATCAACAAAGACGCTTACGCTGGGAAGTACCACATTGGGTACAACCACAACCGCGGATTGCGGAACCAGAACATATGCTGATTTGGCGACGTCCTGCGTTGTTTGCTTGCCGCAATAATTCGTGGTTTTAATAATATTTTTGCTGGGACTTGCATTCGGGTCCTTTGTGGGAGTTTTAACTTGGAGACTTCCGAGGGGAAAGCAATTTCTTCTCGGTCGCTCCATTTGTCCCCACTGTAAACATCAAATTGCCTGGTTTGACAATATTCCGCTTGTTTCTTTCCTGGCCTTAAAGGGAAGATGCAGACACTGTAGGGCCAGAATTTCACGGCGCTATCCGGCTGTTGAGCTTGCTTTGGGAGTGCTGTTTGTTCTTCTCTACCTTAGACTTTTATCCTGTCCGTCCCCAGAGGCGGTTTGTCTGATAAGAACCACTTATGCTTTACCCGGAATACTCTTTTTATTTTTTATCCTGCTTCTTAATCTGGCTATTTTTGTGATCGATATCGAAAAAAGAATAATTCCCGACGAGCTGGTGTTTGCGGGTTTGGCTAGCTTAAGCATTCTTCTGGTTTTGGGTCCCCAGCATGCGTTCTATCTTCGTTTTTTCTCGGCATTTTTGGCAGCATTTTTACTGCTTACCTTAAACATTGCCACCAAAGGCAAAGGTATGGGCCTCGGGGACGTCAAATATGCCCTTTTGGGAGGTCTTTTTTTCGGCTGGCCCTTGACCCTTGTCTGGCTTCTGACCGCTTTCTTGACAGGGGCTTTGGCCGCAATCATACTGATTTTGACGGGTAAGGCAGGTATGAAGGACAAGATTGCCTTCGGTCCTTTTATGGCAATCGCCTTAGTAATAGTGATGTTTTTCGGAGAAAGGATTTTAGGACTAATTTGGCTATGAGAAAAATGCGTTTAATGCGGGGGTTAACCGTTACGGAACTGATGATTGTGGTGGTAATTATTGCGTTCTTGGCTCTTTTGGCATTTTGGGCTGTCAGAACCCAGGTTTATAAAGGCTTCGACGCCCGACGCAAAGCGGATATCCACAGAATTAAAGTGGCGGTTGAGGAATACGAAAAGGACCACGACTGCTACCCCACCCCGGATTTGGTTGTTTGTAAGCCCCAGGATACCGGTCTAAGGCCCTACCTGGACAAAATTCCCTGCGACCCGAGAACGAACGGGTCTTATTATTACGACCACGAAAACTCTTCCTGTCCCAAGTGGTACCGGCTATATACGGCTTTTGAAAACATCAAGGATTCAGACTATATGGGTCCTTTGGGGCCCGGTAATTCCTTCAACTATTTTTCGGGCAGTCCCAACGCTCCTTATCCCTCAGCTCCACCCTCCAACTTTTACGGCTGCAGAAGCGGAGTCTGCGTTCCCATCCTATGGAACCCCACCCGCCCGGGTGCGGAGTGCGACCCGAATTTCGGTAGCTCCTCCTGCTACGGTAAATGTACGGATCCGAATACCGGGGCTCCGATTAACGAATGCACCCAAATATGAAGAACTTTTTGACCCGGAAAGAAATTGTCGGGATTACACTTATCTTAACCTTCATTTTCGCCCTCTCTTCTTATAACTTCAAACTCAGTCTGCGCCGCTCGCGGGATATCCAAAGAAGAGACGACTTAACCGCCCTCGCCCAGGGTCTGGAGAGCTTTTACGATGACGACGACTTCGGTTTCTATCCCCCGTCCAGTCCGGACGGAAAGATATTGGCTTGTATTCCCGCCGGGGTTGACCCCGAAACGATCAAAGAGATTGTCGGAGGAAGAGCGGTGAACAAGAAAAAGATTTTTGCCGCTCTCACCGGCTGCGAGTGGGGCAACTCCGCTTTAGTAGATGCGTCTGACTTGTCCAAGGAACCCTATTTAAGCGCAATTCCCCAAGATGTTAAGGAATCCTCGGGTTATTCCTATATCTATTTCTCTACCGGAAAGCATTTTCAGGTTTACGGGGCTTATGAAGGCAAAGGCTTACCCGAATACGACCCTAAGATAGTTGCCAGGGGGATTCTTTGTGGAAGGCAAATCTGCACTTTCGGTAAAGCCTCCCGCGGAACACCTTTGGACAAATCTTTGGAAGAATTTGAAAGAGAACTTCAAAAAGGTCCGTAATTTGAGTATAGTGTATATAGGGATATGCCCACTGCCAAAAGAAAATACCAAAAGACTTCCCCGGGTTTTACCCTGGTAGAGCTTCTGGTGGTCATGGCCATCATCTCCATTCTGGCAACCCTTATCGTCGGCGGATTCCGGACGGCCCAGATGCGCGGCCGGGACGCCCAAAGGAAAAGCGATTTAAAACAAATTTCAAACGCTTTGGAGCTTTTCTATGCGGATTACGGAAAATACCCTGCGGCCTCGGGAACACAAATCGCAGCCTGTGCATATAACCCCCAAACCGGGGCGGGTGCGGCCTGTGTCTGGGGAACATCGCAGGTAACGGACGGCAAGACCACCTACTTCAGGGTTATTCCCAAAGATCCGGCAACGGGACAGAATTATGTTTATAAAGTCTCAAGTGCCAAAAACATGTACCAGCTCTATGCCCACATAGAAAATCCCCAGGATAAAAACTGCATCGACGCAAATTGCGTAAACCCCGTTACGGACACCTGCGGAGGAACTTTGGTTTGTAACTTTGCCGTAAACAGTACCAATACGACAGCCACGGAGGTTTTGCCATGAACAGACTCAAAACCACAATTTCCAAGGGCTTTACGCTGGTTGAGCTCTTGGTGACAATTTCCATAATTGCCATAATTTCCACAGTGCTCCTTTCCAACTTCAATGCGGCCAGGGAAAGAGGCAGGGACGCTCAAAGAAAAGCGGATTTGAGAAATATTCAGACAGCACTCAGAATTTTTTACAACGACTACGGAGGATTTCCGACAAGCGGAACGGGGGCAAACTTGGGTAAAATCGTAGCCTGCGGGCAATCCACCACGCCCGGTCCTTTTACCTGTGAGTACGGTTCGGCCTGGAGTGCCGACAATAAGACAATTATGTCCGTCCTTCCCAAAGATCCCCTTTCTAGCCAGGCCTATCAGTATACCCAGACCGATGCGGACTCGTATACTCTTCAGGCGTGCCTGGAAAACAAAAGCGACGACAAAGGTATTACCGCCGGAGGAACCACCTGGTGTCCGACCAACTGGATGTATCAGGTCAAACCATGAAGAAAATAAAATTAAATAAGGGTTTTACTTTGGTTGAACTGTTAGTGGTTATCTCCATCATCGGGATTTTGGCGGCCATTGCTTTGGTATCCTTTACCAGTTCGCAAAAACAGGCCAGGGATACGGCCAGAAAATCCGATATCAAGCAGTACCAGCTGGCTCTGGAAGGTAACGCCAATAAAACGGGCGGGCTATATCCGCAGAGACCGGATGGGGGCGGCGTAGTTGCCTGGACTACCCTTTGTACCGATTTGGCCTTAACCACTTGCCCGCAGGATTTACGCTACACCAAGGATGCAACTTTTGTATATCAATACCAATCCGACGGAACGGTTTCCGACGGCACCGCGGTGGGAACCAAATATGTACTTTGGGCAAAACTGGAAAATATATCCCCCACCAACTACTGGATAGTCTGTTCCAACGGCAAATCGGGTCAGTCGGCATCGGGAGTTCCGCCTTCGGGAGGAACGTGTCCTATATGATCAAAAAAGGTTTTACCCTTATCGAGTTGTTGGTGGTTATTTCCATCGTGGGGATTTTAATCGGGCTTTCGATCTTCGGCTTGGCGGGGGCCAGGGAGAGCTCGCGCGATGCCAGACGCAAAGCTGACTTGGAGCTTGTCAGGAGCGGGATCGAAATTTACCGCGCGGACTGCAACACCTACCCGGTTGCAACCTATACGACCAACTGGCCGGCACAGATTGTCGGGGACGGAAGCAGTACCTCGTGTGCGGTAGCCAATTCTTATCTGAGTAGCCCCGCCGATCCCAACTCCCCGACCAGATATTATCGGTACTCATCAGCCGGTACGACCTATGAGCTCTGTGCCTCCCTTGAACAAGGCACGGGATCCGTAACCTGTGGGGGTTCAGGCGACTGTGGTCAAGCGTGTAATTACAAAGTAACCAATCCCTGACATGAGATGCAAAAACATTCTGCCTACACAAAACTAAACTCCGCCTATACCTTCATCGAGATTTTGGTTGCCTTAACCATCATCAGCCTGATCTTCGGCGTGGGCTACGTCAGCTTTAGGGATTTCTCCAGACGTCAGGCCTTAGCCGGTGCCGCCAGAGGAATCGTCGGAGATCTGCGTCTGGCCCAGGAAGAAGCCATCGCGGGCCAGAAACCAGCGGATATTTTTTGCAACCCGCCGGCAATCCTTAACGGATATAACTTTCGTGTGGTAAATGCCCAGAATTATGTGGTGGAAGCCAACTGCTCGGGAGGCAATGTTCAGGTAAAAAGCGTAACCATCGCTTCCGATATTTCGATGTCCATTCCGTCTCCCAACCCCATTACTTTCAAGATTTTGGCCCAGGGAACCAATATTAATGCCCCGTCCGCTACTCTGACACTGACTCAAAAAGGCACCGCGGCCACGCGGCCAATTTCCATCAGCCAAGCGGGAGAAATAAAATAGATGACCAAAAAAATGGAAAAAGGACAAAGCCTGTTCGAAATAGTTTTGGCTCTGGCAATTGCTACCTTAATTGTTGTGGCCTTGGTTGCTCTGGCCTCCTCCGCCATCAGAAACTCCACCTTTGCCAAAAACAAAAGTTTGGCTACCCGCTATTCCCAGGAGGCAACCGAATGGTTGAGGGGGGAAAGGGACACGGATTGGGACGTCTTCTACGCCCGAACGGCAAATCCCCTTTACTGCCTAAAATCTCTTTCCTGGACCGAGGCGACGATCGGTCAGTGTACCTCCGGGCAGGAAATAACGGGCACGGTTTATAAAAGAGAGATTGGTTTTACCCGCGAGACAGTCGATGTGGGTGGCGTCCCCAAGAACGTAGTCGAGGCGGAAATAAATGTCTATTGGCAGGACGCCCAGGGGATTCATGAGGTTAAATCCGTAACCAACTTTACCGACTGGAGGGACACAATATGAAAAAACAGATATCTGCCCGCGGGGTGAGCTTTATCGAGATTTTGGTGGTTATTGCCATTTTTGCAATTTTGGGTGTTTTGGTCGGCAGAATTACCTTGATTACCCTTAGGGGTTCCAATAAAAGCGAGTCTTTGGGAAAGGTTAGGACCAACCTGGATTATTCGTTGGCCGTAATGGAGCGCCAGTTGAGAAATGCCGAAACCGCATCTCCCTGCAACAACACCGCAGTGACGACCATCAATTATACCGATATCGATGGAATCCCAAGTTCCTTCTCCTGTGTCAATATCGGCCCTACGGGCTATATTGCCTCAAGCTCGGCAAGGCTGACCACCGATGAGATAAAAATAACCGCCTGTTCCTTTACCTGCTCCCCTGCCGCAGGCAGGGTTCCGCCGGCAGTGACGATTTCGCTGGAGGCAGCTGATGCCAAAACAACCGGAATAGAGGCTGCCAAAGTTACGGCAACCACCAAAATCTTTCTTAGAACTTATTAGCAAGTTTTAAGATTGACCGGGGTATACTTGATTGCTAAACTGATAACGTATGAAAAAACTGTCCCTGTGGGAAAATAGCTCCGGCCAGGCACTTCTTCTGGTACTTTTGTCGATGGCGGTTGTTTTGACTATTGTTCTTTCGATACTTTCCCGAAGCGTAACCGACGTTGCGGTAACAACCCGGGAAGAGGAGGCCTTACGGGCCTTTTCCGCAGCCGAGGCAGGGGTGGAAAGGGCTTTGATAGTAGGCTCGAGTATTGGTAGTACCGAAATAGGAGACGCTTCCTTTACCGCTGATGTTTCGGGTACTGCCCAGGCCGGTATCGAGTTTGCCAACCCGGTCGGAATCCTTTCCGGGGAATCCCTTATCTTTTGGTTCGTTGCCCATGACGATACGGGAAATTTAATCTGTAATGCCGGCAACCCCTGTTTTACGGGAAGTAAGTTTAAAATTTGTTGGGGCAAGGAAGGAACCGCTTCTGGTGATGCAACCACTCCTGCGATAGAGGTTTCCACTTATTATGCAACCACCCCGGGAGATTACGCGACCGTCCAAATTGTCAGAGACACAGCGGATCCCAATAGTTCCAGACGGGGAACGAACAATTTCTCTGCCAACGATGCGGGAACCTGTACGGCAGGCGGGGAAAATTTCCAGTTTCAAAAGACCGTGGATTTGGCTCTCTTGGGAGTTCCGGTAGGCGCATACGGCGTGCAAAACGGATTGCAGTTTGCCAAGGTCAGAATGTTTTACAACACGGGTGTGGGTCACCAGATCGGTATCACTACGAGTTTTCCGGGCAATACATTACTCCCCTCCCAAGGTTTAAGGATCGTTTCAACCGGGGTATCAGGAGACTCCAACAGAAAGATAGAAGTCTTTCAGGGCTTCGGGGAACTTCCGCCGATATTCGACTCTGCGGTATTTAGCTCAGGAGGAATCTCCAAATAACATGGTGGGGCTGGACATAGGTTCCAAAACGATAAAAGTAGTTGAGTTGGCCAAAGAGGGCAACTCTTGGAGGCTTAAAGCCTCGGGTGTGATCGGTTTTCAGGGAACCAGCCCGGATAAAGCCAAGGACCAAAGCGAACTGGCTGCCCTTGCACAAATAATTAAAAAGCTTTTTAAGGAGGCGAATATTTCCTCAAAAGAGGTAGCCCTTGCACTTCCCGAATCGCAGGTTTTCTCACGCACCGTGAAGTTCCCGCCCTTAACCGATCAGGAAATAGACTCGGCTGTTAAATGGGAAGCCGAACAATATATTCCGATTCCGGTCAATGAGGCAATCATCGAGCATCAGATAATTGAAAGGAGAGACACCGCCTCTCCTCCGGAAGTGGTTGTTCTTTTGGTGGCGGCGCCCAGGAATCTGGTCGAACCTTATGTCAGAACGGTGCAGATGGCGGGACTCACGGTTGTCGGGGTAGAAACGGAACTAATTGCTCTGGCCAGATCCATCTCCCCCGCCAACCAAACCGTTCTCTTGGTGGATTTTGGTGCCCGCTCAACCGATATCGCCATTGTCAGGAATAACCAGTTAAGCTTTACCCGCACTATTCCCACAGCCGGAGAGGCCTTCACCAGAGCTGTTGCCCAGAGCTTGGGAGTGGAGGTTCAGCAGGCCGAAGAGTACAAAAGGGCCTATGGGCTTTCCCAAAGCCAGTTGGAGGGCAAGGTTAAGGGAGCTTTAGAGCCCATCTTCAGGGTTGTAGTCGATGAGATGAAAAAAGCAATCCATTTTTACCAGTCGGAGGAAAAAGGGGAAGCTCCGAAATCGATTATTCTTTCGGGAGGTACGGCGGGCATGCCCGAGGCGCTATCACTTCTGACCAAGATGATGGGACTGGAAGTGGTGGTGGGCAATCCTTTTGCCAAGGTTGCGGTTGATGCCCAGGCCGCCAAGAGTTTAGCAGCATTCGCCCCTCTCTACTCGATTGCCGTGGGGCTCGCGATGAGGGAGTAAGTTATGGCCGCCATTAATCTTCTACCCAAAGATCTGTTGCCGAGCGCGGGGCTAATCAAAACCGCGAAACTTCTCAAAAATCTTTTAACCTTGGGCTTTGGCATTTTTACGATAGTCCTTGTCGGTTTGGTTGCTTTTTTTGTCCTAAACTCGATTAGCCTGCGTTCCTCCACCGCCCGCCAGGAAGAATTGAAAAATTCCATCAAGGCCCTCGAGCAAACGGAGCAGGGACTGGTCTTGGTCAAGGATAGACTTACCAAAGTCAAGGAGGTATTGGCCAAAGATTCGGGAGCGGAAGAGGTGGATAACCTGGCCAAAGTTTCGTCTTTGACCACAGCCGGTGTGGATTTGACCGAAGCCGTTGTCTTTAAAGAAGAGTTGGATACGACCTTTAACGTTTCCGATGCCAGCGTTCTGACCAGTTTTATGGCCCAGATAATTGCCTCCGGGGACTACAAGAGAATCGATTTAAACTCCTTCAGTTTTAATCCCAGCGTGGGTTATCTTATCAGTCTGGCCTTTATCAGCAAATAACATGGCACAAAGCGATTTATCAAAAAAACTACTCTCCCCCAACGTCAAGGCCTTTATGGGGCCTGTCGGGCTTTTACTGCTTTTGGCAATTTTGAGTGTTTTTGCCTTCCGCTTCGGTTTTGCCAAGATCTCCGAACAAAGGCAGTCTGTGGCCACGGCCAGACAAAACGAGTCGGTCCTGTCCCAGAAAGAGTCTATCTTAAAGGATGTCCAATCCGGTGTGCCCTCTTACGTCAAGGCGGTTGCGGCGGCACTCCCTGAGAAAAACCCCAGCCTTTCGATGGTTTCGCAACTGAGAATATTAAGCGGAGAAAAGGGCCTATCTTTGGGAAATATTAAGGTCGGTTCGGAAATAGCGGCAGGTGGGGCTTCGATTTCCGAGGTCGACGTCACCTTCGGGATAGAAGGTCCGGCCGCAGAAATAGTTTCTTTTTTGGCAGCCGTCAAGGATCTTGCACCGGTCTCAACCATTGAAAAGGCCAAAATCAACAGATCCTCAATCGGTACCCGGGCCGATATTACCTTAAGAGTCTATAAATCGGAATTTCCCCAGAAGTTACCATCGTTAACGGAGCCCGCCAGAGCCTTAACCGATGACGAGAAGACCACTCTCACCAAACTCTCGGCTTTAAGGCTGCCCATATTTTCGGAGCTGACCCCGCAAGGAGGAGCCGTGAGGGAAAATCCCTTCGAGTAATAATACGGAGTTATTGCTTTTCTACGACTTCGACCGAAACCGCTATTTTGTCCAGTGTGGCCCTGACCCTTAAGATATTTCTGATCGCTTTGATTGTACTACCCCCTTTGCCGATAATTATCCCCATGGCTTCTTTAGGAGCCTTAACAGTCAGACTTAGTCTGCCTTCGTCTTGCACCTCTTCGATTTCGAAGTCCTTTATACCGGTGATGTTTTCGATGACAAAAGACAACAGCTCTTTCATTTTGCCTTCTTATCTATGAGTTCTTTGACCGCCTTGGTAACCTGTGCTCCCTTTTTCAACCATTTATCCAATTTTTCCTTGTCGATTTCGAGGGCATCTTTGGAGGGGTGCCAATAACCGATTATCTCAAGGGCCACCCCGCTGGCTTTTTGGGAGTCCTCGATGGCCACAATTCTGTAAAAGGCTTTTTTTCTGACACCAAGACGATAGAGTCGTATTTTTACCATATTGCTGGATTCTACTTTTTTTGAGGCTTTTTTACAAGCTCAAGTGCGGCCTCTGCCGCTTTTTGTTCCGCTTCGCTTTTGCTCTTTCCTTCGCCTTTGCCCAGGCATTTCCCGTCCGCCTTAACCTCGACGATAAAGCGCTTGTTGTGGTCGGGACCGGATTCCTCTACCACCGAATACTTGGGAGCACCCAAGCCTTCTGACTGGACGTATTCCTGAAGACGGCTCTTGGGGTCTTTGAGGGGTCCTGCTACTTTCTCGGGTACCTCGCTGATAAGGTTGACCTTGATAAATTCATGGGTAGTTTCCAACCCCTGATCCAAAAAAAGAGCTCCGATGATGGCCTCGACGGTATCGGCCAAAAGCGAAGGGTTGTCCCGGCCTCCGCCCTCCTCTTCGCCTTTGGAAAGAAAAAGAGACGCTCCGACATTAAGCTTTCTGGCCAAACCCGCCAGGTTATCGGTATTTACCAGATTTGCCCTTAAGGCCGTGAGGTACCCTTCTTCCTTCTCCGGGAAGGAGCTGTAAAGCTCTTTGGAGACGACGAATTCGAGGATTGCATCCCCCAGAAATTCCAGTCTTTCGTTGGAGGCTCTTTCGCCCAGGTGTTCGTTAACCCAGGATTTGTGGGTAAAAGCCTGGTCCAAAAGGTTTTTGTCGCTAAAAAGATTTCTTAAGTTTTCCAGTTTATCCATATTATTCGGCTACGTGTGAAGAAACCGTTTCCACCAGCTCCTCGACACTTAAGGCGGGGGAAAGCTCCAGGGATTGGGCATCAATGCCCAGCCCGCCAAGGGTATTTAAAAAGTCGGTGAAATCGGTGGCACTCATGTGCAGCTCTTCGGAGAAGGTGTCGGTATCCTCGATATCTTCAACCTCCACCCCAATGGTGTCCGCGATTTTACCTTTGATGAACTCTTTGAGTTTTTCTTCTTTCATTGGGCCTGTTCCTCCTTTTTGTATATAGTACCCAATACACCGTTGATAAATGAAGAGGAGTTTTCGCTGCCGAACTCTTTGGCCAGCTCTACCGCCTCATCGATGACTACCTTGGGTGGGGCTTCCCCCACCTCCAGCTCATAGATTGCCAGTCTTAAAATGGCCAAATCAATTCTATTGAGTTTATCTATCGGCCAGGCTGTGGCAGCTTTCTGAATCTCGGCGTCAATAGTGTCCTTTTTGGCCAGAATTGCAGCCACCGCTTCGTTCTTGGAAGGTTGCGGGGTATAACTTTCGGCAAAGAGCTCTTTGACGATTTCTCTTCTTTTTTGGTGACGGGGATCTCGGGCAGTCTTCATTGTTTGGGTGCCTTAGGCATTCTTATAAAATCCACAATGGGGGCATGCACGGTGAGGTTCCCTGAGTTTTCCGCAGGAAGGGCATTTGACCAAAGAAGTCAGACCCAACTTGGCGGTAATGGCCCTGCGGGTATTACTGCGACCCCTGGTATGTTTCTTCTTGGGTAGCGGTGTCATACTTCGGCAATTTTAAACCATACTAGCCTTAGTGGCAAGCACGAAACCCTTGTCTGAAAGCATCTGGGCTACCCGCTTGGCTTTTTGGATTAACTCCGTGTCCTGCCAGGAAGCGATCTTTAGTTCGGGGAATCCGTGCTGTCTGGTGCCGAAGACTTCTCCGGGACCTCTTAAGCTCAAATCCAACTCGGCGAGTTCAAATCCGGAAATCCCTTTTTCGAGTGCGGCCAAGCGTGTCAAAACTCGCGGTGCTGCGGAATCAGAGAAGATTAGGCAGTAGGATTTCTTTTCCCCTCTGCCCACCCTGCCCCTCAGCTGGTGCAGCTGGGCCAGACCGAAGCGCTCGGAGCCTTCGATGAGCATGATGGTGGCGTTGGCAACGTCGATACCGACCTCGACCACGGGAGTTGCGACCAGGACGTCTATTTTTCCTTTTCTGAAGTCCGACATCACTCGATCCTTGTCTTTACCGGAGAGCTTACCGTGTATCAGACCGAATGAAAGTTCGGAAAAAATCTTTTTCTGCTCGGCGTATTCCTTGGCAGCCGCTTTGACCGACTGCATGGTCTCTTTGTCCGACTCTTCGATTAAGGGGCAAATCAGAAAAGCCTGAACTTTGTCTTTGAGAATTTCGTCTTTGACCCAGGTCATGGCCTTGGGCCTCTTGGCCGGTGGAACTATCCAGGTGGTTATTTTTTGTCTGCCTCCCGGAAGTTCTTTCAAAACAGACAGGTCCAAGTCTCCATAGAGGGTTAGGGCTACCGTTCTGGGAATTGGGGTTGCGGTCATAGTCAGAATATGCGGCATCAGTTTCTTTTTGCCGACTTGTTTGACCAGCAGGGCTCTTTGTTCAACGCCAAAGCGGTGCTGTTCGTCGATTACCACCAGACCTACATTTTCAAAGAGACCCTTTTTGTTAAGAAGAGCGTGGGTGCCAACAAAAATATCCGTTCTGCCCAGGTCTTTTTTAACCAAACCCGAAGTAATCAGGGCTACCCTAAGCTTGAAAGGCTTAAAAATTCTCTGCAGGGTTTCGTAGTGCTGCTGGGCCAGAATTTGGGTAGGCGCCATTACGGCGGTCTGTAGGCCGTTGATGAAACAAACGAAAGCCGCAATTGCTGCCACCACGGTTTTGCCGCTACCCACATCACCCTCCAAAAGCCTATTCATCGGCCAGGCGCGGGTTAGGTCCCCAAGAATTTCTTCCACGGCGCTTTGCTGCGATGCGGTTAGGGCAAATGGAAGAGAATCTATAAATTTATCGACATCGCTTTCTTCAAAGGCCAAGGTATGTCCCGTTTGGTTATTCTTCCAACCTGCTTTTCTGGAGATGCTTGTCAACTGTAATTCCAACAACTCATCAAACGCCAGCCGCTGCCTACCTTTCTCGGCCTCATCTTCACTGGCAGGATGATGAACGGCGTGAATTGCGTCGGTCAAAGGTATCAGCCCTTCGGACTTAATGAATTTTAAAGGAAGAGTTTCTTTTATCGTGCTTCCCAGACTGGCCAAGGTTTCGGCAATTCTTCCCCTAAGCCACTTGGAAGAAAGTCCGAAAGTTTCGGGATAGATGGGCACCAGACCCGAGGTGTGAATGCTTGTCTTGCCTTGCTTTATCAGTTCGTATTCCGGGGAGATTAAAGCCTTTCGTCCGGAGAAGAACCCGACCTTACCTGCCAGAGAGATTTCGGCTTCGGGAAAAAGAACCCTAACCAAAAACGGCTGGTTAAACCAGACAACCGTAATTTTGCCCGATGCATCCTCAACCTCCCCGATTTGGATTTTGCGCCCGGATCGGGTGTACTGGTTTTTAATGGAAACTACCTTGCCTCTTATCGTTAAAACATCTTCCGGAGCGGCCGCTCTCACGGGAGAGGAGACCCTAAAGTCCAGATATCTGTGGGGAACGTGATAGAGCAGATCTTTGATTGAAACAATCCCAAGATTATTCAGGCGCCTTGCGTAAGAAGGACCGACCAGAGGAAGCTCCTCAACCGGTGAGTTTAGATACATTGTCAACGGAAGGCAGTCAGAAAAGGCAGGAACGACCCCAACACCAAAAGCAGCCCCGCGACAATGATTATTGCCGTGAACAGCCTTCTTTGTTTTCTGGTAAGTATCATTATTTAGTGGCTATCAAGAAGGTTCTTTCCCCGACCCTAATTTTGTCCCCGACTTTAACAACATAGGCCGCATCGGAAACCGTTTTGCCGTTAATATCAACCGCATGCTGTTTAATTATCCGTTTGGCGTCACTGATGCTTTCAAGACGGGTGTAGGGCGAGATGGTTTTGGCCAGGCTTTCTCCGGCCGAGACTCTGATATCAAAAGAGGGTGCTCTTTCCTGGAACGTTCTTTCGAAATATTTTTGGGCAGCCTCTGCGGATGCTCCTCCCCAAAGGAGTTTAACAAGCTCATATGCCAGTCTTTTTTTCTCTGCGAGGGGTTCTTTTTTGACTTTGGCCTCGATCCCCTGCAAAGGAAAGGAAGTCAAAAGTTCATAAGCCAAAGGCAGTACTGTGTCGGGGAAAGACATGATGCCTGCATAGAAATTCTCCGGAGAACTATCCAAAAACAAAGCGTTGCCCGTGGTTTTACCGACTTTATTGCCCTCTTTATCTACCAAGAGTTTGGTTCCGAGTACGAATTTTTCTTTACCCTTAATCGCCTGCATCAGGGTACGGCCGACAAGCATGTTAAATATCTGATCGCTGCCCCCTATTTCCAAATCAACATCCATGGCGACGGAATCATAGCCCTGAAGAACCGGATAGAGAAACTCATGCACTCTGACCGTTCCTTCTTCTTTAAGTCTTTTTTGGAACATATCCCGCTCGATAAGCTGGGGAACGGTTAAATTTGCACAGATGGTCAGAAACTCTTCCATCGAGAGTGCCGAGAGCCATTCGGAGTTAAAGAGCATTTTGGCGGGGTTGGGCCCTTCAAAATCCAAAACCTTAGCGGCTTGCTCTTTCCACTTGGCAACATTTTCCTTAACCTCTTTGGGGGAAAGCTGTTTTCTGGTTGCGAGCTTATCCGTCGGGTCCCCGATCATTCCCGTAAAATCCCCGACCAAAAATATCACTTTGTGGCCCAATTCTTGGAATTGGGAGAGTTTTAATAGTCCAACCAGATTTCCCAAATGCAAAGAGGGCATGGAAGGGTCGAAGCCCTGATAAAGGGTAATCGGTCCCTTGGCCATGATCTTGGCCAGTCCTTCTTTTGAGGGCAGGATTTCGGCAACTCCGCGGGTTAAAACTTCATCGATTGGGTTCATTTATACCCATTTTAAGCTCGTTTTGATACAATAACAAGTATGTGGAGAGAGAGGGCGAGAAGAAGAACCAGTGCATACGTTCCGGAAAGGGTTCGCAAGAGCAGACAGGTAGTTAGGCTTGCCAAGCTGATGTTTCTGGGAGTTATCGGACTTTTTCTGGCCAGCTTTCTCATTTTCCCCATTTTTGCATTCAACCTGCCTTCCCCCGACAAAATAGTCAGGCGGGAAGGTTTTTCCACCAAGATTCTGGACAGAAACGGAGAGGTGCTCTACGACATCTTTGCCGACCAAAGAAGAACCCCGGCCAGCCTCGCCGATATCCCCCTTTACCTGCGCCAGGCAACGGTGGCAATTGAGGATAAGAATTTTTACAAGCACCAGGGCTTTGACCCCTTAGGAATCATCAGGGGTTTTACCAGACTCTTTACTTCAGGCCGCGCCCAGGGGGGCTCTACCCTAACCCAGCAGCTGGTCAAAAACGTTTTGCTGACGCCCGAGCGGTCAATCTTCAGGAAAATCAAAGAATTTATTCTGGCCGTGCAAATCGAAAGAAAATATACCAAGGACGAAATCCTGCAGATGTACTTAAACGAAGCGCCCTACGGAGGAACCGCCTGGGGAGTCGAAACCGCTGCCGAGACTTATTTCGGAAAGAAAGCTAAAGACCTTTCCCTTGTCGAGTCGGCAATCTTGGCGGGCTTGCCCCAAAGACCCTCGGCTTATTCCCCCTATTCCTCAACCCCGAAAGCCTATGTCGGTAGAACCCAGGATGTCCTCAGGCGGATGCGCGAGGACGGATATATCAACAAAGACCAGGAAGCCCAGGCCAAAGCAGAACTGGAGAGTGTTACCTTCCAAGAACGCGGGGGTTCATTTAAGGCCCCGCACTTTGTCCAATATGTCCAAAAGATATTGGAGGAGCGCTACGGCGAAGCATCGGTTGAGCAGGGAGGGCTGAAAGTGACCACCACCCTGGATTGGAAACTGCAGGAAGCAGCCCAAGATATCGTCAAGGAGGAAATTGCCAAGGTCGAATCGCAAAGGATCACAAACGGCGCAGCCGTGGTTCTAAATCCCGAAACCGGGGAAATCGTGGCCATGGTCGGATCCAAGAATTTTAACGATCCCAACTATGACGGACAGGTCAACGTCACCATGAGTCTCAGGCAGCCCGGCTCTGCAATTAAACCTGTTACTTATGTAACGGCTTTTAAGGAAGGCTATACCCCCTCTACTCTACTAATGGATGTTCCGACCACCTTTCCGGGAGGGGTCGGCCAGCCGGATTATAACCCGGTAAACTACGACGGCAAATACCGGGGCCCCATCCAGGTCAGATACGCTCTGGGAAATTCGATCAACGTGGCCGCGGTTAAGATGCTGGCTATGGTGGGAATCAAGGACACTCTGGAGACGGCCTACGATTTGGGTATAACCACTCTGGCTCCCACCCAGGAAACCTTAAACAGGGTAGGGCTTTCCCTGACTTTGGGAGGAGGCGAAGTGCGTCTTTTGGAGCTAACCGGTGCTTATGCGGCTTTCATGAACAAGGGTTATAAGATAGAGCCTACCGCGATACTTAAGGTTGAAGATTCCGAAGGCAAGGTGCTGGAGGAGACCAAGCCGGAAAAGAAAAAGCGGGTTCTCTCCGAAGGCCAGGCGTACCTGATTGCCAATATCCTTTCGGACAATTCCGCCCGTTCGCAGGTTTTCGGAACCAACTCGCTGTTGAATATTCCGGGCAAAACCATTGCGGTTAAAACCGGTACCACCAACGACAAAAGGGACAACTGGACGATAGGGGGCAATCCCCAGGCGATGGTCGGAGTTTGGGTCGGCAATAACGATAACTCCCCGATGCTTAACGTAGCCTCCGGAGTATCCGGGGCCTCGCCTATCTGGAGAAGGGTTCTTTTGGAGGCTTTATCCGGTAAGCCCAATGTCTCGTTTGAAACCCCTTCCGAAATAGTGACGGCTACGGTTGATGCGGTTTCCGGATATCGGGCTCACGACGGATTTGCGGAAAGAAGCGAAAGTTTTATCAAGGGTACCGAGCCGGGAGAAGACCCGATACATGTTAAGCTGAAAGTCTGTAAAACCGACGGTAAGCTGGCCTCCCCGTTTGATATCAACCAAAGCAATTACGAGGAAAAGGAATATTTTGTCTTCAAAGAAGAGGATCCGACCGCAGCCAAGGGCCAGCCCAATAAATGGCAGGAAGGAATTCTTAACTGGCTGGCTACCCAAACCGAAGCGAAATACCACCCGCCGACGGATTATTGCGGTACGGCCAATCCGATAAGTATTAAGTTTTTGACTCCAACCGATCAAACCTCGAATCTGGGTAGTGCCTTTAAGATCAGATTTGAGGCTGCTTCAACCGTCGCCATTACCCAAGCCGATCTATATATAGACGCCAACAAGGTCAGGGGTTATAGCGGTCCGCCTTACGAATACGATGCTTCGGGCCTATCCGACGGAGCCCATACCCTAAAAGTGGTTGCCACAGATGCCAACTCGAAGCAGTCCGACAGCATAATCAGAATTGGCGTCAATAGCCTCTGGGACGCTACCCCTACTCCCTAGAAAAATCCACATTTGCCTTCTGTAGTATAATATTTGTTAAGTATGAACCTGCCGAAACAAAATGGGAAAAGAACAACTCACAAGTTGTAACGATGAGTTTGAGGCCAAACTTCAGGCCAAAGATCCCCGTTTGCCCAAACACCTTCGTACCTACATCAGAAGATTAAAACAGGCCGGAAAAATCGATGAGGCGATAAAGCACCGAGAGCATTTTGTCCACCAGAGGAGAAACAAACACGAGATAGCCGTTGATGAGCTTCACAAAACCATAGCCGAGGTTATCTGCACCGACGACCCGGTAAAGGAAGCTGCGGGAAATATCAAAGTTACCTGGCTTTTGAATGTTGTGGGAGTTATCGAGACCCCGGAGGAAAGAAAAGCCCAGATATTAGAGATTTACGAATCTACACCCGAACACGTTCAGGTTGTACTTGAGGAGTTGATGCCTCTAATCAGAAACGAAGTTTCACCCCTGATGCCGACCGCGGCCTAGCTTATTTTGCAATCGCTCCGAAGTCCCTCTTGAGGATTTTAAGAATGGTTCCCCTGATCTTTTCTGTTTCGCTATCGGTTAAAGTCTTTTGGGGGTGCTGGTAATTAAGCCTGAAGGTATAGGCATCGTTATATATCGTCCCCAGGACGACCTCGGATATCAGAGGTGATGTAGATTTGATGGCAAAAATTACATCCCCGACCCTGCTCTTTGCGGGAAGAATCAAAGTAATATCTTCGATTTGGGCCGGGTGAGAAGGAATCTTTTTGTACTGCCTGGGCTGAATTCCTAATTTCAGAAGAGCCATATCCAATTCGTAGTAAATCTCTCCCGTTTCCAACATCCCGAACTGGCCCAGAAATTTATTTGAGCATTTTAACAAGAGCCTTTGGCTGGGCTGAAAATATTGCGAATCTTCGGGAATAAACCCAAGGGTAACGTTTAGCTCTTCCGCCAGGGCTTCAATAATTCCTTTAGCTTGCCTAAAGCCGGTATTAACAAATATTCCGGCCAGCATCATTTTTTCCTGAGGCAGGTCTCCCTTTCTGGGAAGATAAACATTGGCCATTTCAAAAAGGTGGAAAGCCTCCTTTACCCCGGCATTTTCCCCGGCGGCACGGGCAAGAGACGGCAGAAGTGAAGTTCTCAGGAATGAGGAATCCTCGCCCAATGGATTCGCCAGCTGAAGGGCTCCTTGTCCGGCTTCATGCTTTGCAACAAGAGACAGGCTATAGACTTCTATGCCTGCGTACCCCTTGAGTATATTTTTGACCTTCGCCTCGAAGCCAAACGGAGAATCTACCAAGGGTTCGGTTAAGGCTCCCTGCATGATAATACCGGGCAGCCTTTGATACCCCCAAATTCTGGCAATCTCTTCGATAACATCCTCTTTAATCTGTACATCTTTAAGTCTCCACGAGGGAACTTTTACGGATAGCGATTTGCCCCTCCAGCCAGCTTCGAAACCCAAGGACGTCAGGGCTTTTCCTATCTGATGTTTAGGAAGGACAGTTCCCAGAAAGCCGCTTATAAAATCAAAGTCCAAAGCAATAGTTTTAGCCCCGGGAGGGTTGGGATAAATATCGAGGATCGTCTCTTCCGCTTTTCCGCCGGTTAGGGTTTCGAAAAGATCTATGCCGCGGCGGATAGCCAAGCTTATCAGTTCCGGGTCCGTTCCTTTTTCGAATATATCCGAAGCCTCGGAGCGGTGGGCCAAGGACATCGCGGTCCTTCTGATATTTAAGGGGTTATAAGTTTGGACAAACAAAAGAACATTTTTGGTTTTGTCATCAATGGCGCTTAGTGTCCCGCCCATTATTCCGGCCAAATCAATAAGTCTTCCCTTTCCGTCTTCGATGACGATATCTCCCCCCGGGAGTGTATGCTTTTTCTCATCAAGCGTGGTTATGGTTTCTCCCTTACGACTGGGCCTTAAGAGCATCTTTCCTTTAAGGATTTTGTCGTAGTCGAAGGTATGTACGGGCTGGCCCAGCTCCTTCATGATGTAGTTGGAGATATCAACAACGTTATTAATGGATCTAACTCCTACTCTTTCCAGTCTTTGGCTCATCCATTCGGGAGATGCCGCCATCTTGACTCCTTTGATCAAGACAGCCGCAAACCTGGGGCACAAAGTAGTGTCAACCTCGGCTTTTAAGTACCTTACCGTCTTGGCAAATGTCTGTCGGGACTTACTTTTTAAGGGCACAAGTGAAGCCTTAACGGTGTGTGCAGGAAGGGCGGCTGAGGCTTCCCTGGCAATGCCGTAGACGCCCATGCAGTCTACCCTATTGGTGGTTACTTCGATTGAATAAAGCGAGTCGTCTTTGAGCCTGGTGACCTTTTCTACAGATGGGCCGGATAAAGAAAGGGCATCGGCGATTTTACTTGAGGCGGCCTTGGTTTTTAGATAATCTCTTAACCAGTTATCCGATATTGTTATATTCATATTATTAAAATTGTTTCAAGAATCGTAGGTCCGATCCGTATATTAGCCTGATATCGGGAATCTGCAGTCCGGACTTCATCATATAGGTTCTTTCCACTCCCCACCCGAAGGCATAACCGGAATATTTCTCGGGGTTTATTCCCCCGGCCGCAAGAACCCTGGGGTGAACCATGCCTGCACCCCCGAGCTCGAGCCAGCCGTTTTTACAAAGCTTACATCCTCTCCCCAGGCAAACTCCGCAGGTCACGTCTACTTCGAAAGAGGGCTCGGTAAATTGAAAATGAAACGGTCTAAGTCTGGTTTTTCTCTCCGGACCAAAGAAATTCCTGGCAAAATAGTCCAAAGTTCCTTTGAGGTTGGCAACGGATATGCCTTTATCGATAACCAATCCTTCAAACTGATGGAACATCGGTACGTGAGAAGCATCGATTTGCCTGCGGTAGCACTTGGCGATGTTAATCATCCTGACGGGAGGGGATTTGACCCTTTGCATTTCCCTGACCTGGGCGGAGGAAGTATGGGGGGTCAGAACCATTTGTCCGAATTTGGGGTTGGCCGGGGCATCCACGAAAAAAGTTTCCCATTCGTCCCGCGCCGGGTGCCCCTCGGGCATATTTAAAGTCTCGAATGCATACCAGTCCCATTCGACTTCCGGGTACCTATTTCTGACAAAGCCCAATTGGGTAAAAAGAGCCGATATTTCCTCAATCGCCTGAGTCACCAGGTGCAGATGTCCCATCGCCGGCTTTATCCCCGGAACCGTTGGGTCAAACCAGGCCCTGGCGCTTTCTTTGAGATGATTTTTCTGCGAAGCTAAGGCTTTGACAATTGTATTTTTGGCTTCGTTGACGAGCAGCCCTGCTTGCTTCCTCTTTTCGGGAGAGACTTCCCTAATTCTTTTGATTAAGGAGGTAAACTTGCCGCTTCTTCCCAGGTAGGTAACCCTGATTGTTTCGAGCTCTTCAAAAGAGGACACCTCCATTATTTGGGCCAGGGCTTCGTTTTTGAGATTGATTACTTCTTCCTGCATATTGTCTCGAACCATTAAAAAAGCTCTCCGGAGGAGAGCTGTCTTGATAGTGTTCTCCACCGGCTAACTAATATTACCGAAAAAGCCGGAGAAGAAAAAGAATTTCATTTTTTTACAACTTCGACTATCTTAGCGAAAGCCTTAGGGTCTGATATCGCGATATCCGAAAGAATTTTTCTATCAAGGCTGATATTGGCTTTTTTGGCCAGAAGAATGAACTTCGAATAGCTCAAGCCCTTTTCCCTTAATGCCGCATTCAGACGGGTTATCCAGAGAGCCCTTAAGTCTCTTTTTTTGAGTCTTCGGCCTTCATAGGCATACTGTCCCGCATGCAAGAGTGCTTCTTTGGCTACCTGAATTCTTTTTCTCCTCGCTTGCCCGAAGCCTTTGGCACGTTTCAAAAACTTCCTGTGTTTTCTCGAAGCGGTTGATTTTACTCTGGCCATATTATTTTTTTAGGGATTTACCCAAAGCCTTTCTAAGTTTCTTGGCATAAAAGCCTTTGATGGTTTTCATCTTTTTCAGTCCGGAAAGTCTTTTTTGCGACTTTCTGCCTTTCAAATGCCGCATTCCGGCCTGTCTTCTTAAGACCTTGCCGGTTTTGGTGATACGGAATCTTCTGATGACCGATTTTCTAGTTTTCTGTTTTGGCATCTAATTCTTCTTTCTTGGCAATTTTTTTGGCGGTCGGCGAGATAACCATAATCAAGTGCTTTCCCAAAAACTTGGGTTCCATGTCGATGGAAATCGCATCTCCCAACTCTTGGACGATTCTTTTCAAGAGGGCAAAACCGAAGGGCTTACTGCCCATCTGTCTGCCTTTAAAAACTACAACCAGTCTGACCTTATTGCGTTCGGATAAAAATTCCTTAACCCTCGAGAGCCTGAAAGCGTAATCGTTTTCCGCGATAAAGGGAGAGAATCTGACTTCCTTGATGTCTCCGCCTTTGGTCTTGGTTCTGCTTCTTAGTTTTTTCTCTTCCTGGTATCTGAATTTTCCGAACTCAACAATCTTGGCAACCGGTGGGAGCGCTTTCGGCGCAATCTCAACCAGGGTCAGTCCGGCCTTTTTGGCCTTTTCGATTGCCTCGGCAGTTTTGATAATACCCAGCTGTTTGCCGTCCGAGCCGATTAGTCTTACTTCCGGGACGCGGATTGCTTCGTTTACTCGCCAGAAAAGTGTGCTGTTTTTCAACTTACGGTCTAAATTCTACTAAATGTTAGCCTCGCAAGCAAGAAGAGCTTCTAGGAGATTATTTTTTTGGCGATCTCCTCCTTAATATCTGCCATAAATTTAGGAAGCCCTACCGCCCCGGAGGTCTTTCCCAGCCTGTTTCTGACCGAAACCAAAGATGCTTCTTCTTCCTTGGGACCCAGGATTAACATATATGGTACCTTGGCAAGCTGCGCATCCCTGATCTTGGCCGCAAGCGTTTCATTGCGGCTATCCACTTCCGTGCGGATACCGGCCTCCTTAAGTTTAAGGTAGACGGAGTTAGCGTATTTAAGAGCCTTTTCCGTAATGGGCAAGACTTTAACCTGGACCGGGGAAAGCCACAAGGGAAAACTGCCGTGATATTTCTCGATCAAAAAAGCAATCGTTCTTTCCAGACAGCCGATTGATGCCCGATGGATAACCACGATTTCTTTCTCCTTGCCGTCCTTGTCGATATATTTCAGATCGAAACGCTTGGGCATGACAAAGTCGTACTGCACGGTAAAGGCGGTTTCTTCCTTGCCCGAAAGTTTTCTGACCTGGACATCGATTTTGGGACCGTAAAAGGCCGCCTCTCCTGCGGCTTCATAGAAGGGCACGTCCTGGGCCTTGAGCACTTTTCTTAAGATTCCTTCCGCCTTATCCCAGGCTTTATCGTCCTTGTAATATTTCTTGGCATCGCCTCTATCCCCCAAAGACAATCGGTAGCGATAGTCCTCGCCTTTTTTAAGTCCCATCACCGAATTGGCGTAACTTATCAAATCCAAAACTCCTTCTATCTCGCCTTCGGCGGCCTCCGGTGCAGTAAAGATATGGGCATCGGCCAAGTTAAACATCCGGATTCGGATAAGCCCGGTCAGCTCCCCGCTCTTTTCGTAACGGTATTGGGGAGCGATCTCGGCAATTCTGATGGGTAGCTCCCGGTAGCTGTGGACTTCGGAGCTATAAAGCATGAAATGGTGGGGACACGTCATGGGCCGAAGAATGAGTTCCTCGTCGTCAACCTTCATGACCGGATACATAGTGTCCTTGTAATAGGGATAGTGACCCGATTTTTTATAAAGGTCGGTTTTGGCCAAAGGCGGAGTGTAAACGTGCTGGTAACCTCTTTTTATTTCCTCATCAACGATAAATCTTTCCAGCTCCCGCCTGATGGTTGAACCCTTGGCGGTTAACAGCGGAAGTCCTTTGCCGACCAAATCCGAGAAGACAAAAAGCCCCAGATCTTTACCTATTTTGCGGTGGTCGTTTTCCGAAGCTTCTTCGATGGAATCAAGATATTTGTCCAGTTCTGCTTTTGATGTAAAAGCCGTTCCGTAAATCCTGGTCAGCATTTTGTTTTTTTCGCTGCCCCGCCAGTAAGCACCGGCCAGAGAAAGCAGTTTGAAGTATTTTATTTCGGAAGCTTTGGTTACATGACCACCCCTGCACAAATCCACAAAGGCCCCGGACTTATAAAGAGTGATTCCTTCACCTGATTTTTCCAGTTCCTCAATCAGCTCTATCTTGTAGGAGTTTTCTTTGAATAATTTCTTGGCTTGAGTAGCCGTGACCTCTTTTTTCGCGAATTTATCCCATCCCGGGAGAATTTGGGACATTGCCTCTTCGATTTTGCCGAGGTCTTTTTCGGATATTTTTACCTTACCCATATCGAAGTCGTAATAAAAACCGTTTTCGATAACGGGTCCTATTGTCGGCTTGGCATCGGGCCAGAGTTTAACCACGGCCGCTGCCAAAAGATGGGCCGTTGAATGCCGCAGATTATCCAAAACGTTTTTCATCAGTTCAATTGTATCCTATTTACAGGCACATTCAAATCAATTATATAAGGAGAAAGGCAAGTACGACCTTGAGAAAAATAATTCTGGGAATAGTTGTTTTCGTAACCGGTGCAAGCGTGATGGTCACGGAGATCGTGGCTTCCAGAATTCTAGCTCCTTATATCGGCACTTCAATAATCGTCTGGACGAGCTTAATCGGGGTAATTCTCGGGGGTCTGGCATTGGGATACTATTGGGGAGGAAGGCTTGCGGATAAGGCGGGAAGCTATTTTCTTTTAAGAAACATTCTCTTTCTGGCCTCGGTTTATATTTTCGGCGTCAGCCAGGCAAGCGGATATCTTTTAACCCGGCTGATAGAGGCCAATGCGGATATCAGAATCTCCTCTCTGGTTTCATCACTGACTCTATTTCTGCCCCCAACAATTTTGCTGGGGATGGTTATACCCTTTGCGGTGGCCCTCTCGCTGAAAGAAGTAAATAAAGCCGGCAGGGTTGCGGGAGGGCTTTATGCCCTCTCTACGCTTGGGAGTATTTTGGGAACTTTCTGGTGCGGCTTTTTCCTTTTGGCAGATATCGGCAGTATAAAGATATTGGTTCTTATCTCGCTTCTTCTTATTTTAATTGCGATTTTGCTCAATTTTGCAGCAGAGAAGGCAAAAACCCTTTGGTTTCTGATATTGCTCTCCGCAGCTTTGCTTTTTGTCTTTATTGCGGCAGGAGCCAAGGTTAAGGAAGAGGGATTGCTTTTGGATACGGACACTTTATATTCCCGGGTGATAATTAAAGCCGGGAGAGAGCCAGAAACAGGTAGAGAAACCATCGAACTGACTAAAGGCAGATTTATCGAAAGCTATGCTTACACTCAGGGGGACGATTTATTCGGATATTACAACTATTATGATCTGGCCTCTATTTTTAATCCCGAGCTGTCGAGGGTTTTGATGATCGGCGGAGCGGGGTTTGTCTACCCAAAGCATTTTTTGAAAACCCTTCCCAAGACGTTGCTGGACGTGGTTGAATTAGACCCTGCGATGTTGGAGCTTGCAGAAGAATACTTCGGATTTACCCCCAACCCCACGCTTCAGGTGTATCACGAAGATGCCAGAACCTATCTCAACTCCACGCAGAAAAAATATGACGCTTTATTGATTGACGTTTTCGATAGCGACATTACACTTCCCTTCCAACTGACAACCGTGGAGGTAATCAAAAAATACTATGAGGCGTTAACCCCAAAAGGAGTGTTAATTGTTAACATTATCGGTCAGATAGAGGGCGAGGAAGGAGAGTTCTTGCGTTCGGAGTATCTAACCTACTTACAAATGTTCCCTTTTGTAGAGCTCTACCCGATAAGCGATGCCAAAGACGGAAGTCGAATTCAAAATATTATGCTGGTGGCTACCAAAAACAAACAAGAAGAAATATCGAAAGATGCCAGGATAGCCGCAATGCTCGGGCACCGATGGGAGAAAACAATTGAAGGAAAGGCAATAATCTTGACAGACGATTTTGCACCTGTGGAACAGATGATGGCCAAACGGACCAGGTGGGATTATCTGTATTAAGAGTGGACCCGGGGGGATTCGAACCCCCAACCCCCTGACTGCCAGCCAGGTGCGCTAACCAATTGTGCCACGGGCCCGCGGTGGACGGTAAGGGACTCGAACCCCTGACCTTTCGCACGTCAAGCGAACGCTCTAGCCAACTGAGCTAACCGTCCTTCAAGTTAAATATTATACCTTCTGGGGAAACCTTAGACAAATTCAGGCCGAATTGGCACTGTCCAAATAGAAGCCAAAAGCAGGAATAGAATGCTCTTCGCAGGTAGCATAAAGTGTGTGTATACCTTGATCGCCCTTATGGTCCGTCAGGAATCTGGCTTTCTTTTCGCAGTGCGCACAAGTAAAAAGAGGAGTTTGTTCGGTGGCGGGTTTGATTTCGTAAAGTCTTGAGACGTGGTTTGTTTCGTCCGAAGGAAATTCACTTAAAAGTCTGACGGCGTCAATGCGCAGCGCAATCAAAGCTTCGGCTGCGGTCATGACAAACAGGTGGGAATTTTCCGGAGTCACGCTAGCCGGCCGAACGTTGTAGGTAATGGTCTGGAGACAGGAGAAACTTGCTGCCGTGTTTCTTATAAATACTCCAGAAATTCTTCTTTTCCGCCCGTCTGTTGGAGGCGTGCATCCAGATACCCGCGTTGTCTATCTTTTTCCTGAAAGACTTAACGAAATCCAAAAGTTTTTCGAAAAATACGATATGGTAGACCCCGGGGTTGACGGGTGCCTGCATAGAGGCTACTTCGATTTCTTCTCCCAAGCCTTGAGTACTTTGGGCCAGGGCGTAGACTTCCTGCATCAGAGCATGTAGTTGCAGTTTAAGCTGATTGCCTTTTTCCTCTATTCTGCGGTTTTCTTCCTGCAAGAGACTTCGCTCAAAAGCCATTTGGACTTTTTGTTTCTTTTTTTCTTCCCTGTCCCCCGTAAAAACATCGGTTAACTCTAAGGTTTCACCCGGAGTTATCTCTCCGGAGTATTTTTGTTTCTCGGCCCCGAAAAGCTGTTGCAAAAACTCCTCGGAAGAGGCCTTTAGAAGGTCGTTCTTGAGGCTACGTGAGGTGCCTCCTCCGATATCCTTGAGGCTCTCCAGAACATTGCTTCTGCGGATATTTTGCAGGTTTTTGGGCTTTTGGGATTTGTCCATACTTGCGAGATTACAATAAGGTCGTCAGCCAGTCAAGAGAGGCCCTGCGTCTTAAAATCGAAGCAATGAGCCGCCTTTGTTCGGGGGTATCCAGCCTTTGTTTGGTTTTTGCATCCGCCGTGCTGGCCGTGATGACCGCTTCGATTTCTTTTTCGTCAACCTTAAGATTTTGCTCGTCGGCGATTTTGTTGAGGATCAAATCCATGGTAATGGCTTCCTTGGCCTGCTTTTCGTAATCTTCCCTTAAAGTTTCGGGTGTTTTGCCGATTGAAGAAAGGTATCCTTCCAGGGTCAGGCCGAGTTTTTCGAGTCGGTCCAGAAGGTTAGAGAGTCTGGAGTTTGCCTCTTCTTCGATCAGCATTTTGGGGACAGTGACGTTAATCGTGGAAAGCAGAATTTTCAACACTTCCTGCTGTTTATCCTCCCTGGTCGGTTCCTTTGCCTCTTTCTTGGTATCCTTACCGGGAGTCCAGATCTTGCCCGAGGCCAAAGCGCCTTTGAGAGCTTTCTTGTAATTCCCCAAGACAATCTCGGGAAGTTCACAAGTTAGGGCCGTCACCTGCCAGTCCTTGTCTTCGTCCGCGCTTAGCACTTCGATTCTGGGATACGTGGCCGGCTTGAGCTTGTTGGCAACAATTGCGTCCCCTATCGCTTTGGGAATAATCCGGCCTACGGTTTTTTCCACCAGCGTCATTCTGGAGACCCTTTCGGAGACTTTGGAGATAGGAGCGTTACCTTTTCTGAAACCGGGAACCTCGGTTTCTTTGGCCAACTCGGCCAAGGCCTCGGCTTTGGCTTGCTTTACCGTTTCCCAAGGAAGGGTAAAGTTAAGCTGTACGCCACCGTCAGCTTCCTTGGCCAGTGTAGAGGATATTTTAGTGCTCATTTTAATTGGTTCTCAAAAAATCCACGTTCAGTCGAACGTGGTGGGCAATTATAACACAACTAGCCGCCCTTGTGCTGGGTTCTAAACTGGCTGGGGTTAAACTTGGCGGCCTTGAGATTGCCCTTACCCCCGAACCTGCTGGCTTTAAAAAACGAAGGGGTTCTGAAGCCCAAGGCCGGAGCCGCCTTCTTTTTGGTAAATGTCATAGGCTTATTTTACCTCTTAAAGGCTACTTCCTCAATATAAATTGTCAATTGCGTGAAATTACTTTATACTTTGTAAAGTGCGAACAAGAGTGTTTGCATCTTAGAAAGGAGACAAGTTAGTGGCAACTAAGTTATTTGTCGGTAATCTTGAATACACTGTTACTGCCGATGATCTTCGAGAAGCTTTTTCTCAAGCCGGTACAGTGGCAGACGCCGTTGTAATTTCAGACAAAATGTCTGGTCGAAGCCGAGGATTCGGTTTCGTTGAAATGAGTTCGGATGAGGAAGCGAAAGCTGCAATCGAAAAGATAAACGGTACAGAGATTAAAGGCAGAAAGATAAATGTGAACGAGGCTCGTCCTCAAGTAACTCGCTAAGTTATTCTTCTTAGCAACAAATTTAAGTCCTTTGGCTTTTAAGGGAGGAGTTTTTGTGGCCGAATCAGTCCTGAGCCAGCCTGTGCAGAAACCAGGAGACCAAAGAAAGAACTATCGAAGCGGCAATTGCTGTCCAGAAGGTTGAGATTTCAAACCCCGGGACGATTTTGCTGGACAGATACAAAAGGCCAACGTTAATCAGAAAGGCAGCAATGCCAAAGGTGAATATTGATATCGGCAGGGCGATAAGCTGTAAAATAGGTTTGATAAAGGTATTGACCACCCCGATGACAACCGCCGCAACAGTTGCCGTTGCCAGATCCTTAAGGATAAACCCCGGAACAAGATATTCAACAATCAGAAGAGCAAAGATATTGATGGCCAACCTCATTAAAAGTCTCATTATTTAATAATCCCCTATTTAATCCGCCTTTGTCAAATCCTGATTGAAGAACAGGAGGTTTCTGGCTACAACCGTGTTCCACGCAGGGTTTAGGTTATGGTCGGCCCCCGGGTATTTGAAGTAGGCTATATCTTTTTCTAGGTCTTTAAGGCTTTTGGAGAGAGAATCGCTCCATTCAACAGGCACGGCATCATCTACCGTACCCTGATGTAACTCTAGGGGGGCATTTATTCTGTCGTAGTAGCGGTCGATGGCATATAAGTCTGGGTCATAAAGTCTTTCAAAATCCGCCAGCTCGTGCCTGATCAGCTTGCCCCTGTCTTCGGATTCATCCGTGTAGTAAAGGATTGAGTAAGGGAAGGGCTTTGATACCGGAGCCCAGAGGACGGTTGGAATTTGTCTTTGCGTAATCTCCAAAAGAGTTAAGGCAATCTGGCCGCCGTTGGAGTGAGCCCAAATAAAGACGTTTTGGCTGTCCCAATCTTTAATCGAGGGAAGCGAAGCCAGAAGGACCAGGGCGGTGGTATAGGTTTGGAAGCGCGATTCGAAAATGTTGCCCGCCTCGGGGTCGGACTCTGCATATCCCAAAAAGTCCGGAGCCAGGGTGATATAACCGTTTGAGGCAAAATATTCTGCGGCCCGCTGGGTTCCCGTACCCGTTTTGTATATTTTCTGGTCGACATAACCCCGAAACATGATAACCAGAGGGAAAGGACCCTGGCCTTTGGGGATATTTATTTGACCGCTGACCTTTTTGGCAGCTTTATTGGAGAGAGTCGGATCAAACGAAAAATAAAACAAGAATGAGGTGTAATCAGGAGTTTCCTTAATAGTTTCCCCCTTTTCGATAGCAACCGGCTTGATAGATAATTCCGATAGGTTTTCTATAGAATATTTATCCAAAGGTCGGGGGATTATTTTTTCAGCCGCCTTTTCCAAGCCTGTATCTCGTATTTCAAAAAACGAGTGAATGTACCACCCCAAAACCAGAGATAATAAGATTACGATCGGAAGATATAAATAGTTTTTCATGCCCCGAAAAGCCTCGGCATATTTTGGATTATGGTAAGAGCGCTAAAGACTCCGTAGAAGATGAAAGCAGCTGCAATTACCGCAACTCGGATAAAGGAAGGCCTGAGAGCAGGCGAAAAAGTTCTAACGTTTAAGAAAACTATTAAGGCGCTATATACAAACATCGCCATGGCATTAAGTGCCGCACCTATCACGACCAGGGTTAAAGGTTCTGTTAACCCTAAAGAAAAGATAGCGACACCGGCCAATATTTGAATCCATAAAAAGATGTAGTAGTAGACCGGAAGTTTTCCGATTTTAAACCTATTGGATGCAATTATCAGGTTTTCAGACATTATTCTACTTGTAGCGTCTAAGACTGAAAATTGTGTGGAAAAAAGCATCGCAGCAGCGATTAGCAAAAACAGAGTTCCGATTATGGGTAAAGTTTTGGCTGCAATAACTCCGGCTTCGCTTAAAAGAAACATTATTCCCTGTGACCCCTGGGGATTTCCGTAAACCGTAGTGTAGGCAAGCAAGGAAAGCATAATCATGGAGACGGCTCCCGTTGCCCAAAAAATAAGCAAATGTTCGATATTGATTCTTTTCCACCAAACTCTAAAAAACTTAAGATTTTTAGGGGTAGGTTCAAAAGTTACCCCTTCCAGCTTTATGTTCTCTTTCCTCCCTGTTAAGATGCTCGTAATTCTTCCAGAATATTTTCCCATTCCATAACCTTTTTCCTTGACATAATAACCCTGAGCCAAATTTAAATTCCCGCCCGCTCCTGCATAGGCAAAGGCACCCAAAAAGGTCGCCAGAGAGATTCCTGCAGGCAGAAATAAATAGCCTCGACCCTGCCCAACAAGACCTTTTGCAAGTTCAACCCAATCGGGAGTCTTGGCTAAGATAAAGGCGACAGCGAAGATAAAAGGCACACCGATTAAGATCAGTGTTTTTTGAAAGACCTCTTGAGTTTTATAGACCACCGGACCCAAGGTGAGGACCAAACCGATAAGCACAAGTAGGATTATCGGAATAATTGGAGAGTAGGTTAATCCAAAAATATGGGCGATAAGGGTTGCCGAGGAAGCAATTATTCCGGGCCACATCCAGGGGATTAGGGTGGAGAAAATAAACCACACCGGCGATACGAGCTTAAGCTTTCTGGCAAGGCCCACAAAAACGCTTTCTCCGGTAACTAGTGTATATCTTTCAATTTCCATATTGATAAAAAACTGAAAAGTTATTCCCAGAAGAGCCCCCCAGATTATCCCCAGACCATAATTGGCGGAAAGAAAAGGCCAGAGGATAAGTTCGCCACTGCCGAAACCTAAACCCAAAAGAATAAAACTTGGACCGATTAGCCTTAAGAGAGGTAACGGTTTAGGGAGGTTTCCTTTTCCCAAAGGTGCAAGTTTCATTCTCCCAGTTTAGGATTTTACGGGGTTTTTGGCAAGGAAATTGACTAAGTTTTCAAGGTGAAGTATTATAGGCTTCCCATGAAAGAAAACGAAGACAGATTGGGCAGAAGGGACTTCTTAAAAGCCAGTGCAATTGTGGCGGCCACGATTTTGGTAAGACCCGTCGCACACATTCCTCCGGAGCAGCCTGATGAGTGTATTCCCCAGGGTGTAACACCCGAGTTGCAGGAGTTTCTCGCTTCCCACGAAGTCAGAAAAGGAGATATCGATAGAAACGTGGTTTTGATGACCTACGACGATTTCGGCAACCACGAACGCTTTAACGCCATTCTGGATACTTACCAGGAATTGGGGGCCAAAGCCACCTTTTTTGTACCCGGAGGATACGCCCGGGATAAAATTTACCTAAGGTATTACTCCAGGGAGATAGAAAGAATTGTTGCCGAAGGTCATGCACTGGGTTGCCACGGGCTCATCCACGAACCGCTCACGGTTTATAAAAAAGACCAGTTAAGCAAAGATATAAGACAATGGTTGGGACTGGTATCTTCTATAGTCCCGGGATACGAAGTAAAATATTTCAGGTTTCCTTTCGGTGCCAGCGATCAGGACGCAAGGGAGGTTTTTGCCGAATACGGCCTGCAAAGCGTTCTTTGGTCCTTGGAGTCCGGGGGAACCGAAGAGCGTACCTTACAAAACGTACTCGAACGCGTCAGCGCGGGAGATATCGTCTTGAGCCATACCCCCCGTTTTTACGATGCCTATTACTCCAGGCAAATAGTCGAAAGTCTGTTATCCTCCGGTTATAGCCTGGAAAGTGTCGCGACTGGACTTAAAAAGGAAGATTGTCCTTCTGCCAGGCTTGATCCCCAAGAATGTCCGAATAACTAGTCTTGACTTCGGGTTTTATTCGGGATAGATTGAGATATGTTGGAGAAGATTTCAGCTCCGGTTTCCGTAACCCTGGTTTTTGACCACGCCAAAAGAAAAGTTTTTCCCAAGTGGCTGGTTTGGGAAGGAAAGCTCTATCCGCTCGAAAAAGTCGGCCTGCACCACACCTTCAGACAGGGCCGCACCCTTTTCCACGTCTTCTCCGTGGCCTCAGAAACCCTATTTTTCCGACTTGTTTTCAATACCGACAATTTATTCTGGCGCCTGGAGGAAATTTCAGATGGTCTTCCCGACTAACCTTCCTTTCAATTCCAAACCCTCGACCGTGATGCATCTGGATTTGAATTCCTGCTTTGCCACCATCGAACAACAGGCCAACCCGCTTTTAAGGGGAAAGCCCGTGGCCGTGGCAGCCTACACTACTCCTTCGGGTTGTATTGTGGCCCCCTCTGTCGAGGCCAAACGCCTGGGCATAAAAGTCGGAATGAGGGTCAAAGACGGAAAACTTCTTTGCCCCAGCCTGATAGTTTTGGCTCCCGACCCTTGGAAATACCGCAATGTCCACCTGGGCTTAAGGAAGATTGTCTCCGACTATACGCAGGAGTTTAGCCCCAAATCGATAGACGAGTTTGTGCTTAACCTGGAAGGCTACCCCGCCTTGCAGAAAGGCATGTGTAACCTCGCCAGAGAGATCAAGAGGCGGATTAGGGCCGAAGTCGGTGATTGGCTCAGCGTCTCAATAGGAATCGCTCCCAACAGGTTCCTGGCCAAGACCGCGGCCGGGTTGCACAAGCCCGACGGGCTGGACGAGATCAATAAGGATAATTTCGTCAAGGTCTACTCCGGACTTGAACTTACGGACCTCTGCGGGATTAAGGAGAGAAACGCGGTCAGGCTAAACGGTATGGGCATATATAGCGTTCCGGACTTTTACAAGGCCCCTTTCTGGAAGCTGAAGGCAGCCTTCAGCTCGATTGCCGGCTATTATTGGTATTTGAGGCTTAGAGGTTGGGAAATAGACGATGTGGCCTTTGCCCGACGAAGCTACGGCAATTCCTACGCCTTACCCAAGCCTTTCTCAAGCATCAAGGAACTATCCCCCATTCTCTCCAAGCTGGTCGAGAAAATGGGGATACGGCTAAGGAGGGCCGGGTATAAAGCCAAAGGGGTCCACCTGGCCATCTTCTTCAGAAACGGCTCTTTTTGGCACAAAGCGGCAGCCTCAGCCAAAGTTCTTTTCGATTCCAGAGACATCTATCAAGAGGCTTTTAGACTCCTTGTCCGTTGTCCCCACCGTAGCCCGGTACGTGAACTGGCGGTTTCCTGCTTCAACCTTTCCCGGGATACAAGCCTACAAATGGAACTTTTCGCAGACGTTGCCAGAAAACAAAAAATAGTCGAGGCGCTCGATGCAGTCAATGAACGCTGGGGAAACTTTGTGGTTACTCCGGCCAGAATGGCGGGGATGAACGACACGGTTTTGGACAGGGTGGCTTTCGGTGGGGTGAAAGAACTGGAAGAGTTTACTCTAAATTCCAGATAGATCAACTTCAGTTCCAAGAGTAACGTTGTTATTGTCCGAGAAGCCGGCGTTAACCTCAAGAACGTAGTCGATCGGCTTTTCAGGATAATAAAGAGTCAAATGTCCTTCGGGTATGTCCTTATCAGGAGGTTGGAGAGCCTTGTCTATCTTGACCACCTTGGCATCGTTGACCCAGATAATATCGATGGGGATCAGCATCTCTTTCATCCAGAAAGAAGGGTAAATGTCTTTTTTGTCGAAGATAAAAAGCATTCCTGAATCGGCACCCAAGGAGGTTTTCCCGGATAGCCCGTTTTTTCTTTCGGCCTCATTATCCGCCAAGGTTACGCTAATCACTTTTTCCCCAACCTTGATCTCCTTTTTCGGTTCAGAACCCAAGGAAAGAGGAATTTTGGCCTGAAAATGGGAACTTCCCAGGACCCCGGCCAGAACAACTATAATCCCGGTTACCAAAAACAGAAAAATAATACTTCTCATCGGGCCCTTACTCTGAAGATCCTATTTCGGCCTCAATTTCGGAGAGTTCCTTGTCGATATCATTTAGATTAGTTGCCTCCAGATCCTTCTCGATTTCATCGATTTCGGTAGAATCCGACTGTACTTCCATTTCCCTGATCGACGTTTCATAAGGAACGCGCGACGTCAGATTCCCGCTTGCCAGAAGGTAAGAAAATGCACCCAATGTTATTAAGAGAATTGCTGCTAAAACCAATATAAGTGTTTTATCTTTCATATCAGCTTGGTGTAGGCGTAGGGGTAGGAGAATCGCCTCCTACTCTCAGCCCTTTTATACTTCCTATCGCATGCACAAGAAGCTTGTGTATTTCAACCAGATTTGCCTTAATGTCCTGGACGGTGTCAATAACCTTTCCGAGAGCAAATTTCGGGTCTTCGCTTTCCAATACGATTTCGATATCTCCTTTTGCTGTTTCCAGCATTACCCCAGCTTCATTAAGAAGTTTCTTGGCCTCCGCAAGGTCTCCCTTGGCAAGCGTGGTATCGATATCCGAATCTCCGGAATCGATAATTGCCAGTCTATCCTCGATTCTCTCGATCAGCTTCTGGAGACGATCAATCGCAGCCGTGATTCTGGTCAACATCCTGCTCCAGTAAGTTCTCACTCTCTCTCTTCGTATCAAGCTTAGCTTTGCCGCTACCGTTGCCCTGTTTTGATCTCTTGCCTGAGACGAGCTTGGAGATACGGTTGCCACTCGATTTATGGCGGACGGCGAAGTTGTAATCCTGTTGGTGTTGGGAGAAGCCAAAAGCAGATTTAATGCCAAAAGTAAAGTAAACATCTTATCTATTTTGCAGGAACTGTTGAATTATTGTCAAGTTTTACCTCGTCTCCCAAAACATCCGGACTGGAAGTAGAGGCTGTTTGTCTGCCTCGCTGGGAAGAAACAAAAAGGGCCAAAACCAGAATGAAAGCCAAAAGAGGTATGAAAAGCAGATAGATGGTAGAGTTTTTGGAGATTTTGTTGGTATGGATGTGTAGGATTTCCAGTTCGGGCATAGATTAAGTTTACACCTTAATCTCAAGACACAAAACAGGAGGGTGCCGAGGAAGGGAGTCGAACCCCCACGTCCTTAAGGACACGTGGCCCTAAACCACGCGCGTCTGCCATTCCGCCACCTCGGCGCGGCTATATTATAACAAAAAGGGACCCCCTTTCGGGGGTCCCAGGAAAAATTCCGACGCTCAGACCAGTAAACTGGCTTTGCCTCAGAATCTAGTAGGGACTATAACATAATACTCTAGGATTGTCAAGTGTAGAGGAAGGTGCGAAGATGCCTACATTAAGGGTTTTCTCTGACTACTAAAGGCTATCCCCTTTTCCTGGCTAAGACAAAGACCGACGGTCCGAAATTAAACAAGGATAGGGGTTTTTGTAAATGCTTCTCGTAAGCCAAAAGCGTATAACTGGGAACAAGTCTCTTGATAAAGGCACTTCTGATGTTTGATACCGAACGCTTTTCGACTATAGAAAAGCCGAAATGCTCGAGTTTCTCCAGGATGACATCGGGGTGGTAGTTGAGAAAATTGATCGAGTGCTGCCTGCGCGATTTTTTGCTACGCTTATCCGAAGGAAAAATATCAAAGCGGAAAGTCAGATTCCCCTTTAAGAACTGAATCAGCGTGGCTTTAAGGTGCATCTTGTTGGGAAATTCCAGAATAAAATAACCGTTGGGCTTAACAAGTTTTTCGACCGCAGTTAAGGCCTTATCCAAATCCTCTATGTGGTGTAGCACCCTGACCATGATGACCAGATCGGCGCTTTGCGCCCTTAGCTTCTCATTGAGGTTTTCTACGCCGGAATGGATGATCCGTATATTTTTGAGCTGGGAGAATTCCTCTCTGGCGATTTTCAGCAGTTTGGAGGACGGATCGGTCAAGATTACCCTTTTGGCCCGGTAGAGATATGTCGGAACAAGTCTACCGAAACCCGCTCCGATTTCGATAATGGTGGAAATCCTGGGTATCCGTTCCAAAAAAGCCTTTAAGGCAATTATTTCCGAACCGTGCTCGTAATCCCTGCCTATCCAGTAGTTTGGGTAATCGTAGGTGTCATAATGCGCAGCCATATTGTTTTGAGGCGAAACTCGATTATACAGGAGAGTTCAAAAACTACTCCATTTCGCTCATGAATTTATTTACTCCCGCAGCCCATGAGCCATTGGAAAGAGGAGTGTATTTACTCATAATATCCTCGATAGTTTCGTAGCCCTTGTTCAGGTATTCGTTTCTTATCCCTTGCGAGACCGTATCTATTCCTTCTTCGAAGGAGGTAAAGCCGAGAGTGCCCCGGCTGTGGATTCCCCAACCCCAGCAATTGTAGCTTCCGGGAGGTATTATTTTACAGAGGTTTGATTCCTGTTGGGCGATGGCGGTAATTAAACGATAATCGAGCTGGTATCTATCGGCTGTGGCGACAATAAAGTCCGAATAAGGGACCAAAGGAGAGGCGTAGCTTGCCAGATACTGGCGGACTATTTCGCTTCTGGCATCGGCAGTATTGGGATCTCCCGAGATTTCCGGAAGAGTAGTCGGAAGAGATGCAAAAACTTTGACTCCCGATTGCGGATACAAAATATAGTTGGATTCCATCAGATTCGGATTTTCTGCCTTACCGTTCTTGGAGAGAGAAAGCAAAGAGAATAGGCTGGTGGCCAAAGTAAGCGGGGCAACGGTAAAGAATATCGCAATCAAAAAAAGGTTTTTCCAAAAGGAAAAATCTTCCTTGAAGGTAAAGTTTTCTTGATGCATATCGGGCAGAGTATGCTGCCAAAGTCAGGATGCCACAAATGACCAGGCAAAGTCAAGAAATTTTAGTGAGCCTGGGAGGAATCGAACCTCCAACCGCTTCCTTAAGAGGGAATCGCTCTACCGTTGAGCTACAGGCCCTTGATTAGCTTCAATATTGTAGCAAAGAAACCGTCTATTTTCATTCTTGGAGGGGAAACGATAAACAATTGGAAAAATTCAGGGGAAGAAATTGCATTACCGCCTTTTGTCAGAGTCAAGGATTTTAGCTGGACACCGGACTCTTCGGGGGCCAGTATCTTGAAAGAGATGAAGCCTATAGAGCCGGGTTCAAGGGTCTCGAAGGAGGGAGATATTCCTAATGCAGATTCTTCTTGCGAAATTAAACCTATATCACTTTTGTTCCAGATAGACTGGCCGGTATTCTTTACAAGTAAGGTGCCGGAGATTATGGAACCTGTTAAGCGGAAGGGTTGAACGATAACGCTTTCGATTTCGGCCTTTTCTTCCTGGACAGGTTCCCCCTTGACCTTATTTAGGCTTGCTACCTCAAAATAGAAAGGGTAAAAAAATCCTTCTTTGTCTTTCCAGGAAAAAGTGTCGAAAGGAGGCTCGTTATAGGAAAGCAGAAACGGGGTAACCGCGATAATTTTTTTGTCCGTCCAGACTTGGGTAAAGGCAAAAGAAAGCCTTTCTCCGATTATATCGGTACTTATGGCTTTTTTCTTTTCGCCGTTCATGGCATGGGCCCAACCGGTTTCGGTAATAAATACGGGTAATTCTTTGGCTATCCCCAGCTCCTTTAAAAGAGAAAGTTCCCAGTCATATGTTCTAACGGAGCCCCTTCCGTATCCGTTTTGGCTACCGGAAAAATCGGGGTTGGGGTAGGAATGCGACGCCCAGCCGTCGACGTTTGCAAAGACTTGCGGCTCTTTGGCCAGCATTTTTTTGATAAAAGTAGCTTCGTCCATGGTATCTTTTGAATTCCCGGCGGAGGCATCTAGTCCTGCGGGTAAGACGAAAAAGTCGGAGGAGGCACCCTTTAGTTTTGAGGAAAATTCCCTCAGATAAGTCGCATACTCTTCCGGATTTATCTCACCACCCCACTCCTTGGTGTGATTGGGTTCGTTGGCGATAACCACATAGCGGTTTTTGACAACCCAATTTAGAGAGTTTAAAAAACTCACCCAGCCGTCAATTTCGCCCAGACTTGGCTTTTCCCAAATATCTCCCAAGGGTCTGGTGGCAATTCTTACAATTGGTATCAGATGCAGCCGTCGGGCTTTGTTAAAAGTATCCTGCCATTTATCCTTGTTTTTGTCGGTTTGCTGGATAACCAGAGTTACGTAACCCCAGTCTCCTCCGCTGGAATTGACCAGTTTGGCCGCATCCTCCAAATCGTTGGAATCGATAATGTGGATTCCGAAACGGTTATTGGCAACCGAGGCAAGATCGTAAGCAGCTGCTATTCTTGAGCCAAAAAGCAAAAAACAGATTGAAACAAATAATGAGGTTAGTAGTTTTTTCATCCAGAATAATCTTAGCAGAAGCGAATTATTTGTGCCCCCGGCGCGACTCGAACGCGCAACCCTATCGTTAGAACCGATGCGCTCTATCCAATTGAGCTACGGGGGCTCGGAGCGGGCGAAGGGAATTGAACCCTCTGTCTCTTCCTTGGCAAGGAAGCATTTTACCGGTAAACTACGCCCGCACTGTGCTGAAGGCGCTATCAGAGTCAAGCACCCCAATTTGATTCCAGCAATTCAATAATACTATAAACGAGGCTGAAATTCTAATTACACAACAGAAAGTTCTAAAAGCTTACCAAGCGGAGCATATAATTATACTTAAACCATATTAAAATTGTGCGAATAATTGACATAGTTTGTTGTATATAATTGACTTTTTGATGATAAGTGGGTATATTCGAGGTGTGCTGGTGGGCGAAAGCCCCTCTTCGGCTAAGGTATATCTAAGCTGAGAGCCAGCACACTAGGAGCGTCCGCGAGGACGCTTCTTGTTTCTGGAACGTTTATTGTTAGGCATTACACTTACAAATTCAACCTTTCCCGTTCCTATTTTCTCAAGAACGACCCTCATTTCTGTATCTTTTGCTATTTCGCTAACCAGGCCGTATTGGATAACAGATTTCTTTTTACCCTTTATTTCTTTTGTTGTGTTTCTAGCTTTAAACTCCTTACTTTCTCTTATTACTCTAGGTGCATGAGGTAAACACATTAACTTGAGATATTGTTCGTCAATCGTTCGTGGCCTTCGATTTTTCTTGTACAGAAGGTGATTGAAGCCATTCGATGTAAAGAAAACGGTATCTCCCAAGGCTGGACAATAAATTGAAACAATGCTGTTATAGAAAGCACGCCTTCGAAGTTTTAGAATTTCAATATTCATTAAGCGAAAGCTAACAGAAAATTTCTGTGCCGAGAGTGTGAGTCGAACACACATCTGACGCTCTTCAGGCGCCCGCCGTGACCACCTTGGCTATCTCGGCAAATTACTCCTGTGGTCGCTGAGGGTCTCGAACCCCCGACCTTGCGGATGTAAACCGCACGCTCTAACCAACTGAGCTAAGCGACCTGGTGCCGGGAAGAGGACTCGAACCTCCACACCTTGCGGTACACGCACCTCAAGCGTGCCTGTCTACCAGTTTCAGCATCCCGGCATGGTGCAGATAAGCCAAGCTTGTCTGCTCTGTGCAGATGAGAGGACTTGAACCTCTACGGACGTTTAAAGTCCATACGGCCCTGAACCGTACGCGTCTGCCATTCCGCCACATCTGCAAATAACCTGAATATTATATCAAAAAGGGCTATATAAATCTTACTTGGAGTTCTGGACTAACTTTGGTGGTTAGAGGTACCTCCTGACCGGGAAAATGTGCGGCCGGTCCCCAGATTTTGGCCAGCTTTTTATCAGAGGCAAAATCTTCTCCTATCTCTTCGGCGACCTGGGCCAGTGTTTTTCCTTCTTTGGTAATCATGGGGTTTGCCGTTCCCGGCTCCTCATCCGCCTTGACCAGATAAATCTTAAGAAGCCTAAGCCTCTGCCAAATTTGAGTCAAAAGCTCATCTATTCCCTCTCCGGTTTCTGCGCTGATTGCTATGAAAATGTCTTTCGGCAGTCTATTAATTTTTTTGTCCTGGTCGATTTTATTGATTACGAAGATAGCGTCAAGATAGGCCCTACTTGGAGAAAAAGCGTCAAGCAGCCGCTCCATTGAAAAATTCTCTTTTAAGACGATATCAGCATTTTTGATGCCGTATTCCTTAGCTATCTCCTTGATGGTCTCTTTGGACAGCTGTTGGGTTATGTTCGACTGAACGTTTAGGCCCCCTTCGGGCTTTTTGTCGATACGAATCCCAGGTTGGGTTTTGTTTATCCTTATTCCTGCCTCCTCGAGTTCCTTCTGAAGTGTTTGGGTTTGGTCGGCCCTCTCGACGTCGGTCATGATCAGCAATAGATCCGCACCGCGAGCAACGGAGAGGACTTCTTTGCCTCTTCCTTTACCGTGCCTTGCGCCTTCGATCAGCCCCGGTACGTCCATAATTTGAATATAGGCGTCGTTGAATTTAAGCATTCCGGGAATTACCGAGACCGTGGTAAAAGCATATGGGGCTACCTTGCTTTCGGCGTTGGTCAGTCGATTGATTAAAGTGGATTTTCCGGCAGAAGGAGGACCTATAAGTACAACCGTAGCGTCACCCTCTTTCCTGACGGCATAACCTCCTCCGCCCCCTCCGTGGGCACGGATGACCCCTTCGAATTGTCTGTCTTTTAGACGCGAAAGTCTGGCTCTTAACTTTCCGATATGGTGCTCCGTCCCTTTGTGGTAGGGGGTTTCTCTTATCTCCTTTTCGATATCCTCAATTTGTTGGGTAAAATCGGCCATTGTTGTATAATTATATCTGATTTTAGCCTCTGTGGCTTAACGGATAGAGCATCGGTCTTCGGAACCGAGGGTGGAGGTTCGATTCCTCCCAGAGGCACATTATATCTACTCCGAAGAAAATGTGGAGTTTCCCCAACGAAACGGGATTATCTTGCGGGCTTGATAAAGGTTTTTACCCTGGCAACGCTAAAGCCGATAAATAGGCCCAAAAGTAAAGCCCAGCGGTAATTGACTATCCCCAACCCGGTAAAGGGTGCAAATCTGGCCACGGTCCAAACGGCTGCGCTGCCGATTAGGATGTAAAAAACCAGAGAGCCGAATCTGCTTTCGGGATGAAGGCCCCTTACCACAACCAAATCCTTAATGGCCCAGTTTAGGAAACTGATCCAAAATCCCGAATAGATAATGGCGTCAATTAGCCCGAACTTGTAGTTTCCCAAGACGACGCTATCCGGAAAAATGATGTGGGCCAAATAAACAAAGAAAGACGTGATAAGCCAGGATAGTAAAAAGACAAAATGCTCGCTCAGATAATTCACCCCCTTTTCACCTTGAGTATCGTATTTGGTGAAAAGTTTGTCAATGAGCATGCAGGCATAGTAAAATATGCATAGCTTAGCCGAGGTGGCGGAACGGTAGACGCACAGGACTTAAAATCCTGAGACCCATTTGGGTCGTGGGGGTTCGACTCCCTTCCTCGGCACCGGGGAGTAGCTCAGCTGGTTTAGAGTGCGCGCTTTGGGAGCGCGAGGTCGCCGGTTCGAATCCGGCCTCCCCGACTTACCTGGAGACTTGAATTGTGGCGCTGTTCTCCGCGTTACAGGCCTTAACGGTAACTATACTATTTGAATCCGAAACTACCGAATAGTAGGTAGTGCTGGCAGAGCCCCCACCGGGATCAACGGGAATAGACTTCAAATACTTGGCCAAGGTCACGGAAAGATCCAAACAGGCAGCGGCCGCTCCGGTACATTGAGATCCTCCCCCTGAGCCGCAGGTTCCGAGCTGCTTTTCGGTTGAGGTAACGCCGGTTGGAAGGCTTCCGTTATTGTCGATGATGTATTCATGAACCGCGGTCAAGACAGAATTGACGTCATTCCACCGACGGGAGTTTCTGGCATCCGCAAATCTTTGTACGGGATTTAGGGCCACGATTACGATTGAAGCCAAAATAGCGATGATGGCAATAACCAAGAGTAATTCAATGAGTGTAAAACCGCTTTTGTTAGAAGATGGAGCGTTGGGCATGTCTTTAATTACTACAGCACATAGCCGATTTTAAGTCAAGGCCGCTCAAATCTCTTTCCAAAAAACCGGTGTGATCGTTGTCGCCCTGGTTGTTATAACCCGTATCGATTTGCCGTAGCCGTTGACCGTTGCCGAGACCGTAAAGGTCCAGTCAAAGCCGGTATGCGAATCCACGACCAGAGAGCAGATTCCCTCGGGCAGGGTTATTGTCGAAGGAAGGCTGTTGTTGGTATTGATGGAGTAAATCGCATCCTCAATGCAGGCTTCAACACGATTAATAGTTTCTTCCCTTCTTCTTCCGGATAGAGATTTTTGGGCTTCGGAGATTGATGTTAGGGCCAAAGTTACACCTATAACCAAAAGAACAGCCGAAATAATCAGAACGCTTGAAAACGCAATGTAACCCTTTTGTCTCATTTTAATTAGATCTAACCTCCGCTGCCGAAATAAACGTCTGAGAACGATCAAATTCGCTCCTGGTAGAGGCATTAACCGAGTCGATGGTTAAGGAAAACCTGATATTTTTGGTCAGAGATCCGCTGGTTAGATTGGTAAAGGTCAGGCCGCTCACGCTAACCAAGTTTGAGGTCAGGGCTACGTCATTTGAGAGCGCGGCGCAGACAGGTGAGCCTCCTCCCCAACCGATTCTTAAAACTCCTGACGCAAGATAAATTCTGGTAGGATTTCTGGTAGCGTCGGAATTAGACATACAAATAGAAGTGGCCGAGACGGAATTAATGTCGGAGGCATTTCTTATTTCAAAGAGAATCCTTTTTGAAGCCAGTCTAAGATTCTGGGTAACTTCTGTGTAAACGTTTGATTTGATCCTACCGTAAATAATGTTCCAGCCAAACTGGACAGCACCATAAACAAAAATTGTAACCAGAGCGATATAGACGATCAGTTCGATAAAGGTAAAACCGTTGTTTATATTTTTTCTCATCTTATAAGGGCTTAAAACCGGCTAGTTCTTGTGCATTGGCCTCTGTTGCTCCGTATGCCCTGTCGTTAAACGCAGAGTAAGCGACGCCGTTAATGTTGTTCGTGTAATCAAACGATCCGAAAAGGGCTGGAGTAGAAAAAGTACCGATTGTCACGATTTGAAATTCGGAAGAGGCGTTATTGGTCCCCAGAAACACATAGTTGTTGGCGTTACCGAGCGCTATGTCGTTAATATTTGCCCCGGCCAGGTAGGTTCCGGAAAGCGTAGGCGCCGAGGGTGTTGAGACGCTTATCGTGTCCAATTCTCCCCCTTGTCTAGATATGATAATTGCTAAGTCAAATCCGGAGATTGAAGTTGCATCGGAACCTCCGGTAATGTCTAAAGACCCTACCAAGGAGGGCGAGGCAGGCGTTGAAACGCCTACCACTTGAAGCTCCTGGGTATTGGAGGAGGAAGCAACGAAGGCATTAGATCCCAAAACAACAATCTCGTTGGCGTCGGCACCCAAGTCTAATGAACCGGTCAGAGAAGGGGCTGAAGGCGTACTGATATCCGTGACAATAAATTCATCATCCGCGCTGCTGTCCCTGACCAGATAGGCGTAGTTTCCGATAACAAACACGCCGTTGGCGTTGGCGGCCCCTGCAGCATCAAACGTGCCGACAGAACTGGGGGTGGAGGGTGTACAAACGTCTATAATCTGCAATTCTGTGGCGTCCGCTTCGTTGGTAATGTAGGCGTATCTGCCCCAGACGTAGATGTTGGTGGGGTTACCCGAAAGAGTTAAAGATGAAGTCAAGCTGGGGGTAGAGGTCGAAATATCAAATATGGCAAAGTTCGGCGAGCCGGTATTCCTGGTCAGGTAAGCATAATGTCCCTGAACTTGGATTTTGTCTCCATTGTCGTTGCCAGCAAGGTCAACACTCGACTCCTGGGAAGGGCTGGCCCAGTTACCGACGGCTGTTTTTTTCCAATTCGTATAGTAAGTCTCGAAACTAACGGTATTTGCTCTGGCAATGGTGAAATTCCAACTGACGGTCGAAGTTATCTTCTTGGCGTTTAAATCCAGAACGTTGGCGCAGCCCGAAAGAACCGGATTATTCGTGGGAATATCCCGGTAGACGTCGGCAACACTGATTTGTCTGGTATAGCTACCTTTGGTGTCCGAAGAGCCCGAAAAAGCCCAAGTACCTCCACCGCTGGTAGCCCCATGGTTACCGTTGGTTAACAAAGACCAGGACTGGTTCTTGATGGAGCGTGCGGCTTCTATCCCCTCCTGGGCGTAAAGGGTTGCGTCACTTTCGTTGTCTCCGAGCCTATTTATAGAGAATATTTGCAGAATGGCGGTTACCGCGGAGACGGCGACAACCACGAATATTCCGACTGCGACAATTACTTCAATGATTGCGAAGCCTGATTTAGATTTTACCATGTCAATTAATATCCAATTCCCCCGCGCTATTTAATATTAAGTTTTTGGTCCCGGTCGAGGCCGAAATTGTAATTGTCAGGGTAGAAGAGGGTTCGCCGCGGTCTGTCGAAAAGGTCACGTTGGAAAATCCGGAAATGCCAACGCTGGAGGGATAACTAAAATCCTCCGAGAACGACGGAGAACCACAGGTTCCTCTAAAAAGGCGGATGTTTGTTCCGTCTAAACAGGCACCCCAGGCAACATTGTTTTTGCCGTCCATGGAATAGCTTTGGGCTTTCTTGAGGGTGCTGACAACTTTATCGACGGTGGCGTCAAGATTGGTTTGGATGAAAAATCTGGCTAAAAAAGGAGATGTCGTTGCGGCCAGGATTGATATTAAGGCCACAACCATTAAAAGCTCTATAAAGGTAACACCGTTTTCCGGATAAGAGTTTTTCAGCATCTGGCTATCTGATACTTCCGGTAAGCTGGTAGATGGGACTGATTATTGCGATTGCAATTAAGGCCACGATAAGCCCCACGACAATCAGCAGAATAGGCTCCAAAACGGTGGTCAGGTTTTTAGTAACATTGTCCAGCTCTTCGTCATAATAATCGGCCAAGTATAAAAGCGAGTCGGCGAGTTTACCGCTTTTTTCCCCTACCGATATCATTTTCGTAACCAGAACGGGGAAAAGACGATCTTTGGAGAGGGATTCGGTCAAGGATTTCCCCTGCTCAACCCCGGCTTGAGCTTGGTTGACTAATTTTTGAAAAGACTGGTTGGATAAAGTTTTCGCCGTAACCGCTAGGGCCTGAGATATCGGAACTCCGCTTTGCAGGAGAGTTCCCAGGTTTCTGCAGAATCGGGTAATCTGAAAATTCTTGGCGATTGCGCCCACAAAAGGAAGTCTAATAACTATCTGCCCCCAAACGGATTTAAGAGGAGTCAGGATTATTAATATATAAAAGGCGACAATAAGTGCGAAAACTGATGTAATTGCAAAAACTCCGGATATTTTCATAAAGGAGGCGATATTAAGAAGCAGCTTGGTCGAGGCCGGGAGATCTACATCGAAGGCTCCGAAAAGATCGACAAGCTTGGGAAGTATAAATAGCGAGATAGCCGAACCGATAATAAGGGCGGTAAAGAGTACGACCGTGGGGTAAAGAAGGGCGGATTGAATCTTTTTCCTGGTGGAAAAGTCTTTATAGAGCTGGGTTGATAAATAACCCAGACTGGTTTCCAAAGTACCCGACTCCTCCCCGATTTGAATAAAGCTGATGTAGTACTGGTCGAAATATCCGGGATGGCCCGCCAACGATTTGGCCAAAGAATTGCCGTTATTAATACTTGCCATGATGGCATTGATGGTTTTTTTAAAGCCGGAGGACCAGGATTGCTCGGCCAGGGAGGAAAAAGCTTCCGCAATGGGCACTCCCGCCTTAATCATGGTAGCCAGGTGCTTGGTGAAGGCTAGGGTTTCGGGTGCGGATTTTTTCATTCTTTGGTAACCCTGATTACCTCCTCAATGGTGGTTATCCCGTTTTTGACTTTTTCGAGACCGTCCTCAAGCAGGGTCTTCATTCCGTTTTTGACTGCCGTCTGGGCAATGAGGCTGGAATCTTTCTTTTCGGATATGGCCTGGCGTATATCGTCATCAACCGGGAGAACTTCGAATATTCCTATCCTTTCTACATACCCGCTGTTAAAGCAAACCGGGCAACCCTTGCCGTGATAGAGGGCCGGTTGGGAAGTTGTCGCAAAAGCCTTGTCCACCTCCGACCTATCCAGCCGTTGTTTTATCTGAGTAATGGTAGTGGGAGTACTTACCCGACAGGCGGGGCAGATTTTTCTGACCAGTCTCTGGGCAATAACCACCCGCACGGTAGAGCCTATTAGGAAGGGTTCGACATTGAAATCGAGAAGTCTGGGAAAGGTGGTTGCGGCATCGTTGGTATGTAGCGTCGAAAGTACCAGATGTCCGGTAAGGGCAGAGTTGACCGCAATTCCGGCGCTTTCGGCATCCCTAATTTCACCGAGCAAAATAATGTCCGGATCCTGGCGGACCACTGATTTTAAGCCTTCGGCAAATGTCAGGTTGGTTTTAGAGTTAACCTGTATTTGATTGACTCCCTCGATATCGTATTCGACCGGATCTTCAATGGTCATGATATTCACTCCCCTTTTATTGAGGATCTTTAAAATTGCATAAAGCGTGGTGGTTTTGCCACAACCCGTGGGGCCTGTTGCCAAAATCATTCCGTTGGGACTTTGATATGCGGAGGTTATCTTGGCCATATTTTCGGTAGAGATTCCCAAATCCGCCAGCCCGAACTGTCTGGATCTTTCCGAAAGAAGCCTCAGGACCGCTTTTTCTCCGGATACTACCGGAACAATGGAGACCCTTAAATCCAAATTCTCTTTCGGGGTTTTAAATATCATTTTGCCGTCCTGTGCGGAAAGATGCTCGTCGGTTCGGAGTTTGGATAAAACCTTAATCCTGTTTACTATCTGTCCGTGGAGGTTTTTGGGGATCGAGACGATATCGTGTAGGACCCCGTCGATTCGGTAACGGACCAAAGAGTTTTCCTCCTGGGGTTCGATGTGAATATCCGAAGCCTTATTCTCATAAGCATAAGAGATGATGGTGCCGGTAATTTCCTCGATGGGCAGTTCGTTTTTTTGTGAGCCTTGGAATTTTTGGATATTTTCGGCCATAACTTTTTGGAAAGCGGTAGTAATATCCTTGGTATATTTATTGAAAGCCTCTTCGATATCTCTTTTGGTGGCAAAAAAGACCTTAACTCCGGCGGAGGTTTTTTTAACAATGTAGTTTTTGATTGTTTCGTTGGGAGGATTTGAGGTGGCCAGGCTTATCCCATCAGCATCTTTTTTAAATGTAATTGCCCAGTAATTTCTGGCAACGACTTCGGGAAGAATATTCAACACTTCATCGGTAATTGCGATTTCGGAAAGCCTCACCAGGGGTACACCCAGGATTCCGGATATAACCTTGCCCAAATCGCCATCACCGATCAGATCGTTTTTTAAGAGGAGATCTTCAAAGGAAGTTTTTTGGTTGCGGGCTTCCTCGAATTTTTCAAAGAGAACTTTAGGGTCGATGACCCCGAGTTCTTTTAAAGCTTCGTATAAGGATTTATCGTCGTAGGCAGGCATAAATAGATAATAACCATTACAGCTAGGCAGTTAACATTTTAGCGACAATTGAAACCAGCTCGGGTAAATGCATATTGGCTTTAATAAAATAATCGGTCGCCCCCAAAAGCTTGGCCCTTTTGATATCTTCATCCTGGCCCAAGTTGGAAGCCACAATCACCGGAATATCTTTAAGAAGAGCGTTACTTTTTATCTCCTTGAGTACCTCAAAGCCGTCTTTGACCGGCATGACCAAATCCAAAAGGATAATATCCGGTCTTTCCTTGGCCAAAATCTCCAAAGTCTTCTCCCCGTCTTCGGCAATTAATACCTTGAATCCGGATTTTTCGAATTTAACCCTGTAAATATTGGCCAGGAATTTTTCGTCTTCGGCTACCAGTATGGTCTTTTGGAGATTCATTGGAGATGTTTTTTGATAATATTTTCCACCTCGTCGATGGAAGTATTAGCCTTAACCAGGCACCCCACCGCCCCGCCCGCCTTGGCCGCCTGTTCCTGCTCTTCAAGATTGGTCAGGACTATAACCGGGATTTGAGAAGTTGCGGAATTATGTTTGAGTTCGCGTAAAACATCGAACCCGTTAAGGCCACCTGGGAGCATAATATCCAGAATTATCAGATCGGGATTTTCTTTGATAGCCTTACTTACTCCCTGCTTGCCCTCGATGGCAGATGTCACAAAGTAATTGGCCGACAGTTTGGACGAGTAGGCGCTATTTGTTTGCGAATCGTCTTCGATAATTAGAATCTTTTTCATTATGTTAGTATAACATTCCTGATATTCTAAGCCGAGAGTGTAACCTCACCGGATTTGGACTTCATTCCGGATAAAGGCAAAGAGAAGTAGAAAGTAGACCCCTTACCTTCTTCGCTTTTGAACCAAATCTTGCCCCCCGAAGACTCGACGATGGCCTTGGCCAGATAAAGACCTAAACCCGAACCTTCGGAGTGTTCCTTAACCACGTTGGTTCCTCGGTAGAACTTCAAAAATACACGTTCCTGTTCGTGAGTGGGAATTCCCACCCCGTGGTCCTCAACAGCAGAAATCAAGAACTCTCCCTCTTTATAAATCGCTAGCGTTATCACTCCCTCGGGAAAGGAATATTTAGTGCTATTGACCAAAAGGTTTTCGTAAACATTAAAAACCAGCTTTTGGTCAAGATCTATGCTGGGAATGTTATCTTCGATCTTTAAAACGAGCTTAATATCTTTTTCCGCCATAGTCGGCTTAAGTTTGGAAACAACCTCGTTTACCAAAGAGGCGATGTTTGTTGGGCTGGGTTCAACAATTATTCTGCCGGATTCGATACGGGAAACGTTAAGCAAAGAATTAACCAGCTCAATCATTCTCTCGTTTGATTGATAAACGTTTCGAAGGTACTTTGACTGTTCATCATTAAGGGTTCCGGCGTCACCGTCCAGAAGCATCTCGATAAACCACTTAACGGCGGTTAAGGGAGTTCTTAGCTGGTGTGAAGCCAGGGATACGAATTCCGTTTTCATTCTGTCGATGTCTTTTTCCCTGGTAATATCCCTCTCGATACCTACAAAATAGACAATTTCTCCTTTATCGTTTAGGACAGGTGAAATCGAGACCTCAGCGGTATAGGGACGGCCACCCTTGCGAATATTATTAACCTCCCCGTGGAACGTGTGTTTGTCTATCTTTATTATTTTCCACATGTCCTCATAAAACTTTTTGCCCATATTTCCTCCCCACAAGCGGGGATTTTGGCCAAGCATCTCCTGAAGAGAGTATCCGGTTATCTTTGTGGCCGCAGCGTTAGCGTAAAGAATCTTGGCGTCGGAGTCGGTGATTATTATGTGGTCGTAGGCATTATCTACAGCCAGTTTAAATTTTTCCAGATCGGCAGAACTTTCCATCATATTAAGTTAACACCTTTAGCCTCCCATTGGCAATTTTGATATAATAGCTAAGCGCGGGATTAGTTGATCGGCTCAACATCAGCTTTCCAAGCTGAGAAGAGGGGTTCGACTCCCCTATCCCGCTCACAGAGGAAGGGATGACAGAGACGCTTTGTGAAAGGCCATCCGGGTTTCCAAGTCCAAACCAAAGGGAGCTTCGGAGACAAGTGTCGGAATTCCCAATATTTCAGAAGTAAAATTTTCGAAGGATTCGTCCTTGGCATCGATTACGCTGAAACCTTTCTCGATTTTTCCTTCGCGCAGTCCTACGGTAGACTTCATTTGCAGCAGAATCTTTTTGTCGACTTTACTCTCCAGAGATGTTTGAATTTTCATCCTTTTATCCTTGACAACATTATTTATCCAAAGATAGCCCTTTCCTGGCTCCGTAGAGTCTTCGTGCAGGCTAAGTACAAAAACAATTTGATATTTATTATGCAATTCAATTAGCCGCGGCTCGACAATTTCGACCTCTTTGCATTTTTCCTTTTTGAATCCCCAGGCGGTGTTAAAATTTATCCCATTTTGGTTATATCTTAAAAATTTGTCAGACCCTGCTTCGTCAAAAGCCAGGCCGTACTGGTTAATGACCGGAAATATCAACACATTCATCTTCTCCAATATTTTTGCGATTAAAGGAGAACATCCGCCTGAATTTAGCAAAAGCAAAGGCCCCGAAGTTTCTTCTAAATGAAAACCCGAAACGATAAGGAGCAGTTTATTCGATTGAACCGATGAAGGAATATATATTTCGGGGACTTGTATTCCGCCTCGTTTAAGATAAGTCACTTTTGCTCCAACGTCTTTCCACCCGCGGAGTCCTGAGTCAAGATGCCCTTTGACTACGTTCATAGAGCTATTTTAGCCGACATTTGCTATAATTTGAAGGTTCTCTTTGCTTTCCTGGTGGCCATAGCTCAACGGCAGAGCGCGAGGTTGTGGACCTTGAGGTTGCGCGTTCGAATCGCGTTGGCCACCCAAGATTTAAATACAGATTGTACTCTAGCATCTCACAGAAATTAGTTTTTATTGACTTTGCAAACAATTGGTGTTAATTTCGTAGCCAATGAATCCTGAACGCAAACTTGCTTTCTTAGATTCAATAAGGTCGGAGCTTTCTCACCAAGGTTTTGTACGTGTAGAAAAACCCGGGGAAATGGGTTATTTCGTTGAAGAAGGAGCTACACTATATTCAAACGCTCTTCAAAATATGACTATTCGTATACATGGTGAAGATCACATTTCTGAAATTTGGTTTTTCCCTCATTTTAGACCTGAAGACGGGGTGGAACTTGGCACCCAAGAACAGATGAATTCTATAAAAGCGATTTTACTCAAAGCCCTCCCTGGACATGATACAAGCTATATCGACAGCCTTCTAAACTCGAAACTTTTTCTTCAAAGTCCAAATATTCCTGAGTATGATGCATATTACGCTAACCAAGACAGTCACTACAAAAGATTATTAAATGTCGATGGACACATTTTAGAACTACTTAAAGATCACAGATATGATGAAGGTCAGGCTTCTCCGAAATCAATAGAGGTATGTATTGGCCTAAAATTCACTGTTAGAGATATTGAAATTATTTTGAAAGAGGCTACCGTAGTAGATTCCCTAATATTAGCGGGTTTTAAACACAATAAATATCAATCTGATTCTTTACAAGGGCACTCCCGTTACTCAAAAAATATGGATGTCGATATTTGGTCTATTGATGTTGTCGATGGGAGAAGTGTAGTAAAAAAGATAAAAATATCAATGGATTTCAAAACAAAGGGTGAAGGTAATACCAGTGAGGGGCAACGAAAATCATTGGAGGAAATATTGCCGCTAATTTTAGGGCAGGAGCCTGCTAGTCGGATACTTCAAATATTGTCTTCACCACTCCCGGTTGTAGATAGTGATTATTATCGAGAGAAATCAAAGATAAGTGATCAAATAGGACAATTTGAAGTCAATATTGAAAGAAGTCTAGAAAAGGAAACCACTCCTGACACCGCTTGTCGTACAACTACAACAATCTGGGTTATCAATTAATACCTCTGAGTTAACAAATAAATATTATTTGTAGCGGATTGCTTCAATCGGGGGAAGCTTGACGGCGCGCCAGTTCACTCGACCACTACCTTATCTTCTCTCCAAACTACCTTGTCCAGTATCTTGGTAAGGCTTGACGATATATCAAGAAAAATTAATTACTAAACAAACAATGGATACGCCTGAGACAATTGGGACAACAGACTGACAAATTGTTCGAAATAATTGTCCTCAGCCACCCAAAATTTGACACCTAGCCTTGCCGGGTATATATTGCCGGCTATATGAAAGAGCATAAAGAAGTTTCCCCATCAAGCGAAATAAACTCCGAGGGTTTACGATTTAGCCCCGAGCAACGCTTACAGCTCGAGCGCAGAGGCTATATTATTTACCATCTTAGCGGGCAATCTATCGAATCGCTTCGGGAGGCAGGTCTCCGGTTTTCTTCGGATAGGCATAAAGGGAAATGGTTTGAGACAGTAGCCTCGATGCATGGAGAAGTGGCAATCAATCCGAAAGATTTATTAACTCATAGTAATATCGAGAGAGTATCCCGGGAAATTGCTGAACAGGTTTCCGGAACGAGAGCAATCATCGGAAACTTAGGCGATTATGCGGAACTTGCCTTCAAGCACCTCAACCAGACGGGGCAAAGATTATTTGGAAAGGACTTTGGTCTTAAGTATACCGAGACAACGAATCATGAATATATTGGTCATTTCGATGATAATAGCGGGCTGACCATTTACAAGTGGGAGGTTAAAGCATGGACCGGTCGAGGCGACCCCCCAGATATTTTTTGGACAGCCCCATTGATTGTTCCTACGTCGGAGCATATTGAAACTCCCAAAACAGTCGAGGCGCCTATTGAAATAGATCGCTTTAGCCCCGAACAGCGAGAAATTCTGGAGCGTAAGGGCTATGTTATCTACCCGCTTACCGGACAATCCATTAAATCTCTTCGGGATGCCGGCTGGTCATTTAATTCTTCCTGGTTTAAAGGAACACCTCTTGATGGATCAATATCCATGCGTTCGGAAGTGGCAATTAATCCCAAAAAGCCCTTTCTACCTGAAAGTAATATGAAAACACTTGCTAAACAATTGGAATTGGTAAATGCTCTCAATAAGAAAATTCAGGGTCAAATTCACGGCACGACTGCCGTACTTGGTAGTGTCGCAGACTATGCGGAACTTATCTTTTTTCATTTTGACCACAACGGATACCTCCGAACCGGGACTGAATTTAATTTCTTCTATACACGTACTTCTACTCTGGTAGGAAAGACCCGAGTTGCAATCGTGGGTAAATACCACGGGGGCTTCGGCTATGGAAGTGGATTAGAGCTTGCCTACCAGGATAAGGTTAAGCGCTACAGTGATCTCCGGGTAGCTCCTTTGGTAGTACCTGTCTCAGCTACTATAAAGTAAGTAATTAAGTAAATAGTCTGGATACGCTTGGTATAAACGGGATAAATAAGGAACAACGCGTTCGATATAATTGTCGTTACCCACCCCAATTTCTCATCCCTCAAAAAAATTGTATCGCATTTAAGAACGAAAGGTTATATAACTATAGTGAATGTAATGGAAATTACTCCGAGCCAGGCGGTTCAAGTTAAGGATATTGGAATTAGGGAACCTCTGATCATTAACGACCCGTGGAAATTAATGGATGCTTTTTATTCAAGCGAAATATATAAAAAAGCAAGAGAGGCGTTTTTAGATAATAAAATTTTGGCGGCCGATGTTTCCGAAAAAGAAAAAGACAGGGCGTTTTTGGAAAGCGAAAGAGCGGAAGATGCTTTGTGTACTTTCGGAACCCGCAATGTTGCTTTCAAATATCAAAGAGAGAAATTCCCCAGGGAGGTTGGGCATGAAATTGAAGAGTATATTCGATTTATCCGCGATTCCGAAAAAATGGAAAAAAGGGGTTTGGACCAAGACCAAATGGCAGCCTTAGACGAAGAAAGATTTAAACTTCATTCCGATGCTGCGGAAGCGATGCTTAAAGCAGGCATTGCTCCTTCAAGAAACATAGGGAGGGCAATCGTAGGACTGCTTTTAATTGATAAGGGTTCAGAAAATCCTTTTCCTAATAGGGGGTCGCTCTCTCCAATAACCATTGAAACTACAGCAGCCAAAATGCGCAGAAAACTGGGTATTACTTCTTAATCTTTATCTTTTTCAGGGACAGGCATATCTCTAATGCGTTCTAACATCGTTCAGTAAGTCACCCAAATAAAAAAAGGGCTCGGCTTTAATCCTCTTTCGAAGAAAAAGCCGAGCCTCTCGACCCCAGCACTTACGGCCTTCTACAACCGTCTTCGGGGACAATGCCCTGGCTATACACCCTCTCAAACTCTCTTTCAAACTCCGCCGCCAGTACCGGATCGTAAACAATGAGCAAGTTCTCATCGTTATTCTCATCAGCGTTCCCGCTGAAGTTGAAGGACCCGAATATCACAATCCTGCTGTCGATAATGATAAGCTTCTCATGCATCGTGGCAGAATTGCCGTCAAGTCTGATATCGATTACGCCGTTGCCCGGGATGTTTGCGCTTCGAGACATCAAGTACGGGCAAACGGAGCTTCCGGTACTCTGTCGTGATTCGAATACCCCTCGGACGATTAGATCCTCCTCCATAGCGAGTTCACTCATCGTGTAGGCCAAATTGACGTCGGTAAACGAGAAAGCCAAGAAGTCTATCGAGCTTTCCGCATTTCTGACTTCCGCGATTACCTTGGCCATCACCCCATCTTCGGGCGCGAAGTAGTTGTGGATCGAAACTCCGTCCAGCGAAACCTCCGGATATGGCGTATCAGACGGGGAGGTTACGCCAAACTCGCCTGCGAACATTTCCGAGAACTCACGTTCGTAGTTAGCTGCGATCTGCGGAACCACAAAGACTACGGCATTTTCGTTATTCTTGTGGGAAGCATTCTCGGTGAAGTTGAACGAACCTGTCCAGACAATGGCCCCGTCAATTACAAAGAACTTATTGTGCATGAACGCGGACCTTTCATCCGGAACCATCGGGATTCCTGCTGCTCTTAACCTGGAGAGTAGACCTTCTCTGTCCGGATCCGTCATCTGGTCATCGTCGTAGACTAGTTCAACCTCAACTCCTCTACTGTTTGCAACCAAAAGCGCCTCAACAAGCTCAGGAAGATCTAGTTCGAAAAAAGCACCATGAACACTTGTCCTTGCGCCTCCGATAAGGGCAAGAAGGCTGCTTTCAATGCCCTGATGGTTGGCCTCAAGCGGCGGATTGGTAAAATACGCCGTGTAGTAGCCACCAGAACTCACCTCCGTTGCCGTGGCCGTCGCAGTGGGCTCGAGTGTTAGAACAGCTTCCCCTTCGTCGGAAAGGATGTATTTCCATACGAACCAAGCGAGCAAGACCACGATTAAGAACTTGATCAGGTTCTGAAGCCGCTTATTCATCTCTTCCTCCTTTTTAATGTGCTGGGCTGCGTGATTATATATTAACGCTACTTGGTTTTCACTACGGTTAACAATTTTGGCTTAGAGGGTGTTCGGCTATATCGATAACAATTATTCGTATCTTATGGCTTCAATGGGGGGTAGCTTGGCCGCTCTTCTTGCGGGGAAGACTCCGAAAAATATACCTATTGCCGAGGAGATTACCAAAGTTACGATTACCGAAAGCAAATTAATAGCCGCAGGGAAGAATAACCTTATTAGCAAAACCAGAAGAATGGCAAGAACAAGGCCTATTATTCCGCCCATCAAGGAGAGTACCACCGATTCGGTGAGAAATTGCATCAGTATATCCTTCTCGGTAGCTCCAACCGACCTTCTTATGCCGACCTCTTTGGTCCTTTCGGTGACCGTTGCATACATAATGTTCATGATGCCTATTCCCCCTACGAGAAGAGAAATAGAGCCTATGGCCACCAGAATAGAGTTTACTATCGAGAATATCTGATTGACGGTACTTAGGATTTCCGACTGCTCCGTGACCGAGAATTTATTCTTATCGTACCTTTTCCCCAATACTTCTTCGGCCTTGGCCTTAACGGCAGGAATATCGGTTTCTTTCTCGAGACTGAGGTAAATAGAATAGAAAGTCTTATCGGGGTTAATGCTTCCGAAGACGGTCTTGTAAGGCAAAATTATGGAATTATCCATTTCGTTATCCCCTTTCTTCTTAGAAACTCCGATTACCCTAAAACGCAGCTTTTCAAAGCGAACGGTTTTTCCCAGGGCTTCTTTCGGATCTACGAATAGCTTTTCGGCAAGAGAATATCCCAAAACGACTTTTTTGGCGCTGGAGGAGATATCCGATTTGGAAAATTGTTGTCCTGTAAGTAGTTCGAGGTTAATTACTTTAAAAATGTCCTCCGTAGAACCCATGACGTAACCTATTTTCTTTTTACCGTCGGCCTCAACCGTGGTGCTTTTGAAAGTTACCGGGGCAATATATTTTATCTGCTGGATACGTTTCAGGTTGGCCACGTCCTTCTCGTCGAACTGTATGCCCCCTATCATGCCTGGACCGAACGATTGCAAGCCTCCCTCCCCCTCACCCGAAAAGCTGTTACCCGGCATAACAATTAAGAGGTTTGCCCCCAGGCTTTCGAATGTCTGTTTAAGATAATTCTTAAGGCCCAGGCCGAGGGCGATAAGCATCACCACGGAAAGCACTCCGATGGTGATACCCAAAGAGGTTAGAAAAGTCCTGACTTTGTTTCTTTTAAAGTCGCTTAAGGCCGAAATCAAAAGATGCCTTATTCCGTTTTTGAGTATCATTTTTAAAGATATTTACCGACCAATTTTCCGTCTCTCATGTAAATCTGCCTCCTGGTTCTTTTGGCTACGTCTTTTTCGTGGGTAACCAAAACCACAGTAACTTTAAAATCCCTATTCAGGCTTTCCAAAAGGTCCAAAATCTCATCCCCGGTTTTGGTATCAAGATTTCCTGTGGGTTCATCAGCCAGGATTATTTTGGGCTTCATCATAAGCGCTCTGGCTATGGCAACTCTCTGCTGCTGGCCACCCGATATTTTATTCGGAAAGAAATTTCTGCGTTCCCAAATGCCGAATTTCTTTAACAGTTCCTCGGCTCTGGCCAGGGGGTTAAAATCCAGCTTTCTTTTGGCGTATTTTGTCGGCAAGAGGATGTTTTCCAAGACGGTGAACTTGGGAATAAGATTAAAGGATTGAAAAACAAACCCCACCGCCTCGTTTCTTATTTGTGAGAGTTTCTCATCACCCAAAGAAGTTACATTTTTGCCGTCCAAGAATATTTGCCCAGAAGAAGGATGCTCCAGCAGTCCGATAAGGTACATCAGCGTGGATTTTCCCGAGCCGGAAGAGCCGAGAATACTGACGTATTCTTTTTCTTTTATCTCCAAAGTCACATTGTCGACAGCGTGGACCTGTTCGTCTCCCAGAAAGTAGGTTTTATAGACGTTTTGGAGCTTAATCATAAAGGGTTTCACCCTCTTTTACGCCCGAGACTATTTCGGTTCTGTCTTCACCTTCCAAGCCGGTTTCGATGTAAACCTTGGTTTTTCTGGCTCCGGTCTTGACGTATTTGCCCTTGCTGTCGGAGGAAATGAATTTCGGAGGAGCATAAAGCACGTTTTCCTTTTGGGAAAGAATGAACTTGGAGTCTCCCGACATTCCGACCCTAATCTTAGTACTGTCGGGTTTTTGGTCAAAATTGATTCTGACCTCATAAACCGTACCGCTTTCACCGGGCTTGGGGGTTAGACCGATAAAGGCCACTTCTCCCTCATGGGTCTCCTCGGGAAGGGAATCCAGGACAATTTTGACCTTCTCCCCTTTGGAAATGGTTGTAACTTCGCTTTGGTCGGCCGTAACCTGGAAATAGAAAGTCTCGGGATCCACGATCTCGATTTGGGCTTCGGAGAATAAGACGTTGACTCCCGGAGCCGAATGGGCCAGATATGAAATAATGCCCGTAAAGGGAGCGAAAAGGGTGGCGTTCCTTAAATCCTCTTGGGCTTTGGTTACCGCATCGTAGGCTTTATCGTTGGCCACCTCGGCGGTGGTTCTTGTTTCTCTCTGGGTAAAAGTCTCATCGGCCGAATGACCCTTAACATCCTCGTGGACTTTATCCAAGGTCGCCTGAGCGGACCTTAAATCGGAGTAGGCTCTCTGTAAATCGGCTGCCAGCTTAATAGTATCAAGTTTAATCAGCGCCTGTCCTTTGACAACCCTGTCGCCTTGTTTAACCCCCACCCAGGCAATCTTTCCCGACGACTGAAATGTAAGCTGGGCGTAGTTGTCCGCCTTAACCGACCCCGAAAGGATAAGCTCTTCGGAGACGGTTCCCTTTTGGACGCTAAAGGCTTCCGAGGAGTTTTTTCTTAAAGCAATTGTTCTTGTCAGAATAATTGCACCAACAGCCAAGAGACCCAGAACAACCAGCACTATTTTCTTTCTGAACATGCTCATATTTTTCCGATTGTATAGCTAACCGGGTGATAAAGGAAAATTGCCGGAGAATCTTCTACCAAAAACCTTTGAAAATCAAGATAAATCTTCCTTCTTTCGCTTAAATCCAAGGCTACCCTGCCGTCTTCCAAGAGCTTGTCTATTCTCGGGCTTTGGTATTTGGAGATGTTGGTCACCGTTTGGGTCGAATGCCAAATAGCGTACTGGTCGGGTTCTTTGGGAATATCAAAAATAGCCAAAAGGGCCTGGTAGTCGGAAGGGATACCGGCACTGACGCTAAGTTCGGTTTTTACCCCAACGGCTTCCCAATCTTTAACTATTGCCTCACCGACGGAAAGTAAAATCGGACTTGTTATGAGCTTAATAGCTAAACTTTCTTTTACCTCTTTGGGTAAATCCTCCAGAATTTCTTTGGCTCTTACGGCATCGTAGTCATAGGGCTTGACCTGAGGATTATATGCCCAAGAGTCGGGCGAAATCGGACCGAGCGCCCTTACACCCGGAAACGTATCTTTTTTTACCGCATAGGCCAGAGCCTGCCTGATGCTTTTGTCTCCCAAGACCTTATCCTGGACGTTAAAGAATACGGCTACAATTCTGTAATTTTGTGGCTCTTCCGTAACCTTGGCGGTTTTCCACGAATCGAAAGGGCTTTTACTGTAAACCTCTTTTAGGGTTTTGATCGAGCCCAGTTTAAAGGCCAGCTTGGCTCTTTCTTCGGTTGGATAAAATTTGATTATTAATCTTTCGCCTTTTGTATCTTCCAGGGTCAGCTTTTGCACGAAAGATCCTGCTACGCTGGCTTTTTTGACTTTCCACTCACCGGTCCCCAACAGTCCTTTTTTGAATGTCGGCTGGGAAACGACCGCGGGGAACGGAGTAAAGGGGCTTTGCAGCCTAAAAACAATGGTCCCCTCATCGGGTGTCTCCACCGAGGCATCAGAGAATTTATATACTAAGCTTTGGGCAGTCACGGCTTTGCCGTCCTGCCAGGAAATATTACCTTTTAAATGGAAGATCCAGGTTTGCCCCTTGTCGGTGGTTTCCCAGGATGAGGCTAAATCTGGCAGTACAACCCCGTTTTTGTCTACCTTGGTAAGACCGTTTCCTATCATCGCCAAGATATCGCCCGGTAAAGAATCAAGATGGTATTTGCCAACTACCCCGACCACCTCGGCCGGAGCCGGAATAATCAGAGGAGCCAGCACCCTTACCGAAAAGAAAAGAAGCACCCCTATACCTATCCCGACCAGAATGACGCTTCTGAAACGCAGCACAAAAGCAGCAATCAGTCGAAATATGTAGCGGGGTTTCGGCATTAGCCTAGTAGAAAAGTTGTAACAAGGAAAGGATAATAAATAGAGCCGCCAGAACGAAGGTCGACCGGAAAATAAGCTTCTCCAATCCCCTCCTGGAGAAAGAAGCGGCCTGACCCCAGCTTCTGCCGAAACCTGTACCCTTGGACTGGACAAGAATTACGGCCAGCATAAGCAAGGAGACCACGATTTGAATAACTGTCAAAACCTGCTTCATTGTTATGCTTATTATAGCCAATATGGCTCCGGGGAGCAAAACATTGACTGTAGGAAAATATATAGTAGAATTATAGGCTATGTCTAAAGAAGCTAGCCTTGGTCCGGGAATGTCCGCAGAAATAGGCAGGGTCAACGCGACTTTGGTTGATGATATCGACCTTTCGGCGCCTTCCTATTATAGGCCTGTGTGGCCGGAGTCGGATTTGCAAGGGGTTATCTCTGACTTGGAGGCAAGAAAAAAGAGAGTCGAATCGCAGACCGAAGGTAAGGATGCCGAAATCCTGAAGGCACAACTTCGGGCAATCGATTATCTCTACGCCAAAGGGGACGAAGCAATCGACGGGAACGTAGCCAACCCTCTGGTTGATTTAGTCTGTTTACTTTCCACCCTGGGAGATTCCAAGCAGTCGCGTTCCACACTTCAGTTGGCCATAGAAGGAGCTCCAATGCCTTTGCCTTACATCTCTAAGGTTGATAAAACCCAAAAGCCTGAACAGCGAACTTATCTTGAAGAAGAAGGTGGAACCAAAGAATTCAGAACTATTTCGAGATTTAACCGACAGCTATCCACCGTCATCCGCAGTCTTTACGTTCTGGGAGAAGCAGCCAAACACCATCCCCTGATAGTCGAGGCAACCCTCAGCGATTACGCTCAAAAATTTGCTGGCGGCAAAAACGAAGTTGCCGGGACGGCAATGGGGCTTTTGGAAATGCTGCACGTGCTGGGCCTGACCTACGACAAGAGGTTCTACTCCTTGGCCGAACAACTCCGGGGCACGATATTGGATAAAGTAGCCGACTATACCGAACTTAAGAAGAAATATGGGTACTCTATTGTCGGAGATAGGGTTTTTTGGCACCAGGGAGAAGTTGAAGTCGAAACACGCAGAAAAATGAGTTATCTTAAGCGGGAAGGAGCCCACGAAGTTGTTATCCGCAAAAAAATTAGACTGGATATACCGCTTGTTCCCAACTGGCAAAACGTTTCCAAGAAAAGGCAGGAAATAATCAGAACACTGAGGGGCTTGACTCTTTTTAATTCGATTAAGGCCTCGGCGGTTAACTTTACTCAGGAAAAGGCCGTAAAAAGAGTGGTAAGCGACAGGATGAAAAAGGCCGACCTGACCGTTCAGAAGAGAGATATCGAAAGAAAAGAAGTCGACCGATTGCAGGGAATTTGGAGAAGCTTCATCGAGGATGAAATCAGCGAAGATACAACGATTGGGGCCGGGGAAGTCAAGCTTATTTCCAAGGCCACCAAGCTGATTCTTGCCTATTTCGAAAAAGACGATTCCCTTTCCCAAAAAGCCAAGACCAATATCAGGGTTGCCGAAGGGAATGACGGGGCATATTACAACATAGACGTGGCCGAATTGGCCAAGGACCCCGTCTTTGCCTGGATATTGGCCTTAAGAAATCCCTACGTCAGGCAAGCTTTTGGTCAGGCTTTGGCCGAAAATGGAGATTCCGCCGAGAGCTTTTTCCTTTTGCTTAAGGTCATGGCCTACGAAGTCTTGAGAAAGTCTTTGAGCAAAAGAGAGCATAATTTTCTTTTCGATCCCAATTATCCTCAAAAAATAGACGCAAAATCCTTGCAGGAGTTATTTAGCTCTATCGAGGAACTGGCCAAGGATTATGTGCCCAATATCGCCGAAATCGCCAAAAACGTAGTCGCGCTTGGAGATAGCCAAATTCAAGACCTGCTTGAGCCGGAAAACCTCAAAAAGTACAGGGCTAAGCTCGCATCCTTAACCTATAAAAGAATCTTGGATCTTTTTTGGAAAGACAAATCCAGAGCCTTCACCGACCAGGACAAGAAAAAAGTTATCTCCCTGGTCAAAACAATTGCCTACGCAGGGGTATTTTCACTTCTAACAGCTCTTCTTTCCAAGGGACTGGTGGGTATCGCCGAATGGTCGGCCGATAAAAACACAGAGCGACAACAGGCCGAGGCAGCCAGACTGGTTGCTCTGGCTTTGGTCGAGGGTAAAGAGCAGGAGCTTATCAACTTTAGGGTGTCCCAAATGAATGCCGCCCAGGCAAGCGTAGCAGAGCAAATACACAGAGAAATGGAAAGACAAAACAGCGGCAATTCCTTCAGGAGCGCGGAGGAAGAAACCCGGAGGGCAGCCGAAGAAAACCGGATTCCCGGAGAAATGGGAGATCGGGTTCCTGATGCTATCCGCCAGGACGGAGATCCGCTCCCTCCTGAATCCGAAAGATTCGGTCTTACGGGTTTTGGCCGAATTTATCACCTTCCCGAATCGATGCATATCACCGAAGGAGACCCGGTTGGGTATTTTCCCTGGGACATCAATGTTCAGGAATGGGCGTATCCCGACATCAATACCCTTGACATGTTTTGGGGAGAAGTTGAACCTTTTTCTGCAACAGTGGTTGTTGATTCGATTGACAATCTGACTTTGGACTTTGCACCCGACCAGCTCGCCTATTCCATGAACGGGGTCAATCCCGAAATGTACCCCCCTATTGGCTGGCGCTTCGTAGCCGTTTATCAAGAAGGCGGAAAACAACCCATGCTCGGCCCTTTGGGCGAACTGTATTACGGGTACGACAATTTGGACAATATACCCCAAAGAGCCGTATACGTTCTTGAACAGGTCGCGATGGAAAGTCTCGACCCTAAAATAAATCTTCTTCAGGGAATTGATGCCGGCCATTACTGGCCTTATTTTTCTCACAGAAGCGCGGAAGATCTTGTCACCAAGCTCGCAGGAGACCCCATTCTGCAGGAGATATATGGAAATTTCATCGACGAAGTTACCCAGCTCTACCGTCGACAAGCGGCAATTCCTGACCAGGAGTATCTCCGACAATATTCGGATATCGGGATAAGGTATGCCACTCAATATGCCAATTACACGGCCCAGAGTCGTTATTATGCCTTAGGTTTTCAGATAACTCCTCATGATTACTATGCCTGGGATTCCCTGACATCTCTTGCCGATGAGCCCGAAAACGGTTATTTCTGCTCGGTTGCGGCTTTTGCCTTCAGGGACTTTATGTCTGCGGCCGGCATCATGACCGGAAACCAGCCCGGTATCGCCCTCCATAATTTCCAGGGTCACCTGTGGGGAGGGATGGGACACATGAATAGCATCGTATTCCTTCCCGACGGACGCGTACTGGAAGTCGACATGACACCCTATGCTACCGAAAGAACCCCTCAAAGCGACCTGGAATGGTTAACGGGTAGGATCGTGACCGAAGAGGACATCAGACTCGCCATCGAACAGTCGACAGCAAACCGGGAGTCCGCCCAGACCGAAGCTCCGGTAGAAGACGAAGACGCAGTCCGAAGAATGGTGGCCGAAGACAACAGAATAAGAAGGTTGACCGAAAGTGCTGCCTATATTTCCGATGCCGTCTTTAACCAGCATCTTGGAGTAATCATTTCCAACTCCGAAGGCATAACCGAGCGGGAAATTGTCTTAAGAGCCCAAAATACCGGAGATATTGAAACCCTCACCCAAGACGGTCTTGAGTACATGCTTTTACGCAGAATTGCCACCAACGCCCAAAGAGTATTAAGAGATTCTCCCTCGATGCTGGATATTCAATCCGGGCGGGCAAACGCGGATGAGGTTTACCGCGAATATCGGGAACTTGAGCTTGTTTTGGCCGACACCGTTTCTCTAAAGGATGTGCTTTTACTTTCGGATACGGAAATTTCGTCCAGACTTGAGGCAATGGAGCATACCTCCCGGAGCCTGTTAAGCGACATGGAAACGGTCGGCAGAAACTTAATCGACGAAGGGCGAAGACATGCCGAGGAGTTGGCCGAATACGAAAGAACGTATCGTGAATATTACGAAAGAACAGGTAGAATTCCCGGCGAGGTTAGCGAAGAGGACAGAGCCTGGGATAATATCGAAATGCAAAGGGCCAGAAACGCCTGGCTTGAAAGAACGGAGATTGGAGACCAAGATTTTCAATACCTGGACGAATCTCTATTGGAAAGGCTGGAATCCGATTTGGGCATGTTCCTAAATGACCTGTCTTTAAGAATAGGTGACGAAAGGTCCTCTCGTGTCGAAAGAGCAGATCTGCCGGCCGGCGTTCCTTCCGTCGATGATTATTCTACTCTGGCCACCCAAGCATCGGAGATAGGCCAGCTGATCAGGAATAGAGAAGATCTCTATTCACAGTTCGACCAATCCGCCCGCGAAGATTTGGCCCAGTTGCCATCTTCCCTTTTTAGATTAAGGGGAATGTTTGCCGGAACAAGTGGGCTTTCCGACGAAGAACAGCAAACCGAAGCTATCAAGGCTCTGGGGTTGGTCAGAAGACTTAATCGGGCTGTAGAAAACATTCGCAATCCGCAAACACCTGTTCCTGAACAGCAACCCGAAAGGGAACACAGAGACCTTTTAACAAGCGAGCAAATCAATGACATTATGGACACCAGCGCCAAACTGGCTGTCTCTGCCTCAGCCTTGGCTTTCGCCTATTTGGGATTAAGAATTTATAAATCAACAAAAAGCCACAAAGAAAGAATGGAGCAGCTGAAAAAATCCTTCTCCGCCAAAGGCACCCTGACTTCGGTTGAGAAAGATATTGCCCTTTCCACCGTAGGACACGTCTGTCATCTGGCCTACGACAAAAAGTTTCCGCAAAAAGCGGCTTCTGTTTTGGGACTGATTGAGCATTACTCTCCGACTAGACACGATGCTGCGGTCAGGTGGTTGCTCAACGAGGGAGCCGATGTCTTAATGGGGGCGGACGTTAAGGGTTCCTATTATCATTTAGCCGAGTTGGCTAACGGTCGAGCCAGAGGTGCCTCGGCTCAAGAGATCAGAAGGTATTTCCCGGAAGTTATTGTTAAGGGATTGTCCAAGGTTGATACCCATTCGCGCAACGGGAACAATGGTGAGCCCGACACGTCCTTGGTGGAAGTTCCCCACGAATTCCATGTAATCTACGGCGTTTCGAGTCTGTTGTTAAATAGCGCCATTGTCTCTTTGCACGACGACGTCTTGGGTAGACTGGGAATGGTCAAGTCGAAAACCCAACAGGCAATACCGTATAAAATTGACGATTTCGGCGATTTATTAAGGGAGAAATATCTTGAGGGAACTATTCCTGAAACCGCTATGCCCTTGGCCAATACCATCTATTTTATTCTGCGTGGTCAGGGGGAAATCGAAACCAAACCGGTCCTCAGCGACTAAGCTCACCTGAATATCCAAAAGAGTAAAGAGGTAATGAGAGAAAGTAAAAACGAAAAGCCGATATAGGCGAGAATCCCCTCCAGGCTTATCGCCGGGAAATCGAAATACTTAGTCGTAAGCCCGGCAAAAAGGAATTGGATAATCTTAAATCCCGGCACAACCAAGGTCACCAGATATAGGGCAATAGCCGAAGAAACCCACTTAAAAAGACCGAATGTAATCAGGTTTATGGGTAAAAGCAGGATATTGATTATCGGTTTGGCCAGCATGGTTGTAATCGTTAGGGCAACACCGGCCAAAAGCAGGGTCTGGTAGCCGTTTTCGAAAATCATTCCTGAAGTCAGTTGAGAAGCCAGATAAAGCGCAAACGTATCCAAAACATAGTGTCTGATAATTTTTCTCATTACTTCTTAAGTATCGCTTTAAATCCTGAGACTTGTCAAGAAATCAAATCTTTCTTGACAAGAAAGTGGTGATAGCGTCGGGCAAATCTGTGCGCTTCGTCTCTTAATCTTTGAATCAAGTTTAAGGCTGGAGGTTTTAGGCGTACCTCGACAAAGTTCGCCATAACTCCCTGCGGATTTGGAATCACCAAAGTTTCCATTCTTTTGGCCAATCCGACAACGGGAACACCCTCTTTCAGGAAAACCTCTCTGAACGTCGTTACCTGAGCTTTACCTCCGTCAACAACTATCAGGTCGGGTCTACCCCAACCCCTAAGACTTTTAACGCGCCTGGCGGCAATTTCTCTCATGGCGGCAATATCGTCGGCTTTTCTAATAGTTCTAATTTTAAAATGCCGATAGAGGCTTTTTTCCGGTTGCCCGTTGATAAACGTCACCATGGAAGCCGTTTGTTTGGTACCACCAAGATGGGCAACATCAAAACATTCGATTCTGGCTAATTTATTCTTAACCGGTAAATATTTAGAGATTACTTTCTCTAATTCATTGGATTCAGAAGCCAGGATATCCTCGGAAAGGTTGGGATTTTCTATAAAATCCGAGACAGGAGTAATCGGTTGAAGAATGTATTCAAGTTTTTGGATTTTTTCTCGTATTTGGGCTGCCGCTTCGTATCCTTGGTTTTTCGAAAGAATTGCCATCTGCCTATACAAAGATTGAATTACGGCTTTTGAACGCCTCGAGAGAATATTTTTAAGCATCCGTAAATTACTTCGGTATTTTCGGCGAAGAGCTTGTTTGGTTTGTATATCGGTCTGGGCTTCGATGCTAGACGGGCAGGGATTGCAAAACCCTATCTGTGAATAAATACAGGCTTTCTTGCCCAATTTATGATCCGAGTAGGGAATAATTTTCCTCAGCATCCTCAGAACGCTTCTGACGTTGGTTGAAGATGGAAAGGGGCCGTATGTAACCAAGCTGGCCAGTTGGTCGGATTTTCGGGCGGTTATAACCCTGGGGTATTTTTCCCTGGTAATTTTTATATAGAGAGGGTGTTTGTCATCTTTGGCCACAGTATTGTATGGGGGCTGTTCGCTACGAATGAGCTCCGCCTCCAAAAGCAAGGCTTCCAATTCGCTTTCGGATTTGACGTAAATAAAGTATTCCGCCTCAGTCAACATTTTCCGGGTCTTTGGTCCGATATGGATAGTCAGGTAAGAATTTAACCTGCTGCGTAAGCTTTTGGCCTTACCTACATAGAGGGCTTCTTTGCCTAAGAAGAAGATATAAATACCCGGGACTTCCGGAATCTTCTTAAATTCGGATTTAGTTATTGGGAGGTGGGGCCTTTGGGATAGAATCCTTTTTAACATTTCTGATTTTTAATAATAGATCCCTATACCTTTTGCCAATGATACTTAGATTTATTTTTTTCAGCCTGATAAGTACAAAGATGATAACTGCCGCCAGGACGACGAATACGATTATCAGGTTGTAGATTATAACCTGATTTTTAAAAGTTGGCACGCTTATCTCCTTATCTGCTGCCACAATTTTAACCAGGTTGGGAGTATCTTTGGCCAAAAAGCTAAAAGGTACCACGACTTGAATTTTGGTCGAAGCATAAGGCGGCAATACTTCGATAATGGTTTTACTCGACAGCTTATTGTCGAAATAAATATGGGGTTGCAAATCATAAAGGGCTACGGGGCCGGGATTTTTGATATTTACCGCGAGTTTACTTCCAAAAAAGGGAATGCCCCTTTGGGGCACTACGGTTATTTCGGGATGGCTGATTCTTTCTTCAGGGAGCTGACCGAAATTGACAAACACATCCTTTTGCGGGTTGGAGCCCAATTTATACGAACCCGGAGGGTAAGGCTTTAGGGGGTCCTTACCGTGAACCACAAAAGTGAAGTGGCGAAGGTCAAGTTTGGTAAAATAGTCCACTCCTCCAGTGGTTGAGGCCCAGGTCGGGTCGATAGGAATCCAGCTTTTGCTCTCATCGCTCCAGTATTCCGGCCAAGAATGGAGTACGTCCGCGACCAAGCTTAAGGGCTGGATTTGAGGGTTTTCGGTGTAGGCAAAACCGTTAACTTCCCGGGCCGGAATTCCCGCAGAACGGGCTAGGGCAATAAAGAGGTCGGTAAATTCCATGCAGATAGCGTTTTTGGGGCTGTTTAAAGCCTCTACGGCCCCCATTCTTTCCACGTTGGGCCTGACCCGTTCGTAATCATAAGAGAGGGTTTTAGCAACAAAGTCGTATATCTGCTTGGCAGTTTGTAACCTTCTGGCGGTATCCTTAATAACGGGATTGGAAGTTTGCCAGTACTGGGTTTCTTTCAAATCATTGGCCAGAGTTTCTTTGGTGGGTTTAGGGAACGGTCTGACAGTTGCAAAGATCTGTACCGAGCCCTTGGCCCGAATATCGACTCTTTCGCGCGGTTCGAGTTCGTAGGCAGCTATCCAATTCCCGTCCTCATCGATACTCACGTTTTTGGGAGCTGGGGTAATCTCCTGGAAATACACTTTTTGTAATGCCGTATCAGGGGGCAAAGCTATCTCCGTAGTGGTTTTTTTGCCTATCGGGTTTTCCAAATGGTAGCTCAGATCGAAAGAGAAAACCTGGAAAGCTCCGAATCCGGCAGTGATTCCCGTCTTTTCAACGCTTTCTTTGCCAAACTTGTAAAGATTAAGCCCTGCTTCTTGCTTTAGCGAGTCGGGTTTGGGAGACATATAAGCCTCATTGCCCAAAGACGTAGGTATAATAAGAGAAAGAGAGTAGGAACGGAAAGAGTTGTCTTCGGAAAGTCTGGGAATCGAAATTTCCCAAACCTCCCCGGTGCGTGTTGCGAATCCGGAATTGTTAAAACTGACGCTGAAGATTTGCGACTTGCCTTTGCCGACAACCGTATCGTCGAAGAAAACGGTGAGGATGGTTTTACTTCCTTCTTTAGCCTGTTCAACTCTTAAGGCCCTGCCTTCCTTTGAAGCTTTGACGTCGGAAGGCTCTATATTGTCCAAGACCAACCTGTAAGAAGTGGCGTAGAGATTGGAAACCGTATTTTCCAGAGTGAAATTGTGGGTTACAGTCACCCCACCGCCCTCAAGAACCCGATACTCTACGTTTACATCAGTAATAAATTCTCCCTGGGCCGAAGCCTGGTGTATAAACAAAAAAGCGAAGATAATCGCAAGAACAATACCCGACAAAACCTTGAGAATTTTCATAGATTTAGTATAAATGAACTTGAAGCTATTTGTAAGGCGACTCTTGCAGGAATTTCCCAGTATAGGACCCATCGTTTTTCTTGATATCGACAACCGTCCCTTTGGCTACGACATTTCCTCCGTCTTCGCCTCCTTCGGGTCCCAAATCAATAATCCAATCAGCATTTTTGATTACGTCCAAATTATGCTCTATCAGAAATACCGAGTTGCCTTTATCCACCAAAAGCCTCAGCACCTTTAATAGCCGCTCCACGTCCGCAAAGTGGAGCCCGGTTGTGGGTTCATCGAGAATATATACGGTTTTACCGGTGGCCCTTTTGGAAAGCTCTGTTGCCAACTTAACCCTTTGGGCCTCACCTCCCGAGAGCGTGGTTGCGGGCTGGCCGAGTTTCATATAGCCCAAACCTACATGTTCCAAGGTTTCCAGTTTGGCCAGAATTTTCGGATGGGAGTGAAAAAACTCGAGCGAATCGTTTACCGTCATTGCCAAAACTTCCGCGATATTCTTACCCCTGTAGCTAACCTCCAAGGTTTGAGAGCTATACCTTTTACCCCCACAGACATCGCAGGTAATCCAAATGTCACTCATAAACTGCATTTCTATCTTTATTTGTCCTTGACCCTCACAGGCTTCACATCTGCCGCCTCTTAGATTGAAAGAAAATCTGCCTTTCTTAAATCCCATTGCTCTGGCCTCTCTGGTATTGGCAAAAACCTCCCGTACGGGGTCAAAAACTCCGGTATAGGTCGCGGGGTTACTCCTTGGGGTTCTGCCGATAGGGGATTGGTCGATAAGGATTACCTTGTCGATATTTTCTTTGCCCTCGAGCCTTATAAACTTGCCCACGTTTCCCCTGTAAAGAGGGTTAAGATAACTGCTTAAAGCGGGAAATAAAGTTTCTACGAGTAAAGTAGATTTACCCGAACCCGACACCCCGGTAATACAAACCAGCTTACCTAAAGGAAAATCCACATCAATGCCTTTTAGGTTAAATTGTGAAGCTCCGAAGACGGAGAGCGAAACCGGATTTTTGAGCAAAGATTGGGTTTTTAAAATATCTATTCTTCTTTTTCCGGACATAAACTTACCGGTCAGGGATTTTGGATTTGCTGAAATTTGTTTGGCCGTCCCCGTAGCGACTATCTCTCCCCCATCTTCCCCCGCACCCGGTCCAAAATCGATGACATGATCTGCGCTTCCGATCATTTCCCTGTCGTGTTCGACCACGACCACTGTGTTTCCCAAATCCCTCAATCTTTTAAGGGTGTCTATCAGCTTTTTATTGTCCCTTTGGTGAAGCCCGATGGTAGGCTCATCCAAGACATACAAGACTCCGGTTAAGCCCGAGCCTATTTGCGAAGCCAGACGGATTCTTTGGGCTTCTCCTCCAGATAAACTCCCCGCTTCCCTATCCAGGGTTAAATATTCCAGACCCACCGAGATTAAAAACTTCAGCCTTTGTTCTATTTCTTTGATAATTAGCTTCGCAATTTCTTTCTCTCTGGCACTGACTTGGGTGTTTAGATTAAGAGAATTTACCCACTCGAGAGTTTTACTTACCGAGTTTGAGGTTAAAGCGGATATGGATTGGCTCAAGATGGTTACCGAGAGGGATTCCGGCTTTAGCCTGCTACCCTTACAAGTTGCGCAAAGCTGTTCCCTCATATATTTCTCTATTTCTCCTTTGACATAATCTGAAGTCGACTCCCTGTATCTTCTTTCCAAATCGGCAACAATTCCTATAAACCTTTCGTAAATCCGGGTAAAGCGTCCCCAGCGGTTGGTACCTTCGACCATGTATTCGAAATCTCCTGTTCCGTAAAGCAGAATATCTATTTCGTCGGAAGACAGGTTTTTAATCGGAGTTTTTGGATCAATACCGTTTTCTTTGCAAACCTCAAGGTAGAGTCTTGAAACCCAAGTGTCGTGTTCGAACATGGTTGCGAAAGGCAGAATTGCCCCTTCGGTAATCGATATTTCCGGAGCAAAGATAAAACTAGGTTCCACTTTCAGGATTTTTCCCAAACCAGAGCAGGAAGGACAAGCACCATGAGGAGAGTTGAAAGAAAAAGTACGGGGTTCTATCTCCGGAATCTGGATATTGTCGGTCGGACAGGCAAATTTCTCGGAGAATAAATGGTTTTCGAATTTCTTGGGATACTCGGGCATCTCAAAACCTACGTCCTTAATCTGCGCCAGAACCGCATTGCCTTCCGAAAGATTCAAGGCCTGCTGAAAAGAGTCAGCCAGTCTGGAGCGCAGGTTGTCTATAAAAACCTTATCTCTGATGTTGCCGAGACTTAGGCTTAGCTTATCTATAACAACTTCTATGGTGTGCTTATTAGTTTTTATGAGCACAAAGTCTTCCGATAAATCTTTGATATACCCGTCAACTCTTAATTGTTTGTAGCCTTTGGCTTTTAGGTTATCGAAAAGGGACGAGAATTCTCCCTTTCTGTCGGAAACGACAGGAGAAAGAATCATAAACCTGCCGACTTTGCCCTTCTTGGTTTCTTCACTTATAAGAGAAAAAGATTGTTCGACAATTTGATCAATGGACTGATGTGAGATTTCCCTGCCGCAGACGGGACAATGGGGATGGCCGATGCGGGCGAAGAGAAGTCGCAGATAATCGTAGACTTCGGTAACGGTCCCCACCGTAGAGCGTGGATTTCTGGAGGTAGTTTTTTGATCGATGGAAATTGCGGGGGATAATCCTTCTATGTGGTCCACATCCGGCTTTTCCATAATCCCCAAAAATTGCCGGGCATAAGTCGAAAGACTCTCCACATAACGCCTTTGACCTTCCGCGTAGAGAGTATCGAAAGCCAAAGAGCTTTTGCCACTACCGGAAACTCCCGTCAGAACAACAAGTTTGTTCTTGGGTATTTCCAGATTGATATTTTTGAGGTTATGCTGACGCGCCCCTCTTATTCGTATTGTGTTTTCCATAACACGCAAACTTCCCATCGGATTACCGACGGATGAGTTAGTATAACAAACTAGACGGTGATTTCCTTAATCTTGTCCCTAATCTCCGCCGCCAATTCAAAATTCAAATCCTGGGCGGCCAAAAGCATTTCTTTCCTTAGATTATTCACTAAACGTTTTTTATCCATTGGCGTGAGTCCATCCATGTCTATATGCGGAAGCTTAAGGAATAATGATTCTTTCTTGCCAAATAATCTTTCCATTCCGGTTTCCTGCTCTTTTTCTACCACCTTTTCCCGGATTGGCTTATGAATTGATTTGGGCGTAATTCCTATCTTCTTATTCATTTTTATTTGATACTTTCTCCTTCTGCCGACTTCATCCAAGGCTCTTTGCATCGAACCTGTAACCCTATCTGCATACATAATTACCCTTCCTTCCACATGTCTGGCAGCTCGACCCATGGTTTGAATAAGGGTGACGTCGCTTCTTAAAAAGCCTTCCTTGTCGGCATCCAAAATTGCCACCAAAGATACTTCGGGAAGGTCCAGTCCTTCTCTTAACAGATTAATTCCCACCAAAACATCGTAGTTGCCGCGTCTTAAGTCGTCTAAAATATCCGTACGGTCCAACGTTTTAACGTCGGAGTGCAGATAGTGAACTTTTAAGCCTTGTTCCGCCAGATATTCTGACAAATCCTCGGCTGTTCGTTTAGTTAAAGTGGTAACCAGAGTCCTTTGTTTCTTTTTAGCCTGCTTTTTAATCTCTTTAATAACATCGGCCACCTGGTGCTTGGTCGGTCTAATCTCTACCTCCGGGTCCGGTATGCCCGTAGGTCTTAAGAGTTGTTCGACCACCTGTCCGTTTTCCTTTGCTTGGGAAAGTTCCCATTCGGCGGGAGTGGCAGAGGTGGCAATGAAATTGGGAATTCTGCGCATAAACTCTTCAAACCTTAGGGGACGGTTATCAATGGCTGCGGGAAGTCTGAATCCGTAATCTATTAGTGTTTGTTTTCGGGAAAGGTCACCGTTATACATTCCTCTAATCTGGGGGAAAGTCATGTGGGACTCGTCAATTATTACCAGCCAATCTTTCTTATATGGTTCGTTGAAATAATCCAGAAGGCTAAAGGGCGCATCCCCCGGAGAACGGCCGTCAAAATATCTGGAATAATTCTCTATCCCTTTGACATAACCGAACTCCTTAATCATTTCCAAATCGTAGCTTACCTTTTGTTGTATTCTTTGGGCTTCCAATAGCTTGCCGTGCTTCTTAAAAAGGCTAACCCTCTCTTCCATATCGCCTTTTATTTGTTCAAATACTTCCTGGTTTTTGGCAGGGTCGGTGATGAAATGCTTGGCCGGGTAAAGAACATAGACCGAAGGGTCGTATCCGCCCAATTTAACCTTTTCCCCGGTTACGGTATTGATATAGTCAACTTTACTTATCTTTTCCCCCTTTAGCTCTATTCTCATTCCCTCATCAATATAGGCGGGGTAAATATCAACAGTGTCACCCCTGACCCTGAAAGTTCCCCGGTGGAATCCGAACTCGCTTCTTTTGTACTGCAGATCAATTAGCCTGTCGATTATCTGTTCCCTGGCTATCTTCATGCCTTCCGCAAACTCGAATACAAAGTGACCGTATTCCCTCGGAGAGCCGATGTTATAGATGCATGAGACGGAGGCAACAACGATAGTATCGGATCTCGTAAGGAGATTTGCGGTTGCCGCCAGTCGTAGCTTGTCTATCAACTCGTTAATGTCCGAATCCTTCTCGATATAGGTATCGGTTGAAGGAATATACGCCTCGGGCTGATAGTAGTCGTAGTAGGAAACGAAGTAGGACACCGCATTTTTGGGAAAAAAGTCCCTCAACTCCTGGTAAAGTTGTGCGGCCAGGGTTTTGTTGTGGGAGATAATCAGGGTCGGCTTTTGCAGCTTTTGGATGACATTGGCCATGGTGAAGGTTTTCCCCGAACCGGTTACCCCCAAGAGAACCTGATACTTTTTGCCTTTAACAACAGCCTTGGCCAGTTTATCGATGGCTTGAACCTGGTCAGCGATCGGCTTGAAGGTGGACTTAAGCTTAAATTTCATAACCTAAATATTCTACCATAGTTTTGGGTTTATTTTGGGTCTTGACTAGTTCGGGTTTTATTTGTATTTTCTATATATGGCACCGATAATTTACAAAAGACAGGGTCAAATACTCGACTTCATCAAGCAGCACATTCAAGCAACCGGTTCGGCCCCTACCCTAAAACAAATCGCTGACGCGATAGGTGTCTCTTCCCTGGCTACAGTTCATGAACACCTGCAAACCCTTGAGGAAAAGGGCTTAATCAAGCGCAAAATCGGCAAAACCAGATCAATTGAGCTTACCTCGTCTAACGTCGATTATTCTGCAGTGGGAATGGATGTCCCCATACTGGGCTTTATCGCCGCAGGAACCCCTATAGAGCCCTACACCGACCCCAATGCCACCATGAGTATTCCTTCGCCCTTTGTTACCGGCAGAAAGCGGGTGTATGTTCTTCAGGTGCGGGGAGAAAGCATGATTGAAGAACAGATAAGAGACGGAGATTATGTTGTTGTAGAACAGGCGGAACATGCCAACAACGGCGAAATCGTAGTTGCCCTGCTGGATAACGGGATGGCCACCTTAAAAAGGTTTTTCAGGGAGGCAACCAGAATAAGATTGGAGCCGGCCAATGCCAAGATGAGCCCCATCTTTGTCAAAAACGTCAGGATTCAGGGAAAAGTGGTTGGGCTGATCAGAAAGTATAAAAATTAAGCTTCTCTTCTTCTCTTGAGGTGGGTATAGATATAAAAACCTACAGCTGCGATTCCTAAACCGACAATCACGAACTGAAATTTTCTGAAGTAAGGTTCAATTGCCAGCCAATTCTCACCGAGTTTTAAGCCGATATATGCCAGAAATCCGGACCATAAAAGTGAACCGATAAAGGTCAGTAAGGAAAAAAGAGGCAGGTTCATTTTGGCGATTCCTGCCGGAAGTGAAATAAAGGTCCTGACAATCGGCAGCAGCCTTGAGGCAAAGGTTATCCCCTGACCGTATTTTTGATACCAATCCTTCGCCTTATCGTATTCATGCTCCCGGATAAGGAGCCACTTGCCCCATTTCCTGATGGCGAGCCTGACCCATTCTTCGCCTTTAACGTAACCCAACCAGTAGGCCAAGAGGGAACCCGTAAGGTTCCCGATGGCACCGATAAGGATGGCTACCCAAAAATTCATGACCCCCATGCCGGCAAGAAAACCGGCAAAAGGCATGGTAATCTCCGAAGGAATGGGAATTAGAGCCGACTCTGCCGTCATCAAAACAAATACGGCCAAAAGTCCGTAGGAAGAAATGAGACTGGTGAGGTTTGCTACAAAAAATTGGGTAATCTCCTGCATAGAATATAAATTCTATACTTAAGCGTATAAAGGCTCAAGTATGTTTCTGCCCGACATTGCCGAAGGTGGGGTCAAACCCAAGAGGTTAAGAATCGTTGGAGCTACATCGGCCAAAATTCCGGCAGGCAGAACCTGGGGACGACCGATTAGGTCCTTGGATATAACGATAAAGGGGACAGGATTGGCGTTATGTTCGGTATCAATCTCGCCGGTGTGGGTATTAATCATTTCTTCGGCATTGCCGTGATCGGCGGTTATGATCAGAATTCCCTCGTAGGCCAGAACGAAACTGGCGATTTTCCCGATACACTCATCCACCACTTCGCAACCCTTGCTGGCGGCCCCGATATTGCCGGTGTGACCTACCATGTCTGGATTGGCAAAATTGACCAAAATAAACGAATAGTCGATGGAATTTCTTAATCTCGAAAGCAATTTAGCCGTAAGTTCCCTGGCGCTCATTTCCGGCAAAAGATCGTAGGTGGCTACTTTTGGCGAAGAAACGATATCCCGTTCTTCTCCCGGAAAAGCAGCTTCCTGCTGGCCATTGAAATAAAAAGTTACAAATCGTTCTTTCTCCGATTCGGACATTCTTAGCTGTTTGAGGTTATGTTCCGAAATTACTCTACCTAAAGGCATTTCCACGATTTCGGGGGGAAAGGAGACCTTCACCCCGGCTGCCACCAAAGGCTTGGCATACTCGGTCATACTGGCGAAGTAAAGATTATTCAGAGACGGACCCCTTTGAAAAGAAGACTGGGTTTTGGGCTCTACAGACAAATGGGATTTGGTATATTTGACCAGGTAGGGGTCAAACCCCCAGCTTATTGATTCCGGATTAAAATCCTTGAAAACAAAAGCGCTGGTTAATTGCCTCGGCCTGTCGATTCTGAAATTGAAGAAAATTACCGAATCGTTATCGGCAATCGTAGCCACTGGTTTTCCGTCGGTTCCCGCAATCAGACATGGTTCTATAAATTCATCCGTCTTGCCTTGCGAATAGGAAGTTTGGATAGCCTGTTCGTAACTGGTTACCAAATTTCCCTGTCCTTGGGTAAGAGCCGCATAAGCCTTGGCCGTTCTTTCCCAACGAAAATCACGATCCATTGCCCAGTAACGTCCCATTACGGAGGCAATAACACCAGTACCAGCCTTTGCTGCAACATCGGCGATGCTTTTTATATAGATAGTTGCCGAGGTTGGAGGAGAATCTCTGCCGTCGGTAAATAAATGCAGAAAGACGTTCTTAAATCCTTCTCTTTTGGCCAGCTGAATTAAAGCAAAAAGGTGAGATATGTCGGAATGAACCCCCCCTGCACCCACCAATCCCATCAAGTGCAGCCTGGAGTTGTTTCTTTTAGCGTGATTGATGGCCTCCAGAAGTACGGGGTTTTTGAAAAAGGACCCATCGGCTATCGACATGTTTATCCTGGCCAAATCCTGATATACGATTCTGCCCGCCCCCAGGTTAAGATGTCCTGTTTCGGTATTACCGGCCTCTCCCCGGGGCAAACCTGCCGCTTCACCCGAAGCCACCAGTTGGGTATGGGGATAAGAAGCCGTAAAACGGTTAATGTTGACGGTATTGGCCAAGGAAATGGCATTGCCGGGACCGGGTGAAGCCAGACCCCATCCGTCCAGAACCGCCAAGCAAACGAATTTTGCAGGTTGGGGAGAAATCATTTGTTATTTCCTTAAACGGGTAAGCTCAACCTCAATTGCGGAGAGTCTGTTGTATTTTGCCACCCGTTCGCCTCTGGCCGGAGCGCCGAATTTTGCATAATCTGCCCCAACCCCGACAGCAAAATCCGCGATGAAATAATCGTTGGTTTCCCCGGAGCGGTGCGAAACAATTATCTTAAAGGCCGCGTCTCTGGCCTGCTTGATAACCTTGATGGTTTCGCTAACCGTTCCTATCTGATTTGGTTTAATCAGGATGGAGTTGCAGGCCTTCTCGGCAATTGCTTTCTCAAGTCTTTTGGGGTTGGTTGCCAAAAGGTCATCTCCCACTATGGTTACAACAGATCCCATGGTCTCCGAAAGTTTTATCCAGCTTTCCCAGCCATCTTCTTGGAAAGGATCTTCAAGTATTGCCAGGTGGTACTGCTCGTTTAGGCCTTTATAGTACTCAATCATCTGGTTATCCGTCATCGGCGAGGACTTGTCCCGTATCGAATATTCACCGTTCTTGAAAAACGAGTTGGCAGCAACATCCAATCCCAAAAATACGTCCCGGCCGATTGAATACTTGGTTTGTCTAATCGCCTCAACAAAAACCTCCAAAGCATCGGCATTGGTAAACAGGTTGGGTGCGTAGCCGCCTTCGTTGCCGACCGAGTGAATCGCACCCCTTCTGGCCAAATTCTCACCGATAGTTAAGTAAACCTCCACTCCCAACTGAATCCCCTGGCTGAAGGTTTTGGTTGAGGCCGGGATTACATGGAATTCCTGAAAGTCCAAATTTCCCGCTCCGTGGAGGCCTCCGTTGATCATGTTAAAAAGAGGTGTTGGAATTTTTAAGGAAGGTTTGAGTCCGATTTTCTGGGATAGATAATTTATCCAGACATAAAGATCAAGTCTGGAAGCCGCGGCTCCGGCCTTGGCCACGGCCATTGAAATCGCCAGTATTGCATTACCCCCGTATTTTGTCTTGTTCTCGGTACCGTCTAGGGCGTCAAGTTTTTTATCTATTTCTTCCTGGTTCACTGGGTCCATGCCGATAACTGCCGGACCCAAAACGGTATTGACGTTGGCAACTGCCTTAAGAACTCCTTTGCCCAGGTAGCGGGGATTATCCGTATCCCTTAACTCCAGGGCTTCGTAGGCACCGGTGGAGGTCCCTGCCGGAACGGAGGCCACCGAAACTGCCCCGGAATCCAGCATGCAGGCCGCCTCCACTGTGGGGATTCCTCTGGAATCCAAAATCTCTCTCGCCCATATTTTGGCTATCTTTGCCATATTATTTGCCTGACAATACTTTCCTTTCCGCTTCTATTATTACATTTCTAACCCGGTTTACAGCATCGGGATTTACGGAAATGCTGGTAACGCCGTAGCCGACCAGCTTTTCGACCAGGTCTTCATAAACGGAAGGCGCTTGTCCGCAAATGGATGAGCTAACCCCCAATTTATTGCACTTCCTGATTACTCTCCTTAAAGACCAAAGCACCGAGGCGGATCGCTCGTCAAAGGCTTTGGCAACCTCCGAATTATCCCGGTCGGTTCCGAGAAGTAACATTGTCAAATCGTTTGAGCCGACCGAAACCCCCTCAATGCCCACTTTAATAAAATCCTCAATCAGAATTACGTTTACCGGTAACTCCACCATCATCCAGAACTTAAAAGTCGGGCTCTCAAAAAATCCTTCTGCGGCTACAATCCTTCTGATGGTGGCCAGCTCTTCGGTTGATCGGACGAAGGGAACCATCAACCAGAGATTTTTGTATTTCTGACGTACCTTCTTGATGGCTTGAAGTTCCAAGTTAAACACATCGGGATTGGCTACGTAGCGGAAGGCACCCCTGAAGCCCAAAAGAGGATTCGGCTCTTCCGGCTCCCAGTATTTTCCTCCCGGAAGTGCCCGGTATTCATTGGTTTTAAAATCCGTGGCCCGATAAACCACGGGTCTGGGCTCAAATGCCTCGCAAAAAGTTTCAATATCGTGAGCCAGTTTGTCAATAAATTTATCCTGCTTTTTGTTTTTGATTGCCTCCTTGGGATGAATTCCAATGTTGGCAATCATAAACTCGGCTCTTAAAAGTCCTACACCGTCGACATTTAATTTGGATATCTCTTTTGCCCTTTCCGGTTCTCCCAGATTAACGTAGAGCCTGGTTGCGGTTTTAGTCTGAGTCGGTTTAACCTCTTTTTCCTCTTTAACAACGTGTGCGACTTTACTGCCCAGGAAAACCTGGCCGGCGTCACCATCGACCGTAACAATTGAGCCAGCTTTCAATTCACTTGTGGCCATTTTGGTCCCCACCACACAGGGAATTCCCAGCTCTCGGGAAACGATGGCAGCATGCGACGTTTGTCCCCCTTGATCGGTGACGATGGCAACGGCCTTCCTCATGGCCGGAACAAAATCGGGTGAGGTCATCGGGGCAACTAGGATATCTCCTTTTTGCACCTTTTCGATTTCCTTGGCTGTTTTGATGATTGTAACCGGCCCTGAGGCGGTCCCGGGGGAAGCGGGAGTTCCGGTTAAGATTGAGGTTAAGGCGGAGGTATAGTCCTGGCCTTTAGCCTCGACCGCCTTTTTGGTGGTAGTAACCGGTCTGGTCTGGACAAGATAGAGATTCTTGCCTTCTTTTGCCCATTCCGCGTCCTGGGGAAAATAGTAGTGTTTTTGCAGGGCCTCGGCGATTTTCGCCAGCTTAACAATCTCCTCGTCGCTAATCTTTTGCCTGTCGCGTATTTTTGGCGGCACATCTCTTTGGCTGGTTTCAGTTCCCTTTTTAATAAGCTGAACCGACTGGTCGGAAACCTGTTTGGAAAGAATCGCGTAAGTTCCTTTTTGAACAACATACCTATCCGGAACAACCTGACCCTGAACGATCATTTCGCCCAAACCCCAAACCGCTTCGATAACAATCCTGTCTTTTTCGTTGGTTACTGGTTCGATGGAAAACATTACACCGGAGACCTCCGATTGAACCATTTTTTGGACGATAACCGAGATTTTGACCTTCTCGTGGGGTACTTTGTTCTCAACCCGATAAAATATCGCCCGGGGGGTAAAAAGCGAAGCCCAGCATTTTCTGGTGGCGTTTAAGAGGTTTGCCTCCCCTTGAATGTTAAGCAGTGTCTCCTGCTGTCCGGCGAAAGAGGCTTCGGGAAGATCCTCGGCAGTTGCCGAAGAACGTACGGCCACCAAGGCTTTCCTTAAGGGACCGGAAAGTCTCTTGTATGATTTAATTGTGGCATCCGCTACTTCTTTGGGAATTTCTCCCGAAAGGATAAGTTTTTGGATGGTTTTGGAAGCGTGGTTAAGCTGTTGCGGGTCGTTGTGGTCGGTAGTTTTTAAGATTCGGGTGACTTCTTGCAACAGATTGTTTTGTCCAAGAAATAAATCATAGGCTACAACAGTTATGGCAAAACCGTTGGGTACTGGAAAACCCGAATTGGCCATCTCGCCCAAATTCGCTCCTTTGCCACCAACCAAGGGGATATCCTCCTTCTGGATATCCTTAAAAAAAGCAATTAAGGGCCGAGCAGGCATTAGTCAATTATAAATTACAATTCACAAATGATAAATGGGGTGAGTCTTATAATTTGCTTTTGAAATAATCGACCCAGGGAATCGGAGTCGGGTCGATATCGTAAAGAACGGCCAGATACAAACTCACAAAACTTCCAAGTACCAACAGCTCATAAACCTGCTGTAGCTTTGTATCAGATTGCAGTTTATAGACCGAGGCTCCGACCCCGTTTTGCTCGATAACATCCAGACTCACCGGATACCTCTTTTTAATTTCCGCTGAATACAAATCCGATTCCAGTAAAAGAAAATACAAGAACTTCTTGGCCAAAGCGGGATTTTTTAAGCCCTCCAAAAGATGGTGGTTCATCTCGGGAATATCGAATAATAGAGAAAAGGTTTTTGAATTTTCGTTTAATTGGTTTTTGAATGCGTGGCCAGCCCCCACCAGGTGTTCGCTGGCAATAATCACCGGAATTTTATCTTTAAGCTTAAGCGCCAGACTTTTGGCCGAATTTTTGTCGTTCGGGCTGTCGGGACCGAAATCGGCCATCAGCTCTCCCATCAAGCGTATTACCCCGACAAAGTCGGAGTGGGTAAAGTCGATAAATTTCAGTTTGGAAAGAACAGTTGCCACGGCCGTGATTGAATAGCCCAAGCCCATTCTGGGCTGGTTAGAGGGATTTGCGTTTGGGGTAAAAACATAGGCAGGTAATTTCTTTTTCTTTAAAATTTCTTCCATTTTGCCGCCAGTGCAAATTCCGAAAACCATAGCTTTTTTGTCAATCGCATCTTCAAGGGCCGAGAGCGTCTCGGCGGTGTTACCGGAATAGGAGGAAGCAATAACCAAAGTGTTCCGGTTGACGTATTTGGGCAGTGTCGGTTCGGTAAATATCTCCAATGGTGCCCTGATGGTGCCCAAGGTTAAAGCATCGATTATTCTTCCTCCCAGGGCAGAACCGCCCATGCCGGTAACGACGATATTTTTGGCTTGAGAATATTGTTCGGGGATTTCTATTTTGGATACTTCCCTAAAAGCCGCATCTACCTGATGCGGCAAGGCAATTATCGAATCCAATATTCCGCCTTTATCTATTTTTTTGACTGCGTTATGGGAACTGATGTCGCTCATTTTTTGATAACCTGATTAACCAACTCCAATCCTTTCTTTAATAATTCCTCGGCTTCCTCCTTTTTTTTGCTTTCGGCAAAAACCCTAAATTCGGGGGCGTTTAAGGATGAGCGGAAGAGTATCCAGCTGCCGCCTACCAGCCAAATTTTTAGTCCGTCCGTCTCATCCGTTTTTTCTCCTTTAAAATTGCTTTTTGCTTCTTGAATGATTTTGTCTTTTAAGCTCCACTCGTATTCTATCTTGTCTCTGGCCAGAAAATACTTTGGTAGGGTGGCGATTAAATCCGAAAGTTTTGCGCTTTTGGCCGCCAGAATATTTAAAATTTCAACCGTGGTCCTGCCTCCGTCGCGGCTATGCATTTCGGCAAATATCCCTCCGCCGTTGGCTTCGAAACCGAATGAGGCGCCTACCTCTTTCATCTTTTCCACCACATAGGCGGAGCCGACCTTGGTCCTTAAGACCTTTTTTCCGGCTGCTTCAACCACCTGTGAGGTGTTAATGGGGGTAACCACAGAATCTCCCTCGGACTGCCTGGCAATAATTGTTCCCGTATAGTCTCCGGGAATATAATTACCTTTCTCGTCGATAAAGACCACCCTGTCTCCGTCGGAATCGTAACCTATCCCGAAATCAGCATTCTCGTTAACAACCGTTTCCTGCAGCTCTTTAAAATCTCCCTCAACTTCCGTGTCTCTGGAGTAAAACACCCCCTGGACGGAAGCGTTTAGCTCAATTACGTTAAGACCCAGCTGTCTTAAAACCCAGGGCGCTACGTCGCTCTGGGCTCCGTTTCCGGGATCCACAACCACCTTCCAATTGGGGTAAGGCAATTTGGCTTTTGAGACAAGGTATTCCTTGTAAGCAGAAGGGGCAGCGTCATCGGCAACCATTACTTCGCTTTTGTCCGAATAAGTAACCTGATTCTTAATTTCCCGGTATATTTCGTGAATTTTCGCCTCATGGGCCTTAAGAATTTCTTCCCCGAATGCAAAAAATTTCAATCCGTTTAAATGGGGTTTGATATGGCTGCCGGAAACCATCGTACTGCCGGCAAAAAAAGGTTGGGCCTTAAGAATATAATTCACCGAAGGAATGGGGGTAACCCCCTCGTCGAAGACCTCCCTGCCTTCATAGATCAGACCCGAAGCGTAGGCGGTCTTTATTCTCGGGCTGGATTCGCGCGGATCCATGCCGATTGCCACTTGGCCGACGGCTTTTCCTTGGCTCAGAAAGATGGCAAAGGTTCTGCCGATATCAAAACAAAACTGATTGCTAAAAAGTTCTTTGGCGTCACCCCTTATCCCTGTGGTTCCGAAAAGAGTACCGTCCGGCATTAACTCATTCTAGTTGGGAGAGGATAATCTGGTCAAGGAGTGGGGCCAGTTCGTCTTGGGAGGTCTTGGCTTTGATGTCCGCCTCGGCCAGAAGTCCGATGATTTTTTCGATTTGTTCTTTGGAAAACCTTTTTGATTGGCCACCGATCTTCAAAATTCTCCAGTCCTGGGCGTAGGGTAACTTCGTCAAATTGAGTTTCGCCCAGTATAAATCCCGGACGTGCCGGGACAAAAGAAAGAAAACCCGCTCAATAGGTTCCTTTTTTAACAGCTCATGGAAAAGCTGGAGAACTTTTACTGAATTGCCGGGATAGAAAGCATCAAGAAAGGCAAAAATTGTCTTGGGAAGCTTATACTGTTCAACCCGGGCCTTCTTTCCGACCGCTTTCCTGGTGCTTGCGTTCAGAAAACCGTCGTTGAGAATTACCAGCGTCCCGGGAAGTTTCTCCTGCTCGGCTAGGGCCCACTTGAGTTCTTTACTCGTCAGCTTGGCTCCATTTTCGACAATAAAGAGCCGCTCTCCCTCAAAAAGGCTGGTTTTAGCAAGCTCCTCCGCGAAGGAAACGGGCCCTCCCGACTCATAATGGAAAATTTGCCAGTTGCGCTTTTTGGCCACCGCCACGAAAGAGGCCAGTCTTTGGCGTAAGGCAGAATAATCGTCTCCTTCCAGGAATATGATTTTCATTGGATGTATTTTAGATATTGTGCGACTAAATATCTAACCTTGTCGTAAAATTTGTTTTTTCCTCTTCGGGTATGGGGCAGTAGACTTCCGGAAAAGTTTCTGGGAATGTGGGCTATCTCATGAAGTAGTACCTTGTCCTTTTCCGTCTCCCCCAGCCTATCGAACTTTTCCGATATCACCTCGATAATATAGCTTGGTCTGGTACTCAGAGTAATCTGCCAGATTCTGGACAAACCCCAGATTCTGGAGATGGCCCGGGTATTGGTGCCTTGTGACCTGACGCAATAGATGGATCGTGTGTCAAGCCAGTCTAAATGAAGATTCTTAGCAAGAACGATAACCCTTTTTTTGATATCGGGGGCGGGGTTCCACTTAACAGCTCTGCCTTTATTCGATTTTGTATACTTCCGCACCTTCCTTGACCTCCGAATCGACTTTTAATCCTACCACATCACCCTTTTTTGCGGAATCCTTCTTCTCGTGTTCTATTTGGATGGAGGCTACCGCTTGCTCAAAAAGATCTTCTCCTCCCCGTGCGAATTTGATTTTGTCTCCTGCCGAGAGGGTACCGTCAAGTTCTACTATGGCAACGCCTATTTTGTCGTAATAATGGGTAACTTTTCCTATTTTAAGGTCAGCCAATCTCCTCACCTCCCTTCGAATAAGTATACGCGTAACAAAGTGCAACTGCCAACGCGTCCGCGGCATTGTCGAAATGGGTTCTTTTTCGAGCCTGGCTTCGGACTTTGGCGCCGAGCACTTTCCGAAGCGCTTTCTGAACTGCTTTCTTATCTGCCCTGCCGTTACCGGCTATCATCTTCTTAATTGTACCCGGAGCAATCTCGACAACCTCTATTTTGCTTTTGGCGGCGGCCATCAGCATTACTCCCTGCGCCTGTCCGACCCTCATAGCCGTTTTGGCGTTTGCAGCAAAAAAAAGTCTTTCCATGGCCATAACATCTGGCTTAAATTCCTCTAAAAGAGATCTTAATTCTTTATGGATATTAATAAGCCTGACTCCGGGGGAGCCGTCCTTGTCGGTTTCTATCAACCCGAAGTTCTCTACGCAAATTTTCTTTTTGTTCAGAGTGATAAAGCCGAAGCCTGTTGTTGCAGTTCCAGGGTCTATCCCCAATATTTTCATATCTAATTATACAACTAAGCGCCCTGAATATAACCGCTGAAGTTTTTTCTCCTTCTGAGCATTCCTTCACTGGGGTAAAAGTAGGAACAGTAGGCTTCATCATCAAAACAGGTTATCGAAGTACCCCTAAGATCACCGCTCACGTACTGGATTTTCTCTCTCATCAGGGAAAGGATTTCCTCTGTTGCGTGCAAAAGCAGAATATCCCCTTGTTCTAAAGGCCAATCGTTTACCAGCCAGCTGGACCCTGCACTCCAGAAATAAGGGGTAAGGTTTTTGTTTTGGCACATGTCCAGAAAATTACTTGTGAATTCTCCGTAAGGAGCCCTTGCATATCTTTTTACAGCCAGAGAAAAAATGTCCCTTCCCAAGAGCCGTCTGAAAGTCTCAATCCACTCATCGTAGTCTTCGTTCCACTCGCCCCCGGTCGTTTGCAGCACTGTGCCTTTTTCAGAATGCTCCATCGTATGATAACCGATTGTGTGACCCTCTCGGGCCAGCCTTTTAAATATCTCGGGGTGGCGGGAATCACAAATTATTGCAGCTCTTCCTACAGGAAAAAATGTCGCCTGAAGATGGCACTGCTTCAATAAATCCAATACACCGACCAAAGAATCAGGCTCGAAGCAATCATCTATGGTCAGGGCGTAAAGAGGTAAATCCGTTTCTAATTTGCTAATCACCCCGGGAGATCCTCTTTCGACTACTTCAGGTCTCAAAACAAAGGACGCCATGCTTAATCCTGAGACTTTTAGGAAATCACGCCTCGAGAGAGCTTCCTTTTCCATTTGTGGGTATTATATGCAGATAATGCCGAAGATTCAACCTAATTTGATATTTTTATGGAAAGATGATAACTTATGGGGCATGAAAGAGCTTTCAAGAAGAGATTTTCTAAAGTTTTCTGCCTTAAGTTTGGGTGCGTTGTCGCTCCCTGACATATCCACCGAAACGGCTGAAACAATTTCGCCACTCGCCGATCTACCTCTTCTTTGGACTCAGGAAACTCCTCTAAAGGTCGAATATTTGTACAGCTGGGGGGGAAGACGCAATATCCCCGCTGATTGGAGAATGGTTTCGGGTGTACCTCTCGATATATTTACACCAATAAGGCCCGTTCACCATAGCAATTTAGAGAACTTTACTTTGGAAACTCATTATCCCTACGCCTGGGTGGCTCCATTACCTCACCTGACTGGTTCTCCCGCCCAATGGGAGGCAATTGTAGGCTGGGGAGTCCAAGATTCTATTCTTGTCTATAATGGCCAACTTGTCGGAAAACAAGGCGACTTAATCTCGTCTTATGCTTATGCCGAACAACGAGATGTCTACCCCAACAAAATCTGGAACGTTCTTACTGCCCTTATTGGAATTAGTAATTTCGTGAAAAACAATGGGCCTTTGCTTCCGGGAAACAACTATTCGATGCTGCAAATGTCAAATCTAATCGAAGACCTTGATGTCAGACACATTTACCGTAATGGTTTTTTGTCTCCTGGTGGGGGAGTCTGTTCGGTGGCATCAACTCTCTCCAAGTCGGTTTTTATCGCCTCAGCGAGGGGTTATACGGAGGAGGTAGAAAGAACCCGACACGACCCGATTTACCAATACTGGACTCCCCCTCTTGAGCCGGGGATAACCAAATGGAATTCCGATGCTACCGTCGCGTATTACAGAAGGAATGCGCAGCCTTTTGACGAAGACAATCTGGACTATATATTTAAAATAAGGGAGGACTCTTGTCCTTTATATATTTCCGTTCGTGCGCATTTGGCCTTTAACGCCGAGCCGATAGAGGGCGATCTGACTTTTAACACGGATGCCAGAATGGCCTTTGCGCTAACTTTGCAGAAAAACAGACCGGCGCTGGATGAACCCTCCGTTTTAGCCAACTTAAGAGAAAGCTATGCAAATTTTCACCACTTTGAAGAAGAGATAATTATTCCGTAACTCCACAAACTTCGCTTTCGGCCTCAAACCCTGTTCCTGAAATATTTCCGGTAATAAAATCCCGAACTTCGGCTCTTGAAGCAAACCAATAATCGCTGACTAAATCCTCTGCCAAAGGATCGCCCCCGGGAGGCCTTCTTCTGGTCGTGTCCGGGGCAAACCAGTTATTCTCGGTCGTAAATTCATATCTGGCGGCAAAGGAAGGCATACCGAAACCCGAAGCCTCTCCTCCCGTACCGTTGGTAGCCAACTGTCTGACAAGTTGTCCGAAAATATCGATAAAGACTCCCGAATCGAAGTTGGTTTGAATGTTTTCCGCAGATTGTTCCCTTTGGAAAAAAAGGAGTCCTTTTCCTAAAAATCCGGCGGCCGCTAAAGCTCCCTGTGCAAATTCCTGCCTGGCTCGTCTCAACATGGCTTTGAGTACATATTGCTGCACTATATCTCTGTGTACATAGTTTGCATAATACCTGGCCCTGGATAATCTTAAAAGCTCTTCACCGTTGAGTGTTTGTAGTCCGGCTCTGAAATAGCCCATGTTTAAATCGTCGATTTCCCAGGGGACACAAACCTCAAGTTGGTTATCATATAGATTCTCAACTGCCCTGATCAAAAACTCCATATCCACCAGGACCACAAAATCACAAGATAGACCGGTTGCGTCCTCGAGGACTTTTTCCATTAGAGGCATTCCTCCGTTGATGTGTGCCTGGTTTGCCATGTATACCCGGTTGTTTCCTAAATATCTTGATACTTCAGGTACAGAAACCCCTCGGGGAACAGCCACGATTCTTATCTCATTCGTCTCTATGTCTAAGGACATCATCTGCATACTGTCGGTCAGTACTCTCTCACTACCTTTGCCCAAAATTATAAAATTTATTCGGCCTTCATTGAGTTCTCTGTCGACCCGCTGCCAGTAGTCTGGATCAGCTTCGGCCTTTTCTTCTCTTCTGCGGTCGGCCACTTCGTACAAAGCCGGGTAAACATATTTCTCAAAATAACTTCTCGTATCCGGTGTTGCTGAAGGTTCAACCGTCGGCACCTCTTGAGTTGGCGGCAAAGGGGAAAAGGGGGAGGGGCTGGGCTCGAGAGTGGGTAACGGCGATACATCTCTTTGGGGATAATTACAGGCAGCCAGCAAGGCTGATGCCGAGATAAGTCCGGTTGCTCTGATAAAGTCTCTTCTGGAAAGACTTGTTGGTTTTTCTATTTTTGTCATGGCTGCCGATTATACAACTAACGATTTATCCTTTCCAAACGGTCGTTTCTGGTGGAAGGAAGGCTTGCTACTAATTCGTCAAAACCGACCCACCGATTCCAGTCTTCATATATTCCATACCTGTCTACAAGTCTTAGGTATCTTTCCAGCCTTGAAAAGTAAACCATGGGCTCCTCTCTGCCAAATACCAGCCTATTTTCAATCTTTCCCTTCAGAGCAGCCACGCCCAAAAGGAATCTTAAGGTTGCCATATGATAATCACCAGGATCGGATTTTTGTTGAATCTCGTGGTGTCCCACAACATCCCAGGGCGTTAATCCAAACTGTCGCATCGCGGCAATACATAAAGAGAGGGTGTGGGCAAACTGCAGTCGAGGGGGTTCAATGTCCGAAGGGAATCTTTCCTCGAACCGGGTGCCTATTTGTTCATAACCTACCGCATATGAATTAAAATCGGTTATTCCCGCCTCAACAACTCCCTTCAGTTTTGAGGTAATTCCGAGGCTATCGAATCTTTCTACCGTTCTTGCTCTGCTGGGATCCAATTCGGGATGAATAGGGCTTATGTATACATGCAGTCCCCTGTCCGGAAGAAGGGGATTACCGCTGGCTGTCTGGGTCTGCAGAATTCCGTAACCTCCAATCCCCGAATCGTTTCTGGCAATCGGGGAATTATCCACACACCACTGGACGGTGGGACCCAAACCGTTTCCGTCCGGGTCATTGCCGTTTAAGCCCCAAACAGTATTTAGGGCCGTTCTTTCAGCACCGCTGAGTCGATAACGTTCTCCTCCGTCGTAATGAACTACTAGAAGCCTAACCTCCTGCATCGGATTTCTTTCCACTTCGTTTCTGTAGGTAGGAATTAAGCTGATTCCGGAGTCTTCTCCGTTTTTTCCCGTTTTTAACTTTATCAAGTTCCCCTCAGCGTCGAAACCCAGAGGGGTCGTTTTTGAAAGGATATCTGAAATTCTTTCGTTAGTTTCAATCGCGTTTTCCGGGATAAACCTTAACTTATCCATAAGTATGGCGGCACCCAAAAATTGCGTACCTACTTTTAGAAAATCCCTTCTTGATAGAGTTCTCTCTTTAGACATTTGCCCTCCTCATACCAACCCAGTTAATTGGAGGTCTACCGAAAATTGCGTACTTATTAGTTTCGTCCACCTTAAAAAGTCTTACTTTGCCGTCAAAGCCTCGATTCGCATCCGAAACCAATAATGCCGTTTTTCCGTCTATCGTTTTTTTTGCAACAATAGCACCCACATGCCCGGCTCCCTGATCGTAGGGAACATTCTGTGTCACAAAAAGATCTCCGGGCTCGAAGTCCTCAAGTCTTTCTGTTGAAACATAGGTGGTCCACCCACGTAGCACTCTCGGCCCGCCGCCTCCTCTTAACTCCTCGGGTACCAAATCCCTTGCGTAATTAATATCAAAACCGCTGATGTTTAAAGGCGAGTTGGCTCTTCCGAGAGATGAAAGAAAAATAACCCAAGCTACACATTGGGTTACCTGAGTTGGAAACCTCCAGTTTTGTTGATCAATATTGTCTAAACCGCAATTAAGACTCTCTTTCGTGCTAGCGTCTAGATTTTCGTACCACTCACTTTCCTTAATGTAGCTCCCTAAGGTTTTTTCGTGTCTCTCCCAATACTCTTCGTAGGGATACTCTCTAATATATCTTTCCACCAGTACCTGCACCGCCAAGATATCTCTGGTTAAGCTGTCATTGGCAAGTTCCTCCTCAAAGCCGCTTCGGTCTTCTTCGTTTCTTACTGATCGGTACAAATCTCTGTAGAAAATTCCCTCTCCCGGAGCGTATGATTCCATGAGCATTCCTTCCTGAACTTCGCTCGCCGGCGCGATTCCCCTGAGGTTGTAGTCGTCGTATGCTTCTTTTATCCTTTCTATTTTCGATAGTTGTTCTGCCAAATTTGGTCTTTCCCTTTGCAAACTGAGGGTAAGAAGTAGCCTTGAGTTGTTTCCAGTTAACCCGTCTGTCTGTCGTGGCCCCCTGATCGCCATAGCGGCATCGATAGAAATATAAAAATCTTGTGAAGGGGTCCATCTAAAATCAGACTCTATTCCTCCGGTGCTGCTGATGGTGGCGTCGCCTTCTAAGGACACTTCAGGATCGAGGGGCCCGACCCAATAGGTGCTCCAATAAGAATGAGCCTGCCTTTCGTCTACCCTCGTCTCGGTTAACGAAAGAGCGTGTGAAAGTGTGGTCGCGAAGCCACATACTCCTGCTCCTCTGATCTGTACTCCGTTTATTTCTCCATAACGATACGCACGGTCGCCTCTGATGTCTAAGATACTAAGGGTCGAATATGACGTTCCACTTCTGAATATCCCCTGTCTGAGTTGGTGCCGCAAAAACTGGGCCGCGCTTTCAAGGAGATTGTGTTGCTTGTTAGGGTAATACTCCCCAATCATTGAAAAATCGGCAATGTCGGGTTCCCGCAGCTTATCTATAAACGATAAACCCGTTGCCTCTTCCGCCAGAATCGCTAAAGGCAAAGTCTTAACCCCCGTTGTGTGGTGCAGCGGTGCAACTTTGATTCTGCCCCCGTCAGGGGTTCTTAAGGTAAATATTTTTGAAAATGAAGCATCCACCCCACCTAAACTCCAAACTTCAATAGGTTTGGTTGAACTCAAAAAATAATCGTCACGAAGAGGAAAACAAACGACAGGGGTCTCTTCCAATCTAATTATCCCCGGCCTTTCCTCTATCCCCAACACCTCAAGGCTGTCATGACCAAGAAGGTTCTTGCCTCTCTCCCTCTGCATTTCTTGGGGATGCGTAATTAGCGCTCCGGCACCAACGCCCATTAGCTTTAAGAAATCTCTCCTGGAAAGTTTTTCACAACCGCTCATCTTGCCTCCTCCTCGATGTTTCTTAAAAGATCCTGCCTAAAGGAATCCCAGTTGAAATAGCCTTCTCCCCGGACATAAGGGTAGTAGGTTCCTATCAAAGGCTCTCCTGCTCTGGCCGTTCGGCCGTAGGCTCCGAAAAGCATCCTAAAATGGCTAAGCAAGGCATCCTCATGAGCGGCTTCGTCATAAGGAAAGGCAAAAAAGTTTACCGGTCTGCCCAGAATTTGGCTTATCTCCTCCTGAGCCGTCACGGCATCGCGGACGGCATCGCTTTCGGAAATTTGGGGATAGTGGGGGTGGGCCATCCCGTGAGAACCCGGAATAAGAGTCCCATCTTCGAAGTACCCTTTAATAATATCCCAGCCAAGCTGGGTCGCCGAAGCAGTCTCGGGAATACTGGTTGGCCTGATAAAAAGAATGGACTTAAGACCATATTGCTTTAAAAGACAAAAACCATCTTCGTAATCAAAATACGGCATCCCCAAATCGATTCTGACAATTACGCTTCTTGCGGGAAGTCCGTGTTTGCCTTCCAGCCAACCCAAGAGGTCTTCTTCGCTCGGAGTGTAAAAACCCATCTCTTGGATAATTCTCAATTGCTCCTCATAAACCTGCGGAGTCATATAGTATTCTCCATGGTCCGAACCGCTTACCCCGAAATTGGGATTGTGCTGTTCCAAAACCGGTATCTGCTGTTCAGGGTTGAAAGGAATCGCTTCTACTCCCGATAAAGCCTCAACTGTTGCCTCAGGAGTGGTAGTCGGAGCAATAGTGGGTTCCGGGGAGGGAGAAGGAGTGTCAGATGGAGCTAAACGAGTCGCTGTAGGTTCAGCTGTTGGGTCTAAGGTGGCACCGTTTCTCCTGCAAGAGGTTAAAAACCCAGCCAAAAAAAGGGCCCCCACCTTGAGAAATTCCTGTCTTGATAGTCTTTCTTTACCCATTTAGCGGGCAGGTGCCTAATTTATCATACTATAGTGTAATATTCAACCTATAAGGTAGTTTCCGGTATTTTTGCTGTTTGGGGAAGAAGAGAGCTTAGAATTTAAGCAGGTAGAGGATCTTTGCTTTAGTCTTAAGTTCCGTTATCCAGCTACTATAGGCATCCGACAGTTTTTGCTGGTAGAGCTGCTCTTTGACACTGTCTTTGACATCTTCAAGCTTGGCCTTGGCGTCAAATAGGTCCGTGTTCTTCTCAAAATAGGTCTTTATCTCCTCATCCGTAATGCTTATTTTGGAGCTCAAAAGAGCCTCGACCGTCTTTTGCAGGCGTATCTGCTCGATTAAGCTGGCACGGGTTTCGCCCCTCATGGAAAGAGCCTCATCCAAAGTCAAGTTCTGGTCTTTGAGAAGAGTCTCAATTCTCTCTATTTCGGTATCAACAGCACTCTTCTCTACCGTGACCTTCTGCTTCCTGGCTTCCTGAAAAATCAGAGATTTCTCGATTAGGCTGTCGAGAACCTTTTGCCCACCTTGCACCTCCAGCTCTTTAATCAGGGAGAGCCTGGATACCGGCATTCCGTTGACAAAAGCGGCCACCAGCAGTGATTTACCCAGAAATAGAACCAGAAGAACCGCAGTCGTTACCAAACCAATCTTAAACCATTTACCTCTGTAGGCTCTGGAGACAAATTTTTTGCTTGCCAGGAACCCCGCTTTGATGGTCTTTTTGTTGATGGCCTTCATGGAAATTATTTTAACACAAAAAGAATCACATTGGGCAAGCCTCTTCCCGGTCCGACCTTATAGCCTCCCCACCAAAGGGCGGTTGAGCCACCGTTGTCGAGGTTTAGGGCGTTATCCATACCCAATGCCTTAAGAACTCTGGCACTCTCGGCGACTGTGGCGTTATGGACTACACCGATATAAACCAGATTGCCTTTGTTGGCCACAAAACTCCTGGCTCCCTTACTGCCCATCTTGGGGTCGGAATTGCCTCCGAAGGAAACATTACCCCCGGATACCAAAAGAGGGTAATTCGACAAAACTCCGTTGGGGCCGGTGTCTCTGCCCCATTCCTGGATGGCTCCGACGAACCTGACATAGCCATCGCCAAAGATAACGCCGGGGTTTGTACTGTAAACGTTTTTATCGCTATTGATATAGGTCTTATTCTTATTCATTACCAAAAAATCGAAGGTGTTTTCCTTGCCGGCACAGGAGGCATAATCCCTGGGACAAAAATAGGTCCCGTTAATTCCAGCATAGGCATTATTTCTGGCAGCATATTCGCCCAAGGAAAGTACGGGACAGTTGGAGGAACAATCCGAAGCCGAAGCGGTATCCACAATTACCCGAGTCGAGGCAATATCTGCCGATCCCAGACTAACTGTAAAAACCCCGACGTCTGTCGTCACGCTGACTTTGCCGTAACCGGAGACGGGGGGGGTTGTTGCCAATGCCGCGGTCGGGGCCGGAGTGGCAGTTGCGGTTGGTGTAACGGTCGGCGTTGCCGTCGGTACTGCTGTTGCTGTCGGTGTCGAAGAGATTTCTACCGAGGCTGTCGGGGAAGGAATGGGGGCTTCGCTATTTTCGGAAACTGTTTTTACGGGAACTTTCAGAAAGATAACTCCCACCGACAAGGCAAAGGCCAATATTAAAAGTGGGATAGGGATAAATCCTAAGGGGGGCAGAGGCTTTTTCATCTTAGTCAGTATATTATATCTTTTTAAATTCGTCGCCGTGCCCCGGATATATCAGAACATTACCTAACCTTGTAATCTTAGCGATGCTTTTATCCAGTTCATCTTTTTCAGAATAATAAAAATCGGTCCTTCCCAAAGCTCCACCGGCAAAAATTAAGTCCCCTGAAAATAGCAGCTTTTCTTTTGCAGAATAAAAGCAAAGCCCTCCTGGAGTGTGTCCAGGACATTCAATGACCGATAAAGAAGCCTTTCCTATTCCTATTTTGTCTTTTCTTTTAAGATCCTTTGTAATAACAGGGGCTGGGGAGAGCTTGTTTAACAAAAACTCGTCCTTTGCGCTCATCCATAAAGGAATCTTATAAGCCAACATCAACTCATAAGCGGAGCCAAGGTGGTCAAAGTGTCCGTGGGTTACCAGAACTTTCATGGGGGTTAAACTTAAATCAGCGATAACTCTTTCGATATAATCGGCATCTTCCCCGGGATCAATAATAACCGCTTCTTTGCTGAGCTGGTCATAGACCAGATAGCAATTTTCTGCCATTTCGCCCACGACCAATTTTTTGACATTTAACATCTTAGTCAGGATATTCGGCGCCGAGAGGCTTATTTGGAACGCTTCCCGGACGAGGTTTTTCTGTGGGTACGCGAGTAAATCTTTTCGATTTCCCTCGGGGCTTTCTTGCGGACATAATACAGCTTAGCTCTTTTAACCCCTGCTAGCCCTTTTTTAACGATACTGATTTTTTCTATAGTAGGAGAATCCAGGGGGAAAATCCTCTCGATACCTATTGCCCCTGCCCCTATCTTTCTGACAGTGAACATCTTGTTGGCTTCTCTGCCTTTGATGGCAATTAAAATCCCTTCAAAGATTTGGGTTCTTTCCTTATCTCCCTCTTTTATTTTTTGGGAAACACGAATTAGGTCGCCGACTCCGACTTCGATATCTTTATGTATAAATTTGATTGCCATAAGTGCCTATTTTACAGGAGCGAAGCTGTTTCTTCAAGAAGGGTTTGAATCCAACACTCCGGAAATTTGCCGGGCCAATTCTTCACTCCAGGCAATTTTTACCGGCAGATTCATTCTGCCTTTTTTGCCTTCGAAAACCAGGGTTACTTTTGATTGTCCGGGATTTGCCACCAAGAGGTCCCTTAATTTTCTTAACTTCTCCGCTTCCGTAGCTTTGGGAATACGGATGAAGACTTCGTTCTCTTTATCTGTCCGTCCCTCGGCGGTTTGAATTGCCTCGACAATCAGCGCGGGTGTTTCTTCACGGCTATCGACTCTGCCGGAAATGAGTAATGGTTTATAGTCTACCCAGTAATTTCTGGTGGATTTGAATATTTTGGGAAATACCACCAAATCGATGGAGCCGGTATCGTCCTCGGCTCTGACAAAGGCCATCTCTTGTCCGGAGTTTCTGGTCACCACAATTCTGACCTCTTTGACAACCGCCGCAACCCTGACCGATTCGCCGAAAGTCTCGTGAGGGGAGATTTCGAATATTTTGTGCGTGGCCTCATGGATCAAGGGGGTGAGCAGTTCCCCCACCGGTTTTGCGGAAAGGGAAAGGCCCAAAAGTTGTCTTTCCAAAGTCTGCAGTTCTTCCTGAGAAAATTCGCTCACTCCGGTATCTAATTTCTGGGCCTCAAAACTCTTGGGGTTTTTGATAAGGTCCTCCTCACCGAAAAGGCCCTCCTGGTTTTCCAGCGATTTGGGTTTGGATACTTTGGCCCTAAGCTCATCCACTGCGAAGAGCAGTGCCGCACGGGAACCGAAATCGGACAAGGCCCCGACTTTAATCAGACTTTCCAAAACTTTCTTGTTGACCCGCCTGGTATCGACTTTGGAAAGGAAATCGGCGAAAGAATTAAATTTAGCTGCCGCGCGGGCTGCCAGGATGGCTTCAATTGCCGCATCCCCGACGTTTTTAATCGCCGAAAGACCAAAGCGGATTGCCTTGCCTTCCAAGGAATCCTTAGCTTCAACGATCTTAAAGCCGATATCGCTCTCGTTGATATCCGGAGGCAGCACTTTAATCTTCATCCGCCTGCACTCGTTGACTGCGGCGGAAACCTTATCGGTATCGTCGGACTCTGCGGTTAAGAGTGCATTCATAAACTCAACCGGGTAATTGGCTTTCATATAGGCGGTTTGGTAGGCCACCATTCCGTAGGAGGCGGCGTGGGCTTTATTGAATCCGTAAGCCTGAAACGGTTCAAACAGCTGCCAAAGCATCTCGGCGAATTCTGCGGTCTGGCCGTTTGAGATAATTCCTTCCACAAAATGCTTTTTCTGAGCTGCCATTTCCGCCGGAATTTTCTTGCCCACCGCTTTTCTGAATTTATCGGCTTCTTCCCAGCTATAACCGGCGAGGACTATGGCGCAGAAAAGAAGATCGTCCTGGTAAACAATCAATCCGTAACTTTTGTCCAAGAATTCTTTCATTCTGGGATCTAAGTATTTAATCAACTTGGGGTTATTCTTGCGGGCAATATATTCGGGTATCACCGACATCGGTCCCGGCCTGTAAAGGGCCACCATGGCCATCAAGTCCTCGATTCTTGAGGGCTTGAGATCTTTTAAGTATCTGGTCATACCGGAGCCTCCGAGTTGAAAAACTCCCATGGTTTCACCGCGGGAGAGCATCTCGAAAGTTTTCTTGTCGTCCAAGGGAATCTTGGCAACATCGATCTTTTTACCCAGCATTTCCTCAACAATGGCAATTGAAGAGCCCAAAATGGCCAGGTTCCTTATTCCCAGGATGTCGAATTTGATAAGGCCTACGTCCTCGCAGGCGTGCATCTCATATTGGGTAATAACCTTATCCCCCGAAGGCTCGAGTTGGATTGGCGTAAACCCGGTCAAGGCCGAAGGGGCAACCACCACTCCCGCCGCATGTACTGAAATGTGTCTGGCCGACCCTTCTATTTCTTTGGCCAAATCGATAATTTTCTTGGCATCTTTATCTTCGTTGTAAAGAGTTTTTAAATCCGAAGATACCGAGAGTGCTTTTTCGATGGTCATGGGGAATCCCTGTGATCCTAAGGGGATGAGCTTGGCAATCCTGTCGCCGATTGCGTAGGGAAAACCCAATACTCTGGCCACGTCCCTGACCGCCGCCCTGGCAAGCATTCTTCCGAAGGTACATATCTGGGCGACCCTATCGTGCCCATAGGTGTCGCTGATATAGCCGATAACGTCTTCGCGCCGATCGTCGGCAACGTCGAAATCGATATCGGGAGGTGAGGGTCTGAAGGGATTTAGAAATCTTTCGAACGGCAAGTTATAGATAAGTGGGTTGACCGTGGTAATACCTAAGACATAAGAAACTAGGGAACCGGCCGCAGAACCCCTGGTGTTGGTGATAATTCCCTTGGAATTGGCCCAATTAACCATATCCATAACAATCAAAAAATACGGGGCGTAGCCTTTGGTACAAATAATTTCGAGTTCGTACTCCAGTCGTTCTTTGGTTTCCTTATCCGGCTCTTTGATTTTCTCTGCTAGACGCTGCCTGACTATTTTTTTCAAATACTCATCCGGTGCAAGCTTATCCGGTACGGGAAATTCCGGAAAATACCACTTGCCCAGGGTAATATCGGTTTCGCACTTCTGGGCAATTTTGACCGTATTCTCAAGGGCTTCCGGTAAATCCGCAAAAAGCTCTGACATTTCATCGGGATTTGTGATGTAAAAGGTGGGAGTGTCGATAAATCTTAATCTTTCGACCTCCGAAACATTTTTCCCGGTGGCGATGCAAACCAACGCATCCTGGGCGGTTGCGTCTTCTTTTTTGATGTAATGTGCGTCGTTGGTGGCAACAATCGGAATCCCCATTTCCCGGCTTAACTTTTTAACCCCCGCTAAAATCTTCTTCTCGTTTTCGGCCATGGAAAGAACCTCCTCTTTAAGCTTGGGATTTTCAATCGCCCCGACATAATCCGAGTAATTATGCTTTTGTACTTCGAGATAATAATCTTGGCCGAAAACATCCAAAAACCACTCGGCGGTCTTGACCGCTTTTTTGTAGTCATCCGCGATGAGGGCTTGGGCGAGCTCTCCCTGGGCACACGCCGAAGTGCAGATGAGCCCCTTGGCGTATTTTGCTAAGGTCTCCCGGTCCACACGCGGCCGGTAATAGTAACCTTCTATATGGGCCACCGAGGTTATCTTCATCAAGTTTTCATATCCTTCCCTGTTTTTCGCCAAAAGCAGGAGGTGGAAGTTTTGGAACTTGGACCTCTCCGGCCTTTGGTGCATATCAACATCCGTGGTGTAACCCTCCATCCCGATGATGGGTTTGACCTCGTGCTTTAAGGCCTCTTTGTAAAAATCGATTACCCCGTACATTGCCCCGTGATCGGTTACGGCGAGGGAGTCCATACCGCTTTCTTTGATGTGGTTAAACAGTTTGGGAATATTGGACAATCCGTCCAGAAGTGAATATTCCGTATGGACATGAAGATGGACAAACTTCTTGGCCATATCAGCTTTCCTCCAAGAGACCAAGCAAAATTTCCTGAATCACTTTGGGGTCGGCGCTGCCTTTAAGTTTCTGCTGAGCCTTACCCACCAGGAATCCCAAGACCTGTTTCTTCCCTTTTTTATAATCACTCACAGCGCTTTCTTCGGCGCCGACAATCTCTCTGACTGCTGTTTCCGTAATTTCTTTAGAGGAATATACCTTGTGCGTTGCCTCCACTATTTTTTTGATAAATCCTGCCGGTTCGCTAAAATCTTTATCCATGTTTTTGTTAATCATCAAATCCGCTATCGTTTTGGCCGAAAAACCGGACTTTTCTCCCAGGCTAACTGCTTTCTCGAAGTAATCTGCTCTGGCCAGATCATCGGCTAATATCCCGCAGTAAAGTGCGGACAAGCCGTAATCTTTTTCAAAGCGGTTTCGTTTTTCTTTGGGCAATTCGGGCAACGAAGCTTTTATTTTGGCAATTTCGTTATTATCGAATCTTAGAGGAGGAATATCCGGCTCCGGAAAGTAGCGGTAATCTTTGGCCTCTTCCTTCACCCTTTGAGAAAAAGTCTTTCCCGTTGTTTCGGAGTAACCTCTAGTCTCCTGTACCACGGAGTCTCCTTTGGCCAATATTTCTTCCTGTCGGGCAAGCTCGACATTTATGGCTTTAACCAGAAATCTGAAGGAGTTAATATTCTTAAGTTCCACTTTATAATCGGGAAGAGCCTGACTTCCCAATTCCCCCAAAGAAATATTTGCCTCAAGGCGCATCGAGCCTTTTTCCATATCTGCGGTCGATATTCCCAAATAGCGGACTATTTTCTGCACTTCTTTCAAAAATTCGCTGACTTCTTGACCGTTTTCAAAATCAGGTTCGGTGACCAGCTCAACCAGGGGCACTCCGCTGCGGTTGAAATCCACCAGGGTAACTTTTATGCCCCCCACCTCCGAGTGAATCAGCTTCGCTGTATCTTCCTCCAGATGGATTCTTCTGATTCTGATTTTCTTGCCGGACTCCATTGTCCATTCCCCAAGAACACAGATCGGTAAATCGTATTGGCTTATCTGATAACCTTTGGGCAAATCCGGATAGAAGTAGTGCTTCCTGTCGAACTTGGAAAAGCTGTTTACCTGGCAAGCAAAAGCCAGGCCGAGTTTTGCGGTGGATAATATTGCCTCTCGATTGGCAAAAGGAAGTGCGCCCGGCAAGCCCAAACAGACAGGACAGACCTGGGTGTTGGCGGGCTTGGCGAAGTGTTCGCTGCTGCAGGCACAAAACATCTTCGACCTAGTCGAAAGCTCTACATGCACTTCCAATCCGATAATTTTTCTGAAAGCACTCATCCGCTAAAGCCCTCCTCTATAAACTTTTGCCCCAGCTTCTTTGAAAAAATCAAACCTGTTAGAGTTAAAGCACCCAGAAGAAAAAGCAGTAACCTGATTCCGAAAAGTTCGGCAATCGTTCCTGAAAATATCACCGGAAAGATAGTCGCGATAGTTGCCAAAAACCAGAAATTCCCAAAGACCCTGCCCCTTAAACCTCCGGGGGTAGCCTCCTGCAAAAATGTCTGGGCGGGAATGATCATGCCCACGAAACTGGCACCGGCCAGAAGAATGATTAGAGGTCCCAAGATTACCCTACCTGTATCGGGAATTTCGGGAAGAATAAAAACCAAAAGGAATAAAGTCAGGGTAATGAGGGTCAAAGACATATCGATTACCCTCTTTTTCCTCCAGCCAATCTTGAGAAGCTTGGAGGCTATCAATGCCCCCACGATAGCTCCCACCCCTGCCGGAACCACAATGGCAACACCCGCACTATTGAGAGGAACTTTGAAAACATCGGCAGCTATCACCGGAATGTTTACGGTCACGATTGCCAAGGAAACCTGGATCGTTAAAAGCAGTACAAAAGGAACCAGGATACTCTTCTTTTCTTTGATAAATCTATATCCTTCCAAAATTCTTTCAAAGAATTTGCCGATCGCCTCTTCAAATTCTTTGGGCAGGGTGTGCTGGGATTTTAATTCGGGAAGAAAAAGTACACTGACAAAGGCCAGGAACAAAAAGGCCGCACAGAGATAGAGTGTGGTATCAAATCCAAAAACCTGCTTGAGAATTCCGGCAAAACCGAAACCCAATATCAATGAGGCCTGTTGTGTCAGGAAGAAAAGACCATTGGCTTGCGGTAGGTACGGTTTCTTAACTACGGAGGGTAAGGTTGCCGCTTCCGCCGGAACGTAAAACTGATTTAAGAAGGAGTAGGAAAGGGCGACTCCATAAAGCAGGAACAAACTCGTCTGGTGCAAAAGCGCATAGGCCAGTATCGTTAAAGACTGTAGGAAATTAGTCACGACCAGCATTTTTCGCCTGGAAACCATATCAACCGAAGCCGCGGCCAAGGGCCCTATAAAGATAGCAGGTAAGGCATAGATAACCCACAAAAAGCTGGTGGCGATAGAAGAGCCCGTCTTTTCGAAAAGCCGGGTCAGTAACAGAAAATTCATGATGTTAATCGTCAGCTGGGAAAGAACCTGAGAGACCCAGATATAGACGAACTTAGGGTTCTTCAATAATGGTTTGTAATCCGATATCATTTTATAAATCCTTTGCTAGTTTAAACTTCCATCCAGATGCGTTCTGATAAAGTTCACCGAGGGCAAAAAGCGTATGTTCCGAAAAGCGCGGGCCCATCAGTTGAATACCCAAGGGTAAACCTGCCTTTGAGAATCCGGATGGAATTGCAAGCCCTGGAATTCCTGCGATGTTTGCCGGCACGGTTAAGATATCCGCCAGATACATTTTTAAAGGATCGTCCGCTTTTTCTCCCAAGCGGAAGGCTGTGGTCGGGGAGACCGGAGCTATGATTGCATCAACAAGGGCAAAAGCTTTATCGAAATCTTCGATTATTTTGGAGCGGACCTTCATTGCCTTAAGATAATAGGCTTCGTAATAACCGGCCGAAAGTACATAAGTCCCCAGCATGATTCTTCTTTTTGCCTCGGCTCCAAATGAAGTCCTGGGGCCTCCGTAGCGAACTCCGTCGTACCTTCCCAAGTTGGAGGAAACTTCCGCGGGTTGGATTATGTAATAAACAGAGATGGCATATCTTGTATGCGGCAGGTTTATTTCAACCAGCTCTATCCCCTCTTTTTCAAATAATTTAGAGGCTTTGTAAACCGAATCCTTCACTTCCTCCTCTACCCCTTCGGCAAAATATTCCTTGGGGATACCAAGTTTTATCTTGGCTTTGGGTTTGGCTGCTTTAAAATTCTTGACGGTGGAGTCTTTCCCGTCTTCGCCCCGAACCACATCAAATACCTTTTCGGCATCAGCCACGCTTTGGCTAAAATGCCCAACCGAGTCCAGAGAAGAGGCCATTGCCGTCACCCCATACCTGGAAACTGCTCCGTAGGTCGGTTTAAATCCGACAACCCCGGAAAAATTTGCGGGTTGTCTTATCGAACCTCCCGTATCGGTCCCTGTTGCGATGGTAGTTAAACCACTGGCAACAGAAACAGCGGAACCGCTGGAGGAACCACCCGGCACAAACTCCGTATTCCAGGGATTTTTGGTCGGCCCGTAATCCGAATTTTCTCCGGATGCTCCGTGGGCCCAGGCGTCGCAGTTGGTTTTCCCTATCGTAATACACCCCGCCGACTCCAGCCTGGCTACCACTGTGGCCGAGTATGCGGGGATATAAGTGTCAAGCACTTTTGATCCGGCTGTCGTTCGTATTCCTTCTGTCAAAAATAAATCTTTATGGGCCACAACTGTCCCAAATAAGGGGTGCTCTCCTTTTATATCCACCCCCAAATCTTTAATAAGTTTGTCTACTTTTTTTGCATCGGAGTAGGCCTTATCTTTACTGACGGTAATAAAAACATTTAACTTGGGGTTAGCCTTTTCTATATTTTCCATGTAAGTATCAACCAATTCCACGCAGCTGACTTCTTTGGACAAAAGAAGCTTTTGTATTTCAGCAATTGTAAATGGTAGATTTTTCACTTTTCTCCTTTTTCCGACAGCACCGCATCAACGACAAAATAGCCGTTGTGGATTTTATCCGAACCCGAAAGCGCATTTTCTTTGCTAAGGTTATCCTGGCCCTTAAGTTCGTCGGTTCTGAATACGTCCGTAAGTCCGGTGGTTTGACTCGTTGGCTCAACCCCTTCGGTATTAACTTCCGCCAATTCTCCGACGTACTCAACCACCTGTGAAAGTTGCTTTGCGTATTTTTCTTCCTCTTCGGGGGATAGAGTTAACCGCGCCAGTTTTGCTACATGAAGCACTTCCTTCTTCGCCAATTTACTCATGTTCATATCATATTCTTAAGAAGCTTCTTCGACAAGACTTTTTCGCTAATATCAGGCCATCTCCTTAAGAATCTTTATGCGCTCGGAAACGGGCGGATGGGTATTAAAAAGACCTGCCAATCTTTCTACTGCCCTACCGGTTCTTTCTTTAAACGGATTGACTATAAAAAGGTGAGCCGTGGCTTTGTTAGCAACTTCCAAAGGCTCCCTGTCTGCCGAAATCTTTTCCAAAGCAGAGATAAGACCCTCCGGCTGGCGGGTAATGGCTACCGAGCCGGCATCGGCTAAATATTCTCTTCTGCGGGATATTGCCAGCTGGATAAGTTGGGCGATTATCGGTGAAAGGATTGCAAAAATAATTCCTAGTAACATAATTACCGCTCCCAACCCTCCACTGTCATTGTCGTCCCTTCTTCCGCCCCAGCGCATTCTGAGAAACCAATCTCCCAGGAGGGCAACCATCCCCACCATGACTGCCACCAACCCCTGGAGTCTGATGTCGTAATTTTTGACGTGTGATAACTCGTGACCGATTACCCCTTCCAATTCGGTTCTTGTTAGTTTGTCTAAAAGTCCGGTGGTTGCACAGATGACCGCACGCTTGGGATCTCTGCCTGTAGCAAATGCGTTCGGGGCGGAGTCTTCTATGACGTAGAGTTTGGGTTTGGGAAGTCCGGTCGCAATGGCCAAATTTTCGGCAACAGTATAGAAAGTAAAGTCCTTCTTCCTATTGGCCGGTCTGGCCTGGGATATCGAAAGAACTATCTTGTCGCTGAAATAATAGCTGCCGATACTTAATAGTCCCGAAACAATTAGGGCCAAACCTACCATCCCCAACCCACCCGGACGGTATCCGCTATAGACAGCAAATGCCTGGGACAGAACATAGACTGCCAGAGCTACAAAGAGAAAAAAGACAACAACAACTAAAGCGCTTTTGCGCTTATTGGCTGCTTGGGCTTCGTAAACGTTGACCATCTCTAAAGCTTAACCTTGGGGGATTTCATCTCGGTCTCACTAACCTTGGTGTGTTCACCCTCTTGGGGTGTAATTAAACCAGGCAGTTCGTCGAATTTGAAGAGACCTGCGATGAAGCTTGAAGGAACGCTTACCCTGCGAACGTTGTAATCCGCAGTTAAGTCGATTACCAACCTTCTGGCGTACATTACCTTATCCGAGGTATCCCTAAGTTCATCCATAAGTTTGGTTACAACATCCGAACCTTTAAGCTCGGGGTTATCCTCAACGGCGACCGTAATCGAAGGGATGACGGCTGCGAGCTTGGCTCCTGCGTCGGCCATTTTCTGGACATTTCCAGATTGAACGGCGGCCGAGATTGCCCTTCTGGCCGAAGTCAAATCCTCAAAAATACCTTTTTCGTGTTTGAGGTAGCCTTTTGTCGATTCAACCAAATTCGGAATAAGCTCGGCTTGTCTCTTGAGTTGGTTTCCTATCTCTTGCACAGAGGCCTTGATTCTGGCTTTGCTCGAGACAAAAAAGTTATAAACGGAAATAGCCCACAAGACCAAAAGTACTGCTATTCCTAGTGCTAAATACCACATTGTTATCACCCCCTATCTAACCAATCAGTTTACTAGCTTACAACCTGCCAAGTAAATTCTCAAATTGATCAAGATTTCTTGTATTGACGATGTCTTCCTTGGTGGCCCAACCCCGCCTGGCCACACTTACCCCGTAGGGCATATTGTTTAGGCCGTCTTTATGGTGAGCATCGGTTCCGAGTGTTAGTTTCACACCCGCTTTCACAGCGTCGTGGACAAGATTGTCCGGCAAATCCAAGCGCATTGGATCTGCATTAATTTCCAACCATTTCCGATTTTTGATACAGAATTCGAAAATCTCCGGCCAGTTAAGTTCGATGCCCTCCCTTTCATTTAGTTTTCTTGCCGTGGGATGAGCGAATATCTTCGCCTTTGGGTGGGAAAGGCCAGACAATACTCTTTTCGTCATATCGCCCTTAGCTAAACGAAAGCTGGAGTGGACTGAAACTAAAGCGAAATCCAGAATATCCAACCCTTCTTCAGGAACAGGAAGTCCTCCTTCGGGAAGAATGTCTACTTCGAGGCTATTGAACACTTTTTTTACGCTTCCCGTCTTACTTTTCACTATCGAGTAATTTATTTTATCGATAGCCTCCCGCTTACGCTTAAGGAGCTCCACGATCTGTCCGGCGCTATGCTGACTTTTACTGGGATTATGTTCCGTAAAGGCCAGGTACTCGTAGGCTAACGAATTGGCAGTTTCCACTATCTCGGCCATAGAGGATTCGCCGATATCGTGGCTGGTCTCGATATCGAAGCTAGAATGGATTTGCAGATCGGCCTTGATTTCGCTGGCTTCCACCAGCTTTGGCAGTTTATTCTCCAAAGCGGCCTCAATTTCGCCGCTATCTTCCCGAAGCTCGGGAGGAATCCATTCCATGCCCAAATAACGGTAGAAAGATTCTTCATCGGCAAATTTCTTTATTCCTCCTGCTTTTGCCCTTTTAATTCCGTATTCGGACAAGCTCATTCCGTGCTTGATGGCATACTCCCGCAAGGCTATGTTGTGGTGCTTTGAGCCTGTAAAGTGCTGCAATAGTGCCCCGTAGGCCTCAGGTGGTTGTACCATAAGGTCTACCTGGATGTCCCCAGGTAAGACCAGTGAAGCGCTTCTGTCGCCCTTCTCAAGCGTCCGTACGGCCTTTGGATAGCGCGTAAAGTGCTCCAGCACCGCGGGACCATTATCTGAGGCTGCGGCAATGTCGATATCTCCAACCGTGGCTGCTTGTCTGCGCAGGCTTCCCAAAGGATCGACCTTTTTTACGGATTTATCGTTTTTTAGCCACGCGATTAAATCTTCGGCTATTTGCAAGGCATAGGGCAGAAGGTGTCTTTTGGTTCTGCCTTTGGTCTCCGCTATAGATTTGGCTATATCTGCCTGGGATTGTTCCCCAAATCCCTCCAGGCCCGATATTTTACCTTCTTTGGCAGCTCTCTCAAGCTCGGAAACCGAGCCTATTTTAAGCTCGCTGACCAGTCTGTAAGCAGTTTTAGCACCAATTCCCGGAACCTCCATCAACTCAAACATCGCCGGAGGAAGACCTTTCATTACAGCCTGAAAATGTTTGGAGTTCCCGGTCCTGAAAAGCTCATCTAAATGGGAAGCGATGGATTCCCCGATTCCCGGAACTTCTTTAAGTTTTCCCTCATCCCAGAGATCTTTAAGCTCGCTGGAGGCATGCTCTACGGCATCGGCTGCCCTCTGGTAAGCAATAATCCTAAATTTGTTCTTATCCGCATCTTTAAGTTGATATGAAGCCGCTACTGCCCTTAAAAGTTCGGCAATCTGCAGATTGGTCATAGTTTTTGTAAGTTTCATCAACTTAAATAATACAACATAGGCTCGGCTGTGTTATAATTATGCCGTTCTGAATAGAACTTGGGGCTGTAGCTCAGTTGGTTAGAGCGTCCGCCTGTCACGCGGAAGGTCGAGGGTTCGAGTCCCTTCAGCCTCGCTTATGTCAAAGGCAGAATTTGGGAAAGATGTCCGCTATACTGCTGCGACTATTGAAGCCACAGCCATCGACGGTAATTCACAACCAGGAGAAGCTGCTCTATATATTCTTGGACGAAACGAGCCAAATCCAATTGTCAAAAGGGCTGCTTTGCGGGTTAGAACTCAAGAGCTAATTCGTCAAAATTCGCCGAGCCGGCCTAGCCGTCCTTAATTTCCTCTTGACTTCCTGCTCAGCTTAATCTAAATTCTTCTCACGCTGCTCTCCTGCCGACTGCTTCATGATTGGAGGTGAATAAATTGGATCTTAAAAACATTCTTAAATCTCTAAAGTTAAACGAGTCCACAATTTCGATGGTTCTGGGAGCTTTGGTGATAGTCGTTGTCGGAATTTTGGTTGTAAATTATTTCAAGGATCAGGGAAAAGGTACAATCCCTTTCTTCTCTACAGGCACAAAAACAGAAGTTAGCGAATCTACCCTTCCTAAAACCCACAGCGTTGCCAAGGGAGAAAACCTTTGGACAATTGCAGAAAAGTATTACGGTTCAGGATATAACTGGGTGGATATTGCCAAAGAAAATAATCTTACAAACGCCGACGTTGTTTCCGAGGGACAAAACCTGACGATTCCGAATGTCGAACCTAAAGTTGTTACCCAAACCGAAACCAAGGTGACGGCAGAGGCGATAACCGGAGGAACATATACGGTAGTTAAGGGAGATAACCTTTGGAATATTGCGGTAAGAGCTTATGGAGACGGCTACAAATGGACGGAGATTGCCCAGGAAAACAAACTGGAAAATCCCAATCTTATCCACGCCGGAAACATTCTGACTCTACCAAGATAACAACCTATGCTATAATTAATCCCGAAATTGCGGGATTAGTTGAGCGGTTCAACGTTACCTTCCCAAGGTAGAAAGACGGGTTCGACTCCCGTATCCCGCTCAGGCGATTCACTCTTCTTTATTGTCGTTATACAATAGAGCCTACCGAACATGAAGTTTATTAACTTTTTCAGGGTTTTATTTATTGTTTTTCTTTTCTTCCTTTTATTCTCTAGACTGGCTTCTGCATTGACCATTTCAACCACTGACGGCAAAAAGATAACCTCCAATACCACCGACGCCGACATGCAAATGAGAACAGTGTTTCTTTTGCCGGATTCCGAAGGAGGGGTTTTGGTTATTTGGGCGGAGCTCTCGTCTCCGGATGTAGATTTATACGCCCAAAGATACGACTCCACCCTTACTAAAGTCTGGACAAACGATTTAACAATTGTCTCATCGCCTAATCTTATAAGCGATACATATAAAGCCGTCGCCGACGGAAGCGGTGGTGCGGTAATTACCTGGACTGATAACCGGAATTCCGGCACAACCGAATGGGATATCTACGCCCAGCGAATAGACAAAGACGGAAATAAACTCTGGGGTGTTAACGATAAACTCATATCTGATGCCAACAAAAGACAGTCTGTTCCCGATGTTTATCAAACTGCAAACGGCGATTATTATTTCGCCTGGAGAGACTGCAGAGACAATTTGTCCGATGACTGTTCTGGAACTCCACGTGACGTCTATGGCCAAAGACTCGATTCCACAGGGGTAGCCCAATGGACAGAAGATGGAGTATTGCTAGGAGATGACCAAGCCGGTGGACCTATCGTTTTATACCCTAACCAAAATAGCGCCGTAGATGTTTGGTTAAGTTCGGCCCGACCACTTCTTAAGGTCGCGCAGAATGGAAGTGTAACTACGGAGGACTACCCCCAGGCATACGATTATTTTGCCAAAGATGCCTCCTTTAACATCATAGGTCTCTATACCGATGTTGACGATATGTTAAAACTGGACAAATTCAACCAAAACGACATGACCGATATGGTTTGGGAGTCATCCGTCGATACAAGTATCGATACCAACTATCTGAACGACTGGTACCTTTATTTGGATAATTCCGACAATGTGTACGTGGTTTATATGGACTTCACAAACGACGAGGTGAACTATTACAGCGACGTTCTGATTAAAAAATTTCTAACTTCCGGTACGGCTTCGTGGTCCGGCAATGCCACAACCATTCTCCAAACCGCGGACGAGGATAGTATTCTGACCTTTACCGATGCAGGCAATAGTAACCTGATACTTAACTCTTTAGACGAACCGGGTGGAACTACTTCTTATACCCATATGCACGCGGTGGATGTATCGACGGGGGCATTAACTTCCCACTCGTCCAATCCCTATTACACCCATACGGGTGGTGCCCAGACCAGCATGACGCCCATGACTGTCTCGGTTTATAACAATACCAGTGTATATAGCCTGTTCGAAGATGAAGACGCAAGCGATCTTAATAATCTCTATCTTTATCTCAATACCATATCGACTGTAACTCCGACCCCGACACCTACCCCCTCTTCCTCCCAGGGTTCTTCTCCTCCCGGGATACTGGGTTGTAGCGATGCAAAACCCTTAGGGCAACCATTTATTACAAAAGTCGAAAACGAAGGAGGTTCGGCGGAGATTTATTTTGCACCTGCCCTGAATAATTTCAACAAATACCATATCGCCTATGGAACGGATAATAAAACATTCCCCTACGCCTACGAGTTTTATTCGTCGGCAAAAGGAGGAATTGAAACCACAAGAATAGATTATTTAACTTCCGGTGCAAATTATTACTTTAAGATAAAGGCCGTCAACGGCTGTAATTCCGGAGATTGGTCGGCCTCGGTTGCTCTTTTTCCAGGTAACCTTTTCGGCTCCTCGCGGCAAACAGGGCAAAAATCCCTATTGGTTCCGAATGGAACCCAAAACCAAAGCCTGCCGACAATAACTTCGACACCCCCTGCGGGAGGGGAAATTGAAAGTCCGGGTTTTTGGAAACAGCTCATCCTGATGTTAGACAACATCCTCTCCAAATTAAAAACTCTGTTGTTCTAAATTCGCGATGTGCTAACATAGATTTCTATGAAACTGAAGCTTGTCAAAAAACAAGACGAGGCCAAAGGAACCGTCTCTTTTTTCTGGGAACCCGAAAAGAAAGTAAGCTACCTTCCCGGACAGTTTTTTTACTTTACACTTCCCTCGCTTAAGTATCCGGACCCCAGAGGGGCCACTCGACACTTTACCATTTCATCCTCGCCCACAGAAGAAGGCTTTTTTAGACTATCTACCAGAATACGCGAAGAATCGGGTTACAAAAAAACACTAAACGAACTCCCTTTGGGAACCGGGATTGAAGGAGAGGGTCCCAACGGCACTTTTCTCTTGGATGAGGGAGATACCGGCCCTCACGTCTTTTTTGCAGGAGGAATAGGAATAACGCCTTTCAGGAGCATTATTAAGTTCGTCGTAGACAAAAACTTAAATATCCCTATCCACCTTATTTATTCAAACTCCATTCCCGAGGAAATCGCCTTTAGGAAAGAAATTGAGGAATGGCAAGCCGGTCACCCCAACATCAAAGTGGATATGGCGGTATCCAAGCCCGAAGAATCCAAAGAGAAATGGGAAGGGTTAACCGGCAGAATCGACGAAAATCTTATTGGTAAACTTCTCCCCAACATTGGCTCCTTAAATTCTATCTTTTGGATTTCGGGACCACCGGCCATGGTGGATGCGGTAGAGGATTTACTGGGAAAACTTGGAGTTACCTCCAATAAAGTTCGCTCCGAAAAGTTCACCGGCTACTAGGTTGCTTCTGAGGCTATCCAGGTATATACTATGGGCCTGCACATTGACAGGCGAAGCGCAAACAAACAAGGAGGAAGTATGTCTAAACCTTCCGCTGAAACCGTCATGCGAAGGATTCACGAGTACTTTGTCAGCCTCTGTACCGCGAAGGGCTGGAAACCCTTCCCCGAGGTTCACGAAAATGCAGGTATCTACCGGTTCTCGGCCAGTAGGGTGGTCAAGGTCGTAGGGTTTCCCTGGACCGACGTCGAACTCAGAATCGAGTTCGTCAAGGCCGACAGGGGAGCGGTCTTCCTGATCGAGGGGATGAACTTCCACTCGGACGGGGACCTCTCCGGAGGGATATTCCTCGACCCCGTCGAATTTCTGATTTTCCACGGCAAGGAGTTCTGCTCAATCAATCCCGACGTGGAGAACCAGAACTGCTGGCACATCGCAGCCCCCAAGGACCTAGATGCGTTTTTCGAGGGCTACGATCGGCTGGCCCAAAGGCTCGGGTACGTGACTCTGTTCTAGCAAGTCCAAGGAAGGACTCTTTTCAGGCCTCTGCCTGAAAATCGTGCGCTTCGCCTGTCCTTCCTTTCAATGGTATAATTCCAGTTAATTGCCGATGTAGCTCAATGGCAGAGCAATCCCTTCGTAAGGGAGAGGTTAGGGGTTCAACTCCTCTCATCGGCTCTGAGATATGAGAAGTCATTATTCGAGGTTGGCCAGTAGCGAAGAAAAAAGAAACATCAGGAGGGCTGCTACTTTTTTGTTTCTCTCCCTTGCTGCCGTAATCGTTCTTCTTACATTTGGACTTCCCACCATTGCCAAATTCGCCGCATTTTTGACCGATTTGAGGAAAACCGCCCAGCCTGTTGAAAAAAATGACACAACCCCCCCCTCTCCTCCTCAAGTTAGTTCCTTGCCTGATGCCACAAATAAATCCACCCTCGAGGTCTCAGGCTCCGCCGAAGCCGCCTCAACCGTGATCTTAACTTTTAACACCTCCGATGAAGAGGTAGTCGCAGACCGGGACGGCAAATATGTCTTTTCCCTAACCCTCAAGAAAGGCGAAAACAAACTGGCTTTCAAAGCCAAGGATGCAGCCGGCAACGAAAGTCAAAAAACCCAAACTTATGTTGTTCTTTTTGACGAAGATGAGCCGAAAATCGAGATAGGCTCTCCCTCGGACGGAAGCGAATTTTTCGGCTCAATGCAAAGGCAGGTCACAATTCAGGGTACATCCGAAGCGGAAGCTGCCCTCACTATCAACGACAGACCAATTAAGGTGGAAGATGACGGAAGCTTTACTTATGCAACCACGCTCAGCGAGGGTGATAATATTTTTAACCTCAAGGCGACTGATAAAGCCGGAAACGTCACCGAAAAGTCCCTCACCCTGAAGTTTTCTCCTTAAGAGCCAGGGCAAGGGATATTCCCATGAAGCCCATTACCCAAGGATAGAAATAACTGTTTACGAAAAAGCCGTGTAGGCCGAGCGCGACCGAGGCACCCAAAAAACATAACCCGTAATTACCTTTCCCGATGCTTCTGAAAATCTCTATTGCCATTTTTGTAAAAACCAAAAAACCGCCGACCCCAGTGGTAGCCAGAATAAGTAATAATCCCGAGTCCGATCCGGAACAGGAATGGGAATTAGGATCTATGAAACCCAAATATGATCTTTTGGCCAAACAAAGATTGTTGTAGCCAACGCCGAATAAAGGACTTTTGCTAAAAATTATTGCGGTTTGCCGATAATTGGTAAGTCTTGCGTAAACGCTGTATAACCTCTCAAGCTTCACCCCTTCACTTGCCCCCCTGGGAAGAAAAACGGCGACAGCAATCAGGGCAGCAACAATCAGCAGGCTTAGTTTAACTTTACGCAGAGCAATCAGTATAGCTACCGAACCACCAATGAGAGCAATATAGGCTGCCCGCGTATAGGTAAAGGCCACCGAGATCAGGAAAAATATTGCCAAAACGGCAAAAACTTTTTTCCTTTTGAAAAAGAATTGCACTATCGAAAAAAGAAATCCGAAAACCAAAAAGATGCTGGTAAAGGTCGGGTCCAAAAATGTCCCCACCATCCTTAGCAGGTGATCATCCCAGCCCCAGGCGTAAAGCGCCCTCAGGTCGGGATAAACAAAATATTGAAACCAACCAAATACTCCGATTGCGGTACAAACCGCCATCAGCATGCCCAGCCATTTTTCTTTTTGCTTAACCAGTGTTACCGCAGCCAAAAACATAAACGAATATGCACCCAGACGTAGGAGATAGAGCCCTCCCAATAAAACCGCGGATGTTTTAAAAACAGCAAAGGAGAGTAAGAATGAAAAGCCCGCAAGATAAACAAAATTTTTTATATGCCGGAAGACTTTAGGCTTTGGAAACTTGCTCAAAAGAACCAAGATAAAAATAAGCCCAACGATAAAATCCGTAGGATGAATAGGTATCGAGGTACCGCCTAAAGCTAATTCCATTCTGGTTAATTGCCCAAATGGAAATAACACCAGATAAAGATAAAAAAGCCCTTCTACTATTTTTCTCTTTGTTTTATCCATAGCTTGCTCCAAGCCAAAAATGAATGAAAACTCATTATCAAGGCGGCGACAAATCCTTCTGTCCCGTCGAGAAATCCCTTCTTTGTTATCCAGTTGTTGAGAAATTTAAGTTTAGGGTAAAAAACGCTTTTAAAAAGATTGGACCTTTTCCCCTCTCTTGCGTTTGCTTCGGCATGCAGGCCGGACTGCCAATTTACGTCCGATATAAATTCTCTTAAGGTTGCATGAGGATAATGCATTAAAGCATTCTCCAAACTCCCAACCTTTCCTTGGATGATCCAATGCTCATGAACTTTCCTGACCCACTTTCCTCTATCCACCCTTGCCAGTCTTAAAAGCTTTATGCTTCCGAATTCACCGTGCTTTAGCGTTTTTCTCCAGATAACATCCTGTCTTTTTATGTAGTATCCGGAAAAATCAGATTCCTGCTTGATGATCTTTGCTATTTCGGATGCCAGCTTTTCGGTTACCCGTTCATCCGCATCGATAAATAAAACCCATTCATTTGTTGCTTTTTTAAGTCCGAAGTTTCTCTGCGCTGAAAAATCTTCCCCAAGCTCCCTTTCGTAAACCCTAGCACCACAACTCTTGGCAATTTCGGCTGTGTTATCGGAAGATTTATCATCGACAACGACAATTTCGTTGCAGAATTTCAGACTTCTAAGACAGTCCGCGATGTTTTGTTCTTCGTTCTTGCAGAGAATTATTGCGGTTATACTCATTTAAGTTCCTCCTTAAGGGCATAAATACCGAAAAAGTTGCCTCCCTTATTATATATTCTTTCTTTTTCCATATGGTATTAATAGTATTCACAGAAATATTTCCCAACAGATTAGTAAATGGGGGATTGGCTTCTGTAAATTTCTGATTGCCAACCTAAAAACACTTAGTTCTTATGTTCTCTATGTTCAAAGTAGGTAAATATTGTACGACATAAGCAGTTATTGCTGTCTTGCTCTTTTCTTCAATTTTTCCTTCCCTTGTTTTCGAATCCTTAGTTTTAGATTTTTAATTCTTTATTGCCTTCTTCCCTACCCTCTCGTCTCTTTCCCTTTTCACGCGTGCAGGTATACACGGACTCGTGCATATTATGTATTCAAATTTAGTCCTCACTGTTTGAATTTATATCACGACTGGTCTGTATACTTTTTCCCAATGAATTAAATGCTTTAATAAGGCCCTTGAGATCGAAAGTCCTTTCAACAAGTACCTCCATTCGAGCTAAAATTTTTGCAATTATCCGATACTGTTTTACTGTAAATATAGTTTTAATTTCTGTCGCAAAATGTTGCATTTCCTTACTCGTAGGTTGCTCGCCATATCTATAAACAGTTGATCTGTTAATACCCAAAAATTCAGCTATTTCAATCGCGGAATAGTTTAGATCGAGAAGTGTCTTCGCGATTACTTTTTTCTGCTCTTTAGATACAAGGTCGATATCCATGCTTATTTTATCTAATCGAATTACATCAAAAGCGCTGACGGGTTTGCAACTTATTTATTTCCATAAAAAAAGCGCCCTCCGGCGCTTGCAGTTGATTTAACTGATTAGCTTATTTACTTATATATCACCAAGTTTCCATTCAGTCAAATTTTATATGATTATCCTATTAGGCTTATCGCAGCTTCCCTATTAATCATTTAACTCCGATAAATAGATATCAAGCCGGACCGATTTTTTCACTGTGTATATTAAATACCTTTTCAAACACCAACATCCCAACAACAAGACCACCGGCAGGTCGTCTCATCCTTCTGTACTATTGGGTAATAGTAATATTACCCGTGTCCAAACCAGTCCTGGCCGTACCAACACAGGTACTCTCGTTAGGGAAGTCGCCCGGCCAATTTTCCCAAGTATCATATACAACTGGCCCGATACCATTTTCATTCTGGAATATTGTCACCCGTACGGTGTCTTTTGTATTCGGAGACCCAAAGTCGCCGGCTCGGAAAATCATCGAGTAACCAGGTACACCATTCCACACGCCGTTGATAGTAAAGTTAACCGCGTCATTACAGCTGACGTCGTCTCCATCGAAAAAGTTTAACGCAGCAACATCGCTACCATGAAACACTGATTTATCTAACCCTTCTACACTTACATTATGTAAGTTAACCTGAAAATCAGCCACAAGTGAATCATCGGAGTATTGATTTACCCAACCACCAAAACTGACGTCGAACCAATCTTTGCGTTTAGCGCCTTCCTCTCCTTGTAGCAAATGGCCACCTCCATTAACGGAAGCAACAACAACAGGTGGGGTTTCGACCTCAAACCTTGTCCAGTCAAAACGCTCGTCCCTTTCGGCACCGAACACCATGCGAACTTCTACATATTCGTTTGCTGGAATTGTTAGGGTTTCACTACTGTTGAACTCGCAAATATACGGATAAAGACCGTCAATTATTGCTGTGTTGTAATTTATTCCGCCGTTTTCTGCAAGTATCTGGGTAGTATCACCGTCAGTCCTGTACTCGAAACAGCTATAAAAGGCTCTTGTACTGATAAACTGTAAATCCGTTGTACCCACACCCATACTGAGCTGGTCAACATGTGCCCAGCCGTTTGTGCGATTAATATCGTTAGTGCTGGGTGTTACGGGGTTTACGTCAGCCTTAGTAATACCGGCGAACCCAAATACCAACGCCAAAACAAGTAACCCTCCAAGAACTCCTTGAATTATATTTTTTCTCATTTTTTTCACCTCCTTCCTACACCAATAAAAAACCGCCTCGACGGCGGTCGCTAACTACCAACAATGTGGTAAGGAAAGTTCATTGGTATAACTTCCTTTACCTATAGTCCTCTTTTTCCTTATCCTTGTCAATGACTTTGAAATTTGGCTTACAAAAAGTTCGGAACAAGTAATCGTAGGTCACCGCGCAAGGATGCTATAATCCTCCAAAAGGCCACCCTGTAAATGAAATTGTCCAGTAAGTATTCTAACTTTATTATTTATTTGCTGATTGTTTTGTTATCCCTTGCCTATTTTTCTTTTTTTCTAAATAAGGGTCTTACCGTTTATGATGAGGGGTACATAGTTGAATCCTCATACCTGACTTATCTTGGAAAAATTCCCTACAAAGATTTCTATTTTCAATACACTCCGCTGACAGCCTGGGTTGGGACTATCGTGTTTAAAATATTCGGGGTAGGAATACTGAAGCTCAGGTGGCTCGCGCTTGTTATCTCATTGGCTACGGTTCTTTTGGGATATGAAATTACCAAAGAGTTAGCGGGCAAAAAAAACGCACTTCTGATTGCTTTAGCGCTTATCGCATGGGGTTTCCCCCACGCAAATTTCCTTTGGCCTTCATCCTTAAGCCTGCTCTTCCTCTTAGTTACCACCTTGTGCTTCATCAGATACAGCGAAACAAAAAACCTTCGCTATTTTTCGTTGGCGGGAATTGCCGTGTGGGGGAATATTTTAACCAAGCAGAATCTGGGCACAGTATCGCTCGTCACATCTATAGTTTTTATACTCCTTATCTGTCGAGGGAGGTTGGTAAAAGGGTTTCTACATTTTCTAATACCGTTTATTGCCATCGCGGGCGTTAGCCTTTCTATCATCTTACTAAGTAATCCCGATTTCACGGGCATAAAGGAATTGTTTTTTCGCTCGCTCATGGCAGCTCGGGGGCAGACTTTATATTCTCCTTATCCAATGTTAAGTAAGTTGCCGAGTAATCTTGGTGAAATATTCAAGTGGGTTATAAAGACCTATCTATACTTAACACCAATATTCTTCATTACAATTCTAGGGTTGAGTCTTTTTATAAAGAGGAGCATTAAACCGCTTCTTGTGGGCATTTTTATTTCCTCGGTATTCCACTTTCTTCTAGTGGTATGGCCGACAGCCGATCTTGCCCATTTTACCTTTGGAGTTCCCTGTGTCCTGTTGGTCTTTATGGTTGCAACCCTAGTTTATAAAGGACCAATCAGGAAATTTGCCCTGCTATCAATCTTTCTGTTTATACTCATAGGGTTTTATAAGACTTTATTTATGAGCTATTACACTTTCGAAACCCCTTATCTAAGGCTTAGAGATCCGGTGACTATAAGGGGAGAAACAATAATTGTTGATGAAAAATATAAAACTATTGTGGACTTTTTAAACGACAATAAGGATGGTCTTTTTGTCAACAGATCGATATTTGTTTACTCATATGCCCCCATGGTATATTTCATCTTGGACAAAGAGCCGCCGACACGCGAGCTCTATACTGTAGAAAACTTGCTATCTAAGGAAGCATTGGTCAAGGTGGTAGAGGATCTGGGACAAGCGAAAACCGACCTCGTCTTATTAGAAACCTGGAGAGAAAAGGATTCTGACATAACCCGGCTTATTAGACAAAATTATCGAAAGATCGAGACGGTTTGGGATTTTGAGATTCTTGCAAGGAAGTAGTGTATGCAAAAGACAAATCGTTCCAAAAACATTTGCCCGGTATGTAAAAACTCTCGTATAACCGAATACTGGGCTATGCCGGGCTATAAGCTGGCGAAATGTCCCAAATGCGAGACGGTTTGGGACAAGTTACCCCCCGAAGAGATCTCCGCTATTTACGATAAAACCTACTTTATAAATGAAAACCCAAAGGGTGGTTACGCTAATTATTTTGAGGCGATGAGAATTAACCGTAAAACATTTTCGGGCAGATTAGAAAAAATCGAAAAAACATTGGGCAAAAAAGGCACACTTCTCGATGTCGGCTGTGCCTTGGGAGATTTTCTTGCCGAAGCTAAGACTAGAGGATGGAAAGACATCCAGGGAATCGAAATTTCGCATTATGCCGTGGTTTTTGCCAGGGGAAAAGGCCTCAAGGTTAACGAGGGGGTTCTGGAGAATAATTCTTACCCACCCAACTTCTTCGAAGTTGTTACCTACCAAGACGTAATAGAGCATATTCCAAACCCAAAGGATGAGTTAAAGAAGGCTTACAAGATACTGAAACCCGGTGGGATTATCTTCCTTGTTACCCCCGACGTGCGGGGTCTTTGGGCAAAATTATTAGGTCCCCTTTGGTATCATTACAAACCCCGTGAACACATACTCTACTTTTCTAAAAAGAGCATCGAGGTGGCGCTTGCAAAAGCAGGGTTTAAAAATATCTTAGTGAGAAATACCTATCATGTTTTTTCTCTCGAATATATTTTGAATCGCCTCCGCTATTACCAGCCTAATTTTTTCGAATTCTTATTGAAGATGGTAAGAAAGACCAAAGTAAAGAACCTCCCGTTTAAGCTCTACACTGGAGAAATTGAGGCCTGGGGACAAAAACTTCCTTAACTTCTACCATATTATCTGAAGTGGTGTAACCAAAGAAGAAAGATCTGGTGGGGCGGAAGCGGGACACAAGCGGAGGTTATCCGTTTATGCGCGCTTACACGCCCCACCGTGCACCCGAGGTGCTACTTGCGAAAGAACTGCACCATGGCAATGAGCAGGATGGCGATGGCAGCCCAGAAGGCGAAGAACGGGATGAAGATGGAGAGCAATCCCCCACCTTCGACAACCGTCACCGTGGACTTCACGATCTGCGCCTCTTCCCAGGCGAAAGCCGCCAGGATTCCAGCCACCGTGCAGATGATCAACCAGCTCAACCTCTTGGCGATAAAGCCGGTAGTCACGAGAACCTCCTTTTTAGGTGCGAAATTTGTCCTATTTAGGACATAGGATATTATACCCCCCACCCGCGAAGATATCAACTATAGGTTGATTTTTGGCCTTGACCGTGCTACAATTCCCCATTCGCTCTTTTCCATAAGGAGGAATCATGGAGACCAAGCAGCAGAGAGTTGGTCGCGCCTTTTCCGTTCTGGCAATCATCGTCATGTTCGGGCTCGTGGTGGGTCTATCCTGGAGTGATCTGGGGGAGAAAACCTCGACCTTTTCGGTCTGGATTCCCGCCCCAGAGCCTCCGGAAGAAACCGCCAGACTCCTGGCGCGTTGGCAAAGTGAAGGTGGGCTGGAGTGGTCAATAGAGGAGTTCCTATCCTTCACTCCTCACCCCGCCTTCGTTTTTCCCATGGAGGATGAATTCGGCAGGGAAGTACTAACCTACGTGGGAGAGTTCGGACCTGATTACCCGCTGATGTTCGCTCGGGGGTTCATAAGGATGCCTTTCAGACACTACGTGAACTATCCCAACCATCAGTGGAACCTTGAACCTGAAGGGCCCAGAGGAGCCAACCTGATCCTGCATTCGTGGGGCTACGGTTTCCTACCCTGGTCCCTGGCGGTCATCCTGATCTGTATCATGCTCTACGGCTGGTACCGGATCCGCCTCTGGCTGAGGAGCCTCTAATTCCCGGAAAGGAGCAATAAGCACCCTGAAGACGCAAGTCTTCCGACACGAAAGTGTTGAAAAAAGGGTGCTTTGCTTTTTTAATTGAAGAACAAGGTTGCGCACCGGGTGGTGTTTCAGCGGTTAATCCGCATCGCAACCTTCTGACCTACTTCCAGAACTCCCACCACTTCTTCGCCGGGATATTGGGGATGGCAATCATCCTCTTCCCCAGTGGGGGTGGGGCTGCCTTGCCGGAACGGGCTGCATTCTCCTGCTTTAGGAGCTCCCTGGACTTCTCCGGCAGAACCCCGGCCTCGTTGGCGTAGAAGCGGAACCAATAGGGCAGGGACTTGCGAATTCCTGCTTCCTGGCTGGTATCCACGACCATACGCCAGACGACCACCGTCGCGTCCTGGGGCATCAGCATCTGCTGACTCTTGATGAGGAATCCCCGAACCTCCCTTTCGACCTTGACAATTGCCTGGTTTGCCACCTTCAACAGCACGTCTCTGTCCTTGCTGTCGAAGTCGAGCCAGAACTCCAAAGTCATGTCCATCGCCGGCCTCCTTTAGGGCTTAGGGTATGAATTCTGGAAATTGTGAATGCGCGAAAAGACGGCCTATTTTAACACAATTAGACCATTTATGAAGTTTTGAGGTAGGAGATAAGCTTGACCGCTATTATATATAGAACGGCCGGAACAGAGAAAATGTAGAAAATCACAAAAGGGAAAGAGCGGGAATCGCTACCGATAAAGAAGGAATGCACCGCAACCAACAAGAACACCGCATAATTTAGGATGTGGAACTTTCTCCAGTTTTCCCTCCACCAGGGCAAGGTTCTAAGTTTGGCTGCCAAAACAGCCGCCGAGACCAGCCAAAACGATAGTCTTCCAAGGGTATAGAAAAATTCCGGGCGGGTTTTACACATCAGGCAAAAATCGGTAAAAACATAAAAGGGATCAATGACGTGCCTGGCGATGTAGTTAAAGACCAAAAGAGCCAGGGGGTGAAGAAGAATTAGACTATAAGCCACTGCCCCTTCGGTCAGGTGCCATTTAAAGACCCAGGCTCCTAGCTTCTCTATCCATTTCTGCATAAAAGAGCCCAAAACAACCTGCCAGAAAAGAAGGACAAAGGCCACTAGCCCCACAACTCTTTGGATAAGATTCACAACAAGCAGGTTGTTTAAAGGAACGGGAGATCTAAGAATAAAAATCAAAACGGTAACCGGACCAAGGAGAATGGATAGAAGCCAGACAAGAAGAAAGAGCTTTTTGTTCATTGAAGTAATTATAACAAAAAAAGAGCCTGATCTTTGGCTTATGCCTCAATCAGGCTCCTACTCCTAGTACGACAACTCGTCCCACAGGGGACAGCGAGGAATATACCTCCATCTCTCCCCTTCCTCGAGCCGGCGAACGAAAGCGAACCCGCGGCATTCGAGACCCGGGAAAACAATGAGGTCGGCAATGAACGCCTCGTGGTTATCCTCACGTTCGGATTCGGCGACGGCATAGGAAAAGCGCCGGATGTCGAAGACATACTCCTTTCCGACTCTGTCGTCGTAGGCGTTCATGCTGACATCCCAACCGCTATGAGCCAGGTCAAGCGTGAACATGACCTTGGTAGTACCGTCGAAGGCTGTAGGCCGAAATCCCAATCTCAACCTTCCGTGCCACCGCCATTCCGGGGCCAGTATGTGCGTAGAATCGAGAGAAGCGAAGAGTCCGAAATAGTACGTTTCTCTCCACATCTCTTCGGTCCTCATCACATCCGGCTGTATCGCTGTAATCAATCCCGGAAAGGGACTCTCCCACCCCTCGTGTACGGGTACGTCCGTGTTGGGGAAGAAGGCGATGATGACGACAGCCAACGGAACGATCCAAAGCAGATGCTTTTTCATAGCTCCTCCTTTGATTTTGTAAGAGTGCGACTCTAGGATAGCGATATTATAGTCCTAGGTATATGAAATATCAAATTATAGGCTTAGACCTAAACATACAAATTCTTGCTAAATTTGAGGCTATAGGGTATAATACTGGCATCCGCTCGGGCGGAAATTCGCACTTTTCAATACTCATCAGGAGGAACTATGGCCAAACGTGAAGGACGCTGGGACTGCCGCTCATGCGGCACGAAAGGCGTGAGAGGGCGTTTCAAGTACTGTTCGCAGTGCGGAAGCCCCCGTCCCGCCAACGTCAAGTTCTACCTCCCGGAAGGAGAACCGGAGGTAACCGATCCGAAACTCCTGGCCCTTGCAGGTGCAGGTCCAGACTGGACTTGCGAGCACTGCAGCCAGGACAATGTCGGCACTTCCGCTTTCTGCGGACAGTGCGGTGCCAAAAAGGACGGGAGCCCTTCCCGTAAAACCAAGACCTACGGTCTTGGAAGCATTCCCCGCTCGGGAGATGAATTCCCCGAAGAGGAAAAACCCGCATCCGCGGTTTATTCCCAGGAGACAAGTACGCCGAAGGGCAGTCTCTTTTCTAAACTGAAGATCCCTGCGGCTATTTGTGCAGGAGCGGCCTTTCTGGGTCTTTTGGGATTTCTGCTTTTCGCACGCCACGACGTGCCCTTGACCGTCTCGGGCTTCGCCTGGGAAAGAACGGTCACCGTCGAAGAGTACCGCACTGTCGTGGAAGAGGATTGGTCCATCCCCGCCGGAGGCAGATACCAAAGCGAGGGACAGGCTATCCACCACTACGACAGCGTTGAGGTCGGGTCCCATCAGGAACCGTATCAAGACTGTCATCAGGAAGTTTCTGGCTCGCATCAGGAGTGCAGCCAAGAAGTTACAGGCTACGACTCCTATGTCTGCGGGAGCAGTGATGACGGCAATGGTTTCTTTTCGGATGTTTACTGCGACCGGCCTGAGTACTCGACCGTCTGTGACTCGGTCACGGACTACTCGACCGTCTGTGACACCTTGTACCGAACGGTCACGGATTACGAGCAGGTACCCGTCTACGCGACGAGGTATACCTACGAAATTGAACGTTGGGTCTTTGACCGAACCGAGGTTTCGCAGGGGTCGGACCATACGGCCTTTTGGCCTCCCTTCACCCTTGAGGATAACGAGAGGGAGTCGGGGAGGAACGAGGCCTACGAAGTTCTCTTCGTCGACGACGAGGAGAAAACCTACTCCTATACGGTTGATTTAGCCGCTTGGCAGATCTTCGAGGTCGGCCAGAACTATACCGGCAAGGTCAACACCTTAGGAGTACTGACAGAAGTATCCGATGAGTAAGACAAGAAGCGCCCCGAATCCGCAAGGATTCCGACACGAAAGTGTTGAAAAAGGGGCGCTTGTTTTTTGGAGGTGGTCGCTGAGGGATTCGAACCCCCGGCCTTCGCAATGTGAATGCGACGCTCTACCGCTGAGCCAAGCGACCCTGTGTAATCCAATATTATATCACCCTAGAGATTTTCACTGCCAGTTGACAGACCTTTTCACCAGCGTATAAAGTTAAATGTAATGATTCATATCATTACACAAATATGGATCAGAAGTTTCCCCTAGGCCTTTCCTTCGACGATGTGCTGCTTATCCCCCGCTATTCGGAAATTGCCTCCCGCGAAGATGTTGATCTCACTACCCGAATTACTCCCAAGCTCACCCTCAAGCTTCCCCTTTTAAGCGCCAACATGACTGATGTGACCGGTATTAAAATGGCTGTGACCTTGGGCAAACTCGGGGCTCTTGGAGTCCTCCCCCGTTTTATGAGCGCCGAGGATGAAGCGGATATGGTTGCGGCCGTCAAAAAAGAGGGGTTAACCGTTGCGGCCGCGGTTGGCTTACGAAACGGAATGTTTGATCGGGCGGAGCAGCTGGTCAAAGCCGGAGCCGAAGTTTTGTTTCTTGACGTTGCCCACGGACACATGCGCAAGGCAACCGAGGCAACCAAGAAACTTAGGCAAAAATTCGGTAAAAGTGTTGATATCGTCTCCGGAAATATCGCCACCTACGATGGTGCGGACGCTCTTTTCAGGGCCGGAGCCGATTGCGTCAAGGTCGGGGTTGGACCGGGAACCATTTGTATTACTAGGATCGAAACGGGTTTTGGGGTACCGCAAATGTCGGCCATCTTGGAAGCCGCAAGGGCAGCCAGGCGCCACCGAAAGACAATAATCGCCGACGGAGGAACTAAAAACTCCGGTGATGTAGTTAAAGCTCTGGCAGCGGGTGCATCGGCTGTCATGGCTGGTAGCCAGTTTGCCGGAACAGATGAGGCCCCCGGAGAAAAAATAACCCTAAAAGGTAAGGATTTTAAGAGGTACTACGCTTCTACTTCCTTTAAGGAAAAGAAAAATCATATCAAGAAAAACGGAGAGAATTTGTCCCAGGATTACGCAAAACACATCGAAGGAATTGAAAGTATGGTCCCTTATAAGGGCCCTGTTAAGGAAATTCTTGAAAAAATGTCAGCTAATATCCGCTCCGGTCTTTCCTACTGTGGTGCAAAGGAATTATTGGACTTGTGGAGAAAGGCAAAATTTGTAAGAATAACCTCCCAAGGCTTAAAGGAAAGCGGACCGCACGATGTGGTAGTTAATGAAAACGGATGGCGGAACAAATAGATGAACACAAGCTTACTGCCATCTCTCCTGTCGATGGCCGCTATGGCCGACTAACCGCCCCGCTCTCCCCTTTCTTTTCGGAATTTGCCCTGATTAAAAAGAGAGTTGAAGTTGAGCTAAAATTTCTTCTTTATCTCTCGGAGAGCCGATTAATAAGAGGGTTCACCCAAAAAGAAAAGGCATATCTACAAAAATTAATTTCGGATTTTTCCTTAAGAGACGGGTTGATGGTAAAAAAGATAGAAAACACCACCCACCATGACGTTAAAGCGGTAGAATATTTTCTAAGAGAAAAATTTCAGAAAAGCTCTTTCAAAGGTACCATTCCCTATCTGCATATCGGGTTAACCTCCGAGGATATTAACAATATCTGCTGGCGATGTCTTGCCCAAGAAGCGCTTATCAAAGTTCTTTTACCCGAACTCTTGTCAATCCATAAAAACCTCCGTACGTTTGCCCGTACTTACAGGAATTTGGCAATGCTCGGCCGCACACACGGACAAGCGGCTATTCCCACGACAATGGGAAAAGAGGTTGCGGTTTTTAGCCAAAGACTTGAGGCTCAAATAACATCTTTAAAAACCCTCAAATTCTCAGCAAAATTTTCAGGTGCGGTAGGGGGTTGGAACGCGCTCTGTCTTGTCTTTCCTTCCGTAAACCTTCCTGCCTTTAGCCGCCGTTTTGTGAAATCTTTCGGACTTGAATTTCATGTTCTTACAACGCAAATTGCCCCCAATGACGATATTGTCGAACTGCTGCAGACTCTTGAGCGGATCAATCTCGTCCTGATCAATTTAAATCAGGATCTTTGGAGATATGTCTCCGACGGCTGGCTTATCCAAAAAAGTAAAGCCGGGCAGGTAGGCTCATCCACCATGCCCCAGAAGGTAAACCCCATCGATTTCGAAAACAGTGAGGGAAATCTTTTCTTCGCAAACGGAATCGCAACAACCATCGTTTCCAAAATTGCTATCTCCAGACTTCAGAGGGACTTATCCGGCTCAACGGTCCTGAGAAACCTCGGCGTTGCCTTTGCCCACAGCCTTGTCGGCTATTTATCTTTATTAAAAGGGCTGGATAATATTTCTCCCGACAAAGAAAAAATAGTTGGAGAGTTAAATTCTGACTGGAGAATACTTGCCGAAGCCCTGCAGGTTATATTAAGAAAAGAGGGAGATACGAAGGCCTTTGAAAAAGTTGCGGCTTTGACAAAAAAGGGCATCTGGAAACAAGAAGATTGGCGAGAAGTTGTCGAGTCTTTTCGGCTAACCGCCAAATCGAAAAATCTACTTTTAAAATTAAGGCCCGAGGGGTATATTGGTCTTTCGGGAAAAATCGTTAAATGACAGAAAGATTGTCAAGGTGGCGCGGGACCAATGTCGTACTGGATACTACCTGGGGAGATTCAGGTAAGGGAAAACTCGTCGATGTTATGGCCCAAAGAGCCAAGATGGTGGTGCGTTTTAATGGCGGACCCAATGCCGGGCACACCGTAAAAAACGAACATGGGGAATTTAAATTTCACCAGATTCCCTCGGGAATATTCAATCCCGAAGCAATCTCTGTTATCGCGCAGACGGTTGCGGTCAACCCCAATGTGCTACTGGGAGAAATTGCAGAGCTTAAGGCCAAAGGAATAGAAGTTAGCAAAGCCAACCTTCTCGTCTCGGAGGAAGCCCACCTGATCATGCCTTGGCACATTCAAAGGGATAGGCTGAGGGAAACTGCCAGGGGGGAAGAAAAAATCGGTACAACGGGTCAAGGAATAGGGCCTGTTTTTGCCGACAGAACCGAAAGGGTCGGCTTAAAAGTTAAAGATATCTTAGACCCCCGCCTACCGGAGATTCTGGCGAAAGAGCTTGCCTGGCAAGAAAAGCTGACCCAATTAATGCTGGATACTTCCGAACCCCAATACGATTACGACAGTATACTTGAAGATTTACGCAAGGCCGCGGATACACTTGCCCCCATAATCTCCCAGGTTCTCCCTCTTATTCGGCTCTTCCATAAGCGGGGCAATAACATCTTGGGGGAAGGAGCACAGGGAGCGCTCTTGGATTTGGATTTGGGTGGCTATCCTTTCGTGACCTCCACCCACCCCACTCTATCGGGATTTTCCCAGGCGACCGGAATATATGCGAATATCTCAAGAATCATAGGGGTTACCAAGGCTTATCAAACCAGGGTCGGCGAAGGCCCGATGCCCACCGAGCTTGAAAACGAGATCGGTGCAACCTTAAGAGAGCGTGGCAAGGAATACGGTGCCACAACGGGAAGGCCCAGAAGGTGTGGTTGGATAGATATTCCGGCGATAAGATACGGGGCGATGATAAGCGGCGTAAAATCCTTGGCTATCACCAAGCTCGATGTACTGGATAGCTTCGACGAAATTCGAATCTGTGCGGCCTACCGTGACCACGGACACGATTACAAATTTGGATACCCCGATACGATGGCGAGGGCGGTCCCTATCTATATAAATCTTAAAGGCTGGCGCGAGGACACTTCCGGGGCCAAAGACATTAGGTCGCTACCTGAAAAATGCAGCTTTTATCTTACGACCATTCAGGAACTGGTAGGATTACCCGTGGAGTTTGTATCCGTCGGGCCGGAGAGAAACCAAAGCATTTACCTTTAGAGTTTCTCTTGTATTTGCTCCGCTAAGATAACTATAATTACATTATGTTTAGGCGTTTTGGCGCATTTTTTTTGGACATTTTAGAGGTCGTTGTCCTGGCTTTCGCCATATTCCTTTTTTCTTATCTCTTTATCTTTCAACCCCACAAAATAGACGGCAACAGCATGGAGCCCAATTTCCACGACAAGGAATATCTCTTAACCGATAAGGTCAAATATAAAATATTGAAGGAAAGCCCCCAAAGGGGTGATGTTATCGTTTTCATTCCTCCTCTGGAGCGGGATAAGGAATACATCAAAAGAATTATCGGGCTTCCGGGAGAAACGGTTTCGATAAAAGAAGGCAGAATCATAATCAATGGAGAAATTCTTGAAGAAACCTATCTTTCGGCAGGAACACCGACCTCGGGCGCTTACTTTCTACAAGAAGGAGAGATTGCCACCGTTCCTCCCGACGAATACTTTGTAATGGGCGATAACCGGGCCAATTCTTCGGACTCACGTTATTGGGGCTTTGTTCCAAAAAAAGATTTGGTGGGAAGGGCTTGGTTGGTTTATTGGCCTCCGCAGGAAACAAGAAAAGTAAAAGCTGCCAATTATAACTTCTAAGGTTATTCGGTGAGGGCTTTATATACTTTTTGAAGTCTGTTTTCCGTTTCTTCCAATCCACCCTTAAAGACAAAGGTCACTCTGGTTTCGCGTCTTGAACGTACCAACTTAACCTGTGTCTTTTTTGTCTCGTCTGTCCCCTCTTCGCTTAAGGCTTCCTGGATATCGCTTTGCATCTTGTCTATCTCTTCGGAAACAATCTGCAGCATTTTTCTGGCGGAACCCGAACCCTGTCGCTCCACCGACTGCTTGGATTTGGCTTTCATTCTTCGGGCCAGCTCCTCCGCCCGCCTGACCGAACCGGATTCCCTGAGAATTATTTTGTAAGCCTCAACCATCAAGGGCTGATCGTCAATTGCAGCCAAGGCTCTGGCGTGGCCTTCGGAGATAAGACCCGATAGGAGTCCGTCCTTAAGCGCATCCGGAAGCGATAATAGCCTTATCGAGTTCGAGACATAGGCGACCGACTTGCCGATTCTGACCGCGATTTCGCTGGTGGTTAAACCGAATTCGTTCATCAGTCTTTCAAACCCTTTGGCCCTGTCCAGCGGATTTAAATCGACCCTCTGAACGTTCTCAACCAAGGCCATCTCCAGCATTCCCTTGGGGGAGGTTTCGCGGATAATTGAAGGAAGGTGGGTCATTCCCGCCAATTTGGCTGCGCGCCATCTGCGCTCACCGGCAATTATTTGATAACCCGCGGGAGTCTTGGCCACGACCAAAGGCTCAAGAATTCCGTGCTCTCTGATGGAATCCACCAAATCCACCAAGCTCTCGGGGGTAATTGCACCCCGGGGTTGTAAAGGGTTGGGTTGCAATTCGTTGACTTCTATTTGGACAACTTCTTCTGCCATATTTATATTACCGAAACTATATTTCGACCTTTTCTTTTACCGAATTTCACTTTGCCTTTAGCCACGGAGTAGATTGTGTGGTCTCGCCCTACCGCCACGCCTTTACCCAAACCGATATGGGTTCCCCTCTGGCGGATAATAATCATTCCAGGGGCTACTTTCGTTCCGTCGGAGGCCTTCACTCCCAATCTTTTTCCTTCGGGGCTAATGTGTTGTGAGGCTTTGCCTGCAGCTTTCTTGTGAGCCATTTCAAAACAATATAGACAATATTTTCACAGCTGTCAAGAGATTAGAAGTTTATAGATTGATACACTAACAAGGAGAAATTATTTGGAAGTAATCTTACCAATCTGTATTTTGGTATAAGAATGTCTAAAGCCCGTATGTCTTCGGTAGCGGCTTTTGGACCTGTATTTGATCACCTCGACCTTTTGACCCTTCTCTTCCCCCAATATTTTATAGCTGACCTTTGCTCCGGCAATCACTGGCGTTCCGACCGTGACCTTATCTCCATCGGCAACAAGAAGAACCGCTGGAGCTTCTTCTTCCTGAAGCCTATCCACCAAAAGTTCGTCTCCTTCGGAAACTTTGTATTGGTGACCCGATATTTGGACGATTGCGTATTTTGCCATGTAACTTTGATATTCTACCGCCCATTGGCCTTAAACTCAAGCCGAAATTTGCCTCTTGGCCCCCAAGGCAATTCCCAACCCCATCATGGTCGCCAAAAACGAAGAGCCCCCTGCGGATACCAATGGGAAAGGAACACCCGTAATAGGCACCAGGCCCAGGTTCATCCCGATATGAACCATTGTTTGGGCAAAAAGCATCAAGAATAGTCCCGAAACATAGGCTCGTGCTGCAGGACTCCTGGTATTTTCGGAGATGCCCACCAACCGGCCCAAAACAAAAAAGGCCGCACAAAGGACAAGCACCGCACCAACCAATCCGAGTTCTTCGGCTATTGAGGCAAAAATAAAGTCCGTGTGCCGCTCGGGAAGAAAAGCCAGTTGGGTCTGAACTCCCTTGCCCAGCCCCCTACCGAATATTTTCCCCGAACCGACCGAAATCATGGATTGGATTGCGTTATAGCCAGTACCGTAAGGATCCTTGGCCGGCTCCAGAAAGGTAATAATTCTTTGCTTCTGGTAAGGGGCCAAAACCATCCAGATGATCGGAAGCAAAAAAGCGAAGATTAAAGCTCCCCAAAGAAAATACCTTTTCTTGATTGTCGAGGCCATCAGTACCCCGACAAAACCCACAACCGCCAAAACCGCAATTCCCAGAGATGGTTGGACGACTATCAAAAGCACCGGAAGGCTGAGTAGGAAAAAGGCCGTCAGGAGTCTTTTCCCGTTGATTTCCTTTTCGGTCAGGTAGTTGGCAAAGAAAACCAAAAGCAAGGGTCGGACCAGCTCCGCCGGCTGGATAGTGAGAGCCCCTATGGGTATCCAGCGGATAGCCCCCCTGGTTACCTGTCCGATTAAAAGCGGTAAAATTAGCAGCACAATCGATGCGACATATGCATGTTTGGCAAAAATGGAAATTACTTCAAAATCTGCTTGTAAAAATAAAATAAATACGCCGATTCCCAAAATCAGATAGAGAAAATATAACGGAAATAAAGAAGGAGCGATGGCGTAAAGAACAATCACCCCGATAACAATCAGTAGAGATATCCCAACAACAAATAGAGCATCGATTCTTGGGGGTAACTTAACCCTTTGCATGGCTAGAGCTTTTCCACCTTAAACTCCCCAGATTTTAAATCCGAGGCCAAAGTCTTACTTTTGATTCTTTGAATAAGATTTTTATCCGTAGGAATCCAGTCGCTATCAACGGATATCTTCTGGGTAAGATTTAGGCCCATATTCTTTCTTTCATCCTGAATTTTCCTTATTAACTCCCTGGCTTTGGCTTCTTCTTCCAACTCCGGTGTAATTTTGGCGTCAAGCTCAATTGTCCATTCCCCTGTTCCCGAGGTGAATTCGACTTTTTTGACATTAACCTCATCCATAATAAGCTCCGTGAGTCCTTTTTCTTTCAATTCCAGATTCTTAACCGTCAATTTGCTTAAAGGCTGGCGGACTGGAATCTTTAATTCTTTTCTTTTGCCGTGTGCCTTCTCTACAACCTGCCTGACAATTTCCATTTCAGCAACCAAAGCCTTATCGACCGTTAAATCCACAACCGGCCAGTCGGCCAGGTGGACAGACTCTTCTTTGTTTAAGTTTTTGTAGATTACTTCGGATACAACCGGCAGAAACGGAGCCAAAAGTTTGGCAAGGTTTAATAAAACGAAGTGAGTTGTCTGATAAAAAGAGGGTTTATCTGTCTTTGATTCTGCGGCAGGTCCGACTCTGTCGCGGGAACGACGGATATACCAAAGCGATAGATCATCAACAAAAGCCTCAATTGCTCCACTTGCCGAATAGGCATCGTACTTTTCGAGATTAGCGGTAACATCGCTGACGGTTTGTCCCAGCCTGGTTAAAATCCATTTGTCCAAAACCGACGGCTTTGATATCTTTTCCGGTTTCCAGCCGTCAATATTGGCGTAGGTAGCAAAAAAGTTATAAACGTTCCAGAGTTTTAAATGGAATCTTCTTCTGGTTTCGTCGGCAACATGATATCCAAACAGAAGGTTCTCTGCCGGATTCTGGCGCAAAAACATCCAGCGCATGACATCCACTCCGATTTTGTCCGCCCCCTCGTTAAACTCGATCGAATTGCCCCAGGATTTGTGCATCGCTCTGCCATCCTCCGCCAAAAGCGTCGCGTAACCCAAGACGGTCTTGAAGGGTTCCGTGTTTTCCAAAACCGTACTCATTGCCAAAAGCGAATAGAACCAGTTTTTAAACTGGCCGGGGAAACTCTCGGTAATAAAATCGGCCGGATACCATTTCTTAAATTCCTGCTTATTTGTCAGATAAAGGGGTTCGCTTTTGTTGTCTTCGGAAATTGTCGAAAAAGAAACAATTCCGGCGTCCAGCCAGGGATTGCCCACGTCGGAGATTCTCTCCATGTCTTTGCCGCATTTTTCGCATTTTATCTTGACCTCATCAATCCAGGGCCTGTGGGGAGTTTTTCCCTCAAACTTATCCCAACCTGCAACTGCTTTGTCTTTAAGCTCATCTTTACTGCCCATCACCTCAAAATGTTTACAAGATGGACAGACCCAAATAGGTAGAGCTAGTCCCCAGTAACGCTTTTTGGAAATGAGCCAGTCGTGCATATTCTTGACCCAGTCCAACTCCCTTTTAAGACCAAACTCCGGAATCCAATTAATGTTTTTGACTACCTTTTTCATCGGCTCCCTCAAAGGCTCCATGGAGATATACCATTCTTCAACAACTCTCCAAACAAGCTCCGTCTTGCACCTCCAACAAGCCGGATACCGATGGGTAACTGGAGCTGTCTTAAAAAGAAACTCCCCTGATTTGAGACTTTTAAGAAAATCGATAATTATCTCCGGATGCTTCTTGGCATTCTGGCCCGAAAATTCGCCCATTCCTTCGTAGTAGACTGCTTCATCGTCAATCACATCGATTACCGGAAGATCCTTTTCTTTTCCCAAAGCAAAGTCCTCCTCCCCCGCCCCTGGGGCAACATGCAGAATTCCTGTTCCCTTTGTGGCAACTACCAATTCTTCGGCGGAAACTACACTGTGGAAAGTTTGAGGCCTAGCATCTTCGGCTTTCTGAACCCTTTCCAGGCTGTCGAAAGGTCCTGTGTAGGTTAAACCGACCAGCTCCTTGCCCGAAATGTTGTCAGCCTTCTTTAGGTTTTCGGAGGCGATGTGTTTGGCGAACCATTCGGCAGACTCCGGATCGCTGATTTCTTTGGGGTCCACCGTAACTATCTTTCTTTGGGCTGATTCCCAAATCACATAGTTAAATTTCGGGTTTACCGCTACGGCAACATTTGCGGGGATTGTCCAAGGAGTTGTTGTCCAAACCAAGAGACTAAAATTCCTTTCTTTTACCGGAAGTTTGAAAAACACAGTTTCGTGAGTCAGTTCTTTATAGTCCTCGGTTAAGATCTCGTGCTGGGAAATGGCTGTTCCGCAGCGCGGACACCAGGGAACCGAATCGTGGCCTTGATAGATCAAACCTTTTTCGTGACACTTTTTAAGAAAATGCCAAATCATATAATTATTCTCGTCGGAGAGGGTGTAATAGGAGTTGTCCCAATCCATGAAGTAAGCCAAGCGTTGGGATTGTTCGGTCTGGATAGCCGCGTACTTTTTGACCCTTTCTTTACAAAGTTCGACAAATTTGGCGATTGAAGCTTTTTTGTCTCCCGGAACCAGATTTTCAATATCTTTTTTGGTATGCAAATCCAATTCTTTTTCTACCTCTACCTCAACCCAAAGCCCCTGACAATCGAATCCGTTTTGAAACCTTTGCTTAAAACCCCGCATGTTTTTGTATCTCTGCCAAAGATCTTTGTAGGTTCTACCCCAAGCGTGGTGAACCCCCATCGGGTTATTGGCCGTGATTGGTCCGTCCAAAAATGAAAAATAGTTCTTGGAGTTATTATTCTTTTGCCTATACTTGGCAACCAGTCCTGTCTCTTCCCAATTTTTTAAAACTTCCTTTTCCAAAGAGGGAAAATCAACCTTTGTATCTACTTCATCAAAAAAAGCTCTCTTTGCCATACTATTGGTCTATTTTACAACAGTAAACCTTTCTTTGGTATTGAAGTTAGTGAATTTTTCGAAGAAAAGCGGGGATTTCGAATTTTTCTCCGAAAACATCTTCCGATTGATCTTCAGATTCCATTGGGGGCCTGAGCTCTACCGGCTCTTCTTCCTCTTCGTCCTCCGAAACAATCGGTGCTTCTTTGGGTGCTTCGCTAATTACTCCCTGAATCGGAGGTTCTTGGGGTTTGGAAAGATGGGCCAATCTTGCCCTTGTTTCGTCAAAACCCGTGGCGATAACCGTTATTCTGACCTGATCGATTAGTTCATCCTTAACGACTGCTCCAAAAATAATGTTTGCATCCGGGTCTGCGGAAGAGGAAATGATTCTTGCCGCTTCATCAACCTCAAACATGGTCAAATCCGCACCACCGGCGATATTAAAGAGAACTCCTCTGGCTCCCTCAATTGAAAGGTCCAATAAGGGTGAGGAAACGGCTGCTCTGGCCGCCATCTGTGCTCGGTTTTCTCCGACTCCGGTTCCGATTCCCAAAAGGGCTGTTCCGGCGGACTGCATAATGGTCCTGACGTCCGCAAAATCGACGTTGATTAGCCCTGGGGTAGTTATGATATCGGCAATTCCGCCAACCGCCTGGCCCAAAACGGAATCCACTACCTTAAAGGCCTCAAGCAGACTCATTTTCCTGTCTATAACATCCATCAAGCGTTGGTTGGGGATAACAATTAATGTATCTACCTGTTCCCGAAGCTTTTCTATCCCCTCATCGGCAACTACCATCCGTCTGGTTCCCTCAAAAGCAAAAGGCCTGGTAACAATTGCCACGGTTAGAGCTCCCGCTTCTTTGGCCAACTTGGCGACAACAGGAGAAGCTCCGGTGCCGGTTCCCCCACCCATACCTGCGGTGATAAAAACCATGTCGGAATCCACCAAAAGCTCCTTCATTTTCTCTATCGATTCCTCCGCTGCCTGGGTTCCCAGCTCCGCAGACCCTCCAACACCCAAACCCTTGGTCAGCTTTTCCCCTATCTGAAGTTTGGTCGGAGCCTTATTGGCCAGAAGAACTTGGGCGTCGGTATTTAAGGCGATAAACTCGACACCGTTGATGTTGTCTCCCTCGATCATCGAGGAGACCGCATTTCCTCCACCGCCGCCTACACCAATAACTTTTATCTTGGCTATCCGGGCAGAATCCGGTTTAACGAGTGCCATATCTGTGTTGGCGCATTATAAAGAGGGTATGTATAAATTACAAGTACCCTAGGGCAGAAGATTCTTTACCATATCAACCAGCTTTCCTGCAATACCCATCGAGGGAAACTTAAATCTTCCGCCGAAAGAACCGAATTTTTCAGCCGGTTCCTGGCCCGCACCGAAAAGGATTAGTCCGACCGGAACCGAGAATGAGGGATTGATTATATCGTCGATTAAACCTCCTACCCCTTTGGGTTTGCCCAGCCGTACCGGAAGGGAAAGCATTCTCTTGGCGGAATCAACGGTTCCTACGGTTTCGGCTCCTCCCCCGGTAATCACAACCCCAGAAGGAATTCTATTGATGATGCTAGCTTTTTCCAATTCGATTCTGACCATGGTAAAAATTTCGTTAAGCCTCGGCCTGACGATTCCCTCTACCAAAGTTTTTTTGGAAACTTTCTTGGCTTCGCTGACTCCCAAATCGGCGAGATCAAATTGGTCTGCTTCCTCCTCCGTCTTTAGCTTTGATTTTTGCGCTTCTTGGGAAAGGGCTATTTTTATCCTTTCGGCGGATTCCAAAGAAACCCTTAAGCCTATCGCCAAATCGTTGGTCACGTTTCTGGCCCCTACCGGAATAACGCTCGAGTGGGTTAGCGCCCCGTCAACATAGGCCGCAATCGAGGTCGTACCTCCCCCAATATCCACCAGGGCACAGCCCAGTTCTTTTTCGGTTGAGGATAAAGAAGAATAAGCCCCGGCCAGGCCGCTAAAAACCAAATCTTCAATCTCTACCCCGACCTCGTTTAAGGCCTTTTTGAAGTTTTTGATGGCTGCGGTTGAGGCCGTAATGATGTGGGTTTCCACCTCAAGCCTGACCCCGCTCATTCCGATCGCGTCTTTGACCCCCGCCTCTCCATCGACTATAAATTCACGCGGCAAAACATGAATGATCTCCCTTGATTGGGGAAGCGAAATCGCGGATGCGGCCTGCACCACCCTGTCCACATCATCGGCAGAAATTTCTCCGTCCGGGTCCGATACCGCTACAACTCCGTGGGAATTTTGTGAATGCAGATGTGCTCCTCCCAAAGCGACGAATGCACTCTCCAGATGGTAGCCGGCCATTCGCTCCGCCGCCTCGACCGAGGCGATGGTCGATTCAACCGCTTCTTCGATATCCACGATCTGACCTTTCCTGATTCCTTTCGATTCACTGGCCGCGACACCTGCGATGTTTACGGAGGTCTCAAGGGTCGTGGGGTTGACCTGTACCTGTGCAACCACTGTTGCGATTTTTGAAGACCCCAACTCGATTCCTGCGATTATTCGACTTTTTGTCATATTAGCTTAGCCCTCATTGTAATACCGGGTTCTTAAAACGCAAGTCAATTTTTTTGACGCTTGCATAGTCAATTTTAGAGTCTTTGGCTCCACTCTTCAACCTGGTTAATATTACCTCCAAGGCACCGATAAGCTCGTCGCGATCTCCCTCTAGAGGAAAAACCACTTCGATACCGTCAGGAAGCAATACTTTTAAGGCTTCGCCCTCAAGTTTTCCTTCTTTAACCTGATAAAGAGAAAATATCCTATAAACTAGCTCCAGGGCAAAAAGTTCCCTGGGGTTAACTTTTTCACCCAAGTTTGGCGGATTTCCGGAGGTTAAAAGAACTGGCAGGTTGGTAGAGGAATCTATTCTTAGGGAAACCCCGTCCGCATCGACAAGCGCAAATGTTTGCTTTTCTTTACTGCCTATCGCGTATTTGGCCTTTGCCTCAATGATATTAACCAACAGTCGATTGGGCAGCTTAAACTGGAAAAGATATTCTTTGATACCCGGCTGCGACTTGAAAAATTCGGAAAGCCCTTGCTTAACCTCTGTCAGACTCTTGCCCTGATATGAGAAGATTTCGTCCTGAACCGTCCGGTTGCAGGGGCCGTACTGACTCTCGCAGCTTAACTCCCAGATTTTGATAAGCCCGGGGATAAAATATACGGCTGCTGCTATCAGAAACAGCACAAATATAGGAAATACAACCTTCAGAAATTTCACCCAAGCGTCTCCTCCAGAATATCAACGAGTTTCTGTGAAGCCAGAATATCGGGGTTGTTTTTCTTGTCGATGGCTGAAACCATTTTGTTCCAGTCTTTGGAAACTTGCGCTATTGATTCCAAAAGAGTTTTGTCCGAAAAATCTTTTTCCTCAATTACCGTAGCTATACCTAAATCTTTTGCGTATTCTGCATTTTTTATCTGTTCGTCGAGATAGGTCCAGGGGATGGGGATGAGGATAGACGGCCGGGCTGTAGCGATGATTTCGGATACCGTATTGGCCCCGGCTCTGGCAATCACCATATCTGCCTGCCTGTAAACATTGTCGATCTCCATCGGGTCGATTCTGGGATAGACTTCGTAGATTGCCGCAAGGGTTTTGGGTAAGGCTGCCTTAATTTTGAGAAATTTCGGGTAATCGAGCTGTCCGGTCTGGTGGATTAGGTAATTGGATAAAAGCAGTTTCCTTAAAGCGACCTCCACCACATTATTGATGGCCCTGCTGCCCCTTGAGCCACCGGTTATAAAGATTGTGGAGGGGTTTCCTTTTTCCTTTTTAGGCGTAACTTCTGCAATTTGGGTCAAGACGGGGTTCCCCGTAAGCACACTTTTTTCCTTGGGAAAAAACTTTTGCGACTGGGGCCTGGCCAGAGCGATTTTTTTGGCAAAGAAAGAGGATACACGGTTGGCTCTACCGGCAACAATCGTCTGTTCATGCAAAATAACCGGAACACCCAATAGGTATCCCGAGACAACTACCGGAAAAGCCGCATATCCGCCGAAGGAAAGAATTATCTCCGGCTTAATTTGTCTAAGAAGTTTTAGGGCTTGGAAAAACCCTATGGGAATCTTGAAAAGGGACGGAATTGTCCAAAGGGTAAACCTAACCTGCAGTTTTCCGGCCTTGATTGATTTGTGGGTAACACCGAGACCGGGAAACGCTTCGGATTCCAAGGTTGGAACTTTCTTTCCCTCAAGGGCGGTCTCTGCCCCTATCCAGTAAATATCCCAACCCTTGCCCCTTCGGATAATCTCTTCAACCACGGCGATTGCGGTCGTTGCCGCATGCCCCCCTGTTAAGACAACCTTAGTTTTTCCTTCTTTCTCCATGTGTATAGCGGGATATATTAAGAAGTATACCGCATGAGACTAGAATCATGACCAAAGAAGAGCCTCCATAGGAGAAAAACGGCAGGGGTATTCCGGTTAAGGGCACCAAAGCAACCATCGCGGCAATGTTGAGGATTGCCTGTCCACCAATCCAAGCGGTTAAACCCAAGGCCAAAACTTGTGAGAATTTATCCGGAGCACGGGAGGCAATTGCTATGCCCCGATAGATAAAGGCGGCGAAGATGATAATTAAAACCAGAGAACCTATAAAACCGATTTCCTCCGCAATTATCGCAAATATCGAATCGGTGGCCGCCTCGGGTAAAAACAAATATTTCTGCCTAGACTGACCCAGACCCGTTCCGATCACCCCGCCAGAGCCTAAGGCCAGAAGGATTTGCCTGATATGGTAATCCTTTCCCAAGGGATCCTGGGATTGCTGGAGAAAGGTCATAAACCTGGCTCTCCTATAAGGAGATACCATTATTAGGCCGATGGTTGCTAAGGCTCCCAGGGCACCAAAGCCGAAAATAGTAAAGAGGTTTATTCCCGAATAGAATATCTGGGCCATACCTATTCCTACGGTGATTAGCGTAGTACCTAAATCCGGTTGAAGCATGATAAGAGCCGCCAATATGACGACGGGGACAATAAATGAGAGGGTAGATTTTCCTCTGGAGGCAACCTTGGCCAGATAAATTGCCAGAGTCAGCTTGGTCAGCTCTGATGGTTGGAAGCGCAAAAAACCCAAGACAATCCACCTTTTGGCCCCAAGCGCGGTTGTGCCCAATCCGGGAACAAGAACCAAAACCAAAAAGACTACACTTAGCCAAAAAATCGGGGTGGCTATTTTTTCCCAAAAACCGTAATGGATCCTAGAAACAATAAAAAGAAGGATTACTCCCACCCCTCCCCAGGTAAGCTGCTGTTTGACAAAATAGTATTTGTCGTTAAAAAGGCTTAAAGCCTGAGGGGCGGAGGCATCCGCAACGGCGATTAAACCCAGTGCTAAAAGAAGAAGGGTAATAAAAAGAAGACGGGAATCGAAGGACTTTGTCTGTTTTTTGAGTTTGGGCCTAATCACATTCCCATTATATCGTGGCCAGCCACAAACCGAAAATGGCCAGGATTATCCCCGCCAGCCAGGCTCTCATGACGATTTTCGGCTCCTCCCATCCTCCGGCCAAAAATGCGTGGTGGATTGGAGCCATTCTGAAAATTGGTCGCTTGAGAACCCTCCAGCCGAAAATTTGTATCGCGGAAGAGGCCGCCTCTATCACGAAAATTCCGCCGATAACCACCAGGGCCACTATGCTTCCGGTTAAAAGTCCGACAACAGCAAGGGTAGCCCCGAACGATAATGCCCCGGCATCTCCCAAAAAAACCCTGGCCGGATAAACATTAAAGTATAGAAAGGCAATCAGGGCCCCCAGCCAAAGAGCGATAAAAATCGAAAGCGGGGTATCAAGACTGCTTCCGGCAATCACCCCGAAAGCAATCAAACAAATCATCAATAGCCCCGAGACCAGCCCGTCCAGTCCGTCGGTAATGTTTACCGCGTTGGTAAAGGAGACGATAACAAATGAGGCCAAGGGTACATACCAAAAGCCAAGACTGATGGTTTTACCGATCATGGGAATATGTACAATCTGTACCCCTAAACCTTTATAGATGAGAAAACTGATAGTAAAAGCCAGCACCCACTGGAGCAAAAACTTGAGGCTCCGGCCTAAGCCTATCCACATGCCCATTTTTCCGGCACGCGGAGTACCGAAGAGTTTAATCAAATCATCCGACAAACCCAAAAGAGCGAAGGAGACAAAGGTAAAAAATATAATAAAAAGTTCGGTGTTTAAGCTGAAGGCACTCTCCACATAAACCCCCAAATAGGTGGCCAAAGGAAAAAGTGCAATAAACAAAATAGAAACGATTGCCACAACCAATATTCCTCCTCCGACAGGCGTACCCGCCTTGATATCGTGCAACTTGTCGAAAAGCGGGACCTTGCCCACCTTCGGTGCCTCTTTTCTCCTGGTTAGTTTGAGTTTATAGAGAAGATCGATAAAAGGAACTATGGCGATACTTGTTAAGAGGAAAGAGAAAATGATCAGCCCTAAAACCAAAGGCAGTAAGTTATGTGCGCTCATTATTCTTTTCTGATTATAAGCCTCGTGCCTTTCGGATTACAACCCATCAGTTTTCCGGCTGAATGCCGAAGTAGGGAAATAGTTCCCGGGCTATCGAGTACCAAAGGGGGGCCGCTGTCTCGGAGGCCCATTGGCTCGTTTGCGGTTCCTTAAGCGTTATCAGCATGATAAATTTGGCTTCGACTGCGGGGGAAAAACCTATAAATGAGGCTATGGTTTTAGTTTCATCATAATGGCCCGCAATCGGAATCTGGGCCGTTCCGGTTTTGCCGGCAACACTAAAACCCCGCTGGTAAGTCCACTTTGCCTCCCCGTATTGGGCCGCCTCCACCATCATCGCGGTAATATCGGCAATTGTCTGGTCGGAGAGTATTTTTTCTCCGAAGGAAGGCGCGACACTCTCCTCCCATCCCTCTTTTTGCAGCTTAAGAACCATGTGGGGGGTAACCAATCTTCCCCCGTTGGCAATTGTTCCGACTGCTTTGATTAGTTGAATCGGGGTTAAGGCGATACCCTGACCGAAAGTCGCGGTTGCCAAATCGACTGTACTCCAGCTACCTTTATCCCTAAGTTTGGGAGTAGCCTCGCCTTGCAAATCCACTCCGGTTAGGCTGCCTATTCCGAACTTTTTCAGATAGTCGTATAAAGCATCTGCTCCCAGTTTTTCCCCTACGAAAGTCATGCCGACGTTGTCTGAATGGACAATAACATCCGTCATGGTGGAGCCGGGATTATATTTTCTGTTCCAAGTCTCGATAAGGTATTTATCTACCTTCACCGGGCCGGAACAGATATCGCAAATGGTATCGGGCTCAACCGCCTTGGCGTCTAAGGCGGAAGCCATAATCACAACTTTAAAAACAGATCCCGGTTCGAATGTATCCGATACGGCGGGATTTTTAAAAAATTCGTCTCCGTATTTCCAATAAGAGGCAGGGTCATAAGAGGGAAAGGAGCTCATTCCCAGTATTGCGCCGCTTGTAGGATCCATGACAATCGCGGTTCCACCTTTGGCGCCGTATTTTTCGATTCCTTCCTTAAGTTTTTTCTCAAGTACCATCTGTACCCTTTTGTCGATGGTGGTTAACAAATCCACCCCGGAGATGGGATTGACCTCTTTGGCCGATCCCAAAAGAATGGGGGTTCCCCTGGCATCGCTTTCCCTGACGCTATAACCCGGCTTGCCGGTTAAAGCAAGGTCGTAAAACCCTTCAAGTCCGAAGTAACCTTTGTCCTGTCCCTCTTCGTTTTTGCCGACAAAACCCAAAAGCTGGGCAGCGGCCGAGGCTTCGGGATAGGCTCTGACCTCCTGTCGCTCAAAACCAATCCCGGAAATTGCCATTGCCTCGATATTTTTCTTTATCTCAGGGGCAACCTTCTGTTTTAGAGGAACCCAGACGATTTCTTTCTTGGTCAAAAGGGAATAAATCCTGTCTATCTCAAGAAGTAAGCTCTCCCTGTCGCTTATATCCTCGACAAATAAAGGCGCCAGCTTATCCGCAATAGCTTTGGGGGAGTCTTTAAGGTTGGGTACCTCCGCAAAAACAAGATAGGCTTCCGAATTTGCGGCCAGCCAGCCTCCGTCGGAGGAAAGTATATTTCCGCGGGGGGCGGCCAGGGTGGTATCGGTTTCGTATTGGCTTCTGGCTTGGTAGGATAAAACCCTGCCTTTAATTATCTGCCAATAAAAAAGCCTGACAACAAGAGCAACTACGGCAAGCAAAAATAGGGCGGCAAGAATTTTTAGTCGACCCTGCATATTGATTTAGGGAAGTTTGGCAACTTCTTCTTTGCCGTTAATGTAGAGAATCTGAGAGGGTTTTACAAATCCCAACTCCGCCGACTTCTTTTCGAATCCGTTTAACGAGGAGGCTTTAACGATAGAATCTTCCAAATCGGAGTTTTCCCGGCTTAGGTTTTGTTCTTGTTTTTCAAGATAAGACAGAGTCGCTCCCGAAGTGGCGGTCTCGACCGTTAAAAAAACAAAAAAGGCCAAAAAAGAAATTCCTAATACCCAAAATATGATGTTTTTTGCTGATTTTTTACTTTTCATTTTATTTTTTCTAATATATTTAACTTTGCACTCCTGGCTCTCGGATTGGCACTGATTTCCTCCAAACCCGGAACAATCGGCACCTTGCTAACTATCTTTGCTTTGCCTTCCCGGGAGATTCTTCTGAAAAATCCGATCGTTTCCTTTTCTTCTCCCGAATGAAAGGTAATTACCAAAAGCCTTCCTTTTTTACCCAAGAGCGAAAACGCCTTGGGTAGTGCTTCCCGCAAATTCTCAAGCTCGGAATTTACAGCCATCCTTAGGGCTAAAAAGGGTAAGGTTGCTCTATTTAGTCCCGGCTTGGGCCTGATACCTGCAGTGACACCCAGAAAATCCCCAACGCTAACAAATTTTTTAACCTCACGTCTTTTTATTACCTCCCTAACTAGCCTTTTGGCCGAAAAACGGTTAAGAACCTTTTCGAAAAGGGATATAAGCTGATCTTGCCGTAATCCGTTTAAGAGGTCCGCTGCCGTTACCCCTTGTAAGGAGGAATTAATCCGCATATCCAGAGGCGCTTCGGGATTTGCAAAGGAAAAGCCTCTGGCCTCATCCGTCAGCTGGGTGCTCGTCGTTCCCAAATCGAATAACACTCCACCGACCGGGGAAAAACCCTCTTTCTCGGCAATCTCCGCAATATCACGGAAGTTGCCCAGAACCAGCTTAAGAGAGCCGTTTACGGTTTTCATCCGCGAGCGGGCGAGCTTAAGCATCCCCGGGTCCGCCTCTATTCCCAAGGCAGAGGCGCCTTTTGCGATAATCTCAAAACTGTGGCCTCCGGTTCCTAAGGTCGCGTCAATAATTCGAGCTTGCCTGCCTTTATTGGCAGGATTATCAAAGTGCAAAGCCTCCATTACCTCGGAAACTAATACCGGTTCATGAAAGCTAACTTTTTCCATTTTTTTGTGCCAGCTTCTCAATCAACTGGGCCGAGTGGGCAGAAATGTATTTTTCCCTAGCGGCCCATTTGGCCTCATTCCAAATTTCAACTCTGTCCCCTAAGCCCAAAAATGTCAGTCTTGCCGAAAGGCCCGCATAACTGACCAGATTGGCAGGGATTACAATCCTTCCCTGGCTATCCGGGATAAGCTCATAGGCGCTGCCTAAGATAAACCTATCCGTATCCCTAACCGGCTCCGTAACCGTTGAGCCTTTAGGAGATATTCTTTCTAAAAGTGCTTCCCAATATTTTTCTGACACCACGACCAGACACTCTTCGTACCATTTGGCAATAATAAGTTTTTCCCCAAGATCTTCGAGGAATTTTTTGGGAACGGCGGTTCGTCTTTTCGGGGATAATATCCCAAAGTAGCTTCCAAGTAACATCGTTAACTTCTGGGCAGGAGTTAATCATATGTGTATGATGTGGTTCTCACCACTTATCACCACTATACACCATTTTGATTTATTTTCACGCAGGTGTCAAGAGGTAAAGGCCGTAAATTTCACAAGAAGAAGACCAATTATTCTGAAGCCCCAACAAAGATACCCAAATCCGGAGATGCCCCGGAGCTAAGCTTTGCCCATTTGGCTCCATCCCATCTGTAGAGCGTAGATGAGCCCAGCTCCACAGTCCCTGCCAGTTTGGTCTTGGCCGAGGAAAATACTCCCCAGGGTCCTTTGGAGAAGCCTTGAGGGGTATCGCCCGGTATACCGAATGTTTCCATGGTTACAAAAAATGTCTTGGTAGGAATCTTGGCAAGATCGATTTTAATCTCCCCCGCCACTGAAGAAAGGGCTTTGGTGCTTTGCTGCAGATGGAATTTGGTCGAAAACTTGGCAACAAGTTTGCCTGCATCGTTCCTGAACTTAAGGGTCAGCGTTCCTTCCTCTACCCCTTCGTCATACCTGAATTTTCCCGAAGACTCGGAGCCCAATAATAAATCTCTCTCGATAACCCCCTCTTGCGTCTTTAAATTAATCGAGCCGGGTACCCCCTGGGTTCTGCCGTCGGGAAGGGTGTATAGAAGTTCGTAATCCAAACTCACGGCCGAAATTTTTATCTTTTCTATCTTCATCTTCAGCCAATGTCCGTCCGTACTTGGGATCAGGGATGCGATCGGTCTTTCAGAAAGAGCAACTTCCGGAACGGACTCCGATTCATCTTCGGGAGAGCTGGTCTCCTTGGTTGAACGGGCAATAAAGTAAAATACCGCAGCCAAAACCAAGATTCCGATAACAAATAAAATAAGCGGCCAATACTTTTTCATGATACCTACCCTAACTTATTCTGAAGAAAGCCTGTAAGTTTGTCAACCGAGACCCTTTCCTGTTCGGCGCTGTCTCGGTCTCTAACGGTAACGCTATCATCTTCCAGACTGTCGAAATCAACCGTGATACAGTACGGGGTTCCGATCTCATCCTGCGCAAAATATCTTTTGCCGATATTACCGCGGGCATCCCAGGCTACCGGGTTAATCTGGCTTTTGACCTTAAGGAAAATTTCACGAGCCTTATTTACCAGCTCTTCCTTATTGGCCAAAAGAGGAAAAACCGCAACCTTGTAAGGAGCCAACTTGGGATGTAGCTTCAGAATTACCCTGTCCTCACTCTCTGTGTAAGAATCGATCAGGAAGAAAAGCGCCGTTCTGTCCACTCCGCCGGAGGTTTCGATCACCCAGGGCGTAAACTCTCCGGCCTCGTCCTTGTAGGTCAGCTTGTGATTGGTCAGGTCAAAATCTCCGCGGTTATGGATTCCTTCGAACTCGCTCCAGCCGAAAGGCGCCTGGTATTCGATATCCACCGCGTCTTTGGCGTAGTGGGCTCTTTCCGTATCTTCGTGTTTCCTCAAGCGCAGATTATCCTTTTTGATACCCAAATCCTGATACCATTTCATCCTGACGCTTTTCCAGTATTCGAATGTTTCCTCGGCTTCCTTCTTATCCGGCTTGATAAAATATTCCAACTCCATTTGTTCGAATTCCCTCGAGCGGAAAGTCAGGTTTCCCGGGGTAATCTCGTTCCTGAAAGCCTTACCTATTTGGGCGATACCGAAAGGAACCTTGACTCTGGTGGAGTTAACCACGTTGGCAAAATTGACAAATACACCCTGGGTAATCTCTCCGCGCAGGTAGGCTTTGGTTTTATTGTCTTCAATCGTTCCGATATAGACCTCGGTTAAGAGATTAAACTTTTTGGCTTCAGTAAATGTCCCGCCGCAATCTGGACAGACATCCTTGACCTTATCCGCCCTAAATCTGTGGTGGCAGGCCTTACACTCCACCAGCGGGTCGGTGAAGGCCTGGGTATGACCGGATGCCTCCCAAACCTTGGGGTTCATCACAATTGCCGCATCCATACCGACCACATCGTCCCGGTCGTAGACCATGCTTTGCCACCAGGCTTTCTTGATGTTGTTTTTAAGCTCCACCCCCAAGGGTCCGTAGTCCCAGAAACCTCCGAAGCCTCCGTAAATTTCACTACCCGGAAAAATAAATCCCCGTCTTTTGGTAAGCGCGGTAATTTTCTCCATTGTGTCCATTACCCAAATTATAACTGCGAAGAAGCTACCTATTCAAATACCAAATGGAGAAATTAAGAAATGAAGCAAAAATA
>Ga0154628_12_pt1 | contig 111945 bp, 131 predicted proteins | sample Rifle2008BG13ft_FD_116057 | JGI IMG/M metagenome (GOLD analysis project Ga0154628, IMG submission 116057) | Candidatus Woesebacteria bacterium RBG_13_46_13
ACCGAATTGGCCAGTTCACCATTGGCCACACAACCCGTACAGGAAAGCTCCGATGCCGTTATCGTACCTGTTCCAGAGAAAGAAAGAGTGGCACCGCTATCCACGACCATTGCGGCTGTTGTGTTGTCGCCGGAGGTTAAATCTGCGAAAGAACCTCCACCACCTCCTCCGTCCAGCCCTTCCCAGGTGTTTCCTGCGTGGCAGACTTTAACCGTATCGTCCGTGGCGTTATAGTAGATGTCTCCTTCGGCACAGGAGGCCGGGTCGGAGGTAGTGGATTTGCCCTTTAGGTTAAGAAAAACGTAGTCTCCCTGGTCTATAAAGGAAGCGAGCCTAGATGTTCCGTCCCCTATATTTACCGATGTGGCGTTTGCAGGGACCAGGCTTATAGAAGTGCCGGAGAAGATATCTCCGCCGTTTATCGTTAGATCCCCGCTGGTCTTGATATTACCGCTCGAGGCTGTTTCGACATAGAAGTTTGCGGAAGAACTGTTTCCCCCGATAGCCAAATTATACGAATTGATGGTCGGATGGATTACATCACCTGTTACCGTCCAGCTTCCGTTTCCGCTACTGCTACGGTTGTAGGCAGCATTGATGGCGTCGACTATTCCTGTATTGCCGCCAGGTAGGGAGGTGGAAGATTCGCTTAACTTAATAGAAGAGGTAAGCTGGGCATCATTGAAAATGATATCGTCCTTGGCAATAATACTTATATCTGCTCCTGATGCACTTGTTGTTATATTGAGTGATTTTGAGCTGGTTATGTCACCACCTCCAACCGAAATGTCTCCGCTGGTGGCCAGGTTGTCATCCACAGTCAGAGTAGAGCCTGAAGCATTTGAGATCGCCCCTTCGATTTCAAAATTACCTTTGGAGTCCAAGTTGGCAACCTCGGTTCCGTCGTTCTTGGCAGTTAAGATGTCGCTATCACCACTTCCTTCCAGCAAAATCAGAGATTTACCCCCGACCTCTCCGGAAACTTCAAGTCTGGCCTCCGGCGAGTTCGTGCCAATGCCTAGGAAGTAGTTGGTATTATCCCAGAAGAAATTCTTGTTGTTTTCAGATAGTCCCACTCCCTGGGGGCCCTTAAAAAGAACCGAGCCCTCGGAGAGCCCGACATTAAAAATGGAAGCGAGATTTTCGATCTGGGAGATCTCGGAGGAGAGCTCGCTTCTGACACTTCTGGTGACTGTTCTAAGCTCTCTAACCTGATCGTAGGTCAACTTGGCAGCACCCAATATCAATAACAAAATGATAGCCAGTAGAACAAACGTAGTCACCTTGGATGAATCCCTGCGGGGTTTTGTGTCATAGATAATAGGGGCAACAGGCGCCGGGGGTAGGGGGGCAGGCTGGAAAACCGGCTGGGGCTGAGTTTGAACCGGAAGTTCCTGTTTAAAAGAAGGAGCTTCAATAACTACCGGAGCTTCGTAGACAACCTCGGGAGCAGGAGGCAGGGGTTGTGCTTGCGGTTGGGGGGTAGGGGCCACTACGGCTTGGGAAGCGGGTTGAGGAACAGTAGGCTTGGGAGCCTGTTCGGCTGCTTTGATGTTCTGGATATCCTTTGAGGTAAAGAGCCTGTGGCCTCCGGGAGTTCTGGCCGAGGTAATTTTTCCGTCTCTGTCCCAGCGTCTGATGGTTTGGGGGGAAACGTTTAAGAATCCGGCCGCTTCCTGGATCGTATAAGTCTTTTCGTTTAAGGCGGGTCTTTTAAGGATATCTTTTAAAAGGGTAATATCCTCAAGAGAGTAGAGTCTTTCGTTATTCGGACCCCTTTTGGGGACTACCTGCCTTTTTTTCTCCAAACGCCTTAAGGTATCGGAGGAAACCCCTAACAAACTAGAGGCCTTACTTATCGAAAACAAATTGTTATCGGCGGGCAGGGACATAGCTTATGCAAAATTTAGCTTCAAATGAACAACTTTGCGCAACATTAATTAAGGCAAATGCCGAAAGTGTTGTCAAGCCTGTTTTAGAAATCGACTAAGGGATAAAGTTTGCTGTTGATTATTTGCCGGGTTTCGCCTAAATTAAATGAAGATTTCTTAAAGTATGGACTATAAACTGACCAAGCTGGCAAATGGGATCCGGGTGATAACGGTTCCGGTAAAAAGCCTCGAATCCGCGACCCTGACCGTTTGGGTAGGAGTAGGCTCCAGGGCCGAGGAGGACAAAATCGCCGGCTTAAGCCACTTCCTGGAGCACATGGTCTTTAAGGGTAGCAAAAAACGCCCTTCGGCAAAACAAATCGCTGAGGCGGTGGACGCCATCGGAGGGGAATTTAACGCTTCAACCTCCAAAGAATGGACCAATTTCTATATTAAGGCCAGATCAGGGAATCTGGATTTGGCTTTCGACGTACTCTCGGACATGGTTTTAAACCCGCTTTTGAAAGCGGAGGAGATTGAAAAGGAAAAGGGCGTAATCGTTGAAGAGATTGCGATGTACGAAGATACACCCATGATGAAGATAGGGGACGTCTTCGAGCAGCTTATTTTTAAAGGAGATAATCTGGGGAGAGATACGATAGGCACGGAAAAAAGCGTAAAGTCTTTGAAAAAAGATGATTTCGAAAGATATAGAAATATACATTACTATACTGATAATATAGTTATTACCGCTGCTGGAGGGATAGAAGAGAAAAAAGTACTTTCCCTGGCGGAGAAATACTTTTCTGGGCTTAAAAGAACGGGTAAACAGGAAGAGGCAAACTACAACTTCAAGCCAAGCCAGAGAACCCCCCAAGTTTTACTGCGTTCCAAAAAGAACGAGCAGGCGCATTTGATAATGGGTTTTTTGGCGTCGCAAAGGGGAGGCAGGGAAAGGTTTACGGAGGCAGTTCTGGCTGCCATTTTGGGAGGAGGCATGAGTTCCCGGTTATTTACCGAGGTTAGGGAAAAAAGAGGATTGGCCTATTCGGTAAAAACATCGACTGAGCGCTACCTGGATACCGGAGAATTTGCCTCATACGCCGGAGTGGATGTTCCGAAAGCGGAGGAGGCCATAAAAGTAATACTGGATGAGCATTACGGTTTGGCCGACGGGAAGAAGAAAGTAACCGAGAAGGAATTAAAGATAGCAAAGGAATATATCAAAGGGCATCTTGCGCTATCATTGGAAGATACGCGGGATGTCAACTCCTTTTTCGGGGAAGAGGAATTAATGTTAGGCAGAGTCGAGACTCCGGAGCAGGTTTTCGCGGGTATAGACAGGGTTAGCATTGAAGATATCCAGATGCGAGCCAAAGAGCTATTTGTGCCCAAAAGGCTTAATCTGGCAATAATCGGACCATTTAAGGACCAGGCGGCTTTCGAAAGGATTGTCGGCTAACATGGAGCAAACTGTAGTTCTGATTAAGCCGGACGGAGTCAAAAAGTCCATCATGGGAGACGTTTTGTCGCGTTTTGAGAGGGTTGGCTTGAAGTTGGTGGCGGCAAAGCTGATCTGGGTCAATAAGACCATGGTTGGAAAGCACTATCCCTACGACAGTAAGTATCTTAAGTCTGTAGGGGAGAAAACCCTTGAGAATTACAGCAAGTACGGAATGGACCCCGGAGAGAACCTGGGTACCAAAGACCCCTTTAAGATAGGAGAGATGGTCAGGGAGTGGAATATGGAGTTTCTCTCCTCCGGCCCGGTTTTTGCCATGCTTCTGGAAGGCCCGAGTGCCGTGATGATTGTCAGGAAGATCGTAGGTCATACCTTTCCCTCCGAGGCTATGCCGGGTACAATCAGAGGGGATTTTTCCCTGGATTCCGCCTACGACAGCAACCTGCAAAAAAGAACAACCCGGAACATAATCCACGCTTCGGGATCGGTAAAAGAGGCCAAATTCGAGAAGAAACTCTGGTTTAAGCGAGGCGAAATTTACTCCTACTAGGCTCCCAAAGGGATTTCAGCAAGATGTTCCCACTCTTGCGGATTTTGGGTCGCGGGTGTCACGATAATCTTATCGGCCAAAAACTCCAACCTGGGCAGATTTATGCTTTTTGCGATGTTTTTCCTTTGTCCGATATCGTCGTTTCCATAATAGAGGCTAATATGGGGCATAAAGACGGTTGTGTCGTTGAATGTTTTTTGGGCAAAAGATCTGGCCGTAAGTAGGGAAGTGCCTGTTTGAACACGCACAAAGACACACTGGAAATAGGTGGTTGAGAAGTCGATTTGGCCCAAAGATACCTGAAATGGCTTAATCTGTTTGGCCAAAAGACCAGCTTTTGCAACTATTTCGTCAATCTCGCCATAAATGGGACCGAGAAGGGTCATGTGGGGTTCAAAGGTCGGCCCGTGGAACTTAGCGCTTAAATCTTTGACCGAAGAGTCAAGCGTGGCTTTTGCTTCGCCGTTGGGGGTAATCCATAAAGAATAGGCTTTTTCCATGCTTCGTTTGTCGGGGTGCTGGGAATTGAACCCAGTGCCTCTCGGACCCGAACCGAGCGGTCTACCGATGACCTACACCCCGGGATGGTGCCCCTAGCCGGAATTGAACCGACATCTTACCCTTAGGACGGGTCTGCTCTGTCCGTTGAGCTACAGGGGCGCATGGAAATTATACCACAAGCCTTACCTACTTCAGGCTAAGGGAATAAAGATTAGCGAGGCTATCGCCGGAGCCCAGATTGGTCAATATCAGAAGTTTACTGGTATTTACATATGGGAAAGCCTTCGGTGCAGTATAGCTTCCCGAATAGACGGCCTGGCGGTTGGTGCCGTCGTAATCCATGATGGTTACCTTGCCTTCTTCGGGGTAGACCAGCTGTCTTGAAGTAGGGAACCAGCGAATCATAGCTCCAGCCTCGGCAACCAAGAAATTTCGATCCTCTTTGATATCGTAAACATAGGTTTTACCTTCTTCGATATTCCTTTCTTGTTTTTGGGTAGAAGAGCCCGGTAAGGACTTTATTAGTCCTTCTTTTAAGCTGGCCGAGCCGCTGGCCGTATAAAGAATCTTGGTTTCATCGGGCGAGAAGACAACCGAGCTGGCTTTTCTGGTAAGGACATCCGCCAGTTCCTCCGGTAGGCTGGAAAGCTGGGCCGTGAGCTTCTTTTTCTCCTCGGTTTTCCAGCCCAAAACTATACTTTCCTTTCTGGAGCTGACATTTACCGTCTGATTTTGGGAGGTAAAACTTCCGGTTTCCAGAAGGTAAACTCCGCCTTTGGTCGTAAGCATAATCTGCCTGGCATCAGGAGAGAATTCCCAGGAAGCTTCGGTCAAATCTCCGTCACTAATCCGTCTGGGATCTCGGGAAAACCCTAAAGGAAGGTCGGCTGTCTCCACTATCCAAAGGCCGGCCTTGGGGTCTCCGGCGGTCTTGGGAGGTACGGCGAAGGCTATTTTGGAATAATCGGCTGAATCGACCGGATTTACGGCGCCGTCGAAGGTCACGGCTGTCAAAGAAGGGGCAATCCTAAACAGGGTAACGTTGGCCAAGGTGACCACTTCTTTTTCAATAGACAGGCGCTTACCCCACTCGATATAGCCTTCTTTTCTCAGGCTGATATCGTAGGTCCCCGGGGAGAGGGAAACTGTGGCGTCGCTGGCGGTTTTTAAGTCCCCGTTGACGAAGATTTGGGCCCCGGTCGGGTCGGATTTGACCACCAAAAGGCCGTTGGGGCTAAAGCGAAAATGCCTCAAATCAAACCTATATCCCCGTGCGTAGGCAACGGCGAATGTTCCAAAAGTGACCATCACAAAGATGGTGAAAAGAAAAATCAAAAGTCTGACCTTCGTCATCATGAGGCCAATTATACGCTTACCTCTTGTTAGGCGCAAAAAATGCCCATATAATGCGTCCAATCCCCTAAACCATGCTACGCAAAAACATCGCGATTGATCTCGGCACCGCCAATACCCTGGTTTGGATCGCCGGAGAAGGTTTGGTCGCAAATGAGCCTACGGTGGTGGCCATTTCTTCCGACGACAATAAGGTTGTTGCGGTCGGGGAAGACGCCAAAAGAATGCTGGGCAGGACCCCTGAAAGCCTGATTGCCTCCCGGCCCATGCGCGAGGGGGTAATTGCGGATTATCAGATAACCGAGGCCATGCTGCGCTACTTCATCGGCAAGGTTACGGGAAGATTCCAGATATTTAAACCCAATGTCATGGTCTGCGTGCCGGCAGGCTGTACCCAGGTTGAGCGTAGGGCCGCGCTTGATGCTACTCTGGGGGCAGGAGCAGGGCATGCCTACCTTATAGACGAACCGCTGGCCGCAGCCATCGGAGCGGGTATTCCGGTTTCGGCACCATCTGGGCATATGATCGTGGATGTTGGCGGTGGAGCAGCCGAGGCTGCCGTTATCTCCCTGGGGGGAGTCGTGGTGCATAAGAGCGTGCGCATCGCCGGCAACAAGGTCGACGAGGCTCTGCAGAACTATTTGAAGAAGAAATATAACCTGATTGTGGGTGATACCACGGCGGAGGATATCAAAATCAAGATCGGTTCAGCCACAATACTGGCCAAAGACGAAAAGTTGGAGATATCTGGCCGGGATTTGGTCTTTGGGCTCCCCAGAAGCGTTGTGGTGACCTCAACCGACGTTACAGAGGCGATAAGGCCCACTCTTCTTTCCATAATCGGAGCGGTGAAAGCGGTTTTGGAGGACACGCCACCGGAGCTGGCAGCTGATATTATAGATAAGGGAATTGTCATGAGTGGGGGAACGAGTCTCTTGCGGAACTTTGATAAAATGTTAACAGAAGAAACCGGCGTTCCGGCCCATGTCGCGGAGGACGCCATGTACTGTGTGGTTAGGGGAACCGGTTTGGTGTTGGAAAATATAGAACTTTGGAAGAGAAGTGTCACGACTAAAAGATAACCCCTATAGGGCATATAACACGAGGTGCCAGAGACCCCGGAAACAAAAGAATCGGATTATACAAGATACCGATTTACTGCTACTATAGGGCAGGAAAAGAAGTTATATAGTATAGGACCAATAAAGCGGGATAAAGTGAGGATAGATTGAGGATAATTCAACAATTTATGAGGCCAATAAACGAGGTAATATTTTATACAAAGTGTGTGTTATCGTAAGTGCATAATTGTATTAATAGAACCTGTAATATAAAGTATACGAAATCACATTAAGTCCTAGAGTCATGATAGCTGGTTAATTAGTCGTAAGTAGGTTATAGGTCTATAAAAACATCTTTTTGGACGAATTCGGCGATAAAAAAATAGGCTTTTTTCTAAAAAAACGGAGCCCGAAGCCCAAAAAACCGACAAAGATTGGTACAAATCAATGCGAAAATACGGCAAAATATTGACCACTGACCTAAATAGCACTTCCAAGGAGAAAGTGCTAGCCTTTGTAAGGGATTCTTTGGCCCGAGGCTACAAATTTTGGATTTCCACCCCCAATTCGGAGATAATTTTACAGGCAGAGAAAGACTTCGGACTGCATAAAGCTCTGCAAAATTCAGACCTGGCAATACCGGACACAATCGGGGTAGGTCTTGCCGCCAGGTTTTTGGGATTAGGGGAGATAAACATCATTAAGGGTCGCGAGTTGTTTATGGAGATAATTAAACTTGCCAGTAAAAAGGGCTGGAAAGTATTCCTTCTGGGAGGAGGACCCGATATTGCCAAGGTTGCTGGACTTAACCTGAGGAAAAGTTTTAAAAAGGTAAGAATTGCCTATAACGAGGGACCGCGTCTTAACGCGGCGGGTGAGCCGGTTTCCCAAACGGATGTCGGCTTGGAAAAGAAGGCGATCGCCGAAATCAACGAATTTGCCCCCCAGATCCTATTTGTAGCCTTTGGTGCTCCAAAGCAGGAAAAATGGGTGGTACGAAACCTCAAGCGACTAAACATTGGTGGAGCCATGGTTGTCGGGGGAACGCTTGATTATGTTGCCGGAAAAGCACCCTTGCCCCCCAAAGGCTTGGAGAAGAGCTTTGAGTGGTTATGGCGGCTTGTTACCCAACCCGCAAGAGCCCCGAGGATTATAAGAGCCACAATCGTTTTTCCCTGGAGAGTATTTCTTTCCAAGTGGAATAAGGCCTAAATGGCCCTTGACACCCCTGATACCCTCTGATATTTTCTGATTAAGATAGTTCGAACTCAAGCTCGGAACTATATCATTTGAAGTCAAATTAGATTAAACAATATGGACGAGAAGCCTAAAAAGAAAGTCAGACTCGAAGATTTGCCGGATTTACTCACCGTGCGTGAAGTTTCCGATCTGCTACGTGTTTCTCCTTTGACTATCAAGCGCTGGGGCAAAAGAGGCAAGCTCCCCGCCATCAGGATTAACTCCCGCGGCGACCGCAGATATAAAAAAGAAGCCGTCCTCTGGCTTCTAGGCATGCAGGAAAAGACCGAATAGCTTCAGAGTTTTCTGATACAATGTGGGCGTATGAGATTCGTCAGTGGCTTGATAGGATTTATCCGTAGGTACAGCGTACTTTTTGTGCTGGTATCGATTTTCTTGATTAAAACCCCACCTTTCTACCTTTTTCCACCCATAAAGAGTTCTCTTCTAACCACCCACACCCTTTCCCGTCTTTTTATTCTTTTGGCCTTTGCTGGAATTTATTGGGAGGAGATAAGAGAGAAGGCTAAGCCTTTAGGGCAGAATGCAAAACTGCTTTTATGGTTCTTTGTCGTTTATCTTATTTTTCAATCTCTTTCTCTCGTCGGAGCCTCAAATGTCATCGGCTTCCTGCAAAGATATAAAGATGTTGTGTTTCCGGGCCTTCTTTTGTTTGTGGTTGTGGCCAGGAGGATAAAAAGAGAAAAAGTAGTTCTAATATTCCTTCTGGCGGCCAGTGTGAATTTTGTTTACCAGATGATAATGTTTTTCTTACCCCACATCTTTAGAAGCTGGGGGAACGAATTGGTTTACTCCGGTCATTTAGAATTGGTTCTTATCAATCTCGAAAGAGGCCGGATGTTTATAGAAACGTACGATGAGATAGCAATACCGTTTATATTTTTTCTCCTTGCCAAGCATAACGGTAGGTGGGCACGGATAGGCTTGATTGCCATCTTTTTGATGGTCGCGCTGCCCAGCTTTCTTTCCAACTTCCGCTCGCGTGCGGGAATACTTATCATTGCATTTTTAGCCTCTTTTCTCTTTTTGACGGGCCGGAAAATTAAAGAGAAGATTGTCCTTGTGTGTCTTTTCCTGTTCTTGGCCATGACCGCGGTTATCGTTTCGAATACATTCTTCGGCTTTTCGGTGGTGGACAGATTTGCTCTTAGGGATACCCGGGAAGATGTGGAAACTCTTCTGTATCGGGCCGAAAACATCGGAACCTCTGTTGATATGGGAATTTCCCAGCCGCTAACGGGGATAGGTTTGGGCAACTATTTTGATAACCTGGCTACGAGTAAAAAAATGAGCAAATCCCTTTTTAACTGGGTTCAGAGAGAGGCCGAGATTGCATCAACTAATCCCCACGACATTTTTTTGCAAACCCTTTCGGAGACTGGAGTATTAAGCTTAATTTTCGTAATTATGCTTTTAGGGTACTTTGCTTATTCAGATATTATTGCTCTAAAGTCTAAGGATTATTTGACCAAGGCTCTTATTATTGCCTTTTGGACACTTTTCTCGTATTCACTTTTTAATCCCACAACCACCCTGGGTTATAACTCACTATTTTGGCTTTTACGGGGACTAATTATTTTATGAGAGTCATTATCGACGGGCACATGCTGGGCAGGAACGAGGGCGGTAACGAACGCTATGTAAAAGGGATAATTAAAGGCTTATCTCCCCTTAAAAATATTAAAACAAGAATTTACAGGAGCCACACCAGGGGTGTAGTCGCGGATCTTAAACGCGTATTTATCGATTTACCGCGCCAGGCAGAAGGGTTTAGGGCCGACATTGTTCACGCAACCTACATCGGTCCTCTTTGGGGAAGAGGAAGACTGGTCTTGACGGTTCATGACTTTCTTTTCAGGCGGAATCCCGAATTTTTCTCCCTCAAAGAGCAGCTGGTGTTTGGCCTGCTTCTTCCGTTATGTTTGAAACGTACCTCGGCGGTAATTGTGCCGTCGAATTTTGTCAAAAAGGAAGCCGTAAAATTCTACCCTTGGCTTAAAAATAAGGTTTTCGTGACTTACGAGGCAGCCGACGGAGTTTTTTCGTATAAACGGTCTAAAAAAGCCCGGAAGCCTTATCTTCTTGCCTTCAACAGTAAAAACCCCAAGAAGAATATCGCCAGGGTAATCGCTGCTTATGGGATAGTTCAAAAAAGCCTTCCCCAGACGGAATTGTTGGTCGTCGGGCCCCGCGTGGCCGCAGGAGAAGGTGTGACTTTCGTAGAAAATGTCGGTGAGCGCAAGTTGGCGCAGCTATACCACGGATGCGAGTGTCTGGTTTATTTCTCGCTATACGAAGGCTTCGGCTTACCCATTCTTGAGGCTTTCATTGGAGGAGTGGCCGTCGTTGCCTCGGATATCCCCGTTCACCGGGAAATTGCCGGGAACGCAGCCCTTTTCGCAAAACCGAAAAACCCTCAAGATTTGGCGGATAAGATCATTAAATTATTAGGCAACCCTTCTCTGAAGGCAAAGCTGGTTCGAAAAGGAAGAGAAAGAGCGGCCACCTTTAGTTGGGAAAAAACCGGCAAGGAGACGGCAGCAATTTACAGGAGGGTTCTTAAGCCATGAGAATTGCCATCATTGGGGTCCGCGGTGTCCCCGTCATCTATAGCGGCTTTGAGACGCTGGCAGAGAAGCTCTCCGTGGGTCTGGTAAGAAAGGGGCACAGTTTAACCGTCTATTCGAGAAGGGGCTATGTCAACCCCGAGAGAAGCTCTTACAAAGGGGTAAAAATAATTACTCTTCCTGCCCCCGGAGGCAAAAACTGGGAAACTTTTGTGCACAGCCTCGCTTCGACCTTGCACGCCTGTATTAAGGGGAAATATGAGCTTATTTACTTTGTCGGGGTAGGCAGCACAATTTTTAGTATTTTACCCAGGATTTTGGGCATAAAAACCGTGGTCAATGTCGACGGACTGGATTGGCGTAGGGAAAAGTGGGGGCCAGTCGGGAAGGTTTATTTGGCTTTTTCGGAAGTTCTGGCCTGCTTTCTTCCCAACAGGGTTATTACCGACTCCTTATATATAAAGAGGTATTACCGCAGAAAATACGGGAAAGAAACCGTTTATCTGCCTTACGGCTTCGAACCTTATACGGGTAAAAACAGGCAAATACTGGCCAGGCTAGGACTTTCCGCGGGAAAATATATTGTCTGGGTGGGTCGGCTGGTGCCGGATAACCATACGGATGAGCTTATTAGGGCATTTAAGAGCCTTGAGACCCCCTTGAAATGTGTTGTCGTGGGAGATGATCGGCTAAACGGTGGATATAAGCGGAAAATTAAAAATCTTGCCGGGGGTGAGGCTCGCATCATCTTTACAGGCTTTTTGGACAGGGAGAAGTATTCGGCTTTGGTTAAAAACGCTTTGTGTTATGTGGAGACCAAGCGCTCCGGAGGGACCCATCCCTCCTTGGTCGAGGCGATGGGCTTTGGGACTTTGGTTATCTCGAATAGCCATTCGGCAAACAGAGAAGTTGCGGGGGCCGGAGCGATTTATTACCAGAAGGGATCGGTCAAAAGTTTAGTCAAGGCGGTAAAGGTGGCCGTTAAAGGGCGGGGTACGGCCAAACTTCGGAAGATTAGCCTGAACATTGCCAAAAGCAGATATTCTTGGACTCCAATAATTAGGGCATACGAAGATCTGTTCAGCAGCCTTACTGGATAGAACCGATGACGAAGTCTTGGAAGTTGAAATTGGGTGTCCAAATTTCCAGGAAGGAGCCGCTGTTTAAGAGCTTAAGTTCCCCGAAATAGAAGGCCCCGTCCCTCTTCAGTGCTTTAATTTTGGCCTTTACGCTAATATACCTGACGGAATCTAAGGTTCCCGCATTGAAATTTCCGTAATAGTCATTTTCAATGACCGAAGTCGCTTTTTGGTTCTTGGAAACTACTTCAAAAACCACATTTTCACCGTCAAAATATTTATCGCCTATCTTTATCGCGTCATACTCCCAGGGGTAGGCATACTTTTTGGTTAGATAAACCGTTTTTTCCACATATTCATCGTTGAACGGCTCTTTGGATATTTCCATAATGGTTCCCGTAATCAGAGTTTTGTTGGTCTCAATTTCGATGGGTGTTCCGACAACCAAACTCGAACGCTTGAACGAATATTTTTGGCTCTTGTCGTTGTAGCTAGCCGAAAGCTTAACTGTTAAGAATATATCGTACTTGTTATCGGGGCGGGTTTTGTCGAATGAAGGGTAATAGCGAACCGAAGCTATTTGCGCAACCGGCTGTCCCAAGAGCGAGTATTCGGTATCATCCTTGGCGATTGCCCGTAAAAAGTAGGCATCGGGCCTTGAGGTTACTGACCACCAGAGACCTTGGGAAACCTGCATTTTAATATAGACGACCCGGTTATTTGGCTTGGCAAGTTTTAATAAAGCGAAGAGGACAATAAGAGCAGGAATCAAGACCAGAAAAACGAGCAGCAGGGGTAGGGCTTTCTTTCTTTTCGCCGACATATTGCTATGATAGTCTATAGCAGAAAAGGCCGCAAATGAAAATCGTCAGACACTTCGCGATTATTTTTACAACAATTATCCTTTTCTTGGGAGGGATTGGTTACAATCTTCTGCCTGTAGAAATAATAGCGGTACTCATCTCTTGTTATCTCTGCCTTCTGGCTGCAGTTGGCAACAAAAGATTTCTTTTACCTAAGGGTTTTGGAGTATTTGTCCTTTTCTTAGCTGCCCTGGTGGCTCATTCGTATTGGGAAGAAAAAATCCTCGTTACGAATTATTTCATCATGTATTTGGCTGGGGGATTGTTTTGGATAGCCTTTTATAACCTTAGGTCTTATTTCGAGAAATATTACGGCTTAATGATTGTTTTACTGGCAATTGCCTTCGGGTTTTTATTTTTTTTGTTCGCAAAAGGAGGCGATATCGGAACCTGGAGCCTGTTCTTAACCTCCTCAACCTACAAGAACCATAACCACATCGGAGATATCTGGGCTTTAACGCTTGCGGTAATTTTCTATACATCTCTTAATAAGGCAAAACTTTGGCATTTCCTTTTAGGATTGGTGGGAGTGTATCTGATGGCAATTTCCCTATCCCGTTCAGCCTATGCCGCGCTTTTTGCTGGCGTTATTTTTGTAGCCTTCAGAAAGGGATGGATTAAAAAAGCCAGATATGTTTCTTTGGCTACCCTGACAGTCTGTGCTGCGCTTTTGGTTTATGCCGGAACCCAAAAGACAACCTTGTTTGCACGACCTTACTATATTCAAGCCGTCGTTGGCTTTTTAAGGAATCCCTTAGGGGTAGGGATGGGTAATTTCAGCATTATCTCTGCGGATCCAATAAATCACCTGCTGGGTTTTAAAGATTTCGCCGGTTTTACCCACAATATCGTTCTTGAAGTTCTGGTTGGTTTGGGAATTTTCTCTCTCCCTTTCATCATCTGGTTCTTTCTCGTCTGCAGGAGCGTCTGGCAGAAATCTAAAACCAGGCTGTTCTCTTCAATGATATTCGTAGTGCTCTCGGTAAACCTGTTGCTTGACAGTACTTATAATATTCCTACAATGTTATGGCTTTGGTTTATGTCCATCGGGCTTGCCCAGGCGGAAGAATGAAGGTTGATAAAGAATATTTTCTGAGCCAGGCGGGGTTTAGTGTCAGGGTGGTTTTTAAACCCACCGAGTTCGGCTACGCACAGAAAGTGCTGATTTCTTCCTTTCAAAAAGCTTGGGCTGGTTTTCTTTCCCGCCGTTCAAAAAAGGTTGATTTTACGGTTGTTGTTTCTTCGGACGCGGGAGATAAAGAAATCCTGGTCAGGGGGGGCAGGCGATATTATTACCTGACCTATACGCGTGATTTTGCGCACGGCAAAATCGACACCTACTACACGGTTAACCTCAGGGGACTGGACCTTCTTTTTAGGGAGATATTTGCCTTTCTTATTCGCAAGGACGGCTTTTTGCTGCACGCATCAAGCGTGGTGGACAGAAAAGGAGCACTCTCCGTTTTTATGGCCCGTTCGGGAGGGGGAAAGACCACAACAGCCAGTCTTTATAAGGGTGGAGGCTATTATAAATTTGGCGACGACATTATTCTTGTCAGGAAAATGTCTGGACGTTGGAAATTTTTCAGCCCCCCTTTTATTGAGAAAAACGAGATTCCTCGTAAAAACCAAGCTTCGAGGGCAAAGTTTTATGTAGTCAAAAAGGCGCTCAAACCCAACCTTGCTCTTATAAAGGAAAAGAAAGTTCTGCTTCCTTTTTTGCTTGGACAAATATGGCTAAACCGTGGTACTTTAGAAAAACCGGTATTAAAGACCGCTTTATTGTTCCTGATGGAAAACAACTTCTCTGAACTTGGGGTAGTCCTTAACGGTAGAAAGATGCGAAAGATTATCAAATGAGGCTAAAAAAAGGGGTTTTGATTCAAAAATTGGGCGACACGTTCGTTGCCTACGACAACGATGCCTCCGTAATGCATGAGCTAAACGAGGTGGCCTACATTATTCTTTCGGAGATTGAAAAAAGAAAAGGCAAAAAGGAAATCTTACTAAAAATAATGAAAGCCTTTTCCGTTTCCGAAAAAGAGGCCAAAAAAGACTTGGACGAGTTTGTTCAGGATCTTAAAAAGGTCGACTTGATTGTGGAGAAGAAATAATCCAGTGCATCTTTTGAAAAGATAACCCTTAGCCGTTTGGATAACGGAAGGGTTGAAAAAACCAGAGAAAAAATTAACTTTTTTCCCGCCTCGATGGCTTTTGTATCGGTGTCAAAAGGGGAAGTACGAGTAGCATAAAAACCTGCCAGGCGCATAAAAAGAGGGATTCGGGCTTCTTTGGGTAAACTTAGGCCCCCAAAAAACTTGTTAAACACCAAGACAGAGGGGTAGATAATATACTCATAACCATATCTCCTTGCCCTATTTAAGACGATATCCATATCGGGTTTGTCTTGGCCAATAACGTTTGCGATAAGCTCCATCCTATGGATTCCCTGAAAATTGTGATGGAAAAGGTGCAAAAGGAGGTAAAGGAGCAGATCTTCTTTTATCAGTATGGGGAACCGGTTATTCCCGACTTTTACCGCTTTTGCATTAGAAAATAATTCACGCCCGTAGACGGCGATTGAAGGAATTAACTCATTAAATCTTAAGGCTTTGGTAAATCCTATCGCCGGAGCAAAATGAACGTCGATTATTACGGCATAGGGTTTTACCTTCTTGACGAAGGAAATTTGGGAATATTTATTTACCGGTTTATGCAAAAGTGTGGGTTCGATTGCCTCATAACCCAGCTGCTTAAAAATTTTTCCGATTTGGGGAAAGTCGTGTAGTCTAACAAGGATGTCGGCGTCAAAATAAAGTCTCTTGGGAATTTTCCCCGAATAGATAAGTTGAATCGGTAACCCCTTAAGCAGCACATAGTCGATATCTGATTTCTTTAGCCTTTTGTTTAAAAGCCCGAGCTCGGTTAAATAGGTGAGGGATTGGGAAAGATAAACGTGCGAAAGCGCTATCATCCGTCCATTACGTAAAACTTTCTCGACTTTTCCCAAGATTTCATTTTTGTTTAATATTCCGTCGGACTTGAGGTTGTTGTCGCCTTTGGTAATATAATTTGCTTCATCGGGAATATATATCACCCTGTGGACGATGACCTTTTCTTCTCTCCTGAAAGCAACAACGTCGTTTACTTTGTAAGATCTGCCTTTTTTGATAAACGGTTTATCGGTGGGCAAAATTAAGGGGGCCATGCTTGTGCCGAAGGATAAAGGGTGGCGCATCTAACAGGTACGGGCCGCGAGCATGAATTCCGAATCGATAGCGCTTCTGACTACACTTTTCCCATAGAAAGAAATTATGCTGACCTTTGAGGATTTGATCTTGGGCCTATGGTAACGCTTTAGCTTTTCGCCAGACATAATTATTAACCGCCTGAAACGCCTATCGCCAAAAGATATTCCGAATTCGAAGGATTTCTATAGGAACTTTCTCCGTAAAACGAAACAGGGGAAACTTTTGAGGATTTTATCCTTGGCTTGAGATAGATCCTTTTGGGCTTTGTCATTGAGCCTTTCTTATCAATTCTAAATATAGTCTTTCCTCGGATTGAGTGTCAATAAGACTGATTATCTGCGTCAATTCGACAGTGTCGCCGATTCCGATATCTGTAAGCTTAATTTGTTTTATTCCATCTGCTGTATTCTGTGTAACTACCACTGCGTTCACATCAGCTGGGGTAAACCTGGTTTTGATTTTTTTGTCGTCTTTGGCTATTTGGATAAAGTATGCATACTGGGTCTGTTTGGTTTGGTCCTCGGGCCCAAAATCAACTACTTCACCGAAGAGCTTCAACGATACGGATGCGTCCTTGATAAGCTCCTTCCTTTCCGACAAGGAATTAAACTGTGTTGCGTAATCAAACAATTTCTGCTCGGCGGATCTGGTTTGCGAGGGAGAAGGGGTGTTTGTGGGTATTGCGACATCTCGGGACTCCTCCTGGGTCGGAGCGGGAGACGGCCTGAGCAATTTAAAGAAGCTGCCCAGGCTTCCATTGGACACGTAATAGACGATCTCGGCCACAATTACCAGAAAGAATATTCCCAGAACAATAAATAGGATTTTTCTCAGGGGATTTCCGCCTTGGGGCGTTACTATCGCGCTTGTTCCTTGGGCAGGTCCATCCATTTTTTCAGTATAATAGACAAAGCTATTTAAATGCAATTAAAATGGAAGTAGTGGAAACAGAATCTGAACGTGAGCCTGTCGAGATACTGCCTTCGAATATTGGAGAGATGAAGCCGGGGGAAGTAGTGCCTATTCTAACCCGTGCAGCTTCCAGAATAGACATCGTCAGACCCAAAAACGATTTTTGGAACGGAATGAAGGAAAACCTAAGAGGTGCTGCAGCCTACCTCGAGGCGCAGAAATCCAAAATCGCCTCAAAGACCTTTAGGGTTGTAGCAGGAGCATCTTTGGTTGCGACAATGGTTTCTGCCTGTGCAAGATCGGTCGAAACCGCAAATATCCCTCCGGAAACTTTACCCATTGCAACCGAGGTATTCCCAACTTCTGAATTAACTCCCGTGCCGACAGAGATTCCTTCCGCCACTCCCGAGATTGTTCCCACGATCATCGCAGCGCAGTTTGAATATGATTTCGATTCCGAACGGCCGGGGTACATTCCAGCCGAGCTTGCGGAAACAGGAATAACCGGGGAGGTGGTCTTTAATGAAGCCCGAAGCGCAGGAGGGACAATCGTAACCGAAGTTGCTAAGGATGAGGGCTTTGTCCCTCTTGCCGTAGAGGGTGGGATTCTCAGTGCAGAAGGCGGGAGCGCCACTTTTCTTCCGCATCCGGCAGAGATGCTCTACGAGAATAGCCAGGGAGTACTCCAAAGTCTACGCTTTTCCCAAGAAGATTCGGGACAGGGATATGCTGCCTATGTTGATGAAAGTGGCATAGTAAAGCTAAGAATGCTGACCGTTCTCCCCACGCCCCCAGAGGGTGATTACATGGCAGCTGTCAGTTACGACCAGGAAGACAGGGGGGTGGTCTATGCGCTAAGAATGGGAAGCACGGGAAGGATAACGGAAAGGACGCCAATCGTGTTTGCGGAGGATGGGCAAATACAAACCGATTTAGTAGACGGAAGATTGAGAATTTTTATCGACGGTCAAAGAATGCTAATGACAGAGGGAAACTTTGAAACGCCGGAAAGAGGGCTTATCGGTTACCCGATCGATTTAGGCAGGATTCCTGAATTGACTTCCCCGTTAAGCCCCGAGCAGACGGATAGCATGAGATTTGTCGGTAGCGATGGCAGAGCTTTAGCTTATGGAGTTTTTAATGTCGAAACCTCCGACGGTTGGGGGATTTGGGAGTTGCACGGCATCTTTAGGGGTGAGATTCCCGCGGAATTGTTCCCCGAAGAATATCAAGCAGGGGTAGACGGCTTCCTTTTTGAGATTCCGACCGAAAGATGGGACGCGCAAAGCGGCAGGTTTGTAAGAGCCGGTGAGTCGCAGTTTATAATTATTAATTCCTTAAGAGACCCCACTTCCGAGCCTGTGGAAGTATATTTTCTGGACGGAAACGATGTTGGCCAAAACCCGCCTGCGAGGATGATTTCCCGCCCCGAAGTTACGGAAACTCTCAGGGGGGTAACCCCCGGATCATCCGTCATTATCGGAAAACAATTTATCTACGATCCAACAATGGCGGGCTATAACGATTACGACTCGGCAACAATTCCATTATTGGAAGATGGTGTTCCTACGGTTAATACCTATGACGGAATTACGCCCAGCACTCTTTATCTTTCCCGATAAATTTGTTATCTTTTGATAAGAAGGATTTACCCATGCCCAAAAAACTTCTTTTTATACTCCTTTTAGTTAGCTGTGTATTGCTGGCGGCTACGGTAGGCTATATCGTCTACAGACTGAGGCAGGGTGAGATTTCGCGGGAGAATGCCTACAAGGGAGGCTTGATTACACAAAAGGAAAATTTGGCCTTAAGCCCCATCGAGAAGTTTTCGAATCCCCAGGGAGCTTTTTATAGAATTAAAGGGAGTTTTGCAAACGAACTAAAATTGGCTGAAGGCAGGCAAGATAATGCTCTGGCTGGCGAGTTCATTCTTAGGGGAGATACCCTGAAGCGGAAACTTCCGGTCCTTCTCGGCCTTGGAAACGGCTCTTTTTCTCTGGCAACGTATGACGGTTCATTTGATGGTCAATCTACCTGGGTGCAGGTTAAAACCCAGGACGGGACGGGACAACTTATTGCAGGGGAAGAGGTTTTGCTAATGGTAGAATATCTTTTCCCCGGTGTTTCTCAATTGCCGGATTATTTCTTTAAAGAGCAGGACGTTTTCGACAGTCTATCCGATGATATCGGCCTGGGGAAATTCAGCTATAATATTCCGAGTGATTTTGTTCTTTATCCGACCGCAGTCGGAATTATTAAAAAATGAAAGCTCTAAATAAATTTGGGCATTGGCTGTTTTTACTCTTGCCCTTGTTTCTCGTTTTTTCAACAAAAGCTGTCTATGCGCAGATAGAACCTCACCCCGCTTGCCCTTCGGGACAAGCGTGTTATTTAACCAGGGTAATAAACCAACATACCTGCACTACCTGCCCCAAAGCCTGGTTGTGTACGGGAAATCCCAGCAGGGCTTGTTACAATGCTCTGCACGGAACAGGAGACAATAGTCTATGTTTAGGTCAAGGGCCGTGTAGGTATATGTGTATACCCGGGCGCGAAAACGAAGGAGGCTGCGTCGCATTCTCGGCAACCGTTCCCTGCAATACGGCAGGAGTATGCAGAACCACTATTAAATTTACAAGCTGTACATACGACACGGGTAGCGGAGCCTGCGCCGTAAACCCAGTAGAATACATGGGCTGTTGCGGGCCGGGAAGCGGAACCCCGACAGGAACTGCACCACCTACTCCTACGCCATCCTGTACGGTTGATTTGCTACCCGCAACTGCTCCCACGTCGGTAGGCAGCGCGGTTACCTTAACGGCATCAGTCACGATAGGGAGCGGGACGGTAGATAGTGTGAATTTTGTCTCGACCGATACGGGAATAGCAACGGTAAATCCGGCTTCCGATAGTACGGCAGTTTATTCCACGCAGGCAACGGGGGTTGCAAACGGTACAACTACGGTTACCGCTAATGTGATAATGGGAGGGGCATCAAGGTGTTCCGATACTGCCTCGGTTGAAGTGTTGGCAGCCGGTCCCTGGTGGCAGGTTAGGGATGCGGACGTAACCAGCGGGGGGGATGTTGTTTCACCGATTCCGGCAACCTGTAGCTTGCCCGTTTGTGATCCGGTATTAAACCTGCAGGGTACCGGAGGCTTTCCTGGTATTGCCTTATATTCCGGTCTAACCGCCGATTTCCAGGCGGGGAGCGGTACGGGGACGGTGGCGGAGGCTCCTTACGGCTGGCTGGTAAATAGCAGCTATTCCAGCTCCAAGATTTACGATCTTTCCTATTTTCTGCGCCAGATTCCACCCGATGTGACCTTTACCGAAATTGACAGCCCAACCTACAACGGGGGAGATTTTAACTCCGGAGGAAGCCCGGCCAGGGGCTATGTCTGGTATCACTATAACGGCGCAACCTTGGGAGACATGACGATTTCAGGAAATGTCAACTTAACCGGCTCGAGGAAAGTAGTGCTTCTTGTTGAAGGAGCGGATCTTTATATAACCGGCAGGATTAATATCCAATCTTACGGCAGCGGCTATTTTATGGTTGTTGTGGGCAAAGACGCAAACGGCCTGAAGGGAAATATCATCGTTGACCCGTCGGTTTCTCACCCCACACAGCCTTCGATAGAAGGAGTGTATTTGGCGGAGGGGGAGTTTAGGACCGGTGCGGGGACCAACCAGCTTCGGGTCAGGGGAGCGGTTGCCGCATATGACGGAATTGTTTTAGAGAGAGATTTGGAAGCGGAGAATGCTGATACCCCGGCAGAATATTTCGAATACGCACCAGATATTATCGCCACTTTTCCCCAGGTCTTCACCTCAAGAAGAATGAGGTGGAAAGAAGTAGCCCCATAGAGTTCTGCAGGAGGTTAGAATAACAAAACGAAGAAGGCTACTCTATCTGCACTCCATTGTGGTGGTGGTGGTTCCGCTTCCGGTGCAGCTGACGCAGTTTCCGTATTCGTCGTTATTCCTGGTGGCTGATGCGTAGCCGGCGTTGATGCCGGTTGTTCCGCAGGCCGTACCTTCTCCGCTTGCGTCTATATAATCACAGGTGACGCTACAGGCACTGCAAACGGGCGAGGTGCAACTCAACCTTCTTTTGGTTGTTGCACTGTCGCAGTTATAGTCATAACTTTCATCGCCTCTATCGTCCGCATAGTAAGTAGTTTGACCCGGTTTTGCGTTGGCGCTTGAGTCGTAGCAATCTGCGGTGGATAAACTCGTCAGATCGCTTACGCTGCGGCGACCTGCGGCCGACTCAAAATATTTGGTAGTTGTACTGGCGGGGTACCCATCAGAATCCGCATCCAGCATATAAACCGTTGTTGTACCCGGCTTAAGCGAGGCGCCTGTGGCGACCACCATTGTTCCACCGGTCAAAAGAAACGAGGTTGCTCCGACGGAGTAGCCGTTAAGAAGGGTTAACGTTCCGCCTGTAGATATTGTGATGGAGCCGTTTATTCCATCGGTTGTATTAGAAAAAGAGAATGACGTAGACACAACGCAGGAAGAAGTACTAGTCGCGGTGCATTCCGCGGCATCTGCATTTGAGGCAAAAAGGAAAAAACCGGCAACGAAAAGAATAAATGTGGCAATTTTCTTCATAATCATCTGATCACCATTTCAAACGACGATTTGCCTGTTCCGCTTACCCCTTCCAAGATAAGATGGTAATACTCGTCGTAGCCTCCGGAGAACATCCATGAACCTTCCCATCTGCCCTTTAAGTTTGTTCCGTCTACCAAAGAAAACTGCACCGACTTGGTTTTATCGTTCATCTTGACGGTTGCGGTGACCGAGGTAATTGGCTTGGTGTCGTTAACCTCTACGCTGAAGGTTTGTTTTTGCAAAAGCCTGGGGTCGATGGGGTCGATTATCAGCTTGGTCATTTTCGGCCAGGCGTCTTGGCTCATACTTACCCCAAATTCCTGTTTCCCCGTTCCAATGGGGCGGGGAGTCGGCTTGGGAGTGGGAGTTGGTGTTATACTGACCACTCCGGTCGGGAGTCCGGTTATTTTTCTGACCGGTTCAGGCAGTTGCCCTTGACCCGCAAAGTATGTATAACCCAAATAGCCTACTGCGGCAACGGCGATGATAATAAAGAAGCTCAACAATAATTTATTTAAAGGGAGTTTTTTGAATTTCAAATTATTATCCTCTACATTATTATTGATACAAATTTTCCGGAAAGTCAATAAAACGTGCTGAAATTAATCAAACAAAATTCCGTCTTGGCGCTTACGCTGTTGGCTATTTTTTTGGTTAAAATTCCCCCTTTTTATTTTCTCGGAATCACTAGTACCTTATTAACTAGTCATACGCTGGCCCGCTATCTAATCTTTGCTATTTTCCTTTTTAGTGCTTGGCAGGTTTTCTTCGGGAAGGGAAAAGCTATCCCGCAGAGCGGGAAAAATCTTATTCTTCTCTTTTTGGCCTATTTTTTCTTCCAGTCGTTTTCGGTTGTCGGGGCCGAGAGTGTCGAGGCCTTTGCCAGGGTCTATAAAGACATCGTTTTTCCCGGGTTTTTCCTTTTCGTGGTTTTATTCCAAAGCGGAATTGCCAGGGGTTTGGCCAAGATTTTTGTTGCCGCAGGTATCATCAACTTCTTTTACCAGATGGCGATACTTCTTGTGCCTTCCGCCTTCAGGCTTTTCGGGGAGCGCTTTATCTATAGCGAACATTTCCAGCTGGTGGATATCAATATCCAAAGAGGCCGGCTTTTTGTCGAAACCTATGACGAGATTGCTATCCCGGTTTTACTTTTTCTTCTGTTCAAAGAAAAAAGAAGCAAAGTCCGGCTAGGTTACATTTTGGTCCTGACGATGATTATCGTACCCAGCTTACTTTCCAATTTCAGAACCAGGTTCTTGATGCTTTTCTTTGCCTTGGCTGCCTCTTTCTTGATAGTTGTTGGGGGGAGGCTTAAGGCCAAGCTGACCCTTATCGGTTCTCTTTTTGTCCTGGGATTTGTCGCGCACTCCGTTTCGGTTTACTTTTTTGGGTTTTCATTCCTAAACAGACTGGCGCTTGAGGACCCCGGGGAGGATGTCCAGACCATCCAGTCCAGATTCGCCAACATTAAAGCCTCTCTCGATATGGGACTGGCCCGTCCTTTAAGCGGGGTGGGGCTGAATAATTACTATTTTCATCTGTCCGAAGGCAGAAAGGGCCTTTTTTCGATTTCCCTTAATCTGGCCAGGCAGCGTGAGGCGGAATTTGCTTCGGTGAATCCCCACAATATCTTTGCCCAGATTGTCTCCGAGACCGGATTGGTAAGCCTTGGCCTTTACCTTTTTATCCTGGGGTTTTTTGCCAAAGGCGATATCGGTATCGTCAAAGGCAAGGACGGACTGAAAAAATCTCTGGCAATTTCTTTCTGGACTCTATTTATATACTCGATTTTTAACCCCACCACCACACTGGCCTATAATTCTCTTTTCTGGATTTTGCGGGCCGCCCTTACTCAAGACTTACCACTTCGAAGTCCCGGAAATCGAAGTTTGGGGTAGACACCGAAAAGGTCGCTCCCGGCCTGACCGCCTTTTCTTCTCCGAAAAAATAAAATCCGTCTGCGTATTTAAGCTTTATACTCGCCAGAACGGAAATTTCCAGGGTTGAGCCGGTAGGCAGGACCAAATATCTATCTTCACCCAGAGTTTTTGAGATATTGGAATAACCCAAAACGTTTTTGGAGATGACCTTAAAAACAACCTCTTTTCCGTCCGAAAATTCATCGCCGATATTTATGGCGTTATACTCCCAGCGGTAAGCCGGAATTTTTCTCAAGAGCACTTTCTTGTCGACATATTTTTCTTCGAAGGGATTCTCGTTCATATCGATGACAGTTCCGGTAACCAAAGAACGGTTCAGTTCCAGCTCGATGGGTGAGCCGACGGAGAGGGGGGAGTTTTTGAAAGAATATTTTCCGCCCTTTCCGGATGAGGCCAGTTTTAGAGTCAGATAGATATTGTATTTATCTTCAATGTCGGGATAATATCTGACATCCGTAACTTGAGCAATGGTTCTGCCCAGAAGATCGTGTTCGGAATCACCCCTGCTTATCGCTTTGGCGAACCAAAAGGCGGGTTTTTGGGTGGAGGCCCACCATAGTCCCTGGGCGACCTTGACCTTGGCATAAACGAAATTTTCTTTGGGGGTCAGAATTTTGAGAACGATAAAGGTGGCGGTGATAACCAGAATTCCGAGAAACAAAGTAATGGCAAAAAGGGAAAATCTTTGCTTTTTGTTTTTGGGTAAGTTCACTTTAATAAGGCTGATGATATTATATATTGATTAGCCATGCAAACTAACATTTTCGAGAGATTCTTGGCCGTGGTTCTTTTAATTCTTTCTTTGCCGCTACTTGGCCTCTTTTGGATTTTGATGCTGTTGGAGGACAAAGGACCTTTGTTCTTTCGTCAGAAAAGACTGGGCAAGGGCAAGACCCCCTTTGTCATTTACAAAGTCAGGACCATGGTAGTCGGGGCGGATAAACTGCAGAAAAAATATCGGGGGTTAAACGAGGCCGATACTCCGGTTTTTAAGATATATAACGACCCGAGATATACCAGACTGGGGAAGTTTCTGGCCCATACGGGCTTAGATGAGTTGCCCCAGCTAATCAATATTATTAAAGGGGAGATGAAGTTTGTCGGTCCCCGGCCGCTACCGGATTACGAAGCGGTAAAGGTGCCCCAAAAATATCAAAAGCGCTTTTCGGTCTACCCAGGAATTACTTCGCTCTGGATTGTTCAGGGGGCCCATAACCTCTCATTTAAGCGCTGGATGGAATTGGATTTACAGGAAGTGGAGAATGGTAGTTTTTGGCTGTCATTAACTATCGCCTGGGGAACAATGCGCATAATTGTCTCTTCGCTAATTAGGAAATTACAGAAATATTTCCCGGCGGTTCTGCTTCTTTTGGTTATTTCTCTCGGTTTGGCTCTGCGGATTGATCAGGTGGTTGGGAAAACCCTCTGGGGGGATGAGGTGCTGTATTTTTCGACCGCAGACACAACTTTATTCGCCAATCTGTTTTTGCAGCGCTACGGGATTGTTGATAACCCGCCTTTCTTTTTGATTTTCCTGAAAGCCTGGAGTTATATTTCGAAAGATATATTTTGGTTAAGAATACCCGGCTTAATAATCTTCTTGTTCTCGGCCAAGGTTCTTCTTTCCCTGTTTAAAAAAACGGGTAACGTGACAAAACTGATAGTTGTTTCCATATTCTCCCTGTCCACCTTTTTTCTCAGAATAAACTCCTGGATATCTCCTTATAACTTTGTTTTGCTTTTCAGCGTCCTACAGCTGTATCTCTTAATGAATTTCCTGGAAGGCAGGTATTTAAAAAATCGCGGCTTTTTTATTCTGTCGTTTTCTTTGCTGAATCTTTTTCTTTTTGCCACGCATTACTCTTCGGTTTATGTTTTCGTGGGGTATTTGCCGATTTTAATCTGGACCCTCTGGACAGACAAAAAACTTTTTCGGACATTTGCCTTATCCCTCATACTTTCCGGGTTATTAATGTTCCCCGTATTTTGTCTCTTGCTGGCAAGGCATAAAAGTATTGTCGGTATTGTTTATAACAATTCGCTGGCTTTAGAAACAAACGTTCTCGGGGCCTATTCATATATCCTGGACAGGTCGGTTCTTAGAATTAGGAATTGGTCCGTATCGACCACCTCCTTCATTTTGGTTTCGGCCCTGGCCATAGTTCCCTGGATTGCTAACAAGAAACTGCGAAGAGAGTACATGCTTCTTCTTTTTTCGTTTTCTTTCTACATCCTGCCGGTTACGCTCTTTTATTTTCTGACCCAACCGGTTGCGGGGGCGAGAATTGAAAGAACTTTTCTGGTATTCCACCTCGGTTTGTACTTTTTGTTGGCCCAAGCCTTGGAGGTAACTAGAAAAACAAACAAACTACTTTTTGCCCTTTCAGCTTGTTCTTTGCTGGGTTTGTTTGCCGTTTCTTATCTTGCCCCGCCAAAGGGAATTTTTTATCTGCCCGGGAACGTAACGAATTTTAGGCTGGAGACCAAAGAATACGATATTTTCTTGAAAGCTCTTGGAGAAAAACTTGAGCAGGGTAATTACGATAGCGTTGTCTTTTTAGAGAAAAACATAGGCTATATCCAGCAGAAACAGATATTTTTGAAATACTATTTTATACACGATATGCATTTTAAGTTTGCCAGAGAAAAATATATTCCCTACCAAAATTTATGGGAGGTGCATAGCGGGGATTTAATTATCCCCGAAGATGTGAGAAACTCTCTTGGGAAAAATGTTCTATTGGTAAATTTTGAAGAAAAACTGGATAGGGCGATCGTTTTAAAACAACTAGCGGGAAAGATATTAGAAACATTTGATTACTGGAAATATTTTTCAAACAGACCATGAAAAAAGCCAAAAAAGTTAAAGTTTCGGTTGTAATTCCGACACTTAATGAAAAAGAAAACGCTTCCCGGCTGGTTTCAAAACTTTTGCAAATCGGCAAAGCCAACCCCATGGATTTGGAAGTGGTTGTGGTTGATGATGACAGCCAGGACAAAACCGGAGAGTTTATCAGAAACAAGTTTAGAGGTAAGAAAGTCAGGGTTTTCATCCGCAGAAAGTCCAGGGGTTTGGGAACGGCTATCCTCCACGGCATAAAAAGAACTACGGGGGATATTATTGTCGGGATGGATGCTGATTTTAACCACGATCCAAATCTTTTGCCTCGTCTGGTGCGCAATTTGAAAAACAGCGAGCTGGCGGTCGCCTCGCGTTTGGCCAAAGGAGGGGGAATGGAAGACTGGGTGAGAATTTTCCCAACTTATGTTTTTAATTCATTTTTGTATTGGGTTTTAAGATTCCCGACCATGGATAACATGAGTGGCTATTATGCAATCAGGAGGGAACACCTTTTTAGTCTTCCTCTTAAGCAGATGTATGTCGGCTACGGAGAGTACCATTTAAGACTCGTCTATCTGGCCAAGAAAAAGGGAATGAGGATCGCCGAAATTCCTTACTACTCTCCCAAGAGAAAATACGGTGAGAGCAAATCCCGCCTGGTGAACATGTTTTTCAAATACCTAAGCGTATCTTTCAATCTTTTTCTGGAAAGGGAAATAAAAAATGATTGAAACCATCAAGCAACTGATTACTTTGGCGACTAAGTCCAACAAGATTTGGCTGATACCTTTATTTTTGCTTTTGATAATAATTGCTCTCTTGATCGTAGTGGCTCAAATTTCTCCGGTTCCCGTTTTTCTCTACCCTTTAATATGAGAAAGTTGGTCGGAAAAATAAATTCAATCAGCGTAACGCTTGTTTTGTCTCTATTTTATTTTGTCGGGGTAGGCGCCGCTTATCTGTTATGGAGATTTGGCCGGATATTTAAGAAAGAGAATAGAAGTACCTATTGGCAGAAAAGCAAAAATTACAAGAAGGCGGATTTTCTTTCAGCCTACTGAGAATGTACATCTTGGGGATTAATGCTTTTTACCACGACAGCTCCGCTGCCCTGATAAAAGACGGAGAAGTAGTTGCAGCCGCGGAGGAGGAGCGCTTTACTCGGATAAAGCACGACAACTCGTTTCCGTTTAAGGCCATAAAGTTTTGTCTTGAGAGTAGCAACGTTGAGATAGCCGATATCGATTTCGTTGCCTATTACGAGAAACCCCTTTTGAAATTCGAAAGGATACTTGAGACTTTTATCGAAACCTATCCCTTTTCCCTAAAACCATTTTTGCAAAGTATTCCCGAATGGTTGGGGCAAAAGATTAAAGTAGAATGGCTGATCAAGGAAAAGGTGGGTTTTAGGGGAAAAATCTTTTTTATCCCTCACCATCTTTCCCACGCCGCAGCCGCCTTTTACCCTTCGGGCCTTAGCCGCTCAGCAGTCCTTACCATCGACGGGGTGGGAGAATACGAGACCTGCTCTTTATGGAGAGGAGAAAATAATAAGCTAGTACCACTAAAATCTATTATTTTTCCCCACTCCCTGGGGCTACTTTACTCCACCTTTACGGCCTTCTTGGGGTTTCGGGTCAATAACGATGAGTATAAGCTGATGGGATTGGCTGCCTACGGAAAGCCCCGAGATGTAGATAAAATTCACAAAATAATTGACTTAAAAGAGGACGGAAGCTTCCGTTTGAATATGGATTATTTTTCTTTTCGGCAAAGCTTTTCTATGTGGGGTCCCAAATTCGAAAGACTTTTTGGCTCTCCAAGGAAGAGAGGTGCTGCCTTTAGCCAAAGGCACAAGGATTTGGCCGCAAGTATTCAGCGGGTCACGGAAGAGGCCTATTTTAAGATTTTGAGACACCTTTCCCTGCTGACCAAGTCCAAAAACGTTTGTATCTCCGGAGGAGTGGCCCTAAACGCTTTGGCCAACGGAAAAATATTTGACAGCACTCCTTTTACGAAAGTTCATATCTTGGGCCCGGCCGGGGACGGAGGAACCGCGCTCGGGGCTGCCCTTGCCACCTACCACCAGATTAAGAGAAGGGCGAAAAGAAAAAGCTTGGCAAGCCTTTGTTTGGGGACAAGCTATATCCAGGAGGAGATTGAAGATGAGCTAAATAAAGAGAAAATAAAATATCGGAAGTTTGCCGGAGAAGAAGAGCTCACCCAAAAAGTTTCCGCCTGGCTTGCCAAAGGCAAGGTGGTCGGCTGGTTTCAGGGGAAAATGGAATTGGGTCCGAGAGCCTTGGGGGCAAGGTCTATTCTGGCCAGGCCGTATCCGAGGGGGATGAAGGAAAGGGTAAATGAAATAAAGAGGCGAGAGTCTTTTAGACCTTTTGCGGGCTCGGTTTTACAGGAAAAGGTAAATACTTTTTTTGCGGTTCCCCAAAAGAATTTTTCTGCACCTGATATGAATTATTGCTTTGAAGTTAGAGCAGGGTGGCAAGAAAAACTGGCGGCAATTGTTCACAGTGACGCTTCCTGCAGAATCCAAACCGTCAGTAAGAATGACGGACTTTATTACAAGCTGATACACAGTTTTTGGGCCAGAACCGGGATTCCCTGTATCTTAAACACCAGTTTTAACCTTGCGGGGGAGCCGATTGTGGAAAGCCCAGCTCAGGCCATCGCCGACTTTGTCAAAACCAAAATGGACTTTCTGGTTTTGGGGAATTTTTGGCTAGCGAAGAATTACTTGCATGGCAAGAAGTCTTTGGCTACCAAATAATTAAGAAAATCTTCAGCAATTATCCTGTGTCCATTCTCGTTGGGATGGGGATCTCCGGAAAAATGCAGCTCCCGATATTCGGTTGGGTTAGTTAGCCCCCGGAAATCGTAAGTGTTGGGCCTTCCGGCGACGAATGAACCCACAATGTCATCGTAATAGGGTTCTACCGGCAGAAAGGATGCGATAATCAGGGGATTTGTGTAGACGGAATCAAAATCGGAAAGAATCTTCTTTTGTTTTTCTACGATTGATTCCTCGGGATATTTATCAATGTACTGGGAATAAGCCTTATGCCAGGAGGCGTAATAATCGCCTTCCTCCACCGCTTTTTGGAATTCTCCGTTTTTTCTCATCTCGGCGTCGACATTTTTTTCCAAGGGCAAAATAAGCTCGTTAATCTGCAGCATATCATCGCTTTTGACAAACCAGATGACAACGTCCGGTTGATACTTTGCCCCCCTGAGTTCAAACCTTTTGGCCGCATACTGGAGATCGTAACCCCAGACCCCAAGATTTATGACCTCATACTTTTTCACCGCACTGCAGGTTTTTTCTTTGTTAAGTAAGTCTTCAAGGGTTTCCGGCCAATTATTGTCGGTATCTACATAAAGTCCGTAAGTCCAGGAATCGCCAAGGGTTATTATTCTAAATATCCCGGGGTCTTTCTCCGTTTTGTAATCGTATCTTTCATTTAGACTGTCGGAATTGATAGTAGAAATTCCCTGGTAGGGAATCCACGTGTTTGCTTTGTCCAGGCTATTGGGACTCGGTTCGTAAAAATAATCCAAACCCTTGGTTTTGGTCGAAAGAACAGATTCCTTACTAATCAAGCTTAAGAATATCTTGGGTAATGATTTTTTATAAATCGAAAATACCAAAAAAGCGATAATAAGAAGCTGTGATAAGACGATAAAGGCGATGAGTTTTGACTTTCCCATTTTGGGAATTATAGCACGGCAGCTTTTTCGCGATTATTCTATACTGATAATATGAAAAAGTTGTTACCGGTGTTTATTTTGGGGGTATTGCTCATACTTGGCAGCTTGGGAAAAAATTCCGTCTCGTTTTTGCTTGCCCAACTTTCATTAATTTCCGTTTTGTTTTTTTGGACTCTTTTTACAAGAGAAGCGAAATCTCCTCCGGGATTTATCCTTTATCTAATTTTTCTCGGAATTGTTGTTTGGAAATTCATTTCCGGCTCCCGAGACGGCGGTGCGGATTATCTGTATCTTTTTGCAGGTGGGGGACTATTATGGTTTTCCGCATTTAATCAGAAAGAAAAGTGGGGAGGTTATTTGGAAAAATTGATTCTTGTTTTCGGTCTGGCTATGGCCGCCCTCTATGTTCTCTGGCTAATCTTTTCTCCCGGCCTTATCCTGCCGCAGAGCCTTTTTACTTTCTCCTCCGCCTTTAAAAACCATAACCACATAGGAGACTTGTGGGCGATTGTGCTGTTGGTTGTCGCTCGTAAGCTTGTAGCCAAAGGCGGCCTCTATTATTGGTTGCTTGCCGTTCTGGGACTTATCCTGATGTACCTTTCCTTTTCCCGCTCGGCGGTAGTTGCTTTCCTTGCGGGAGCAATTTATCTGTTCGGAAACATCGATTATCTCAAGAGGAATAAATACATTTTCACCTTTTTGTCTTTGGGGATAACGGCGGTTTTTCTTCTAACCAGTATCAACAAATCGATATTTTTCTCAAGACCTTATTTTACTCAGGCCATTTCCGGACTAAGCAAATATCCTTCCGGGGTGGGAATGGGCAACTTCAAACTCGTCTCCTCGCGTTTTGATGTGGGAACTTTTTCCAGCATTGTCCACAATCTGGTCTTGGAGGTAATGGTGGGGTTGGGCTGGATTGGCGTAGTATTTGTTGTTTGGCTGGGGAATGTTCTTTGGCAGGGAGTGGTTGGGGCAAAGAATAGAATAGCCTACGCCGTATTTTTAGGGCTTACTGTTAATTTCCTTTTCGATTCGACCTATCTTATTCCCTCGATGGTCTGGCTTTGGTTTTTGAGTCTGGGTTTAAGCCGTGGGCAGCATAATCTTCGCTGATTAACCCCTTTCTTTTCTGATTCCGGGTTTTGATAAAAGAGCCAATAGCCAGAGGTATGAAACGCAGCGTTTTGGGAGACAACAACAACCTTAGCTTCAGGGACAAACCTGCGGGAGACAAAAGAAATACCAGCAGCAATCTTTTGACTCCCTGGAAAACCCTGTTGCCTGTGGAAAACGGGGAAATAAAAAGGGAGAGAAGATAAAGGGCATAGTCCTTTTTTCGGTTGGGAAAGGCCAGATCAAGATATTTTTCGGAAAGGATTAGGCCCAGATGCACGGGGCTGGGAACTCCGTACTTTTTGGAAAGCCTGAAAAGCCTTTTCCAGTCAAGACCCGACTCGGTCATTTTTTTTACCAACTCGATTCTAGATAGACCCTCGTAGTTGTGTCTATACCAATGCAGCAGAAGGTAAATGACGAAAGTTTCTTTGTCCAGAATCTTAAACCTAGCCGACCCTTGCTTTACCGAGATGGAATTGGTGAAGAGGCTTTGTTCAAATTCCTTCACTTTCGGAAACAGGCTGTTAAGATAGGTAAGCTTGGTGAAAGGGATTCCCAGACCTCTGTGTAAATCTACCCTAACGGGGAAAGGAAAAATATTTTTGGTAAGGGTAACCTCGGAGGCGTTTGTAAATTCCTTTGCGAAAAGGGTAGCGGGGGATTTTGTAAAACCCAAAGGGCTTAAGACCCGAATAACCTTTTTAAAGTCATCCTCGCGGACGAAAATATCACAATCGGCCAAAAGTCTGTTGGGGGGGGATTTTGCCCAGTGGAGGTAAGGAACAATTCCCCGCAGAACGATAAATTTTATCTTTGCCCTTTTAAGCGATTTTTCTACCTTTACCAGTTGGGATAGGTAAAAAGAGGATTGGGTATAGTAAAGATGCTCGAGGGCAATACGGGTGGAGCCCCTTTTTATGGCGATAACCTTTCCGAGAATCTCGCCAAGGGCTATTTTCTTGTCCGGAAGTAAATTGTTGTCTCCTTTGGTGATGAAGTTTTTTCTGTCCGGGAAAGTGTAAACAATCCTGTGGGCGATGAGTTTGCCGGAGGCTAAGTAGGCTACGATATTGCCAGTGGAACAATCCTTTTGGTCTTCTATCTCCACCTTGTCTCCAGGCAAAAAAAGGGGGAACATACTCAGGTTTTGGGAAGTGTTTTTTAGCTGGCGCAGGGGCACTTTCAACTTACGACACCGGCCAAAAGGAGAGATTCGGTATCGGCGCTGTTTCTAAGGGAGTTTCTTGAATAAAACTGAACCGTTTTAATTTTTGAACTTCTGAGCACTGGCTTGGAGTAAACTTTTTTAGCTTTGACCATTTCAGAAATGCTCCCTCTTAATCTCTAAATTTATAGTATCACCTGCATACGTATCAAGCAAGTTGCTTGAAGTTTTTATGACCACATAGTCCGACTCCTGAAGGTCTTTTATGGTTGCGTCCTTGGATTCACCCCCCCAGGTCACAATTTTTACTTCCATAATATCCAGCTCCTGTTGGGTAAACCTGTATCTTAATATGGCTCCTTTTTCGTCCTGTAATCCCAGATGGTACACATATTTAACCCTGTCGATTTCCACAATTTCGGGGATCGCTATGGCGGCCAATCCTTGGGCGACCGTGGTATATTTAAGCTCCCTGTAAAAGGCGCCGCTCTGTTTGTCGGGAGTCATCCTGTCCAGAAATTTTCTGATTGCGGCCACCCTTTCTTCGTTAAGAGGTTTGGGAGCCAGGTCTTCAACCCCCAATGGCTGGTACTCTTGGCAGCCCAGAAGGCTGCATTTCTGGAAAGGATTTTTATAAAGGTAGACAGCCTCTGCCGCAACCGCAGTAACAAGAAGTACAAACAGGCTAAGAAGAACTAATATCAAAACCTTTGACCCCCGCGGCTTCCCTTGGGGTTGTGGTGTCTGGACGGCAGGTTCTAAATCCATTGTTTCCCGGCAATAATTATCTTAACAACAGGCGTAAGCTAAGACAAGTTCTATTCACTGGTAGTTTGGAACATCGGCCGTACCTTTTACGGCATCGACAAAGATACATTTCTTGTCTTTGCATAAGTTGAGATATTGATAAAGCCTACCCCCTTCCAGGTTTCTGGAGAGCAGGACAAAATACAGGGTATCGACCTGCCCGATATCTTTGGCAACAGACTCTTCTTGAATACCGAATTTATTATCGATTATGACAAAGCGGTGTTCCAAACACCCGGAACCCAGCCAAAAAGGGGATTTCGGAGATAAATCGTAGGCAGACCTGTAATAATACGCCAGGGGATAGAAATTAAAGTCGGCAGAGTTAACCACAAATAGCGTGTCGGGTTTGCAGTTTGTAACCAAAAAGTTTCTGATTTCGGAATTGGTAACGACTTGGTTTGGATTGTTATTTTTGTTGCCGAAATACCCCGATTGGAATACGTTTTGTGTTACAAGCAGGATAAAGAGGAGGGCCAAGAGTACCGACTTGCGTTTTGCGTCTTGAAACCAAAAAAGGAAGATAATCAAAAGCGAAATTGCGGAAAAGTTGAACAGGTTAGATGTGAAATGATATCCGAATTTTTTCAAAAAGCCAACGACGAGGATGTTTGAGAGAACCGTGAGGCCCACGAAAAGCCGGCTCTCGGGAAGAGCCGTCTTTCGAATCAAACCCCTTAAGGTAAAAAGCAGGGCCCAGATATCCAGTAAAAAAAGGCCTTTCAGGACGGTACCCAGGCGTTGGTTATAAAAAAATTGATATCCGGTCGATATTTCCCAGAAGTTTTCCCCTCTGATTCCGAAATTCGGAGTGAGCGTGCCGAAAAGGGAAAAATTTTTAAACAAAAGAAATACGATAGGAATAGAGAATAGAACAGTAAGGGCAAGAGCCCTCATCCCCGAACGGAAGTGTTCTTTATTTATCCAAAATGCTATTACTATGAATAAAAACAGGCTAAAAATATAAAGAGCGGAGGTGTAGCTTGCGTATAAGGATAATGAGGCAAAAAGCGAGACCAGAAAAATATTTCTCTTGCCGCCTTCCCTAAAGGATTTTAGAAGGAAATAAAAAGAGACGATTTGGAGAAACAACGCCATGGGGTAGGGTTTAGCTTCCCAACCTGTGCGGACAAAGAAGGCGGATATGGAAAATAGTGCGGGAAGAAGAAGGTTGTTTACCTTACGCAAGATAAGCGAAGAGATTTTATAAAGGGCCGCGATTGTTCCCAACCCGAAGATAAAATTAACCAGTCTTAAGGCCAGAAGAGTCGGAGAGGCGATAAGTATAAATCTTTGGAACATGGTAAAGAATGGGGGGTTGTCCTTTATCCAATAGTCTCCGACGATCAGTTCACGAAACCTGTATTGCAGGGCGGCAAGGAAATAATTCACTTCATCCGAGGTAATTTCCTTATGGAATAGCAAATACAGTCTCAAAAAAATTCCTGCAAAGATGAGTATCCAAAGAAGGGTGGAGAATAATACCTTTCTCATTTCAGAAGTATCCTTCTTTTTCCAGCTTCCTTCTTTTTACCTCATCGAGCCAGTCCGGGAAGCCCACGTCTACGCTCGGGAAAACCGTTTTTTTGGCCAAAATTTTATTCATGGCGGTTGTTAATTCATCAACAACAACGGGGTATTTTTCTGCAACATTTTCTTTTTCGTAAAAGTCTTCTTTCATATTGTAAAGCTCGACTTTTCCGTCATTGTTTGTCATCAGTTCCCATTCCCCGTCGCGTATGGAACGGTATTGCAGTCCGTAACTTTCGGAAACCACAAATCTGTTTTTCTTGGCCAAGGGGTAGTCTGATATAAGTCCCGTAAGATCGATTCCCTGGAGCCATTCCGGGGTTTTTAACTTTAACAGTCCCGCTATTGTGGGATAGATATCTATTCCTTGGGCCATTTCCTGTATCTCCCTTTCTTTAACTCCCGGCACCGAAATAATAAGAGGAACAAAAGTTGTATGGTTATAGAGCGTAGGGCCATGCAGGAATTCTCCGTGTTCCAGAAATTCCTCTCCGTGGTCGGAAGTGATTATGACAATGGTATTTTTGTCAAGATTGTTAGATTTGAGAAAATCTAAGGTGCCTAAGATTGCCTGATCGATACGATATATCCCCTCGTCGTACAAAGCCTTAAGATACTCAACCTGTTTGGGGTCTTGGGTGTTTAGGCTAAGAAAATACCTTTTTGAATAAATGCCCCATCTTTCGTATTCCGGTAATTCTTCGAATATTTCCCGGGCTTTATCCAAAGACGCCGCGTTTTTCAAATTTCCATAAAGCTGGGTATTTCTTTTTAAACTTTCGGGGGTTTTGCTTTCACTGATTCTGGTTTCCAAATCCTCGAAGATGTAACCGAGAAGTGTTTCGTTAAACTCGAAATATGCCTTTTTCGTTGTGGGGAGTTGCGGGAAAGAGCCCTGTGTAAACACATCCTCTTTAAGAATTTTTAAGTAAGGCGAGTGGATGCCGTAAGTGTGGAGAAAAAGAAAAGTCGGTTTATTTTGTTTACTGTTCTCAAGCAGGCTTTCCAGGCCGTCGGTCCACTGCTTGGGATCCTCGACATTATAAATGATTTTATCAAAACCCCTTCCCAGACCTTTGTCTAAAGGAAAACTGGGGTCGTTCTCTTGGCCGACAAAAACAGTCTCATAGCCGTTATTTTTCAGAAATTGGGCAAGGGGTGTTATTCCGGGGCTAAGTTCGTATCTGAGAATCTCGGTGACCCCGTGGGAGCTGGGGTATAAGGATGTAAATATGGAAAAATGGCTCGGAAGGGTACTGTCGGCGTTGGAATATGAATTGAGAAAGAGGACGTTTTCTTTTGCGAAATTACATAGATTGGGAGCCGTGTCTCTAAAGTATCCGTAGCAGGCGAGAGAATCGGCACGAAGGGTATCGAGGGAGACAAGAATTACGTTGCAGTTGCGGCACCCCTTAAAGGGTTTAGTTAAAAACAACACGAATGAAAAAACCGCCAGGATAGAAAGACCAATCACAATTAATGCCAGGGAAGTTTTAGAAAAAGTCATTTTTGTTGCTTGTAAATTTGTATATGGTTAAAAAGCTTTTCCTTAAGGAGCCTCATTTTTTTCGGGAATTTGCTTGCCAAATTTTTTAATTCAAGCGGATCAGCCGACAAGTCGTAAAATTGCTCTTCTCCGTTCTCGATATTCAGGATGTACTTATAATTATCGGCCGTTCTTATGGCCCTTAAAAAGACCGAGTAGCGATAATCGGTTTCCGGATAAGCATCCAATTTGAGCCTGGCCCCTTTCGCTAGAGGAACGAGACTTATTCCCTCAAGCTGCCCCGACAGATTTTCCGAAAAGGGAACCTCCGAGATTTCCAGTATGGTTGGAAAAATGTCAATGCTTCTGACCTGATTCTTTATCACAACACCCCTTGAATTACTCGGAACCCAGATAACAAGAGGAACCTTAATTAGTTCGTCATATAAAGAATGACCGTGATCAATTCTTCCGTGCTCGTAGAGTTCCTCTCCGTGATCCGAGGTGATAATAAATATTGTCTTGTCAAAGAGCCCAAGTTTTTTATACTCCTCAATAAATTTTCCGAAGGCCTCATCTGCCCTTTGAACTTTTTCGTCATAAAGGTCGCTTAAAAAGCGTACATCCTTATCGGAAAGGGAAATTTGGCCGGTTAAAAGGGCATCTTCCCTTAATTTTTTCTGTTCTTCCTTGGATCCCGTTAAGGGACCTTCGTAGTTAAAATCCAAAAATCTTCTGTCATATCCATTCTCCGGCGTGTGTTGGCCGTGGATACCGTAGGAATGAAGAAAGACGAATAATTTTTTGTCTTTATTTTCCGATATCCAGCGCAGGGCTTCGGGAACGGTAATGTCAAAACCTCCAAAGTCCTCTTCATCGAAATATTTATCAAATCCCTTGGAAAAGCCAAATTTCCCATTTAAGGCGGCGCCTCCCGTGAATCCGCCGGTTGTATAGCCGTTCTCCTTAAGAATTTGCGGCAACGTTAGCAAAATGTTGTTCAAATTTTCAGGGGTAGATAGAACCTCTTCTTGAGAAGCAAGAAAGCTATACTCGTTTAATATCTTGTGCTTGGACGGATATACTCCGGTAAACCAGCTTATCGAGGAGGGGAGCGTCCATGAAGAAACGCTTATCGCGTTTGTAAATTTGAATCCATTTTCCGCGAAAAAGTCTATAGAGGGAGTGGTGGTTCTTTGATAACCGTAAGAATGAACCCGGGAAGCACCCAAATCGTCAAAAGAAACAAACACGATGTTGCAGCCGGGACAAGAAACAACTGGGGTATATTTTGTAAATTGGGGTTTTAGCCATAGTGCTATCACCAAAATGCAAATTGCAGGAAAAAGAACAAATAAAAAAACCTTTAATTTATGCATCAATCGTAATATGTTAACACCTGTTGTTTGATAATATAAAATTGTCTCAAAGTCCAATTATGAAAACGGGTATCAAACTCCTTCTTGTTGTTGGGGCAACCGCCCTCTTCCTAATTTTTAACCATTTCTGGAAATGCGAAGGATTAAGATGCCTTTCATTCACTGGCCTTGAAAATTATAAGACAATCGAAGTCTACAAAAATGATGCTTCTTCCTATAAGGCAATGCTTTCCATAGACAGCGGGGAACTTCTTAGGGTGGAGACAAGATATGGGTGGGAACCGTCGCAGGCGCAAAAGTATATATCTTCGGAAACCCAAAGAATAAAGGGCCTATTCGCCGACGCCCCCGCTCCTTACCCAGGCGATGTGTCCAATGAAATAGTTTGTGCCAAGGAATACGCTCCAAAATATTTCGAAAAGAACATTGGCGACACAAAATTATATTATTTTTTGGGAAATATGAATTCTCGTCTTACACTGGGGGGGTGCAGCCCCGCCCAGGCCGTTTATAAAGTACAACTCGGATGGATTTATTGTTCGCAGCAAAAGAATCTCTATCAGCTGGAATTTATAGTTCCCGCCTCTTCGTACGATAAAAATCCGGAAAGATATGAAGGAGTTCTGGTCTCAATTAGATGTGTAAACCCTCTTAATTATTTGAAAACCGGAAGAATTTTACCCTGAACAAAAACAGGGATTTCTTTGCCCAGCGCCTTCATAATGGTGGGGTATTCGTCTACCATATCAAACGGTAAATTTCCGAGGAAGTTGCCCTTTTTGATATTGGGTCCGGAAATAATAAAAGGAGCCCACATGCCTGGAACCTCATCGGATTTTATGGCTTGTTTATAGCCAGTTTCCAGCGGGATGGAAAATACTTCGAGACCCTGGGTCATTTTTTCGCTCCATCCGTAACCAGGCTTGTTAGCAATTACCAAGTCTCCTATTCTTGCGGGGTCAAGGCGCAACTCCTCGCGCGCATTTTCCCACTTTACTATTTGAGCGACAGGGCTTTTTCCATCCGAGTCCCGCAAAGACGAGATTGTAGCTATAACCTCATTTCTTAGTCTTTCGTATTCGGCTCCGCTAGCCCTTTGATAATTTCCGGCCAAGCCGTTTGGATTTACAAAGACATGGGTCATTTTAAGAAAGATGACTTTTGAATTCTTCCAGTCGACAATCGGTTCTCCGGTTTGAGGGTCTATTTTAAACTTGAGCCATCCCTTTTGAGCAAAAAGATTATTAAGTTGAACGCTTTGGTTTAAAGGAACGTTTCCGTGGTCCGATGTAAAAACGATATAAGTTTTTGGGCCGGAGACTTTTAGAATTTCTCCCACCATATCATCGAGTTTCTTATACATGTCTTTTACCTCTTCCCAAAGCTTATCTCTTTCTTCTTTCGAAACTGTGTTGTAAAGGGATCCCTCTGGGTCAACATACCCCATCCACCAACGGCTTGTTAATATTTGATTAGGACTATATATATCGTGGATTACAACGGAAGGCTTGAAAGACTCAACCAGGGGAGCAATGGCTTTCTTGTGCCATTCGAACGATAAATTGCTTTCTTCCCAAAGGATATTTTTGTCTTCGGGGTAGTAGACCAGCTGTGGAGGAAAGTTGTCGGCGAAATCTACCATTGGCCCGACCTTGTCAAGCAAAATTTTTGCGGCTTCCGCCGGTTGTGCAACAAGTTCGTTGAGGTTGTTGTAAAAAGCCCTAATTCTATAAAAATTATTGGGGCCAACCTTTATTAATGCTATTTTGACGGAAGTTGAGACGTCTGTTTCAGCCGTGTCGGTTTTCCACTTAAGGACAATAGGCTGCCAATTGCTCCATTGACCCGGGGAAAGAGTAGAGAAAACTGTCTTTTTATCCAAAGAAAAGGCCACTTTGTCATAATTAACCTTCCCGTCGTCTGTCGAGTCGAGAATTAGCGCCCAGATTTTCGCACCCCAGCCTACAAGCGGTACTTCCAGGGTATCCGAATAGCTGTATGGAGCATTTTCCCAGCCGCCGGCGGGCTTTGCGTCTTCATAGATGGTAAGTTGAGGTCCGAAGTAGAAAAAACGAGCCTCCGTTCCCTGTTTGGTGCGTTGGGAAAGATTTCCCTTGGTTTCAAAATTCAAAGGTGCGAAATCTGCCCCCCATCCTCCCCATCGACCTCGAATGACAACCCCCTTATTCAACTCGGGCGGAGTTGAACCAGGAATGGAAAGAAGGGCCACCTTTTCTCCTTGTTTCTCAAGGGTTACCCATATCGGCTCGACCTTTTTTGCCACAGACCTGAAACCCGGAACGGCTACTTTATCAAGAGGTTTTCCTATTTCCCTCATTGGACCATCGGTAACGCCGTGTGTTTCGGGATACGAACCGGTTAAAAGAGTTGCGAAATTGGCTGGGGTGTGCCCGGGGTAGGTAGGTTTGACGTACCCATATGAACCTTTTTCCATAAGCTTTTTAATGTTGGGAAGCTTCCCTTCGTTTGCCCATTCGTAAATGTTGAAGAGGTTTGGTTCGGCTCGAACCCCGTCCGGGATAAACCAATAAAGTTTGAGGGGGGAGTAGACGGAGTTTTTGAAGACTATCAGAGCGAGTATAAGGATTAGGGCGATTACAATTTTCTTGAGCACTACCTGAACTTTTACCATTATCCGTATTGTTTTTCAACCACCATTGGGAATGTTGTTGTATTGGAGATTTATGGCCTGAAATTGTATAATTAGCGCTAGAATTCCCATGAAGAGAGCACTATTGGCGGTCGTTTTTGCGTTATTGCTTTATTTGGCTTTTGTTCGGCCGGCATTGGCCGTGGTTGTTAGTCCCAAACCAACCGCAACGGTTGCTCCCACGGCAACTCCCACACCCATTCCGACTCCGGTGGCCGATTTAACCGAAAAAACCAAAGAAACCCTGGGTCCACTTGAGGCACTTCTGCAGGCTCAAAAACCCGGTCCGGTTTGGCCTTTTAACCCCATAAAGCATGCGATCAGAAACGCCGTAGCGGCAGGAGTTCCGGCAAATACCATAGTTTTGCTCCTTCTTTTGCCTGTGGTTGCCGCAATTATTGCGGCCTTCAGGCACCTGGTGGGACTAAGGGGGTTTGGAATTTTCCTCCCGGCTGCTTTGGCCGTAACCTTTGTGGCCACCGGTCCGGTTGTGGGGATAGGGCTCTTCTTAACGATTGTCAGCGTTTCGATTCTGGCCAGGACGCTACTGCGGAAAACCAAGACCAAGCTTCAGTATCTGCCGCGAATGGCCCTGATCCTCTGGTTTGTGGTTTTTGGTGTCTTGGGCATTTTATTTGCAGCCCCCATCATCAGACAGCCGCAGCTGAGCAAGGTTTCCATCTTTCCCGTCCTTATCCTGGCTCTGTTGGCCGAGGACTTTACCCGGGTGCAGCTAGGCAAATCCGCCCAGACCGCGATTAATTTAACATCCGAAACATTGGTTTTGGCCCTGGTTTCGTATTTGTTCCTGACGCTTGAACCGGTAAGGCAATTTGCTCTTCTTAACCCTGAAATATTACTTATCGGCGTGGTTATCTTCGACGTTGTTTTGGGTAAGTATGTCGGGTTGAGGATTTTGGAGATTTGGCGCTTTAGGAAACTTATCAACAGCTAAAATGAAACCCTCTTCGATTCTTGGACTTAATGCCCGTTCCCAGCTTTTTTCCTACCTCTATAATTCCCCCAAAGGAAAAAGCGTTGCCGATTCGAAACTGGCCACCCATAGGGTATTGGACAAAGTCCAAATCCCAAACCCGGAAATTTTCGCAAAGTTCAAAGAACCCAGAGACGTTGAAAAATTCAACTGGGAGAGCCTTCCGGATGCTTTCGCACTCAAGCCTTCCAAAGGTTTGGGAGGAGAAGGGATAATAGTTGTTAAAAAAAAGGCACAGGACTTGAAAGGTTGGATAACTACCCAAAGACAAAGGGTTACAGTTGATGATTTAAAACTTCACACCTCCGATATTTTGGAGGGAGCCTACTCGATGGACAATGCACCCGATGTCGCTTTTGTCCAGGAGTATGTAGGCAGGCACAAGGCCTTTCGCAAGTATGCCTACCGGGGAACTCCTGATATTCGGGTCATTGTTTTTAACAAAGTTCCGATTATGGCCATGCTTAGGCTTCCGACCAAAGAATCGGGGGGAAGAGCAAATCTGCATCAGGGAGCAATCGGGGTGGGGATTGATATCGCAACAGGGATTACCACCAAAGCAATCTGGCACGGAGGGCTCATTAGATTCAAACCCGATACTGGGCGCAAACTTCACGGAATAAAAATTCCCCACTGGACCCAAGTACTCGAAACGGCAGCCAAGGCCCAGAGTGCTTCCGGTTTAGGCTATCTGGGGGTGGATATTGTCCTTCATCCGGAAAAAGGGCCGATGGTTTTGGAAATCAATGCCGAGCCGGGCTTAACCATCCAGCTTGCCAATATGGCAGGATTGAGAAAAAGGCTGGATAGGATAGAAGGGTTGGAGGTAAGGGATGCCGAACACGGCGTAAAAATCGCCAAGGCGCTCTTTGCGGCCGATTTCGCGGACAGAGTCAAAGCGGAGGAGGGAATTATCACAATTCCGGTTATGGAGGAGATTAAAGTAAAGGATAAGCGTGGCAAGAAGATGGTTATTCCCGCCAAGATAGACACCGGCGCATTCAGAACCTCCATCGACAAAACTCTGGCCAAAGACCTCGGTCTTTTGCAGGAGGAGAGTATCCTTTGGGAAAGAAGATTCAGAAACGCGATCGGAAAAGAGGAAAGGCCAATTATTCCTTTTACCTTCTGGTTAAGGGGAAGAAGAATAAAAACCACCGCAGGGGTGGCGGACAGAAGTAGACTAAGACGACCCGTCATTGTAGGAAGACGAGACCTGACCGGTTTTTTGGTAAATCCCGAAAAATGAAAAAAATATTAATCATCGCCGGGGGCGGAACAAAACACATGGAGCCTTTTAAGGTGGAGGGGGAGAAGCTGGGACTAAAGGTGGTCACCGCCAGCTTTTCGGATCTCTCATACACCACAGAAGGGGAGTTAAAATTATTTGTAAAGGGACTTCTGGTTGAATCTTTTGACGTAATCTATGTCAGACTCGTCGGAAAAAGATTTGAAGATGTCTCGCTTTTGGTCAATTATGTCAAGGAAAAAGGAATAAGAATTGTAGACAAAATATACGAAAAATCTCATATAATCCGCCTTCCTATTGCCAAGGCATTGGAGGTAAAACTTCTCTCCCAGGCAGGGGTTGTCCTCCCCAAGACTTTCTTCGCGAAACTCTCCGAAATTAAGCAAAAGGCTCCCGAACTGTACGGATCCCCCTTTGTTATCAAAGGAACTACCGGTAAACAGGGGCACGCGGTTTGGTCACCGAGAAATGCCGAAGAGCTGGAAAAACTTTATCAGGAGCTTAAAGGTAAGGAGAAAGAAGGCAAAAGGTTTTTGGCACAGGAGTTTATCAAGGCCAGCCAAAGGATTAGGGTTTTTGTCGTCGGAGGAAAAGCAATTGCCGCCATAACCAGACCGACTCGCTGGAGGAGGCGTTTTATCGCCAAGGTGAATGGGGAATTTCCGGAGGGAAGACGTGAAGCTCTACTCCCGGTTCCCCAGGAGGATGCAGATTTGGCCGTAAGTGCGGCCAACGCTTTGGATGTCGATATTGCCGGGGTGGATGTTATTCACGAAGACTCAACCGGGAAAGCCTACGTTTTGGAGGTCAATAGCGCCCCCCGCTGGGAATCAATAACTAAAGACACCGGCGTTAACGTCGAAAGAGAGATACTGTTGTATCTTGATAGTATAATGTCAGAGAAATGACCGAACTAAAAGACTTAAAGGACGGGCCGTTTGAGGAAAGGGTTGCGGAAGTTGACCGCTGGGTTATTGCCTATGCTTCAGAAGGGGCGATCGGTTTAATTGACCGGGAGATTCTTAGGGGGGTACTTTCTGAAGTTGGTGCGAATTTTGAAAATTTGGACGAGGACGGTACAAAATCCCTTGCCCAATACTCCAACAAAGGGAAACATTTGGGAATGGAACAAGTTTGGGGTGAGCGTAGAGCCGAATTTAAAACCTGGACCGAGGCTTGGGTGGAAACTTATGAAAGAAGAACAGGAAAAGAGCTTCCGAAAGTGGTTTTTACGGATGAGGAGACAGGCGAGAAAAGACCGTCGAAGACGGAAGGAATGAGGCAGTTATTGGGTGAGCTAACGGCATATGCATCCGGTTGTCTGAGCTTTCCCGAGTTGGCAAAGATACTGATTACTAGGCGTTATAATTTTGGCAAACCAAAGGATCAGCCGGCAGAGGAAGGCGGGAGAAGGAAAATTACGTTTTCCGGTCACAATATAAGCCAAGAAACGGGTAAAGAAAAACCTTTTGCTCCGGCTTCTTTTCCTCCGGAATTTCCCCTGGATGCTTGGGAAAAGATTAAAAGTTGGCGGAAATGACCCCCAGAGACAGCTATCTCAGGCGTTTTCGTAAATACGGAGTTGACCCCAGGACGCTTAAGTGGCAAAGCCAAAAAGCCGCCGAGCAAAGATATTTGGAGATAACCACCCTTACGGATTTTAACGGAAAGTCTGTCTTGGATGTCGGCTGCGGTTTCGGGGATCTGGTAGCCTTCATTAATTCCAAAACCGAAAACTTCTCCTATACGGGGATAGACTTGATTAACGAGTTTATTTTAGCTGCCAGAAAAAAATATCCTGGCTTTAGCTTTGTCATGGGGGACTATTTTTCAGACCCCCTTGAGGAAAAATTCGACATCGTTGTTGCCAATGGGTCTCTAAACTCAAATGTCCCCGACAATTACGCTTTTAGGAAAAAAGCCATCAAAACAATGTTCGATCACGCAAGGCAAGCGGTTATCTTTAATATGGCAGGAGGGTTTGCTCCCAAAGAGACGGCCCGGGGAAGTAACGTGTTCTTTGCGGACGCTTCCAAGATAGTCGGATTTTGCGAAAGTCTTACCTCCTCAGTCGTTTTGACAGACCACCCCGGCCGGCGGGAATTTACCGTAATTATGGCCCGTTAGTGCTATAATATCCACGTTCTTTGGCAAATCCAAATCCAAAAGGAGGAGAGCATGGAGGCACAAGCTTACTTTAACTGGATCCGTCGTCGGGCCGCGACACTGATTGTTGTTTCAGGTTTCCTGATTGTCGGCGCTATTGCGGCCTTCCTCTTCGGCAGGCCCGTGGTCGGAATGGTTCTGCTCTTGGGAGGGTTCATTCCCGGCTCTATGGCGGGAACCATCGGCTCGGCGAGCGAGCAGAAAGGCTGCTTTTGGTTTGCGGCAAGCATTATCTGCTGGCTCGCATTTTTGGGAGTGGTTGCCTGGGCTGTCTACGCCAACCTTTTCGGATAGGAAAGCCTCACCATGTGCGCGGGATTATCCCGAAAGAGATGATTCCGCGCACGAAGTTTTTATTTCAACTCCACTTTTGCTCCGGCTGCTGTTAGCTTATCGCTTGCAGCTTTTGCATCTTCCGCTTTTGCGTCCTTTAAAACCTCAGCCGGAAGAGTTTCGGTCATACCTTTTGCATCCATCAGAGTCAGGTTTTGATTGATTTCCCTAAGTGCTTTGATAACACCTATTTTATTTGCTCCTGCGTCCGTCATTACAACAGATTGGGTAGCTGCAGCTGTTGCGGCACCCGCTTCTGCTGCGGCTGGAGCTGCTGCCGGGGCTGCTGCGGCAACCGGCATCGCCGAGACTCCGAGTTTCTCCTGAAGTGTACTTACCAATTCCGAAAGTTCGATAACCGTAAGTTTGCCTATCTCTTCTGTCAATTCATCGACTTTTTTGGTTTTTTTCTCTTCTGCCATGTTACTCACCGCCTTTCGATTTTAAGATATAAATAAGTTTTTGCATGTTTCCCTCAAGGGTTCCGACCAATCCGTAAGAGGGGGAGAGAAGTACTCCCAAGACCTGTCCCAAAAGCACATCTCTGCTGGGAAGGGTGGATATTTTAAGCAGGCTTTCGCTGTCCTGGAAGGCACCGTCAATTACTCCGACCTTGAGCTTGGGAACCTCGTATTCCTTTGCAAAGGTTCCAAGTATCTGTACCGGAGCAATGGCATCATCTTCACCAACGACCAAAGCCGTCTGGCCGGAAAGAATCTCATCCTGGAGAATTTCGGGACTGACCCTAGCGGCTTCCCCCGCGCGTTTTAACAAGGTGTTTTTAACAACCAGCATCTTGGCACCCACCTCTTTGAGTCTTCTTTTTAATTCCTGCTGGCTTTTGACGGACAGACCCTGATAATTAATAAGCACCACGGATTTAGCCGTCTTTAGCTCCTGGGTCAGGTTTTCGACAAAGAATATTTTTTCTGCCTTTTTCATTTTGTTTGCATTAAAAAAGCGCCTTCGAGGCGCCTATATACAAGATACTTATATACGCTTTTGCCTCGGCACGAATTATGGTTCGACTTGGCGCACCACGTGCTGTCTTGGGACAGAGATATTATAAATTAAAGGGGATTATTGTCAACCGTTAGCTTTGCCTTCACCCCGCAGAATCCTTAAAAAGGGAATTCTGTCGTACCAGCGTCTTTTAATCTCCTGCCCTCGGCTAATGGATTGCTTGGCGGCAACTTGTTCAAGGGCTGGTGCGGGGGTTGCTGGGGGCTGGGTTTTGGTCTCAACCACCTGCCCGATGCCTCTTTGGGCTACCTGTTCGCGGTAGTCGGGGGCCGGCCTAACCGGGCCTTGCCTAACGGCGGTTTCGACATATTTGGGGGCAAGTCTGGTTTGCTCTCTTTTTAACCAGGAAGGGGCTGTTGCGGGGGCCTCTGTCGAGGTGGCGGTTGTCGGAAAGGTTTCCGTTTGTGAAGGCGTCTCGGCAGGAGGGGTAACCGGAGCTGGCGTTCTCCTTACAAAGACAGAAGGCGCTTGGGCTTTGGCATCGATTTCTTTTTGAGTATCCATTATTGCATTAAATCTTCTAACCCCCTCGTCTCTTATTCCGCTTTTGGCCTTAACCGCTTCCGGGGTCGTTCCCTCCCAGTTGGCCATGCTTGCGGCTAGTCTGTTGCGATCGGTTAAGGGCTCGAGTTTGTTCTCGGCCGTTATGGTATCGGACCCTTTAGCTTCCTCTTCCTGTCCGCCGCTTTTGGTCTTAACTTTTCCCGGGGTCGTTCCCTCCCAGTTGGCCATGCTTGCGGCTAGTCTGTTGCGATCGGTTAAGGGCTCACGTTGATCCTCGGCCATGAGTATTATTCTAACAGGGGCAAAAGGCAAGATACAACTCGGGGTTAGATTTTAACCTTGACTGAAGGGCCCATACTGGCTTTGGTGTAGGCTTTAACTATCTGTTTGTCTTTACCGAGTGCAGTCAATACTGCCTCGGCATTTGCGATTAGTTCCTTGTCCGGTTGGCTGACCTTACCGAAGACGGTATGGATTAAGGGTGCTTCTTTTTCGGTTTTAACTGTAATGGCGTTGGCGGAGAAGGCCTTGGCTTTTTTCGGATCGGAAATTAAAGTCCCGTTTTTGGGATTGGGCATGAGTCCTTTGGGACCCAAAATCCTGGCAAAAGGAACCAACTTCGGCATCATTTCGGCCGTTGCCAAGAGAATATCGAAATCAATCTTGCCTTCCTTGAGTTTGGCGACAGTTGCCTCGTCTGCGATTTCTATCTTCTTTTCCTTTCCGGCCGAGTGGGGGAATTTGACGTTGGCGCTCACCCCAACCTTTTTTAGAACCAGATGCAACTCGAGTGAGCCGTCAAACTTGGAATATGAAGTTTCTTTGGCCAAATTGATCGCTTCGGGGAGCGGATAAAGAGTTATGGGGTTTATCTTGGTTTTTGCCTCCTGATATTTTTTGCCCCTGACCTTGGGAGCATTGACTTTTTTTTCCTTAGCCCCCCCTTCGGTTCCTTCGGCAGTCGTGGTTTCCGTAGGTAATGGTTCGGCCTCAATGGTTTTAATTCTTTGTCCACCCTTTAGCCCCGCAATATGAATTTTCTCCGGTTTTGCCGACTGTTTTTTGTGCTCTTTCTTTTCTTCTACCCCTTCGCCGATGAATGCTGTTTTGGTTTTGCCCATTTTATCCTTCTATTTTTATTCCCATGGAACGGGCTGTTCCGGCAACGATTTTCTTGGCCGCCTCAACGTTGTCGGTATTCAAATCTTTCATTTTCTCCTGGGCGATTTTCCCCAGTTGGGCATCGGTTAAGGTTCCCGCGGTTTCTTTGGGGGTAACCCCCGAGCCTTTTTCGATTCCCAACTCTTTTTTAATCATGTCCGCAACCGGGGCCAGTTTGGTGATAAATTCGAAACTTCTGTCTTCATAAATGGTAATTACCGCCGGGACAGTGTTGCCCTTCATGGCTGCGGTTGCCTCGTTATATTGTTTGACAAACTCCATGATGGCAACCCCGTGCTGTCCCAATGCGGGCCCCAATGGGGGAGCGGGCGTAGCTTCCCCTGCGGGAAGGTTGACCTTGATTACGGTTTTAACTTTTTTGGCTGCCATTTAAATAAAAAATTATTACGGGAGTCGCGAAGCGATTTGAAGCTTTCGACACCCGTAGTGTCTCCCTCGAGGTCCGAGGTAAGTGATATTTTAGGCTAGACTTTGGCTATTTGCAAGAAGTCCAGCTCAACCGGGGTTTCCCGGCCGAAAATCGAAACCAATACTTTTACCTTGCCTTTTTCTTCGTCAATCTCGTGAATGGTTCCCAAGAAGTCCGCGAACGGTCCGTCGGTAATTTTGATAGCCTCACCCACGGAGAACTTGGTTTTAAATCTCGGGGCCGGGGCCGAGATGAACTTTTGAATATTGGTAACTTCTTCATCCGAAAGGGGAGTCGGGGCATTTCCCGCTCCAACGAATCCTGTTATTCCCGGAGTTGTTCTTACTGCCAGCCAGGTGGGGTCATCCAAAATCATCTTGACCAAAAGGTATCCCGGGAATATTTTTTCCTTGACGGTGGCTTTTCTGCCGCCTCTGATCACAACCCTATCCTGGGTGGCAACCAAGAGTTCGAAGATTTTTCCCTGGAGACTCATCGTTTCGACTCTTTGTCTTAAGGTTTCCGAAACCCTGGCCTCATGCCCGGAGGCGGTGTGAACCACATACCATCTGGCTTTGGGGTCGGTTGTTTCGGAAATGACGATATGGCCGGGAATTTTTTTCTTCCCGGTTCCGCGCTCATCGACTGCAACAGGAGTGTCTTTATCCATTAACGATTGAAAAGAAGACCCAGAGCCTTAGTAAAGATAAAATCGAGCCCTCCAAGATAAATTGCCACAATTAGCGAGATAGAAAAAACTACTAGCGTAAGTCTGACTACCTCTTGCCGTTTTGGCCAAGTTACTTTGGAGAGTTCTCCTCTTACTTCGGAAAAAAACCCCAGAACCTTCTCCACGCTGAAAATTGTAACAAATTGATTTATAATTGTCTACTTTATGAGAGACAAAGAGCGCAGTCGTCCTGGCGTCCCGGACATTCCCGGACTTCATAAAGGTAGGATTGAAGCCCAGAGGGAAGTATGGGCTTCTCGAAGAAGGGTGGGTTTCCCCGACAGGCGGGCGGACCTTTTCGTGATTGCCAAAGACGACGAATATTTTTTGGATTTGCCCTACTTGGCGATCCCCGGAAGGGATGACCTGCCGAGTCTATCCTCCTGGGTTCCCCGGGTGCAATCAATAACAGGAGCAATATTTACCACACGCTGGGTAGATGTTGCCCCGGACTCTTCTTTGGATGAGGTTCTTCCGCTGGGCGGCCGTTATCTTATTGAAGGCAAAATTTCCCCGAAAATCGCCAAGGCCGCCAAAATCTCGAGACTTGTTCCACAGGAAATATTCGGGGGCTTGCCGGCAGCCATGAGACAGCAGGAAGAAATTGCCCACGACCTGGGGGTTAACAAGGGGGTGGAGCAAAGAAGAATCGAATCGGTTTTGGTAGGAATTCACGGTTTAACCGAGACGCTCTTGGAAGGAGACATTACCGAAATGACTCTGCAAAAAATGGCGAAAGAGACGGAAAAAATTCTGAGGCATGAGAACTTGTTAAAATCCAAAGATGCCATCTGGAGCAAGGTGGTGGATTACACGCTCCGCGCAGCCAAAAAGGATAGACTCAATAGAACCAACCCGACGGCATCGCGGATTCTGGCCCGGGCTGCTTATCTGAGGGTTGTCGACTTGGAACTTTTGCTACGGGAGGCCCGACAAAAAGCAGTGAGAACTTTTGAGTATTTGGAAACGGTTAATGTTGCCTCCCGTCTGGCTTTTGAAGATGCACTCCAAGCTCTTGCAGAGGCTGAGAAAAGAATCGAAGCCTCTGGTGGTTATCTGGTAAACGGTACCCACACCCACCTGATGGCCAGAGAGTCGTGGGAGATAGAAGGAATAGTCCGCGGCGTAGCAGATAATGTTTTGGAGCCAATACAGGCAGCTCCTTACTTAGGGGTGGCTGCTTTGGCACGGGCGGTACTTACTGGAGTCAGGTATAAATCCCGGGAGGGTATCAGCCAGCTAAGAGAAGTTTTGCGCTATGTGGGTTTAGAGAAGGAGCTGGATAAAGCCTCGGTAGCGGATTATCTGATTCTGCGCTACGGAACCCCAGCCGTTCGCCGGCTGCATCACGCCCAGACTCTGTTGGGGATGGCGCTGGCTGACCCAGACTACAAAGAGACAGCCGTTTTTAAATGAGGACTCCTTCGTTTAGATTCGAAAAGATACTTTGGGAAAAAAGATACAAGTTCGTTGCGGGGGCCGACGAGGTTGGCAGGGGTAGTTTTGCCGGACCGATTGTAGCCGGTTGTGTAATCTTTCCGCAAAAATTATTAATTCCCAAAGAAATCCATATCAATGATTCCAAAAAGTTAAGCCCAAAAAGAAGAGAAATAGCCGAGATCTGGATAAAGGAGAACTGTTTGGGATGGGGTATAGGGCAGGTGAACACTACTTTAATTAATCGAATCGGTATGGCTAAGGCCACAAGAATGGCGTTCAGGAAGGCGATATCCGCAGCCAGAAGCAAATCGGGTCAGCCCATCGATTATCTGCTCGTTGACGCCTTTTTCGTCCCTTACACCTCGGGTCTTCCAGTCAGACGCCGAAAGGATTCACGCGGACGCTTCAGGAAAAACCCGAGAGGCAGACAAAAGGCGATTGTTGACGGAGACGAAAAGAGCTTAACCATCGGGGCGGCCTCGATTATCGCCAAGGCATACCGTGACAAATTAATGACCGGTCTGGGCCAAAAACCCAAGTTTAGAATATACGGATGGGGGAGAAATAAAGGCTACGGAACCAAAGAACACCAAGCCGCCATTCTTAAACACGGAATAACCCGCTATCACAGAAAAGCTTTTGTTAATAGTTTCTTTTCTTCTCGAGCTCGATGAGGTACTTGATGCGGTATTTTTTCTCTTTGCGGCGCTCGGCTGGTTTTTTATAGCGTTCCCTGTCCCTCAACTCCAGCAAAATGCCCTCGTTAAGGACTTTTTTCCTGAAACGAGCAATCAAGCGATCTTCCGATTCGCCCTTTTTCTTTTTGACGACGAACATTGTTCGTAATCGCCCCCTTCCGGTATAGAGTAAGTTTACTCATACAAATCACCTGGCCTATTTTACCAGTTTTAGTCAATTAAGAAAACTGGTATCATATTCTCTGCCGTGGCAAAGAAAGCCTTAATAACGGGAATAACCGGCCAAGACGGAAGTTATCTGGCGGAACTTCTACTAAAAAAAGGATACGAGGTCTCGGGTATTGTCAGAAAATCCAGCCACCTCCGCTACGCAAACATCGAGCTTATCCAGGAAAGTCTTAATTTAATTCAGGCGGACCTGCTCGACCCAGTATCGCTAAGGGAGGCAATTCAAATTGTAAAACCGGACGAGATTTACAATTTGGCTTCCCAGTCCGTACCCAGGGAAAGCTTCAAACAACCTATTCACACCGCAGAAATTACGGGCCTTGGCGCTCATCGGGTACTGGACGCGGCTTGGGATATTGTTCCCAAAGCCAAATTCTACCAGGCATCCTCGAGCGAAATGTTCGGTTGGGTAAAAGAAATTCCCCAAAATGAGGAAACTCCCTTTAATCCGGCTAACCCCTACGCCGCGGCGAAGCTGTATGCCCACAATATTGCCAAAATCTACAGAGAGAGTTACAAAATGTTTATCTCCTGCGGCATACTTTTTAACCATGAATCCCCCAAAAGATGGCTGGGATTTGTGACCCAAAAAGTCGCTTACGCGGCGGCTTGCGCGAAGCTGGGAGTCAAAAACTCTCCTTACTTAAACGAGGAAGGGGAGCCCATCGTCAAGAATGGGAAAGTTGCGATGGGCAACCTGGACGCAAAACGGGATTGGGGCTATGCCGGCGATTTCGTCATAGCCATGTGGTTGATGTTGCAGCAGGATAAACCCGACGATTTTGTCGTTGCCACCGGCGAGACCCATACCATCAAGGAGCTCTGCGAGAAAGCCTACGATTATGTCGGTCTTAACTGGAAGGATCATGTTGAGGTTGACGAAAGATTCGTCAGACCTACCGAGACCGGACCCTTGGTGGGTGATTACGCCAAAGCCAAGAAGGTTTTGGGATGGGAACCCAAGGTCGGTTTTGAAAAGGTCATCGAGATGATGGTTGATGCCAACATCGCCCGCCTGAAGTAGACTAGCTCCTTTTCGGATTTCTCGCAAATACAAGAACCTTGTTTCCGCTTGCTCCCAAATCCGCAGAATTCGGCCGAAAGGTATCCCGGATCGCGTTTGAGGCAATTGTTCGCTGGAAACCGTGCTCGTGCATCCAGCGAGCGGTTGTTTGCAGAGCCTCCCGAAGATACCCTTGGGCCTCGAAGGTGCGGTTGTCGAAGACCAGAAGAAAAAACTGGTATTTACTGGGATCCAGGAATTTTTCCAACTCGTCATTGATTATATTTCCCTCGACCACGTCTTTGGGGTTGGGGGCAACGGAGATCAGGCAGTCGGGCTTAAATTCGGGTACCTCGGCGGCGAGATCGGAATACACAAACATCCTTGCGTCTTTATGGACGGAAACCCCGGATTGAACACCAACTGTCTCTCCCGAGGCTGCGATTGCCGGGTCGGCTCCCACCCAGACATCGCCCTTTCCGAGCTTTACCGAAAGTCTGGGTTTTTCCCCACAGCCAATATCCAGGTAGCTTCTGGCTGGTTTTTCCACAAAAGCGGAGACAAACTCTTGCCGGGAGGGGTTGAGCCTCGCGGCCACATAGGGGGTTCTAAGCGTTTCGATTTGATTTCCTGCTTCCATAATGTACAATATAGGACTAATTATGAGCCCTGAACGAACTAATTATAACGGAATTCCCACAGGAATTGTCATTGAGAAAGCAGAATCTCCCGAAAGGCAGAAGATCCTAGCGGAGATAGTTAAGTATGGGATGGGCTTTTCCCGGGGGAAAATTCAGGATGCAAGCTCGATTTCTCTTCAGGTAGCCGCACAGCGACCCGTCTTTCTGGATTATCTTTCCTATATAATCTTCGGCAGGATAGTCAGGCTTTCAACCCAATGCCCGGAAGAGAAAAAAGAGGTGTGTATATCGGTAAAGTTTGCCCATGAGCTTGGAGAGTATATTAACCTCCAAGTTACTAAGTCTCGGAAAAACGGATTAAAGAGTGTGGATTTTACCCAAGAGGAAGGAAGAGTCATTGTTCAAAAATCCTTCGAACACATTAATGCAGATGCCATTTTTGCACAGCTTAGCGAGTCGGAAATGAGTTTGGTCAGAAGGTTCGGTTCGACGATTATTCCTGATAATCCAAAGGCAGAGCAAAGACCCAGCGAATTCCGCCTCGAATAAACCTCCTTTAGTGAACGGGGATGACGTTTTGAGAGTAGGTGTTGTTTCCCTCGTTTGATTCATCGACCCCATTGTCTACATCGGCAATTGCCCTGGTGGTATAGTTTGCCCATCCTCCATAAGTGTAGTTACAGAAAACCGTTCTGGCTCCATGGGCGGGGATACTGGCAACGTTTGCCCTGCAGGCATAGGTTGGTGCCGAAATTGTAGCCCACCATTCCCAGTAAAAGTCTCCGGAGGCAACATTACCCTGGTTGGAAATTATTACGGTTAAGGTAAAAGCTTCTCCCATAACCGGAGGGTGATTGAAAGAGTAGCTGGAGATATAAAGGTCGGCGCGGTTGTCCGGAGTCGGAGTGGGTGTCGAAGTTGGTGTGGGCGAGGCAGTTGCGGTAGGTTTCTTGGTAGGGGAAAGGGTTGTTGTTTCCGTAGGCGTTTCGGTTACGCTAATCTCTGCCCCCTCAACGGTTGGAGTCGGAGTTATGTTTTCGGTTGAAACAGGGGTCTTTTTGGATGAGCCGAGAAAGAAAGCTACTCCTGCGATAATTACCAATACCAGAACAACAATGATTACAATTAAGGTTTTATTTGTCGGGCCGGGTTTTGGATTTTCTTGGGGAGCGGGAATTACCTGTTCATCCTCCATTGCCAGGATAATAGAATGGATACAAGCCGAAGTCAAGAGAGTATATTTTGTGGTAATATCTACTTGGTATGCCTGCGAAAGCCAAGAAAACCCCCAAGGTCAAACTCCAGACGGATAAAGATGCCTTAAAAAAGCTTAAGTTGGTCGCCGTTGCCTATTCGCACGTCGAGCGTGAATGGTTTCCCACCGAGGATGCTTATACCGCGGAGGTAGAGGTCGAAGAGCGTGCCCAGGAGGTAATCGAGGAAGTGCAAAAACTGGGGATAGAAGTGAAGGGCTACAAGGGCGACCAGTATTTTTTGACGAACCTCTTGGTGGATAAACCCGACTTGGTTATCAATCTGGTCGATACGCTCCGGGGGAAGGATAGGCTGCAGACTTCGGTTCCGGCGGCTTTGGAACTTTCCAACATTCCCTATACCGGCGCAGGCATGGAGGGGCTGATTATCGGCAACAGCAGAAACCTGACAAAAAGGCTGTTTATCGCCTACGAAATTCCGACTCCCCAGTTTCAGTTTATTAGAAGGGCAGGGACCGCGGTTCTGGAGAGCTTGGGCCTGCCTTTAATCGTAAAACTCAACGAAAGCGGGGGATCAGTGGGAATAGATAACAACGCAGTTAAAGAAACCTTAAAAGACGCCCAGAAAAAGGTAGACGACATGATATCGGCTTATAAAATACCGGTGGTGGTCGAAAGATTTATCGACGGACCGGAAATTACGGTTGTGGTTTTTGACGACGGGGTAAAAAAGCAGGTGTTTATGGGCGAGAAGATTTTCAGGAAGAAGCCCGACGGAAAGCACTTCTTTACCAGTATTGAGTCCTACGACGATTTCGATTCCTACAGATACAAATTTGTGGCGGAGCCTCTGCAGGGGAAAATTGCGACTCTTGCGGTCAGGGCCTTTAACGGACTGCACCACAAAGACTATGCCAAGTTCGATATCAGGGTAGAGGAGACAACCGGTATTCCGTATTTTACCGACAGCAATCCCAATACCGCTTTCGGACCGGATAAGGGTCTGCCCATGACCGAGGTAATGAATTTATATGGAATTGCCTTCCAAGATACCCTGACCAGCATGTTATCCAAATATGCAAAAACTCTTCAGTAACCCTTATTTCCCGGAACTTTCAAGAGTTACCCAGATAACCTCGTCGCACTGCGGACCGGCGACCCTGGAGATGCTTTTGGGCTTTTTGGGTATCGAAGTTGATCAGGAGGCGATTGTGGAGACAACGGGGGTTGGCCAAAAGCTGCCTGTTCACGGCATGATAATCTCCGAGATGGGGGAGGCCGTCAGGAAGCTGGCTCCCCAAGTGCAGTTTTGGTTTAAGGCCAATTCCAGCTTAAACGAGTTAAGCCAGTTGGTAAGAAATTATAAATACCCTGTAGGAATAGAATGGCAAGGGGTCTTTTACGAGGATGCGGATGATGACAACGGACACTACAGCGTGATTACCCATATCGACACAACCAACAATATCATTATGGTTGCCGACCCCTACAAGCGCTTTGCTGGAACCGACAGAATTTTCCACATTCTGGAGTTTGAGGACAGATGGTGGGACGAAAACGAGATTAAGGACCCCTATACGGGAAAGGTAAGCCAGGAGAGAGATTATCACATGATGTTTGTGATTACCCCCAAACAAGAAAATTTTCCCGAAACTTTTGAGATGATACGGGGTTAGCCCCTAGCGGAAAAGGATCAGAAGAACCACGGTTAAAATTCCGAAGAAGAGAAGCCAGGCGGTAGTTGCCAGAACAACCCGAATGGCTTTTTTGGTTTCTTTTTTCTCCCACCACAGGAGAAACGGATAATACCCGAAAAGAAGCGTACAGATAATTACCGAAAGAACAAAGATTAGAAGGAAGAGGGTCGGCCCCAGGAAATTATCCATGTTACCGAAGATGGAATTTCCGCCCCACATCAGAAGACCGATCAAGCCCACATATACGGCTAATCCTAAGGCCTGAAGAAAAGCGATAAATTCCAGCGATAGTTTTTTCATTGCCCCTTTAATTATACAGAGTCATATCAACTCGTCTATGTTATACGGTTATCTTCGGGAACGAACAAGAAACGCAATTGATGCCAGCAAGAGTATTCCTGCTGATGCAATTATTGCGGCGGACTTAAAAGGTGAGCTTGGGGTTGGGGGAGTTATTGTGACTTCGCGGGTTATCTTTTCAGAGACGGTTGGCGTCGGGGAGGAGGTTATAACTGGCTTTTGTGTCGGAGTGGGTGAGTTTACGGCAAGAGCGGCTTTTGCCGATAATTCATTAGAGATCGGTCCAAGGGTGCACCCGTTTCCCGGAATCACTATAAAATAGTAAATTACACCGGTACCAAGACTTCCTACCGTATACGAGGTGGTGTTTGCTCCTCCAACGTTGGGGTTGCCAAAAATATAAGTTCCCTTTTTCGTTCCGTAATAAACGGTATAAAAAGTTACAGGGTCGGTTGCCTTCGTCCAGGTGAGTTTGATCTGGGAATTAGATATCGGAGTTGCCGAGACAAGTTTAGGAGGGCCACCCGGGGCGGCGTCGGTGCAGGTGGTGGAATAAAAAGTCACGTGTCCGATTCCCGGGAGGGCAACGTTCTGGGTTTTATCGACGATATCGAGCGAATCGACTCCTTCCTTGGTCGATTTGATGTAAAAAACTGCCTTACCCGAGCTATCGAGCTTGTTTGATTCAGGAGCGACTATAGCCGAGGGATCATCTGTCACCACAACGCTTACTTCCTCTCCTGCCAGGGGAGTGCCGTAGGCATCCTTCACAGTAACGGTTAATACCGCCTCGGTTTTCCCATCGGCCGGTACTCTATCGGAGCCGGACATCGTAGCTACGATACTGGAACTATGAAAATCAGGAGAATTGTAAGCTGCCGTCCATTTGGAAAAAGCAAAAAAGAAAGCAAGAAAAAGAAAGGCTATTAATAATATTTTTCTCATATATTTATTATAGACAGGTACCCTGAGAGGGTGAAGTATTGAAGGCAGTAATTCTGAAGTTGGCAGGCCTTAGTATCCGAACTTCGAACAATTTGGCACGAAGTGAGCTCGTTTGACATAAACAAAATGCGAGGATTTATAAATCCTCACCCAGTTTTTGCTTAAAGATATAAATTGCATTAGAATCGCCTGGCTAGTAAATTAAAAAAAGAGCGTATGAAAGCCATTTTGGGAAGAAACAAACAACTTATGGATGTTTTTCTAGATTTAGACCCACTACCTGTCAATAATACTGATGAGGAAGTCGGTAGGAGTTTTTTATTTAGATTTCGACCTAATTTAGCAAACATTGGAAAACGAACGAAGCAAATAAAAAGGATTGGGATGGCATACGATACCCCAAGTGTTGCGATGTACGATCAAGCAAAAGATCTTTATAGTCTCGGATATTTTGTCTCTTCAATAATAGTTTGTAGGTCTACTGCAGAATATTTGGCGTTTGAGATATTTCTTGAGGAGGTTGAGCTGGAAGGTAAAACGGAGATTATAGAGTCAGTAGCGGAGAGTTTAGATTTTAGAAAAGTAGTTAACGAGTTTCTTTATAATCCAAAAAAAGGTTTTGCGTATATTAACAAGGACACGCACGACATATTTAATAATCTTTATTCATTGGCTAACAATTGGGTTCATCCTAGAAAGATCAAGGATAAGGTTAAAATCGAAAAAGTTGCATTTAAGTCACTGGAAATGCTAGGTTCTTTACTTTCATCTCTTCGAGATGTGATGAAAGATTATAAAGTTGTTAAAGGTTCACTAGTAAGGAAAGCTACTGCAAGAAAGAAAGTTAGGCCAATTATTTTGGGACACAAGTAAACAGAATAAGTTAGAGCCCGAGGAGAAGCAGCTTACTTGGATCTAATTGTTCAACAAAATGATATTCCCCAGTTTTTCCGTCCTTCAGCTTATATGTAATTTTTTCGGAATTACGAACAGTCATTGAACCCAACATTACAATTTTGCCATCAATTATGGTCCCTATATGTCCGGTTGGGAATAATAGACCGTTTTGACTAACAATTGCGGCCAAAATGTGACCTCCAACGGTTGCAAACTTGTATTTTATGCTCTCTTTGTTTACGAAGCTCATCAATGTTTCGGCATCCTTGTACATTACCGACTCCAAGTTCACCGCATTTCTTTCCCCGAATTCAAGCTCTGAAAGTAAAAGGGGTGGGACAACGACCGTTACAGACTTTTGATTTGGATGAAAAGCGACATAAGAATACAAAGGCACCTCATTTTTTACAAAAGTACAGTTCCTAACATCAATTTCCAGCGTAATCATTCTCGTTTGGGGATAGTCTATTTCAACATACATACCTTTTGTTAATTGGCCGTTATTTTTTGACATTGCATTTACAAGACCATCAATTATGTCCTGGTCGATTGATTGGTGCATATGGGTGCCTTCACCCCTCGCTTTTAAGGGATTAGACATATTGTTTCCTAGAATTGAGCTTTCTATGGTTTGCTTTTTAGTTGGGTTAAAACCTGCGATTATGAGGGCGACATTTCCATACCTTCCTGTCGAATTGACGTATTCACTTATTATAGTTTTTAGATCAGTGTCAATAATACTTTCGAGCTCATCAAAAGAAGAACTCTCTTTAATTTTAGATTTGAGGTCATTTAGTATAAAAGAAGCAGGGGCAGCGTCTCCGGCTTCAAGAGCATCGATTTGATGGTTGAGCACGAATGCTTTTATCAAATCATCATCATATTTATCTGGTCTACCATCCGAGTATCGAGTTGTGGCTCTAGTATCAGAAACAAGAAACATTTTCTTGGCCAGATGAACCCCCAGAATCAGTGACATTTGACAGATTATAGCATTCCAAATTAAGCACGGGGGACGAGGACTACGTACACTGAATGTGAGGGCGGGCCTTAGTATATCAACTTCGAACAATTTGGCACAAGATGAGCTCATTTGATGTAGATAAAGTCCAACAATTTCTTAATCCTCAACCAGCAATTGCTTACAATTAACCGGCAATATAGAATTTAGGCATCGCTAAAATGAAAAGATTGTCCCCAAATGAAAAATGGAACAGATTTAATAAAAAACTAGAGGAGTTGATGAAATCGAATGATTTTTATGGTTTGGGAGTAATTTATCAGGAAATGGCCAACTTCTTAAATAATGAAGGGAAAGATTCCAAAGAAATGCTTAATAAAGCCCATGAGATGAAGCTCACACATCACAGAAATTATATAAAGAATTTACGATACGATTCTCCAATCTGTGTAGGGGTTGAGGTTCGTTGCACAGATGATAGTTGTAGAAGCTGTAAAAGCTTGCAAGGTAAAGTTTTTGATTTTGATAAAGCCATAGAGACAAATCCTTTACCTGTTAGAAATTGTAGCCATGAATATGGTTGCAGGTGTGTTTATCTTCCTGTAGCTAATTGAGTGGAGAAAGGTCAAGAGTTTCTTAATCCTCGGCCAGCCTTCGGTCTTACCTAATTTCTGATAAAATATGGCTGTATGAAGATGGATCAGCTGATAGACAAGAAGAAGTTGAAACATCCAGACTTTTGGTTTGTTAAGGCACACGCATACGCTTCAGCATGCCTTTTTATATTAGAAGAATTTTCCAGGGCGATTAAAGACAAAGACGGGGAGAATAGGACTAGACTAAAAGAAGTTACTCTTAGCCTCTCTTCCGTTGGGGCAACTCCCTATTTAGTCGGAATTTCTAGCGAATTGTATATGAAGGGGTACTTAATATCTAAAGGAGAAAAACCTGACGCGCTAAAGAGGGTAGGTCACAACTTAAAAACCATTAGAGAAAAATGTGCAACTTTTGGAGACCCGAGGTTTAATGATAAAGACCTAATCTTTCTTGCCGATACTCTTGGCAAATATTTGATGGAGGATGGGGGAGTTAGATATCCAGATAAAAATGACTTACCTATTTATATACCAATTTTTAAAAACATTTTAAATATGTTTCATAAATTAAGTATTGAAGTGTCAGACACCCCTGCTAAAGGAGAAGATACTTGATTTAAATAGTTCCACTTCGAACAATCTGGTGCAGGATAAGCCTTGAGATGGGGAAGATACAATAATTTCTAGGTTCAACATATGTTTCAATAACGATAACCAGCAACTAAACTGGGTGAAATTCAAATATTTATTTCAAATGGAACCAATGTTTTTTCAAGTTATGATAAATCTTTATAGACTAGATATTTAATATTTCTTAAAATCAGTAAGTCTTTCAAAAATCTTTTCCATAGCCTCAGCAAAAGTACCAGAAATAGGAATAGTATTTCCGCTCCTGCCAGAACTAGTATTCCATTCTTCAAACTTTTGTTTATCACCCACATAGAAAATGTTCGCATGGGTTTCTCTTAGAGGATCCCATATATGATAATCTTGTGGGTAAGGCTTTACTCCCACAATTATTACTTGTTTTACATTGAGTATTAGATTTTTCCACTCCTTTTGGATATGCTCAATAAAATCAAAACCTAATGGAGCCGGTTTATTCTCTGTAAAAAGAGCCATTACTGGATACAAAGGGGTATCACTAGTTAATTTTTCAGTTACTTTTTCGGGGGTGTTTAGTGAGTATATTGGCGCTTTTATTCGCATATCTGAACTAAAATTGACATACCTATTCATTCCCTCAAAATCGAGGAACCAGTTGCATGAACCATGAAGTTTTATAAGTAATATACCTCCTTTATTGGGGGGAATAAGATAATTTGTTTTAAAACCATTTCTAGTAAGTTCTCCGTCAAGCAAGCAATCATAATTAAGTGTTGATAGTATTGTGTCATCGCTTTTTATCTTAATAAGATATTTAATAATCTCACCATATCGGGTTTCATTTTTTGGAGTGAATCTATTAAAGTAAATACCTAATTGTTGGAGCAATAAAGAAGATATATCGCTGTGTTTTTTCCATAATGAGTCCATACCTTTTTCAAAATTTTGCAAAAATAAAGTATTGAGATCTTCTGGCAGCTTTCCCCAGGTGTCCGGAAACGTAGAAACTAATATAGAGTGAAGTTCTCCTCCCAATGGAGGTTGATGGGGAAAAATGTCCCCGCAGTCATGACTTGCACCAGCACCAAATAAAAATACGGTATTAATCTTACCCATTTTAAGCCCGCCTCGTTCATCAAGTATCCAGGTACATGTCCAAATACCATGGAAATCTACTTAAAATTCTCTTCGCCCTTGACTTTTCTATATAATATCACTTGAGGCTAGCAGGGGCTAGAAACTATGTAGGGAACTTTTTCAAGGTTGAATTTCACCAAGTTGATATGATTTATTAATGAAGTGCTATTATATGAGTAAGATGAAAAAGGAATCTGTAATAGGAATCCTAATATTGTTGGGTTTGGTTTATTGGTTTGCGATTAGACCATCAAACATAAGAAGCCATTGTCACAATCTTGCTGATGAAAACGCAAGAATTTGGGCAACGTCGGTAAAGGATGGTAAGGAAAGTGAAATATATGACCGTTCACTGGAAAAGTGCATCAATGAAAAAGGATTGAGGTAAGAGGCTTCATCCGCCCAGATAAGAAACTTCTATTATCTAAAAGCACCACCTTCGGGTATGCACCGTAGTATAATTATCTTGTAGGTAAAGAGAGTTCTCTAAGTAAAAGAAGGGATTGAGGATGATCGGTACTAAAGTTATCTTAACAGTATTATTTAATGTTGCGGGTATTGTAATTATCGCTTGGGGTATGTTCAACGACAAAATTTGGGTTATGGCAGTCGGCGGTGCGCTTACGGGCATAGTAATTGGGCTTATGTACGACGACTTGTTAGGTCAGATTAGGGATGTGAAGATTGACGAAGAAGAGGAAGAAGAGGAGGACCAGTGAGGAGCTACCAATGAAAGAGGATGAAATTAAAAAAGAAAAAAAGAAGTTAAATAAGTATTTTATATTCTTTTTGATATCTACGGTTGGGTCAATGGTTCTCGGAGATGATAGCCAACTAGGTATGATATTTTCGGCGTTATCACTCATTTCTTTAATTGTTTTAATTGCAAAAGGGGTTGACTACAAGAGGAAAGTTAACGAAATAAAAAAGTAGTCCTGCAGGGGCGGAGAGAATCGAACTCCCATTGCGGGTTTTGGAGACCCGCGTCCTACCATTGAACGACGCCCCTAGACAAGCGCAATTATACCAATTTTTGGGTTTGGATGCTTATTTCAGCTTCGAGGATTCTTTATGGGGGGTAACCTTCCGGCAGGTTCTGCAGTACTTGTTAAGCAGCAGCTTCTTTTCTTCCATGTTGATCTTGTTCCTTTCGGTAAGATAGTTCTGGTTCTTACAGACGGAACAAAGCAAGGCTACATGTTCTCGCGCACCTTTTTTTGCCATACGTTGCGTATTTTACCTAAAGCAGGCTCTCTAAACAATAGGGAGCCGAGGGTGGGAATCGGACCCACGACCTAGTCATTACCAATGACTTGCTCTACCACTGAGCCACCTCGGCGCATGAGAATTATATCAAAAACTTGCTATACTCAAAGAAATGAGCCGTACCCAAGCCCTGCTTCTGATTCTTGCCGCAGCCTTCTTTATTGTCCTGATCTACGTTGTCAGCCACCTTACGGCCTTTGGCCCTTCGGGAGTCTTCAAATAGGGTGCTGGGACTAGGATTCGAACCTAGGTAGGCCTTTCGACCGCCAGATTTACAGTCTGGTGCGATTGTCCGCTCCGCCATCCCAGCTTGGAGCCGACGAGTGGATTCGAACCACTGACTTGCTGTTTACAAAACAGCTACTCTACCGCTGAGTTACGCCGGCGCAAGGCAAATTATACCACAATCTGAAGCTGATTATCGGAAATTTGGAGAATGGAATGACCCTGCCTTGAAGGCTCGGGAAGAAGTTTTCCCCGCAACTTGCAGGTGGGTGGGCTCAGCCCTAGCCCGCAGGCTAAAGCGATTTGCCCTCCCAAGAAAACTTTCAGTGAGGAAAATTTCCCCAAGTCTCCTCAACAGGGTCACCTTAATTGTATCAAGCGGGGTCAATAAACTAAATGATACCGCTGCCGGGGATGAGGATCCTAAGGACAAAATTCAGTACGGGGGCGACTATCAACGAGAAGATAGATGCTCCGCCGAAGGTGGGGAAAATCAAAAACAGCAGTAGAATCATGCCGTATCTTTTGAGGAATAAATCCACAGAGAGGGCCTGTTGTCTGGGGAGTAAGCCTACCAGGACCTTTCCGCCGTCCAAGGGGTGGATAGGGATTAAATTGAAGATAGCCAGTATGACATTAAGAGCTATGAATGGATAGAAAAGTGCCGAATAGTAAGACAGGGGGGAGAAAGGGGAAGAGGAGAGTCTGACAATGAGGGACAGAATAGAGGCGAGTGTTAGGTTGGCTAGGGGTCCGGCAAAAGAGATAAGGGCTGAATCCCTTCTTGGATTTTTTAGGTTATAAGGATCGAAGGCAACAGGCTTTGCCCAACCGAAGGGGATAATGTATCTAAAGCCTTCAAGCCCTGGAATTGTTGCAAGACTCCTAAGGATAACCAAAACTAAAAGTAGGGTGGTTCCGATCGGGTCGTAGTGGACGATGGGGTTTAAGGAAAGCCTGCCCATTAACCGTGGAGTAGGGTCTCCAAGCCTATCGGCCATCCAAGCATGGGCGGCTTCGTGGATGGTGATGGCAACAACAAACGCCAGTATCCAGACAATTATCGACATGGGCTTTACGTAATCAGTGTTCTAATAGTATAATACTTCGACTTCAAGGCTAAAAGTCCCTTGAGTAAAGAAATGGCATATATTTGCGACAATTGCGGCAAGAGCATCGTTTCAGGGCGTTCGCAGCACCACAGGCGGGGTGTTGCCGGGAGACGTTGGGCAAAAAGAGCCCAATCAACCCTAAGAACATTCAAGCCGAACTTGCAGAAGGCTGCGATTCTGGTTGCCGGCAAGAAGGTTTCGATGAAACTCTGTACCAGGTGTCTTAAAAGATTCAAGAAAGAAGGAAAACTTTACTCTGCAAAGACTGCGTCGGCGTAACCTCTTTTAAATTCGTCCCAGGATACCGGACTTTTTCCTTCAAGCTGAACCAAATCCAATTCTAATTTCCCGTCACCCTCGTGTGCCTTTAATATTTTAATTCTCAACTTCTGATTCCTGATTTTTATTTTCGTCCAAGCACACGGCCAGGGATAGAGCGCCCGGATAAAATTGTTGAGATTGCCGGGGTTGGGGACAAGAGCCAGATCTCTGACAAAGGAAACCGACCTTTCTTCCTTTATCTTGTCCGACCCGGAAAGGGCGGCAGCCAGGTATTCGGGAGGGATAAATCCATCCTCTCGCTTAACCAATAAAGTATATGATGCTTCGTCGTGGTTTTGGGCTCTGGGAGTAATCTTGCCCTTTATAAAGACAGGGATAAGTTCGACCAAGACTTCGGCGCCCCTTAAAAAAAGTTTTGCCCTGAGAGTTTCGCAGCTATCATCGGCTGCGATTTCTTCCTTGAACTGGGAAACAATCGGTCCGTGGTCCATCTGGCTATCAAGCTTAATTATGGTTACTCCCGTTTGGGTCAGCCCCGAAGCAATTGCCGCCTGTACAGGGGATGCTCCCCTGAATTTAGGCAGCAGCGAGGGGTGGATGTTTAATATTCCGTATTTGAATCTTTTGATTACGGCCTCGGGAATTATTGAGCCATATGCAGCCAGGATACCCAAATCCGCCTCCGGGCCTTTTTCCAACAAATCCGTATTCTTATAAAATGTCGGAATCTTTCTTTGATGCGCCCAACCATCCACGGGGGAATAAGTGACAATTTTCTTCCTGCCGACAGGCTTTGGAGGTTGAGTGACAACAGCCACGACCGAGGAGCCGAGGTTGACCTTAATCTTTTTATGGATATTCTCGACAACCGGTAAAACATACTCTGGTGTTCCGAAGAAGACGATTTTCATTTTCCTAAATCAGTTCAACCTCCACCCATTCTCCGCCCTCCATTTTATAAAGGGTTTTCTTCTGTTCCAGGAGTCTGTCGACGAACATGATCCCGTTTAAATGGTCGATTTCGTGTTGGACGATCTGGGCGGTAAAACCCGTAAACTCCTCCACTTTTTCTTTTCCCTCGGGAGTAAGGTATTTGATCTTGACGGTGGTGGCTCTTTTGAGAGGGGTGTAGTAGTTGGGTAGAGAAAGACAGCCTTCCAGAATCGAATGCTCTTTGTGGGATGCATAACCCTGTTTTTTGGAAACTTCGACGATTTCGGGGTTAATTACCGGCACTATTTCTTTGCCCTTGGCCATAACGAAAACTCGTAGGTTAATTCCTATCTGGCAAGCGGCCAGACCCACTCCTTCCGGATCCTTTTGAGCGGATAGGGTGTCGCTTAAGTCTTTAATGAGGTTGGTAACTTTTTTGTCGACCTTTTTGACCGGTTTTGATATTCGTCTTAAGACCGGGTCTTTTGACCCGACAATTTTTCTAATCATGCCCAATTATATCATTTAGGGCGATTTCTTGGTTAATTTTTCCAGTTCGGCCTGGACGATCGAGTCGTTGGGGTCGATGCGGGTCAGGATGTAGCCAAACTCTTCAATCGCTTTTTGTTTTTGGCCTTTGTCCGCAAGCGTCAGGGCGTAGGCCAGCCTGGCGTCCCGGTAGTTGGGTTTCATGGCGATAGCTTTTTCAAACTGCAAAAGCGCCTCCTCTTCCTCACCGGTTCTCAAGTAGGTTAGGCCCAGATTGTAAACAAGCTTGGCGTCGGTCGGGGCGAGAGCGAGCGACTCGTTGATAATGGCAATCGCATCTTGCAGGTAGCCGGGCTCTATCGGGGAGAGCTTGATATACATCGTGGTTGCATTTCGTTTAAGGTTGACGTTTTTGGGGGAGAGGGAGACTCCTTTGGAGGATTCCTTAATCGCCTCCAGGGCGAATTCCCCGGCTTTGGTGTCTTCTTTGGCCTCGGAAAGGGCAACGGCAATCCCCGTGGTTGATTGGGACAGCTCGTCCCAGAAGATAGATTCATGCGGGGATAGCTTGACCGCCTTAACCAGGGCCTGGCGTGCGTTTACATAGCCGCCCTTATCGTTCAAGGTCTTTCCCTGGGCAAAAAGCGTATCCGCGTACCAGTAGCGGAAGATGGATATCAACAGATAACCGGAAATACCCAGTAAAACCAGCAAGCCGGCTTTTTGGGAAGTGTTTAGCCTGGCGGTTATTGATTTTTCCGTATCAGGCTTTCCCGACGAGATAGCTATGGCAATGGCCGGAAAGAGGAAAAATTCAAGCGCGGTTGGTACTACCGAGAAGCCGAAGAAGTTGGTGACAAGGAGACTGATATAGCCCGACAAGAGGGCAATATTTAATATCTTTTTCTTGGCCAGGATGGCGGCAACGGAAAAGCCGATAAGTATCAGATAGGTTGCGGTACCGAAAGTTCCGGTTGTAGCTAGGAAATTTAGGTATTCGTTGTGGGCTTTGTTATAAAGGAAATCCCATTCGGACACCAGGTTGTGTTCGATGGGGCGATAGTTGTAGTAAGAATAGGCGAATGTTTCTACGCCCGTTCCGAAAAGGGGATAGTGTTTCCAGATTTCGATAGCCCCCCTCCAGACAATTTTTCGAATCTTGCCGGAATCGGTTCCTCCCACCTCAAGCGCCGGTCCCTGGAAGGAAAGTTGCGGCAGGGTAGCCTGACCTCGGACTATTTTAAATATATTCGGGCTCCAGGGTGTTCCTATCGTTACGACCAGAATCAAAAAGAGGGAGTTGATACCCACAAATTTTTTGACAAAGCCTTTGACACCCTGGCTCTTTTTTCTGCTGCCCCAATACACAAAGGGCCAGAAGGCCAAAGAAGCTGCCGCAAACCCGATCAGGCCGGAGCGTGATTTGGTAAAAAGCAGCGTCAGAAAAAATATTACTGAAAGAGCCAGAAAGAACCAAACTTTTTTACCTTTCTCCTTAAGAATAAAGGCCCAGGTCAGAGGGATAAGGGCCACCAGCCAGGCCGCCAGCCAGTTGGGTTGCCCCAGGGTAGAAAAGACCCTTTGGGCAACATCCTGGACCCAAATATCTTTATCTATTCCGAAATGTTCCAAAATTCCGTAGACGCTTACCAAAAAAGCCGAAACCAAGAGAAAACGCAGGGCAGAGAGTGTTTTTTTGGCATCAATGTTTGAGACCCAGGCCCAATACAAAAGCGAGCAGGAGATACTCGAGGCCAGCCCTCCGTTGAACCTTGAGTAATAACCCAGGAAGGAGGTCCGGGCGTCAAACGAAAAAATTGTCGAAACAAGTTGGGAGAAGAGGAACAACAACAGAGGAATGTCTAATATTGTGCGACGGAATATGATTTTCTTGGCCAGTAGCATTTTGGCCAACCATGCGGCAACGATTAGGCTTGTCAGAATATAAACCGCTACTATCTTGTTGAATTCAAAAAGTTCTGAAGTATACGGCAGCAGAATTATCGGGATAAAGAACAAAAGGATTCTTACCAAGAGAAAAATAGCCCTTTCAAGCACTTGACCCATTTCAAACAATTTACTATACATTTTTGAGCCTTGCAATGAACTTTGCCAAAAGATATCCTTGCCTTGCCTAACAAACTGACGATATATGAGACTTCCATTGGTAAATAGATTATTCGGGTTATTCTCCCACGATGTCGGAATCGACTTAGGAACAGCCAATACCTTGGTCTATGTCAAAGGCAAGGGGATTGTCATTAGGGAGCCCTCTGCGGTTGCCAGACACAAAAAAACCAAAGAAATCCTGGCCATCGGGACTTCGGCCAAAAGAATGTTGGGTCGAACTCCCGCCATGATAGAAACCATCAGGCCCTTAAGGGACGGGGTTATTGCCGACTTTGATGCAACGGCCGCGATGCTGACCTACTACATTAAAAGAGTCCACGAATCGGGAAGCGTTATTCCCAAAATTCCCCGGCCCAGAATCGTTATCGGGATTCCCTCGGGGGTGACCGAAGTGGAGAGGCGGGCGGTGGCGGATGCGGCGGTTGCGGCTGGAGCCAGGGAGGCGCATCTGATTGAAGAACCCATGGCTGCGGCCATCGGGGCGGCTCTACCCATCGAAGATCCGGGAGGGGTTTTTGTAGTCGATATCGGCGGGGGGACCAGCGAGATTGCGGTCATTTCTTTGGGGGGGATTGTCTTGGGCCGCTCGATAAGGGTTGCCGGGGATGAAATGGATGAGGCGATAATCAACTATGTCCGGCTTAAATACTCGTTACTTATAGGGCAACCGTCGGCGGAAGAGGTCAAGATCGGGATCGGCTCGGCCATCTCCGGCAAGGATAAGTTTGCTGTGGTTCGGGGCAGGGATTTGGAAAACGGACTGCCCAAATCAGTGAAGTTGGCCAGTAGCGAGGTGAGGGAGGCCCTGACTCCCACCATCCAGGAGATTATCGGCAGTATTTCCGATACCATCGAAGAGACCCCGCCGGAGCTTATTTCTGATATTATGGAGCGGGGAATTATTTTGGCCGGAGGCGGCTCACTTTTGCCGGGGATAGACAGGGTGATATCGGAAGCAACCAAGATGCCGGTTTGGATAGCGGATGACCCTTTAACCTGCGTTGTTAGAGGCTGCGGAAAGGTCTTGGAAGATGCCAGGCTATTGGCCAAGATGAGGGTCACCCGGGGGCTTTAAATGGAAACTCTTTCTGCCACAAGAAATCAGAGTTGGTTATCCTGGTTTTTGAGAGGGATTTTAATACTGGGGTTTCTGCTTCTTATCGGCCGGCTTTTTGAACTTCAAGTTATCAAAGGCAATTACTTTCGCTCCATAGCCGAAGGCAACAGGATTCGCAGGATTCCCATAACCGCGGCCCGGGGAAAAATATTGGCAAGGGGCGGAGAAGTTTTGGCGGGCAGTATCGAGGTCAAAAGAAAAATAGTGTTTGATAAGAACTCGGGGTATTCAAAAGTTGAAGATATTTCCGGAGCTTCGCCGGAAGATGTTGTCAGCGAATGGAAAAGGGATTATCCCTTGGGTCAGGCCTTCGCCCACGTCGGTGGATATTTGGGAGAAGTGGCTCCGGAGGAGGTGGACAAGATTAATCCGCAATGTCCCGAGAAGGGACCGAGACACCCCGGTCAGCTTATAGGAAGAAGCGGATTGGAGCAGGAGTACGAATGTACTCTGGCAGGAATCGAAGGAGAAGAATTGGTTGAGGTGGATACCCAGGGGAATAAGGTCAGGGTTTTAGGCAGGAGAGAGCCGACCGCAGGGCACGACTTGAAAACCTCAATCCAGTTTGGTCTTCAGAAAAAGGTAGCCCAGACTCTTAACGGAAAATCCGGGGCGGCGGTTGTTACGGACGGGACAGGTCAGGTTTTGGCTCTTTATTCGTCCCCCTCCTTTAATCCGAAAAATCCTGGCGAGGTCCTTACCGACCCCAATCTTCCTCTTTTTAATCGAGCGATAGGGGGTCAGTACCATCCAGGCTCGGTTTTCAAACCGGTTGTTGCCATTGCTGCCCTTGAGGAAGGGAAGATAGATGAAAATTATACCTATGAAGATACGGGTAAAATTACCGTCGATTCTGCCTACGGCAGCTTCTCCTACACCAACTGGTACTTTAACCAATATGGCGGGACAGAGGGAAAGATTGGACTGGTTCGTGCAATTGCCCGCTCTACGGACACCTTTTTTTACAAACTCGGAGAAATAGTCGGAATCGACAAATTGGTTTATTGGATGGAAAAGATGGGATTGACGGCAGGGGTAAACATTGACATCCCGGGTGAAATTCAAAATTTAATTCCGTCTCCCGCATGGAAGCTTAAGGTAAAAGGAGAACAATGGTTTTTGGGCAATACTTACCATTTATCCATCGGACAGGGGGACTTGGCCCTGACCGTTGTCGGGCTCCATCGGGCGCTTTTGGCAATTGCTAACGGCGGAGCGCTTTGCGAATTAGGAATTGCGCAGAACCCCCGCTGTACCAATTTGAAACTTGAAGAGAAGAAGGTCGAGCTTGTTAAGGAGGGAATGATGCAGGCCTGCAGTACAGGCGGAACCGGCTATACATTCTTTGATTTTACCCCGCAGGTTGGTTGCAAGACCGGAACTGCCGAGACAAACGAAGACGGGAAAACACACGCGTGGTTTAACGTTTTTGCGCCAACCGAGTTCCCCGAGATTTCGGCAACTGTTATGATTGAGAGGTCCGGAGAGGGCTCTAAAGTTGCCGGTCCTTTGGCGAGAGAGATTTTTGATTATTGGTTTCATCCATGAGGAAACTTTCTGTCCTGGGAAAAATATTAAAGTCCGACGCAAACGCGATTGCTGTTGTCGGGGCAAGAAAGATGTCCCCAAGGGGAAGAAGGCTGACGGCTAAATTCGTAGACAAATTAGCAAAGGCGGGATATACGATAGTATCCGGTCTGGCGATAGGGATAGACACCGCGGCCCACGAGGCGGCCCTTAGGGCCGGAGGAAGAACGATTGCGGTATTGGGATCCGGGATAGATATTATCTATCCTTATAGCAACAAGGATCTTGCCGGGAGGATAGCCAAATCGGGAGCCGTTGTTTCTGCTTTCCCCAAAGGGACAAAACCATTCGGAAAAAACTTCTTGGCAAGAAACAGAATTATAGTTGGTCTTGCAAAAGCGGTTTTGGTGATTGAGGGAGCAAGAAGAAGTGGTACACTTTCAACCGCTTCCTGGGCAGCCAATGACGGGAAAGATGTTTTTGCAATTCCCGGCTCTGAAGCAACCGATTGGTTGATAGATCAAGGAGCGACTGTTGCAAAGACGCCAGAGGAAGTAATAGAGTATCTTGATGCAGCTAATCATTGTTGAGTCACCGACAAAGGCGCAAACTCTTGCCCGGTTTTTGGGGAACGGCTATTCCGTCGAGGCCACCCGGGGACACGTCATGGATTTGCCGAAAAGCGAATTGGGGATAGATACCGCCAAGGATTTCGCTCCGACTTATGTCCCCGTCGAGAAAAGCAAAGATGCGGTAGAGCTGATTAAAAAAGAAGCCAAAAAAGCCGAAAAAATATTTTTGGCTACAGACCCGGACCGGGAGGGAGAAGCAATTGCCGCCCATGTCAAAGAAATAGTGGGTAACTCCAAGACCGTCAGAATTGTATTCCACGAAATTACCAAAGACGCCGTTGAGGAGGCCATCGGGGCACCGAGGGACATCGACCATAACCTGGTTGATGCCCAGATTGCCCGCAGGGTACTGGACAGACTGGTCGGTTATAAACTCTCACCGCTTTTGTGGAGAAAAGTCAGAAGGGGTCTTTCCGCGGGCAGGGTGCAGACGGTTGCCGTGAGGTTGATTGTTGAGAAAGAAAGGGAGATAAAGAAGTTTAAATCCGAAGAGTATTGGGAAATAACAGTCGAGGTTAAAGGCAAAGGCGCCAAGCCTTTTGCTGTAAAGCTTGCCAAAATTGGCGACAAACCCGCTACGGTTAAAAACGCAGCCGAAGCCAAGACTATTGTCGCGGATTTGGACAAATCCAAATACAAAGTCGACGATATCGTCAAGAAAGAAGTTGTCAAAAATCCCTACGCGCCGTTTACGACTTCAACCATGACCCAGGCGGGGGCCAGAATCTTCGGCTGGTCGGCGAAAAGAACGATGTCCATTGCCCAACATTTATACGAGCAGGGACTGATTACCTATCACCGAACGGACTCGGCCCACATTGCCGAGGGTGCGGTTAAAAAACTGCGCGACTATATCAAGAGCGAATACGGCGAGAACTACCTACCTCCAAGCCCCAGACTTTATAAAACCACATCCAAGGTTGCCCAAGAAGCGCATGAGGCCATCCGTCCGACAAATATTGGGGCTGACTTCAAATCGAAATCCAAATATGCCAAGGACGAAGAAACCCTATATGGGCTTATCTGGAAAAGGTTCGTGGCCTGTCAAATGAGCTCGAGTGTCTATGACGAAACCACGATTGATGTTGCGGCTAAAAAGAATGTTGGGAAAACCGCTGCAGATTATCTCTTAAGAACCACCGGTCAAACCATGAAATTCGACGGTTGGAGGAAAGTTCTTCCGGCAGGCAAAGTTGCGGAAGAAGATACAGTTGTTTTACCCGAGGTGGAAAAAGACGAAGCACTTCAATTGATTAAAGTGAACCCGCTGCAGAAGTTTACCGAGCCGCCGGCAAGATTCAACGAAGCATCACTAATCAAAACCCTCGAGAAGCTGGGTATCGGGCGGCCTTCTACTTATGCACCGATAATCTCAACAATTCAAATCAGGAATTATGTCGAAAAGGACGAAGGCAAGTTTACCCCGACAACCATCGGAGTTGCGGTCAACGATTTTCTGATGGAACATTTTCCGGACGTATTCGATTATCAGTTTACCGCCGAGATGGAAGACAGTCTGGATAAGATAGCCGACGGAAAGGCCGAATGGACCGGACCGATAAAGAAATTCTGGAGCCCTTTTGCAAAAACTTTGGAAATTGTCGAGAAGGGGAGTAAAAGGGTAAAGATTGAAGTTGAAAAACTCGGTAAGAAATGCCCGAAATGCACGGAAGGGGAGCTCGTTATCAGAATCGGCAGATTCGGAAAGTTTATTTCCTGCTCCCGTTTTCCGGATTGCGATTATACCGAAAAATACATTGAGAAAGTCGGAATGAAATGTCCCAAATGTGAGAAAGGGGATGTAATTGTGAAGAAGACTTTTAAGGGAAAGAAGTTCTACGGCTGTTCCCGCTATCCGGATTGCGATTTTGCCAGCTGGAGAAATCCGAAACAGGAAAAGACACAAAATATAGCGGATAAATCCAATTAGTTTGCGTATTGACAGACCCTCCTTCTACTTGATAAAACCACAAAGACATTAGAATGTTGGAAAGAGATGCTGGTTTAGAAAAATATTCGGTTGAGACCAGTGAAGGATATCTTCCGGTTGTTGATTCAGAAGTTTTTTTCTCTCAAAAAGGGACACCATACTTAAAACACCCCGGTTTGGCGCTACTATCAGTACCTCACGTTGATCTTCGCGGGCTTAAGGGTTTTTTAAAAGGATTTCCCCCTGAATACAAATTTATCGAGTATCTTGAAGATCCTACGCCGCTTCCTCCTGCCGAAAACCTTTGCAAGACGGCCGGACAACTTTGCTATATGAGTTTTGGTCCAAAAAGAAGCATGAATGCGGATGCTTGGAAATATTTTGACGGAGCGAAATCTTCCGGACACGGTTCGATATTGGAGCATGCGAATTTTAGTTTTCTGGTCTACGGGGCTTCGAGGGCATTTACACACGAGCTGGTTCGACACCGTGCGGGTGCGGGATATTCTCAGGTCAGCCAGAGATACGTATCGGGGGCGACATTAAGGTTTGTGGAGGGGGAAGAGTATCAAGGGGACGGAGTACTTCATAAAATGTTTGAGGATTGGGTAGATAAAGCGGGTGAGGAGTATGAAGCCAGGATCCAAAGGCTGATAGAACTTCAACAGCAGGGAGGAGTGATATTAACGGGTGAGACCAAAACAGATTTGCGAAAAAAGGTACAACAGGCTGCAAGAAGTTGTCTTCCCAACGAGACCGAAGCCCCTATTGTTGTAACCGCCAACGTCAGGGCGTGGAGACACATCGTAAATATGAGGGCCAGTGAACATGCGGCGGTCGAGATAAGAAGGGTGGCTTTTGATATTTGGAGATGTTTGGTGACGGTTTCGCCTATTCTTTTCGGCGATTTCACGCCGGTTCATCTTCCCGACGGCACACACGCAATAACAACACCTTATCCGAAAGTCTAAAAATGAACAGCGAGAGATTACTCGGGAAAGATGGCTTGGATTCACCTGAACAGCCAAAAAGGAATCTCTGGATCGTAGTAATGGGAGTACCCGCTTCCGGAAAAAGTACCCTCGCTGAAGTTGTGAGCGATAGGCTGGGTTTTACCCACGTTCCCGAACTGAAAGTGGAGGACGAGGCCCTCTTTACCAGATACTATGAAGATCCCCAAAGGTACTCCTTTGCTATGCAAAGTATTTTCCTTTTTAACAAGTGGCAACAAACACACGGAAGTGCTGCGGTAGGCGTTCCGGGGATCAAAGAGCTGCTGGCCCAGGGGCCGGTAATTTCTCAACCCCCAATCTGGCAAGATGCCTTGTATGCCCGCGCAAGAATGGGGAGGAACTCCGAATACAGGTACTACGAGGAATTCTATAAAGGCCTAGTCTCTGTTGACACTTTTCCCGTACCGGATTTGGTGATTTATATGAGAATCAGCCTTGCCAACACCCTCTTAAGAATTCAGAAGAGGGCAGAGAAAGAGCCGGGGAGGGCTGTTGAGTTAAACGAGAAATCCTCCTATTGGAAGAAACTTTGGAAATTCCACGAAATATGGGTCGCAAGAAACCTCGGTAAAATGAAAATAGCCGTAATTAACGGGGACCGATTCAATTTTTGGGCGTTCGAAAACGATGAAGTAGCCAAAGAAGCCCTGCTTCAGGAATTTCTTCACCTTGCCAGATATCACCTGGTGGGCCCTCTGGGGGGTCCATCCAACCCGGCCAAAGACTTGCTTATCCCGGAAGCGATATTAAAACACAGACCTCCGGTTAGGAGTTACGACATTACTCCAGGTTTAAGTACGGACCAGAAGGCTTTACAAAGAAGATGAGAAGCGGATATTTTATTACGCTTGAAGGAGGGGAAGGTTCGGGTAAATCCTCGGTAGGAGAGGTTCTCTATCTGTATTTGCAAAAGCTGGGACTCCCCGTCAGATTCTTGCGGGAGCCCGGAGGAACAGAGGTGGGGGAAAAGATTAGGGATATCTTAAAAGACAAAAGCTTGAGCAGTATGAGTATTAAGACGGAGCTTTTACTTTTTGAAGCGGCCCGTGCACAGATAGTCGAGGAAATAATCAGGCCCGGATTGGTAGAGGGCAAGATAATGATTTTGGACCGGTATGGGGATTCGAGTGTCGCCTATCAGGGTTTCGCCCGGGATCTGGGAACGGCTTGGGTTAAGGGGCTTAACCACTGGACTACCGATAATCTTCAGCCCGATTTAACGCTCCTTTTCGATATTGACCCGGAGATAGCCCTAACGCGGAAAAAACAGAGGGAAAACGACAGACTTGATTCCCTGGAGTTGGAATTCCACAGAAAAGTAAGGATAGGATACCTAGATCTATCCAGGGCCGAAACTAGTGAGGGGAGACGCAGGTGGTGTATTGTCGACGCTTCACAACCGTTGGAGGAGGTTACGGGCGTAACCTTAAGCGTCGTTCGGGAAAAGCTGATTGTCGCAGGCTTTATCGAAGCTCCAAACATTCGCAAAGAGGCACGGGGTTAAGCTATAATACCCCCATCTTATGCAAAAGCTAATCGAGTGCGTGCCGAATTTTTCCGAGGGCAGGCGGGTGGCCGTTATCCAAAAAATCGCCTCCGCTGCCAGGAAAATTCGTGGAGTGGAGGTTTTGGACGTTGAATGGGACAGATCCCATAACCGTTCCCTGATAACCATTGTCGGTGCTCCCGAACCGGTATTTAGGGCGGTCTTTGCGACCATTAAAACCGCAACTGCCCTTATCGATATGAAGAAACACAAAGGGGAACATCCCAGAATCGGGGCAACGGATGTAGTCCCTTTTGTTCCGGTTGCGGGGACAACCCTTAAGGAGTGCGTGGCTCTGGCCAATAAACTGGGCAGGAAGATTGCCAAGGAGCTTAAAATACCGGTTTACTTATACGAATCAGCAGCCAGAAAGAAGACCAGGGTTAACCTCGCGGATGTCAGGGAGGGGGAATACGAGGGTTTACTTACGGAAATTAGGACCAATCCCGAAAGAATTCCCGATTATGGACCTGCCAAACTTCATCCTACGGCCGGGGCGGTTGTTGTTGGAGCCAGAAAATATCTGGTGGCCTTTAACGTAAATCTGGATACACACGACATCGCCATTGCCAAAAAAATCGCCTCCCGCATCCGGGAGAAAAACGGAGGACTTCCCAAAGTAAAAGCGTTAGGATTTAAGGTGGAAGGGTATGCACAAATTTCCATGAATTTGGTGGATTTCGAAAAAACCAATTTCGACGAGGCCTATAGAGCCATCGAAAAAGAAGCCAGGAAATTCAAAGTGGGAATAAAAAGTTCGGAAATCTACGGAATGGTTCCGCTTGCCTCGGTGGTTAAAGCGATAGCCGCCACATTCAAAACCAAGAATTTTCAGGCAGATCAGGTGTTGGAAAAACGATTATATGAATAAAATAAAAAATCAGAAAATAGAACAATTTCTGGATGATCTCTCCTCTTCTTCCGCGACCCCAGGAGGAGGTGCGACTGCGGCACTTACAGCTGCGATGGCAGCATCTCTGGTCGAAATGGTTGCGGGTTTGACCTTGGGAAAGACGGGATACGAAAAAAATCAAAAAGAGATAAGGACTATAAAAACTAAAGCGGCCAAAGCGGGAAAGATTCTTGTTGTTCTGGCGGATGAAGATGTTACCGCATATAACAGTGTAGTTGCCGGGTACGGGGCCAAGGATAAAAAGAGAATAAAAACGGCTCTGATGAGAGCCACCGATGTTCCTTCAGATGTCATAAAACTTGCCAACCAAGTTGAGAAAATGGCAGCCAGAATGGTTGTAATCGGAAACAAAAATGCGGTCTCAGATGCGAAATCGGCGCTTTTTCTTTCCCAGTCTGCAGCCAAATCGGCCTTGGAAAACGTCAAGATAAATAAGCGCGCACTTGCGGGGATTAAATAGCTTTGCTACAATACCCCTGACACACATCAGTCACGTCTCCTGGATTCTTCCGACTGATGGCGGGCAAAGGAGACAGAAAAATTCATGACAAGTAAAATTTCGTTGGAAAAACTTCTTGAGGCAGGGGCCCATTTCGGGCACCAAGCCAGGCGTTGGAATCCCAAAATGTCTTCCTACCTTTACGGGGTTGAGGAGGGAATCCATATTTTCGATTTACCGAAGACCAAGATTGCTCTTGAGGAGGCTCTCGAAGTATTGACCAAAGCCTCCGCCGAGGGCAAGGTCATTCTGCTTCTGGGTACCAAAAAGCAGGTTAAGGACAAGATAATCGAGGTTGGTAAAGAGACGGGATGTCCCTATGTTTCTGAGCGTTGGCTCGGGGGAACGCTGAGCAATTTCGAGCAGATCAAAAGGACGATAGATAAGCTGGCCGACATGAAGGTCAAGATGGCTGCCGGAGATTATGCCAAATTTACCAAGAAGGAAAGGCTGCTTATCGAACGGGATATCGCCAGGATGGATCGGTTTTTGGGAGGGATTACGCAGTTGGAAAAATTACCCGACATCCTTTTTATCGTGGATACCCACAAGGAAAAGGGAGCTGTCAGAGAAGCCACCAAGGCCAAGATCGGAACCGTGGGTATTGTCGATACCAATGCCGATCCGACCCTCATCGATTATCCCATACCCATGAACGATGACGCTTCAAAAGCCCTTGACTATGTTATGGATCTGGTTAAAGATGCAATTATTGCGGGTCAAAAAAAGATCAAGCCGGTCAAGGAGGCAAAATGAAAATAGACATTGACGCCATCAGGAAATTAAGAGAGGAAACCGGAGCACCCGTTATCAGGGTTAAAAAGGTATTGGAGGAGGTTGGGGGAGATACAAAGAAGGCATTTACTATCTTGAGGGAAGAGGGCTTCGAGAAAGCCTCCAAAAGGGAGGACAGGGAAACCTCGCAGGGGGTAGTTGAGTCCTATGTCCACCATTCCGGAAAAGTGGCCTCGGTTGTAGAGCTTTTTTGCGAGACCGACTTTGTTGCCAGAAACGAGCTTTTCCGCGAGCTGGCCCACAATCTGGCTCTTCAGGTTGCCTCGATGGAGGCCAAAGACGCCAAAGAACTTTCTGAGCAGGAATTTATCAAGGATCCTTCCAAAAAGGTTGGGGATTTGGTAAAAGAAGTTATTGCCAAAACCGGAGAAAATATTCGCATCGGCAGAATATTTAAGATAGAATTGGGAAAAGAATAGTTCTTAATGGACGAGTCTTCAATTCGCTCGCGAATGAAACAGGTTGTGGAGCTTATGGCCTCCGACATCGCCGGGCTCAGAACAGGCCGCGCCACCCCGGCTCTAGTTGAGGGGTTGACCCTTGCCGTCTACGGCGGAACCCAAAAACTCAAGGTTCAGGAGCTGGGAACAATCAGCGCACCGGATACGCAAACTTTGGTTATTGATCCTTGGGACAAGAGTGTAATCGGAGAGATCCGTCAGGGAATAGCTGCGGCGAACATTGGCATGAACCCGATGATTGACGGAGAGATAATTAGGATTAGTTTCCCCCCTTTAACGACCGAGGACAGGGAAGCCTACACCAAACTTCTTTCCACCAAGCTCGAAAACGGACGGATTATGGTGAGGCAAATCCGGGGAGAAGGGATGCACGATATCAAGCAGAAGTTTGAGGAAAAGACCTTAACCGAGGATGAAAAATTTGCCCAGGAAAAACTGCTCCAGGAAATTACGGACGAGAATATAAAAATAATCGACGAGATGGGCGAGAAAAAGAAACAAGAGCTTCTTTCGCTCTGATATACTAATCTTTGCATGATAATCTCGATTCTGGTTTTCTTGGCCGTTCTTTCCATTTTGGTCATGGTCCACGAGCTGGGCCATTTTATTGTGGCCCGCCGCTCCGGTGTCTGGGTTGAGGAATTCGGATTTGGCATTCCCCCCCGGCTTTTCGGCAAAAAAATCGGCGAAACGATATATTCTATTAATGCGCTTCCTTTCGGGGGATTTGTCAGACTTCACGGCGAGTCAAGCGAAGAAGGGATAATCCACCCCAGAAGGGCATTTCTGAATAAAAGCAAAAAGGTCAGGACGGGGATTGTGGTTGCGGGGGTGATTATGAATTTTCTTCTGGCGGTTGTGGCTTTCGCCGTTGTTTATTCGTTCTTGGGAATTCCCAAAGAAACCAATAATGTAAAAATCGTCGAAGTGGACCCGGGATCTCCGGCCCAGACAGCGGGGATACTGGTCGGGGATATCGTCAAAACGATTGACAAAAAAGAGGTCGCCTCAAACGATTCCTTTGTGAACCTTATCGAGGAGAAAAAAGGCAAAAAGGTGACTCTTGAAATAGAAAGAGAAGGGACCCCTTTGAAGAAGATAACCATCACTCCGCGGGAGAGCCCCCCCGAGAACGAAGGTCCGTTGGGGGTGGTAATTACGACAACCGAATTATATTACCCTCCCGTCTGGCAAAGACCTTTTGTCGGAGTCTATTACGGATTTAAGGAAGCTCTGATCTGGGGAAAGATTGTCATCGACGGCTTTGTAAAAGTGTTTAGAGACCTGGCATCAGGTGTGGGACCCAAAGAAATCTCCGGCCCGGTAGGCATTTTTGCAATCACCACCCAGGCCGCCAAAGGCGGAATCCTCCAGCTTATCAGTTTCGTGGGGATCCTTTCGGTCAATCTGGCGATACTTAATATTCTGCCTTTCCCGGCCCTCGACGGAGGCAGGCTGGCCTTTATCGCCATTGAATCCGTGATCGGCAAAAAGGTGCTGCCGAAAGTTGAGGCGGTAGTCCATACCGTGGGGATGATTATTCTTATTATCCTGCTTTTGGCCGTTACCGCACGGGATATCCAAAAGCTGATTGCGGCCGGATCCATTTCTAAGTTTGTAGAATCGGTGATAAAATGAGCCGAGCCTGAATATTCGGGAATCTTAATGTAAATCAATGTTGCAATCACAATTATTCCCCAAGACCTTAAGAGAAGCCCCCAAAGAAGCGGAGAGTGTTAACCATAAACTTCTGGTCAGGGCAGGCTTTATCGACCAGTTGATGGCAGGTTCCTGGACGCTATTACCGTTGGGTTATCGGGTTGTTGCCAAAATCATTCAGGTTGTTCGGGAGGAAATGAATGCCGTCGGTGGGCAGGAAATGCTCATGCCTCTTTTGCATCCGAAGAATATTTGGAACGAAACCGGCAGGTGGGATAAGGCCAAGGAGGTTATGTATCAGTTTATGGACGCCAGGGGCAAGGAATTCGCCCTTTCTTTTACCCACGAAGAGATAGTCATGGACCTTTTAAGGAAAAATATCAAAAGCTACGCCGACCTTCCCGTTGCCGTTTATCATTTCTCCACCAAATTCAGAAATGAACCGCGGGCCCGCTCGGGAATTCTCAGGGGCAGGGAGTTTTTGATGAAGGATCTTTATTCCGCCCACGTTTCCGAGGCCGACATGCTTAGCTATTACGAGAAAGTGAAAGACGCCTACAAGAAAATATTCACCAGATTAGGTTTTGACTTTAGGGTGATAGAGACAGGCGGCGGAGTTTTTACCGACAGAAGGACCCACGAGTTTCAAGTATTGGCAAAAGGAGGAGAGGATACCATCTTTTACTGCGACAGCTGCGATTGGGGAGAGAACAAAGAAATATTTGGCGGAAAGGCGGGGGAGGCTTGTCCTTCTTGCAAGAAAGGTAAAGTGCTGACCTCGAGTGCCATCGAGGTTGGTAATATTTTTCCTCTGGGGACCTGGTATGCGGAGAGAATGAGAGTCTACTATGCGGACGAAAAGGGAATGAAAAAACCCGTCTGGTTTGCCAGCTACGGGATAGGTCCGACCAGAACCATGGGAGCATGGGTCGAGGTCTCCCACGACGAGAAGGGAATAATCTGGAATAAGACCCTGGCCCCATTCGCAGTTCATTTGATTGAACTACCCGGAGCTAAGAACGCAAAGAAAGTTTATGAAGATCTTCAAAAGGCGGGGATAGAGGTTCTTTGGGACGACAGAGAGGTCGGAGCAGGAGAAAAATTTGCCGACGCGGATTTGATCGGAATTCCGGTCAGGACAGTTGTTTCTGACAAAACGGGAGACAAAATCGAGCTCAAAAAGAGGGATGGTGACAAGACCGAGCTTGTCACATTTGAAGAACTGACCAAAAGGTTGTAATATCGAGCCTCTGGTGAAAAGGAAAAAGATAGTTGTGGTTGGTGGGGGGACCGGAACCTACCAGGTTCTTATGGGCCTCAAAAAATACCCCGTTGATATTTCGGCCGTAATCTCCATGTGCGATTCCGGAGGCTCCACGGGTAGGCTGCGCAAAGAGTTGGGGATTCTTCCTCCCGGTGACGTCAGAAGGGCTATTTTGGCCTTATCGGATTTGCCTTTTGCCAGAAAAACCTTGGAGGAGGTTTTCGATTTTCGCTTTGAGGACGGCAAAACCCTGGCCGGCCACTCCCTCGGCAACATCCTCCTGGCCGCCCTCACCCAGATAACCGGAAGCATGGATAAGGCGATAGAAGAGGCTTCAAGAATCTTAAACGCATCGGGAAATATTTACCCCGTGACTTTGGACAAAACCAACCTGGTTGCAATTTTAAGAGATGGTACCCGGGTCTTTGGGGAGACAAACATCGACATGAGGAACATTAAGCCCGAAGTCCCTATTAAAACTGTTTTCTTAACACCCAAGGCTAAAGTATTCAAGGGAGCGGCAAAAGCTTTAAAAGAAGCCGACCTGATTGTTCTCGGGCCGGGAGACTTGTATTCGAGTTTGGTTCCTACCGTTTTGGTCAAAGGGGTAACCCGGGCCATCAAAAAATCCAAAGCCAAGCTGGTATACGTTGTTAACCTGATGACCAAACGGGGAGAATCGGACGGATTTAAGGCTTCGGATTTCGTAAATGTTATCCAAGAATATCTGTCCGATTCGGCCAATAGCCTTGGCTATGTCATCGTCAACCGGCGTGTCAACGGATCTAAAACCAAAATAAGCTCCTGGTACAAGCGCTACGGTTCTATCCCGGTTGTCAACGATATCGCCAGAAGCAAGCGGCCGTACAAGATTGTCTCAGGTCAGTTTGTGGACACCACAACCTTTTTCAGACACAACCCGGACAAGATTGCCAAGACCATATTCTCGCTTCTTTAGACGTTTGTGGTCCTTGTCGGAGAGTAAAGAAGTTACTATACTGATGCCGTGAAAGACTGCATCTTTTGCAATATAATCTCGGGAAAGGTTCCTGCCGAGATAGAAAAAGAAAGCGAAAAAATAGTCGTTTTCAAAGATAAATTCCCAAAAGCTCCAGTCCATTTGCTTTTGGTTCCCAAGAAACATTACCGCGACATTACCGAGGCGGATGGGGATATCTGGGAAGAGATACGCTCTCTCGCCGTAGAGCTTGCCAAAGAGAAGAAAATGACGGGTTTCAGGTTAGTGCACAACGCCGGAGCCGCAGCCATGGTTCAACACATGCACGTTCACTTTCTTGGGGAAGTGCTTATGGAGAGGGAATTATGATTGCAGATACCATTACTAAACAAATTGCCGAAGCCCTCAAAGCCAGGGACGAAATAAGGTTGTCTACCCTGCGTCTTTTATCCTCCGCCCTCAATTACGAATTTATTGCCAAGCAGCACAAGCTTTCCGAGGAAGAGGAGCTGGTGGTGGTCGGGCGCGAAGCCAAAAAAAGGAAAGAGGCGATAGAGGCTTACGAAAAAGCCGGAGCCCAGGACCGGGCCGACAAAGAAAGAAAGGAATTGGAAATTCTTTCCGCATGGCTACCGGCCCAAATGCCGGATAATGAAATCGAAGCCATTGTCACCGAGGCCATATCCCAAACCGGAGCAACCTCAATTGCCGAAATGGGCAAGGTGATGGGGGCGGCTATGGCGAAGGTCGCCGGGCGGGCCGACGGGACAAAAGTCTCGGAGATGGTCAAACAAAAACTATCTAATTTATAAACCGTTAATGCAACACCAATTAGTCATCCATGATTAAGATCAATGTTAAAAAACAAAGCAGCTACCCCGTCAGCACAAGCAAATTAAGAGCGGCATTAAAAGATTTCTTCAAGGGCCAGGGAATCGTATCCGATGCGGAGGTCTCGGTCGCAATCGTGGGGGAGGCGAGAATGCTCTCGCTGGGAAAAAAGTATCTCAAGGAGTCCTCGCGCGTGGCCCATGATGTTTTGTCCTTTACCCAGGAGGAAGTAAGGGGTAAATTTATATACCCACCGGACGGGTTGATACACTTGGGAGAGATAGTTATTTGTTATCCGCGGGTTGTGGCCACGGCCAAGAAAGAGGGCAAGTTGATTGACGAAGTTGTGATTGAATTGGCGGTTCACTCCGCACTGCATTTGATGGGAGTACATCACGAATGATTACTTATTACAGAAAATACAGACCCCAGAGGATAGAGGAGCTGGATATTGCCGAGGTCAGGGAAAGCCTCGGGCGTATCGTTAAAGCCGGCAAGATTCCCCACGCCTTCCTTTTTTCGGGACCCAAAGGAACGGGTAAAACTTCAGCCGCAAGAATTATTGCCAAAATCGTAAATTGCAAAAAGCCAAAATCTGCCCCCTGCAACAAATGCGAAGAGTGTACCTCCATCAACCGGGGAGCCAATATCGATGTGGTCGAGTTGGACGCGGCCAGCCATAGAGGCATAGAGGATGTCAGGAGTTTAAGGGATGCGGTTAAGCTTGCCCCCGCCAAGGCCAACAAGAAAGTTTATATCATCGATGAGGTTCACATGATGACCGTTGAGGCCTCAAATGCGCTTTTGAAAACCCTGGAGGAGCCTCCCGAACACGTGATGTTTATCCTGGCAACCACCAATCCCGAAAAACTTATCGAAACCATCCGTTCCCGAACAACCAATATTGCCTTCCGTAAAGCCACGACCGAAGAGATTGTCAGATCTCTTTCCCGGGTGGTTAAGGGAGAAAAGATAAAAATAAAGCCGGACGGACTGGCCAAAATTGCCTCTGGGGCGGGGGGCTCCTTCCGCGATGCGGTAAAGGTTCTTGAGCAGCTCGTTTCGGAAAAAAGACCTCTGGCTGCGGATTCGATTGAGGAATTTCTTTTCCAGACCAAGGCGATCGGGGTCGAGGGGTTAATTGAAATTCTGGGGCGTAAAGATGCCAAATCTGCCCTGGAGGAGGTGGCCAGGATATCGGCCCGCGGGGTTACGATATCCAACCTACTCGAAGCCCTAATCTCCAGTTTAAGGGTGTCGCTTTTGGGCAAGGTAGGTATAGGTAGCGACAATCTAAAAAGCTTTTCCAAGGCCGATGTTTTGATCCTGATAAAACTATTTTCAAGGGCACAGTCAGAGATTAAGGATGCCATTATCGAGGAGCTGCCGTTGGAGATTGCCATGGTTGAGTGGTGTGAAGATATTGAGGGAAACCCCCAACCTGTTCGGCCGGATCCGGAAACAAAGACATCCGAACCCGCGGCTGCCCCTGCTAAAGAGCAAGCCCCAGTGGGACATGCAGCCATCGGTTCGACCCTCAAGGCAATCAGCGAGGAGATCTGGAGAACTATTTTGGCACAGGTCAAACCCATCAATACTTCCATCGAGGCGCTTTTAAGAGCCGCCAAACCGATAGGCTATGACGGTAAGGTGCTAACCCTGGGCGTCTACTACCGCTTCCACAAAGAAAGGCTGGAAGATACCCAGCACCGCCGGGTTTTGGAAGATGTGGCCGGGGGAGTATTGGGAACACCCATAAAAGTGGTCTGTACTTTAACCGAACAGGAGCCAAGGCCCAAACCGCAGGTGGTTGAAGAAAAAACCGTTTTGACCGAGGGAGAGGATAAAGATATAATCAAAATTGCCGAAGAGATATTCGGAAACTAAAAATGTTTGACAAATTTAAACAAATAAACGAGTTGCGCAAAATGCGCTCCCAGGCAATGGAGCTGCAAAAAGAACTCGAGAAAATAAAGGAGTCCACCGAAAAAGGAAACATGAAGGTGGTTGTCACCGGAGATCAGAAAATTGCCTATATCGAGATTGACGGAGAAGAAAAGCGGGAATTGGCCGATTTGATTAACGAGGCCATGAAGAAGGTTCAAAAAGAAGCTGCCAAGAAGATGCTCGAGATGGGTGGTGGACTCTCCGGCCTTCTCGGAAAAATGTAATGAGGATAGCCAAGCCCATAGCGGCTCTTATCGAAGCATTCGAAAAACTTCCCGGAATAGGTCCCAAGACGGCTCAAAGACTGACTTTCTATTTACTCCATGTGCCGCAGCGGGAACTGAATTTATTCGCGCAGTCCCTCTCAAGAATCAAAAAAGACACCGTTCTTTGTGGCACTTGCCGTAATGTTTCGGAGACGGACCCCTGCCCAATCTGTTCCGAAGCCTCAAGAGATGTCTCCACTATAATGGTAGTAGAGCAACCGCTGGATATTTTGGCCTTCGAAAAAACCGGCAAATACCGGGGGCTCTATCACGTTTTGCACGGGAGCATTAGCCCCTTGGAAAATATCGGACCGGATGAGATATATATCGATGATTTGCTGCGCAGGGTCTCGAGTAAAAAATCGCGGGTCAAAGAGCTCATAATTGCCACCAATCCGACGATGGAGGGGGAGGCAACGGCAATGTATCTGAACAAGAAATTAAAAATGAAAAATTTGAAATTAACTATTTCGAGGTTGGGAATGGGAATTCCCACTGGAGCGGATTTGGAATACGCGGATGAAACGACACTTTCCCAGGCGATTGCCGGAAGGAGGGAAATTTAAATGGCGGGTATTGTAGCCGACAGTGCCAAAAGTGCCAAGAGCCTGGCCCAGCAGGTAGCCAGGCAAATGGCCAGGGAGCCTCTGGAAGTTCTTAAAGAGGCCGGACAACAGGTAGCAGGAACAGAAGAGCGGCCATCGCAGGAAACCGCGGCGCCGAAAGAAGCTGGTTTTTTGCCCGAAGAGAAGGCGCGAATCGAGTCGCAGGGAGCAAGAGCGCTGGCTGCGCTTGAAGAGGAACTGAAGGATATCCGGATAGAGAAAGGGAGAAAAGAGCTTATCCAAAAAGAAGAAGAAAGGGCCCAGGTGGTTGCCCAAGAGAACCAGAAAAACGAAGCGTTACCAGGAATCCCCGCAAAACCCTCTAGGAGGTTTCCGGGTTTTGGACAGAAGGCCCAGGCGGAAAAACAAAAAACCCGTATCGAAAAACCCCTGCCGCCGTCGGGTTAATTTACAATTACCCCCCAACAATTTACAATTGATTCGTGGCTGATATTTATTTATATAACTCCCTTTCCCGCCAGAAAGAATTGTTTGCCCCGCTTAAGGCCCCTGATGTCGGAATGTATGCCTGCGGTCCCACTGTTTATGATTATCAGCACATCGGCAATATGCGCCGTTATGTCGGAGACGACACTCTCAAAAGAGTTCTGGCCCTAAACGGTTTTAAAGTTAAGCACGTTATGAACGTTACCGACGTGGGACATTTGACCTCGGATGCCGATACGGGAGAGGACAAGCTGGAAAAAAGTGCTGCCGAAAAAGGAAAGAGCGCAGCCGAAATTGCACGATTTTTCGAAGAGCAGTTTTTCTCTTCAACGGATGCCCTAAATGTTATCAGGCCCGACATTCTCTGCCGCGCCACCGAACATGTTTCCGAGCAGATAGAGCTTATCAAAAAGATAGAAGAGAACGGTTTTACCTACCTGACGGATGACGGAGTTTATTTCGATACGACAAAACTCAAAGATTACGGACGCCTTGCCGGCGGAAAAGAGGGAATTAAACCCGGGGTCAGAGTCGATATCGCCGGAAAGAAAAACCCAACCGATTTTGCCTTGTGGAAATTTAGCCCCAAGGATTCAAAAAGACAAATGGAATGGGATAGCCCCTGGGGGACGGGCTTCCCGGGTTGGCATATCGAATGTTCGGCAATGAGTATGAAATATTTGGGAGAGACCTTTGATATCCATACGGGTGGAGTAGATCACGTTGCGGTTCACCATACCAACGAGATTGCCCAAAGCGAAGCCGCGACAGGCAAGGCACCGGTTAAATATTGGGTCCATTATGAATTTTTGCAGGTGGATGGGGCTAAAATGGCCAAAAGTTTGGGAAATACCTATACGGTTACCGATGTCGAAAAGAAAGGATTTGACCCCCTGGCCTTAAGATATCTTTTTCTTTCTGCCCACTACCGCGACAGCCTGAATTTTACCTGGGAGTCATTGCAAGCCGCCCAAAATGCCCTGGAAAAGCTGCGTTCGGCGGTCGCCGCATTGAAAGACGAGAAGACCAGAACGGCTCTTTCGTCCGAAAAGGATGCAAAAACGCAAACGTTTCGTGAAGAATTTGTTAAATCGGTAAATGACGATATCAATACCGCCTCGGCCCTGGCCGTAGTCTGGCAGATGCTTAAAAGCAATATTCCTTCGGAAGATAAATACGATTTGGCAATCGCTTTTGATGAGGTTTTGGGATTGGGGCTGGCTAAAGCCACTGTTGGCAAAGTCGAGATTCCCGGAAAAGTGCAAGAACTTCTCGATAAAAGGAATCAATTAAGAGAGCAGGGTAAGTTTGAGGAAGCAGACGGGGTTAGAAAAGAGATAGAAGAGGCGGGATTTGTTTTGGAGGATTCGTCCCAAGGCACGAAAATTAAACCCCGATGAAAACAGCCGCAGTAATTTTTGACCTCGACGGAACCGTTTTGGACAACGAAGACGAATACGGCGCATCTTTTAAGGCGGTGTTGGAATCCCTCGGAGGTAAAGACATTTCCGAGTATCCTCAGGTGGGAGGGATTGGGGTCAAGGAAAACTGGCCCATTCTTTTGGAAAAATACCACCTCAAATCCGTTAAATCCATCGAAGAGCTGGCTCACAAAACCCAAGAGGAGTATTTGTCGCGTCTTTCAAGCGTTACCTTAAAACCCGGTTTTGAGGATTTTGTAGCATCCCTTAGGGAAAAAGAAATCAAGACCGCCCTGGCTACTTCCAACGGCTGGTGGGTGGTCGATGAGGTTTTTGACAAACTCAGACTGGACGTCTATTTCGATATTGTAACCACGGGGGAAGAGGTTAACTTTAAAAAGCCCGACCCGGACTTGTTTCTGGTCACTGCCGATAAATTGGGACTAATGCCCGCGGAGTGTATCGTTATCGAGGATGCGGCCAGCGGTATCGAAGCGGCACGCAGGGCCGGAATGAAATCTTTTGCGATAGCCAGAGACAAAGAGAATGCCCAAACATTAAAGGCAGCTGATAAAATAGTTTTTGCCTATAAGGAGATAACTATTAATGTCTGAAGCCCAAGAACAGCCGGGCCATCAATTGGAGTGGGGCTATGAAATTCCCACACTGGTGGCGGAAAGGATAAAACAAAATGCGCCGATAATCGGCGGTCTGGACGTTGCGAAAGTACTTAGGGGGCACGTTCTGCAACTAATACTCGGAGACGACTCCGGTGTTTTCGGTACCGCCGTGCTTTGGTTTGACGCCAAGATAATGAAGCCGGAGGAGGCAATTGCCCACAAAGAGATATTTATGAATAGGGTCAGGTGGGAACTTGAACAAGACGAGACCCCGCAGAGGATAAAAGAGATGTTGATTCCCTATCAAAAAAAATTAACGGAGACCAATTGGGATACGGAGGCAAAAGTCCGAGAGTCGAGAGCCGTCTGGGAAGAAACGGTCCATTCCAAGGTAGCCGGGATGGTTGAGGCAAACGAGGATGGTTACAAGGACGCAAGGGATGAGTATGAGCGTTACGAGGACGAGGTCAGAAAAAGAAAACTCAACCGCTAAAGGTAATTCTTTTTAATTCGAAGCGTTTGATAACTAGACCAATATGGTCGATTAAGGGAAAATAATTTTTGACCTCCGCCTGAAATTTCTCCGCCAGATTGGTGGTGTAGTTTGAGTAGCCGGCTTTTTCGGATTGTCTGCAGAGCTTACCTTCCCACTCTTTAACCACCAGCATGACCTCCGCCCCGATGCGGTTATATTCCTCCTGGTTGGCGTCGGTATCCAGGGAATATTTATCGTGGATGAGCCTGAACTTTGCGAAAAGATCCTTATTTGCATCTAGCATTCTGCGGGCGTACTCTTTATATTTGGGCATAATTAGAAATTATATACAAGAAATCGGTTTGATATAATCCCAAATATGCAAGGAATAATTTTCGAATCCGGGAATAAGGACAAAGAAGAAGCGAAAGAAACTCCGAAACAGGATCAGGCCGAGGTGGTTAAGGAGACGGCTCCGGAGGTAAAAGGAAGCCTAAGCGCAGAGGCTTTGACCCTTCTGAAATATTATCAGTCGACCATTAAGGAAGAAACTTCCCAACAATGGGAACCGAAAGTTAAAGTGGGGGAAACCCTCTCGGGGGTTGCCCAGGTTTACGAGAGGTTAAGATACGCGGTTGACTACAAGAAAGAGCACCTCTTAAGAAGAAATGCCATCGAGCGCATCCTCAAGCGGCAGCTTAGGACGGTGGAAAGAAATCCGCGTGAGATAGCCGACAACCTGATCAAGGAGCTTATCTGGGCAAGATACTTAAGAAACGATTATCTGCCCGTGTCCCGTACCGAGGCCGCAGCCGGAATAATTGCCAAATACTTAAAGTTTTTTAGTCTTATCCCCAGCCGTTATCACGATAGGAAAGAAGGGGCCTGGTGGAGAGACTGGCTGATCTCGATTGCCTCCTGTGAGCTTGAGGAAGCAATCGATCCGTCCCTAATCTCAATCGACGCTTTATCCCTTTCAACCCTTGCCTGGTTTAAGAAACGCTACCAATGGTTGGGGGACGGACTTGATGATACCCAAAAAGACATCCAGACAACGATTGCGGTTTACCGGGGACTTTTCAGAACGGATGATGCCAGAACCGCATATCATCTTCTGAAAAACATGTATCCCCAGTGGAGCAATATTCGCGCCGAGGATCTCGACGGAAATACTCCAAAAATTTTCGATCTCTTTGCTACCATCCGTGCGGACTTAAATCCCGCGATTCAAACCAGACTTTACAGATTCGTACAAAGACAGATTTCGGCTTTTCAAATCCTCAAAGAAGTTATCGAGCAGGATGTGGAGAATGCAGCCAGGGTCTTTGCCAATCCCCAGGTTTTGGAAGAAGCCGTTTATGACGTTTGTGAGGAAAAGTACGGAGAGATTAGCGACAGGGTTGCCCGGGGGATTATCCGGAGCATTATCTATATCTTTGTGACCAAGATTTTCTTTGCGATAGTCATTGAAATTCCTTACGAATACTATTTTCTGGGAGGGATCAGCTATGTGCCTCTTTTGACCACGGTTCTTATCCCCATCCTTTTTGTCTTTTTGGTGGCCCTGACTATCAAAAAACCAAATGAAGCCAATACCCAAAGAATTTTGGAAAAGATATCCGACTTTGTTTATGTATCGGGTCGCAAGGAAAAAACCAAATTCAGTCTAACCGCAGCCAATAGGGGAGGAATAATGTATAAGGCCTTTGCCTTTGTCTATAGCGTCCTTTTCCTTTTGATTTTCGGAGCGATTTCGTATTTGCTGCAGAAGATCGGCTTTAATTTCGTAGGAGGAGTGATCTTCTTTATCTTCTTATCCTTGGTTCTCTTATTCGCCTACCGGGTTAAGTTTACCGCCTCGGAGCTGAATGTCACCGAGCCGAAAGAAAGTCTTTTGTCCCACCTGATGACAAATTTGAGTCTGCCGTTATTGGATGTGGGAGTCTGGTTGTCCGATAAATTTTCCAGATTTAACTTTTTGATAGTGTTTTTGGATATCCTGATCGAGGCGCCTCTGAAAAACATCATCGGAGTTGCGGATGAATGGACCTCGTTTGTGAAGGAGAGAAAAGAGGAAGTCGTCGAAATCCCCGTCGAGAGATAACTATAATTCAGATTTTATCTATACTATAATTGGAAGAATGGGCGAAACAGGCGAGACTCCAAAATCAGAATCTTCAAAAAGGCCGATATTACCTGAAATTTCCGAACACTCAAAAATCGTTGAAGCCGCCAAAAGGAGATATTCCAGCCTGGGCGGCGTTTTATCCTGGAGCGGGTTTCCAAAGGAAGAACTTGATGAAATTTATGTTTGGTGGGACGGATATAAAAAGACGGAAGATAAACTGCAGAGGTTTGAGATCGTTATGTCTTCAGGCAAATTGCCTGAACTTGAAGGGGAACAGTTAAAGAAAGAGTGGGAAGAGATTCGGGTACCGGTAGACTCCATCAACAGACAAATCGTCGAGTTTACCCGGGCCGACAAAGTGGAGGGTAATAAGCTGGGCTCCGTAGTTAATCTCATGAAGGATGTAGATGAAAACCTTTCGTGGTTTACCCAGGCACTTGCCTTGGGGGAAGCACTTGTGGCGACCCGGGCCGAAAACCCGGACGATAGGCTGATGAGAATAAAAATTGCCCAAGGTGCATGGGAGGAGCTTTTGAATTCATTCACTTATGCCAAGCTGCACTACGCCGCCGAAACCGACATGGTTGTTACAACGGAGGACGACCTGGAAGAGCAGAAAGCGGAACTCATGGCCTCTCTGGGCAGAAAGCCCTGGGGTGTAAGACAAACGGAAAAGAACAGGAAGGTCTATAAAGGGTTACGCAAACAGATAATAGCTTCAGAATACGATACGGAAATTGCCGATAACCTGAAAATTGTTTGGGATTCGGCCAGAGGTTCGGTTCCTCAAGGAACATCCGCACTGGATATTTTAAGTGCAAACGAATTGGTTCTTCAAGGGCTTCATGCAGAAGGAGCCTTCGAGTGGGATCTTGAGGAGCTGGAAGAAGCGGGAGAAGGAGAAGAGGAATAGCTTCTGTGGAAGAAAAAACATTGTTATCCGTAAAAGGATTAAAAGTTAAATTCAATAGTCACCTGATTATTGACGACGTATCCTTCGATGTGGAGAGAGATTCCACCTTGGCCATTATCGGACCCAACGGGGCCGGAAAGTCGGTTCTTTTCAGGGCAATACTCGGGCTTATTCCTTACGAGGGGACCGTTACCTGGGCCCCCAAGGTTAAAATCGGTTACGTCCCCCAAAAATTGTTTGTCGCCAAAGACTTCCCCTTAACCGTAGCGGAGTTTTTACGTTTTAAAGAGGGGGATAATCAGAAAATAGACGAAGCCCTTGTATCAGTCGGATTTAAGGAAAATAAAACGAAACTTTTAAAAACCAGACTGGGGACTCTTTCGGGGGGAGAGCTTCAGAGAGTTCTTATCGCCTCCGCTGTTTTGGGAAGCCCGAACGTTCTCCTTTTTGACGAACCGACCAGCGGTGTGGATATTTCGGCAGAAGAGACCATCTACAGCTTAATCGACAGACTGAAAAAGGAGAAGGATTTGACCATAATATTTATTTCTCACGAATTGCAGGTTGTCTATAAATATGCCGACGGCGTGCTTTGTTTGAATAAAGAGAAGATTTGCTTTGGACCTCCGAGAGAAGTGGTGGATAAAGAAAGTCTGGCCAAGCTATACGGCGAAGACGTAAGTGTATATAAACACCATGAACACTAATTTTGCTTTCTTGTTGTTTGTCGGCGCCCTGGCGGGGGCGGCCTCCGGTTATTTGGGTTCATTCATGGTCCTAAAGCGGATGTCTCTTGTGGGAGATGCCCTTTCCCACGTGGCCTTGCCCGGAATGGCAATTGCTTTGATGCTTTCGGTCAATCCCATACTCGGAGCGCTTCTGGCACTAGGGCTTGCGGTTATCGGAATCTGGTACATCGGGGAGAAGTCCGAAATCTACCCCGAGGCTTTGGTGGGAATATTTTTTACGGCAAGTTTGGCAATCGGGATCTTAATTACCCCCGAGCCGGAGCTTCTGGAAGTGCTTTTCGGTAACATCGAAAAAGTTACGGGGCTTGAAGGTATTTTGGTAATCGCTGCGTCGCTATTGATATTTGTCGTCACCAAGCTGATATCCAACAAACTTGCCCTGGGTATTGTCTCCGAAGACCTGGCCAAATCCGAAGGGATTAAAGTGTCCAGGATTAACCTTATCTATCTGCTTTTGGTAGGTCTGGTAATTGCTCTGGGAGTGAAATTTTTGGGCACGCTTTTAACCGGAGCTCTGGTGATTGTCCCCGCCGCGGCAGCCAAGAACCTGGCCAGGGCCATCGCGGGCTACCAGATGCTCTCGATAGTTTTTGGAATCTTATCCGTGGTAATAGGTATTTTTATTGCCACCTTGGCGGGAATTTCATCGGGGCCGGCCGTGGTTTTGGTTGCCATCGGATTTTTCGTAGTCAGCTATATCTTCAAAAGGAACTAACAAACAGAAAAGGGGAGAATTGTTGAATCAGTACTGCCAGCTACAATTTATCTAACTCGACAATCTGCGACTTACCTACTGTTGACAAGTACTACAACCAGTAGTAGTATATTAAGTATAGCAACTAGAGTGAAACAACGAGTTACATTATTTATTAACCCTTCGATTGTTAAGCACGCCAGAGCCCAGGCGATTGTTGAGGAATTAACACTTAGTCCTCTTGTAGAAAAAGCTTTGATTAGATATTTGCCCAAAATAACAATAGTTAAAAGGGGGTGAGTAATATGACAGAAACTGTAAGAGAAACTGTAACGACTCGAGACGATAGCCCGGCGACTTCGGTTAAAGCGGGGGCAACCGGTACCCAAACAGTGCAACGTTTAGTCTATTTTCTATTCGGAATACTAGAGATACTCCTGGCTTTCCGTTTAATCTTTAAGTTAGCAGGCGCAAGTTACGGAGGTGCCTTTGTGGGTTTCATTTATAGCGTGACCCGAATATTTATCTTGCCCTTTGGTGGAATATTCCGTCAGGCTACTGCTCCCGGAGCAGAAACTGCCGCAATTCTTGAACCGGCGACATTGGTTGCCATTATTGTCTACGCTGTTTTGGCTTGGGGCATTGTGGCTTTAGTCAAGATACTTTCAGGCGAACAGCAAACAGATTAGACTAATTTATAGAGGGGGGTGAAGAAATATTAATATTATTATTTATTGGGCCATCTTTGGACTTATTGCAGGTGCAATTGCCAATTTTATTGCACCCAGCTCAAAGGGGGGCATTATCGGATCAATAGTTTTGGGTGTTATTGGGGCTATAGTGGGAGGATACTTGGGACGAATGCTTTTTGGCGTTGGGGTAACTGGGTTTAACCTAACATCCTTTATTGTGGCGGTTGCCGGATCACTACTTGTGATTTTTGTAGGTAGACTGCTTTAAATGAGGATTAAATATGAGTATTAAGATTCGTAATCAAAGCGGGAGCGTGACTCTTTGGCCGGAAAAGCTTAGTGTACAGAAAGAAGAGATTAAAGCTGTAGATAAACAAAAAAGAGCGGACGTGAGAGCCGTTGCAAAATTGGTTAAAAAATCCAATAGAATACTACTTAGCATTTCTTCGCATGCATTTCCATTTGATTTATTTCCCGACACCATAAACGTTGAGGAAGGAAGAATCACTATTATCACCCGTACTTTTTTCCTTTCTGCTCGGGTACACAGTGTCGATATCAAAGACGTCTCAAATATCTTTGTCAATGTCGCACCTTTCTTTGCTCAGCTGGTTATCATTTCAAAAACATTTGAAGAAAATGAAGTACGAATAAAAAATTTGAGAAAAGACGAGGCAGTTTTTGCCAGAAGAATCATCGAGGGGTTACGGATCTTTGAAAATAAACGAATAGACACCTCCAACTATACAGTGAAAGAACTTGTGGCCAAACTTCAGGAATTAAGCACGACAGAAATTGTAACGTAACTATTTATTTTTACACCCGAATGTTAGAATGGCTTCATTGTGGGCCTTTCTGTTGGAATAGTTGGATTACCAAACGCAGGGAAATCCACGCTTTTTAATGCACTCGCCTCCAGGCGCTTGGCTGAGACCGCACCTAGGCCATTTACTACAATCGAGCCCCATGAGGCGGTGGTTGAGGTCCCCGATGATAAATTAAAAAAACTTTCGGATTTGGTTAAACCCGACACTGCTATTCCCGCAAGCGTAACCTTTATTGATATAGCAGGATTAGTCAGGGGAGCGCACAAAGGGGAGGGACTTGGAAATCAGTTTTTGGGACGCATCAGGGAAGTAGATGCCGTTATCCATGTAGTTCGTGCATTCGAGGACCCGGGGGTTGCTCATCAGCATCCCTCCCACGAACCTGGTTCAATCGATCAAATATTGGAAGACATAGAAATTGTGAACATAGAGCTAGAACTTGGAGGGATTTCTGGAAAACCGATCATCTACGTTCTTAACGTAGACGAGGGGGATTTAAACAATATGGAATTTATCTCCCGGGTTGAGGAGAAATTCAAAGAAAAAGCTTTGCTTATTTCAGCAAAATTGGAGGAAGAATTTATAGACCTTACTAAAGAGGAAAAGGCAGCATACATGGGGAGTATCAGACCAGGCCTTGATAGACTTATTCTTTATGCGTATGAACTTTTGGGTCTTATCACTTTCTACACAATTAAGGGAGGGAAAGAGGTTCGTGCATGGAGTATCAAAAGGGGAGCAGCGGCAGTCGACGCGGCCGGGGTTGTACACACGGATTTTGCCAAAGGATTTATAAAGGCGGAGGTAATTAATATTGATGAACTCTTGGGTTTAGGAGGATGGAAGGAGGCGAAAGAGAAGGGAAAGGTAAGACTTGAGGGAAGGGATTATCAAGTTAACGACGGAGACGTAATTGAATTTAGGGTTGGAGTTTGACCCCCAAAATCCTTTCGGCCTTTGCCCTATCCCCATCCTGGAGGGCATTCGCTGCAGCCATAAGGTCCTTATATACAGGTACTTCGGTACCGAACTGGGTTGCAAGATGCGCGGCCGAATCTCTCAAATATTTGGGAGTCACTTTTTCTGTTGAGCCTGGATGGTCTGTTTCGGCTGTTGCCATTGGGAGATTTTAACAATTGAGGGAAACATTTTCAAATGATATACTTCGCCGTATGCAAAAGTACGAATTAACCATAGTTTTCGATGCAAAAATAAGCGCCGCGAAGCGAAAAGCGGTTAGGGAGGCCATTGAGAAGGCGGTTGGCCTTTTGAAGGGGAAAATAGGAGCTGTTGCCGATTGGGGAGAAAAGGACCTGGCCGGCAAAATTAAGAAGGCAACCAGAGGGTATTATATTTATTTTCCGCTCGAACTTTCTTCCGATTCTGCCAAGAAATTATTGGAGAAAATGAAGTCGGAGGATGCTATAATCAGGTACTTATTGGTGAGGGAAAAGTAATGGCAAGAAGTCTTAATAAAGTACAGTTAATTGGAAATTTGACCCGCGATCCGGAGCTGCGCTACACCCCGCAGGGGACAGCCGTTTGTACCTTCGGAGTTGCCACAAATAGACAATGGACAACGGAGTCCGGCGAAAAGAAGGAAGATGCCGAGTTTCACCGGGTTGTTGCTTGGAACAAGCTCGCCGAGATTTGTTCCCAGCTCTTGACCAAAGGCAGAAAGGTTTACGTCGAGGGCAGGCTGCAGACCAGAAGCTGGACCGGCCAGGACGGGAACCAAAGGCAGACAACGGAGATAGTAATTTCCGATATGGTAATTTTGGATCCAAGACGGGACGTTACCCCCGGAGACGACTTTGATATTCCCGAGGAGCCGGCCGCAGAGGCAGCTCCCGAGGAGGCAAAAACCGAGGAAAAAGCAGAACCCAAGAAAAAAGCAAAAGCCAAAAAGTCGACCGCTAAGCCCGAGCCGTCCGAGGAAGACATCCCCTTCTAGAGCCTGCTTACAAGTACAATGAAACAGAAAAAATCCAAAAGAAAATCTTCAAGTATCCGGCTTAGACCGGTCAGCACCAATTGTCCTTTTTGCAAAATCAAAACCAATCCCGATTACAAAAAATATGAGGATTTGGCTAAATATCTTACCGACAGGGCCAAGATTATTCCCAAAAGCCGCAGCGGAATTTGCTCCAAACACCAAAGACGCTTGGGGATTGCGATAAAAAGAGCCCGCCATTTGGGACTTCTTCCCTTCACGGGAAGTATTTAGTTGGTTACAATTACTCTGTGATGAAACCATCATTCCTACCCAGAATCAATTTTGTAAAAGCCAGAAAGATTATTTTATTTGTCTTTATAGCGGCACTTCTTTTCGGGGGAGGATATTTCCTCGGCTCGTCGGGCTTTAAGGCTAACCTCAATAAATTTCCCAAGGTAACCATATCCAGAGAAACACCTCCGGATAAAGGAAATTTGGATTTCTCCCTCTTCTGGAGAGTATGGGATAGCCTTAGCGCCAAGTATTACGACAAGACTAAAATTAATCCGGGAAAAATGGTTTACGGGGCGATTTCCGGAATGGTATCCGCGATAGGGGATCCCTATACGGTTTTCTTGCCTCCGGAAAAAAATAAAGTAATCCAGGAGGATTTGGGGGGCAGTTTTGAAGGCGTGGGAATTCAGATAGGCTATAGGGGAACACAACTGGCGGTTATTGCACCCCTCGCCGATTCTCCCGCGGAGAAGGCCGGGGTCAAAGCGGGTGATTTTATCATCGGAATTAAAGACGCGGCGGATGGTGCCGATACCGGAACGGACGGAATGTCTTTGGCGGACGCGATCTCCCTTATCAGGGGAAAGGCCGGGACAAAAGTAACTCTGACTCTTTTGAGGGACGGATCGGTCGAACCGATTGTGGTCGAGCTGACCCGGGAAAAGATGGACGTTCCCAGTTTAATTCTTAGCTATAGCGGAGAAGGTGGCTCAATTGCCCACATCAGGCTTCTTAAATTCGGCGGTGAGACCGATACCGAATGGACAAAAACGGTTAGAGAAATAATCAAGAAAGACAATGTCAAAGGAGTAGTTCTCGACTTGAGAAATAACCCCGGAGGCTATTTGCAAGGTGCGGTTGACATCGCATCGGAATTTTTGAAAAACGGTTCGGTGGCCGTAATTGAGGAAAAAGGAGACGGCAGCAAAAACGAATTCAAGGTCCAAAAACTGGGACTTCTGCTTAATATGCCCACGGTGGTTCTTATTAACGGGGGCTCGGCATCCGCTTCGGAGATTTTGGCCGGAGCCTTAAGGGACATCAGAAAAATTTCCCTGGTAGGCGAAAAGAGCTTCGGAAAGGGAACCATACAGGAGCCAGAAGAGCTCGGGGGCGGAGCCGGAATTCACATTACCATTGCCAGGTGGTTGACCCCCAACGGCACCTGGGTTAACGGCAAAGGGCTTGAACCCGATGTTAAGATTGAAGACGATACAAAAACCGCCGAGGACGAACAACTTCAAAAAGCGATAGAGCTTTTGCAATGAAAAAAATCCTAATTGGGGCAGCGACAACTTTGGTACTTTTGGTGGCAATCACCGGGGGAGCTGTAGCGGATAGGCTTTTCGGCTTTAGACCCCTGGATAAGTTCTTCCCCAGAGGAGAGAATTTCAGGATTGACCAGACCGTAATTAATGAGGAAAGCGTGGTTATCAAAGTTGCCGAAGAAGTTTCTCCTTCCGTGGTTACGGTTTCGGTGCAAACTCCTCCGCGAAGGGTTTTGCAGTTTGACCCGTTCGGGGGCGGATTCAGCCAGAAGATAGAAGCAGGGCAGACCCAGGATATCGGCACTGGTTTTGTGGTTACCCAAGACGGCTTGATCGTTACCAACAAACACGTTGTCTCCCTTAGCGGGGCTACTTATAAAGTAATCACCAAAGACAATACGGAATACGAGGTTAAAGAAATCCATACCGATCCTGCAAACGACATTGCCATTATCAAGATAGAGGCATCGGAGCTGACCCCGGTTGATTTGGGAGATTCCTCAAACTTAAAGGTGGGCCAGTTTGTGATTGCCATCGGGACCGCCTTGGGGGAGTTCAGGCATACGGTTACAACCGGGGTAATATCCGGCCTTGGCAGGGGAATAACTGCGGGAAGCGCCTACCAGGGTTATATCGAAAAGCTGGATGACGTTATCCAGACCGATGCCGCCATTAATCCCGGGAATTCCGGAGGACCCCTGGTTAATTCCGCCGGTCAGGTAATCGGCATCAACGTAGCGGTGGCCTCCGGAGCCCAGAACATCGGATTTTCGATTCCCGTCAACGTGGTCAAAGAAGCTCTGACCAAATTCTCGCAAGCTCCAACAGCTTCTCCCGCGCCTTAAATACAAGTTGACGAGGAAGGCCCAAAGCACTAGAATTCCGACAGGATGAGCCCTGAGGCCAAAACCGTTACGGAAAGCTATTTAGAAGGAGTAAAGTATCTGCCAGAGTGGAGAAAGGTTTTTTCGGCGGAGTTTTCAAGAATAATTTCCCAGACCGACATCAAATACGAAAAAGGAACCTATGATGGCCTGCAACAGCTGGGATTAAAAGTAGAGCTGGACGGGGTATCCCGCCAGTTGATGCGGATTCTTCCTGCCACTGCGGATTTCCCCCAACTGGTTTTTAGGTTGTATGAAGGACGCATCAAGCTCTTGTCGGGAAATAAAAACCGGGAATGGCGTGATTGGGTCAAGGGCCTGTGGATAGATTTGGCGGAGGGAATGGTAGGCATGAGCCTGGGGGATATTGCGGGGAAAGAGGAAAGCGTAAAATTCTTCGGGTTAAGACGAAGGTTCGACGCCCAAACGACTGATGAAATGCATATCAATCTCTTTCCGCAAAAGACGATCGTTTTGGATGCTCCGCTTTCTTTTAAGAGGTAAGGCTACGGGTCAGCTCGGTGACTTTATCCAAATGTCCTTCGAGTATGGCCTCCAAATTTCCCCAGGATTTTCCGATTCTGTGGTCGGTGACGCGGTTTTGGGGGAAATTGTAAGTTCTGATTTTCTCGGCACGCATGCCCCGGCCGATGACGCTTCTGTAGCCGGCAATGGTGAGCATCTTTTCCTCTTCGGCTTTTTCCCAGAGTTTGGCCCGGAGTAAATCCATGGCAATTTTGCGGTTTTGTTCCTGGAAACGCTCACGCTGGGCGGAAACCACAATTCCGGTCGGTTTATGGATCAGCCTCACCGCGGTTGAGACCTTCTGAACATTCTGGCCTCCCTGGGAAGAGGAATGGAAAAACTGCATTTCGAGATCCACGGGATTTATCCTGACTTCGGATTCGGGAATCTCGGGTAGAATTGCCACGGTCGCCGTTGAGGTATGAATTCTGCCGTGTCTTTCGGTCGTGGGAATTCTTTGCACCCTGTGTACTCCCGACTCGTTTTTGAGGATATCAAAAGCTCCCGGCCCAACAATCTTCACCACAGCTTCATCAACAGGAAAGACCTTCCAGCCGAGCTTGGTTGCATAGCGGATATACATCCGAAGCAAGTCTCCCGACCAAATTTTGGCTTCGTCTCCTCCGGTTGCACCACGGACTTCAAGGTAAAGAGTTTGATTCTCCATAGGGAGCTATTTAGACTGGCGAAGTGCGGCCAGCGTATCCGGCCTGTCCATTTCTTCCTGAATTTTCTTGAGCCTTTTGATACGCCTTTTTTCGGTTTTGGAGACAACCTTGGTCACGGCCCCCGCCTGCCTGGTCTTGAAAGCCTCGACCCTGCCTGCCGTGTCCAGGTATTTCATCTGGCCGGTATAGAAAGGATGACAATTGGAGCAAACATCCACTTTTATCTCGGGCACGCTGGCCCCGACCGTGAATGTATTACCGCAGGCACAGGTGACCTTTGCCTCCGGATACCATTTGGGATGGATTTGCGCTTGCATAGTCGTCAATTATAGCTTCTTTTTTTGACTTCGGCAACGCCGACGCCGACGGCCACGATTGCTGCCCCGATCAGAAAGACCGGGGTGACCTTTTCGCCCAGCCAGATAACGGCCAGGGGAGCGGCAAAAAGAGGGTAGAGATAGGCAAAAAGCGAAGCTTCGGAAATCTCGATTGTTTTTTGGGCCATATTCCAAAGCGAATAAGCCAGGGTGCCGGAAATGATGGCCATGTAGGCTACCCCCAGGTGGCCGGAGAGGGAAAGACCCCTCAAGGATTCGACCAGGGCCGGAAAACCGGTTTGGGCGATGGCCAAAGGCGTAATGGTGACAAAACCGACAACGAAGCTAATGTTGGCCAGGAAGGTGGGGTCGACCCCATCCCTTAATAGTTTTTTATCCAAGACGGTGACTATTGCAGCCACGATCAGGCTGGCCAGAATCAAGAGGTTTCCGGTTATTTTTCCAAATCCGTCCCCGCTTATGATGATGGGTTCGATGACCGTAAAGAAGGTTCCGATAAATGCGATTGCGATTCCGATTTTTTCCCGTTTGGTAATCTTCTCGTTTAAAAACTTAACTCCTGCGGCCGAGATCAACAGGGGGCCGAACATGGAGATTAGAGACATGTCCAATACGGTTGTTTTTTCCAGACCTTCAAATAAGAATCCCAAAGCCACGGTGGAATTTAGGAAAGCGTAGGCCAGGACAAAAAGCAGAAGATCAAACTTTCTGGGAATATGCCTAAAATGGGTGGCAAAAGCATAAATTAGGGCGAAAACCGAGGAGAGACCGAACCGATAAACCAGAAACGGAAAAGAGCTAATCTCCCCCAGAGTGAGCTTGATGATAGGCCCCGCAAGTCCCCAGAGGACTGCGGTGAATGTTAAAAGTAAATAGGCGCGCAGGCGGGCAGAGTTCATAAAAACTCGATAAGTCTGTCGATTCCGAAAGAGAAACCTACCGCGGGGATAGGCCGCCCCGCAAAGATACCGATTAGCTTGTCGTATCTGCCTCCTCCTCCCAAAGAAAGCTGACCTTTGGCACTAGTCGGTTTGAGTTCGAAGATGGCTCCGGTGTAATAATCTAGTCCACGGGCCAAAGTTGGATCAAATACAAAATCCCTGCCTCTTGTAAGGGTGTAGTCCTTCTCCAGAATAGAGAATATTGCTTCCAGGTTGGGGGTGGGCTCGCTGGTTTCCATAGTATCGATTATCTCAAGCTGACCCTCCGCAAAACCCTTTTGGGAAAGCTCTTTTTTGGCTTCCTCTTTGCCGATTTTGTCGATTTTGTCTATCGCCCTAACTACCTCCGGGGCCAGCCCTTCGAAGTTGGCCCTGTCGTTGATGGCCATGACAGCGGTCCCCAAACCGAGCTTTCTGGCTGCGGAGATGGCAGCGGCGATAACTTTGGCGTCCTCTTTGGGATCGGCTACCCCGACGCTGTCAAAATCAAACTGGGTAAACTCCCGGTAGCGGCCTTTTTGGGGATTTTCTCCACGAAAGACTTGCCCTATCTGGTAGCGGGAAAAGGAAGGGGATAGAACCCCCAAATTGTTGGCAACATAGCGGGCCAAAGGAACCGTCAAGTCAAAGCGTAAGGCCAGGTTTCGGCCTCCTTTATCTGCAAATTTATAGATCAGTTTTTCCTCCTCGCCGTACTTGCCGGTTAGGGTTTCGGCAAATTCAACGGTCGGTGTTTCCAACGGAACAAAGCCGAAGCTCTCCAAAACCTCCGCTATTTGCCCTATTGCCTGGCGGCGTTTCTTTGCAGTCTCCGGCGCAATATCCCGAAACCCTTTCGGTGATGTAGGACCTTTTTTCATATCCCTTACTGATATGATACAACACATCCCGGTTTGAGGCTAGTTATTCGGATTTGAGGTAGAAGATGGTTCTGGCCAGCAGCTTGCCCTGGGGGCCGACGCCGGCGACAACAATCAGATTGCCTTCACCGAGGGAGCTAAACTTTATTTTGGTAAATTTGTCCTGCTCGAGCCTATAGACAATGGTGTTGGCATCGACGGTTGCGCTTAAGGACTCCTTGCCCAAGGTTTCTATCGAAAGGGAATTTTTACCCGTATCGGTGATTGCACCTTCAATGGCCGTACGGTTTGATGGGGAGGCGGGCGTAGTGATCAGAATCCGTTGGGCGGAGATGACGTGATTTCCGTTTTTATAGCCCATGGCGATAATATAATCTCCGATGGCGATATCGGTTAGCTTGACCGCTTTTGGAGTTTTGCCGTCTTTGATCACGGTCGGGCTATTTTCTGTTCCTACCTGCTGAATTTCCCCCGAGGCGGATTTTAGCTGGATAGAGCTCTCCGCAATGTCCGTTACCGTTCCCAGATAGGCCGTGGGGGAGTTTAAGGCTTCGTTGACCTTCTCCTGAACCTTTTGGCGGATAGAGTCAGTGGATGCCTCCGTGGTAGGCTCCGGGGTGGATTGGGGTTTGGCAAACTCCGTGGAGTAGATAATATTGACACTCACGCTTCCGGCTACACCCTTCTCGTCGAAAGCAATAACCACCAGCTCGTTTATCCCTCCGATAAGTGCCACCTCCTGGCTAAAGGCACCCTTGGCGTCTGCCAAGGTAAAGTAATCTTTGCCCTCTCCCGAAACAACCACTCTGGCATTGGGCTTGGTAACCCCGCTGATGGCTACAGGGGAGGTACCCACAACGTCATTTTGGGAAGGTTTGGCAATGGAAATGGAAGCATCGGAGGGCTTCTCGGACTCGGTTTGGGAAGAGGTACCCTTACGGGGAGAAAGAGCGGAATTGATTCTCCAAATGCCAAAGGCAATAACCAAGCCGAATAGACCACCGGCAACGATAGCAAACAGTAATTCTTTGCGCATCGGAGCTAACTTGAATAATATAGGTGTTCTTTTTACTCTTGTCAAGGAAGCGCCGCTTTGATACGATGCCAGTTAATACGTGGATATTACCTACCTAGGACATTCTTCTTTCAGGCTAAAAGGGAAATCGGCAACGGTAGTCACCGACCCGTTTGATCCGAAAATGGTTGGACTCAAGTTTTCGGGGGTTGAGGGGGACATTGTCACAGTCTCCCACGATCACAAAGACCACAATCAGGCGCAGCTGGTTAAAAACACCAAAAGGGTAATTGCCGGCCCGGGAGAATACGAAATAATGGGGGTTTCCATATTGGGATTTGCCGCCTATCACGATGCGGAGAAAGGGGAGAAGAGGGGGAAAAACACCATCTACGTTTTCGAAATGGACGGACTGCGGATTGCCCACTTGGGGGATTTGGGGCATGAACTTTCCGAGGCCCTAATCGAGGACTTGGGGGATATCGATATCTTAATTATTCCGGTGGGCGGCGAGTTTACGATTGGTCCGTCGGATGCAGTCAAAGTGGTTCAGGCCATCGAGCCCAGTCTGGTTATCCCCATGCACTTTCAGACTCCGGGTCTTTCCCCGGAGTCCTTTAAGGCCCTGGCTCCGGTTGATGATTTTCTTAAAGAAGTTGGCCTGACTGTCGAGAGGCTGCCCAAGCTGGTAGTAAAGAAAGAAGATTTGGGTGAAGACCAAAAGGTAGTTGTATTGGAGAAAAAATAGGTTATCCTAGACAGGCATGGCAGCACAGCTACGACTCCCTCCCCATTCTGCCGAAGCCGAAGAGTGCGCCCTGGGGGCACTGCTTCTGGACAAAGACGCAATCATTGCCGTTGCGGAATTTTTGCGCCCCGAAGACTTTTATGACGACAGACGCAGGTTCATCTATGAGGCCTGTATTTCCCTATACGAAGATAGAATTCCGATAGACGTTCTAACCGTTGCCGAGAGATTAAAAAAACTCAAGGTACTCAAAAAAGTGGGAGGCTCAACCTATCTGGCCGAGCTGGCCAATAAAGTGCCGACCGCAGCCCATGTGGAGCATTACGGCAGGATAGTCAGGGACGCCGCCACCAAGCGTTCTTTGATGTCGGCCGCCTCGCGCCTGGTGGATCTTTCCATGGATGAATCCCTGGCGGCGGATGAGCTTTTGGATAAAGCGGAAAGCGAAGTCTTTGCCATCACCCAGACACATATTTCCAAAGCCTTTACTCCGGTTAAGGAAGCTCTGGCCGAATCTTTCGACAGGCTGGATGAGTTGCATAAACAAGGAGAGGGCTTACGCGGAGTACCCACAGGCTTTAAGGATTTGGACGATACCTTGGCGGGGATGCAAAGGTCCAACCTCTTAATCCTGGCTGCACGGCCGGGAATAGGCAAAACCTCTTTGGCCTTAAACATTGCCCAAAATCTGGCGGTGAAACATAGCCGTCCGGTGGGATTCTTTTCTTTGGAAATGAGCAAGGAAGAGCTGGTGGACAGGCTCTTGGTGGCCCAGGCGGATATCGATGCCTGGAAACTCAAGACGGGTAAGCTCGACGAAGAGGATTTTACCAAGCTCTCAAATGCCATGGGGGAGTTGGCCGAGGCACCATTGTATATAGACGACACGCCGGCCCTTTCCATCATCGAAATGCGCACCAAAGCCAGAAGGCTTCAGGTCGAGGTCGGAATTGACCTTTTGGTTGTCGACTATCTGCAGCTGGCCCGCTCCCGTCAGCTGGAAAACAGGGTACAGGAAGTTTCCGAAATCTCCCAGGGTCTAAAAAACATGGCCCGGGAGCTGAAGATTCCGGTATTGACCATCTCGCAGCTCTCTCGTGCGGTGGAGCAAAGAGGGGGCCAAAAAAAGCCTCAACTGGCGGACTTGCGGGAATCGGGCTCGATTGAGCAGGATGCGGACGTGGTCATGTTTTTGTGGCGTGAGGATGAGGAAAATACCGAGAACATCATTCTCGATGTTGCCAAACACCGAAACGGACCTTTAAAAAGCATCAACCTGTTCTTCAAGGGCGACAGGATTAAGTTCTACGGACGGGAGACGAAGCGAGAGAAGTAACAATTCCGTAAGCCTCATCGGGTGAGACAATATTCTTTTCGATGAGTACTCCAAGATAATCTTCGTGGTACTCGCGCGGAGTTCCCAAAAGGGTTGCCCTGACCATTTCGGCCTTGGATACGCCCATGACTTTGGCAAACTGCTGGGCCTCCTCCGAGGAAATGATGGCGTTAAATCTCTGGATAGGGGTTACCTCGCCTGCGGCTTCCATCTCAAAGTAAGCCTTGGTGGAGGCCTGAACAACTTCTGCGGCGCGCACGCGATATGCGGGAATACGTTCGCTCATATTAGTAGAGTGATTATAGTCCAGCACGATGGCTATTTCAACTATAGGCCACTTTAATTATGACCAGGTTTGAGGTAGAATATGAGCTTAGGCCGAGGTGGCGGAATGGCAGACGCGCAGGTCTCAAAAACCTGTGAGGGTAATACCTCATGAAGGTTCGACTCCTTTCCTCGGCACTAACTATGTTAAACGCAACGGAGTTAAAAAACGGAACAGCCTTCCTGCATTACGGCAAACCTTTCCAGGTCATCAAGTACTCCCTGATTAAAATGGGTCGGGGCGGGGCAGTGGTAAAGGTTACCGCCAGAAATCTCGAAACCGGCTCGATAGAGGAAATATCCTACAGTTCCAACGTTGCGGTGGATGAGGTCAATACCGCCAAAAGGCAACTCCAATTCCTCTATAAAGATGCGACCAACGCCGTCTTCATTGACCCCAAAACCTACGAACAGGTTGAAGTACTTCTGAAAATAGTGGGGGACTCCTTGGTCTACCTTAAAGAGGGACAGCTGGCTACGGTTCTGTTTTGGGACGAGAAACCGCTTTCGGTGGAACTTACCCCCAAAGTAGAGCTAACGGTTTCCGAATGCGATCCGGGGGTAAAGGGTAACTCCGCCACCAATATCTATAAGCCGGCGGTCTTGGAAAACGGGCTTCAGGCCAAAGTGCCTCTTTTTATCAATGTCGGGGATAAAATCCGGGTAGACACCCGAACAGGGGAATACCTGGAGAGGGTCAGGTAAACATCCACCAGAGGGCCGCAGCGATCACCACAAACTGACTCAAAAGTCCCGGAACGATCTCGGTATCTACCTGCAGGGATTTTTGGAATTTTATCCAGCGTTTAACCGCCTTATCCCTCAAGCCCAGAAAAAAGTAAGGCCCTTCAATCACATCCGGCAGGACGGAGAAGAAACAACAAGCCAGAATAGTGAGGGCCAAAGCCGTATTGGGTAGAGCCCGATAGGCAATATAGCCTCCGGAAACAAGTGCGGTAGTGGCGTCGATGATGACGATGGTTGTACTTCTTTTGGTGGGACGGCCGAACTTTTCGGTCTCGGTGTTGAGGTGCGGATTCCAATGGGGAACCTTCTCGAGTATAAAATGACTCGCAAAACTTAAGGGTATTGCCAGGGCAGGATGCACCACTTTAGTTGCTATCGCCGCCCCCACGATGGCGTGAGGCGTTTCCAACACGGTAAGCATAATGATAAGACTTCTTTTCACAGTTAGTCAAATCGGGTTATACTAAGCTATGCTTTTTACGGTTTTTGCCAACTGTGTCGGGGTTTTGCTTTTCCTCTTTATTTTCTGGAATAAACAGCGGGAGGACTATCCGTCGGCGGAGATATTTTCAACCGCATTTTTTGTCTTGGCCGGAATTGGACTGGGGGCCTTTTTGGCTTTTAAGTTTTTCCCGGGCTGGTGGTTTTGGACGGAGACACTGGGAGCCCTGCTGGGATTGGGATTGGGGATACTAAGGCACAAATTCAGATTCTTTGAAAGTTTTGAAGCCTTGGTCATCGGGCTTTTCCCCTGGCTTTCGCTGCTCTATTTAACCGACTCGATATCCTCCTCAAGCATTTTCTCTTTTGTGGCTTTTGTGGTGGTTGTGGCCTTAATGGGGCTTTACCACTTTTTGGACAAGCACTACAAGGGTTTTTCCTGGTACAGATCCGGTAGGGTGGGCTTCTCGGGCCTAACCATTGCGGGGCTTCTATTTTTATTAAGAGCCGCGGTTGCTTCGTTTGTTCCTTTCGTGATATCCTTTGTGTTAAGTTATGAGGCTATCCTCTCGGGGATAGCCGCCTTTGTGTTATTTTTACTGACCTTTAACCTGGCACGCCAGACAGCATGAAAATGAAAAACAAAAAGAAGAAAGTAACGCCAAAAAAAGTAGATGCTCCGGTAAGATTTCCGGCCAATGTTTTGGCACCCGTCGGGCGTTTCTTAAGCGGAAGGCTCACCGATTTGCAGAAACACAAAAAGGATATCGAAAAAGAAGATCCCTTTAAGGACCCGGGGCGCCTGATTGATAATGCCTCTCCGGACACCGAGGCAGCCGAGCAATTCGGTCATGCCAGAACTTCGGCAATAAGGAAAGAGTTGGTTAGGAAAATCATACAGACCAGAAAAGCCCTTTCCAGAATCAAAATCGGTAAATACGGAATTTGTGAGGATTGCGGCAAGATGATCGATACCGACAGACTAATCGTTTACCCCGAAGCGACCCTTTGCGTGGACTGCGAAAGAAAAAGAGAAAAATAATTCTTCCGATGCAACCAAAAATAATCTTTGAGGATGAGGCCATCCTCGTGTTGGATAAGCCCTCAGGCTGGATAGTTAACGACGCCACTACGGTTAAGGATCAGCCGACCGTTCAGGGATGGTTGGCGGATAATTTTCAGTTTCCGGTTTTTGATTCCCGGGAATTACGAAACGGAATAGTCCACCGGCTCGACAAAGAAACCAGCGGGATTCTTCTGGTTGCAAAAACCCAAGCAGCTTTTGCAAATCTGCAGTCGCAATTTAAGGCCAGACAGGTAGCCAAAGCCTACCTCTGCCTGGTGCACGGCAGAGTAGCTCCTAACCAAGGCCATATCGATGCCGCCGTGGGCAGACTTCCTTGGCGCAGGGACAGATTCGGGGTCATGGTAGGCGGTAGGGAAGCCTCAACCGATTATAAGGTGCTTAAAAATTACCAGAAAGACGACGAGGATTTTTCATATCTCGAAGCCTATCCCAAAACAGGTAGAACCCACCAGATTCGAATCCACCTTAAGTATTTAGGGTATCCCTTGGTAGGAGATGAATTCTACGCCGGCAGAAAAACCGCGCGTAAGGATAGAATCTGGTGCCCAAGACTTTTTTTGCATGCCGGCAAAATTTCATTTACCCACCCGGTCAGCGGAAAGCAGATGGTCTTTGAATCCGAGCTGCCTGTCGATTTGCAGGCGGCCATCAAACGTTTGACTCCGGCAGATTAGTTTCACGGCCCTCTTTACACAGCTTCGATTTCAACCTAAACTAAGTATTGTATGCAACCCGGACTTGCCCCCGAAGTTTTCTTTGTGCTTTTGGCCGCGCTTTGCGGGGGACTATTGGTTCGTCTTCTTAAACTGCAGCCCATCGTTGGTTATATTCTGGCCGGAGTAGTTTTCGGTTCCATCTTTCCCGTCTACGGAGGTCAAATCCAAAAACTCGCCGAGATAGGGGCGGTACTTTTGCTTTTTTCGGTGGGCATTGAGCTTTCCCTCTCCAAGCTGGCCAGGGTGGCCAAGGTCGCCGTTATCGGCGCAATCATCCAAATGGCCTTTATCAGCCTGCTGGCTTACGGACTCCTGTCGGTTCTGGGGCTAAACCCCTTAACCGCCTTTATTCTGGCCTTCGGTTTTTCTCTTTCTTCAACCGCAGTGGTGGTGAAAATCCTGACCGATAAGGGAGAGGAAAATACCCTGCACGGGGAAATAATGATCGGCTGGCTTTTGGTTCAGGATCTGGCGGTAATTCCCATGATGGTGGTTCTGCCCGCAATCGCCTCACCGGGGGAGGGCGGGGTAATCGGGGCATCTATTCTCGCCCTGGGCAAGGCCGTAGCGGTGGTTGTCGGCACCCTGGCTTTGGGGAAGCTGATCGTGCCTTTTGTAATCCATAAAATAGCGGCGATCAACTCGAGAGAACTTCTGGTTTTATCCTCCCTGACCCTGGCTCTGGGAACGGCATTTTTAACCTCTTATTTCGGTGTTTCTCCTGCTCTGGGGGCTTTTCTGGCCGGGGTGGTAATTTCGGAATCCCAGGAAAATCATGCGGTTTTTGCCGAGACACGCCCCTTAAGGGATATCTTTGTGGCGCTTTTTTTCGTAACCCTCGGATTCTTGGTTACGCCCCAGACAGTAATTGCCAATATCGGAATTATCCTGGTCATGGCCACTCTGGTAATTGTTGCCAAAGCTTTGGCCGTTTTCGTATTAACCGTAGGCCTCGGCTATCACGGTAAGACGGCAATAGCGGTTGCTCTGGGACTATCACAGATAGGGGAATTCGCTTTCGTTATCTTTTCCTTGGCTCTGGCCTTGGGACTTATTGAGCCCACAACCGCCACAATCGGGGTAGCTACCACGCTTTTGACTCTGGTGGCCACGCCCTTTCTCTTTAGAAGTATTACTCCGACCTGGAGAAAGGCCAGAGACTCTTTTGTCAAAATATCCTTCTTGGAAAAAATTGTGACTGGAGGAGACAGAAGGGAGAGTCCGGCTGTTGAGTACAAAGAACATATAATTATCTGCGGTTACGGCAGGGTCGGCGGTTGGGTAGGCAAGGCCCTGGACTCGATGAGCATGCCCTTTGTGGTTGTCGATTATAACCAGGCAGTAATTTCCGATTTAAGGAAAAAGGGTATCGAGGCGATATACGGAGACCCAACCGAAAAAGAGGTAATCGAAGCGGCCGGGGTTAAAAACGCCAAGGTGGTGGTCTTGGCCATACCCGACGAGACTTCCCAAGAGGAGATAATCGCCTTTGTCCAAAACGTCAATCCCTCCGCAAAGATTATCTCCAGAGTTCATAAGGACGAAGCCTGGGACAAGTTAAAAATTCTCAAAGTAGACAAGGTAATACAGCCCGAATTTGAAGCCGCGATCAGCATGATCCGAACAATTCTTGTATCCATGGGTAAAACCAAGGAGGATATCAACGAAAGAACCAAAAGAATCAGACTTTCTCATGCAATGACCTGATCATGACGCCTGCCCAAAGAAGAAAAAGGATTACCAAATTCGGGAAAAAAGGCAAGAGAGGCGGTTTTCTGCGTTTTCTTCTGCCTTTATTGGTGGTGTTAGCCGTCTTGGTTTTTGTGGTTTTTAACAGCAGATACTTCAGCGGAAAAAACAAATTGGGAATTGCCATTAACTCTCCCGACGGGGGAATAATCGTCTCGGTTTTGGACCCGGAAAACGACGAAATTACCAATATTTCCGTACCCGCCTCCACGCAATTGGATGTTGCCAGGGGTCTTGGCAGATGGAAATCCAAATCCATCTGGGCCCTTGGGGTAAACGAAAAAATCGGAGGGGTGCTTTTGCAGGAGACGGTTATCAAAAATTTTCATTTCCCGGTTTCCGCTTGGGCGGATGCACCCGCATCCGGTTTTGTCTCCGGGGATTTCCTGGGGGGTCTTAGGGCCATATTTTTTCCCTATAAAACGAACCTCAAAATAGGGGACAGGGTCAGAATCGGGCTTTTTGCCATGGCTGTTAAGAATGCGAATAGATTGGATATCGATTTGACCAAGACCGGATTTATCAGAAAAGCCAAACTCACCGACGGGGAGAGCGGCTATATTGTGGCGGGTAAAATACCCGATGATTTGTTGGTGGTTTTTTCCCAGTTGGGCTCCTCCGGCAAAGAACTCAAGGTAAATATCAAAGACGCAACTGGCACACCCCTAACCGCCCAAGAGCTGGGCGAAACCATACAGGTATTGGGAGGAAAGATCGTTGCCGTAAGTAAGGTTATACCTGAAGCCTCGGATTGCTCCCTTAAGGGCGATATGCTCTGGGTCCGGACATTATCGCAGGTTTTCTCCTGTAGGGTCGAGAAGGCCCCCCCGGAGGGCAAATTTGATCTGGAAATAACCATCGGTAAGGCTTTTGCCGACAGGTTCTAACTTTGATCTTCCTCAGATTCCCCTAAGGTTTCCTTTTTGTGGACCAGCTCGGGTGGGGTAAAGGAAACGTAGTCGATCTTCTCGGCGGAGAAAGAAGGGGAATCGCTTAGCCCTTCGGCTTTTTTTATCTCGCGGATAAAGACCTTGACGTCGCTGGGTTCGCTCGATTTGACCAGGACCTTATACTCGTTGCCGAGAGACATCAGTTTTCTTAATCTCGCCGAGATGTCGTCGGGGAGCCGGCCGATATATTTGCCGTCAAGGGTAATTACCGAAACCCTGTGGCTGTGGGGAGTGAACTTGACTTCATCCCCGGCGTCGAGCTTGGCAACAATCCTTGAATCTCCGAGGTGCAGCAGTGAGAGCATTTTGGTCTTGCCGGGTTCTTCCAGGAAAGCATCGGGTTCGTTGGTCCCGGAACCAACAGACTCTCCCTTTCTTAAGCCTTTCCATTTCGAAAGCGCTTTAGTGGCGATGGAGTTAAAAGCATCAAGTTTTAGTACCTTTTCGGCAATTCTTTTGGCTTCTTTGAGCTTTCCCGATTCGGCCAAGGCCCTGGACAGGCGGTTTAATGCGTCAATATCGGAGGGGGTTTGCCGAAGAATCTCTTTATTGAGCTTAACGGCTTCAGTCCAATTGGCATCGAGAGCGGCCGAGACGGCCTTGCGGGCAAGATCGACTTCCATACTTAAAAATCTTTTTTCAGTATAAATATGCGGCAAGTCCTGTCAAGGGGCGGGTTAATATACCCTGTAAGCGAAGCTTGAGAGATAAATAATATCTCATAGTAATTGACTTTTGGGAGTTCTGTGCTATACTTTAGCCTCATTTGCACGTTCAA
>Ga0154628_15_pt1 | contig 93130 bp, 83 predicted proteins | sample Rifle2008BG13ft_FD_116057 | JGI IMG/M metagenome (GOLD analysis project Ga0154628, IMG submission 116057) | Candidatus Woesebacteria bacterium RBG_13_46_13
ACCTATTCAAATACCAAATGGAGAAATTAAGAAATGAAGCAAAAATAACCCACAGGAGGTAGGGCATAAGTAACCAAGAAGCAACTTTTTCGATTTTGTAAAACTTCATCATCAAGACAACAATCAGTATCAACAGCGCCAGAATCGTAAAAAGTCCCAGCAAAGGGTTTCTCAAACCGAAAAATACCAAAGACCAAAGGGAATTAACCATTAAATGGACGAAGAAGAGCGTAACTGCAGTCCTGACTTCTCTCTTGTCCCAACCTTTCAGCCAAACCAAATAAAGGCTCACCCCCATAATGAGGTACAAGATTGGCCAAACAATACCGAAAATATTATTGGGAGGATTAAAAAAAGGTTTATTCAGGCTATCGTACCAAACAGGCAACCTCCTGGCGGTGGCGGCTGCTCCTATTATTCCCGCCCCAAAAGGGGCCAGCATGCTTATGGAGAGTTTCTCCAAATCAATCTTTATCATTCATTTTTATCTTACTACAACGATCGGAGTATTTTCCATCATCTCTATGCTATATTTAATCTGAAAGGGGGTGAGATTATGGCAGGATATACGGGAAATATCGAAGAGCTGACTCTTTCCAACTCATACTTCAGGCAAGTTCTTTTTACCGCGCCTCACAGCCAATTGGTGATGATGGCCCTTAAACCCTCGGAAGAGATTGGGATGGAAGTCCACCATGACAATGACCAGTTTTTCAGATTCGAATCGGGTGAGGGTAAGGTTGTGATTGCCGGAGAGGAGTTTCCGATAAAAGACGGGTATGCGGTAGTTGTTCCGGCCGGAACCGAACACAATGTCGTTAACACTTCGGCTGAAAAGGAACTTAAGCTCTATACTATTTATTCACCGGCGCATCATCCGGACGGAACGGTTCATAAGACCAAGGAAGAGGCTTTAGCGGCTGAAGAGACGCACTAAATTTTTGTCAGGGAGGCAAGTATCGCATCCATCTCGTCGAGCATTGCCCTTGTTTTGTCTTGTGGGGCAATAAAGGAGATGTGCCCGTAAAGGGTGGGTGCACCCCAACCGTACTGGGATTTATGACAAATTCCGAACCCCTTTGAGGTCATCTCGTCCCCTGTCCAGCTTCTTCTGAAAAGATCGCCGCTTTTACCAGTTATTTCTTTATACGCATCGTAGCGGGCGCTCGGTCCTTCGGTATCGGCATCCCCCGGATAAAGACAAACTGCTCCCCCAAATCCCCCTTGGGTAATTGAAAGTTGATAGGCTCCCTTGGTCAAAATTATCTTCTCGTCGTCCTGGCTGTGAGATTCCCTTGAGTTTTGCCAGTCGGCAGGAACCGTCAGGGAATATTTAGGAAAGGAAAGAATTCCCCCTCCGGTCACCTTTTTGGTTGGGGTAGAGGTTGCGGTAGCGGTCGGGGTTGACGAAATAGTCGCTGTCGGAGTTGGCGTAGCTACCCCGGGAATGGTTATTGCTCCTTTCCCGGCAAAAAAGGCCATTCCGGCCACCAAGATAATGATAATTATAATCAGAAAAGGTACCAGGTATTTCATAAAGTTATCTTAACCCATTAAAAATAGGTAAATCAACTTGTCAGTTTCTTGCCGACCCTAAAGGAATTAATTTTTCTTTCGGTTACCTCTTCCAATTTCGCGTCGGGATTTAACAGTATCTTTCCCTTTGGCCAAAATCCCAGCGTGATTAAAATTTCAACCACAAATTCATTCCTCAGACTTCTTAGCTTGACTTCGGATTTGAGTGATTCCAAATAATTAGTGAGTAACTCGTAAAGCTCAATGTGCTTTTCGTTTTCGTGAGTGGTGCGGCCCACTACCTCCATAAAATAATAGGCCAGGGCAACTTTTTTAAGGTTTTTCCTCACCTCGGGGAAATTATCCAAACTTTCGGCTTCGGTAATTAAATCCAAACCCCTGCCGCGGACGGCCTGGAATCTGATTTTCGAAAAAACTTCAATATGGCCACGTTTTTTACTTGAAGGTTTTCGGACACCCTTGGCAATTAAAGCCAACCTGCCGTGGTTTTTCGAAAGAACCGAGAGAATCCTGTCTGCCTCAGAATAATTGCGCCGGGCCAATACTATTCCTTCATCGGAGAATGTTTTCGGTTTCACGAACCTACTATACCACTAAATTCTTAACCTAAATTCCTTGTCTGTTTTAAGGAAGAACTCTTCCTGGGTCTTGCCTAGCTTGAGATGATAAAGGGGCTTATCCGTTCCGGGCTGCTTTTGGATAAGCAGTTTATAGTCTTTGGTAACTTTAAAGGGAAGCTTGTACTTAAAGGTTACCCGGGAAACTCCTTCCGGCCTGAGTTGGAAAAATCCGGCAAAGACTGTTTTGTCCAGCTCTTCATAAGGGTCGGCCTTATCCTCAAGTCCTTCCGCCGCGACGAGAGTGCTTCCTTTGGGAACATAGATTCTGACCCAGTTGGGAAGAACACTATTCAACCAGCCGTCGTGTTTCTCGGGATTTTTGTAGGTTATGGTCACCGTTTTTTCAACACTGCCGTCCTTGGCCACAACTATTTCCTGCTCGACCTCCTGGGTCGCATAGAGGTTGGACTTTCTACCCCCCAGGTTGGCATCATTGATGGCTAGATAATCCCCGTCGTATTCTTTGATAGTTCCTGCAACTCCGAAAGAGGTAACCCCCGCCTGGGCTTTCTCGTCGTAAAGGTAAAAAAGAACGTGCTTTTCCAGAAGCGATTTAAAAGCCGCTTCCGCCAGTTTCGGCAATTTCTCCTTCGGCTGACCCAGCGAGTTGGCCAGAATCGAATTCATCAAAGGTCCGATTATCTTTTTCCTATTGTCTATGTTGGGAGGAGCAAAAACTATTTTGCCGCTGACCGGGTCCCAAACAATCGGTCCTTCGGTATCTGCAAAACTTTCGAGTTCATAAATTACTTGAGGGCAATTGCATTTAGGCTCATTCTGGGTTGAAAAATTACCGAAGCCCGATACTCCAATGGGTCCAATTGCATCCAAAAGATTTACAAGAAGTTGGGTGTCAACAGCAATTACTCCGTCTATTCCCTTGACTCCAACGCTCTCTGCCTCCTTGGTAAATAGCTGCATGCTTTCGGTAAAGTCGGGCGACCAGTTCATGTCCCTTAGGCGCAGGTTTTTGGAGAGGATGTAGGGACCCTTGATGTACTTGGAAATAGGCTCAGGTGCGGGAATTCTTGGTCTGTACTTAGCATCTAAGTTGTAAATGTCATCAGACGCTACTGGTTCGAATTTTGCTTCCTCTACCTTCATAATTGCGTAGGCAGTCATAAATCCTCCGGTGGGTCTTAACTCTTTGTCGTTTTGGAAAAGTAACAGGTATTGGCGAGGACTATCCAGTCCCAAAAGATAAGGGGCCGCCTCCAATAAGGGCTTGCTCTGTGAGACGAGACCCACCCCTTCGTTCAGCATATCGATGGCCTTCTTCATCGGTTCCCTGACCTCTCTACCGGCAAACTTTACCGGGTAACGGTTGGGGTTAACCGCGTCTATCTCGGCTTTGGCTTGATTGGCTTTGGCTAAAATCTCATCTATCTTGGGAATAATTGTGGGAATGGCCTTAACTACAAAATCTATCCTTTCTTGAGCGGTTTTGGCTCCATCCGCACCCAAGTCTGTGGTTATTCCTAGAATATCGGCATAGGGTTCAACCGTGGTTAGGGTAATCTCTGCCGCATCCAATCCGTATCCGTAAGCTTTTAGTCCGTGTTCGGCATCGGCAACGTAGCTACCTATAAAGGGGATAAATTTGGTCCAGTAAATAAAAGTGAAGGAAGACCTCAGGGAGGTTAGGGAAGTTTTGGTTTTGCCTATCTCTGCCTTCATAGCTTGGAGGTTCTGGCCTTTGGCGGAAGCCGCCAAAGCCTGGGTTTGCTTATAAAGAGCTTTGCTTTTCCCGTAAACGGATAATCCCGGGATTACTATCAAGACAATAAATGCCAGAAGAAAAATTCCGACACCAATGGCAATTTTTCTGCCTTTGCCGGCAAAAGAAATTTTGGGAAGAGACTTTAGAAAATTTGTTTTAGGGGTGGCGGTAGGTACGGCTGCGGGTATTTCCACCTTGGGAACAAGTATGGATTCTTCTTTGGGGGCCGCGGGAACTACGTCGGGCTCTGCCTCCGTTGGCTTTATTTGAGGAATACCCCCTACCTGCTCTTTTTCTTCCATAGAATCATATTACATTGAAAAACGGGAATTGGGAATTGATAATTGTGGGCAGATACTAGACCGCTCCCTTGCCGGAAATCATTACCCAAGGAGTCTTAAGCAGTATCATGATATCGAAAAGCAATGACTTTTTCTTGGCATAATAAGCATCCATTTCGATTCGTTTATCGAAATGGACCTCGCTTCTTCCCGAGACCTGCCAGTAGCCGGTTATGCCCGGCTTGACCGTTAAGGTTTCCTTCACGAATTTTTTGGTGTGGGGATATTTTGCCTGCTGTTCATCCAACTCCTCCACGAAATAAGGTCTTGGGCCAACAATACTCATCTCTCCTTGAAGAACATTGAAAAGCTGCGGCATCTCATCAATCGAATATTTCCTGATAAACTTCCCGATTTTGGTAATTCTGGGGTCCTTGTGTAGTTTGAAACTGGATTTTTTATATTCTCGGTAAAGCTTCTTAAACTTGGGGTTGGTCCTCAAGAGATTATAAGCATCCACCATCATCGAGCGGAATTTGTAATGGTAAAATATTTTTCCGTCTTTGCCTACCCTTTGGGCTGTGGTATTGGAAGGCTCTACCAGAATCGGGCCCGGAGAAGTAAGTCTAATTGCAATCGCGGCCACCAGCATTATTGGAGAAAAAAGAATAATCAGAAAAACTCCCCCGATGAGGTCTATCGTTCTTTTGACAATATCAAAAAACATATAGGGCAGATTATAACATCAAATGTTTCAAGCTTTGCTTAAAAACACTACTCAACCAATTCGGGTTTTGTCTTTTCCAAAGTCTTAAAAAGTTCTTTGACTTTATCCGTCGTGCTTATATTGCTGACCAAAAGCCCGTCCGGGGTGTCGATAACCACAACACCTGATAGACCTATCAGTCCTATTAGCTTCCCTTTGGGTCCGATGATAAGGTTCCCGCTGGATTCGATATGCTGCAGCTCTGCTCCTCCTTCAAGAACATTTTCGTTTTCATTGACCCTTAAGGCCCGATAAAGAAGTTCCCAGGTTCCGGAGTCCTCCCAGCCGACGCTCACCGGAATAGTTGCGCGAACATTATTCGGCAGCTTCTCAAAGATCCCTGTTTCTATGGAGTCCTTCTGAAACTTGTGGTATTCGCGGTAAAGGAAAGTCTCGTAATTCTTGTCCGTAAGGTGGTCCGTTATCACCATCAGCCCTTTATACATTTCCGCGGCGTACTTTTCGAAATATCCCAGCATGATATCCGTCCTCCAGGCCCGATAGCCGGTGTTTTGCAAATAACCTCCGGAGCGCAGGAAACCCTTGGCAGTTTCCAGGTCCGGTTTTTCGATATGCTTGGTAATCCTGACGATTCTTAGCCCTTTATATTCATCAACCGTTTCCCCGAGCTTGACGTATCCCAGATGGACATTGGGGTATTTGGGCTCCTCATCGACCGAAACGATAAGGCCGGTTTCCCCCGCATATTCTCCGGCGGTTTTGAATGCCCTGAGAAATTCATCTTCCTGATTGATAAGGTGGTCACTCCAGGAAATGAGCATAACTTCATTCGGAGAATGCTTATGGATTACGGCTGTGGCCAGCCCTATGGCTGCGAGATTGTCTTTCCTTTCCGGCTCGGCGATAATGTTTTTAAGAGGAATTGAAGGAGCTTGTTTTCTGATAAATTTGACGTATCTGGCCTCGGTTGACACGTAAATATCTTCCGGTTCAAAGACTTTCCTGAATCGGGAAAAGGTTATCTCAAAAAAGGACTTGCCCTTGATGATGGGGTAAAATTGTTTGGGTAGGCTTTTGCGGCTGATCGGCCACATTCTGGTCCCAAATCCCCCGCAAAAAATAACAACTTTCATTCTGTTAATTCCCTAAACTTTCTTTGGAAATTTTCTTTTGAGAATTTCTCGGCATTTTTAATAAGTTCCTGTCTATCAAAATTCTTTGTTCTAAACCTTGTAACTGCAGCCATTAATGCTTTTTCGCTTTGTATATCAAAAAATGTGCCAGTTTTGCCTTCGATAACCGTATCGACTGCCCCACCTGCCCTAAAGGCGATAACCGGCGCTCCGGCGGCTTGGGCTTCAACCGCAACTATTCCGAAATCTTCCTCCTGCGGAAAGATAAGACCCAAGCATTTTCTATAGTAATCGGCCAGGCTGGCGTCTGTCAATTCACCAACAAATTTGATGTTATTGTGAGCGAGTCTTTTCAGTCTCGCTTCTTCGCTGCCCTTTCCGACGATTATCAACGGCAACCCCATACGGTTAAAGGCGCCAACTGCCAGATCGAACCTCTTATAGGAAACGAGTCGGCCTACCATCAGAAAAAAATCACCCTTTCTTACTTTTCCGTCTGCCGAAAACTTTTCTATCTCCACTGGAGGGAAAATTACTTCCGCATCCCTGCCGTAGTATTTTCTGATTCTGGCCGCAACAGCGGTGGAAATTGCCACCAGCGTATCCGGCCGCTCTCCGGCAATGCGATCCCAACGGCGCAGATAGGAAACGGCAGGAGAAGCAACACTTCTTAGGAGGGACCCCTTGGAAAAATAGTGTTCGTAGCCGCTCCAAAGGTAACGCGTCGGAGTCAGGCAATAACAGATATGGGTTTGGCCGGGTCGGGTAATAATTCCTTTGGCCGCCTCGCTGGTTACGGAGATAACAAGCTCATACTTTGCCAGATCAAGGCTTTCAAAAGCAATGGGGGTCAGGAGTCCCAAAAACTCATGTTTGTCTTTGGCAAAAGGAATGCTCTGCAGAAATGTGGTTTTGACATTTGGGAAGACCCTTGCCCATTTGGCCTTATCGGAAGAATAGACCGCGGTAGCCAGGTCGGCATCGGGAAAAATCTCATGAAGAGCCAAAAGCACCCTTTCCGCTCCACCCCATTTGTTAACCCGATCGTAAACCAATACTGTCTTCATATACTTTTAAAGTCTGTCTGGCCATTTTATCCCAAGAGTACTTCTTTGCATATTCCTTGGCTTTGGCGATTAGTTCACTGCGTACACCTTCCTCCATCTTCAGGGTGTCCCGAGCAACTCCCTCAATAGAGGTAAAGTCATAAGGGTTAAAATACAAAGCGTGAGGCCCGTATATCTCTTTAAAAACCGGAATCTCCGATGCCAAAACCAGAGTCCCGCAGCTCATTGCCTCAAGCCCGGTTAGGCCGAATCCCTCCGAAAGGGAAGGAAAAATAAACGCAACCGAATTTTTATATAAAACACCCAAGTCTGCATCCGGTACAAACCCTAAAATCCTGACGTAATCCTTGGCTCCGAGTTTGGCGGCCATGCGTTCGATTTTCTTTACGAAGACGTCTCTGGCCGAGGCAATTGCCAGATATATCCTTCTGTCTGACCTTTGGTTAAGCATGACTATCGCCTCAACCAACCTTCTGAGGTTTTTATGCGGGTAGGCGTTACCTGTATAAATAAAATAAGGAGCACCAAGGCCATAATTTTTGAGCGTTCTGGTTTGATTTCCTAAAGGCAACACTTTCTCGTCGAAACCCTCATAGGTAACGATCAGCTTTTGACTGTTTAAGCGGTAATACTCCGTAAGCTGCTTCTTAACGAACTGGCTGGGTACCACAACCATTGCCGCCTTTTTTACCGCGTGCCTGAAGACTGTTTTATAGGCCAAGCGCTTGAGAACGTAGACCAAAGGATTCAAGGTTGTAGCCTCAAGTCCTTTTTGTTTGTGCATCAAAATATCGTGGATAGTGACGACAAAACGGCCCGAGTAAAATAATGGAACATTAAAATGGGGGAAATGAACAATATCCGGTTTCATTTCTGCAATGATTCCGGGCAATCTAAACTGCTCGGCCAAGCTGTAATGCCTAAAGTCCGCTTCTACCTTTTGCCACTTCGGGGGAAGATTTATCCGGTTGAAGTACCTTTTCCTTAAAAGTATTGTGTAGCTATTTCTTCTGTCCAGCCGAGCCAGATTCTGAACCAGATTCATCACATACCTACCCAATCCGGCATTTTCAAGTCCATATAGCCTCGCGTCCAGGAGTATCTTCATGAGAGCATAAGTTTAACAACTCTTGAGAGTTTTACAAATTTTATCCCCAGGATAACCAAGTAGTTAAGGGCTAAAGGATATTTTCCCCAAAGCCTCTTCCTGTAGAAAATCTCCATGGAATTTACACCAGACATTCTGAATTTAAGTTTTTCCTTAAAGGGAACTTTCTTCATAGTCGATTTATTTTTCCCCTTGGTGGCTCCCTTGAGGTGTTTGATATAAACCCCGGGATAATAGATTATTTTCCAGCCTTTCTCTTTTATCTTCCAACACAAATCGATATCCTCTCCGTCAAGAAAATAGTCTTCGTCAAACCAGCCTACTGAATCTAGAACCGGCTTCCGAACCAGGAGGTAGGCACCTTGAATAACATCCACCTCGTGGGTGATATCGGGAGAAATATAGCCGTACCAATATTTGGCGAATAGGGCAGATCTGGGAAACAATCTATCGAGTTTTAATACTAAATGGGTTAGGGATACCCAGGGCGTCGGGAAAGAACGCCTGGCATCTTTATCCAAGCTTCCGTCCGGTAAAACCAACTTGCAGGTGACCGCCGCAACATCCTTATTTGATTGCAGATACTCCCAGGTTTTTTTAAGTACCCCCGGATAAACAATGGTGTCGGTATTTAGAAAAAGCACATATTTGCTGTCAACCAGCCCTCTGGCCGCGTTGTTACCCTTGGCAAAACCCAAATTAGCCCCATTTTCGATAACCCTGACCTCTGGGTATTTTTCTTTGATTGCCTCGATGCTTCCGTCGCTTGAACCGTTATCACAGACAATCGTTTCAAAGGAAACCTCGCCTTTGACCTTCTTAAGCGATTTCAGACAATCGAGGGTCAGCTCTTTGGTATTGTAGTTAAGAATAACGATGGAGATTTCGGGTTTAACCACCTTTTACTGCCTCCTTGTAGATTTTATCCAAGTGATCCGCGCTTAGCTGCCAACGGTAGCGCTCAATGACGAATTTCCTGGCATTGTCTCCCAATTTTTTAGCCAAGCTGGTATCTTTAATTACGCCGATTGCCAGATCCGCCAATTTATCGATGTGGTCGGATATTAAAACTTGTCTGCCGTTGGTAACCTCAAGCCCTTCGGCGCCAACCGAGGTCGTAACTACGGGTAAGGCAGAGGCCATAGCCTCCAATATCTTTAGCCTTGTACCCCCTGGACCTTTTATGGGGGTTACCAACACGGAGGAGTTGAGATACGCATCCCTGATATCCGGAATGGCTTCGGTAATTTTGATATCGGGCCCCGCCTGCCCCTTAATATCATCCGGAATATTCATCCCGACAATCCACAAAGATGCGTTTCTGATCTTGGATTTAATTTCAGGCCAAACCTTATCGAGTAGAATTTTGACTGCCTCTACATTCTGCAGCCACTTAAAATTGCCAACGTAAAGAACTTTGGGGTTGCCCGAAGTGTCGCTTCTTTCTTTGGAGAAAAACTCGACGTCGATTCCGTTGGGCACAATATCTATCTTTAAGCCCGGGACAAGATCCACCATCGCTTTTCTGTCAGACTCCGACATGGCAACAACCTTGTCCGCCTTTTTCCAGATTTTGGTTTCCCAGAATTTAAGCTTCAAGACATCGATCCAAAGAAGCGGTCTTAACCAAAACGGCGCCTGATCTTCCACAAAGTGTTTATAAACCGAATATTCTATGGTCTGCTCCACCATCAGGATGGGAATATGCGTCTTGGGGATATGCGGCATGACGTAAAACGTTTCGGCGTGTATCAAGTCATACTTTTCCTTAGCCAGCTCTTCCCCAACTGCCGTTTTCTCCTCCGCGACTAAATTCCTGATTACCAAAAAAGGGTACGGTCCGAATCCGGTCAAAAAAACGTTTCTTAAAGTCCACGGAGTTCTGGAACGCTTAAAGACTTTGATTTTCGAACAATACCTTTCAAGCTCCTTGATATGTTTCTTTTCTTCATCGTCCTTAATCAGGGAAAATAGGGTAATTTCGTGCTTTTTGGAAAGGTTTTTAATCAGGTTATAGGAACGAGTTTGTCCTCCCGAAGAGGGCGGGAAAGGAAGGTAGGGAGTCAACATCAAAACCTTCATATTTTTTTGTGCAAATCGACAATTAGGTATCTATCGGTTTTTACTACGGTTTTGTATTTTTTGATAATCGCCTGGGTATCGGCATCTCCTTGGTTAACCGAAACATAATAATCTCCTCCTCTTTCGATAATGTTCTCGATTGAGGTATCAATCGCCGGCCAGCCCCAACGGCCCGTCTGATACAAAAATGCCGTGTCCCCGTTATACGGGGCCACGACCAAAGCGTCCTTCGGAGCAATTTCATCTAAGGCCTTGCCTGCCTCGATTATTTCGGGGTGGTTAATCTTGTAATACTCCTTGACCTGATATGCGCCCATGCCCAGCATTAAAAGGATAGAGGCGCCCAATACGGTGATGGATAAAAGCCTAGAGAACTCATTGGTTTTGATCAAATAGGCAGCTCCGCTTGCCAAGGCTAAAGATACCGCGGGTATTACAAATATCTGGTAGTAATCATGGCGCACATTGGCTGTGGCAATCACCGAAACATAGGCCAGCATCCCCAAGAGGAACACCTGAATGAAAAGGTTTTTCTTGACGACCTTGAGTACCCCCAGGGAGAAAGGTAATACTCCCCAAATCCCGAGTATTAAACGCCCAAGTCTTTCCGCGAAAATCCATCTCCAGAAAGCGGGACGAAAGCGGATTCCGTCTCCGTTGAAGGCCCAGCTGAAAAACGGAATTCCCACCGGGTAGTTACTCATCCAAGCCCTCCAGGCCAAAAGCGGGACTAAGACGATATCGGCAAAAATAAGCATGGAAATTGCCAATTTCGAGTTTCTGATTAAATCCTTAAGCGAGTATTTTTGTAGAGCCAGATAGACCATGGGGAAAGCATAAAAGACGGTAAAGGGCTTAACCAAAATGGCCAGAGAGAGGAATAGCCCACTCAGATAAAGTTTTGCGGTCTTTCCCGAATCGATATAGTAAACAAAAAATAAAATTGCGAAGAGTCCAAACATGGTTGCCATCGGTTCCGGCAAAATGGTTCTGGAAAAATAAATATTGTAGGGAATAAAGGCAAAGAAAAATGCAGCCATCAAGCCTCCCAGAGGAGAGATGAATCTTCGCCCCAAAAGGAAAATAACTACCAGAGAGGCCAGAGAGCAGAATATCGAAAGCAACCTACCCCAAACCTCCAAAGAAAAAACAGGCATGAGCTTAACAAGTGCTGCATGGGCTGCGTTATATACCGGAAATTCAACAAACCTATATCCGTTTGGATTTTGTATCCCGGTCTGGATGCTGGAAACGTCCTGGTATTGGGGATAGAGAAGATTAATGCCCTTCTCGACGTACGTACGGCTCACAGAGGCCGTATCCGCCTGACGCCAGGAATGCCAATCGGCGATAGGACTGCCTATCTTATAGAGCCTCACCAACAGCCCTCCGAGAACAATCAAGACCAGCGCAATGTATTCTTTCTTAATCATTTTTCCCTAGTTTACCAAAAGCCAGGGTAATTCCCAAAATCATCCAGAACAGGGATCCCGTTTTTGAGGCTTCGAAGACATCGATAAAAAGAGAGTTGACGATAAAGGCAAAAACCATGGCAATTACTCCGGCGGCGAAATACCTGACAAAACCGCTTTGCGAACGATAGATAATAATTAACCTTTTGACCGCCTCGTAGATTACAAGGAAGAATGCGAAGGTCCCCAATATTCCCACTTCACCCAAAGACCGAAGTATGTCGTTGTCTATCGCCAGTCCCAATGAGGAATAACCCGTCCCCAAGAGAGGATTTTTGACAAACGCTCTGATGGCTCTCGGCCATTCGGCCCTGACCCTGATTTCAAACGAGCGAAATACTCCTAAGTCGGTAACATCCACGGGTTCTCCTGGGGCAATATCGGGAGAAAGAAATTCCGAGGCAGAGGAACGACCAGCAGACGGAAGCGTCGGGATATTCAATTTGTTCTTTGAAGTACCCGTTTTGACGAAATACATCTGCCAGCTTTTGAGAATATTAACCGTGAATGTGGAAACGAACCTCTCCCTCAGATGAGACGGGTATACGAGGGCTAGCGCTGCCAGAACGAATACCAGCAAGATAAACTTCTTGCGTCCGGCCAAAATAATTGCCAATATCACTCCCAAAAATGCAGCCACGAAAGAAAGCCTGGCTGCCGTCATCACCAGCACCAAACCCGACACCAAGATGAGTGCGCCCAGCCAGACTGTATAGGCAACCTGTCTCTTTTTCCAAAAATAGAAAATGAGCGAAGAGGAAATCGTCATTGCCATCACCAAAAAGACAGCCAGATCGTAATGCCCGGCAAATGTGGAGATAATCCTTCCGAACGGCTGGATATAATAGATTATCCCCTGGGCGAGCTCGGAATTGGTCGTAGATACTGCCGGAAATCTTAAGAATCTCTGACCCAGAGCATAGAAGTTGGCCAAAAGTACAACAATTGATAGCGCCCCCAAAAGAACATAGGCTCTTCTTTTGGTCTTAACGATTGAGGCAAAAAGGGGAAGGAAAAGAAAAATTTCGATGCGTCTTGCCAGGTGCAAAATACCAAGATGGGCACTCACCGTATGGGTTAAAAAGATTCCCGAAAAAACCGAAAGGCCGCCTAATGCAAAAAACAACAGAAAAGCCTGATTAAGCTTATCCTTCAGAAGCCGACGAATGCTCCCGGATAACAGAAGATATATCCCCCAGACAAGATAGGTAAGAAAAATCAAGACATCTTCCGTCCTTACTGAGACAAAAGTGCCTCCTACCTTGACCAAGGGAAATTTCATAAAAAGTGGGATAAACATGACCAAGGTCATGCCCGCCCAGAAAAGGACGTTCTCAAATATTGGTAATAACTTTTGCATATGTTTTTGCATGCTCTACCCTACCTATTACCAGAAATGCCAAAGCGCGAAGGCAAATAAATAAATAAGACAGAAGCCTGATTCCGAAAGCGGCAAGAGAGCCGTAATATTTCCTGTAAAGATAGAAAAGACCTTTAAACTCTCCGCTCCATTGTTTAAAGCGTGGAGCTTTAGAGCTGGCGCCTCCTATATGCATAATGGTTGCTGAGAGAGTCCAACCCACCTTAAATCCTGCTTTATGAGCCCTCATGCAATAATCAACGTCTTCCCCGTACATAAAGATCTTCTCGTCCAGCAATCCTATCTTTGCGATTAGTTTGTTGGAAAGAAGCATCACGGAACCTGATATCCATCCCACTTGCCTGTCTTTTAAATAAAATTTCGGGCTCTCCTGGTGATAGGAAGGAATGGGTAGAAATTTCTTCACCAGATCGTCAAGCCCTGAAAGCCAGAAAAATACAGGGAAAAAGCCGGGAAGAGAACCGGCGTTGGGCTGGAAACTCCTGTCCGGGCTAATAAGTTTGCAGGAGGAAATTCCAAACCCACCATTTTCTGCGAAATCCAACAATTTATCGAACGAGCCCTTGTAGACAATCGTGTCCGTATTCAGAAGAAGGCAGTACTCGAATTTTTTAAATACCTTTTTCAGAACCAAGTCGTTTCCCTTCGCAAAGCCGAGATTCGCGCTACTTTTGACAAGATTTACCCGGGGAAATTGTTTCTCGATTTGATCTATTGAATCATCTGTCGAAGCATTATCCGCCACCCACACTTCAAAACTTTCTTTAGGAGGATACCTAAATATACTTTTCAGGCATTCAAGCGTAATGCTGCTTGTATTGTAATTAACCAGTAATATTGCAAGTTTCATTGTTTGGAAAATACCCTTTTGGACATCAAGTAAAGCAAGGCAACAGCCAAGTTTATTCCTCCCCAGACCGCAATACGGCTACCCAGACTAGAGGGATAAAAACGCAGGGTGACCTTGGTATCCCTAAACTGTCCGTCAACCTCGATTCGTCCCGCTCCCAAATACCTGGGAGTACCGTCTTTTTCTACCGGCTCTAACCCGTTGATAAAGAGAGAATCCCTTAGGGGATAGACCATTTCTTCAAGATACGTACTTTGCGTCTGGTCTTTGATGGCAGTAAAAGCAAATTCCGGCGGATAGTTAAGCCTTAGAGGTTCAAAGGGAAACTTGGTGTCGGCTTTGTAGCTTTCCTGGTAATAGGAAATTACAAAATCACGGTAGTTATTGGAAAAATAGGCGGAAACTTCAGGAACCTGGATTGTATCCCCTTCGAGAGTCGATTTAAGAGAATCCGGGAGTGCGGGAAAATCGCTAATGCCGTCGGGACCGGGAAGAAGCATATAAAGGAGAAGAGAAGCCGACAAAAGGCCCAGGGCAATTTTAAAGATATTTTTGAGCATTACTGGAAAAGTCTGGCTCTCCCAAGCTTGTAGTGGAGATCTTTATTTTTTCTCTCGCCGATTTTAACTGCAGGGGTACCTCCCACAATGGTGTAATCCGCTACGTCCTTGGTCACCACCGCACCCGCGGCCACTATCGCTCCCGTGCCTATCTTAACACCGGGTAAAATTATTACCCTGGGTCCTATAAATGAGTAATCTCCTATTTCAACAGGTTCTTCTATTGCCGAAAATTCGTCACTTTCAAGATTATGTTCTGAATTATAGATCATTACATAGGAGGCGATATCGACTTCCTTGCCAATCTTCAAGCGGGCCCTGCCATCCAAAAAAGCGTGGTCTCCCACTATAGTTCCCTCTCCAATTTCGATATTCCGAGGCTGGAAAAAGCTTGCCCACATATGAATTACCGCCCCTTTACCCATTTTTATTCCGTGGATGCGGTAGAAAAACCTCCTGACAGTGTGAAGCGGGATGTGCCCCACGCATCTTAAGCACATTAGCTCGAAGTCCAACCAATAATTGAATAAACGGTTAATTATCTTTTTTGAAGCTTCTTTCCCCGAAAGGGATCTGCCCATTTTGTCCTTAAATACGCCCATTTTTTACTCCTTCCAGGATTCTGATCGTTTCTCTGGTTGTTTTTTCCCAGGAAAACTTCTTGGCCTGGTCTAACCCTTCCTGAACTAGTCTATTATATTCCAACTTGCCCATCGATAGCACCTTTAGTACCCCATTGGCTATACTTTGATGGTTATTGGGATCAACCAACACCCCCGCTTTGCCTACCACCTCTGGTAGACTCCCTACATCAGATACCACAACGGGAACACCGCAAGCCATGGCATTAAGGGGGTCCAGTCCGAAGCCTTCCCAGAAGGAAGGTAGGACAAAAAGTCTGGCTCCCTTGATAAGCGGGGCCTTATCCTCCTCCGGAATAAAATCCGTGAAGACAACATCTTTCTCTAAGTGCAGTTTTTGCACTTTTTGAAAAATATTTTCGTACAACCAACCCTTTTTGCCCGCGACCACCAACTTTAAGCCGGGAAACTCTTGCTTTACCCGTCCAAATGCTTCCAGAAGCCCCTCAACGTTCTTACTGGGCTTAAGAGTGCTCAAGTAGAGGATATAGTCATCGACTATAGCGTAGCGCTCCCTAACGCGTCGCACATCCTCTGGCTTGACCTCCAGATTAAACACATCATGGTCATAGGCAAGGTGCGTAACGTATACCTTCGAGGAGGCAAAAGGGTAATGTCGCAAAATATCATCTTTTGTACTATTTGATATCGATATGACCGCTTTTGATACAAATATTGAATAAGCACTCCAGAGTTTTAACTGCCAAAAGTCGGATTTTTTAAATTGTCCCGAAAATTCGAGGTATCCAAGGTCCATAATCGCACAAACTCGAGGCATGGGTGCAAATGGTGGTACATAGTGGCTGGGGCTGAAAAAGATATCCGGTCTGGGCTTCTCCTGATAGAGGCTGGGCATTAATTTCTTGATTATCCATGCCCCTCCGCCGGGAATGACTTTATATGTAAAGTGCCCAGTAGGTTTCGGAAGGTCGGGAAGGGGCGGATTCTTGAGGTAAACTATGAACTTATGCCTGTTTTCCCATTCGCCCTGTAGTTTGCGTATACTATGCAGCAATTCGAACCCATATTGGTTCACCCCAACCCTATTTTCTATATTCGCTTCGTTTCCGTCTATGCCTATGATCATATTTTTATGTCCCTCACTACTTTATACAAGGAAACAGTCTCGCAACAAAAACTGCTGCCAAAAGGAAAAACAATCTATTTCGCCTCTTTATAAACATTTAAAGTCTCCAAGGCCGCCTTTTCCCAGGAAAATTCCCTTACCCTCTCAAAACCCTTTTTGATAAACCCCTTTCTTCCCGCGATTGCTTTTTTTATCCCCTCGGCTATAGACTCTACCTTGTAAGGGTCAACCAGAACTGCCGCATCTCCGGCCACTTCAGGCATACTTGAAATATTGGAAGTAACAACGGGTGTCCCGCAGGAAAATGCCTGCAGTATCGGCAAGCCGAAGCCTTCATACAATGAAGGGAAAACAAAAGACTGTGCACCGGAAAAAAGCACCGCAAGTTCCCTGTCCTCGAGGCTACCCAAGAGCCTTACCCCTCTCCTTTCTTTTACCTCCCCTTTGCCGACAATTACCAATGTTAAATCTTTTCCTGCCTTTGCATGCTCGTAGGCAGAGATTAGCCTTTCGGTGTTTTTCCTGCCCCCCACCCCAACCGTCAGGATATAATCCCGCAGTTTATATTTTCTTTGCATTTCCTTAACCTTAAGTTCCCCCTGCCGTTGAAACTGCTTCCCCGGAGCCTCGGGTATAACCCTGACCATACTTCCGTCGATCCCTGAGTCGACCAAGTCCTTTTTTGTGGCCTGAGAGGGCACAATCACCCTGTCCACCTCTTTGACTATCCACTTCAGGCGTGCCTTGTGAGCCGAGATAATCTTTTTGGGAGTAAGTTTCGGATATTTGAAGGGGGCCAAATCGTGTATGGTTGTCACCTTAAATGCATCGCTGGGCGCCTGGGCCCAATCCGAAGAATGGTAAACGTCTATCTGGCCCGTAAATTTCTCGATTTTTAACGCATGCAGTTTGTTCCAAACGATATGGGCCAAGGTTGGCGGAAAGGGGAAAAAGCGGGTGGAAAATCTGCCGGTAAGGGAGGAGGCAAAGCTAACCAAGTCTTTCTTTCTTCTTAAGTATCCTCCGAAAAGGACATATTCGTTTTCCTGGTCAACCTCAAGTAAAGCTTTGATAAGCTCTCTGGTGTAAAAAGACACTCCGGTGCCGTAGGGAAGCTGGGAGATATCAACTGCGATCCTCATTATGCCTAATTATACTTTAATTGGCCTTAATGTGGTAAAGTTTTATACTTAAATGGTGCAATCAAAAATAAAAACCGGCCTTAAGGTTGAGCTGGCGCTAGTTGCCATTGTTATACTGGCCGGCCTTTTGATAAGAAGCGTCAACTATAAACTTCACCTTAACTTCTCTACGGATCAGGCGGTGTTTTCTACCAATGCCCTCGAAATTTTCCGGGAGAGAAAAATCACTCTATTGGGCCCAACAGCTTCCTTTATTGTCGAGGGAAGGCGGATATTCCAAGGTTCGGTCATCTTCTACACAGATTTAGCATTTCTTTTATTTGGAAATTTCGACCCTATAAAATCCTCTTTTGCTTTTACGGTTTTTAGTGTGTTAATGATTTTCCCGCTTTACTTTGGGGTGAAGTGGCTATCCAACAAGAAAACCGCTTTCTTTGTTTCAATTATCTACAGTCTTTTGCCTTTTTATGTAAACTACACCCGCTTCCTTTTCAATATAAATTTTCAATTGGCATTAACACCACTATTAATCTTCTCTATGGGACTATATGAAAAAGTCAAAAAGAGAAAATCGCTGATTATGGCATTTACAGGAATAATTACTGGCATTCTTGTCCAGTTTCATTATCAGTTTGTGGTAGTAGCCCTGATGCTTGTTCTATACTATTGGTTTTTTAAGAAGATTCAATTTAAATCTTTACTCCTACTCTTCTTGGGAATGGTTACTGGATTTTTACCTATGATAATTTTCGAAATAAGGCATAATTTTTATAACTTACAAACAATTCTCTTCTTCATCCAACGGAAATCTGAGTTCGCCAAAAACAACCTCAAGGGCTTTGGTGGAATATCCCACTATTTCTTGACGATTTCCATAATGCTTTTGGTAATCCTATCGTCTATCTTGAAACCTAAATTCAAAAACGTTTATCTTTCCAGCCTCTTCTTTATACTGTTCTCAATAGATTTGTATCTATATATCCCTAAACCCACCAACTCCTTCGGTAACCCGCCCAACTGGAATTACTTGGCCGAAGCGAAAGCCCACGAATATCTTATGGAAGAAAATCTTTCCAATTTTAATGTAGTCAACCTAGCCTATGATACTGTGGCGGAGGTACAAAAATATCTTCTCAGAAAAGACGGGGTAAATATCAATTTCGAAGATTATTACCACAATAATTATCTTTTTGTTATTTCCAATAAGAAGTTTATTGATGATCCTGCCTATGAAATTAGAACCTTCAAACCATCTAGAATTATAAAAACTTGGAAATTAAACGATTTCTATTCTCTCTATTTGCTTAAAAGAGGGTAGCGTCTATTTTGCACGATTACCTCCTAACAGATAATCAAATATCCCCATAAATATTCCAAAGTCGTAAACCGACTTAAAAACCAGAAAAGCAAAATTGCCCTGGAAAATAGATTTGACAAGCCCAACCAAAATTGAAATCGGGAGCGATGCCCGGCAAAGAGCGATGAAAGATCCGAATACCCCAAGCTTATACGGCCTTTTACCGATCCATTTGGCTTGTTGAAAGACTTCAGCGAGGCTTTCGGGGTTCTTGTGATAAAAGATGGCTCCGGGGGCGCTTAGAGCCTCGTAACCCAGCTTTTTGCTTAGTGTCCAGTCGTCCATGTAGCCAGCCGAAGGGTCAAAGCCTCCTGCCTTATCAAATTCTCTCTTAAGGACAGCCCGGAAGACTTTTTGAGTATCCGGATAGTTTTTGGGGTGGCGTTTCTTTACCTCCCAGCCTTCGTTAATATTCCAGCACCTGGCCCAGATGTTCTCCCAATTGGAAACGTATTCGTATTTTGAGAATGTCCCCTCGGCTTTACCCGAAACAATGGGCCTAACCAGATTCTTGAGAAAATTCTTGTCGAAAGTCATATCGGCATCGACAAAGACCAATGTCTCTCCTTTGGCGCGCCCTGCGCCCAGGTTTCTCGCAGTCCCCGGACCTTTGTGTTTCTGTTTGAGAATCTGCAAATTAGAATTCTTAAACCCGGAAAGAATACTCAGCGTTTTATCCCTTGAGCCGTCATCGACAACAATCACCTCGAAATCGTTATAGCTCTGCTTAAAAATGGAGCGAAGACACTCCCCGATCGACTTTTCCTCATTAAAGGTTGGAATGATTACGGATAATTTCATTTGGTCAAATCCAAAAACAACTGCTCGTATTTTAAGGCAATTTTGTCCCAATCGAATTTTTTGGCTTGGTAAAGGGGCCTCTTTCCCCACTTAAGTTTATGGGCAACTTCGAGGGCAACAGAATAGCTTTTGATGTCTGTGGGGTTAACCAAGACTCCCGCCCTGCCTACAATTTCCTTTCGGATAGGGTCACTGGTGGCGACAACCGGTAACCCGGAAGCCATGGCCTCAGCCAAAACAATACCGAATGATTCCCAGGATACCGTGGGGTAGGTAAAAATATCCGCTGCCCGATAGACCCCTGGCATCTGGTTATGGGGAAAGGACAACATTTTAAACCTTCCCGGAAGAAGTTTTTCCCCGAGTTTTTTCAGTTTTTCTTCTTGGGGACCTCTCCCGACCAAAAGCAGGGACCCATTTTCTAGGTGGGCAACTGCTTTAATCGCCAAGTCTAATCTTTTCCAGAAATCGAAGGCGGCAACAGAAAGAATTACCGGTCTCGGCAAGCTTAGAGAAATCGGTTTTGCCTTATCGCCAAACTTAGTCAAATCTACACCGTTGGGAATTTTTTCTATTTTGACGAAAGGGTTTGCCCTTTTTGCCCATATTTTCTGTGGTGAGGTCAGGGCAACGAATCTGTCGGGAAATGTCCAAAGGTTTATCCTATCATCAAGCCCCGGACCTGATTGGCCAGAGATAACGATTTTCGCTCGATGAATCTTTGCCCAGATACTTGAAAAAAGCGCCTGCCACTGACCGTTGGTAGGAAAAATGATATCTGTGTCCTTATCAATTCTTTTTAAAACCTTAAGCGCAAAAAAACCTACCCTGCGACCGTAGTAATTTAAAAAAGAGACATAGGTGTTTAATCTTTTATAATTTATTTTTAGGCCCACCGTTACTGTTTTATACCCGGCTCCCTTCAACTCTGGACCGTTTTGATAGACGGTTACTTTGTGCCCCATCTTTACCAGACGGTTTCCCAACTCGTGAACAAAAGTTTCAACACCTCTGTAGACTTCCCCGCTATAGAAACTTAAAAAGGCTATTTTCATATAAGCTATATTAACTCGACCAATAACCTCTTAGATAGAGGCCGGCCATAAATAGGAATAAGATAAGACTGCAGAAAAGATAAATCCCGTAACGAAAACCTGAAAGCTTCTCTCCCAAAAAAAGATAAGCAGGAAATAGAACAAGAGCATACCTAGGGAAAGACGAAGGACCGGCAAATAAAACAATGGCCAGGCTGACAAGCATATAAATCCAGTAGGTATTTTTAATCTTCTTGAAAGAAAAATACAATATTGCCAGTACATAAACTAAAACTGCGAATTCGATGAGGATGACCGGATAAACAAAGGGGCTATCATATGAGGCAAGGGGTCCCGAGACTACATTAACAAACTGCCTTGCCAGTCCGTAAAAGGGAGCAGCCGGCCCTACCGGCCTATTCCAATACGACTGCGTGGAAAGAAAAGTAAAAGCACTCCCTGTTGAAAAAAAGTTATAGATGGAAAAAAAGATTAGCCCTAACGGGGCCAAAAATACTTCAAGCCTCAACTTTTTGTCTTCCTTGTAATCTCTATATGCCTGATATAAGAGTACGGGGAAAAGAACAATTCCCAAAAGCCTAGTAGCAGATGCTATGGCCGCAATAAATGATGCCGCCAAATATTTCTTCCTATCCAGGAACCAAAAAGTCAGCAGAACGAGAAGAAGAAAAACGCTTTCCGTATAATAAGCCGCGAAGAAAAAGGAAGTAGGGAAAAACAAAAACAGAAGGAGTGTTTTGAGTCCATTTTTCTCTTTGACCACCTTGGTTAAAATCAGCGCGGAGAAGAAAAGGGAAATCCAGGATATGGCCAATCCCACCATCACGGGATTAATCCGACAATTTAGGGAAAAGGACTTAATAAGGAGTGGGTAAACCGGGAAGAAAACTCTTAGGTCGAAGGTGTTTGAAGCTGTATATCCCGTACAGGCAATATCCAAATAATGCTTTCCGTCCATATTTAATAAAGGAGCCAGGCTAAAAGTGAATGGGGTCTTAAAGCGAAGCTCGTAACTGGTCCTGTCCGGAATAAAATTCACGGATACCTTATTGATGAAGAAGATTAAGAGGAGCCAGCCCGCGAAAATAAGAAGATATTTTTTCATTTGTTCGGCGTGAGGATAAAAAATGAATTATCGATTACATAAGCCGACGCGTAATATTTAAAAACATAGTCGGTAACTTTCTTCGGCTTAAAAGAGGAGAGGCCGGTCGTTGTGTAGGGTTGCATGATAACCACCGAAGGGGGCTCCACCATTAGATCCTCGGTCACCTTATCTTCAAGGCCCCCAACTGCATAGTACCAGGCTAGCTGTGGATACCATGGCTTTGTTGCCGGGAGTCTGTCAGCCAAAGCGTAAAGGCTGTCCCAGCTGTTTAAAACAAATATTTTTTCGTTGGATTTGGTCGTCGTTTTTATTGTTTGCGCCACCCTGGCTACTGACGGTGTGAGAAAACGGTCGGGTTGATGCCACAAACTTACCGCATATTTTGAAAACATTATTAGGAAGCCGGCGATGTATAAAAATGTCAACAACTTTATCGCTCGGGAAGATTTGGGGTACTCCAAGAGAAAAAGGCCAGAGGCAATGGCCAAGAAAGGGAGTCCGGGCTGGAAATGAAAAAGTTCCCAGCGGGGGTAGGCCCCCATTATTCCGAATCCTGCCCAAATTGCGAAAGGAAAATATTTTTTCCAGTCTTTGACAAGAGCAGGAATTAGTATGGAAAATGGCAAAAAAGCCTTTAGGAATTCCCTTAAGGTGGGCGGGTCTATTTGTCCGGATGCGCGCGGAAGAATTCCTATCCCGAATTTAATAGCCCAAAAGTAAAAATCTGGCAGAACTTTGAATAACCATAAAACAAAAACCGCACCAGCAAGTATCCCCACTGTCCCGGACAAAAACTTTTTGGCTTTCTTCGAAAATTCTTCGCCCAAAAGCACAAGAGATATGGGCAACAGAAACCAGACGGCTGTTTGTTTTGTTAAAAATGCCAACCCCCAGACTATCCCCGCCCACAAATATTTTTTTACAATAAGAAGATAAAGAATTGTTAAGGCCAGGACCGAGAGCGCATAGTCAAACCAAATTCCGTTACCGTCATAAAAAATCTGTAAAGGAATATAGATCAAAAGACTAAAAACCGCCGCCCGCAGGCTCCACAATTTCTTGACTACGTATACCAAAACGACATCCGTCAGTGCAATTAATAGCCAGGTATAAATTTTAAGCTGCATTCCCCCAACCCCAAAAATCTTATAGAAGATTGATATATCCAGAACCAGCAAGGGGGTATGCACTATCGCAAAGTCTTTATAAGGAAGCCAGCCTTTGAGGATAAAGTAGGGCCAGGCAAGCATCTCTGGCCAGGCGGTGAAGCTTAAGTTGGCAAGGATAAGAAGGTGGATTGCAATCAAACCGCAGACAATCCAGAGGATTTTCCTCTTCATATCCTTTATTTTCCTTTTATCTCTACCTTTTTTCAACCAATAATGCTTTTTGCTCGGGAAGATATCTTAGACTGAAGGCTGAAGCCTCCTTGCTCTCTAATAATGGGCTAACCACCTCCAGCTCCAGGGCCAACTCCTCGTCGCTAAGAATATATAGGTCCCCCTCCTTTAATTGTCCTAGCTCAAACTTGGTATCAATCTTTTTTAACATTGATAAATATGTTGCCTTTTGGGGTTTCTGCCAGGGAAACTGGATCAAAAAACAATTATCCATAAAAAGTTGCTCTAATCTAAAAACCGTCAGCAAGAAAAATAATATTACAAGGATATTCAATACTTTTGTGAACGGCTTAGGGGCCGTTTTTAGCCGGACGATTAGCGGCCAGTAAATGTTTTTAACTAATATCGTCAAGCCGAAAAAGAGAAAAAATGCCGGAATGTAAGCGTAGTAAAATGTGCGCCTGTCTGCAAACAGCAAGACCGGAGAAAGAAGTAGCAAGTAGGAAATAGCAAACGGTGTTATAACCGGTTTCCTTTTCCACAAGTCATAAAATATCGGAACGATAAGGACCAGAAATCCTATTGGCTTGTAGTTTATTAACGGAAAATTATACGTCAGATAATAAATCGCGTTTTTGATAATGCTTTTGATAGAGAATGTCATCTGGTAGGAATCGTTGCTCGGCAAGACCGAGTAACCCTTAAAGTTGGAGATGCCGTAGGTAAAAAGATAAACCAAAAAAACGGCAAAAAAAGGAGCCATGCTTTTTATGGTTTTCTTGAGATCTAAACGCGACGCGTTGAAGTGGTGGTAAAGAGCAATCATCGCAAGCACAAGCGGAAAGAGAAAGGCTATCTCCTTGGTAAAAACAGCCAGAATGAAAAAAACCAACGAGATGTTTATCGACTTCTCTTTGGAAAGCCATAACAAAAAATAATATGACGAGGCCAATATAAAGGTTGCCCCAACCACTTCATGAATGTTTGATATCCACGTCAAATAAAAACTACTGATAATAAAAGTTGAAAATAACGACAAAATAGAATTCTTTGTCAATCTTTCACTTATCAAGTAGAAAATGGCTACGTTTACCAGGTGAAAAACAAACATTAAAGTCAGGAAGACCTCCGGCTTCGGCCCAAACAAATCAAAAAGAGCCTTAAAAATCCAAAAGCCGATTACTATTCTGTTGGCAACCCAAATACCGGGACCGGTTAGGGCCAGTTTTGCGATTTGCAGATATGAAGCTCGGTACGATAAATATAAGTGGGCGAAATCGTCAGAGAGGAAAAAGGGGTCATTCCTTAAAATTTTAATAAAAATGATTGTGGGTAAGACAAAAATTAGGAGAATTCTAAAATACTTATTAGACAGTATTTTCTTAATGAGGTCGTAAAAGATAAACGCAGGCAAGGCGAAGTTGATGTATAAAGGCAATTTTAGACCGAAGAGATAATAACAAATCTTACCCATTTTTCCCTATCGTTATCAGATTAGTGCCCAATCCAGTTTTCGTGCTGATATAGGCGAAGGGTGCACCTACCAAATCCGTAAAGAAACTTTTCCGCGCGTGAGTTAGCTTATCGATAAGCCCTCCTAAGGGGCTGCCATAAACGAAAATTCCGGATGCAGTTTCCTGGCGAATAAGCCTAAACCCTGCCTTTTTGAAAACCTTCTTTAATGTTTCGGGAGTAAAGTGCCAAAGATGCTCGCCTGGGGCAAGATAGCCCCAGTATCTTCCGAAAAGCCTTGCCGATAAACTTCCGAAGTTGGGTACGTCGACCAGAAGGATTCCGCCTTTTTTAAGTAGCGTCTTTGCCTTTTTTAGTATTGATATGGGATTTTCCAAATGCTCAAGGGTATGGTTAAGGACAATCGCATCAAAATAACCATTGGCCAACTTTGCCCTTTCAAAATATTTCTTAATCACCCTTATTCCTTTCTTGCGGGCCACCTCTGCCGATTTGGATGGCTCGACTCCCCATACTTCCCAGCCTTTACTTTTAAGTAGTTTAAGAAGGGTACCTGTGGAACAGCCGATTTCAAGTACCCTACCTGGTTTTGGAAAGAACTCTTCAATCTGTTTGATTTTTTTCAAGAAAAAGTTTCTGAATAACCACTCAGAATTTTGGTATTCTTCGTCCCTGTGATACCTTTTATAATCGGGTTGAAAAAAATCCTTCGTTTTTGTTAATCCGCATTTTCTGCAGGAAACGATTGAGTTTTCCCCGACATCAAAAAGTTTTTTGAAAGAATTACCACCACACAAAACACATTTTTCTTCTCTAATTTGCTGCATGCTCAATTAACTGAACCTTTCCCAAAAAATTGTTTCTGATTACGCTTTCCGTTTCAGGTAAAGTATTCCTACTCCAATCATCCAGAATAATCAAACCCCCATTATGTTTATTGAGGTACTTTTCAAAGTCTCCTTCTGTCTCCACCCAGGGTAAGGGATAATAATCCGCTCCGGCAAAATAACTGTAAACAGGTTTTCTGGATAATATTAGTGGAACATTCCCGATCAACGAAACAAATGACAATATTTCCGCTTTTTCTCTCTTCAGATTAGGTATCTCTTTTCTCAACGGGTAGTAGGAGTAATAAGTCATAGCCAGTAAGGTTAACAAACTGGCTAACAATATACCCCCGGTTAATAGTTTACCTTTACTTTTGAAAGGCAATAATAAAGCGTGCGCAAGGAAGAATATCGTAAACAGAATTAGGGGGAAAAGAAACCTTTGTTCTATTTGAAAAACAAGTGATATTGAAATTGGTAACACGAAAGGTGCAAGCAATAAAAATAGTTTTCTTGTTTTAGGAATAAATAGAAGATTTAAGAAAATAACCACAAGTACGATCTTTAACGGGAGAAGGATTTCAAAAGAAGCCTGCTTTAAACTTATGAGATTAAGTCGTACCCTTTCCTTTAGATTTATTCCGCTCAAGGAATAGTTTTTAATTGTCGGGCCTAAAGTACCGTCTTCGTTATTCCTATAAAAAATTCTTTCGGCGGTTAAATTCTTGTCCTCGATATATCTGACCCATTCCAGTGTTGCCACCTTGCCACTGACGGCCAGCTTGCCGGTATGGATAAACAAATACGAAGAATAAGCAAAAATTATCAGTAGTAAAGGCAGACTAAATTTTTTTAACTTTTCCACAAACGTCTTCCGTCTAAACAAATACAACACTGAAAGAAAAAGAAAAATGTGTATCAGGGCTTCCGGTTTAATCAGGAAGGCAAGCCCCGCAAGAAAACCGCTTAGATATACATTCTTTTTCTTTGCAATGAAAAAGTAAGCGGCCATTAATAAAAAGCCGAATAACAATATCTCCGCGTAGCCCAAAACTGACCATAAAATAAGATTTCCGTTTACCAGTACAAATAAAGATGCGAGCATTGCGATCTTTTCTTCGAAAAATTCCTTCGTCAAGAGAAGTATTGCCAACCCCAATAAAAAGTATCCCGTTGCCATTACAATCGCCACAGACAAATCCAATGACAGACCCAATAAAACAAGTGGCACGATTAATAATGAAAATCCCGGCGGGAATATAAGCTCGGGAAACCCATTCAGTGTATAACCCCTCCCCGAAACTAAATTATTGGCCAGCACGGCATATCTTTGGGCGTCAGTCGTATGAAGAACGTCCTTTCCCAAAATAAAGACAACAATTGAAAGCCCAAGGACAAGAACGAGGAAAAGTTTTCGCAGCATACCTAATAGCCTATCCTACGTTTGTAAATCCGTCTTTTTATTTTTCTCAAGGGTGTCTCAATTAACGCTCTTGAAAAGAATTTCGCACTCATCCTCCCCCAGGATGAGGCTACAATTTCCGGCTTCGGCCTAAAAAAAACTTCGGGAAAATAAAAGTCTTTCGGAAAGGGCCTACCAAGCTCGTATTTATATTTGATATCTCTCTTGGGAACCTTACGGTCCTCCATAAGTCCGGAAGAGCGAATAAGATGGGTCAGGTGCATATACGACCGGTCGACAAACATCCTTTTTGCCGGGGTTCTCCCCTGTATCAAGATATTGTTCTCGTCATAATACCCGTGCTGTCCGTGGGGTTTTGCAGTATAAAGGCCAGGAATACTCCTGTTAATAAATCTTATTGTCAGATGTCCCACCCTCCCGTCTATTTTGTACATACCGGCTTCTTCTTCCTGATAATGATAAATGTCGCCTATTGGCAAAACCATCCTTACAACCACAGATTCCATCCGATCGCCTTTTTCCTGAATTCTCCTTACAACTTCTTTAATCGATTCTTCCCACCAGACCTCATCCCCGTCCAATATCATAAACCAGTCCGAGGTTGTCTCCTCGAGCATCTTTTGTCTTAAATCCGTATATCCCTGAGGGGTAACCTCACCAAACTCTTTAAAATCAATTTTTCCTGGATAGCGCTTTTGAATTTCTTTGATTATTCTTGGAGTTTTATCCGTACTTCCCGTATCCCAAAGAAGAACTTTATCGACAAAATCGATTACACTTGTTACCGCATACCAGACATATCTTTCTTCGTTTTTAACCAAAACATGGGCCCAGATACTCTTCATTTATCAATCCAGTAGTATTTAACCACAATCGTCCAGGAATAGATCATCAAGATGGTATGAACCGCCCCGAAAGCAATCGTGGGACCTATCGGGCCATAAATTGGGATGAAGATGTAGTTCAGGGCAAAAATTGCGGCAAGCTGGAAAAAAGAGAAAAGGCCGATGAATACGGTTTTTTTGAGCGCGTATATAATTGCCGTAACCGCAGGAACGGCAAGAAGATAGGGAATCATCGCGGCCGATAGGGCCTGGAAAACGGGGACGGACTCAATATATTTGACACCGAAAAGTAAAACAATGAACGGTTTCGCGATAATTATCCAAAATACTATCCCCACCGATGTCGCCAGAACCGCCAAGGTCGCCTTAATAAGGTAGCTTCTTTCCTTCTCCCTATTTTCGAAAGCTGCAAATCTCGGAGCCAGGACCGAAGAAAGACTGGAAGAAAGAACCACTATGAAAGAGGATAGTTTTGCCGGTATCGAGTATATTCCTGTCGCAGCCGCTCCGGCTATCGCGGCAAGCATTTGAATATCAAGCTTCCCGGAAATTGAAGAAATAATTCTATTTACTCCTAGCCAGCTGGAAAATTTCACCAACTTTAGGTATATGTCCTTCTTTGGTTTAGCTCTTAAAAAGCCAAGTCCTGTGAAGGCAAATCCCACAATCCCTGCAATGGCAACGCTAATTGTAAAGGCGGCCAAGGTAGAATTGATTGTCAAAACTCCCGCTATTAAAAGAAAATAGGGGATAACCGCCTTAGGCAAGCTCAAGGAAACGTCGATAAGAACAGACTGCAGGAATTTCTTCTTCGCATGTAGGATCGAAGGGAGAAATCCCCAAATAACCGCAAGGAAGGATATGGCTGCCACCCAGTAGGAAATAGTTCTGTCGTTTGTTGCCAACCAACTTCTGGCAACAAAGGCGGCAAATAAAATCAAGAAAAGGACCAAAGGGAGAGTTGCGAGGACCTTTATCAAAAAGGCTGCTTTCGCATATTCATAGGCTTTGGCGATGTTGTCCCTCGAAAATTCTGCCGCCGCGAAGCTTATCAGCCCGGAGGAAATCCCCAAATCGGTAAGTGAAGAAACAATTACGATCAAGTTTGTGGCTGCGGAAAGTATTCCAAAATCCTCAACGCTCAAGGCTCTGGCAACGATAACTGTAAAAACGAATCCCAAGAAAGCAGCAAATAAGTTGCCGCTGAATAAAATATATGTATCTCTGGCGGTTCCCGATCTAACAAGCCCGAATGCTCGACCGATATACTTTCTCACCTGATAATTTTACTACGAAATCCCCTCCCCCTTCTTAAGAGAAGTTTTGTAAGCTCCCGGAGGTACACAACAAGATTATCTAGATAGATAAGCACATATCCACGCTTCAATTTGTTTCTATTATTATTTACGAATTTTCTGTACTCCCCAATCAAGGAATGGAAATCCAAATCCTTTATTTCCTTGTACTTGATGTTGCCTTCCCAATAATGGACAAGCTCGGTCTCCCCCAACCATTTCTTAAAATGAAACTCGCCGCTATAAAGCAGCGGATAGTTCTTGGGCATAACAACCATCTTGCCGGTTTCCTTAAAGAATAACCACTTGTGATGTCCTAACCCCGGTACTCTTCTCGCCCCAGTTGCCCAGTCGGTAAAGTCCACATGAGAAAAGACCATATCCGTCCCCATTGAGGGAGTAATTATCAATCCCCTTTTGGCAACCCGGCTCATTTCCTCTAGCGCTAAAAAGGGGTAAGGTAAATCCTCAAGTGTGTGACTGCAAATGCAAAAATCGAATTCCTTATCCTTAAAGGGAAATTTATATTTAACGATATCGAGCTTTACAAAATTCTTCGCAAGGAGCTTTGACCGACCATAGGGTGCATCCTCCGGTCGTATGACGTCAATTAGTGTATGCACCTTGAGGTCTTGATGTTGTTTCATGCTTCCGCCAACATCGAGAATTTTATCTGTTGGCTTAATCCTAAACTTTTCGATAATCTGTCTATCAGTTAACGGCATATTTATTTTCTGACAAGAAGAACCGCTCGGCTACCCTGCTGTTCATAGGTTTCCGAAGATGACACCGAAAACTCTCCGGCGAGTTTATAATTTTCGGATATATATTTATCCTGGATATGTCTGGGGTTTTCTAATATCTGTCTCCATTCCTGTCCCATATAATAATTTTCGTCATCGATGAGATAATCCGTGATGTATATTGCGTCGACTCTTTCTCCAACATCCTTAAGCATTTCGGTCTTCAGAGGATACCAGATGGTTTTTCTTTCTCCATACCAGCTTCCCCACGTATCAAGATTCGTCAGAACAACATCGTCCGGTTTTGTGTTTTCCTTTAAAACCCGAGAGAGCTGTACATAAACCGGCGTTTTGTCTTTATTTAGGCTTTTCGATATAAATCTCGAGTCAAGAAATAGCACGCCCAACGTTTGCCCTACCACAAAAAACAGAATTAAGAATGAGGAGGCGAAAGTTATGATTCCTGATTTGTGTTTGATCAATAGCGCTCTCGCCTTTCCATCCGCAACCGGCAGTGAGCTATCGATTGCTTTTCCGATAATCCAAACTAAAGTTGCTGTGGCTAAGAGATAGACCAATGGGACAACCGGGTGTATATAGCGATACAACGGAATAGTAATAGCGCTGGCGGCAAAGGTTAACGCAACGATAATAATAGTTGTAACCTTAAACGAATTCTCTGCCCGCCCTCTTCCCCAAATCAAAATTCCGATGAAAAATAGCGCCCACATATATGGAGAGGCGGTTTGGGGGAGAAGTTTATAAAAGTTGTACAGATTGTAAAGCAGCTTTTTAACAATTGCTAAGAAATTCACATCCTGCACAACTCCTCTGAGGGATACCGAGGAAGAAATCCCGGGTAGAGTCTGGGTTATTGCAAAAATACCCTGATAGGATTTGGCAAAAAAGACTAGAATTCCCAAGATAGAAACTACCACGAAATACTTAATCGCACTTTTCAAGGAGTAGTTAAGCAGAAAAAAGAAAAGCAAAAGACCAAATATAAATATTATCGATTGTGCTTTGGTGAAATACATTAAAACCAACACAAGTATTCCAATTAAATTTGCCCATCTTTTTCTCAATAAAATCAAATAAGCAGCTAGTAAGATCTCAAAAATGAAAAGTGACTCCGATGCCCCACTGGTTGCATAACTTAAAAGGCTGACGTTAAAGCACCCCGCCACTGCGGAAAGAATCCCGACCCTCTCTCTAAACAACCGTTTCCCGAGCAAATAAATAAGAACAATTGACCCTATGAAAAATATTGTCGAGACTGCAATCACTGACGAATCGGAGACGCCCAAAAAGGAGAACATTAGGGCAATTGCCAGGGGCATAACGGGAGGAACGTAGAGAGCTGAATATATACCCATTTCGGTAGTTGGAACAGGAGGGCTAAAAAAACGAAATGAAGACCCGTACCCTTTACCTTGGACAATATTTCTTGCAATATCTGCAAATTTTGCCCCATCGGAAAAAGTAAGATATGGACTCGAAGTGTATTTATGAAATATATAGGGGACGAAAACCGAGAGTATAATTATAAGAATCAACAGAACGTATTTTTTCCGAACAAACATGACTGATTATATCATTGGAGTTGCCTGCTTTTCTGCCTCAAGAATTAAACCGTAATTCTTCTCGACCTTCGATATTCCGTCAATTCTGCTCGATAGACGCTTCTTTTTTAGAATATTCTTAAATCCGGCTTTTAACAGATGGTGCCGAAGCGAATCCTCGTCATACATCCATTTGTGTGTATGGAAATCCTGCAAACTTAGGAGTATTTGATAAAAAATGTTCCCGCTTCGTCTCGTCGGGGTCCTTAATCGCATTTTGTTCATCATAGAATCCGCCGCAGGAATTTCCTCTTCTTTCGTTTCGCCTAAATAAGACAAAACCTGTTTCCTTAGGTCAGGAACCATTAATCTTAATATCCCTCCCTTTATTAGGATTCTATGACAGTCTATTAGTAGTCTATCGGCATCATCGAGGTATAGATGTTCTAGTAGATGCGATGAATAGATTGCTACAACTGAATTGTCTCGAAAGGGCAACCTCTTCCTAACATCGTGAATAATTATACTTTTGTTCCATTTAATATTAGCAATTTTTTGTGGAATAATACCGATAACGCCCAGCAATTTCCGGAGGCGTCTCATTCTCCCAAATCTCGCATTTAAAGAGCCATCAATATTAATCCACCCCGACGGAGTTACCGTCCCGCAGCCCAAATGGATACGCAATCGTTTACTCTTGGACATAATGTTCAAGCATTTTAGCTCTTGGCTTTAACAGTTCCAACTTTATATTTTAAGCCCATCGTGTTATTCTGTCGAATAAAATGAGGGTCAAGAATTTTTTTCGTTCTTCTCTATTTAATGACGTACTGGGCATTACCGGCCTAAGGCCTATTATCACTGCTTTCAGGGTGTTGTTCAAACTTGAGCGTGATATGGGGCATTTTAAATCTTCTGCGAGGTGGTCCTCTGTCGACAAGTCAGGTAATCCCATACCTTGGTATTCTTATCCATCAATCGAGTTTCTAAAAACCCTGGATTTACGAAGAAAAAGTGTTTTCGAGTTCGGTTCCGGAAATTCCACTCTATACTTCTCAACAAAGGCAAAGAAGGTTACAAGCGTGGAAAGCTCGGAAAGGTGGTATTTAAATATTAAGGAGAAAACCAGAAGAAGAAAAAATGTTACCCTCATTTACGCTCCATTAAAAAATGGGTACACAAATGCAATCTCTTCTAACAGAGCACGGTTTGACATTATTATAGTCGATGGAGCATTTCGAAAAAATACCGCAACTATCGCTCTTAGGAAACTGAAAAGAGACGGTTTTATAATTCTTGATAACGCTGACTGGTTCCCCAATACTGCCGAATTTTTAAGGAGTAGGGGTCTGACGGAAGTTGACTTTACAGGATTTGGGCCAATCACCCCCTATCGCACTACAACAAGCATGTTCTTTTCAAGGCATACAATATTTAAGTATTTGGCGAAATCCCATCCTCCAACTCCTATCGGTGGCATCCACCAAATTACTGATTAGCTTGTACCTTGAGTAAAACTTCTCCTGCGTATTTTCTCAATTCAGGAAGTGAACAACAATAATCCTTAATCTATCAAGTCTGCCCCCAATAAATAGAACTAGAACATACCTTCAATTGGATTTTAATGAATGGACTTCTAAGGATTTGATAGTTTTTGCAACTCTTATCATTTGATTTTCTGTAATTGCTAATCCGGAAGGCAGGTATAGACCTCTAGTTGCGATGTCTTCGGCTATCGGAAAATTTTCAGTTTTATTCAAATATTTCTTTAACACTGGTTGATCTTTCGGAGGATAGAAGAAATCCCTCGTATCAATACCCTTTTCCTTAAGTCTATCCCTTAACTCATCCTTTGTAATTCCGATCTTTTCCGGATCGACCAATACTGAATACATCCAGTAAACGTTGGTTGCGTACCTTTTGGTAATAGGAGTCCTTACTCCGGGAATATCTTTCAATAGTAATCCGTAAAGATTAGCCATGTATTGTTTCTTAAGGAGATATTCTTCTACGTGTTCCAACTGGCCACACCCTAAGGCTGCCTGGAGATTTGTTAATCGGTAATTAAAACCAACCCCGTCGTGAATAAAACGTTTTTCTGTCGAATGGTGTAAATCTTTAAATTTTCGAGCCGCCTCAGCTAACTTTTCATCATTGGTCACTACCATTCCACCCTCTCCCGTTGTCACAATTTTGTTCCCATAGAAACTGAAACAGTTAACTACTCCAAAAGAACCTACTTTCTTACCTCTGTAGGTGGCACCATGAGCTTCTGCCGCATCCTCGACAACAAAGAGCTTGTGCTTTTTTGCAATCTTCATTATCGGGTCCATATCTGCGGGATGTCCATAAATGTGTACCGGCATTATGGCTTTCGTCTTTTTTGTAATTTTTTTTTCAATCAGTTTCGGGTCAATGCAATAAGTTTCGGGCTCACAGTCCACAAAAACAGGTTTGGCGCCGACAAATATTACTGCCAGCCAAGAGGCGGCCATGGTAAAGGCGGGGATAATTACTTCATCTCCGGGGCCTATTCCCAAAGAAAGAAGGGCTACGTGTAGTGCTGCAGTACCGTTAGAAACCGCTACCGCGTATTTTGTTCCGATATACTCTGCGAACTTCTCTTCAAAAAGGCCTACATACTTCCCGGCAGAGGAGACCCACCCCGTATTGAGAGCGTCATTGACGTAAATCTTTGCTTCCTCGGAAATTACTGGTTCGTTAACTGGAATGAAATCATCCATGTTCATGCTTTCTGTAGATTTTTGCCTTTTTTTCTCCGGGGTAAGGTCCTTGCTTTATTTCGATTAGTCTGCTCTTTTTAAGAATTTTCAAACCATGCCCTCCTGAAATAAAGAGAATAAAATCACCCGCTGAAAGAATTACCGATTTTACCTTTCTCCACTGCTCCGAATAAAGGTTCACGCGTACTTTGCCTTTTTCCAAATATAGGAATTCCTGCGTGGTATCCACCTTGTACTTGATATCTTGTCGGTGAATATGGTCTCTAATTATTTTGCCCGCGGGGTGCTCGATAAGCCCCAATTGAAGCGTATAGTCATCGGGGGTAAGAAAATTGACTCCATCTGCCCCTAGTTCCTTTCGAAAGATGTGGGCAATTACCTTACCTTTATATTCAATTGTTTCTTGTAGCATTTTCGTCTTTAAAATCTTTTAGCACACCACTTATTGTCCTTTCAAAGTCTTTATTGTCCCAAAGTTTGAGTCTTTCCCTCCCCTTCCTTGCTAAGTCTTTCCTTAATTTTGGACTAGTATAGACCTTAAGAATTCCATCGGCAATATCTTTTGGATTCTTTGGATTAATTAAAAGGCCTGCATTTCCTAATTGTTCTCTACACCCCCTGATATCAGAATAAAGAACCGGTGTTCCCATGGTCCACGCCTCATATACGGGAATATTTGTTGGCCCTAATAAGGTTGGCATAACCATTGCGGTAGCATTTTTGTATATTACAGATAGCTCTTCATTATCAACATACCCGAGATAAATGATATCTTTCTCAAGTTTATTATTCTTGATAAATTTTATGACCTCTTCAAAAGTACTATAATCTGCTGCTTTTGAGCCTGTAAGAATTAACTTAATGTCTATGTGTTTTGTCTTTAATTGTTTGACAGCTTTTATCAAATTTATATGGTTTTTATGCGGCCAGAATTTTGCGGGGTAAAAAATATAAGAATCTGGAAGATTAAGTTTCTTTAATATATTCCTTTCTTGGTTTCTTGTAATTTTGATGTTTAAATAAGATGGCGGAATATAGGGAAGAACCACAATTTTATCGGTCTTGATTTTATAATATCGTTTCAAATTTTCCTTTAATGTACCTGAGTCTACAAATATCTTGTACGCTTTTCGGGAAACATTAGTAAGACCATATTCACGGTATTCCCATCGACCACCTGCGGTTGCTTCTTTAAGCTTAGGTTTGTTTCTGTGACCTAAGTCGTAAACGGTAACAACCGAAGGAATATCGACAAGAAAAGATAAATAAGTTAACGAAGGGAAAAATATGATATCCAGTTTGTGCTTTCCCAGAAGTGCAATCAAGCCTCGCTGGCTTATTTTATAGAGAAACTCTATTAATGGGAAAAGGCCCATTTTGTAAACAAAAGAAAAAAAATTAAAAGGGAGATTCCCCAAGATATTCGAAATCAATCCTCTTAATAGATATAGATTCCTTGGAGACTTACTATAGAGGTTTATTAATCTGACGTTTTTCCTCTTAAAAATATCTTGTGGATAATCTGGGGAAACCGAGTAGATGAAGTATTGATTATTTGGAATCTTTACTAAAGCCTCCACCATCGACACGCAATATTGATAGGCGCCACCTTGGCTTTTTTGGGGAGTAAAGAATATACCAACTCTCATTTAGTTTTTCTTGCTACCACGAAGATGTCCCACTTGTCGTCTGCAATTTTGGATTTTACCTCAAGAAAATTTGATACGTTTACCAATTCAAAACCCGCTTTCTCCAAAAAGTAACCAAGTTCGGGAATTGACCAGAATCTCATCGGGTGAACTTCTGTAACAACATCTTTAAGCTCCGAGCCGACGATATCCATTACCTTAAACGAAATTTCAATTAGATTTTTTTCTAAATAGAGCTTGGAAGAAGTTAATCTGACGATATGTCTATCCCCAATAACTAACTCCTTAATCCGGTCGGTCGGACGATCCTTTAGAACAGCAGGTCCGTGCCAACAATCAAACATTAATAATCCCCCAATGTTCAAGCTTCTGTTTACGTTTTTAAGCATATTTTCAAACTGTTTATTTTCTGTCTGGTAACCAACTACATTAAACATAGATATTCCGCAGTCGAACTTACGTGAGGCTTTAAACTTACCAACATCTGCTTTTGTTAGTTGAACCCTTTTCCCCAACCTTTGTACGTCGATCTTCTTTTGAAAGGCCGACAGCATTGTCTCCGACCTGTCTATTCCTAAAATCTGATACCCTTTTTTTGCTAGTAAGACTTCGTGGTTTCCAGAACCGCATCCCAAACTGATGATGCTTGCTGCTTTTTTCTTGGAAAATCTTTTTATCATCTTCTGAATAAAATGAACCTCCTCGGGGTAATTCTTGTCCCTATATATCAAATCGTAGTATTGGGAATATTTGCCAAAATTACTCATTTGCGTACTTTCCTCGATGAAATAAACTCGATATTGTTCCCATCTGGGTCCTTAGCATAGACCATATATCTTCCTTTATTCGGACCTGCTGGAATAACAAGCGGATCGGAAATAATTAATCCACCTTGAAGCTTAAAACGGACGATGAAGTTTAAAAAATCATTAACTTCAAAACAGATATGTGCACTTCCTATGTTATTTGTGGCGCTGTTTAGTTTTTTACCTTTTGGGTTAACGTATTCCACCAATTCGAGGTAACAATTCTCACCTTTTAAGTAGGCGATTTTCAGATGAGCATTGGGTATCCCAGTGGCCTTACCCGCAAAAGAAGATTTTCTGTCAGAAATATCCATCAAGATAAGATTACATGCGGTTTCATAAAATCTAACAGATTTTCGCACACTACCTACCGTATAGCTTAAGTGATTTATTTTGTTAGGCATCCTGGTAGGTAAGGGTCTCGCTTTTGAGTAAACTAGCACAATTCTTTCGACCATAAGGATATTCCTCGATAAAGTTTTTTAAGAAATTCCTAGCTTTTCTCGGTTCCAGCTTATAGAAAAAGGAGTCTTTGCTCCTATACGGCACGCCGATGTCTCTGAGAAGTACTAAATTTAAATATTTTCCTGTCGATTTCTTGTCACGCATCATAATCTTTAACAAATCGTCTACATCAAGGTTTTTCTCAACATAAATGTTGAGGCCAAGCTTTTTCATCATGGAAATAATATTTTCCACCGAAGAAGATTTGGTTAATCCCATCATCTTTCCAAGCTCAAGGGCAATTACACTACCGGCCGAAATGGCGTCGCCGTGAAGAATTCGATAATTACTGAGCTTTTCAATAGCGTGGCCAAAAGTATGCCCGAGATTACTAGCCTGGGGATGCACTTTCCTAATCGTTATTCTAACCCTGATTGTTTCTTCTATCATCGAGGTTAAATCGCTTTTCTTTCTTGATTTGATATACCAACCCATCGTCGTAATCAATTTTTTCGATCCCAAAAGGCCATATTTAAAGACTTCCGATAAACCCTGGCGGTGAAAGTGGGGCAGATTGGTATCTAAGAAATAGATATTGCAATAAACGAAAAGTGGATAATAGAATGTCCCCAATAAATTTTTCGAGTATTCTGTATTTAAGCAGGTTTTACCTGCCGTTGAGGCGTCAACCATTCCGATTAATGTAGTCGCAATTACTGCAAACGGTAACCCTCGCATATAGGTTGAGCAGGTAAAACCGACCAAATCGATAACCGTTCCTCCACCAACACAAATTACTAAATCGGCAAGGTTACAATTATTTTTTTCTAAAAAGGAGACTAATTTAGGGTAGAAGGACAAAGATTTACTTGCTTCATTGGCGTTTACTTCGAATGTGATAATTTCTTTCTTGTGTCGCTTGAGCTGTAATCTTATTTTTGTCCCATAAATTCGTTTCACCTTCCTGTCTATTACCAATATCATTCGATTATATTTCTCGGAGTTGAAATTACCAATCCAGCCCATTTTGGGCTTATCGTCGATAATAAACTCTATTCTGTTTTTTGTATGATAGGTTGTTTGTAAAGTTTTCATTTTCTATTTTTGGTCAAGGTTTTGAACAAGTAGTTTACCACCAGATATTTCAACATCGGCACCGGTGATGTATGCGGATGCTTCAGACGCAAGAAATAAAATGCCCTTTGCCACATCTTCCGGTTTTCCTACTCTTTTCATAGCTATCTGAGAAGTTACCACCTTGCTTTTTTCGCGAGCAAGTTTTTTTGTCATGTCTGTAAGAATAAATCCCGGAGAATAGGAATTTACTCTTATTCCATATTTTGCCCATTCGGCAGCCATAATTTTTGTAAGGCCAAGTACGGCAATTTTACTCACCGAATAAACGCTTCTATTAAGAGACGGTATTTTTGCTGCCAAGGAACCAGCATTAATTATTACACCATGTCTGATTTTTCTCATGTGTTCTGCAATTTTTTTTGAGGCAAAAAAAAGAGATTTAAGATTTGTATTCATAATCATATCCCACTCTTCTTCTGTGGTATTCGATAGCAAACCTTCGGGGTATATCCCTGCGTTATTTATCCAAATATCTATATCTTTTTTTTGGGTAAACTCTGAGATCCATTTTTCAATTCCTGCGATATCATTGACGTCCAGCGTTACCGATAGAAAATTTTTAGATCGAATATTTACAGGTTTGGTCCTTGATAAATTTACCACTGACGCCCCTGCGTCAAGAAAGGCACTGGCAACGGCATTACCGATTCCCCTCGAGGCTCCGGTTATTACAACGGTCTTTCCTCGAAAATTGTATTTTATTTCTGGGCTTTTTTTCATTTTTGTAAATACAGATGGACATCCCCAACCCCGGTTCCGGTTGGTTTCATTTTGATTAATGAACCCAACTTTGAATGAAAAACATAGCTATCATTGTTTTGCAGATATTTTTCGACTTTCAGCTTCATAAGCGAAATCCTTTCCAAATCTTCGTTGTCAACCATCGCGCCCCCAATGCCCTTGATGAAATCGATGCCGTCAGTCCCCAAACCAGCCATGACAAATCTTTTCTCCTTAGGCAATTTTTTGGTCAAATTAGCAACAAGCTCCTGATTCCTTCCTCCCCTTCCTGTCCCTTTTACCTTCACCGAAATCTCACTATTAAATAATATTGCGATAGGCCTAGAGCTATCTTCTGACAAGGCCCTTATTATAGAGGCAATTTTTTCGGACGCAAAATCCATTTTCCCCACAACCGGGGGTTTATTAATAATCACAGCATATCCTAACTCTTTGGCCCTTTTGGCCATGGCTGATAGAGCAGTTGTCGAATCGGCCAAAATATAATTGTGGACATTTTTAAATATTGGGTCCCCTGGTTTAGGAGTCTCATCGACTTCTCCCCGAACTCCCTTTTTCAGATGACGCTTGATTGATCCAGGAATTTTGCTATAGAGACTATGTTTCCTCAAAATTCTGTCTGCGTCTGAATAGGTAGAAGTGTCGGGCTCCGTGGGACCGCCGGCAACAACATCCTTGGGGTCAATGAGGTCAGAGATGGTTATGCATATTATTCTCGCCGGCTGAAAACTTTTAGCTAGCTGTCCTCCCTGAATTCGAGAAAGGTGTTTCCTAACTATCTGAATTTCCCTCGTAGGAACACCTCCTTTGGTCATTAATTCGACAGTTTTCCGCATATCCCCAAGCGATATGCCTTCCTGGGGAGAAAACATGGATGCGGATCCACCTCCCGAAAGCAAGCAGATCACCGTGTCTTCCTTGTCAATTCTTGTCGCAGCCTTCAATATTGTTTCCATTCCTCTTATTGCCCCCGCCGATGGCAGCGGATGGGTTACTTTTTGTATCTTAATCTTGGTCGTTTTAACAACGTTCGGAGAATTGACTAACCCGAAGTATATCTTTCCTTTTGGAAATTTCTTTTCCAATTGACTAGCCATATTGGCTGAAGCTTTTCCGCCCCCGATTATAAATAACCTTCCTTTGGCCAAATCAAACCTATCCCCTTCGATAATGAGCTTATTGTTTTGATAATGTATTTTTCCCGATATCGCCACCGCTGGGGTTACACTTATGAGTCCTGCCTTAAGGATATCCAAGGCCTCCTTTTTTAAACCTTTGGAATATTTTGAACGAAAGATATCTTTCACTTGATAATTTTTAACAGTTTGTTTTCGGCGATTGTCAAATCATTCTGGTCGTCTATTTCCTGCCACGGGATACCTTTAATGTCCAATACAAAAAGGTGTTCCGTCTTAAGAAATTCTTTAATGGGCTTTTCAATCTGTACTCCTTCTCCCCTCGCTTTTTTCACTACATCTTCGGCAATCTGGAAATATTTCAGGGCTCCCTCTTTTGAAAACTTATACATCCCCAAAACTCGTTTACTCTTCTCTTTTAGTCCCCTCCCCATTTCAAGAACTTGATGCCCTTTTATCCTGACATTCATCGAATTTGTTTCCACGACCCCAGATGAGTCAACCACGGTAACGTTTTGACGTGGATCTTTGATTAACTTGGTTAAAATCTTTTTATTAAACAGAACGTCTCCATTAACAAGAATGAATTCGCCATCCAGATCCTTCCTCGCTATGAATAAAGAGTTTAAGTTGTCGGTAGAAGAATATTTCTTGTTCAGTCGATAAATTAATCGACATTGATTATATTTTTGTCCGAGTATTTTTCTAAACATCGTCCCCCTATAACCCACCACGACAACGACCTCGCTAAACCCCATCTCTGAAAAATTATCTAATAAGTAAGCAATTAGCGGTTTACTTCGGATACGAACTAAAGATTTGGGGCAATTTTTTGTATAAGGGAGAAGTCGCCTCCCTGTTCCTGCTGCCAAGATTACTGCTTTCATCGAATAATATACCTCTTACAATGCTATAGAATACTAAATTATCCAGGCTATAACAAATAAGGCCCTGCGTAGACAAAATAGGAAGCCAGTGATAACATCTTCGTTATGAACAAGCTTAGAATAGGCATTAATGGGTTTGGGCGTATCGGTCGGGCAATATATCGGATAAACCACCTCAAACATTTATTCGATATTGTAGCAATCAACGACATTAATCCAGATAATCACAACATAGCTTATCTTCTTCAATATGATTCCACCTACGGTAAATTTCCCGAAAAAGTCCGAGACGATAAAAAGCATTTAATGATCGGGGGTAAAAAGATTTACGTATATCATCAGGATAATATTTCCGACGTGCCCTGGGACAAACACGGTGTGGATATCGTAATAGAAAGTTCAGGGGTAAGGACAAATTTAGACAATTTGGATAAGCTACGAGACAAAATTAAAAACGTAATAGCAACGTATGATCCCGGCAATATTGCTAAAAGCATTATTCTTGGGGTTAATGAAAAATCTGTAAACCCTTCTACTAATTTCCTATTCTCTGCTAGCATTTGCGATGCCGTGGCTCTGGCTCCTATTGTAGATATCATCCTCAAATCAAATAATATAGTATCGGGTTTTTTAACGACAATTCATCCTTGGTTATCATATCAAAACCTTCTTGATGGTCCATCTAAATCGTGGACGCATCCTGGAGATGTTTTTTCCCATTATGCTTTAGGAAGATCTTCTGTCTCGAATATTATCCCCAAATCGACTTCTGCTGTCCAAGCAACTGAAAAAGTTATACCTAAATTAAATAATAAGATAATATCTTTTTCTTTCCGTAGCCCGACAAACATCGTCTCGGGCGCAGTGCTCACCCTATTACTTAAAAAACCAACTACGTATAACAGGTTCGTTTCGATATTTAAGAGATCTGAAAAAAAGCAAAAATATAACATTTTAAAGAATTCTGTCGAGCCATTAACTTCGATTGATTACATAGGAGAAGAGTATTCTGCAATAATTGATCATCGGTGGACGAAGGTCAACAACAAACGGCACGTGGAATTAGTCTATTGGTATGATAATGAATGGGGCTACGGCAATAAAGTGATAGAATTAATTTCTTTGATAGGCAAAAGGTACAAATCTAGATAATCATATGAACAAAGTGCCCTCAGTTAAAGAACTGTATAAAAAAATAAGTAAAAATGTTCTTACCCCCAATACCGCATTCACTTACGAATTGTGGTATTCCCGACTTATCGGAAGACGGCTTTCAATATACTTTACGTGGTTATTTCTTCATACAAACCTCAGCCCAAATAATGTCACATTAATCCACACCATTTTTAGTCTAGGCGGATCTGCCTTGTTAGCCATACCCAATAAGACAGCTCTTCTTGTTGGCGCACTTTTCTTTAACCTCTATCTTATCTTAGATAGCACCGACGGTGAGATGGCAAGGTATAAGAAACAAACAAGTGCATTGGGTGGCTATCTCGATACTCTCTCGCACATCGCAATTTACGGCACATTATATCTTGCACTTGGTGTTAATCTTTACTTAAGAACGGGTAATGTTTGGGCTGTCTCGATGGGAACAGCCACCGCGTTTTTCTTCGCTTTTGCTTCAGCCGTACATCACCTTGATCCTCTCTTAAACAAGATGTCTTATCTAAAGATGAGGGAACGAGAAAATAAACTCATTTTCATATCTACTAATATTTATCAGTTTGTAACCGAAGATTTAACAATTGTGGCGTATATCCTCATCTTTGGATTACTTGGTTATCCTAAAATACTCGGTTACGACCCATACACTCTTTTTCTATACCTGAATTTCTTTGCGATTGTGTTTGGGGGAATTCTATTTAATATTGTGAAGAAAATCATGGATCCGAGATACCATAGATCTTAATCCTCCTTTTGCCTTACAGAATAAATACTTTTGAGAATGGCTTCGACCAACTGATCGATTCCGAAAGAGTTAATTATTCTACGACTCTCCATGCCAAATCTTACTCTTTTCGATCGATCCTTAAGTAATTTTTCTATTGCAGTAACCATTTTATTAATATTTCCCGAAGGGAATATATATCCATTGACCCCGCTCTTTATCAAATCCGCTCCAGCTCCAACCTTATCCCCTGTAATTACCGGTAGACCGCTAGCCATTGCTTCATTAATAACCATCCCCCAGGTTTCTTCTCTGGATGGTAAAACAAAAATATCAGAAATTCCGTAATATTTTGGTAATAATTTATTGTCCACGAAGCCTGTTAGGATTACCTTTTTTGTTAATCTATTATCTCTAATATATTTTTCTATTCCTAACATTTCCATACCGTAGCCAACCATTAACAAGGTCGCATTCGGAAATGATAATAGAATCTTCTTGAAAGCTTCAAGCAAGTCGTAAACACCTTTCCTTATAATTAGTTGGCCATTAAACATCACAACTCTGTCTTTGGGGCCGATGCCCAACTTTTTTCTCAGTGCTACCTTTTCCGCCCAACTGGCTTTTGAAACTAGAGAGAAAAGCTTAACATCTATTGCCGAATATCCGACAAATATTTTTTCCTTTTTAGCCCCCAATTTAACTAGGTAGTTCTTGGCTCTTGTCCCCGCAGCAATATAAGCATCGGCACAATTAACCATAAATTTCGTTAGAGGCATAAACACTTTTCTTCTCCAATTATCTTCGTAAACTGTGCTTTCGGAACGGAGAATCAGTTTTTTACCGAACAGTTTGCAATATATTGCCGATACATATGATGGAAAGTCTGCCCAACCCGGGGCAATAACAACATTCGGCTTTGAAATTAGCAATTTTTTCAAAAAATTGAAGGAAACAGTAAATGGAATATAGTCATTTTTCCCAAAAGGTATATCGAAGGATTTCAGGATCTGGTATTTAAATTTGATGGTTTTTCGGTTAACCTGCCACCTTCTATTTTTCGCAGATATGGAATAGAAAAAAACCATAAGATCTATTCCTGGTTCCCTAGAGAGATCCTTTAAAATGGGGATTGCCCGGGGAGGAATAGTCGGGTTAAGAAGAAGAACTTTCATCGTTTTCGAAAAAACATCATATTAGCTATCCTGGCAAAAATATCTGTGGAACCTATATAAAAGATAAATAATGGACTAAAAAACATTGCCATTCTCCGAGCCGAATCAGGAATGTGATCCCAACCAGGATAATTTAGGCTAAATAGATAAGTACCAACTATCAATATGACAAAGTTTGCAGCAATGATAAGTAAAAGGGTACTTCTCCCCGCTTTAGATTTCTGTACAAAACTCACTACGGCAATCGTAATGAAGATGGGAAATAAAATTCCCCAGCTAATTATCACGCTACTATAAACAAACGAAAGGATTTCTTTAATCCTATCTGGGTCAAGTTTCTGAACTAATTCTACGGCTGCTCCGGACAGCTGGTTGGCTACTCCCCTTGCCTTTCCAAAAAACTTTACCATAAGAAATCTCCACGGAAGCTGAATTGCAAAAAAAGGGACCGAATAAATAAACGGGTAAAAGTATTTCCGTTTCCATACTGCGTAAACAACAAGAACAATGAGGCCCGCAAGCCAGAAGGGTTCGACGTCTCTCGCCCAAGTACTTAACCCCACCATAAGTCCGGATAAAATTAAGTAACGTTTTTTCTGCTTTTCCATAGACAAAAAGAGATATATCATCCCTAAAACGAAATAAATTGTGTATGGAAGGTTTGTATAAGAAATCGTAGAGTGCTTAAGAAGAATTGGGGTTGAAACGACGAGAAGAGTTGCCAGCAAACTTGCACGCCTGGTTGTAAATCTTCGCAATGATGCGCCGAAAATCATTACAAAAGAGAGAAATTGCATGCTATAAACAAATTGAGGATTATGACCATTAAAAATATATACGATCGCATGAAGGAGAGAAGTTAATAAAGGGTAATGTGCAAAATATGAATAATTACTGGCAACTTGGACGAAGTAACCCGTCCGAGTGATAACTTTAGCGCGAAAATCGTATAGAGCTAATGCGTCCCATTCATTAACTGGCCAATAGAGGGTAGAGAGAAGACTCATCAAGATAAATCCAGCAATTACAATTGTTAGAGTTTTTTCCCCGAAAGGGAAGTTAGAGAAAGATCTTATTAGAGATAAGAACTTATGTCGAAAATTGCCCCTCTTCCTCCGAAGAGTCGCCTTCAAGAAATAAATAAAACCAGCGGCCACAACTAAAATAGAAGGGCCGGTAATCTTCATCCCGAAGAGAGACAATACAAAGAGGATAAACGTAAATAAACCAGTCCCAAGTAGATAAGAAAAACCCAAATGCTCGAGCATTTCCGCGTCGGGATTTATTAACGAACTAGCAAGATGTCCAAACCAGCAAATAAGTAGAATTATTATCAATACCTGCATAATATTAGTTATGTTTTGATTTTGATTACTCCCCAAACTTTTTTATTAACAAAATCCTTGTAGTGATAATCCCCGTCTTTCGTAAATATCCTTCCACTTTCATCATAAAAGACTACCCATTCAGCCGGCACATCGAATTTTGGCCAACCGTGTGTATAGCCATATTCCGTGCTTTCCGTTTCTCCCCATGATAACAATACGTAAGATATCCCCTTACTCTTATAATCAATTCCTGGTTCATATTCTTTACCGCTCGTCCCCTCCCTGGGATAAATAAAATATCTTATATAGCCATAGTTCCCACTTTGCGGCCAAGGAAACCCCTGTGGGGGAATTAATATTTTTGCATCTTCCGGAACATACTTATTCACGAATACAACATAATCATAAAAAATTGGCGTAACTTTCTTGCGTAGTCTTTCCTCCATAGATATACTCGGGTTTCTTATCATAAACTTAAAGTCGCTCAAAAAATTCTTTAAATTAGTGGAGGTGTTAACAAAAAACATTATTATAAGAGCTATAAATATTACAAATGAAATATAATGCAGCTCTTTAAAATAATCATGAATTTCTTCTATTTTCTTACTCCGCCCCAGTGGCGCAATCAATCTCTGCTCCCTATAACCAACAATTAAAAGCGCCGTGCTTAATCCGAGAGGCCAAATCAATGCATTCGGATGTAGGTGAAAAGTACTAAATACATAATTTGGGTAAATCAGCAGCTCCATAATTGAGAAAAATAGGTATCCGATAACGCTCAACAAAGAAAGGAGCTTCCCAAAACTGAAAGCCAGATAACTGTTTGTATATCGTTCGTTGAAGTTGAGAACTTTGAATAATACAAGAAGAAAAAACACAACGCCATAGACGGGATAGACTGATACGTTTAAATTGGTCATAAACACACCTGGGTATATTATCGCTTCGGTGATACTCATTAGAAACGCTATTCCCCACACAAAGTAAAAAAGATATTTAATCAGTATTGTTGCAGGTTTTATGAACGCTTTATTTCGTCTTATTCGTTTCATGTCTTGAGTATCTATCTTTAAACAAATAACTAAGAAGTAAATATCCGCTGATGGGAATTAGAAAAGTTGAACTGCGCACTAGCGAATTTCCCAATTCATCCCACCAGTCGGACTGAAAGGAAACGAAATAAAGACCTGCAAAATATATGAAAATACAACCTGTAATAAAAACCTTGAGAAATAGTATCTGGGGAATTCTCATCGATTTCTTTAAATCGACGAGCAGAGACCCGATATATACCAATAATATTATTCCCCATGATTTCACAAAAAATATAAAGATTTTCAGCATCGTACCCGTAAATGTACCGATTATGGGTTCCGAGACCTTCAAGAAATCTATGGCAATTATTTGGGGACTTTTGGCCATCTGGTTCACAAAGTAGCTCCAAGATAAAAACTCTATTAACCCGAAAAGCAGGAATCCCCCACTAAAGATAAGGCCTCTCCTTAGTTTTTTGTCGCTGTAGCAAGCTATGGCATAAGCTACGGCCGCGGAAATCCATAAGGGCTCGAGAAATCTAATCCATTGGGAAGAAATAACGAGACCAACTCCGAATAATAGTTTCCATGTTTCCTTTGTCTTTAAATAAGACATTAATAGAAAGACCCCCAGTAATATATAAAGAGAATAAGGCAAGTTTGTATATTCTACCAAAGAAGATTCAAAAATCGTGTTGTTGGATAAGGTCGCAAATACCAAAACGGTGCTAAGATTTACCCCCAAATCCTCTTTTGTTGCTAAAAATACTACAAGTCCGAAAAGTAAATAAATTAGCCAGTAAAATAAACCTATGGGCAGAGCCCTAAAAAGTCCTGACCACAAAAAATGAGCTATCGATGTAAAGGGTGGGTACAAACTATAATAGTAACCGTTCTGTGTATCATATTTAGATAAAGAATTCATTTCGGAAAACTTAATCCCTTCTTTTAGATACTTCGCCCTGGCATCGTATAAAGCCACGGCATCCCACCCGAGAGAGGTTTTCTGATAATTTAAATAAAACGACACCGAAACGATAAATAGGGTTATGACAAGAGCTAATATTCCTATTCTTGAGAGCTTAGTGGTCTCGCTCGGCCTTTTTTGAATTTTTTTCTTAAAGGCAAAGCTTAATATCCCCACCACAAACAGCATTATTAATACTAAAAAGGGGGTTACCGTAGAGAGATGTTTTAAAATTAACGGCTCAATTTGCAAAAAAATTAGCTTTTCTGCTATCATCACCCCCAGCAAGACTGTTGAGATAATAAATAATCCCATTTTACGGCTCAATATAAAATATTTTTATACCTTTATCCTCTGAAAACAACTTTATTTTAGAGAAAGTAAGTACTTTATTTTCCCCCATGGTCAAGGTTTTATCGTGTAAACTAATCCCTGGCCAATACTTTGACCTTAGCGCTTCGTTTACTTCAACAAAGTACACCCTTCCTATTTCATTGAAAGTTTTTTGATCTAATACATTTGCGCTGACTAAAATCCTGGGGTAAAGAAAATATCGTACCACGGGAGGATTACCCAATGCCGGCCAGATACTATTGCTTTGCGGGGGCAATACGATATTGGCGTTTTTAGGTGTTTTTATCCTTAGGGCTTCAATGTATTCAAAAAGTTCAAACCTCTGATCATAGTCCTGCGAGGCATAGTTAGAATATCCTGGCAAGTTAATAAAGGTAAACGCCGAATGCCATCCCAAAATCGTAAGACCTCCGATAATAATAAGGCTATTAAACCAGCCGAGTTTGCCAAAAAGATTTACGGGAGAGGTATCTGTAGATTTAATTTTTAGTTTCCTGGAAAAATCCGGTGCACAGAAATATAAAAACGATAGGATTAGACCAGCTTCCAATATATTACTTAGGAGCGGGATTTTTAATCCATATGTTGAATAGAGAAAATTATGATAGTTCTTCGCCTCGAGGTTCATTAGGTACATAATACCGACAAAGGATACAATTGCCGTTATCCCAACTGCGTGCAATTCAAGCTTGCGCATTTTCTTTCCTCGTGAATATTTCCAAACCCATGCGAGTATAGAAACGGCCAAAAGCAGAAATAAAAAGATAGAGCTTTTCTCTCCGAGAGAAAGTGCGAATTTTAAAGGCTCGAAAACTTCTTTGACACTAGTAATATAAAGGTATTTTAACGATCCAAAAATGGGGGTAACAAGAATACTCGCCCAAATAACAAACAAGACCCCAGCTTTCGAAAATATATTAAGTATTCTCATTTAAATTTCCTTATTTCCCAATATAGAGATATCGAATCACCCAAGTATTCGTTGGTATCTATAATCGTCTTGAGGGGGTGCATAGTAAATGATTCTCTAAAAAAAAGCGGATTAATTTGTGGAATTTTATAGGAAAAGCTTTCTATCAGTTCCATTTTAGATAACTCGTTTTTAGACAACAAAGGAATAACCGCTGTTCTACTAAATAAATATTTGCATCTGTCTTGGTTGTTTTCTAATACATAGAAGTTCGGGGTTGTGTTGTATAAATAACGAAGGGCTTTCGGGATGCTAAGATATATTTCGGAATTATCCAACATATAACCGGAGTTAATACAAACCCCCTTACTATTAAATGATTTGATAGCCTCAACCTGCTCTTTTTCAAAATACAGAAAGGATTCAAAAAATCTACTATAGTTAATAGATCTCGCTAAGTTCAGAGGAAATCCCCTAAAGAAAAGATTACTTAATATTAGTAGTACCACTGCTTGAATTACATATTTTGAATATGGATTTGTAGTTTTGAGTTTTAAAATCGCTAAAATATTTTCGTATAGTATTTTAAGGAGATATGTTGATACTATCGCGATTGCCCAGATGGCCATCAATTGATATCTGTCCAGGATGTACTTCCAAGGAAAAAGTACTACCGTAAAGAAAAATAGGAATGCAATCCAATACCAGAATCGATTATCAAATGAGGTCTTTCTATGTTTTAATAAAACCCAGTTTAAAAGAATTAGGGGTATGATTAATTTTAAAAACGGCATTGTCGAGTTAGAAATAATATTCATTATTGCCTTCCCGTTATCTATAAAGATTGGCAAGGACAAAACATAATAAGATGTGTACCCACTTATTTTATCCTGCGTCAAATTCTTGCCGGTATACGACCAAATCATACTCATGCCCCAAAACATGAAGGGAATAATAATTAAACCCCAATCCATCTTCCTTATTCTTAACCTAACTCTAAATGCTTCGTAGATAAAGATTGCTGGAATAACGACAAAGGTGTTTTCTTTTATAAAAAGAGTAATTATCAATATAACTAAAAGTCCGGCGTAGTAAATCTTTTTCGGTATCTTATATTTGGATATTATTTTTTCTTTTTCAAGAAACAAAAGAGAGAAAATCCCCAACAAAAAAACGGAATATGGCTCATTCGGTCCCAACCTAATAATGTTTTCTGTAAATGAAAAATTGGTGAAATAAATTAAACTAGCCAGAACGAGAAATAATCCCCCCATGCCCATCGATATGCACGTTAAAGCCAGTGTGATTACCGACAGGAAGCCAATGCCATAAGCTCTAAATAAATGTTCGGTGGTAGGATTCTCCCCCAGCCCGGTATGCGTCAGGGCACCGATAACCCACCAGGCAGGTCTTAACCTCCGGCTCCCTATATCAAATACACGACTAAGGGCATCATTGCACTCTTTTTTGTAAATACATTTTTTCAGGTATTCAGAGGTTTCAACCTGGTTTGTTATATCATCGATAAGAGAAATACGGTTAAATACCTGAGGTCGAAGAATAAAATACGAGTACCCAAAATAGAGCAGAGTAATTATTCCCAGAAGCATTGCCCTCCCGAAGGTTGCTTTAATATTTACGGCTTTTTTAGACATAGCTGAACGGATCCTCCGATGTATCTAAAGAGAGGCCATCTTGTAAATCTTGCGGTTATTCTATCAAGAAAAACTAATAATTTATCTGGTAATATCTCTAACGGAAAAAGATATTCTGACTGCGTAATTTTTATAACTTCTAATCCTGGGAAGTATTTATCAGTTTTTAATGGATTAATACCCCATTCTCCAGGAGAATCGCCAACCTTTTTCTTTAGAAAAGGTGTGGATTTTATTAGAAATACAATCGGATTGAGTATGTTAGGTTCGTAAAAGAATACTATTCCGCCAGGTTTGATTAATCTTTCAACTTCTTCGTTGGTACGTCTGATGTTAAGGTGATGAAGGACGTAAAAGCCGCAAATTACTTCGACTGACTCTTCTCTCAGTGGGACTTTATAGGCTGAAGCATTCAAGAAATCTATATTTTTCAGTTTTCTACATTTGAGCCTAGCGCGTACAAGAACCTTCGAAGAGATATCGAGTGCAACAATCTTTGCCTTGGGAAGCATGGCAGCGATGTGGCGCGTATACTCTCCGGTACCACAACCCAGCTCGAGAATTCGCGAATTTTCTAAATTATTTTGTTTGACAAACTTTACAAATTCTCGACATTTTTTTGTTATTTTATATTTGGTGAATTTTTGATCATACCCGTAGGTTTTGTCGTATATATCTGCCCCTGAATCAAAATGTTCCTTTTCTTCAAGCTCCTGTGAAAGAATTGGTGTAGGCTTTGCGAGGCTGCCCCTTTCATCTCTTTTCCGTAGTGCCCGGGAGAGCTCAAATAAGTCAATAAATGTTTGGAGAGACCTGCTTCCAAATCTTGGCGGTCTTTTTTCCGAGATATTAACGGGTAGGTCAACCCTTTTAAAATTTTGTCTTTCACTTTTGAGAATAAACTCCGTATCGAATATCCCGCTTGTTGTTGAGCATTTGGGTAAAACTTCATCGATGGCTGTTTTTCTGATTAGTTTAATTCCGTGGGTGTCGGTTCCCTTAAAACCATAGAAAATCTTCAAATAGTAATTGAACATTAAAGAAACAAGGTGCCTTAAAAATGGCCTCTCGTCTTTTGCACCTTTGGCCAGCTTTGAACCGATAATGATATCGTTGCCCTTCATGTCCACATCGACGTAGTCGATAAGTCTAAAATCATAAAAATCGACATTGTAAATAATCACATAGTCCCCTTTTGCTTCTTTAAGGCCCTTCCTGGATGCATATCCGTAACCAGGCTTGGATTTGAGAATTTTGACTTGGGGAATTCTTCGGATAATTCTGAGGAGGATCTCTTCGGTTGCATCCTCCGAACCATTGACAACTACAAGGATTTCGAACGAATAACCTCTCTTCTTTATGTATCCTGCTATGTCCTTTACGGTTTTTTCAATCAGCTCCTGCTCGTTTCTTGCCGGTAAAATTACGGATACTTTCATATCAGTAGCCTAAAAATTGCCTCGCCCAAATGTATACTCCTTCCCCTCCCGGATAACTCTCTTTGCCGTACCACGCCCGGTATTTACCCGAGAAAAAGGCCTGAAAAAAGTTGTTGTCCGAAAGAGAAGTTTTCACAACGGTTGTCGGAAGCCAAGGTAGGGTGTTATCCTCTGGCATGTCAAAGAAAACGATGTTGCTAAAGACAGAAAAGTTTTTCTCGTTACTCTTTAGGAATTCGTAGACATTCTTAGAAATTTCCTCTCCTCGGGTTATCCAGCTTGTCTTTGCGGTTAGGTTAAGAGTGAGAATCGAAAGGGTAAACCAAATGGCAAGAAAAGAGTAAGTTGCGAAGCGCTGGCGATTAGATAAAAGTAGGCAGGCGATAAGGACTACGATACCGAATTGTGGAACCGTTAGGTAAAAGCTAAATTTATGAATCGGCAAAAACAAAACCGGGATAAGTGTGCCGACAAACCACAATCCACAAAAAGCCAGGATTTTCCCCTTTTCTGTTTTGAGTTCCCCATTTTTGTTCGTTATAAACCTAAAAAGAGAATAAGCCAAAAGAACTATCTGTGCTCCGAACAAGACAAATATGGGAATAATTTCTTTCGAATAGTGCTTAAACAAACTCGGTAGAAACTTTAGTCCCGGACCCACAAAATCCACAAGCATCTCCGGAATGTTTAAAGACCAAAGAGAATACCAACCCAGGCTGTTGATTATTCTTTTTGGCTCAAATGCCCAAAGGTAGCTATCCCCCTTGGCAAAACCGTAGTGGAAGAACCTCATATAGAGGTACCCCGCCAAAACGGCAAAAAATGGAGCAAGGGAATACAAAATCGTTTTTGTAGCCACCTTAGTTAGTTTAGTTAATCTGAAATATAGATAGATAAGCGTCAAAACAAAAGGCAGTGTTACGGCAGGCTCTTTACTGGCCAGGCAAAGGACAAAAAAGAGAAAAGAAAGAATAAGATTTCGTAAGGACCACCTTTTAAGTAGATAAACAAAAGACAAAACACAGGCAAAAAAGAAAAATCCGTAGATTATCTCTTGTGTTGCCACAAAATAGAGTTGCCCGAAGTGTGTTGCCGAGACGGCATAAAGAAAAGCAGCGGTTAAGACGACTTGGTTCTTAATTTTTGATTTAAGATCGGGAAATAACTCCTGGGTCAGGCGGTAGACAAAGTAAATGATTCCGAAAAAGAGAATAAAAAGCACAATGTGCATCGGCAAGGGGTTTAGATTGAAAAGCTTGGCATCGAGAAAGTAAAATACCTGTGTAGCCATTGGCCGATAATTGGGAAATCCTGTAACCGGAGCTGCTAAATTAAAAAAATTAAGGAAATCTTTCAAACTGGTAGCTTTTGAAACTACAAAATGAAAAAAATCGTCGTTGGTGAAAAACACAAAAAGGGAACGGAAATAAAGAACAAAAGAAATTAAAAATGTTGCTAAAAGAAATTTGTGTTTTTTTACCATTAATTTGAATAGACCAAAAGCGTCCTCGCTATGTTGTGCAGGTAATGTAGGGCCAAAATCACCGGATTGTCGGTATACTTCTCCACAATTTTATCATCAGCCCTTAGCGTTTCCCTAAAGGCAGTCGAGGAAATATTGTCACCCGACATACGAAAGCCAGAAAGACATTTATTTACTCGCTTGGGCATCTGGACCCTGCCCAGTTTCAGCCAAAGATCGTATTCCATAACCGAAGTTTTGGTTCCGCTAAAGGGACCGTATTTGTCGTAAGCCCTACGGGATAAGAAAACCGACGGTTGCATCAGATAGTTGACCATCAAAAGCACCCAATAACGGTTCTTGCTTAAAAGAAAATTCTTGTATTCGGAAACCCAGGAGGAGATGGTCTTTCCTTTGCTATCAATAACCTTTCCTCTACCTGCCAGCCAAAGAGTTTGAGGGTGTTTGACAAAATACTCCCCGACCCTTTTTAGGGCACCTTCGCAGTAAATATCGTCAGCGTTTAGGTATGCGAGTACCTCCCCCGTTGCCTTTTTCAGACCTTTGTTGATTGCATCGGTCTGGCCGTTATCTCTCTTCGATTCCCACCTAATTATTTTCGGATATCTCTTCGCATATTTTCCAATGGCTGCTACCGTTGCGTCTGTTGAACCTCCGTCCTGGATTATTACTTCAAGCCTTGGATACTTCTGGGTGATGATCGACTGGAGGGTCTTGCCTATATACTCCGCTTTATTGTATGAAGGAATTACGATTGAAATTTTGGGGAGATGTTCCATTCATTATTTTTTCTTCTTGGTATCCCTTAGAGCCAGTTTTCTGACCAGCTCTTCAAGTTTTTTCTCCGTTCTTTTGGATCTAACGTAGGCAGCCGAAACCAAAGAGATTACAAGAATAAATCCTCCCAGGACCATAAGGTCAAAAACTCTGGTCACAAAAAACGTTCTGGCATAGGTTCTAAGAATTTCAGGGAAAGCCACCACAAACATTGCCGCTATCCAGATGATTATCCAGGAAAGGATCTCTGTCCCGTTTAGCTGCCCTTTTTTATAGTGAATCAGGGCAAAATAAATCATAACCAGAGAAAATATAATGGCGGTAAGCTGTAACCCTAATATCATCTTTTTAGCCTCCAGCGGAAAACATCCAAGAGAATACCCAAAGCGTCAAGAATGGAAACTCCCTTGAACTTGTCATAGTATACGGTAGCCACGGGAACCTCGCAATGCGTAAGCCCGAGCCTCCCGCATTTGACCACAGTTTCGGTTTCTACCCCATAGCCGGTTGATTCCCAGTCAAGCTTTTGAAATGCTCTTTTGGTTAGTCCCCTATAGCCGCAAATCAAGTCGGACACATAAATGTTAAAAAGGAGATTAACCAAAATTGAGGCCAGTTTATTTCCCACATAGCGCTCAATGGGCACTCCCATGTTCAAATTTCTCGAGCCGAAAACAATATCGTATTTGCCTGTATTTAGGGCCCGGATAAATTTAGGCAAATCCTCAATCTTGTGTTGCCCATCCGAATCCAAAAAAACCACAGCCTGGGCTCCCATTGAAAAAGCCGCCTCACAACCTGTTTTTAGGGCCGAGCCTTTTCCCAAATTTATTCTGTGTCTAAGAAGAGTAACCTTGAATTTCTTTGCCACCTCGCACGTCTTATCCGTCGAACCGTCGTCGACAACGACGATAGGCAACTTGGTCTTTACGGCATCCGCCAAAACCGCACCGATTCTCTTGGCTTCGTTGTGTGCAGGAATAACAATAAAAATACGCATTATTTAAGCTACCCAATAGCCTCGGGTAAAAAGGCCAATAAGTATAACCCCCAGAAGGATAAAGACAAAGACTAGGGGGACAAGAAGCTTTCTTCTCTGGACGAGAAGAGGCAGCAAAAGAAATCCCATCAGGGAATATCGGGGCATTGAGGAAAATGTTCCTGTCAGTGTTGGAATCAAAAGGGTACCCAAACTAAAAATCCAATAACTTAACCTCATCTTTTTCCAGAAAATAACCAGAAGAGCTAAAGGAATAAGGGCGAAAAGAAATTCTATCGAGGCATTAAAAAATTCGATGGAGAAAACAGGAAGGGAAGCAAATATCTTCAAGTACCTATAAATTACCTGGGGAAAAAGGATGAAGCGTTCCGCGCTCCTTTGGGCCCCGAACGGGGCCTGGGCGGAGAGAAAATAAAAGTAACTGCCGATTGTTGCCTTTAGATATATCATATACATCAAGGTCCCCATGGAAGCGATTACAATCCCTATTAAGGCGTTAAGCCTTTCTCTGATTTCAAGTTTTTTGCCCCTTGCCCAAAGATAAATCTCCATGGCCATCAGGGGAACGAGCATTAGACCCAATATCCTTGTGGCGGAAGCCAGGGCGGCGAATATTCCGGCCAAAAGAAAGTTATTCTTTCGGCTCAGATAGATGGAAAGAACAGCAAGAAGCAAAAACAAAGATTCCGTATAGACAGCACCGAAATAAAAAGAGGTAGGAAAAACCAAAAGCAAAATTAAAGACCAAAATGAGACTTTCTGGTCAAAATCCAAACGCAAGAGTTTGTAGAAGAAATAAAGAGCGAGAAGAAAAAACAAACCGGAAAGGATAGTGGCGGTATAGAAATACGACGGATCTACAAATAAAGCCGTGTCTAAGGCAGGGTTCTTGGGAAAAACGTTTAATATTCTTACCAGAATCGGATATAGGGGAAAAAAGACCTGGGTATTCGCAGCCGCATATCCGTCCTGGGCAATTCTTAAATAGTGAACCCCATCAAAGTTGCCGAAGCCCCAAATCCAAGAAGGCAGACCGGTCGGTACAAGCACTCTCTCCGCATAAGGGAATCTTCCTCCCCATTTGGGAATCAGGTAGAGTGCAAAAAAAGCAACTACAAAGAGCAAGACTCTCCAGCTTAGAAATAAAGCAACAATCTTCCCGGTTTCACTTGAGAATTTCTTTATAAACATTGTGAGTCTCGCGGGCTACCTTATCCCAAGAATATTTTCTGACCAAGATCTTGCCTGTTTCTATTAGCTGGCTCCTAAGCGTAACGTCTTTTAAAACCATCGCTATTTTTTCGGCAATATCTTTGGGGTCCTTGGGGTCGGCAAAAAGCGCAGCCGGTTCGGCTATCTCCACCAGGGCTTGGGTCTTAGCTGCAACTACCGGAGACCCCGAGGCAAAGGCTTCAAGTACAGGCAAGCCAAAGCCTTCGTAGAAAGAGGGTTGGCAATAGACAGAGGCAAGATTGTAAATCCCCACCAAATCTTCATCCGGCACAAATCCAAGCCTTATTATGTCCTTATCATCCCCATATACCTTGAGAAGCTTGGCAAGGGGTTTATTTTCCGGATGACCTCTGTCGAAATCTTCGCTTATTGACTGTTTGCCTGCAATTACCAAAGGGGTTTTGGCCATCTTAGCGGCTTCACAGAGTCCCAAAACATTCTTGTTGTAGTTCACATCCCCCACATACAACACAAATTTGTCGGGCAGTCCGTACTTTATCTTTATGCCTTTTAAAAGCGTCCTGTTTCCTATTGGCTTAAAGATCTCGCGAGGAGCTAGGTAGACTACATGAATTTTCTCATGGGGAATCCCCAAAAACCTTACGATGTCTTTTTTGGAGGTTTCCGAAATCGTAATTATCGCATCGGATTTGTTAATAAGTAATTTCTGAATCCAGAACCTGAGTCTGCCTTTAATTCCTGCCGGGTATTTCTTCGGATAGATTAGATAGATAAGGTCGTGGATGGTAAGTACCGTCTTGGTTTTCTTGGAAAAAGGAATGCTGAAAAAATACGGGTGAAATTTCTGGTAGTGAGCAATATCGTAACGGGACAAGTCCGTCTTGGAGAAATCAACCACATCGACATCCAAATCCTTTAGTAAACGCAGATGCTTAACTAAATTTACGGTGTGAACTCCGATTCCCCTTAAGGCATCTCCGCTTTTTGCAGGACCGGAATTAATGGCTACTTTAATCATGTCTTAGATACCGCCAATATGCTCTGGGGAATCTCAAAGCGGAAAAGAAAGAAAAAACAATTCCCTGCCAGCCATCGAGAATCCCTTTGTGCCTTATCTGGGTCAAGAAAAACCACCAAACTGGTTTTACCAGAAAATAGTTTAATCCCTGGATAAAACTCTTTTGGACTTTCTGCTTTCTCAAATCCTTGGCCAAGAGGTCGATATAGTAGCTGTTCCTGGCAAGGTATCTAGTAAAGGTCGGGTCGGCCATGTGTACCAAATCGTTTGCCAGCCAGCCTACCCGACCGTCAACTTCCAGCTGCTCGTGTACGCTTTTCGCAGGGAACGTCGCTCTACCTTTTTTAACCAGCCGGATCACTCCGTCCGGATATACCCCGCCGTAGCGAAGGTATCTTCCCAAGAAATAATTAAGTCGGGGAATAAAAAATGCCACATAAGCTCCACCGGTGGTACCTACGGGCTCATCCCTCTCGGCAACAATTCTCTGATGGCGCAGAAAAAGTTTTCTTTTGGGGAGGGTTTTTTGGTACTGCTCCAACTCAACTGGCGTCAGAGAAAGAACTTTCTTAATTTCTTTGGCCAGATACGGGGTAACCCTCTCGTCGGCATCAAGTTGGAGTATCCAATCGCCGGTTGCCAAATCCATGGCTTTTTGCTTGGTCTTGTGGAAAATCGGCTCGTGTTGGACAATCTTAACCTTGGCTTCGTAATCTCTGGCTATCTCGACGGTTTTATCCTCCGAGGACTCATCGACAACAATAATCTCGTTGGCTAGGTTTCTAACTGAAGCCAAACAATCACCAATATTGGCTTCTTCGTTTCGGGTGGCAAGAACTACAGAGAGAGTCGGCATACCCAAGTATAAGGTTTATCCGATAAGCTCGGCAACTTTTTCCCCCAATTCCACGGCGTAGTTGGTGCCCCTGTCCCAGGGGTAAACCTGCTGGATATTCGCCAGATATAACCCCTTAATCGGAGTTTTTAAGGCAGGAATTTTCTTCGAATAATTAAGCGTGACAATGGGCTGAGCGAAATTGGTTTTGAACACTTCCGCCTTTTTAATCCAGCTCTTCTTAAAATCCGGGTTTATCTTGGTCAGGTAGGGCACAAACTCTTCCGTGAGCTCTTTGGCCGACAGTTTAAAGAAGGGGTGGCCTGCCTCCAGGTAGTTACCTATATAGGCAATCTTGTCTCCTTTATAGTGGGCAGGGCTTATCAGATTCGTATGTTCCACAAACGCCAAAAAAGGAAAATCGTCTAAGCCTACATTTAGCCAGTAAACATCCTTCAATACACTCTTTTTAAGGGTTAATACCAAAGTAACCGCCCCTATTCCCTTAAGTCTCCCGAGGCTTTTTACATAATCCGAAGGAAGAGTCGGTGTAACATTGGCAAATAGTACCGATGGAAGGGTACAAACAACTTTATCGAAAACATATTCTTTTCCTTCATTCGTCCTTAGGTGTATATTACCGTATTTTCTGCTAATTCGATTGATTGAAGTATTAAAGTGAAATTCCCCTCCGAACCTCTTGATGTGTTTTACCGCCTTATCGGCAAGTCCCGTAAATCCACCAATAGGATAACCTAACTTTTTGCTTCTTTTTTTGATCCTGGCCCAAAACCACGAAGCCGGAACTCCCTTATGAAATCTTCCGAATTTCTTTTCGAACAGGCTTTGCCACAATACTTTCCATGCCCTGTCACCCATCCAGTCTCTCAGATAACGCTCCGCTTTTACCCGCTCCAGAGGCTTCCAGACGGGGGTTAGCCTCAAATAACCGATACATATTCCGACTCTGATTTTATCCAGCAGGCTAAGCCCAGGAAAACGCAGGAGAGAGATGGGCGTATCCAAAGGATAAATACCTTCGGAAGTAATAGATGAGGTTGTTGCAACTATAAACGTGATTTTGTGCTTCAGCTCGGAGGCAAAATTGATAATCGCCCGATCGGATTCGAAGATGTGGTGGTAGTGTTTTTCCAAGGGCCACTTCCAGCCCTTTTGCCTAAATCCAGCTGCGAGGCCCCCAGGGACAGGTGAAGACTCAAAAACCTCTACTTGATACCCTCTCTTCAGAAGCTGATTGGCTGCGGCCAGGCCAGTAAAGCCTGCTCCGATTATCCCGATTCTCATGGGCAATTGTACTATTTCGCGGTGACTATATAAAATGCATCGCTTCCGTTGGGGTATAAAACTTTCTTTTTAACCTCAAAATCTTTCTTGTAGAAAAGACCTGTATACTCAGATCCCGTCAAAACATAATAGATTCCGTAAGCAGGATACGAATAGGCAAATTCCATATCTCCCAAAAAGTGGTATTTGCCGAAGGACGAAACCGTACTATAGCTTTTACTTTTCGTTTCGTTATACCTTACCGTCTGCAAATACTGCGGCAGAGGCGTTTTAAGATGGTAAAGCAGAAAAATATACGGCTGTTGGCGAATATCGGTCATGTAGACTGCTCCAACGTTTTTCTGGCTTTTCAGATAGTAGGCAATATCCTTCATTCCGTATTGCCATTCAATCGCGCTTCTGGCTGCGTAAGATTGGTAATAGTCCTTTAGATACAAAGCCATAAAGTATCCCAGCCCGCCAAGACCCAACAGAACAATCAGAGTCCGGACGACTCTGTTCCGGAAAACGGTAATCAGAAAGTAAAAACCCAAAGCGGCAATCATGTGCCAACTTCCGGTCATAAACATGGCCCGGGCCGCATGGGGAGCTTCATTAACCGCTGCGGCAGGGATAGGCCCCAAAAGAGCCCAAGCTGGCAGAACCAGTAAGTTCCATTTCTTTTTGATAAGTATTTGCCAAAAGAGGAAAGTGGTTCCCACAATCAAAAATACTAAATCAATTTTGTAAAACTCACCAACCGCTTGTGTTGAATGTCTGGGATTTGAATCCCCCGACACAAATAGATATTTATAGGAAAAATGAGCGAGGTATTGCCTGGTGGCTATCTCCATGGTCCCTAAAAATTTGCTGTTGGTTCTTGTGAACATCTGAGTTTTCGTAATTTCTTCTTCGGAGAAAGACGTCTGTTTTATCCTGGCAAAACCCAGCAGGTTTTTATTGGAAATCACCAGAATGGCAAAAAGGGCAAGAACGCAAAGTCCAATAGCAAGTTGTTTCTTCACCAAGGATAACTCTTTAAGGCTTGTAAGTATTAACAAAACAATTAGGGGTGGTACGACGATTTTTGCACTGTGGTAGGAAATAAAGCTTAGACCGAAAGAAAAGAAAGACAGGGACAATAAGTAATTCTTTTTTTTGACTCCCCGCAAAAATAGAAACATCCCCAGCATCAGAAAAAATACCGCGAAGTTCAGTTCATGGTTAAACCGGGAAAACTGGAGGTTATATGGAGAGACGGCCAAAAATAGTGCTGCGATAAGTCCCAATAATTTGCTTTTGAAAAGCTCCCGAGCTAGAAAAAAGACAACAATCACATTGGCTACGCCGAATAGAGCTGCCGGAAACCTGGTCGAAAACTCCGAAAGTCCAAAAAGTTTTACGGAGATTGCCGTCGCATAGATGTGGACAGGGTGTTTATAGTCCTCGAAGGATTTAAACACTACCGGGAAAGTCTTACCCCATTCATCTTTCCCCCAATTGGCAATCGTATAAGCGTTATAGCCTACTGCGGTTTCGTCCCAAGAAAGAGACGGCGGCACCTGGGAAAGTTTATAAAACCTCAGAAATGCCGCCAGTAATATTACCGCACCGAGGAAAAAGTAAATTAAGTATTTCTTCACTGTTTATAAACCTTAAGAGCTTCCGTACCGTTAAGAAACTTTATGCCTGAAGAGGCAGTTCCCTTAATGGCATCCTCATCCGAGGCAAAGACCAGAGTTTTCCCCACATAATCCTGGCTGGTAATCTTTTTAAAAACGTATTTGTCGAACTTTTCTACCGAGGAAAAGCCCCATCTGTCCGGCGTAGTTCGCACCGCTTCCTTTTGAAATCGTAACGGGTCGTACTTCAAATAAAAGAGGGCGAAAATATAGGGTTGGGCATACTTTTCGGAAACGATTACCTTGTCATAATTTGAAAATTCTTCTTGGTGCTGGGTAAATACTATTTTGTAGCCGTATTGCCAATCTGAAGAGGATTGGATGGGATAAAGGTTGAAAAAACCCTGGATATACGTCTCAAAAAACGCAAGGTAGGCAATCACCACAGTCCCGACAGCTATATTCTTGTATTTCGGAAGCATAGATGAAATAAAGGCAACCCCGGCTCCGGAAATCATCGCCAGAAAAGGCAGCATGGTAATTGCCCTTAAGGCATGGGGAGATTCCCGAGTGATTGCGGCAGGGATCGGTGCCAATAAAAGAAGCGCTAGGGGCAAAAAGAACAGTTTTTTCCGGCTCTTGAGTATAAATATAGTGCCGGCAAGTAGAAACGGCAGTTCTATAAAGTATAGTTGGCCCACTCCCGGCATTTGGCTTCTAAGATTTGCATCGCCCCGGCTAAATAGAAATCTGAAAGAATAATGTGACAAGTAATTGGAGATAAACTCCGAGGGGGATCTTACCGAAACGGTATTAAAACGGGCAGCCCCCACATCTTTTGTGTAAAGCCTGGCTATTGGAAAAGCAGAGACTCCGAGGATAAACAAAGAAACAAGGATAACTTTGATATATTTTCCAACATTTAGCCTAATTTCCCTGAAAAAATAAATTATTAACAAGAGAGCCGTTAGCGGAATTACAATCCTGAATGCGTTGTAGCTGTAGATCGAGGCAATCCAGACAAGTGTACCGGCCAGAAAGAAAACAGTCTTCTTGCCTTCCAACAAGAAAAGATAAAGCCCGAGAAGGAAGAACGCCAGCCCGGCTGTTGCCTCATAGCCGGTCCTGGAAAAGATAAAAAGCCAGGGAGACAAGGCCATAGAAAGAGCTGAGATAATTGCCGCCAAATCGTTTTTAAAAATCCTGCGGGCCAAAAGAAAAGTAAGGAAAACTGCCCCCAAAGAAAACATTACGGCAGGCAGCCTGACTGCAATTTCGGAAAGACCGAAAAAAACTTCCATTAGGGCTACCGAGTAAATATAAACCGGAAGCTTAAACTCTCCGAAGGCCCTAAAATGTAGAGGCAGAAATTCTCCCCACTCGTCCTTACCTGTCTTTAAAACCGAATAGGCGTTATAACCGATCGAGGCCTCGTCCCAATAAACCGACGGTGGAACTGAAGAAATCTTAACCAGGCGGGACAATAAGAAAATTGCCGCAATAGCCGCCAAAGCCAGGTAAATCTTCTTCATTTGGCCTCTACTATCTCGAAGGCGTGAGTTCCGTCCAGAAAATCGATTGTCTTAAGTATGGCCATGTTTTCCGGAAAATCCCCGTGTTTGCCGATGAAAAGAATTTTCTTTCCGGGATAATCTTTCTTGATATCCTCAAACCTTGTTCCTGCATCCCCCAAATCCGGAAAGTAAAACTTATCAAAGGCCAGGACCCTTATCCAGTCGAAGGTTTCAAACCTCACCAGATTGGGATCGCTCATAAATTTGGCGGGATCATAGCCAAGGTAAAAAAGCGTGAACATATGCGGCTCTCCGTAGTGGCGGCTAAAAACAATTAAATCGTAGTCTGAATAATGGTCCTTGATATAGGCAACTACCTGCTTATTGCCGTACTGCCAATCGCGGGAATAGGCAACAGGATAAATCTTGTAGTACCTGCCGAGATATGAGGCAAAACTGATAATTAGGATTAATCCCGTCGTCCCCCAAAGGAAATATGATGCGAGCTTACCTTTGGGTTTGACCAAAACATAGACCCAATAGACCCCAAGGGCGGTAATAATCTGATATGCAGGGGCGGCAATTAAAGTTCTTAGGGCGTTGGGGATACTGTCGTTCGTGGTGGCAACCGGGACAAAAGTTATCAAAAGCCAAGATATGATAAGCCAGCGAAACTTGGATTTCTTCTTAAACAGATAGTAAAGTCCCAACAAAACAAACGGCGCCTGTATCGCATAAAGTTCTCCCACCCCCTGAACATGGTGCTGTTTATGCGGGGCACCGCCAACAAAGAGAAAATCGGGAGAAAAATGTGCCAGATAATTCTGAGCAAAGTAAAAGCCCACATAGGTAACCCTGTTATGGATAAGATTGGTAAGAAGCGGCGGCAGCTTTGATAAATTCCTTCTCTCTTCAATCCTGGGGATGAGTCCAGCATCATCGGTGATGCTTACCAGCTTGTAGCGCGCCTTGGCCTCGCCGGAGACGACAAAGGGGATGAGAGGAAGCATCAAGACAGTAAATACAACTCCGGAAAGAATTGCCTCTTTTTTGTGCTTCCAGATTTCCTTTCTGAAGATTAATGCTGTTGCCAACAGAAAAAGCGGGGTAAAAACCCTGGCGCTATTGTAGGTATAAACCGAGACAGCAAAAGTAATCGTGGCCAAAACCCACCAGAGAGGTTTTTTAAATCCCTTAACCAAAAACCAAAGACCCATAACCACCCAAAAGACGGAGAAAGACGATTCAAGCGATGCCCTGGTAAGTTGAATATGCCAGGGGGAGATAGCCAAAAGAAAGCTGGAGGTTAGGGCTATAAATTCGTTTGCGAAAAGCGCCCTGGTAAGGAAATATAAAAGCAGAACCGTCAGGGTTCCGTAGACAACCGGAGTTATCCTTACCCCCAGCTCATTTAGTCCGAATACGGCAATTCCCGGAACTGACGCATAAATTTGAGCAGGTAGTTTATATTCCCCGTAAGACTTGAAATGAAGCGGCAAGAACTTACCCCATTCGTCTCTTCCTGTTTTGAGAATCGAGTATGCATTGTAGCCGATAGAGACTTCGTCCCAATTTAAGGAAGGTGGAATTTGGGTAACCTTATAGATACGCAGTAAAAAGGCGAGGATAATTATTATGCCTAACAAGAACCATTTCAGCTTCTTCATGGGATAATCTTTATCTTAACAAGTAGACCGAATCTAGTCCAATAATCTATTTCCGTGTTTTACAATCTGTTGGGGGGTTTGTAGAGTACCCAAAAAGGGCTGGATTATAATCAACATCCTGAACTTCAAATTCCAAACTCAAATTGTGAATTGTCACTTGTTCCGGAGAAATAGCCAGGCTATCCCCAACCAAGATGGAATTTGGACTACATCCATCTTTCCCCCATATAATCGGCCTTACTTCCACATTACCGATGCGATATTCTTCGTTCGCATTGACCACTCCACTATAGTAGGAGGTTTGCAGTTGAGACCTCATTTGTTTTTGAATTATGGCGGGGTCTATCTTCCAAAAATAAGCTATTCTTAACCCTTCGGCCGTGTCCCTCCCTGTATCGATTACTATCTGTCTGTCGCGATATTTGTCTAAATAATCCAAAAGCTTTATATACTGATAGGTATAATACTTTGCGCTTTCGAACTTAAAAAGAACAAAATATGAAGTAAAAAAAGTAAATAGTGAATAGGAGGTAAGGAAAACTAAGATTATAAGAACGGTTTTGTTGGCTCTGGCAACCAAATAGTAAATGCCGAGGGAGATGACAATGGTGACAATCCATAGAAACTCAAGAGTTCTTAAGGGATAGAAAAGGTCTCCCGTAAGAGAAGCTGGAATAAGTGAAATTGCTCCTAAAAAAACAAGCTGCACAGACAAACTTTTATCTCTCAATGTACTTAAAAACTTTAGGCCGAGCAAGAAAGGTATAAACAGCCAGCTAAAGAAAGGTCCCATTTCTGGTATTAGTCTTCCCAAGCTTTCTCCCGCATCGCTAAATAAATATTTTGGAGAAAGATAAATTAAAAATTGATTAAGAAAAGTTTTGATAACATTTCCTCCCTCCTTAATATATCCAACTTGATCTAGTCTCCTTGAAAAAGCTCCACTAAATAAAATTATGAGGTGCGGAATCTGGATAATGAAAAACAGAACAATACCCAAGAGAACCAGCCTTTTGCTTCTCCATAATATCTTTCTATACCATAGGATGAAAAACAGAAAGAAAAGCAATCCTATTATTCTTTCGCTGTAATAGGCATGAGTGGAAAACCCCATAACTATAGCTGCAAAAGGAAAAAAACGTATATTGTTCAATGATTTGAGCAACAAGAAATATCCAAGAAGAAAAACCGTCAGGGCCAAATTTGCCTCAACGGGCCTGTGACTAAAATATATTGCCCAAGGGGAGATTGCCAACATTAAAGAAGCCAGCAAGCCAATTCTGTTATCCTTTTTTAAACGGAAAAGGTTCGAGATTATTAAATAAGTTAAGACCACACCCAAAACCCCCGAGAATGCCGAAACAAAACGGGCGGAAAAAATAGTATTCCCGAACAACATAATCGGAATTACTGTTAAATATGTATATAGAGGAGGTTGGTAAGAACCGAAAGCGCGAAACAAAATCGGGAAATTCTCACCGTATAAGTCTTTCCCTGTATGAAGGATAGAAAAAGCATTATAAGCCTGAGAAAAGGCATCTGGAAGCATACCCAGAGGTACTTCACTCAGTTTGTAAAACCTAAAGGCAATAGAAATGATAAGAATCAGAAAAAGCAGAATATAGGTTTTTTTATTATTCTTTATCATTTTTTAGAATCTTATAGACCCCTAAAGCAATCGCTCCGTTAATAAAAGGGTAATAAAAAATATAACCGGCTTCTTTTAGATGAACAGCGCCCTGAATAAAAAAGGACAAAAGAAGGATGGCAAAGATAAATTTATTCGCAGATTTCAACAAATGGATTAAACCTACAACGAAAAATGGGAAAAGAATTAGACGGTAATCTGCAAAATACCAAGTAAAATCCAGGCCCGAATATAATCTTTGCGTGTATTTGTCGAAAAGAGGTTTTATTTTGTCAAAATATATTTTTCCGTATCTATTCCAGTAGTACCAATTCAGCTCCGTTTTGTAATAGAGTTGTCTACGTTCGACTTTTAAAGTCTCTGGGGTTGAACTGGGAAACTTAATTATTCCTAAATCGAAATCTTTAATCGAAATGAGAGTATAGAAAGCAAATACGACAAAGATCAGGGCCACTAGGCTTTTTTTGTTTTTCTTTATCAGAGCAAGGTAGAAAATTACAGTTTGGGCAACCAGAAGAAATACAAGTAGTCCTGAAGTTTGATAAATCCTGTATGTCCAGGAGTTGATAATCGCAACCAGCAAGGGCAGAACTATTAAGAAAAACATTCTTTATTTCCTCGGAGCAAAATATTTACTTTTTTTAATTCCCCAAAGGTGAAGTAAGTAAACGGCAATAACCCAGTATGTCTCAAGCAAAAACTTCGCGCCTCTTAAGAATTTAATAGAGGAGGCTCTATCGTGATAGCGGGTTTCGATAGGGATCTCGCCTATCTTAAAACCATAGCTAATCGCGGCAACTTTCATCTGTTGGTCAAAAACAAAGTCGTTGGAAAATCTTTGAAAAGGAACGGTGAGCAAGAGCTTCTTCGAAAAAGCCCTGTAGCCGGAAAAATGTTCGCTGAAATTAACCCCCAAAAGGATATTCTCCAAAATTGTATCCAGTCTATTGAGGAAATATTTCAGCTTTGGCATGCCACCGGCCAATGCCCCACCGCGAGTCAGAATACGACTACCAAACATATAATCGCGCTTTCCCCTTAAGATCGGTTCTATCAAGTCTCCGATAACGGTTCCGTCATATTGATAATCGGGGTGAAGCATAACAACAACGTCGGGATTGAATTTTAATGCTTCCCAGTAACAGGTTTTTTGGTTTCCTCCGTAGCCGGTGTTGTTGGGGTGGGCATAAACCGTAATGCCCAACTTTTTTGCAACCTCCACCGTATTATCACGGCTCTCATCGTCAACCAAAATCACGTGTTTTCTGTACTTCGGTTCAATTTCCTCCAAAGTATCCTTAACGGTCCGGGCTGCATTGTAGGCAGGCATCACTACTACCACTGTGGGGTTTTTCTTGCTCATGTTTTAATAATATAAAAAGCTGGTGCTGTTGTTCTGAAATAAATAATTTTCAATATTTTAGCCTTTTCCTTCTGTTCAAAATCGGCCGGCAGACTCCAATGGCTGGCAATTATCAGCGTATTTTTCAGATATTGATCCTTCGGCCAATAGACGGCGCGAATATCAAATTTACCGAACGTCGTCTCTCTCTTTGCCTGATCGCCTATCTCAAACTCCTCCTGCATATTCTCTGGGGGGTACTTTCCGTAAAAACCCAGATAATAATGCGTACCCGTTGCTATCCAAGGTTTAAACTCACCAAATTTGGGATCGAAAACGATTGTCTCGTATTTATCGTAATTCTCCCAAGCATATTGGGCAACCTCACGAAAAGGATACTGCAACATCTCGCTTCTCTCAATAGGATAGTTGAGGGTGTATCTTTTCAGGAAGAAGCCCAGGTTTATCCCAAAAAGAACAAGCAAAACCAAGATGGCCACCTTGCCAAATTTCTTATAAAACCAGAATATGCCGAAGGCAGAAACGATATTGAGCATCGTAAAGGCCATTATTGCCCGATGGGGACTGTAATCTTCGAAAGTCAACCCGCTAGGAATAAACCCTACCAGTATCCAGGTTAAGATAAACAACTTTCCCTCAACAAGTTTTTTGTCCTTGGCCAAAAGATAGATCCCGGCAAGCAAAAACGGAATGGAAACCGCAAAAAGCGGACCGACATCTCTCTTGCCTTCGGTCATATTCAAGCCCTCGAAAAATAAATATTTGGGAGAAAATTGACGGACATATCTTACCGCACTATAGCCGGCGATGGTAAAAAGCTTTCCGAGTTGGCTTTTTTGGACAACCAGTTTTTCCGCCAGACGTGCATCCTGGGTTATAAATACTTTCGAAGTGCGGTCGCGCGTGGCGGGATTAACAAAAATCATATAGTAAAGAGGGGCTGCCACCAGAAGGAATAGAATGATCGGACCTATCTTAAGGGGTTTAAACTTTTTCCAAAAAATAACGATGAATGAGATCAAAAGAATGGGAATAATAACCGCTTGGGCGAAATAGACGTAAGAAGCGATTCCCAAAATAACTGCACCCGCGTAGAAATATTTTATCTTCTTCTCCCTTAAGTAGATCGCCAGCAAAGAAAATGCGGTAAGCATCAAAAATATTCCCGTCTGGTTTTCAAAACTTTTTCGGGAATAGAAAATTTCAAAAGGAGAAATGGCGGTAAGGCCGGCCGCAATTAGGGCAATACTTTTTTTGCGGATGAGCTTGTCTACAAAAAGGTAGACTCCGACGATTAGTAGCGTCCCGAAGAAAGCTCCCGTAATCCTAACGGTTACCTCCTGCCAACCGAATATTTTATAGACCATCGCTGTCGCATAGGTGTAAAACGGAGGTTTAAAATCGTTTACGGACGGAAAGATAAAAGGAAGTTTATTCCCGTAAATATCTTTTCCCGTTCTGACAATCGAAATCGCATCATAAAGCTGTGTCACCTCGTCATGGCTAAGCTGAATAGGAAATAAGGAAAGCTTACAGAAACGCAGGAAAGCTCCGAGTGAAACTATGAGCAGGAGTATAACTGCCGGTTTGCTAAATATTCTTAAAAGTCTCTTCATTCCTTCAGAAAAATGCTTTGAGCAAAAGAATTGGTATATATTTCTTTAAGACCGCTCTTTTCTTTCGGGCTTAACAGGTCAGGATAAGCTAAGAGTGCGCTTTTGGGCAATATTTCCTCCCCCTTCCTCCATTCGCTAAAGGTAAAAAGGTAGGCGGCCTGAAAAAATTTGATATCTTCTCTTCCTCCCGCCATATCTGTCAGTAGATATATTTTATATCCCTCTTTGTACTTTTCGCTAAGAACCTTATAAATAGAATGCCAGGGGCTAGAGAATGATTTAATCGCCCTCTCGGGATACGAATACCAATAGTCTTTAGCAAAGCTCACGTAATTAAAAACAATCAATATTATGACACCCACTATTCCCAATAATTTAAACGCTCTGGACTTTATGGTTGTAAGGTACACAAAACCCAAGGTTGAGATAAGTATATAAAACGGGATAAGAGCCAAAAGCCTGCTGGCCCGGTAGCTTTCGCCGACGAACACATAAAGGATTGGTGCGAGAAGAAAACAAATCAGCAAAAAGCGGTAAATGTTACTCTTTTCTCTTATTCCCTTGACTACCCCCAAGACAAAAAGAGGAAGGCTGGCCAAGAGAAACATTCCCGTTGTTCCGGTTGAATGATAAATGGTTGCGTCTCCTTTTAAGAATAGGAAAACAGGGTCAAAAATCGAAAGATACGGCAGAATAAATTGTTGATAAGAAGTTATTGGAATAAATGAGTTATTCCCGAATACCGCTCCCGGATAGTGAAAATAGGCCCAAGCAAGAAGAAGAATAAAGGGAGCGGTGCCGCCTAAAAATGATAAGACTGCCCTAGTCTTTCTGATATACACGATGGTCATTGCTGCCAAAACAGGAACAATAAGCCGCATCCCGTAATAGGAAAAAATTCCGGCCCCAAGGGCAATCCCCGCAAAGACCAGATATTTCGTGTCCGCCTTTTTGGTGTATTTGATAAGCATCCAGAGCCAAATGGTGACAAAAGGAAGCGGGGCGATGTTCTCAAGCGCCAAATGGGACTGAATCAATATTATCGGGGTCGAAACAAAAAGAAGTATCGCTACTATCCCGGCACTCACCCCCAGCAATTGTTTTGCCAGGAAGAAAAGTAAGACCGCCCCCGTAAGTGCAATAAAAACGCTTACTCCCCGAAGCACCTCATATGAGGGACCGAAGATTTTAAAGGCCGCGACAGTCAAATAAAAAGTCGCAGGCTGTTTCCAGTCGGAGCCCGTAGCAATAAAGAGAGGAAATCTATTACCAGCCTCGACCCTACCGGAGTCGGCAAGCAAAACCGCATTGTAAGCAATCGACGCTTCGTCGCCGTTTATTCCCGGAGGAACCTGGGTTATTTTGTAAGAGAAAAGAAGAAACGAAGCAGCAAGAATCAATAAAACCAACCAAATGCTTTTCATTAGAAAGTCCCGGGTGTATATATCAGTGGAAGCTTCCCCCAATTGTCCAGAATAAAGAATAAAGATCTGCGGTTAAGAAGGGTCAGGGTCAATAGCAATAGTATTACGCCCCAAAACCACACCTTCTTAAATCTCTTGCTCTTTTTATAGAATGCCCAAAATGCTCCAGCCCCGACAAAGATTAAAAACAAAAGCCTATATATTCCGAAAGGCTGGTTCTTCTGAAAAACTCCATATCCCCAATAGAAACTGCTGGAAATAAATACCAAGAACGCCAAAAGAATGGACGAAAATGTCGGAGATGTTGCCAGATTATAGAAGAAAAGGGCAATGGCAATAGAGACAAAAGGAATAAGCGGAATAAAATACCAGGGGAAATTTGCCCCCACCAGCCAAAGCGCCGAAAAAAGAGTCGCAACGATACTAAATAACATTGGCATATACTCACGCTTTTTGGGAATAAGAAGAAGGGCAATAAAGCCACCGAGCCACCAGCCGTCTACGGGGAAATTAAAAATGCTGACCTTAAAAGCAGTTACCAAAAGATTGATTGAACCGATAAATCCTCTTTCGATACTTTGAAAAAGGAATAAATCCAAAAACAATTTGGGTGCCAGCCAAAGTCCCCAGACAAAAGAGAGCGATCCGACAACCACAGCCGGAATCAAATAACACAAAATATCTTTGATTTTAAATTTCCAGTAGATCAGAAGAGCCGCGAAGGCAAGTACAAATACCCAACCCGCAAGTTTTGTCAGGGCCAAAAGCCCCCCAACCACTCCCGCCGCTACCAATAAACCCCTTGAGGGTTTGGCTTTAGCAAAAACTAATATGATTAAGGCCAAAAGGATAAGCGGAGCCATAACGTTTTCCAACAAGGCATACCTCTCCACTAATAGATATGAAGGAACCGTTCCGTAGACCGTCGAGGCGATAAGCCCGACGAGAGGTTTCCTGCTCATCTGCAAAGCCAAAACAAATATTAAAAATTGCGTCAGTATCCCCAGATAGATTGCAGAGCGTCTCATGTCGTAGCTTGAGACATCTCCGAAAGTTTTGGCGTCTTTATTCACAAACAAGCTAAGAACTAAGGCACCGAACGGAGGATGGTCCAAATAAGGCTGGACCATCCGTGTATGGGAAAGACCCCGACCGAAATCGTATTCGGCAACGCCGATTGCCGGTTTGGGGTAGCTGGAAAAATTGCCCAAAGAGGGTTTTATGTCCGCCACAGTCAGGTTAAATCCGTCAATCCTTCCTCCGGCACCGGTTTTTTGGGAGTCGACCATATAGGCATTAAGTATCGACCATGCTGCAGGAACACCGCTACTCCTGATACTTAATCCGTGCCAAACATTTGTATGTTCATCCAGGATAATAAACGGGTCCGGCTTAACGCTAAAGCCGACCGAGCGAAGATCAGCTCCCAGCTTAAGGGAAAAAACTAGAAGAATAGCCCAAAAGACAATCGAATATTTACGAGCCAAGGCAATAAGGGCTTTCACTAGTGATTATTATATAATCAAAAAATGCAGGGTGCATACTTCATCCTCAATTTGCTGCTCTTTGTGGGAACATCCTTCGTATTTTTCGTCATCCCGGGAGTCTATATTCTTGCAATAGCCTTTCCTAAACTTTCCCCTTGGGAAAAATTCATTTACGGAACGGTTGTCGGCCTGGTTTTATTTACTCTGGTTTCTTATCTTTTGCTGCTTATAAATTTCCCCTTGGCTATTTTTGTGGTGTATGCAATTTTTGACCTCGTTGCGGCCAAACAGACTCTGGCTCTATTTAAACAGCTGACACTGCCATCCAAAAAATGGGGCATGGTCATTGTTTTGGTGTTTGCGTTGGGAATCCTCGGACAACTGTTAGTTATTGCACCCAGCGGGACATTCGTTGAAGGTGCTCTTGTTTTCTGGGGTTCCCATGCCCACGACGCTTCCTGGCATATTGCTCTGATGAATGAAATGAACAAAGGCTTCCCCCTGCAAAATCCCGTATTCGCCGGAGAAAGACTTATTAATTATCACTTCTTCTCGGATGTCGCTCCAGCAATCTTTAATAAATTCTTGAAACTTCCCGCCTTAGACTTATATTTTCGTTTTTTCCCGCTGCTTGAGTCGCTGCTTTTGGGAGCCAGTGCCTACTTTCTAACCAAAAAGCTAGGCAAAAGTACTCTTGCCGGAATATGGGGAGTGATATTTGTCTACTTCGGGGGTAGTTTCGGATACATGGTAACGCTTCTGCAAGGAAGGGGAGTTGGGGGAGAAAGCCTTTTTTGGGCTACCCAAATTCAAAGCTCGATCGCAAACCCTCCCCAGATAATTTCTGATTTCTTGGTATTAACCGTCCTTTTCCTATTGATATCGTTTCTGGCCAAACCAAAACTGCTACCAGGAATCGTAATCGCTTTGGCTGTCGGGGTTCTGGCAACTTTTAAGGTCTATGCTGCAATCCCAGTGTTGGGCGCATTGGCAATTGCTTCGGTTTGGAGATTGGCCAGGGAGAAAAAAATCGATCTTTTTGCCGTAACTCTGACGGCCGGCGCGCTTACTGCAGGTTTGTATCTTCCCAATACCAAAGCCAGTACCGCCTTTCTTATTTTCCAGCCCTGGTGGTTTGTCAGAACCATGGTCGTCGAGCCTTCCCGGCTTAACTGGATTGATTTGGAACTAAGAAGGCAGTTTTATCTGGACAGAGGAGGAGTCAGATCAATCTTAAGAATAATCGAATACGAATCAGTTGCCCTGATTATTTTCTTTTTCGGCAACCTGGGAACGCGGGCCTTGGGTTTTTGGCAAGCGATTGGCTCCGCCAAGAATTACTTCTCCGACTACTTCAGCCAAATATTTGCATCCATCATGATAATTTCTTTTATCCTTCCTCTCCTTTTCCTGCAAAAGGGAGTGGCTGGCAATACCGCACAGTTTCTACAATATTTTCTGCTCTTGTTCGGTATCTCGGCTGCCATTGCCATCAGTAAGTTCTTGGGTAAAATCAAAAATCCCATTCTGGGTTTGGCTATTTCTTTGGCAATTATCGCCCTTTCGGCCCCAACACAGATGGCACAGATCGTTGATTTTTACAAAAGAGCACCTTTTGCCAAGATTTCCCCGGAAGAGCTTAGTGCCCTCTCCCTAATCAAAAAAGATTTCAAAAGCGACACTGTGGTCATGACTCCACCTTATAACCAATACGTCGATTTAAAAACAGCGATACCCGATATCTGGGACTGGTCCGACTCCGGCTATGTTTCGGCCTTTTCCGGTAAAGAAACTTACATTTCCGATATCGAACAGGTCGATGTCATGGGTTACGATTACAAAGAGAGATTATCTTTCCAAGAAAAAATATTTCTAGAGCCCTCCGCCCAGGTACTGGCGGAAAAACTTAAGGAAAAGGGAATAAGCGTCTTGTATTTTCCCCAACAATTAAAACCTAAGGCGGATTATGACACTAAATTCTTCGATAAAATTGTGGAAAATCGAAAAGTTGAAGTATGGATAGTTAAATAGTTTTGCCTTTTCCAAACACTATATAGCCAAACCCCAGAGAGATTATCCCGAAATAAAACAAGGCAAAAGTTCTGTCTTCCCAGAACCTCATGTTCAAGTTCGTATAGATATCCCTTATAAGAATGAGTGCCGATAGAGGTTTATAATAGGTTACCGAAGCAGCTGTATCGGAGTCTCTGGATAGATAGACCTCCAACGCTTCTTCTTTCCTGCTCGAGGGGGAGGTTAACATTAGATCATATTTTCTCCCTTTCGAGTCTGTGATGGGTTCGAACATAAATCTTACAAACCCCCCATCCGGGATGTTCCACCCACTTAGCGTTATCGTTCTTGCCAACTGCCCATTCTCGTTGATAATCTTCAGGATAATTTCCTCTTTGTTTTGAAGATTAGGATTCTTAAAACTAAAGCCTATCCCGTTGAAGTTGTTGTAGGGTACCGTTACTTTATCCTCTATGGCTACGTTTTCATAGAATTTTTTGGTAACACCAAGCGGGGGTTGATCCTCTACCGGCAAATAACGAATCCCGAATGACAACAACGCCGGTAAGGTAAAAAGGGTCAATACAAAAAGGAAAAGGGCAATTTTAGGTTTGTTCATTTTTATATCCTTTTAGCAATTTCCAAATTAGGCCAAGAGAACACCCCACAAAAATACTGTGAATCAAACCTTGAATAAGATAGGGGTCTCCCAATCTTTGAACTATCGCAAAAGGAGCGGGAATTAGGCCAAACCATCTACTAATAGGGGTTAAGAGTGACACACTCATGAATTTGTCGTTATAAAGAAAAGGAACCGCAAACGCAGAAACGGAGGCTAAAACAAGAAGCCAGGAATATCTGTTTTCCTCTGCCCAAAGAATTACGAAGGACGGCATAATCCAGAGTAGCCATTGGATATGGAAATGGATAAAGGGAATTACAATGAGCAAAGCCGACAAATAATATTTCCAAAGGGCAGTTTTGGGACGGAACCAGGAAAACAGATACAAACCCACAAGAGCAACGGGAACGACCAGAATCTTCTCTCCACCGGAGATGCTAATCCCCGCCTCCAATATCCGTGTAGTCAGTCCCGAGGCAAATGAAGACGCCACAAATGCCGGAGACCAAAAAGGAAGGATAATCACGGCCAAAGTCGCCAAAAATACCAAAGAGGCGGTTATCCTTTCTGACCATTTTTCCATCTTGGCCAGGAGAAACGGAAAGAAAAGAACTGGATACGCCTTAAATCCTACGGCCAGCCCCATGAGGACAGAGGCACCCAGCGGCTTGTTCTTTTTCATTGCCAAAAGAGAGGCAAGAACCAGAAAGACCGGAATGATATCTACGTTGGAAAAGAAATAGAGAAGAATCAGGGTAAAGGGGTTGAAAAGCCAAATGGTAAAAACCTTCTTTTTGTCTTCCTGTTTTTCGAAAAACCCCATCAATAGGTAGGCTATCGCAATATCCAAAACCAAGTAAGGAAGTTTCAGGACAAAAAGATAGCGGAATATCCCGGGGGATTCTACTCCCCGACCGGTCGCATCGGAAAGCCAGGCCGTAAAATTCTCTCCAAGCAGGGGAGAGACTAAGGCCTGATATCCTCCCAGGAAAAAATAAGTTAAAGGGAAATAGACAAACTCTTCCTTGAGGGGAAGCTTCTCCCTATTGTCTATCAGGTAAGGATAGATATTGACCACTCCCTGCCTTAGAAACGAGGCCTGGAAATGGTAGGTCTTAATATCCGGATGAAAGAAAAACGGCATGATCAGAAGCCTGAGAAGGATTGCCAGAACCAAGAGTTTTTTCATTGTCTGACTTTAAATATCTCCGCTTCAGAATTTGAAAATATTTTTTCTACCCCCAAGAGGCCCTCGTTAAGGTTTAATTTGTAAAGAGTGGGTAAATAAATATAGCTAATTTTATTTTCCAAAAGGAAAGCCTTATCCCAACCATAGTCTTTCCCGTAAAAGAATTTATTCGAATCCGCCAGTCTTCCTTTGTAATCGTTCTGAAATATCTCCTGCTGAAACTCATCCTCGACAAATGTTTCTTTTTTGGAAAACGCCGAAACGTAGGCGCTGGTTTCATAAACCGCCAGTGGGAAAGGTGAAGAATATTTGCTCCTTAGGTCCTTATTAAACGGATGTGTCAGAACCACTCCGTCCAGCTGGATCCCAAGAAAGCTCAGGGCTGCCGCTTCATCAGGGGTAACTCTGGCCGGGGCTCCCTGAAAAGCACTCCTGAAAGTCGAGAGGGAGCTTAAGGGTGTTGCCAAAAACACGAGAGCCACCGCCAAAATGGCCAGATATTTAGGCAGGCTCTTGGCCAAAACAACAAGACCAAGCCCGGCAAAGACGGCGCAGAAATACAAGAAGTAATAGATAAACTGAATAGTGTTCCAGGGGTTTCCTTTTTGAATGAATAATAGGGTCGGGATAAAAGAAGAAGCGGATAAAAATGCAATGAAAAGCAAGGTTGGACTTTTCCAAAACTTCTTTTTGAAAAGCCCGGGAAGCCCCACAAGCGCAACCACTCTCGTTCCCAAATTCCCTACCACAAATATCGCCAATGCCAATATTTCGGCCAATACATACTTTGGCCAGAGGCCCACCGAAAGATAACTAGCCCTCGCTTGCGACAGTCTAACCCAGCCGACCCTATCCGCAAAATCGACCATCGAGTCCACTAGCCAAAACGGTGAGAAGACGATAAGTCCCGCGGAAGCGGAGTTGTTGGGAAGAAAAACCAACAGAGCCAAGATAAGCGCCGGAACAAAAACTTTTAAGTAAGCAAAATCCTTCTTAACCGCACGAACCAAAGCGATGGCTCCCAGGGAAAAAAGGGCAACTGCCCCCGCGTAAACCTTAAATTCGATAAGGGTGCCGGAAACCAGTATCAACGCCAATCCCGACGCCAGATTTCTTTTTTCCTCGAAAATCTGAAACAAGATAACCAGTGCCACCAAAAGAACCAAAGAAACCGCAAAAGGGGGGTTGAGGTTCATCGAAACCGGTTGGTTTGCCCAAAATGCCGACTCCCCTCCCCAAAACCCACCCTTTATCCATTCGAGAATATAGCCGAAGCTCCCGCCGAAATAGACAAAAAACAAAGAAGCTGCCCCGACGTACCATTTATTAAACAGGGCCTTACAAAGCAGGTAAGTTCCAAGCCCCAACAGGAATGAAAAGAGTATCGGATAAAACCTGAAGATTAAATCCGCCACCGGAACCCCGGACATGTGGGCAGTTGTGGCCACCAGGAGGTCATAAAAGTAGTGGTAGTTGGACAGCGTCGTTCCCGAAAGCCCCGGGTTTCCCGGTGGAGTTGCCTTAATAAGTTGATTAACCAGAGCCTGGTGCCAAACCCCGTCGTGTCCCAACGGTCCCCAATAGCCGATTCCGAAATCATAAACAGTTCCCGACTTAAACGTCAGTGCGTTTTGAAAAATTATCCCGCCTAGAATAATTACGGCGATTATTAGGGTGGCCGGATTAACTTTCTGTCTGAAATTCTTTAATTCGTTTAGGTCAAGTCCCCGGATATAAAAATAAGAAGATGCCGCGGCGAGCGCCAGCACCAGATAAATATTTACAAACGCGGCAAGGGTGGTAATTACTATTCCCAAGGACAGCGCCAAGAAAATAGCCAAGGCCCCGTTTAGTTTTAACCTGTTTACCAAAACGCTGCCCGTAACAAAGATAGCAAAAAAAAGAAAAATGGAGAATTTAAGTATTTCTAGGATAATCATTCCTTAGCCTCTTGGCTTTTGGGGAAAAGAATATATAAATAGTAAAAAGCAACTCCAACAAAAAGACTCTGGAAGATACTGCGCATCTGGTTTATATCCGGACTAACCCCAACAAGCTGCCAAATTCCGGGAAGTCCATAAAGCTTGGGCCAGATGGGAGCAAATAACCAAACCGAAAGACCCGGATCAAAAAAGCTCACCAGGAAAACAAAACTCACCAGGGAAAGGGCAACCATTACCCAATGTTTCAGATGTTTTACCAAATCGATAATCATAAACGGGGTTAGCCAGAGAAACCACTGGGGGTGGTAATGGGTAAAGATAAAGAAAATCAGCATCATGATAAAAAATCTCTTCCACAAAAGCTCAACCGTTGAGGTCTTGAAAAGAAACACCAGGTAGAAAAAAATGACAAAAACCAGAAATAACATAATCGACTCTCCTCCCGAAAGAGGAATTTGGGCATAAAGGCTTTTGGTCGTCTGGCCTGCCAAAAGAGCGGTTGTTCTAAATCCTTTTGAGGCAATGAAAGGCAGAATGGTGGCTATATAAGCCAAAACGCCTACGGTGACAATCTTGATCCTTTCCAACCAACTTTTCTTTAAAGATGCCAAAGGAACAAGAAAAAGCAGAGGAAAGATTTTAAAGGCTCCGCCAAGACCCAAAAGCAAAGCCTCCAATAGCAAACTCTTTTGGCCTACGTCTTTCTTTTTAACAACCAAGTAAAGACACAAAACCGAGAAGAAAACAGGGATAATATCAAACTGCCCCACCATGTAGGTAGCGTAGAGATTTACGGGATTAAATATCCAAAACGAGAATCCCAAGAGTTTCTCCCTATCCGTCTTAAATAAGGCCATCAGAAGATAGGCAACTGCGATATCGAAAGCAAAATAAGGAAGCTTTAATAACAGAAGCAGCAGGTTTAACTGCCAATTGCCCAGGGTCGAGCTGAAATTAAGAATAAAGTTGGCATGGACCGCCGGATCAACTATCCAGCTAACTACTCTAGTGGCGGGTCCCAGAAAAAAGTAAACGGCCGGGGGGTAGTTAAATAAGTTTTTGGGGTAAACGGCTAGGATAGGACTATCCTGGGGAAGATTCCACAAGTAATCATAGAAGTTTGCGATATTCCCTTTGGCAATTATTCCACCCGCAAAATCAAATGGTGCAACATCCGAATGATAGGTGGCCAAGGATAGGATAATCCGCAGAACTATCCCTATCAGCAGAATCTTGATTATTTTACTTTTCATTTTTTCTTTTAATTACCAGAAACATTGCAGTTGTAATCGCTCCCAAAGAAACAAAATTAGTTACTTTCCTCAACGGAGCCTCGCGATACTCAACGACCACCTCATGGGTCCCTCCCGGCACCTTCAGGGATATTTGCCCGTATGGTACGCCGCTTAAGATATCGGTGCCAACTCCATCTATTTTAGCAACCCACCCTGGGAAATTGTATTTGTTGTAGGAAAGAATAAATTCCTCCGGGTAGTTAGTCACAATTCTCGCATCCAGTGGGTTAATTTCTTCAATTATCAGGTTGGCCCTAACGTTCGAGTAGGCGCGGGGGTAAACCATGGAAGGCCTGACCAGATTGTCTTTGGGCAAACGCAAATACTCCTCAGATGTCCGGCGATATTCGGCACTTGCCGCGGGATATGGAATATACCTGTCGACATAATACTCGTCGGCCCTGCCCAAAAACTTTTCCGGTTTGAAGTAAAGAAAGTTCAGGGCAATTGCGGCTACAATAATTACCCCAGCCACAATCCTGGCGTGTTTAAATTTGGAAAATCCAATCAAAAATAAAGGAGAAGAAAACACTATCATTGTCAGAAAGCGCCAGGGAAACTGAAAATATGGCAAAAGGGGGATAGATTTCCAGAGAATATCCGAGCGGTGGTTCATCATAAAGATGCTTAGTACAAAGATGCCGATAGCCCAAATCAGAACTGTCTTTTCCTTTACCCCAAAGCCCTTCCAGCTCTTTATAGCCAAGGCTCCTCCCACTACAACTGTCAACAAGCCTATGATGCCGATATAAAAAGACATGCCGTCATATGGCCCTGGAACGGATGCGCCGTAGCCGAAATAGGGGGTAATAAGCTGCTTAAGTGTGGCGAAGTGGTCAAAATAGTTATAAACGGTCGAATATTTAACTAACCCGCTCTCATAAATGGCCGGAAACCAAAAATACGCGGATGCCAAAAGTCCCAAAATAATTGCCCAAAAAGACCTGAGCAAATAGGTGATTTTATCCTGCTTGGCAGAGATGATAAGCACCACAAGTAGGATAAGGGCAAAGGGAAAAAACATATAAGCCAAAATATTGTGCGACAATACAAGAGCGGCAATTGAAAGTGCCGAAATTCCTATCCATTTTATCCCCGAATCTTTTTGGGTCAGCCGGATAAAAGAAAGGGCAACCAAAGGAATAAAAACAAAGGCTACTATCTCCCCTATCGCTCCCCTAACAAAAATTTCGGTTGCCCGGTAAGGAGCGTAAACATAAAGTACGGCTCCAGCCAGACTTAGGGGCTTATCAACCAATTCCCTGAGGAGTTTGTACATGAAGTACATCGAGAAAGGAATGCTTAAACCAAAAACAAGTTTGGCTGCATCCACCAAAGAAAAACCAAAAAGGTGGAAGATCTCTCCGATATAAAAGGGCAAGGGATAAACGAAATTAAACAAGGGATAGCCGAATCCGAAACTTAAGTCGGGAACAAACCTGGGAGGAATCTGAAACATTTTCACTGCCCTGTCCATCTCATAAAGCCAACCTATCAGGGTGTCATCCGACACGCCGAAAAATCCGGGCACTACAAGCGTCCAAACGGCCGGGAGCGACAGGGCCAGTACAACAAGAAAGATATGTTTAGCGAAAAATCTTTTTACTTTTTCCATAGACAAGAGCAGTTAGAAACAACAGCGCCGAAACCAAAGATACCGCATTGGCCACGGCCCTTATCGGAGTATTTGTAAAATTTCCTGCTACTGTGTGGCTACCCCTTTCCAAATTAACCGCTATCCGTCCCAGAAGGTTCTGGTGATAAACCGCTTCCTCTTTGCCGTCCACCTGCACCTTCCAGCCGGGAAAGTAAAAAACGGAAAGCTCGATCTGGGAAGTCCTGGCAACCTCGGCTTTAAAGCTAAATCCGTTTGATTTATTGATAAAATCCTTAACGCTGGCCATTCCGCTGACAACAAAAGGTGCTACTGGGGCTTTTTCTTTCGGTTCTGAAGCGGTTCTGGGCAGATAGTCCAAGATTGCCCCCTTCTGCTGTTCTTCCCAAGCCGCCCCGGTTAATTTTTGGTTATCGGAAAGCCCGTAATAAAAATCCCGGGGTGCAAAATATTCCCAGTTTAGGACAAACGCCAAAACAATTATTAAAACCGAAGCCGTAAGTTTCCATCTTTCCCCCAGGGCAGATACGGCAAATCCCGCCAGGAGCGATGCCGAAAATATGCTCAAGGATAAAAATCTCCAAGGGAACTGAAAGAACTTGAGGATAGAGATCCGTTCCCAGATAAACGCCGACTTATTATGTGTCATGAATATCGAAAAAGTAAAAAGGCCTAAAAGTATTAGCGCTAAAAGCTTGTGTTCCCTTTTTACTTTTTTAAGGAAAAGTACAGCGGCTGCCGCAAGCACAGTCCACCATAAAGGCCAGCCGATTTGGAAGGAGATTGTATCCCCCGTTCCCAAGATCGAAGCCCCGTAGCCCCAGGTTCTATCCAAAAATAATTGCTTTATTGAAACAAAGTGTGCCCTGAAGTCCAATTCAAACCTGGTTAAGGCCTCCGTCTGAACCAAGGATTTCTCCAAGAAAGCGGGCAGGATAAAAAATGCAGCAAGTCCGAAACCCAGTACCGTCGCAACAATGACCCCTTTAAGGTTATTGAATTTTTCCTGCCAAAGCCAAAATATTACGAATATTGCCAATACGGGGGTAAAGAGAATAGTCATAATATTGTGCGTAATCAAAAATGCGGCCAGGAAAAGTGTGGCCAGGACAAACGAGGATTTGCTGCGCTCTTTGATGAATTTATAGAAGAACAGCAAGACAAAGGGCACCAAACTCATGGCAAAAAGCTCGGCTACCGCTCCCCTGACATAGGCATCCAAGGCCCTATAAGGGGCCAGTAGATATAAAGAACCAGCAACTAAAGCAGGATTTACCCCGAATAACTTTTTGACCAGAAAATAGATCCCGAGTCCCCCGCCCAAAAGCGAAACAAGAAATAAGAATTTGGCGGAAGCGATGTAGCCCGCCACAAAACTAACCAGTGCTCCGAGATAATAAGGCAGAACACCGTAGAAATTAAAAAGCGGAAATCCGTTGCCGTAACCCATATCCGGTACCCAACGGCAGGGAATCTGAAAATCGGTAAGGCAGCGCCGCATCTCGAAAATTCTGATTACCTGCAAATCGTCATGGTGGGGAAAATAACCCCGAACAAAAAGTGGCCAACAGATAGAAATTCCCAAAACCAGCAAAAGCACTATCTGCCAGTTTTTTTTGAGAAGATTAAAGACCTTCATTTTCTTCTGAGCCAGACCGCAACTACGAATCCGACGGTAACCAGGGAGATGATATCCCCTACCCATCTCGCCGGAGTTCGTCCTAGCTTAACTTCAATTTTATGCATTCCCGGGGCAATATTAAAGCTCACGAGCCCCAAACAGTACTCTTGGCCCCTGCAATCGTTATTAACGTGGGCTACGACTTTTCCGTCAACCATGACCTTCATCCCGGGAAAATCGAAGATGGGGAGCCTAATTAACGCCTCTTTCGTAACCGTAACTTCTCCTGTTTGAAAATTGGATCCCTTTTCGTAACTAATAAAGTTGGCCTCCCCCTCCAAAACCTCCGGGATATCAGATGCTTTTGACGGTGGAGGAAGTTTGGCATATATCGGCAGATAGTCGAAAATGCTAATCGTCAGCTGTTTTTCCCAAGAGGCACCCGAGAATTTATCCGTATCGGTTATATTCAACCAAGCTTTGGGAACAAAGAAATTCGCATACAGGATAAAGGCTGCAATAACTGCTGCGATCCCCAACAGGTAGCGAAACTTCCCCGCGAAATAGACAGCCAATCCGGAAAGAATTGCCAACAAGAATATGCTGATCGACAAAAACCGCCAAGGAAACTGCAACCAATGAAGAAAAGGCAGCTTTTCCCAGATAAAACTGGATTTAAGGTGCATCATAAAAAGGACCAGAAGTTCCGAGCCAACAAAGACAAAAGTCAGAGTGGCCAGTTTTCTCTCCTTCTTAAATCTGAATGCGGCAAGAACTCCCGCCAGGATTCCGATAAGCCATTGGACTATTCCGGTTGAAAGATTTAATTTTTCGGCAGGAAAACCCGAAGAGCCGTAGCCCCACTCCATCGAGAGAAAAAGCTTGTAGACATTTACAAAATGGGCCCGGTAATCAAAATACCCGGAAAGAAGCGATTCCAAGTGTGCATACTTTCGCTCCAAGAGAAGAGGAATCAAGTAAAAAGCCGACAAACCAAGTCCCAAAAGCCCCGCCAGGATAATTTTTCCAACCACCTTCCACTTTTTCTCGGTATATATCCAATAACCTATCCAGACAAGCAGAAACGGAGCAAAAATCATCGAAATCAAGCTGTGTGTGGTCAAAAGCAGAAGAATCGAAATTGCGGTCCAGATTATATATCTTGTTTTTGCCTTTGTAGTGAGCCGGTAGGTCGCCCAAAATGCCAAGGGAAGAAACGCCAAAGACCAAAATTCATTTAAGGCTCCTCTGACAAAAACCTCAACGGCTTTATAAGGAACATAGGAATAGATGAGGGCCGCAACTACCCCCGGCCAATTCCCCAAGAAGGACTTAACCAGAACAAACATCGCCAGAGCCGAGGCAATATAGCCCAAAACGAAAAGAACCTTGACCGCGTCGATATATTGAAGTCCGATGCGGTGCAGAAGAGCCCCTACGTAGTAAACGGACGGCGGATAATAAATGAATTGGGGATATCCGTATTGATAGCCGGCATCCGGCACCCAGCGGCAGGGAATTTGGAAATCGTCAAAGCATTTGTCCATCTGCTGGACCCTAAAGGCCTGCAAATCATCCTGCATCGGGAAAAAGCCGGGTCGGACAAGTCTAAAAAAGGTCGGGACAATAAGGGCGGTGATTAAAAGAGCCAGCAGCAAGTTTCTGTTAAGCTTCTGCCCCAACCACATAATGGCTGTTATAATGAAGTGTTTTAACCTCCCGTGGTAAATCTTGCTTGAAGGAATAAGCCGCCTCCACTGATTAGTATTCCCAGCTATCCCCTTTCCGCTTTCCCCGTGGTAATGGATAATTTCTGCCCGGGGCAGATAGTAAGTTTTCAATCCGGCCCTTTTTACCTGCCTGCAATAATCCAAATCCTCAAAATACATAAAGTACCGGGAATCCAACTTCCCTACTTTTTTAAGGGCCTGTGGAGTAATTAAAAATGCAGCGCCGACTATGGCGTCTACTTTAGTGGGGCTTATCCCGACCGGAGCAAATTTATCGTAATGGCCTTCCTCGCCGAACCAGTATTGCTTGAGTGCCCCGGCTATCCCCGGAAAATTGAAACACGAGGCCTGGACAGAGCCATCCTTATTTAACAGTTTTGCCCCAACCACTCCCGCATCCGGGGTATCTTTGGCAAACTCCACGAGTTTATCGATGGCGCCCTTTCTAACCAGCGTATCCGAATTTAAAAGAAGGATATATGTTCCTTTTGATGCCTCAATCCCTTGATTGACTGCTTTGGCAAAGCCTAAATTCTCCTTGTTTATTATTAAGCGAAAATCCGCTGCCGGTAAGGTAAATCCGTCTTGGCTGCTATTTTCGACTACTATAATTTCGAAAGGAATGCTTGTATTTTTCTTAACGGAGGCGATGCAGTCCTCTACCAGTTTTCTGGTATTATAGTTGACTATTATTACCGAGATTGTGGGCTTCACGTCGCGAATCTAGAAAATATTGCTTCGTCGGAAACTTGCGCCTCTTTCCTCTCTTTTCTTCTGGCTTTGACCACGGTGCCTAATTTTAAAAGGGCCGAAAGAACAATTCTGGTGTAACCGGGGTGTCTTGCCATTCTCGAAAAAAGTGCGCTGAGGTGTTTCCTGAAAAGATTCTGGCTGGTGATATTTTTCCAGATAAATAAAAGTTCGTTACGCTGTCTTATTCTTTGGGTATACGACTTATTCAGTGTCGATATCGTAGATTCATGATGGTGTTCAACCAAGGCAGCCGGCTCCCAAATCACCTTATAACCCCGTTTATAGGCCCGGTAAGAAAGGTCGATGTCTTCCCAATAAAAAGGCGAGAACAATTTCTCATCCATCCCGCCGAGAGCCAACCAGGTTTTCCTCCTGAAAACCGCGCTTCCTCCGCTGGCCCATAAAGACAAATGGGAACTGCCGGTCACCGGACCCGGAGAATGATGCAAAAATCCTTGCTTGAAATCCCCTTTTGCCCAAGAATAGTCTTTTTCTTTGAAGGATACGGCAAATACACGCTCGTCCTCAAAATGTTTCAGGGCTTCTTGTAGGAATTCCCTAGAGGGGGCTACGTCGGTATTGATAAGCGCAACCAAGCTACCTTTGGCCATTCTGACCCCGGTATTTACTGCAGCTGAAAATCCCCTATTAACCTTATGTGTAATTATTTTTAGGGAAGGAAATCTTTCTTTTAAACCCGCAGCCTTCTCAACCGGCGAGCCGTCATCAACAACAATTATTTCGGAGATTGCGTTGGACTCAACCTCCTTGGCCTCAATTACTTTGGGTAAATTGGCCAACAGCAGTCCCTTGGTATTGTAGTAGGGAATAATTATTGAAACCGATAAGTCTTTCATTTTCTTACCCTGACCACATGCAACATTCCCAAATTAAATTTCTTGTCTACCTCCATGCCTATTTTAAACGAATGGGAGCCTGTAAGGAAGAGCTATAACAACGCAGACAGTTTTTCTGCGAAAACGTCGTAGCTATATTTCTTGCTGTCCAGCCTGGCCTCCCTGCCCAATTTTACCAAAAGACCTTTCGTTTCGATAAGAGTCCTGGTGTTTTTGAGAAGCTCCTGTGTACTTGCCCATAAAAATCCGTTTTCCCCCTCTCTGACAATTTCCTTATAACCTCCCCCCCTATAAACAAGCGGGGCTGCGCCTGCCGCCATTGCCTCAACTGCGGAGATACCAAAGTGCTCAAACTTTTCAGGTTCTTTTTCCTCCTTTGCCCCAAAGCCAACCGCCGACCAGAATATCTTTGCCCTCCCGTAGAGAGTGCAAATCTCTTTAAATGTCGGACTTTCAACAATCTCTATGGGGTAGCCGGAAGATATTTTTTTTATATTCTCCAAATACTCTTTTCCCCCTATCTCAGCGCCCCCGGCCAAAATAAGTTTCCACTCGGAGTATCCCGAGTCGTAAAGTCTTTTGAAGGCTTTTATTAAAACATCCTGGTTTTTGGCCTGTGTCAGCTGGGAAAATCTGCCCACGAAGGTAATAATATCCTCTTTAATCTTTGGTCTGATTTTCTCTATCGCTACAGGTGGATAGATGACAGCCGAATCTACCCCGTATTCCGCATCGATGAAACTCTTGGTAAAGCGGGAGTTACAGATAACCTTGGAAATCCTCCAAAGCTTCATTTTATTAAGCAGGGTTACGCCTTTTACGCCGTGGAAGGGAACCTGAAAGTGGAGAAGGTTTTTCCTGGCCTTCAGAGCCGGAATGGACCCGTCGGACACCCAAAAACAAAGATCGTACCCGTCTCCCCGGGCGATATCTTTAACAAAATTGATATCCGTCAGTTTAATTCCAAATCTATCCTCCAGCTTATTCTTGACTGAAGGGCTCCTCCACTGCACATCTACTTTATAGCCCTTATTTTGCAGAACAGTGGCAACGGCTAGGCTGTAGCGCTCTCCGCCTCCTAGGGTATCAAGATATGGATTATATATTGCGGCTCTCATTCTTTTGCATCTCCCAAAGCTTTGCGTATGTTATCATGCGGGAAAACGTCTGGTAAATTATTTCGATCACCCCCACCGCTCCGTCCAGAAATCCCAGTTTTAAAATCGCCCGATACCGAAATTCCCTGGCCGCAACGGAAATAAACCTCCACCAGACCATCTTGGGATGCCCTGATTCAAAAAGCAGTTTGGCTTCAATAGCCGACCATTCATTCGTTTTGGCAACCATCTCGGATAAACTCCTGTGGGAGATATGCGTAAGCGGATTTTTAAGCTTGCCCACTTCTCCTTTAATTGCCGGTTGTTCATGAAGCTCGCCTTTCCAACCCAAAAGGGCATCTTTTTTTATCAGTCTTAAAACATAGTCGGGCCACCAGCCCCCCCAACGCATGGGGTGACCCAAAAGAATATTCTTTCTGGGAATTGCGTAAGCATTATATTTCAGTTGATGATTGGTGATTAGGGATTGAATTTCTTTTCGCAGTGCGGGGGTAACTCTCTCGTCGACATCGACATAGAGAAGCCAATCTCCACCGGCAACCTTTGCACCCAGATTTCTCCTGTCGGCAAAACTACCCTTAAGAGACTTAACGATTTTGGCACCTTTGCCTTTCGCAATTTCAACGGTTTTATCCGTACAGCCGTTATCGACAACAATTATCTCATCGACCCAGGTAAGGGAAGCCAGGCAATCTCCAATCAGGGCTTCTTCGTTTTTAACCAAAATTACTGCCGAGGTTTTCATTTCCAGCTTCCTTTTTCCAGGCGGCCGAGGTAATAATCCCTGATGCCAGCCCTCTGCCACTTCCTGCCGCTGATAATGAGCCGCAGGCTTTCTCTAATTAAGGCCAGCTTGGTTCTTAGGGGAGCAAACTTAAATCCGAAGAGTAGTCTGTTGCGGGTGATAAAGTAGTCGTTGAGGTCCCCGCCAACCTTCGAGCTTTGGGAAACTTTGTGCCAGATCTGGGTTCTAGGGGTATAAACAATTTTAATTCCGGCCCTCTTTGCCCTTTCTGAGAGTTCGACATCCTCCAAATAGGCAAAATATTTGGGATTGAAAAGCCCCACTTTTTCAAAAACCCTCTTTTTGACAAACATACAGGCGCCGGTAGCAAAATCCGTCTCTTTTTCTTCATCGTATTGGCCACGATCAACATCATCAACCCCGTTATTGGTTGCATATAGATTGCCCCAGTCGATATTCCCCCCTGCGGACCAGATAACCTTCCCGAGGACATACTTGGGGTATCTGTCTTTATGAAATTCAAATCCCGGAGCAAAATAGATCTTCGGCACAAAGATCCCCGCATCCTTGTTTGCCCGCGCGGATTTTATAAGCTCGACAACCAAACTCCTGTCAACCAGAGTATCGTTATTCAGAATCAGGACATAGTTGGCCCCTGTCGCCAGGGCCTCCTTTATCCCGACGTTGTTCCCTTCGGCAAAACCCAAATTTTCGGAATTCTTGACAACCATGAAGGGAATATTCGTAATTTTGTTTAAGGCTTCGATGGAGCCGTCGCTTGAGGCATTATCGACCACAATTATACTTAGCTCATAACCCACTGTGGCTATCCGGCTTAAAGACTTGAGGCACTCAATCATGTCATCTTTTCTGTTCCAGTTAAGAACCACTATCGTTACTTTGGGAATTGTTTTACTCATTGCCTAAAAAGATACGCCGATAAACCCGCTTGGGAAGCGAAGCAATAAAACTTCCCGACTTAATTAAGACCTCGATAATCCACCAGTTAATCTCCTTATTGGCTCTTTTTACCTCGGCTGCGAACTGCTGGGTAGAAACGGCCTGTGGGGTAAATTGTTCCGCCTGCCAAAGCTTAAGATAAAGGGCCAGTTCGGAAAAGGCCTGTAGGCAGGCCAAGGCCAATCCGTGCAGGCCGTCCTTATAGCCTTCTCCGGCAAAATAACGGCTCAAAAATTCCGCCAAAGGGCGCCTTATTACATCGTGCCAAACAAATTTGTATTCCTTCTGGACTAGCGCCCGCGCCTGAACATCGGTGTAGCGGTTCATCCTTTCGATAAATTTCGCAATCGAGGTGTAATTGTAATGGGTAATTGCGTATTTCTCCTCAGCTGGAAGGTCAAGTCCTTTACCGATGGTCATCGGCACCGAATGGATAATCTCGTTCCAGGTAACGCTGCCTTTTTTGAAAAACCTGATATTGTAATCCGGCCACCAACGGGAGTTTTTAATCCAACGTTTGAAATTAATGTTTCTTCTCGGTAAGCGGTAATAGTCGGCCTGGGGACTTTTGACAATCTGCTTAAGCTTTACCGCCAGGCTTTGGGGTATCTCCTCATCAGCATCCAAGACAAGCACCCAGTCTTTGGAGGCCTTATCGATGGCAAAATTTCTGGCCGGCTCAACGTATCCGACCTTTTCGTGATGAAAAACCTGGGCGCCGTAATCTTTGGCAATTGCCACGGTTTTATCCGTGGACTCCATATCCACAACCACTATCTCATCGGCAATATCCTTGACGGACTCCAAGGCCCGGGCGATATTTTCCTCCTCGTTGAGCGTATTGACAACAACCGAGATTGATCCCACCAGCTTATTTTAACAGATGTTACTTGCCAAGAAGAGTTTTGAAGCCCTTTTGCACGTCCTCTTTAATCGAAATCCCGACCAATATATATATTGCAACCATATAAACTGCGACTCCGGTGGCAACCATGATAAATACACTACTTGTGCTAACCGGGAGAATCCGCCTTAGAAATAGAAGCGTTCCTCCCATAACAGCACTCGCCAGGAGGGGCTTAAGCGCGGACTGGGACAGCGAAAAATTCACAAACCTCTTGGCTACAAAAATCGCGATCAGAGAACTTGTCCCCACCAGAGCATAGCCCGCGGCGGCCCCGTTTACGCCGTATTTGATGGAAAGAATCGGTACAAATAACCAGGTAAGGACCGTCCACATAATCATCAGCTTAAAAGTAATTTTAATTCTGCCCACGGCATTTAAGAGATTGGTCAGCTGTGTCGTCACGGCGGCAAAAAGCGTGTTGATCGCAATTAATCCCAAGGGCAAAAGGGCCGGCTCCCACTTTCCGTAACGGGGAATTATCGCAACCAAGGTGGGGGCCAAAACCAGAAGCCCCGCTAGGCTGGGGAAAACCAGAAAACAGATGAAAAAGATGGAACGGGTAACCGATCTTTCCAGGTGCTCTTTGGCGTCCTGCATCCTTGAAAATGCCGGGAAGGTAACCTTAATCACATGGTCCATAAAAAACCTCAAAGGTGCCTGGCCCCATTTTTGGGCCCAACCCAAAAATCCTACCCCGGCCGGCCCCAAAATCCCTCCCAAAACCGCCGTCATCCCGTCGTCCTTGATTGTCGCCAAAAGGGTATTTGCCTGATAAGGGACACCGAATTTCAAAAGGCCACCCAAGGACTTCCTGGAAAAGGCAAATCCCGGCACCCACGGCTGTAGGATATAAATTGCGATAAGTCCCACCACTCCTCTGGCCAAGACGGCAACCGTAAAGCTGGTTATGCCAAAACCCTTCCAAGCCAAGATAACCGCCAAAAGACTATAAACCAGATTTTCCAATACCTGGGGAATAACCAATTTGCCAAACTCAAGTTTGCGCTCAAGAAGCGCCGACGGAATTGTTTTTAGAGAGGAAAAAAAGAGCGAAAGACCCAAGGCATAAAGCAGCATTCTTGCCTCAGACGTAAATCCATATATCCTGGAGAGGGTTGGGCTAACCAGAAAGATAATTACTAAAAGGGTAAGAACAAGAACCTGCTGAACGGTAAAGGTGGTTCTTAAATCGGCTTTGTCGGGGTTTTCCTTTTTTTGGATAAGGGCGGCGGCTAAGCCGACATCGCTAAAATAGGCAAGAAAATTAACGATTGCCGAAACAATCCAGAAGATACCAAATTCGGAAGGACTCAAAAAAACCGTCAAAAATCCCGTCGCCACCAGCGAAAGAACGCTTAGAAGAAAGGTCCTTCCGGTTAAAACCACTACCCCTTTAACGGCTCTAGATTTGACCGTATCGATGGTTATTTCGGCATTCGGATCCAGATGTTCCTGAGTTTCCTGCATTTATTTTGTTACTTCAAAGAAAAGTAAATCCTCCCTTCTCCCCTCCGGCTTAGTAGCCTTGGGATAGGAGTTAATCAGTCTTAATCCCAGCTTGTCCGCATCTTCCAAAAGTCGCGTGCTATTGACCACCAAATAGGTTTTATTTCCATAAGCGCGGGATTCGGCAAGAGGAGTGGGAATCTTGTCTATCCCCAACCCAACCCCCACAACAATTATCTGGGGCATATCGTTAAGATACATTTGCAGCCCATCCGGTAGAGTTCCGAAGTATCCTTCCGTTCCGATGACTATTTTCTTGCCCGGTTCGCGAGCAAACTCGGCCCTGACCAACTCGGAGACCTCTTTGATGCCAAAGCCTGCCGTCCAATCTTCCAAATAGCCAGACCTCTCGCTTCGGGGCAGTTGTGCTTTTTGAATATCAAAGAGTAGCCGTCTATTAACCATCAGGCTTTGCGAAAGAAAGAGAGCCAAGAGAATCATCCCGGCCCAATATAGGGATTTTTTGCCGGTAGGCAGTATGTTTCCGGCAAAAATCGCCAAATACGGCAGGGTAAAGAGAATATATCTTGCAGTATAGACCTTCGCATATTCCGTAATGCCAAGAATGGGGACTATGAACCAAAGAAGTACCACTAGGCTTTTGCGCCAATCGGCCTTAAAGGAGAATATTGCCCCGAGAACCACCAATGGCATTAATGTCCAGGGCCCTAAAAGTTTAAAGTAAACGAAAGTGGCTCTTACTAAAGACAAAAACGGGTCCAAGGGGTTCTCAAAGATATGCGTAAACGGATAGACATAATCCAAATTCCGGCTGGATAATAAATGGAAATTCGGCCCCAAGCGTAAGATATTAAATATCGCGTAACCAATAAAAATAGACACAACCGTAAAGAATACAAATTTCCCGAAAGTAAAAACTCTGGCTTTCGGATTCTTCGGCCAGTTAATCAGCAAAATCATGAAAGGGATAAGCAGAGCAAAAAACAGTGCAGGAGATTTAGTCAGAAGGGCTGCACCAAGGGCAAACCCAGTAAGTATTGCAGTATCCAGCTTTAAACGGGTAGCGGTGAGGGCCGCCAGAAAAAAGGTCCAAATTCCAAACATGGCAAGCATTGAATCCACCAGCGCCATTTTGTCGAAAAAGACTGCAAAGGGAGACACCGCTATTACCAGGCTTGCGATGATGGCCGCTTTGTTGGATTTAAACAAAAGCTTACTGGTTAAAAACACCCCGACTATTGTTCCCGCCCCGCAAAGCACCGACACAAACCTGCCAGCGAATAAGGGGTCTGTAAATATTTTCAAGAACGGAATTACAACCCACATAAAAAGAGGTTGTTTCCCATCCGAAAGGGGAAGAAATCTTAAGGTCTCTTCAGCCCTCATAACCTGAGCCCACCTCACATAAATTGCTTCATCGGCAAAAACAGGTAAAGAGGTAAGTTTAAAAAGTCTGAGGGTAAATCCAAGCAATAAAATAAAGGACCCAAGGGCGATAAAAGCTTTGTATTTCTTTATAAATTTAAGCATTAGCCGTAAAAACCCTTCATCTCGTTTAATTTTACTCTGACTATCTGCGAAAACATTTCTTTGGATTCCCTGAAATAGCGCGATAGTCCCCCGCCCTTACCGCGGCTGATATCTCTATCGTTCCATAAAACAGTCACTTCCTTAATCTTCTGGCCCATCTTCTTAATAATATGTAAAAGTTCCACATCAAAAGACGTGACTTTCCAACCAACGGCTTTTTGTTTGGTCCTGAAAAACTCAAGTCGCGGGAAAGCCTTCTTGAGAACATCGGAGGCAAAAAGCTTAAAACCACATTGGGTGTCGGCGATTTCGGGCAAAATCAACGCTCTTCTAATTGTAGAAAAAACCACCGCCCCGGCTCTTCGATAAAGAGGGAAGTTTTCCCTACCTAAGCCCCGTGAGCCGATTATGGCCGCATAGCCGCCTTTAATATGCGGCAGAAGTTTTTCCAGCTCCCCAATCGGGGTGGATTGGTCCATGTCGGTGAACAAAATATAATCACCCTTGGCACTTTTTATTCCATAAGAAAGAGCGGACGGCTTCCCCCCATGAGGGTTGGCAAGCAGACGAAAACCGGGATATGAACTAATCTCTTTTTCGATGATTGCCCTGCTTTCATCCGTACTCCCGTCATCGGAGATAATCACCTCCCAGGAAAAGCTTTTCCCTTTGAGGTATTTATAAATCTCACCGAGGACTTTTCTTTTCAGGTTTTCCTGCTCGTTGTAGCAAGGGATAATCAAGGAAAGGTATATTTTCTGCATTTATTGAGTATAGCCGAACATCGGCTCGGTCAGGTTAATGTTATCGCTTGAGCAGCTTTGCTTTACCACCTCTAAAGGATAGTCTTTGGCGTCCGGGTAAATCAAACCGAATGCCCCAATCGCCTTATCCTCGACCACTTTGTCCTTGCCCAAAAGAAAAATAGCCGCTAGGATAATATTGGTCTTTGTTAATAACTTTGAAATTTTTATCATTTAAAAACGCATCCTTCTCTGAACAATTATGCCCCCGAAGCGTTCTTCTTTAATTACCCTCCCAATCTTAATCTGTCGATTTAGCCAGGCATCAAGTCTTTCGGGATGTGGAATATCTACCTCATATATAGTATAAAGATTTCCGACCAATTCCCTATCGGGGACCCTATCGTATTTCCCGCTCCCCAACCAATTAAAAAGATAATCATAGGCGTAAGGAATTACCGGGGGAACATAGACATCCACATTAAAGGGATCTTGCCCTACATCTTTGTAAATCCAGTCCAGAGCCATCTTTTGATTGCCCAGAAAAACTGCCG
>Ga0154628_14_pt1 | contig 14765 bp, 8 predicted proteins | sample Rifle2008BG13ft_FD_116057 | JGI IMG/M metagenome (GOLD analysis project Ga0154628, IMG submission 116057) | Candidatus Woesebacteria bacterium RBG_13_46_13
CCATTGGCCACACAACCCGTACAGGAAAGCTCCGATGCCGTTATCGTACCTGTTCCAGAGAAAGAAAGAGTGGCCCCGCTATCAACTACCATGGCGGCGGTGACATTTGAACCTGAAGTTATGTCCGAGAAAGAAGTAGAACCCCCCGTAGCGCTTAAATCTTCCCAGGTAGTTCCGGTCCAGACATAGGTGTTGTTGTCGTCGGTATTGAAAATGAGGCTTCCCTGACCGATCGCCGAGGGATTTGTACCGAATCGGCCGAGCTGAAGTTGCCCGTCGAACTTCGCGTTTCCGTCATCGACATTTAAAGCGAAAGCATCGGAGGTTCCGTTGAGCCTGGACAGAACCAGTGTGTCATATTCTGATGCTGTTTTGCCTGTCTCGTCAATCTTAAATGTGGCGGAATCGGTGCTGGCTGTTGTTGCTTTGGTTATCTTGGCATAATCCGGTCCGCCCTGGGCTATTTCGAAGATTCCCGAATCCTGATAGTAGCCTGTGATTGAGGCAAGCCTGCCCAGATTGGTAAACCTGGTTGCACCCCCGATTATCAGATTATTACCCACGGTTATGTTTCCACCCAGATAGACGTTGCCTACGGCATCGACACTGAAGCGGGTGATGGGATTTGACCCGCTTTGTAGCTTTAAGAGGTTGTAGCCGGTTGAGTTATTGGCCACAACCCCGTAATAGAGTGAGCCTGAAGTCAGGTTTGCGGCTTGGGCCTTAAGGAAATTTTCACCGTTGCCTTCAAAAATAAAGTTGGCGATGCCGTTCCCGTCCGGGGAAATGGTAATGTCCCCGTCGGTATTATTTTCGGTGGAGAGGATTAGGGATTTGGCCTCAATTAGAAGTCCGCCGATGGCCTTTAGGGCAGGCTCCGCTCCTTCAAGGGTAAGTACTCCGTCTTTGTAAATCTTGGAAAACAAGGGATCCAGCTCCGCAAATATTCCCGAAGGTGCGGCAGATGGAGAAGCTTCCTGGCTAGGTGTAGGAGTTGGGGTGGGACTTAAGGGAGGGAAAACAGAGGCAGTAGGTTCTTTGGCCGGGGAAAAGATGAAAGAAATAGGAACCTTGACCCTGCCTACCAAAAGAAAAACAAGCACGGCCAATCCGGCAACCAATCCAACCTTGATAATGTTTGATACTATATGACTCTTTTTCTTGGGAGGAGTAATTACTTCCGGCTCAGGAGTCGGAGCTTGAACTGCCTGTAATTCGAAAGGATTAACTTCAATTGTGCCTTCATCTTTAGCCCAACCCAGGAACTTTTTCAGGGAAGCCATTCTACGCTTGGACGTAGCCGGGCTGCCCTGACTCGAAATTTCCTTTTGATAGGAATTTAAAAGCTCTGGAGAAATAAACGGTAAATTGGCCATGTTTCAGATACTCCTCTTTTCCAGCCACGACAAAAAATGTCTTGTATCGGAAAGATAGTTTTTGACAGTGTTAGGCGAGGCTACCTGTTCGACCATGTGTTTTTCAAAAGCCTTAAGAATTTCCCCAGAAGATTCGATTTTTTCCTTGGGAGTGTTGGAGGAAACGTTAACTACGCCCTGCATGAAGTCGAAAGACAATATCTGCGAAGCAAGTAGGTACCTAGAGAACCTTCGTAAGGCGCTTAAGCGACGATTGATTGTTGCGAAGGGAATATTGCTTTGTATCAAGGAAGCAGTGTAGGAAGAAGAAGTTTCTTTTTTCAGGAAGGGAATAGCCTCCGAAAAACTCTCCGCGAAAACACCCAGAGAACGAACGCCCAAGATAAACCAATCAATAAAATTCGAAATATCGGATCGGTAATTTTTTAAAGTTATTGAAGAATAATGGTCGTAACTTAACGATTCAAAAAAGGAAGAGATGATTTTGTCTTCTAAGATATTTGTTTTCATTGCATTTTCCAGAGAGAGGAATTAAGGCTAAATTACACAAATTATACTAGTTATACTATTCTTTAAAGGTTGGGGAGAGAAGTCAATAGCCTTTTAGTGCGGAACAAACAAGATAAGAAGTCTCCGGTTTCACGCAAACCAATAATTTAATTTCCGCAGAGATGTTTAATGGGACTAATATAACAAAAGATTGCATAATAATATCGATAAGCGTTAAATATCACCTAAATGAAGTAAAATCCCCGAGGCTAAATCTTTCCGTGCGGAAATAAGCGGAAAATAATCGTCTTGAAATTTATTTGCGGAGAAACAGCCAGTTTGAATTCGTTTTTCAGACTCTTTCGGGTTAGTAGGCAATTATCAGTCTATTGATTCGATTGACAGGAATTATTGTTGGCGTTTTATTCCGAAGCTTGGGCTTTTATTAAAATATCTGACGAAAGATTATATTATTTTGTCGAAGAAACCCAAAAATCTCGATTTCTGCTTATAAGGCTAGTTTGATTTCTTTTGTTATACTCAAACTCTCATGCTTACTCTATTGACAGAGCCATATTTATGCAATAATAGAGCCAAATGGCGCTAGGGAACAAACTACAAAGTAGCACAGTAGAAAGGAAGTGGCAAGAGAAATGGGAGAAAGAAAAGATATATTCGCCGATATCAGCTTCACCTGAGCATCCTTATTACAATCTGATGATGTTTCCGTATCCTTCGGCGGAAGGCCTGCACGTCGGGAATATGTATGCCTTTACCGGTGCGGATGTTTACGGCAGATTCATCCGTATGCAGGGAAATGACGTCTTTGAGCCTATCGGGCTCGACGGCTTCGGTATTCATTCCGAAAACTACGCCATCAAGATTGGCAAACACCCCACCAAATTGGCTAAGACCACCCAGGCCAGGTTTTATGCCCAGTTGCATTCAACGGGGAACGCCTACGACTGGAGTAAGACACTAGAGACATATGATCCTGGGTACTACCGATGGACCCAATGGATATTTACGAGGCTGTTTAAGCAGGGATTGGCCTATCGTGCCGAGGCTCCCGTCAATTGGTGTCCCTCTTGCAAGACCGTTTTGGCCGACGAACAAGTGATTGCTGGCAAGTGCGAACGCTGCGCATCCGAGGTCAGCAAAAAGAAGTTGGCGCAATGGTTCTTCAGGCTGGCAAGCGGGCAAAGACCCGACGGCACCGCCTATCCGGAATCGCTTCTTGCCAATCTGGAAAAAATAGATTGGAGCCCTAAGGTCAGGATTGCCCAGACGAATTGGATCGGCCGCTCCGAGGGAATGGAGATCAGGTTCAAAATTGAAGACTCAAACCTGACTATCCCGGTTTTTACCACCAGGCCGGATACGCTCCACGGAGCCACCTTTTTGGTACTTTCCCCGGATTCCGACTGGGTGGAGGAGTTTACCAACGAAGAAAACCAAGAAAGCATATCGGAATATATAAAAACATCTCATAAGACCAGGTTTTCAAAGGCTAAATCGCGGGCCAAGACCGGGATTTTTACGGGTAAGTATGTGCTAAACCCCTTAACCGGGAAGGCTATTCCGATCTGGGTAGCCGATTACGTTGTGGCAGGCTACGGCTCGGGAGCGATTATGGGTGTTCCCGCACACGACGAACGGGACAGGGATTTCGCCGTCAAGTTCAAAATCCCCATTGTCGAGATGCAGCCCGACGAGAGCCTGTGGGTCGAGATAGAGGAGAAGGGCTGGGGAGAGCGCCACATCAATTACCATCTGCGGGACTGGCTGATATCACGCCAGAGATACTGGGGGCCTCCCATTCCCATGATTTACTGTGAGCATTGTGCCCAGGACGGCAAGGGGGAGCAAAAAGAGATGCCCGGCTGGTATAGCGTGCCCGAAGACAAGCTTCCGGTTGAGCTTCCCTTCGTTGAGAATTACCGACCGACAGGCACGGGAATTTCTCCCTTGGCAACCGACCCCGATTTTTACAAAACCCCCTGTCCAGGATGTGGCCAGGAAGCCAAGAGGGAAACCGATGTCTCCGACACGTTTTTGGACAGTGCCTGGTACTACCTGCGCTATCCGAGCGTGGGAACCAGCGCTGCCGCCTGGGATCCGGAAGTGACCAAAACGTGGCTACCGGTTAATATGTATATCGGCGGGGCCGAGCATTCAGTGCTGCACCTCCTTTACTCCAGGTGGCTGGCCATGGTCTTTAAAGATATGGGCCTTATCGGTTTCGAGGAGCCTTTTACCCGTTTTTATGCCCACGGTCTGCTTATCAAGGAGGGAGCTAAAATGAGCAAGTCCAAAGGCAATATCGTCGTGCCTGATGCTTATATAGCCAAGTTCGGAGCGGATACCTTGAGGACCTATCTGATGTTTTTGGGTCCTTTCGATGCTGGAGGCGACTTCAGGGATACCGGAATTGAAGGCATGAGGAGGTTTATCGACAGGATCTGGAGCCTATACAGCCAGAAAGGGAAGAAGGGGACTGTGCCCGAGGAGGTCAAAAAGGAGATTGTGGTCAAGATGCATCAAACCATAAAGAAAGTTAGCGAAGACATAGCGGCCCTTAGATACAATACGGCCATATCGGCAATTATGGAGTTTGTGAATCTGTTAAGAGAGGATCGAGCCCAGGCCGCTTCTGCCGAGCGTGATGCGGCCTTACGCACGCTTATCCTCTTGCTGGCTCCCTTTACCCCTCACCTGGCCGAGGAAATCTGGGTTAACGGGCTGGGAGAGAAGTTTTCCGTTCATAATGCTGCCTGGCCGGAATTTGATCGCGAATTGGTCAAAGAGGAAGAGGTAACTATTGTGGTTCAGGTCAACGGCAAATTAAGAGGCCAGCTCAAGCTAAAGGCAGGGGAGTCTAAAACTCAGGCCGAGATAGAGAACATGGCCAGAAATGATACAAAGATATCCAGTTGGATAGTGAAAGATAGTATCAAGAAAGTCGTTTACGTACCCGGGAAGTTGATCAATTTTGTTACCGGATAAACCCTATGCTGCCCGAAGACGACAAGATTGGGGCATTTTTCTACAAATACCGGCTTCCTCTAATATTTCTTTTGACCGGCTTAGTCCTCGTAGGCCTCGGAATATTCGTTAACAAGCTAGATGTATCTTCAACCAAGGTAGAGGTCTTGGAAGCGACTACAGAGGCCCAAAACATGAATTTAGAAATCGTTGTGGAAATAGCCGGAGAGGTCGAAAGACCCGGGGTGTATCGAATGGCGAAAGACTCGCGGATAGAAGACCTCCTGGTTTTGGCGGGAGGCGTTTCGGAGAATGCCGATAGGGTCTGGATGGACAAAACCTTAAACCGGGCGGCCAAACTATCCGATGGAGTCAAAATCTACATCCCGGCGGTCGGTGAGCAGACAACAGCGGCGAGTGCTAAAAATACCTCGGAGTATCAAACTGTATCAACCGATTTTTCGGTCCAGGGGAGTGGTCTTATCAATATCAACAGTGCGACCCTAAAAGAGCTGGATGCACTTCCGGGAATTGGCCCTGTTTATGGTCAAAACATCATCGAGCACAGGCCTTACTCAAATATCGAAGAATTGCTCTCCAGGAGCGTTTTGAAAAGTTCGGTCTACGAAAAAATCAAAAGTTTGATTTCGGTTTACTAAATGCGCTATGTATTTTGGGGTCTTCTGATTTTGACGGTTTTTGCCCGCTATTTTTCCACCAGAGTCGATTATTCCGACGGACAGAAACTAAGAATTACCGGGATAGTAAGACAAGAACCCTTACGCTACACATATTCGCAAAAAATTTCTTTGGCCGGACTAAAAATCTATTTGCCCAAATTTCCCGAAATTTATTACGGGGATAAAGTGGTTGTAAACGGGGTAGTCCGACAAGGGGAGTTAACGGACGCCTTTTTGGTTTTGAAAGAAGAACAGCAGGGGTTTTTAAGCGGTTTTAGGAAAAGTCTGGTCGGGTTTTACCAGAAAACTCTTCCGGAACCGCACGCGGCACTTATTGCCGGAATATCTTTGGGAGCAAAGGGATCTCTCCCTAAAGATTTTTGGGAGAGCCTGACCAAAACCGGTACCGCCCACGTCGTTGTCGCCTCAGGCATGAATGTCAGCCTGGTAGCCTCGTTTCTGATGGGAGTTTTGATACTCCTTTTTAACAGGAGGAAAGCTTTGATTCTGGCCTTGACCGGTATCTGGATTTATACGGCCATATCCGGGTTTGAGGCTCCCATTATCCGGGCGGCGGTGATGGGTTCTATCGCTTTTACCGCCCAGAGGCTGGGAAGGGTTTATTCTGCCTGGCGTGCTCTGGTACTGACTGGTTTGATACTGTTAATCATTGTTCCCGCCTGGCTGATTGACTTGGGCTTTATTCTTTCTTTTGTGGCAACCGCGTCTATTCTGGTTTTTCAGAAAAGAATCGAAAAATTCTTTTCTTTTGTCCCCGGCATTCTGAAAGGAGATTTTTCGACAACCCTGGCTGCACAGGTAGGAGTTACTCCGATACTGTTTGTTACATTTGGTCAATTCAATATTCTCTCACCTCTGATCAATGCATTGGTTCTTTGGACAGTGCCTTTGATTACGGTCTTGGGGATTGTGGGGGCTCTCGTGGGGCTGGCTGTTCCTTTCTTGGGTAAGGCGTTGTTGTATTTGGCATATCCTTTAACCTCCTGGTTTATCGCGGTTGTTAGCCTGTTTGGCAGATGAAAAGCTATAAATACATATTCTTACTCGCCTTTATGATTTTGGGGCTTATTGGCCTCGGTAATTTTTATTCCCCGGATACCAATCTCCATCTGATCGCCTGTGATGTCGGCCAGGGAGACGCTATCTTGGCAATATATAAAAATACGCAAGTATTAATAGACGGAGGTCCGGGGGAGGAGATCTTGGACTGTATCGGCAAGCACGTACCTTTTTGGGATCGGGAAATCGAGCTGGTTGTTCTGACCCACCCGCAGGTAGACCATTACGGAGGGTTAATTGAGGTTTTTAAAAGGTATAAGGTCGATACTTTCTTGGCCAACGGCCTTGATTCCAGCGCTTCTTCCTATCAAGTGCTAAAAAATGCGGTGGGGGGTAACGGGTCAAGGGTACTCAGCCCCATAGAGGGCATGGCTCTTAGGGTAGGTATGATATATTTAGATATATTGGCTCCAAACCAGAGTCTATTGGAGGCGGAAGCCCCCAATTCTCCAACAAATATACTCGGAGCATTTACCTCAAAGAGAGACCCCAACGACTTTTCGGTTGTGGCTATCTTAAGGCTGGGCCAGTTCGACGCTCTTTTGACCGGAGATATTAGCCCGCAGGAAATTCCGGAAATATTGGCCGGGGGCAGAATGCGTGACGTTGAATATATCAAAGTGCCTCATCACGGTTCCAAGAACGGACTTACGCTCGATTTGCTTGAGGCCAGCACTCCCGAGATGGCGGTCATTTCCGTAGGTAAAAACAACTACGGTCAACCGAGTGAAGAAATAATTAGGATGTTGAAAGACAAGGGGATTAAGGTATCAAGAACGGATGAACTGGGGGATATAGAGGTGGTCAACGACGGATCATCTTTCTGGACCGAGTGAGGGTTCTTCGAAAAACCTTGCCTGGACCTCTTCGAAAAAGCCTTGTATCGTTTTGGTTTCGATTCCGGCCAAGTCAAAGTTGTCGACGATTTCCGGGTCGATATCCATCAGCTTGGCTATTCTCTTGAAATCTTCAGCCCTTGCTTCAGGGGACAATAAATCCATACGTTTTCGAAAGCTGTCCTCGACGGTTATTCTGCCGGCAACAGTATCCAAGAGGCGTTTAAGCTCGGAAAGACCTTCCATGGCGCGATTTTAGCATAGTCATGTAAAAAAATCCTAGAAGTTGTAGAATTTTAGTAATGAAGGATGTCATCCTTAAAGCTTTGCGTATTGCCAGCGGGGAGCAGACTCCCAATCTGGAATTCCCGGAGAATGAAGATTTCGGGGATTTTACTTCAAATGTCGCCATGGTTTCGGGCAAGCCTGCCAAAGATATTGTCGAGAAGCTCAAAAAAGATAAAGACCTGGCAGAAATTGTGGCCAAGATAGAAATTGCGGGCCCTGGCTTTATCAACTTTTACCTTTCGGAAGAGGCCTTGGGGGCCGAGCTGGAAAAAGTATTGAAAGCAGGTAAAAACCACGGTTCAAGCAGTCTGGGTGAGGGTAAAACCGTAGTCATAGACTACTCCTCGCCAAATATAGCAAAACGGTTCGGAATAGGACATTTACGCTCAACTGTCATCGGTCAGGCCCTATATAACCTTTATCAGACCTTGGGTTTTAAAGTAATCGGGGATAACCATCTTGGCGATTGGGGAACCCAGTTTGGGGTTCTTTTGGCCCAGATTGAAGATTCGGGCTTAAAAACTCAGGATCTGACCTTGGATAAACTGGAAGAACTTTACGTGGACTTCCACAAAAAGGCTGAAGCTGATCCCAAACTTTGGGATGGAGCCAGAGCCTGGTTTAAGAAACTGGAGGAGGGAGACAGCGCGGCCAAAGAAATCTGGAAAAACCTGGTTGAGATTTCCGTTACCGAGTTTAACCGAATATATAAACTCTTGGGAGTAAAAATCGATTATGCCTACGGAGAAAGCTTTTACGAGGACTATATGCCCAAAGTTATTAACCTCTTAAGAGAGAAAGGGTTGGTCAAAAAGAGCCAGGGAGCGGAGATAGTTGAGTTTAAAGACTTACCGCCGGCCATGCTGGTTAAGTCCGACGGGGCAACCACCTACTTTACCCGGGATCTAGCGACGATTCTTTTCAGGGTAGGCAGCTGGGACCCGGAAATCATTATCTACGAGGTCGGTATGGAACAAACCCTGCATTTCAGGCAGGTCTTTGCAGCCGCCAAACTACTGGGTTGGGCCAAAGACAGGGAACTTGTGCATATAGGACATGGTTTGATACGCTTTGAACATGGGAAAATGTCCACCAGACGCGGAGACACCGTTAAACTGGAGGATGTTCTTTCGGAGGCAACTTCCCGAGCCGGAAAGATAATCGAAGCCTCGGAAACTGGAAGAGGATTGTCCGACAAGGAAAAAGAAGAGGTTGCCGAGGCGGTGGGGATAGGGGCGATTAAGTATTTTGACCTTTCCCATCATCCGGCAACCGATATTATCTTCGATTGGGAAAAGCTGTTTCTCCTGGAGGGAAATAGCGCGCCCTATCTGCAATATACCGCCGTCCGGGCGGATAGTGTTCTGAAAAAAGCCAAAAACGCCGATTTAGACTTTAATAGCAAAGAACTGAAGCTTAACAAAGAGGAGGCGAGAGTGATTAGTGGTTTAATCCGATTTCCCGAGGTAATCATCGCTGCCGCCAAAAATTACTCACCGAACCTTCTGACCAATTATCTTTTCGGGCTGGCGCAGAAATTCAACAATTTCTATAACCAACACAGAATCATAGACGGAGAAAATGAAAATTTCAGATTAGCCCTGACCAAAGCTACGGGAGAAGTTCTAAAAAGCGGTTTGGGGATATTGGGGATAGAAACTCCCGAGAGGATGTAGCTATTCCTTGGGAGTTAAGGTTTTTTCAACAGCCTCTTCAACCTTTTTGATAATGGGTTCTGGTCTTTCCGCAAGCTCCTCTTCCAGTTTTCTCTCGATATATGAGGCATCTACCTCTTTAATCATCTCTTCCAGTTCTTGATCTATCTTTTTCTCCTTAAGTAGAGCTTCTTTTAGCTCCTTGAGAAGCTTAAGGACTTTAGTGATCTCCCTTTCGGAGATGAGGTTTACCTGCATGTCGACTTCTTCCCTTAAGGTACTGATGTAGCTTTGCCTGTTTTGGCTCATCAGAACGATTATCGAAAGGACAATCGCTTCAAGAGAGACAATCATGGTCAAAAGAGTGAAAGGGAAGGGGTCAAAAGGGGTAATTTGAGCAACGCGACCGCTATTGATATATATCCAGGAGGCAAAAAGGACCAGGTTGAAACCGAGAAAAGCCATACTTCCGAACTTACCGGTTAGGGCATCGGCAATCCGTATCGAGACGGGGCGCTTTCTTAAGGCTCTGGATTCCAGACTTTTGACTATTTGATTCCTCATTGGCCTTAGTCTAGCACTTCTACCAAACCGCCCACCAGTAGAGTTTCTGGGGGGTATCCGGAGCGGTGGCTACATTGATGGTAAATCCGGTTTGGGAAATATCCGTAACCCAGACTTGGGTATTGTAGGTGGGAGTAACCAGAATCGAGCTGGGGGCACTTGGCCAACTCTTGGTTACGGCGATGCTGGTAACCCCAGGATTTATCTCGGCAGCCTCACGGGTATCCGCGGTTCCGGCAACCCTACCAACCTGAATATCGCTAAACCTGGCACTTCCGGAAGCATCCACCGAGGCGACCTCGGCACCTGCGGTATCCACCACGCTTATCAGTTTTCCAAATCCCGAATCCGGATTTTGCTTTACGATCAGGCTCTGGGAGTTTACGGCCCCCGCCACATTGAGGTTGCCGCTAATGGTCACGTCTCCGTTGGTCTCAATCCTGACTTTGCCGGCCATGATTTCAACCGGTGCGGCAGCCAAAGACTGGATGGAAAGGGGAGAAGAAAGGGTGTCAATGGAATTACCTGTTGCCTGGATGACAAAATCCGAACCGATTGTGACCGATGTAGACACCGAAAGGGAATTAATGGCGGCGGTATCGATTACATAGAGGCTATTGAAGGTGGCTGAATCCGAGGCCGTATTTACCGGAGCAGTTGTTGCCCCGGAAACTATCTGCTGGTCGGCCTGAACATCATTGAGCAGTTTTTGAATATCTTCCAAGGTGGTTGATTTAATGCTGTCCGCGTACAGGGTTCCGGAGATTGTTGCCTCGTTGGCAACGTTTAACCTATCGCTGGCTACTTCTCCGGAGAAGGTAGCATTTCCTTGGCTGTCGATTGCGGCAACCTCCTGATTTTGGACATTTTCTACTACCAGCTTTCCGAATCCGCTTTCGGTAGCGGTGGAGCCGACTTTGACCGTTACGTCGGTTTTATCCGCCAAAGGAGCGATAGTATCCGTTTGAATAGACGGGGCAACCAAACCGTTACTTATTAGCAGGTTGTCGATTGTGCCCTGAAAAGCGGTGAAGCCTTCGGTTGTCAACTCTTTGGTCTGCACGGCTCCGGCTTTGATATTGGCGGCGATAAAGTTGGCTACGGCTTCAAAACCGCCGACCACCTCTCGGGTAACGGTTGTCAGCTCAAAGCCGTTCTCGGTCGGAGCCAGCTCATAATTATCAAAGGCCAAAGCCGGGTCAGGGGTTATCTCGCCGTTATCGCTGACTCCCCAGTCTTCGCTCGAAATCTGGAAACCGGTGGATTCCGGATTGTCGTTGAAATTGTTCCAAAGGGCATAGTCGAATCTGGGAGCCGTCAGGCGGTAGGAAACGGTTGTCGGCCTGGCGGAATAGATGGAAAGCAGATATCTTTCCGTATCCAGGTTGTACCAGACCTTGGTATCATCCGCAGGGGAGAGAAGGACTACCATTTTATCGATATTGTCTTTCAGGTCAGTGGTTTTGGAGAAAAGCCACAAATCCGAGCTTTCGGGTTGGGTTTTGAAATCGATTGTGTGGCGGTAACCCACACCCGGTACATAATTCGAAGTTTGAACCAGGCCCGTTGTTTCTTCCTTAATACCGGTCATGGCGGACATAAAGGTTGCGTATTTGGTGCCGTCGATATTATAGACAGGGTCGACTGTGCCGAAGTCTACCTTACCTGTTCCTCCGCCTACCGTCAGCATGGTTCCGGAACCGCTGATACTCACATTGCCGTTATTGGCGATTGTAAATTTGGTTGCTCCTCCTACCGATGCGGTGAAAATATCTCCTCCTTGGGTTTGTTCGACCATAAGAGCGGCTAAGCCGACGTTAACCTCATTTTTGACAAGCCAGCTGGCACCAGCCAGTGAATTTTCTGTATCAGCGGGCGTTGAAGTTAAGGTAATAGAATTGAGACCCCCGTCGTTCGTTATTATGCCCGAATCAAGATATAAAGAGCCGTCTAATTCAAGCTCGCCGCTTATCAGAACATCTTCCGTGGAGAGCGTGTGGTCTTCGGAGTTTGTTCCCACATGGAGCGCGGTTGTGGGAAGGTTGTTGCCTATTCCCACATTACCGGCTGCATCAACGGTAATTGCTTCTACCGCACCGGCCCTGACTCTAAGGGGAAGAACGGTAGAAGAGGCTCCGGTCTGGACATTCAGTAGAGCTCCCGTACCGTTTGACGAAGCGTCGGTGGTCAGGGAGAAAAGATTATCCGCGCCGGTTCCTGTGTCCCAGTTAAACTCGGTTATAAAAGTAGTCATGGCGAAAGTCTTGTTTGCCCCCGGGTCGGTTATTTCTTCCCAGGCACCGCCTCCACCACCCCCGTCATCATCGCTACAAATTACATTCCCCGAAGTATCCGTGGTTAACGCGCCCCCGCTGGTGTAGCTGGTGTCACAGTCAAACCCTGTCAGAACAATATTCCCCGTAGCACCCTTGGTAAGTTCGACCGTCATATCGGTTTTACTGGAGCTTCCTATGGTTACTTTTTCAGCGGCATCCGTTGTGTCCGCATTGATATAGAGGACCCCATCTACATCGTCTATCACGCTGAATGCCGAAGGGGAATTGTCAGTAGCCGAAATTTCGACAACGTCAGTTAGAGTGAAAGTTCCCAGGGAGTTGTAAAGTAGACTATGCTGCAGATCTATGGTCGCAGCTGCGAGGGTCAGTGATGCAAGCGGAGTAATAGTAAGGTTGGCGGCGGAATTGATGTTTCCGCCATTAATATCGATATTTCCTGCAGTAACAATATCCCCGTCTCTTTCCAAATTAAATACGGTAGTTCCGCTTGCAGAGGCGGTCAGGATATTTTGGTCTCCGTCCTCATCCAGAATAACCAAGGCTTTGCCTATGGCCGCTCCGTTAACCTCCAGGTATGCACCTATCGTACTGGATACGCCGATACCGACTTCAGGTTTCCCCGCAGAGCCGGATTCGCCGTTTTGGCTAACAAGAAAAAGAGTGGCTTGTCCACCGTTTGTAACCACATGGTATTCCTCGGCAGCATCGTTATTGTCGTTATCGATTGCGTACCCAGCACTGAGATACGATTCTATTTGAATACCATTTTGAAATAAGTTGATGCTGTTTCCGCTGGTCCGAAGCGTTTTGATATATTTATCGACGTAAGTATCGTATTCGCCGGCCGACAGCCCGGGGGTTATTTTGAATTTGGTATCACCGGCTGCAGAGGCGGTTAATAAGTCCTGATCACCCGTTTCATTAAATATCGCCAGGGCTTTGCCTACCTGGGCACCGTCGACATGGAATTTGCCGATTGGGGCGTTGGTACCTATCCCTACGGCGTCGGCCGAGGCGTCCGTGAAGAATAAATTGGCATCCCCGTTACCCTCAATTCTTAAGTCGGTGTCGTTACTTGGGTCATTGATGGCCACCTCAGAGGGAGATACGGAGATGACCTCCTGGCCAGCATTGGCCTGGAGTTTTAATAGATTTCCCCTTAAGGTTAAGGTATCGTCGAGCCCGGAGCCGTAATTGATGGATTGGATAGTTGAGGCCTGATGAAAGACAAGATTACCCGCATTTGTAAGAGTCATTACCGGCGTACTTGAAGCCGAGGCGGTTAAAATATCTTCGCTTTCAAGCTGGTCGACTATCAAAGCAGATTTTCCGGTGAGGTCCGTGGTGTTGGTGACTACATGCAGCAGCGAATCGGGTGTGGCCGTGCCGATGCCGACCTTGGCGGCCAGTACATTAACCTCATCGATTGTCTGATCGTCGAATTCTATCCTTCCTCCCGCTGAACCGAGGCCAATATAGACGGCCGTGGCCACATCCAAATTACCCGAATCGTTGAAGGTAAAACGGGGGTTACCTCCTGCGGCCATAACAAAATCTCCGGTAGAGGTCAAATCGATTGTCAGGTCTGTGGCCAGGGCATTGGTGATGGTTGTAGTTTCATCCAGACTCATGGAATTTGAAAATTCGGTAAAGTCCAGGCAGTCGGTACAGGCAAAGCCGTCTCCGGTTAGCGTTCCAGAGAAGTTTCCGTCAACTGCAAATATATTGTCCCACCTGGTTCCCGATGCCCCGACATCAGCTGTTCCCACCCCAAGAGTAGGTATCAAATCATCATCGGTAGCAAAGGTGACCGAGCCGTCGGCCGAGTCGATGGTTAGACCAAAGGAGTCGGCTGAGGCCAGCGTGCCTACGCCCACAAAGGTGAGGGAGTTGACATCAAGAACGGTGCCGTCGATAGACACCAGTCCCGCATTGCCGTCGTCATCTATCGTCACCGAGCCCGTGGTGGGGGAAACATCGAATTCCGAGAAGTTGATGGTGGCCGCGGTTCCCAGGATTACGTTCGGCCCTACGTTTATCGCGTTGACGATTTGGGCGGCAGAGGCGTCAACTCCCGTAGTTACTCCGTTCGTAATGGCTCCGGAGTTTGTAATCAATATGGCGGCATCAACCACAGTTGAGCCTGTTCCGGAAGTATCCGCATTGTCTAAAAGCAGGAGAGCCTCGGTATTTACATCTGCTGTTTGGGTAGTTAGGGCATTGGTGATGGTCACAAAGTTCTGGGCGGTGGCGGAGCCGGCATTATTCGTCAGGTTCATACTCCAAGGGGAAAGGGCTCCGGTTGCCGTCCAATTCATGGTAGTGATGTATTGACCCAGGGAAGTGTGGTCAAGAGTCAGGTTTCCTCCAGGCGAAGTCAGATCATCCCAAGCTAGGGAAGTAGCAACACCACCGTCAGCATCGTCGCTACAGATTACATTTCCCGAGGTATCCGTGGTTAAGGCGCCCCCGTTGGTGTAGCTGGTGTCGCAGTCAAAGCCGGTTAAGACGATAT